>Ga0272444_10000005_pt1 | contig 641870 bp, 638 predicted proteins | sample SSMForm13_FD_201033 | JGI IMG/M metagenome (GOLD analysis project Ga0272444, IMG submission 201033) | Marine sediment archaeal communities from Little Sippewissett salt marsh, Falmouth, MA, United States - SSM-Form-13 | ecosystem: Environmental > Aquatic > Marine > Wetlands > Sediment ... | reverse complement strand
TTTCCGTTCCGTTGACAGTCATCACCGTTTCCTCAACCGCGTCGATGTCGAATCCGTTGACGACGATGGCCGCCGATGTGACGCCGTCCAGCGAGAGGTCGACCGATACCTCCTCATAGGCGCCCGGCTTTCTTGGCCGCAACTCTATCGGCGCGCGGATCAAGCGGACGACCTCGCCACCGGGGCCGGCCGCGCTTTCCCGGCCCATGAGCACATCGGCATCCAGCAGGAAGAAATCGACGGCATTGTCGAAGAAGATCGCGCGCTTCTGCTTTTCCGAGAGAAAATCGGCGGATTCCACCGCATCGATGGCCATTCCGACGGCATCCGGCCATACCATCTGATCGGTTCCGAACAGGATCCGGTTTCCGAGCCGGGCCTGGATCAGGCGTTCGAGATAAGCGTGAAAATCCGGCCTGGTCATCAACCAGTCAATCGCGGAGATGTCCACATAGACCTGCTGATACTGCATCATCAGCGCTATCGTCTCTTCCAGGTAAGGATAGCCGCCATGGGCGACGTAGAGCCGGAGATGCGGATATTTGACGAGCACGTCCTCCAGCAAAAGCGGATTGCCGAGGCGCATGCGAAAATCCGGATCGCCGCGATAGGGCGACATGGGCGGGCCAAATCCGGAATGGAAACTGACCGGTATTCCAAGTTCGGCGGCAAGAGCGAAGTAGGGATCGAGACGCGGATCGTCCGGTGCGAGGCCGGCGTACTGGGCGGAAATCTCGCCCATAAGCCCGAGCCGGTCCGATTCGTACAGGGCGCGCAATTCCTCAAGGTCGGGATATCCGGTGCGCCGCTGATAGACCGGTGTCGTGAAGCGGGGAAACTCGATGCCGCCGACGAACTTGCCCGGCGCATGGTCAAGCCACTTCCCGACGGCCGGCAGCTCGCCGGAGCCGACCGCGAGCACGATGTTGTGCCGTTCCATTTCCGCGAGATAGGCGTCGATAGCCTCCTCGTCGGTGCGCGCTTCCGGCACCGCATGGGAAATCAGGTTCGGCTCGGGCGGATCGCCGTACTTGTTCCACTGGTACATGTGCATATGCGCGTCGATGATCGGCCGCGGTCCGGAAAATTGCGCCAAGACCGGAAGACGGCCCGTTACCGACAAGACTACCGCCGCAATCAACCCGCCGAGAACAACCACTCCGACCAGGATTCCGATTGCGCGTCTCGAGGCAGAAACCCCCATACCGTCCCTCCTACCCTGCGTCCGTTTCCGGATCCGCAGCACCCTGACTCCTCAACTTTTCAAAAAATATCACACGCCCCCGTTTGCCGGATTGACCGGGGTCAATCAGGCGCGCCCGATATCCGGGTGCGTGGAAGATCGGTTGTCAGAAGCTCGTTCGGGAACGCAGCGCGGCCGACAGCGTGCCCTCGTCGAGATAGTCGAGCTCTCCGCCGACCGGGACGCCGTGGGCGAGCCGGGTGATTTTCACGTCGAAGCCCGATAGCTGGTCGGTGATGTAGTGCGCCGTCGTCTGGCCCTCGACCGTGGCGTTGACGGCGAGGATCAGCTCCGCGACACCGCCCTCGGCCACGCGGTCGACCAGCGTCTTTATGTTGAGATCGTCGGGGCCGATGCCGTCGAGCGGCGACAACGTGCCGCCAAGGACATGGTATTTCGCGTTCATCGCGCCGGCACGTTCCAGCGCCCAGAGGTCGGAGACGTCCTCCACCACGATCAGGGTGGAACCGTCGCGGCGCGGGTCGGTGCAGATCGAGCAGGGATCGACGGTATCGACATTGCCGCAAACCGAGCAGACGGTGACCTTTTCCACCGCCTCGGCAAGGGCGGCGGCGAGCGGGCCCATCAGCTGGTCCTTCTTCTTGATCATGTGCAGCGCGGCGCGGCGCGCCGAACGCGGCCCGAGCCCCGGCACCTTGGCCAGAAGCTGGATCAGCCTTTCGATTTCGGGTCCGGCGATTCGCTTGGTGGACATGACACCGGATTTAGCTCACCGGGACGCAATTTGATAGCGGGCGAAAAACGGCATATTGGGCGGTTCAGACAATTTCATCGCGGAAACCCACCATGAGCGGAGACACGATATCGCTGCGCACGGCGCGGCCCGACGACATGAAGCGCCTGTCGGCGCTGATCGCCCATTCCTACAGCACCCTTTACGCGGATTGGTACCCGCCGGAAGTGCTGGCCGCGGCGCTGCCGAAGATCAGCGATGCCAATCCGCGCCTGCTCGAGAGCGACACCTATTTCGTCGCCGAGGAGGATGGCAAACCGATCGGCTGCGGCGGCTGGAGCATGGAGGCGCCGGGAAACCGCGAAAACGCCGCGAGGACCGGCCATATCCGACATGTCGCCGTCCACCCGGATCACCTGCGCAAGGGGGTGGGACGCATGATCATGCAACGCGTTTTCGAGACCGCGACGGCGGCGGGGATCGAACGGCTCGAATGCCTGTCGAGCCTGCAGGCGGAAGCCTTCTATGCGAAACTCGGTTTCCGCAAAAAGGGAACGGTCGACATTCCGTTCGGCGCGGTGACGTTTGCGAGCATCGACATGGAGCGCCCGCTAAACTGATCCGGCACGCAAGAAACGGGTGGGCGGCGCGGTCCGTGTCGATTAGATGCTGGCGACAACGGAGACCGCCATGCCCCCTTCCCGCACATCGATGACTGCCGCCGAATGGGGAATGCTGATCGCGCTGTCTCTATTGTGGGGCGGGTCGTTCTTCTTCAACGGTGTGGCGGTGAAGGAATTGCCGCCGCTGACCATCGTGTTCTCGCGCGTTGCGCTGGCAGCGCTGACGCTGCATCTCGTAATGGCGGCAACGGGCAGACGCCTGCCCGGCAACGGGCAAGTCTGGCTCGCCTTTGCCGGGATGGGCGTCCTGAACAACGTCGTCCCGTTCACGCTGATCGTCTGGGGCCAAGGCCAGATCGCGTCGGGCGTCGCCTCGATCCTCAACGCGACGACGCCGCTGTTCACGGTGCTGGTGGCGCACGGCTTCACCGCCGACGAGCGGCTGACGCCGATGCGTGTGGCCGGGATCGTTGCCGGTTTCGCCGGCGTGGCGGTAATGCTGGCGGGACCGGATTTCGGGCTCGGCGGCGCGCCCGTCCTCGCCTATGCGGCGTGTCTCGGCGCGGCGGCTTCCTACGGGCTCGCCAGCGTGTTCGGGCGGCGGTTCAGGGCGCTCGACGTCGCGCCGATGAGCGTGGCGACGGGACAGCTGACCATGTCGAGCCTGATGCTCGCGCCGCTGATGCTGATCGCGGACAGGCCCTGGACGCTTGCCCTGCCCGGCCCCGACACGACCCTGGCGCTGATCGGGCTGGCGACCGTCTCGACGGCGCTCGCCTATATATTGTTCTTCCGCATCCTCGCCGTGGCGGGCGCGACGGCGATCTCGCTGGTCACCTTCCTGATCCCGCCAAGCGCGATCCTGCTCGGCATCGCCTTTCTCGGCGAAGTGCTGCTGCCGCGCCATCTCCTCGGCATGGCGCTGATCGGCCTCGGGCTGGCGCTGGTCGACGGGCGGCTGATGCGGCGGAAGGCGCGGCCGGTCTAGAAGGGCAGCTTCATGCCCGGCGGAATGGGCAGGCCCTCGGTCATTTCCTTGGTCTTTTCCGCGATCATCGCCTCGACCTTGGTCTTGGCGTCGTTGTGGGCGGCGAGGATCAGGTCCTCGAGGATCTCGACATCGTCCTCCTTGAACATGGAGGGATCGATCTTGAGCGACTGCATGGTGCCCTTGCCGGTCAACGTGACGGTGACCATGCCGCCGCCGGCTGTGCCCTCGCAGGTCATGGTTTCCATCTCCGCCTGCATGGCCTGCATCTTTTCCTGCATTTCCTTGGCCTTGCTCATCAGGCCCATAATGTCGCGCATGGTCTTGCTCCGGTGTTGTTTCGCGGTGGCGGCGTCTGGTGCGAAAACCGGCTTCCGCCTTTTCGCACGCCGCCCCTAGAGGTCGTCGGCTTCGTCCGGGTCGAGCGGGATGGCCGCGTCGTCTGGTGCTTGTTCAAGCATATCGGTTTCCTCATCCGCCTCGGCAAGGCGAACGTCGATGATTTTCGCGCCGGGAAAGGCGGCAAGGATCGCGGCGACTTCCGGATCGCGGCTGGCATCGGCGACGGCCATGTCACGGCGCTCGGTCTCGATCTCATCGAGCGTCTTGCCGCCAGGTTCGCGCGACAGCGAGACGATCCAGCGCGTGCCGGTCCAGTCCATCAGCTTGCGCGACAGGTCGCCGAGCAGCGTGCGCGGCGCGTCCTCGGTCAGCGAGACGGCGAGTTTGCCGGGCTCGATGGAGACAGGCCGCATGCACTTGCGAATGTTGACCTTCATCAGCGGGTCGCGGTGCCGATCGGCGAGATCGGCCAGATCCTGCATGGTGTAGATCGGTACGGCCGGCGGCGCGGGCTCAGGTTCGGGCTGCGGCGGCGTTTCCTGGCGGACCGGCTCCGGCTCGGAGGATACGAGCCGCATGGCCTGAGCGCCGCCACCGCGTGCGCTCGCCGTCGGCTGGGGCGATTGGCTTGGTGCGGAGACAGGCGTGGAGGATTGGGCGACCGCGCCGGCGCCATTTCCGTCGCCACTGCCGGACGGCGCTGCCGAACCGGAAGAAAGCGCCGGGCGAGACGGCTCGCCGGAGGGCGCCTCGTCGAGCGCCTTCAATGCCTCGTCGAGCGTCGGCAGGGTTGCGGCATGGGCGAGACGGATCAGCACCATCTCAGCGGCGGCGACCGGGCGCGACGACAATTCGGCTTCCGGGATACCCTTCAGCAGCATCTGCCAGGCGCGCGACAGCACCTTGACCGGCAATTGCCTTGCGAACACCAGGCCGCGCTCGCGCTCGTCGGGCGTCAGCGACGGGTCGTTTTCGGCCGCTTCCGGCACGAAGCGAAGGCGGGTGACCAGATGGGTGAAGTCGGCGAGATCGGTCAGCACGACGGCCGGATCGGCGCCGACATCATATTGCGCGCGGAATTCGTCGAGCGCTTCGGAAACCCGTCCGGCCATCAAGTGCTCGAACAGGTCGATGACGCGGGCGCGGTCTGCAAGGCCGAGCATGGAGCGGACGGCCTCGGCATCGACGGCGCCGGAGCCGTGGGCGATCGCCTGGTCGAGAATCGACAGCGAATCGCGCACCGAACCTTCCGCCGCGCGGGCGATCATGGCGAGTGCCTGTTCCTCGGCCTCGACGGATTCGAGGCCGGCGATCTTTTTCAGGTGCTGGGCAAGCTCGGCGGTCTCGATGCGGCGCAGATCGAAACGCTGGCAGCGCGACAGCACCGTGATCGGGACCTTGCGGATCTCGGTTGTCGCGAAGATGAACTTCACATGTTCCGGCGGTTCCTCCAGCGTCTTGAGCAGGCCGTTGAAAGCCTGCGTCGACAGCATGTGGACCTCGTCGATGATGTAGACCTTGTAGCGCGCCGAGACCGGGCGGTAGCGCACCTGTTCGATGATCTCGCGGATATCGTCGATGCCGGTATGCGACGCGGCATCCATCTCGATCACGTCGACATGGCGGCCTTCCATGATCGCCTCGCAATGCTCGCCCGGCTCGGCGAGGTCGATATGCGGCTGGTCGATCGTGCCGGTCTCGTAGTTGAGCGCGCGCGCAAGAATGCGCGCCGTCGTCGTCTTGCCGACACCGCGCACGCCCGTCAGCATCCAAGCCTGGGCGATGCGGCCGGCGGAAAAGGCATTCTTGAGCGTGCGCACCATCGGTTCCTGACCGATCAGGTCGGAGAAATCGCGCGGGCGGTATTTGCGTGCGAGCACGCGATAAGGCGTGGCCTGTGCGGGGGTATCGCTCATCATTCCTGTCTAAAGCGATTCAGCGCCAAGCGAAAGCACTCGCGAGCCCGATTGGTACATGAAAGAGACGGGAAAGAGGTGGGAGGCTGGCACGATGACCCGTGCCGGGGCTCGTTAGGGCTGCTTCCTTCCGGACCTGACCCGGTTGGCGAGTGGCTCGTCCACCACCAACCTCCCACCCGCGATATCGTATTTCATGCCGGCAAAAGCAAGTCGCCAGACGTAAAAAAGCTGCTAGAGTTACGTTATGGAAGACTTCGAACTCGATCCTGCGCTTGCCGGCGACTCCTTTTTCGTCGCCAATCTCGGCCTGTGCCGGCTGCTGCTGATGAACGACAGCCGCTTCCCCTGGCTGATCCTCGTGCCGCAACGCGCGGACATGGTGGAAATCCACGACCTGTCGCCGCTCGACCAGACGATGCTGACCTTCGAGACGGTCACCGTGTCGGAAAACCTGAAAGCGATGACCGGCTGCCACAAGGTCAATGTCGCGGCGCTCGGCAATCAGGTTCGGCAACTGCATATCCACGTCATCGCGCGGCAGACGGACGACGCAGCATGGCCCAATCCGGTCTGGGGATCGGGGCACGCCGAGCCCTACGACAAGGCCGCGGCCCAGGATTTCATCGCCAAGTTCACAGCGAGCTTCCAAGAGCGGAACTAGCCCTCGCGCGCGCCTTCTGGCACAAACGCATGCGCAAGCGTGAATTGCGAAGCGAGGTATCCGCATGACCAACCGCCTGGCCGGCGTGCCGAATCCCGATCCGTCGAGCGAAACCGGCTTTGCGGGCAACCGGCTGGAACGGCGCTCGGAGAAGCGCAATGCCGGTTCGACGCGCGAGGCGCTGAATGACGACCGCGCTCATCTCTATCTGCTTTCCGAAAACCGCGTGCTGCTAAAACACGACGAGGAGATTTTCGACCCGCTGTTCGCGCGCAGCGAAATCATCGATCTCGATGTCGATTTCGACGAATCCGTGCTGCTCGGCTTCGAAACCGACGAGACGCCGGTGCTGGCGGCGTGGACGGGCGTCGACAAGGAACATCTGCCGCATCACATCAAGGCGATCGACCTCCGCTCCGTCTACGTGCAGGGGCTGGTTCCGCCGGACAAGCTCGGTGCCATCGCGCAGGCGGCCGCGCTCGTCTCATGGAACCGCTCGCACCGTTTTTGCGCGCGCTGCGGCCATAAAAGCGAAATCACCGACGGCGGTTACAAGCGAATCTGCCCGAATTGCGAGACCATGCATTTTCCCCGCACGGATCCGGTCGTCATCATGCTGGCCGTCACACCCGACAATGGCTCTTGCCTGCTCGGGCGCAGCGCCCATTTCAACGAGAGCATGTATTCCTGTCTTGCCGGGTTCGTGGAGCCGGGCGAGACAATCGAAAATGCGGTGCGGCGCGAGACGGAGGAGGAAAGCGGCATCCGGATCGGCAAGGTCGCCTATTACGCCAGCCAGCCATGGCCGTTTCCGCATACGCTAATGATCGGCTGCCACGCCGAGGCCGAGACGACGGAGATCAGGATCGACGAGGAACTGGAGGACTGCCGCTGGTTCAGCCGCACCGAAGTGTGCCAGATGCTCGACAAGACACATCCGGACGGATTGTTGATACCGCCCGACGGCGCGATAGCCACGCATCTGATCCGCGCCTGGGCCGAGGAAGAAAGGTAAGCATATGCTGACGGAAAGATGGGAAAAGGGTATTCTCGATTTCTGGTTCTCGGAGCTGAAACCGGAGCAATGGTACACCACGGACGAAGAGCTCGACCGGACGATCACCGAGCGGTTCGGAGCGCTGCACGATGAGATTGCGGCGACGGACAATACGGATCTCGAAGCAACGCGCGAAACGGCGCTGGCCGCAATCATCGTACTGGACCAGTTCGCCCGCAACATGTTCCGCGGCTCGCCGAAGAGCTTTGCCGGCGACGCCAAGGCTCGCGCAATTGCCAATAGCGCGCTTGATGCGGGTCTCGATGCGGCCATGAACGACGACGAGAAGCAGTTCCTTTACATGCCGTTCATGCATTCCGAGACGCTTGCCGACCAGGACCGCTCGGTGGCGTTGTTCGCGAAACTCGGCCGCGAGGAGGCGCTGAAATACGCCAAGCTGCATCGCGATCCGATCAAGGCGTTCGGCCAGTTTCCGCACCGCAACACCATTCTCGACCGGCCGACCTCGCCCGCCGAACAGGCCTGGATCGACGAACATGGCGGGTTTTGAACAGGGATATTGGAACGACGTTTACGTTTACGTCAAAATTACTTGCATCGCCACCGGGCGCGAAATATGTCAGCCTGAACCACAATAGATTGAGCGGCGGGCGGTGCCCTGGGAGGGCGCGCCGCACGTACCCCGCCGGGATTTCGGGAGGAAACAAATGGCAAAGGCAGCAAAAGAAACATCGCCCTACGCGGCCAAACCGTGGCTGAAATCCTACCCGGAAGACACTCCGGCGGAGATGGGCGCGATCGCCTATGCCTCGCTCGGCGACATGGTCGAAAAAAGCTGCGGAAAATTCGCCGACCGTCCCTCCTATAGCTGCATGGACAAGTCGCTTAGCTATGCGGAGCTCGACGCGGCCTCCAGCGCCTTCGGCGCCTATCTGCAATCGCTGGGGCTGGGAAAAGGCGACCGCGTGGCGCTGATGATGCCGAACATCCTGCAATATCCGGTGGCGCTTTTCGGCGTGCTGCGCGCAGGCATGACGGTGGTCAACGTCAATCCGCTCTACACGCCGCGCGAACTGGAGCACCAACTCAAGGATTCGGGCGCAAAGGCCATCGTGATCCTCGAGAACTTCGCCCACACGCTGCAGCAGGTCGTGACGAAAACCCACGTGAAACACACGGTCGTCACGTCGATGGGCGACCTGATGGGGCTGAAGGGCCACGTCGTCAATTTCGTCGTCCGCAAGGTGAAAAAAATGGTGCCGGCCTGGTCGCTGGCCGGCCATGTCCCGTTCAAGGCGGCGCTGGCCGCAGGACGCGGCAAGGCGCTTCGTCCCGTCGAGCTCGGCCATCACGACATCGCGTTCCTGCAATATACCGGCGGAACGACCGGCGTCTCCAAGGGCGCGACGCTGACCCACGGCAACGTGCTGGCAAACGTCCAGCAGAACACGCATTGGGTCGAGGTCGCCTATGCCGCGCGCGGCAAGCCGGATCAGATCACCTATATGTGCGCGCTGCCGCTCTATCATATCTTCGCGCTGACGGTGAACGCGATCTGCGGCATGGACCAGGGCGGGCACAATGTGCTGATCCCCAATCCGCGCGATATTCCGGCCTTCGTCAAGGAGATGGCGAAATACGACTGGAACTTCTTCGCCGGGCTCAACACGCTGTTCAACGCGCTCGTCAACAACGAGGAATTCCGCAAGCTCGATTTCAGCCACGTGAAGCTTGTCATGGGCGGCGGCATGGCGGTGCAGAAACCGGTCGCCGACCGCTGGAAGGAAGTGACCGGCACATTGATCTACGAGGGCTACGGACTGTCCGAGACATCGCCGGTAGCGACGGCCAACCGTTTCGATTCTCCCGAGTTCACCGGCACGATCGGGCTGCCGCTGCCGTCAACCGACATCGCGATCCGCGACGAGGACGGCAACGACATGCCACTGGGCGAAGTGGGCGAGATCTGCATCCGCGGGCCGCAGGTGATGGCCGGCTACTGGGACAGGCCGGACGAGACCGCCAAGGTGATGACCGGAGACGGCTTTTTCCGTTCCGGCGACATGGGCTTCATGGACGATGCCGGACGCACCAAGATCGTCGACCGCAAGAAGGACATGATCCTGGTTTCCGGATTCAACGTCTATCCGAACGAGGTCGAGGAAGTCGCCGCCGCGCATCCGGGCATAATCGAGGCAGCTGCCATTGGCATTGCGGACGAGAAATCCGGCGAGGTGGTCAAGCTGTTCGTGGTGCGCAAGGACGAGAGCGTGACCGAGGACGTGGTCAAGGCGCATTGCGCCGAGAACCTGACCAATTACAAGCGGCCGCGCTATATCGAGTTCCGCGACGAACTGCCGAAGACGAATGTCGGCAAGATATTGCGGCGGGAGCTTCGCTAGCTCCCACCGTCCGGCCGTTCGCCATTATCCGGAACGCGGCGTATACGCCTCAGCAGGCGATCTTGCGCTCCGCCAGCGCGACGGTTTCCGCCGCGCCCGGCTCGACGCCGTAATAGGCGGCGATCTCCTGCTCGGTCAGGCCGAGATCGAGAAGCGTTTCCCAAGCCTTGCGGCGCAGCTCCGCCAATGCGGGGCGAACGTCACGGGACTCGAAACAATCGGTTTGAGAATGCAATCGGGGAGTGCTTTGCATGACATCCTCCTCTGCCAGTCGACGATTGGGGCCATCCTCCTCCCCCCGTATATCGCCGAGATGCCAATTGGATGAAGAAACCAAGGCAGAAACAAGACTTCGCGCCGTTTCAGGCAAATTAACTACAAGATATTGCCGCTTCGGTGGATAAACCGCCGCCCGCAAAACGACATTTTCTCGCCATCCGGGATTCCGGTCAGAACGAGATAATCACCGGGATTCCGGTCGCCGTCGACGTCTCCATGCCGGCGAGCACGTCGATCGACTGTTCCAGCGTGATGCGGCTGCCGATCATCCGTTCGGGCTGCAGACGGCCCGATTCGATCAGGTTGAACGCCGCATCATAACGGAATGCCTGGATGCCGTGCGAACCGTGAATCTCCAGTTCCAGCGCGATGACGCGGGCCATCGGCGCCGGCGGATTGTGGTGATCGCCAAGCAGCAGGCCGACCTGGACATGGCGGCCGCGCGGACGCAGGCACTTCACCGAATTGGCGAAGGTCGCCGAATGGCCGAGCGCGTCGAGCGAAAGATGCGCGCCGCCGCCGGTGGCCTGGCGGATCGCCTTGACCGGATTGTCGCTGGACGCATTGACCAGCACTTCGGCGCCGAGCGCCCGGGCCAGTTCCAGCTTGTCGTCGGTGACATCGACCGCGACGACGCGCGCGCCCGCCGCCGATGCGATCATGATCGCCGACAGGCCGACGCCGCCGCAGCCATGCACGGCAACCCATTCGCCGGCGGCAACGCGGCCCTTGTCGACGACAGCGCGAAACGAGGTCACGAAACGGCAGCCGAGGCTCGCCGCCACTTCGAAAGCCATCGAATCCGGCAGCTGGACGAGGTTCTGGTCGGCATAGCGCAGACCGACGAATTCGGCGAAGGAGCCCCAGCCGGAAAAGCCCGGCTGATACTGTTCGGGACAGACCTGCTGGTTGCCCGTGGCGCATTCCGCACAATGGCCGCAGCCGGCAACGAATGGTATGGTGACGCGGTCGCCTTCTTTCCAGCGACGTACGTCGCGGCCCCTGGCGACGATGACGCCGGCCAGTTCGTGGCCCGGCACATGCGGCAGGCGGACATCGGTGTCGTGGCCCATCCAGCCATGCCAGTCGGAACGGCAAACGCCGGTCGCCTCGACCTTGACGACGACACCGTCGGCTTCAGGCGCCGGATCGGGCACCGTTTGCAGTTCCGGCCGCTTGCCGAATTCCTCGAAGACCACCGCGCGCATCGCGTTCCCCTCCATTACCAGCAGAAAAGCCATAGACCGGCTGGGAGCGGAAGGGAATTGCCCTTTTGCGGACACGTCTTGCAATCCGGCCGGCGAGGCCTATTAACTTGTTCATTCCGCCGCCTACTATCGAAGGGAAAATCCCTGCCATGCCGACGAGAAACGAAGCCGTCGCCGCGCTGAAACGTCATGCTGAAAAGGAGGCGCCGAAAGACATGCGCGCCGCTTTCGCCGAGGATGACAGGCGGTTTTCCAAACATCACGCGCGGCTCGACGATCTGCTTCTCGACTGGTCGAAATGCCGGGTGAATGAGGACACGCTGGCGCTGCTGGAGGCGCTGGCGCAGGCCTGCGACATCGCCGGCCGGCGCGAGGCGATGTTTACGGGCGAGAAGATCAACACGACGGAGGGCCGCGCCGTGCTGCACACGGCGCTGCGCAACCGCTCCAACACGCCGGTGATCGTCGACGGCGAAGACGTGATGCCGGAGATCAACGCGGTGCTGGCGGCGATGGCGGATTTCGCCCATGCGATCCGCGGCGGCACGCTGACGGGCGCGACGGGCAAACCGATCACCGACGTCGTCAATATCGGTATCGGCGGCTCCGATCTCGGCCCGGCGATGGCGGTACTGGCACTGGCGCCCTATCACGACGGGCCGCGCAGCCATTTCGTATCGAATGTCGACGGCGCGCACATAGCCGACACGCTTTCCGGTCTCGACCCGGAGACGACGCTGTTCATCATCGCCTCGAAGACCTTCACCACCATCGAGACGATGACCAATGCCAAGACCGCACGGGCATGGCTGGTCGAAAGTCTCGGCGAAGAGGCGGTGGCCAAGCATTTCTGCGCGGTGTCGACGGCGCTCGACAAGGTCGCCGCCTTCGGCATCGGCGAGGACCGCATTTTCGGTTTCTGGGACTGGGTCGGCGGGCGCTACTCGCTGTGGAGCGCGATCGGCCTGCCGATCATGCTGGCGATCGGGCCGGAGAATTTCGGCCGACTGCTGGAAGGCGCGCATGCGATCGACATTCATTTCCGCACAGCACCGGCGCGTGAAAACCTGCCGATGATGCTTGGCCTGATCGGCTTCTGGCATCGCGAAATCTGCGGCTACCCGTCGCGCGCCGTGATCCCCTACGACCAGCGGCTCGCCCGCCTGCCCGCCTATCTGCAGCAACTCGACATGGAGTCGAACGGCAAGGGCGTGACGCTCTCCGGCAACGCGATCGAAGGCGCGTCAGGCCCGATCGTCTGGGGCGAGCCGGGCACCAACGGGCAGCACGCCTTCTTCCAGCTTTTGCACCAGGGCACGGACATCGTGCCGGTGGAGTTCATGATCGCCGCCAACGGGCACGAGCCGGAGCTGCGCCAGCACCACGAATTGCTGATCGCCAACTGCCTGGCGCAATCGGAAGCGCTGATGAAGGGGCGCACATATGAAGAGGCCCGGAACCAGCTCCTCGCCAAGGGTGTGGGCGGGATCGAGGCTGCCGAACTGGCGCCGCACCGTGTCTTCACCGGAAACCGGCCGTCGATCACCATCGCCTATGACAGGCTCGATCCCCATGCGCTCGGCCGGATCATCGCGCTCTACGAACACCGGGTGTTCGTAGAGGCGCAGCTTTTCGACATCAACGCCTTCGACCAGTGGGGCGTGGAACTGGGCAAGGAACTGGCGACCGCGCTACTGCCGGTCGTCGAGACCGGAGAAGGGGCCGCCAGCCGCGACGGCTCGACAGCCGCGCTCGTTGCCCATGTGCGCAAGCTGGCCGGACGCTGACAGTCGAATCCGCCGCCGCCGCCGGACCTCTTGCGGCGCCTCCCGCCTTGCCCTATCGCTTGAGCAAGAAGACCGGGAGAACGCGATGACTGGCGATACGAAGAAGACCCTGCGCAGCCAGGAATGGTTCGACAATCCCGACAATCCGGGCATGACGGCGCTCTATCTCGAGCGCTATCTCAATTTTGGCCTGACGCGGGAGGAATTGCAGTCGGGCAAGCCGATTATCGGCATCGCGCAGACCGGCTCGGACCTTTCGCCGTGCAACCGGCATCACATGGAACTGGCCAAGCGCGTGCGCGCCGGCATCATAGCGGCCGGCGGCGTGCCGCTGGAATTTCCGGTGCACCCGATCCAGGAGACCGGCAAGCGGCCGACCGCCTCGCTCGACCGCAACCTCGCATACCTGTCATGCGTCGAAGTGCTTTACGGCTATCCGCTCGACGGCGTGATGCTGACCATCGGCTGCGACAAGACCACGCCGGCGCTGCTGATGGCGGCGGCGACCGTCAACATTCCCGCCATCGCCCTGTCGGTCGGGCCGATGCTGAACGGCTGGCACCGCGGCGAGCGCACCGGCTCGGGCACGATCGTGTGGAAATCGCGCGAGCGGCTGTCAGCAGGCGAGATCGACTATGAGGAGTTCATGGATATCGTCGCCTCCTCGGCGCCGTCGGTCGGCTACTGCAACACGATGGGCACGGCGACGACGATGAACTCGCTGGCCGAGGCGCTCGGCATGCAGCTGCCGGGCTCGGCAGCAATACCGGCGCCCTATCGCGAGCGCGGGCAGATTTCCTACGAAACGGGCAAGCGCATCGTCGACATGGTGCACGCGGACCTGAAGCCGTCAGACATCATGACGCGCGAGGCGTTCGAGAACGCCATCGTCGTCAACTCGGCCATCGGCGGCTCGACCAACGCGCCGATCCATCTGAACGCGATCGCGCGGCATCTCGGCGTCAAGCTCGACAATGACGACTGGCAGACGGTTGGCCACGCGATCCCGCTGCTGGTGAACCTGCAGCCGGCGGGCGAGTATCTCGGCGAGGATTATTGCCACGCCGGCGGAGTGCCCGCCGTTGTGATGGAACTGATGAAGGAAGGGCTGCTGCCGCATCCGGGCGCGGTGACGGCCAACGGCAAGTCGATCGGCGACAATTGCCGCGATGCCGAAAACCTCAATACCGACGTCATCAGCACCGTGGCCGCACCGATGAAAGAGAACGCCGGCTTCATCAATCTGAAGGGCACGCTGTTCGATTCCGCGATTATGAAGACCAGCGTGATATCGGAGGAGTTTCGCGCGCGCTACCTTTCCAATCCCGACGATCCGAACGCCTTCGAGGGCAAGGTGGCGGTGTTCGACGGGCCGGAGGATTACCACGCCCGCATCGATAACCCGGCCGAGGGGATCGACGAGCGCACGATCCTCGTCATGCGCGGAACCGGGCCGATCGGCTATCCGGGCGCGGCGGAAGTCGTGAACATGCAACCGCCGGAATACCTGATCAAGAAGGGCGTCCACTCGCTGCCCTGCATCGGCGACGGGCGGCAGTCGGGCACGTCGGGTTCGCCGTCGATCCTCAACGCCTCGCCTGAAGCGGCGGTCATGGGCGGGCTGGCGCTGCTGAAAAACGGCGACCGTATCCGCATCGATCTCGACAAGGGCGAGGCGAACATCCTGCTGCCCGACGAGGAACTGGCGGCCCGCTACAAGGCGCTGGAAGATGCCGGCGGCTATGCCTATCCGGCACACCAGACGCCCTGGCAGGAAATCCAGCGCACGATCGTCGACCAGCTATCCGACGGCATGGTGCTGAAGCCGGCGGTAAAATACCAGCGAATCGCGCAGACCAAGGGCGTGCCGCGCGACAATCACTAAAAAGAAGCCTCCCTTGCGGGAGGCTTAGCGGAGCGGGATGCTCCAGGAGGAATTCCGGTCAGGCCGCCAGCGGACGGGCGGCTGACAGCGACTTGCCGTCGCTGTCGAACAGGTGAAGCGCCTCCGGCCCGGCGGCCAGATGCACCGTCGCGCCGCGCTCGATCTTCACGTCTCCGGCCAGTTTGGCGATCAACGGTTCCTCGTGGCCTTCCATCCTGACATAGAGCAGCGTCACCTCGCCGAGCGCCTCGACGATTTCGACGACGCCGGAAACCAATGCGCTTGCCTTGCTGTTGGCGATGGTCAGGTCTTCCGGACGGACGCCGAGGCTGACCTTCTGGCCCTTCAGCTTCGCGTCGCCGCCGACCGGAACCCTGGCCGAGCCGGCATGGGCGACATCGACCTCGATCGCGTTGCCGCTCGCCGACTTCACCGTGCCATCGAGGATATTCATGGCCGGCGAACCGATGAACTGGGCGACGAACAGGTTGGCGGGACGGTGGTAGAGTTCCATCGGCGAACCGACCTGCTCGATATAACCGGCGCGTAGCACGACGATGCGGTCGGCCAGCGTCATCGCCTCGACCTGGTCGTGGGTGACGTAGATCATCGTCGTGTCGGGCATCGACTCGTTCAGCTTGGCGATCTCGATACGGGTGGCGACGCGCAGCGCCGCGTCGAGGTTGGACAGCGGCTCGTCGAACAGGAAGACCTTGGGATCGCGGCAGATCGACCGGCCGATGGCGACGCGCTGACGCTGGCCGCCCGAGAGCGCCTTGGGCAGACGATCGAGATAAGGCGTGAGCTGAAGGATTTCGGCGGCGTTGTTGACTCGCCTGTCGATCTCCTCGCGGGAGAATTTCGCAAGCCGCAGGCCGAAGGCCATGTTGTCGTAGACCGTCATATGCGGATAGAGCGCGTAGGTCTGGAACACCATGGCAATACCGCGTTGCGACGGCGGCACGTCGTTGACGACCATGCCGTCGATCTCCAGTGTGCCGTCGGTGATCTGCTCGAGGCCGGCAATACAGCGCAGCAGCGTGGACTTCCCGCATCCGGAAGGACCAACGAAGACGATGAATTCGCCCTTCTCGATGTGAAGGTTGATGCCGTGCAACACCTTCACATGGCCGTAGGCCTTTTCGAGATTCGTCAGTTTCAGTTCTGCCATGGTCTTTCCTCCCTCACCTGCCGCGCCAAATCATTTTACGCGACCGATAAATCCGCCCAGTGCCTTCAGCTTGACGACACCATTGTCCACGGTGCCGTCGAGAGGCGCGCCCTCCAGGCGCACCACTTTCATACCCGGTTTGAACTCGGCGTCGCCGTGGCCGAGATTGAACGCGCATAAAAGCGCGGTCGACCCGTCGGTGCGCAGAAACGCCACGACATCCTCCGGCGTGTCGATGAAGCTGATCTCGCCTTTCGCGAAGACCGGATAGTCTTGCCGGAACTCCAGGAAGTCGCGGTAGAACTCGTAGACGCTGCCATCGCGGCCCTGCTGGGTGTCGACGGCCATGGCGCGATGGATATCCGGCACCGGCAACCAAGGCTCGCCGGTCGTGAAACCGCCATTGGGAATATTGCTTGCCCAGACCATCGGCGTTCGGCAGCCGTCGCGACCCTTGAATTTCGGCCAGAAGCGGATGCCGTAGGGATCCTGCAGATCCTCGTAGGAAATGTCGGCTTCGGGTAGGCCAAGCTCCTCGCCCTGATAGATGCAGACGGAGCCGCGCATGGAAAACAGGATGGCCGTGACAATCTTCAGGTAGCGTTCGGGATCGCGCTCATAGGCGCCCCAACGCGTCGCGTGTCGCACCACGTCATGGTTGGAGAACGCCCAGCACGACCAGCCGTCGGGTGCCTCTTTTTCGAATTTCTCGACGACGTCGCGCACCTTTTCCGCCGAGATCGGTTCGGGCGCCAGGAAGTCGAAGGAATAGCACATATGGATGCGGTCATCGCCGGCGGTGTACTGGGCCAGGATCTCCATGCCGCGCTGCGCATCGCCAACCTCGCCGACGGCGGCCGCAGCCGGGAACTCGTCCAGCACAGCACGGAAGCGTTTGAGGAACTCGATGTTTTCGGGCTGGCTCTTGTCGTAGAGGTGATCCTGGTAATTGTACGGATTGACCTCCGGCGCGATCGACGCATTGCGGACTTCCGGCGGCAGCGGCGGATTGTCCTTCAATGTCTGCGAGTGGAAATAGAAATTGATCGTATCGAGCCGAAAGCCGTCGACGCCGAGTTCCAGCCAGAAACGCACGATGTCAAGCAACTCGTTCTGGACATCCGGATTGTGAAAATTCAGATCCGGCTGGCTCGTCAGGAAGTTGTGCATGTAATACTGGCGGCGGTTGGTATCCCACTCCCATGCCGACCCGCCGAAAATCGAAAGCCAGTTGTTGGGTGGCGAGCCGTCCGGCTTCGAATCGGCCCAGACATACCAGTCGGCCTTGTGATTTTCGCGGTTGGAACGGCTTTCGGCGAACCACGGGTGCTGATCGGACGTGTGCGAGATCACCAGGTCGATCATCACCTTCAGGCCGTGATGATGCGCGTCGTCGACGAGAACGCGGAAGTCCTCCAGGCTGCCGAACATCGGATCGACGCCGCGATATTCGGAAACATCGTAGCCGAAATCCTTCATCGGCGACGGGAAGAACGGCGAAATCCAGATCGCGTCGGCGCCCAGATTGGCGATGTAGGGCAGGCGCTGGCGGATACCCGCCAGATCGCCGATGCCGTCGCCATTGGAATCCTGAAAGGAGCGCGGATAGATCTGATAGATCACCGCGCCGCGCCACCAGTCCGGATCGGGCTGGAGCAATTCCTCGGGCTGCTGTGCTGTGGAGGCGAACACACTCATGAAGCAGACTATCCCTACTTGACGGAACCGGCCAGCAGGCCGCGCACCAGATAGCGTTGCATTGCGAAGAAGACGACGAGCGGCACCGCGATCGACACGAAGGCCGCCGTTGCGAGGATTTCCCAGTTGCCGCCGCGCGTGCCGAGCAGTTCGACGATCTGGTTGGTCATCACCGTCGTCTCGCCGGTGGCGTCGATCAGGAACACCTTGGCGACCAGCAGGTCGTTCCAGGTCCACAGAAACTGGAAGATGGCGAAGGAGGCGAGCGCCGGAAACGACAGCGGAAGCACGATTCGGGTGAAAATCTGGAAATCCGTCGCGCCGTCGACCTTGGCGCACTCGATGATGTCACGCGGCAGACCGACCATGTAATTGCGCAACAGGTAGATGGCGAGCGGCAGGCCGAAGCCGGTATGAGCGAGCCAGACGCCGAGATAGCCCTTACCGATGCCGATGCCGAGATGCAGGCGAAGCAGCGGGATCAGCGCCAGCTGCAGCGGAACGACGAGCAGCGCGACGACGGCAGCAATCAGCAGGGCCCGTCCGGGAAACCGCATCCAGGCAAGCGCGTAGGCGGCAAAGGCCGCGATCAGGATCGGAATCACCGTCGCGGGGATCGTCACGGTCAGGGTGTTGAAGAAGGCCTTGGCCATGGAGTCGGTGGTCGAGCCGGAGAACAGCACCTTCTCGTAGTTCGCAAGCGTGAATTCCGGCGGCGTCTCGGCAGTGACGAAAACACGTTCACCGCGCCGGCCGGAGAATTCCGCGTCGTTGACCAAGCGATAATCGCCATTGGCCTGCAGCGTGATACGGCCGTCATCGCCCATGTCGGCGGTTTCGCCGGGCACATAGTCGTCGATCGCACGCGAGGAAACGCCCCAGACCGATATGTCGGCGTTGGCGGTGACATCATTCTCGGCGAAGATGTTGCCCTGGATGACGTAGAGATCGCCTTCCTGTGTCTGGCTGTCCGGCGGCGCGGCGCGCAGCACCATGTTCTGCTCCTGCGGGAACAGCGATTTCCACCAGCCGCTGACGGCGATCTGGTCGGCGGTGCGAAAGGACGAAACGAACAGTCCGACGGTCGGAAACAGCCAAAGGATGACCAGCGCCAGAACGGAGAGATGAACGGCCCAGGTGAGGCTGGATTTGCTGCCTGCGATGGATGACATGGCTTCCCTCCCCCTCAGCGCATTTCTTTGCGCGCGTTGTAGACGTTCCAGATCAGGATCGGCAGCACGAGCAGCATGATGACAATGGCGCTCGCCGATCCGACGCCCCAGTCATTGGCGCGGAACAGCTTGTCGTACATGTAATTGGCGAGAACCTGGGTCTCCCACTGGCCGTTGGTCATCGCAAAGACGATGTCGAAGATCTTCAGCACGACCAGCGTGATCGTCGTCCAGACGACGACGATGGTACCCATGATCTGCGGCACCTTGATCTTGAAAAAGATGTCGAAGGCATTGGCGCCATCGATGACCGCGGCCTCGATCGTCTCCTCGGGGATGCCGCGCAGCGCCGCCGACAGGATCACCATGGCGAAACCGGTCTGGATCCAGATCAGCACGACCATCAGGAAGAAATTGTTCCAAAAGGGAATGGTCAGCCAGGTCTGCGGCTCGCCGTAAGGAAACACGAAGGTGAAGACCGAATAGACCGACTTCAGCGACAGGAAGACCAGCCAGGCGCCGCCGAGCGCGACCACCGCGCGCAACGGCACGGTCCACCATGACCCGCCGCCATGCCGGGCCTCGCCCCAGACCAGCGGACGCAGGGCGAGATAGATGCCGTAGGCCATGAAGGCGGCGAAGGCGAGCAGGAGCATGGCGGGAACGAAACGCAGGACGATGAAGGATACAGGGCCGCCGTCAAAGGCGAGCCAGATCGCGTTCAGGATGCCGATCTGTTCCTGTCCGGCCGGGCGCGTATCGTAGATAAGCTTGAAGATCACCGAGGCGCCGACGAAGGAGATCGCCATCGGCATGAAGATCAGCGACTTGGCGACGTTACCCCACTTGATGCGGTCGGTGAGCTGGGCGGCCAGCAGACCGAACGCGGTCGAGGCGGCCGGCACGACAACCAGCCAGAGCATGTTGTTGCGCATGGCTTCCCAGAATTTCGGCTCGGAGGCCATCTGGGAGTAGTTGGCCAGGCCGACAAAAGCACCACCGGCATCGCGGTCCGTCAATGACAGGCGCAGCGTCTCGACGACCGGATAGGCTAGATAAAGACCAAGAGCGAAAATCGCGGGAAACAGAAAGAGCCAGGGCCGGACCAGGTTGGCGCGATTGATGTTGCGCCCGGCATGCGGCCCGCGGGCGGGAAACAGGACTTTGTCCAGTAAGAGGTTCGACAGGTAGAAATAACCGATACAGCCACCGACGCCGATGATGATCGTAATCAAACCTTGCAGCGCTGGATGCATGGTCTCTCCTCCCCATAAAACCGCGGCGTTGTGGTTGCCATCCGGGGCCGGAGCCCCGGATGGCGGATTCAACTATAGCAGCTGAGGCTTATTTCAGCGCATCCCAGGATTTCTGGATCGCATCGGCGACTTCCTCGGCCGGCTCGCCGCCGGCGTAGTCGACCATGCCGGTCCAGAACGAACCCGCGCCAACACCGCCCGGCATCAGGTCGGAACCGTCGAACCGGAAGGTCGTGGCCTGCAGCAGGATCTCGTTCATCTTGCGCAGGGTCGGATCGGAGAAGGCATCCGGGTTGACGCTCTTGAACGGCGTCAGGAAGCCCTTGAGGCCCATCCAGGTCTCATGCGCTTCCGGCGTCTGCAGGAATGCGATCAGGTCATGCGCGGCCTGGTTCTCGTTGGTGATCACCCAGGTCGTGCCCGCGCCGAGGACCGGCGTACCAAGGTCCTTTTCCGCATAAGCGGGGAAGTAGAAGAAATCGGCATCTTCGCCGACGACAGTGCCTTCCGGGAAGAAGGCCGGGATGAACGACGCCTGGCGGTGCAGGTAGCACTGCGGCGGCGATGAGAAGAGGCCCTTCGGAGCATCGCGGAAGTCCGTCGAAGCCACCGCGCCGGCGCCGCCCGCAACGAAGTCGTCGTTACGCGCGAACCAGCCGAATTCCTCGATTGCGCCGACCACCTTCGGATCGTTGAATTTCAGTTCGTTCGTAACCCAGGCGTCGTAGTCTTCCGGGGACTGTGTGCGCAGCATCAGGTCTTCCACCCAGTCGGTCGCCGGCCAGCCCGTCGCGGCGCCGGAACCGAGGCCGATGCACCATGGCGTTTCGCCATCGGCGACGATCTGCTCGGTCAGCGCCTTGAGGTCTTCCATGGTTTCGGGAATCTCGTAGCCGGCATCCTCGAAGTTCTCCGGCACGTACCAGACGAGCGACTTCACGTCGGTCTTGTAGGGGAAGCCGTAGAACTGCTCCTCACCGTCCTTGCCCTTGTAGGTGCCGAGGGCAACCCACGAGTCGCCCGCCGCGTAGTTCTCGCGCAACCAGTCGGCCACGTCATCGCCGAGCGGCGTCAGGAAGCCGCGGGCGGCCATGTCGGAGGCGAGGCCCGGTTGCGGGAAGGCGGCGACGTTGGGCGCCGAACCGGCTTCCAGATCCACAACGATCTGCTGTTCGAAGCTGTCCGAACCGACGTAGCGTACGTCGTGGCCGGATTTCTCCGCGAAGACCTTGAGCACAGCTTCGACATTTTCCTGGTCAGGGCCAAGCCACGGACCGAAAACGGTTACCTGTTCGGCAAACGCCGAACCGGCGGTACTTGTCAGCAACGCGGCGGCGATGCCCGCCATGACTGTTTTCTTCATCGGTAATCCTCCCAGGATTGGTTTGAAGTGAGCACGCTGACCCACCCGACGCATACTAGAATAGTCAAACCTCCAAAGCCACTCAAAGCGCTTTGGCTGACTTGAGATTTGGCCTATAGCCTTTGAGAGTCAAGCGAAATATTCGTAGCCGCGCCTTGTCATCAATCAATGACGCGGCAGCTTTTTCGCAGCCTACCGGCACGGCGGCGAAAGAAAATCGGCAAGCCCCGTTCAGCTTGACAATTGGCCGGCAATATCCAAAGCACTTTGAGTGCCTTTTGGAGGAGGGCATGCATTGAACCTGAAAGAATTGTCGGAAAAACTCGGACTGTCGCAAACGACGGTGAGCCGCGCGCTCAACGGCTATCCGGAAGTCAGCGAGGAAACACGCAAGCGCGTCGAGGAATTCGCGCGGCGGATGAATTACCAGCCGAACTCCAATGCAAGGCGGCTGGCCACCGGCAAATCCAACACGATCGGTCACATCGTTCCGCTGTCGGAACATGACGCGATCAATCCGCATTTCACCGACTTCATCGCCGGCGCTGGCGAGATCTACAACAAGCGCGGCTATGACATGCTGATTTCAGTGGTCACCGAGCAAAGCGAGGAGCAGGTCTATCGCAACCTGACGCACAACCGGCGGGTCGACGGCGTCATAGTGCACGGGCCGAAGGCCAACGACACGCGCATCGGGCTGTTGAAGAAACTCAAGCTGCCGTTCGTCGTTCACGGCCGTACCGGCGATCCCGAAGACAGCTATTGCTGGGTCGACGTCAACAACCGCCGCGCCTTCAGGCAGGCGGCAGACTATCTGCTGGAAAAAGGCCACCGGCGCATCGGACTGATCAACGGCCTGGAATTCTTCACCTTCGCGACGCGGCGTCGCGAAGGTCTTGAAGCCGCACTCACCGCGCACGGCATCACGCCGGATCCGGAGATCATGATCTCCGGCGAAATGATCGAACCGAGCGGCTACAAGGCGATGATGCAGTTGCTGGCCCATGACGAGCCGCCGACCGCCGTCCTGTGTTCGAGCATCCTGAACGCGATCGGCGCCTTGCGCGCCCTGCAGGAACGCGGCCTCACCGTCGGACATGACATGTCGATGATCGCCTATGACGATTGCCTGTCGTTTCTGCCGTCGACGGGCGACCACCCGAGCATGACGGTGATGCGCTCCTCGATCCGGCTGGCGGGCAAGCACTGCGCCAACATGCTGATCGACCAGATCGAGAAGAAGCCGGGGAACCGGCACCTGCTGCTGGAGGCCGAGTTCGTTGTCGGCGCCTCGACGGGACCGGCACTGCAGACCGCGGAGATCTGAGTACGGCCTGTGCATTCGCGCACATTTTGCCGATACCTTCCATGCTAGCCATGCAGGCCAAAACAAAGCCCGGGACACAACGGGCGGGTTGGAAGGGATAAATGCTGATTGTCTTCGTTCTGTTTTCAAGCCTGCTGATCAAACACTATCTGGCCGATTTCGTGCTGCAGCCGAAATGGATGCTGGTCGGGAAAGGCCGGCTGTCCGCGCCGGGCGGCTATGCGCACGCGGCCGTACACGCGGCAGGCAGCGGTTTTTTGCTCGCGGCCTGCGGAGTGACAGGGCCGCTTGTCGCCACCTTGATGGCCGGCGAATTGCTCTTCCACTACTTCATCGATTTCACCAAGGACCGCATCAGCGAGCGTTCGCAGGTCGAACACAGCCCGAAGCTCTACTGGCAACTGCACGGGCTGGACCAGCTGGCGCACCAGATGACCTATGTCGTCATCACCTACGCGGCGATGAGTTCGCTCGGCTAGCTTTTGCCGTTGCGGTCGAGCAATTCGACAAACAGGGCGGCGTGATCGAGACCGGCGCCGCCGAGCTCGCTGCACAGGCGGCCGAAACGCGCGCCGATTTCCCGGCTCATCGGCAGTTCGAGGCCGAGCTTTTCCGCTTCGGAGAGGATGTTGTTCATGTCCTTGAGATGTAGCGTGGCGCGACCGCGGGGCGCGAAATCCCTTGCTGCCATGCGCGCGCCGTGCAGCTGCAGCACCTTGGAATCGGCAAAGCCGCCGGTCAGCGCGTCACGGAAGGCATCAACATCCGCGCCGCCCTCTTCGACCAGCAGGACCGCCTCGGCGACCGCGCCGATGGCCGCGCCGACGATCAGCTGATTGGCGAGCTTGGCAAGCTGGCCGGTGCCGACCGGGCCGAGCCGCGTCGGGCGGCCCATGGCGGCAAGCACGGGGCGGACGGTATCGAACACCGTCTCGTCGCAGCCGGCCATGATGGCAAGCGTCCCCTCCTCCGCGCCCGACGGCCCGCCGGAGACCGGCGCGTCGCAGAAGGAAACGCCACCCTCGGCCAACATGCCGGCAAGCGCCAGCGCCTCCTCCGGTTTGGCCGAGCTCATGTCGACGAAGACCGCATCGTCCGGCAGCACATCGGCGAGACCATTGTCGGCGACCAGCGCCATGACAGCCGGGCCATCGGTCAAAATGGAGATCGCGATATCGGCGCCGGCGGCTGCTTCGCGCGCATCGGCCACGGCGGTGACATTTCCGCCCTCCATCGCCTTCGCCTTTTCGTAAGTGCGGTTCCACACCCGTACCGTGTGGCCGGCCCCGGCGAGCCGCGCGATCATCGGCGCGCCCATCTGTCCTGCCCCGAAAAACGCGATCTGCCGTGCCATGCCGTCCATCATCTCCTCCGTCGCAATCGTCCTTCGAAAGAGGCTTGCGCAAGTGAAATGTCAACCGGCGCGCGCCCGCTTGCTTTCCTGCCGGATGCGGCTAGGGTCCGCGCCCGACGCCAATTCAAGAGGACGATGCGATGAAACTTCTGCGCTACGGGCTGATCGGTCAGGAAAAACCGGGACTGCTGGATGCGGACGGAACGATCCGGGACCTGTCGGAGCATGTGTTCGACATCGACGGCGCGGCGCTCGATCCGGATACGCTCGCGCGTCTGGCCGCGCTCGACACGGCGGCGCTGCCCGAGGTCGAACAGCCCGAGCGGATTGGCGCCTGCGTCGGCAATATCGGCAAGTTCCTGTGCATCGGGCTCAATTATTCCGACCACGCAGCCGAGAGCGGTCTGCCGATCCCCGAACATCCGATCCTGTTCATGAAGGCCAATTCGGCGATCGTCGGGCCCAATGACGACGTGGAACTGCCGCGCGGCTCCAGGGCGACGGACTGGGAGGTCGAGCTCGGCGTCGTCATCGGCACGAAGGCGAAGTATGTGACGAAGGAAAACGCGCTCGATCACGTCGCGGGCTACTGCGTCGTCAACGACGTGTCGGAACGCGATTTCCAGACCAAGCTGACCGGCCAGTGGACCAAGGGCAAGTCCTGCGACACGTTCGGCCCAACCGGGCCGTGGCTGGTAACGAAAGACGAGGTTTCCGACCCGCAGGCGCTGGAACTGTGGCTCGACGTCAATGGCGAGCGACGCCAGACCGGCACGACGGCGAAGATGATCTTCGACGTTGCGACGATCATCGAGCATCTGTCGCAGCTGATGACGTTGCATCCCGGCGATATCATTTCCACCGGCACGCCGCCCGGCGTCGGCATGGGCATCAAGCCCGATCCGGTCTACCTGAAGGAAGGCGACGTGATGGAGCTCGGCATAAGCGGCCTCGGCGCGCAGCGGCAAAAGGTGGTGCAGGGCTAGTAGGGCAGGCGCCCCAGCCGCCCTGCCCGCCTACATGCCTTCGCGGGAGACGGAAGCCTTGTAGACGCCGAGGATGCGAAAATCCTCGGAGAAGAATCCGAGTTCCTCGAAAGCCAGCGTAACGTTCGCATCGTCGGGGTGGCCCTCAATATCGGCGTAGAACTGGGTGGCGAAGAACTTGCCGCCGATCTGATAGCTTTCCAGCTTGGTCATGTTGACGCCATTGGTGGCGAAACCGCCCATCGCCTTGTAGAGCGCGGCGGGAATGTTGCGGACGCGGAAGACAAAGGTGGTCATCATCTTCTCGTCCGGCGACACGCGCATCGGAACATGCTTGTCCTTCGACAGGACGACGAAACGGGTGACGTTGTTCTCATGGTCCTCGACGTCGCGCGCGATGATGTCGAGCCCGTACATGCTCGCGGCCAGTTCGGGCGCCAGCGCTGCCATCGTCTTGTCGCCGGTCTCGGCGACAAGCTTGGCGGCGCCCGCCGTATCACCGGCGACCATCGCCTTCCAGCGGTGCTTGCGGATCACCTTGCGGCACTGGCCGAGCGCATGGATATGGCTGTGTACCGACTTGATGTCTTTCACGTCGGTTCCCGGCAACACCATCAGGTGAAAATGGATCGGCAGAAAATATTCGCCGACGATGTGCAGACGCGATTCCGGCAGCAGGTGATGAATGTCGGCGACGCGTCCGGCGATCGTGTTCTCGATCGGGATCATCGCCAGACGTGCCTTGCCGCTTTCAACCGCGTTGAAGGCATCCTCGAAGGTCGGGCAAGGCAGCGGCTCCATGTCCGGGAACATGTCGCGGCAGGCCGTATCGGAGTTGGCGCCGGGCTCGCCCTGGAAGGCGATGAGATTCGAGGAGTCTGTCATGACGGTTTCTTTCACTGTCCCAGGAGCGCGCGGGCACGCTCCAGATCGGGCTGCGTATCCACGCCGAGCGGTTCGGAGTCAATGACCGCGGCGTGGATCTCCATGCCGGCCTCGAGCGCGCGCAGCTGTTCGAGACGCTCGCGCTGTTCGAGAACAGAAGGCGGCAACGCGACGAAACGGGCGAGCGCCGCGCGGCGATACGCGTAAAGGCCGACATGGTGATAGAGCGGCCCGTCGCCCCAGGGCGCGGTCGCACGGGTGAAGTAGAGCGCGCGCAGGATGGCCGGACCGTGCGGCGTGCCTACGATCTTGACCACGTTGGGATTGGTCTTTTCCGCCTCGTCGGCGATCTCGACGCCAAGCGTGGCAATGTCGCAGGCCGGATCGGCGAGCGGCGACAGCGCGGCGCGGATATCGACCGGCGCGATCGTCGGCAGGTCACCCTGCACATTGATGACGGCGTTGTGCCTGCCATCGGGATCAAGCGCTCCGAGCGCCTCGAAAATCCGGTCGGAGCCGGAGTGATGGTCGGCGCGCGTCATCACCGCGGTGAAGCCGGAATCGCGCACGGCTTCGGCCACGCGCTCGTCGTCGACGGCCACCGCGACCGGCCCGCAATCGGCCTCGCGGGCGCGTTCGGCGACATGAACGATCATCGGTTTTCCAGCGATATCGGCCAGCGGCTTGCCGGGAAGACGGGTGGAGGCCATCCGGGCCGGAACGAGAACAAGTGGGCGCATGGCAGGTTGTATCGAAATTCCCTTACGGACCCGCGAGGGTGTCAAAAAGTCTCAAATTAACCGCGCTTATATGTGTTGCATAAGAGAAGCAAAAGACCTAGTTTCCGCGCGAATTCGCCCAGGCTTCGCCTGGCGCGGCCATGCGGAATCGGGATTTGGTCAGAATATGAGCAATTTGAACACCTATGCCGGCGCCTTCCTCGGCACGGTCTTCGTGATGATGACGGTCGGCATTCTCGGCGAGGCTATTTTCCACAGCGAAACGCCGGAAGAAGCAGGTTTCGCAATCGTTGCCAGCGAAGGCGGTGGCGGCGGTGAAACGGAAGCCGCAGCGGGCCCGTCGGTCGAGCCGATCGCTCCGCTGCTGGCCAGCGCGGATGCCGACAAGGGCGCCAGCGTCTTCAAGAAATGCCAGGCCTGCCACACGGTGGAAGAAGGCGGCGCCAACAAGGTCGGACCGAACCTCTGGGACATCGTCAACCACCCGGTCGCCACACGCGAAGGCTTCAAGTATTCCAGCGCCATGACCGACTTCGCCGCCGGCGGAACGGTGTGGGATTACGAACACCTGAACCATTTCATCAAGAAGCCGAAAGACCTGGTGCCGGGTACGGCCATGGGCTTTGCCGGCCTTTCGAAGATCCAGGACCGGGCCGACCTGATCGCCTATCTGCGCTCGATGTCCGGCAATCCGGCTCCGCTGCCGGACCCGAATGCCGCTCCGGCCGAGGAATCGGCGGATGCGGGCGAGGCAGCCAGCGAATAATCGCGCCGCAACAGACCGAAACAGCGAAGCCGGGCATCGTCCCGGCTTCTTTTTTGCCTTTGTTTTCCCGCATTACGCTTTAAGTTTTCCACCGACACGATGCAGCAGGGAGGTTCCACGTGCGGTTTCAGGCATTCATCTCGGCCCTATCGGCAATAGGCCTGACAATTGCCGCGCTGCAATCCGCGCCGGCCCAGGAACAAGAACGGGAATGGCGGCATGCCACCGGCCTGATCGGCGAGCCGAAATATCCACCCGGCTTCGCCCATTTCGACTATGTCAATCCGGACGCGCCGAAAGGCGGCGAATTGCGGCTGTCTGAAACCGGCGGCTTCGACTCGCTCAATCCCATTCTGCCGAAAGGCGAGACGGCGACCGGCATCGCCGGTCTCGTCTACGAAACGCTGATGACGGATTCGGAAGACGAGGTCTCCACCCTGTATGGCCTGCTTGCCGAGTCATTGTCCTATCCCGACGACTATTCGGACGTGACCTACCGGTTGCGCGAAACCGCCCGCTGGCACGACGGCGAGCCGGTGACCGCGCAGGACGTCGTCTGGTCGTTCAACAAGCTGGTCGAACTCAATCCGCAGCAGCGTTTCTACTACCAGCACGTCACCGGCGCGGAGGCGCTCGACGAGCGCACGGTCCGCTTCACCTTCGACGAGAAAGGCAACAAGGAACTGCCGCATATCGTCGGCCAGATCCCGGTCATGCCGCAGCACTGGTGGGAAGGCACCGACGCTGCCGGCAAGCAACGCGACATCGGCGAAACGACGCTGGAGCCGCCGCTCGGCTCCGGACCTTACCGCATCGCCGGGGTCAATCCGGGCTCGACGCTAACCTTCGAGCGCGTCGAGGACTACTGGGGCGCCGACCTGGCGGTGAACGCCGGTGAAAACAATTTCGACCGGATTACCTACACCTATTACAGGGACCTGAATGTCGAGTTCCAGGCATTCAAGGCGGGCGAGTTCGACTTCTGGCTGGAAAACGAAGCCAAGCGCTGGGCGACGGCCTATGATTTTCCCGCCGTTACCGAAGGCAAGATCAAGCGCGACAAGGTGGACAATCCGTACCGGACGGCGGGGATTCTCGTCGGCTTCGTTCCGAACCTGCGGCGGCCGCTGTTCCAGGATTACCGGGTGCGCCGCGCGCTCAACCTGGTGTTCGACTTCGAGACGCTCAACCAGACGATTTTCTACAACGAATACGAGCGCATCGATTCCTTCTTCTACGGCATCCCGCTTCGCTGGGAGGGCCTGCCGGAAGGGCCGGAGCTGGAAATTCTCGAGACCGTGCGCAACGAAGTGCCGCCGGAGGTCTTCACCACCGAATACGAGAACCCTGTCAATGGGGGCGGACGGGCGCATCGCGCAAATATGCGCGAAGCGCTGCGGCTTTTGCAGGAGGCCGGTTTCAAACAGCGCGACGGCATGATGGTCAACGCCAAGACAGGCGAGCCGTTTTCCTTCGAACTGATCCTCAACGGTCCGACCATTGAACGCGTCGCCCTGCCCTTTGCCGAGGACCTGCGCAAGATCGGCATCGAGATGCGGGTGCGCTCGGTCGAGCCGTCGCAATATGTCAACCGAGTGCGCAGCCGCGACTTCGACATGATCTATACCGGCTGGGCGCAATCGCTGTCGCCGGGCAACGAGCAGTTCGATTTCTTCGGATCAGAAGCGGCGGACCGCGAGGCGTCACGCAATTACGGGGGCATCAAGGATCCGGCCGTCGATGCGCTGATCAAGCGGGTTGTCTTCGCCAGGGACCGTGACGACCTCGTCGCGGCCACGAAGGCGCTCGACCGGGTGCTGATGGCGAACCAGTACGTGATCCCGTCCTACACCTCGCGCAATGCCCGGATTGCCTACTGGGACAAGTTCGGCCACCCGGAGGATTATCCGGAATACGGGCTCGGTTTTCCCGATACCTGGTGGTACGACGCAGACAAGGCAATGGCGACCGAATGAGGATGGATCGCAGGCGCTTCCTGATCCTCTCCGGCGGCCTGACCGCGAGCGCCGCCTTCCCGGCACTGCCGCGCGCGGAAAACCCGAGCGGCGAAGCGTTGCACGGCCTGTCGGCCTTCGGCGATCTGAAATATCCGCGCGACTTTCCGCATTTCGACTACGCCTCGCCGGAAGCGCCGACCGGGGGCACGTTCAACTTCCAGCCGGGCTACTGGTACTTCAACCAGAACACGCAGACCTTCAACACGCTGAACAGCTTCGTGCGCCGCGGCGACGCGCCGCCGCGCATGGAATACTGTTTCGACTCGCTGATGGTCGACGCCTGGGACGAGCCGGATGCGACCTATTGCCATCTGGCGGAGACGGTGACCATTTCCGAGGACCGCAACCGCTTCACCTTCGCGCTCCGGCCGGAAGCGCGCTGGCACGACGGCACAACGGTCACGGCCGAAGACGTCGCTTTTTCCTACCTGACGCTGAAAGAGCAGGGACATCCGGAACTGTCTCTGCCGCTTGGCGTTCTGAGCGACGCCGTCGTCGAGGACGACCGTACGGTGACGCTGGTCTTCGACGGCACGCAGTCGGCGCAGGCGATCCTGACGATCGCCACCGATTACCGGATTCTTTCGAAGGCATGGTACGCAACGCGCAATTTCGACGACGCCACGCTGGAGCCGCCGCTCAGTTCGGGGCCGTACCGTGTCGGTGATTTCAGCGCCGGAAGCTACATCGAGTACGAGCGTGTCGCGGACTACTGGGCAAAGGACCTCGGCACGGGACGCGGGCTGGACCTGTTCGACAGGATCCGCATCGAGTTCTACCAGGAGCGGCAGGCCGGTTTCGAGGCCTTCAAGAAAGGCGTCATCACCTGGCGCCAGGAATTCACCGCGAAGAGCTGGGCAACGGAGTACGAATTCCCGGCTGTTCAGGAAGGAAAGGTCGTCAAGCAGCTGTTCGCGATGGAGACCCGGCCGAAGATGCAAGCCATGGGCGTCAACACACGCCGGGCCCGGTTCCGCGACAGGCGGGTGCGCGATGCCATTGCGCTGTCCTTCGATTTCGAATGGACGAATGAACGCCTGTTCTACGGCATCTACGAGAAAAGCCATTCGATCTTCGGCGGTTCGCCCTACGAGACGGACGGCCCGCCGGACGCCGATGAAATGGCGCTGATCGAGAAACTGTCGGTACGGCACGATTTTCCCGAAGGCATACGGGACGCAGCCTGGAAGGAGCCGCCGAGCGACGGCACGGGGCGGGACCGCTCGCGCCTGCGCAAGGTGGTCGGATTGCTGACCGAGGCCGGCTGGAAGAATGACGGCGGCATGCTGCGCAACGCGGCGGGCGAAACGCTGGATGTCGAAATCCTGGTCCGCGCCAGCGTGTTCGAGCGCATCTACAATCCCTGGATCGAAACCATGCGCGCCGTCGGCATCAACGCGTCGCTGCGGCTGGTCGATCCGGCCCAGTACCAGGCGCGGACCAACACGTTCGATTTCGACATTGCCGGGATGGCGCTCAGCTGGAGCGCCACGCCGACGAGCTCGAGCCTGGAGAGCATTCTCGGCAGCAAGTCGGCCGGTGAGGAAAGTTCACGCAACTGGCCAGGCACGGAGGATCCGCTGATCGACGCGCTGATCGCCGAAGTGGGCGCCGCGGAGACGCGCGAACAGCACCGGACCGCGATGCGCGTGCTCGACCGGGTCTTGCGTCTGAGGCGCGACTGGATTCCAAATTGGACATCGGCGAATCACCGTGTCGCCTATTGGGACATGTTCGGCTTCAAGGAGCCGAAGCCGGATTACTTCTGGCCGGTGGAACGACTGTGGTGGGTCGACCCGGCGAAAGCCAAGGCGCTTGGAAAGGCTTGACGTGACACTATTCCGCGACAGGGACGCCTGACGAGATGGGTGCCTATGTCCTGCGCAGACTGTTGCTGATGATCCCGACGATCTTCGGGATCATGGCGATCTCGTTCGCCGTCGTCCAGTTCGCTCCGGGCGGGCCGGTGGAGCAGGTGATCGCGCAACTGACCGGACAGGGGGGCGACGCGACCGACCGGATTTCCGGCGGCAGCGGCGATCTCGGGGGACAGGAACAGTTCGGCTCGGACTTTTCCAGTGGTTCCGAGATCACCTCGAAATACCGCGGCGCGCAGGGGCTAGATCCCAAGTTCATCGCGGAACTGGAAAAGCAGTTCGGTTTCGACAAGCCGCCTCTGCAGCGTTTCGGCATGATGCTCTGGAATTATCTGCGCTTCGATTTCGGCGAGAGCTACTTTCGCCATATCAGCGTGATCGATCTCATCATCGAGAAGATGCCGGTTTCGATCTCGCTCGGACTGTGGATCACGCTGCTGTCCTACGGCATCTCGATCCCGCTCGGCATCCGCAAAGCGGTAAAGGACGGTTCGACCTTCGACGTCTGGACCAGCGGGGTCATCATCGTCGCCTACGCCATTCCGGGCTTCCTGTTCGCGATACTGCTTATCGTGCTGTTCGCCGGCGGTTCCTTTTATGACATTTTCCCGTTGCGCGGGCTCGTCTCGGACAACTGGCGCGAGCTGTCATGGCCGATGCGCATCGTCGACTATTTCTGGCACATGACGCTGCCGCTGATCGCGCTGGTGCTGTCCGCCTTCGCCACCTCGACGCTTCTGACCAAGAACTCGTTCCTCGACGAGATCCGCAAGCAGTATGTCGTGACCGCGCGCGCCAAGGGGCTGAACGAGCGGCAGGTGCTCTACGGCCACGTCTTCCGCAACGCCATGCTGATCATCATCGCCGGCTTCCCCGGCGCGTTCATCTCATCCTTTTTCACCGGCTCGCTGCTGATCGAGCAGATCTTTTCGCTCGACGGGCTCGGCCTGCTCGGCTTCCAGTCGGTGATCAACCGCGACTACCCGGTCGTCTTCGCGACGCTGTACATCTTCTCGCTGATGGGTCTGCTGGTCGGGCTCCTGTCAGACCTGATCTACACCTGGGTCGATCCGCGCATCGACTTCGAGAAGAGGGAGGTGTGACGATGGACCATTCCGCCGCCCTGCCCTCGACCACCGCCGCGCAATCGCGCAAACGACCGTTCCTGTCGCCGCTCAACCGGCGGCGCTGGCAGAACTTCAAGGCCAACCGGCGCGGCTACTGGTCGCTGTGGCTGTTTCTCGTCCTCTTCATCCTGTCGATGTTCGCCGAGTTCATCGCCAACGACCGGCCGATCCTTGTCGAATACAAGGGCCAGTACCTGACGCCGATTTTCAAGATCTACGGCGAGAAAGTGCTGTTTCCCGACGATCCTTACGCCTTGGCGCGCATCGATTTCAAGCACCCCTTCATCCAGGACGAGATCGAGAGCGCAGGCGGCTGGATGATATGGCCGCCGATCCGCTATTCCTACCGGACCAACAACAAGGAAGTGCCGACGGCCGCGCCGTCGAAACCGGCCTTCATGTTCGACAGCCGCGAGGAATTGTGCGCGCGCTACCCGACGGGGGCGGAAGACCCCAACTGCGTCTTGGGCAATTTCAACTGGCTCGGCACCGACGACCAGGCGCGCGACGTGCTCGCCCGGCTGATCTACGGGTTTCGCATCTCGGTGCTGTTCGGCCTGATCCTGACCGCGTTCTCGGCGGTGATCGGCGTCGCCTTCGGCGCGATCCAGGGCTTCTTCGGCGGCTGGACCGACCTGATCGGCCAGCGCATCATCGAGATATGGTCGTCGATGCCGGTGCTCTACCTGCTGCTGATCATCGCAGCGATCCTGCCGCCCGGCTTCTGGATCCTGCTCGGCATCATGCTGCTGTTCTCGTGGGTCTCGTTCGTCGGCATCGTGCGCGCCGAATTCCTGCGCGCGCGCAATTTCGAATATGTCAATGCGGCGCGCGCGCTCGGCGTGCCGAACCGCACCATCATGTTCCGCCACCTTCTGCCCAACGCCATGGTGGCGACGCTGACCTTCCTGCCCTTCATCCTGAACGGCTCGATCACCACGCTGACCTCGCTCGACTTCCTCGGCTTCGGCCTGCCGCCGGGCTCGGCCTCGCTCGGCGAACTGATCCTGCAGGGCAAGAACAATCTGCAGGCGCCGTGGCTGGGCTTCGCCAGCTTCATCGTCATCTCGGTCATGCTGTCGCTGCTGATCTTCATCGGCGAAGCGACGCGCGATGCCTTCGATCCGCGAAAGACTTTCGGATGACGGACACGCCTCTCCTCTCCGTGCGTGATCTCTCCGTTGCCTTCACACAGGGCGGCGAGACGTCGACGGCGGTCGACCGCATCTCTTTCGACATCGCCGACGGCGAAACGGTGGCGCTGGTCGGCGAATCCGGCTCCGGTAAATCGGTCTCCGCTCTGTCAGTGCTGAAATTGCTGCAGTATCCGGCGGCGAGCCATCCGAGCGGTGAAATCCTGTTCGAGGGCCAGAACCTGCTGGCGGCAAAGGAAGCCGAGTTGCGCCGGGTGCGCGGCAATCAGGTCGCGATGATCTTCCAGGAGCCGATGACCTCGCTCAATCCGCTGCATACGGTTGAGCGGCAGGTCGGCGAGACGCTAAGGCTGCATGGCGCGCGTGAGGCCGACATCCCCGCACGCACGCTGGAACTGCTCGACCAGGTGGGCATCCGCGACGCGGCAAAACGGCTGAGAGCCTATCCGCACCAGCTTTCCGGTGGGCAGCGCCAGCGCGTGATGATCGCCATGGCATTGGCGAACCGGCCCAAGCTGCTTATCGCCGACGAGCCGACCACGGCGCTCGACGTGACAGTGCAGGCGCAGATCCTCAAGCTGCTCGACGAGTTGAAGCGCGAGGAAGGCATGTCGATGCTGTTCATCACGCATGATCTCGGCATCGTGCGGCGCATCGCCGATCGCGTTTGCGTGATGACCGACGGAAAGATCGTCGAAACCGGACGCACGGAAGAGATCTTCGCCAATCCGCAGCACGACTACACGAAGCACCTGCTCGCCGCCGAGCCCAAGGGCGAGCCGATACCGCTCAACGACAATGCGGCAACGGTGCTGACCGGCGACGACGTCAAGGTGTGGTTCCCGATCCGCAAGGGGCTGTTGCGCAAGACCGTCGACAATGTGAAGGCGGTAGACGGCGTCGACGTGACGGTGCGCGCCGGCCAGACGCTCGGCATTGTCGGCGAATCCGGCTCCGGCAAGACGACGCTCGGCCTGGCGCTGACGCGAATGATCTCGTCGCGGGGCAAGATCACATTTGGCGACCAAAGCATCGACGCCTATTCCTTCGAGGCGATGCGGCCGCTCCGGCGCGAAATCCAGATCGTCTTTCAGGATCCTTTCGGCAGCCTCAGCCCGCGCATGTCGATCGACGAGATCATCGGAGAGGGACTGGGCATCCACGAACCGAAACTTTCGCGCGACGAGCGCGACGACCGGGTGACCGGCGCGCTGCAGGAGGTCGGGCTCGATCCCGACACCCGCTTCCGCTATCCGCACGAATTCTCCGGCGGCCAACGCCAGCGCATCGCGATCGCGCGCGCCATGGTGCTGAAGCCGAAATTCGTCATGCTGGACGAACCGACCTCGGCGCTCGACATGAGCGTGCAGGCGCAGGTGGTCGATCTGCTGCGCGACCTGCAGCGCAAACACGATCTCGCATACCTGTTCATTAGCCACGATTTGAAGGTCGTGCGGGCGCTCGCCAACGAGGTTATGGTGATGCGCAATGGCAAGGTGGTCGAATCCGGTCGCTCGGAAGACATTTTCGACAATCCGCAAACGGACTATACAAAGGCGCTGATGGCCGCCGCCTTCGACATCGAGGTCGCGCCGGCCGGTGTCGTGAACGAGTAGAGCCATGGCGAAAAAAGGGAAAATCCTGCTGTCGGTAACCGGGTTCGACCCGGCGGTGTGGCGCACGGAACTGGAAAACGCCGCGCCCCAGCGCGTGGTGGTGGAAGAGCCGTCCGCATCGGACATTCCGGAGATCGAGTATGCGGTCGTGTGGAAACAGCGACCGGGCATTCTGAACCATCTTCCCAATCTGAAAGCGGTCTTCTCCGTCGGCGCGGGCGTCGATCACATCTTCGCGGAAGGCGAGGTGCCGGACGTGCCAATCGTGCGGGTGGTGTCCTTCGACCTTACCGAACGGATGAGCGAATACGTCGTCTGGCAGGTGCTCGACCATCACCGCAAGGGCCCGCTCTACCGCGACCAGCAGGCACGGCGGATCTGGCACGAGGACATCATGCAGCCGGCGGCGCACGAGGTGACCGTCGGCATTCTCGGCTACGGCAATCTCGGCCGCGATGCGGCGGTGAAGCTGCGCGCGCTCGGCTTCGAGGTCATTGGCTGGAGCCGTACCGCCAAGGACGGTGAGCCGATCGACACATTTGCCGGAAACGACGGCCTGGATTCCTTCCTGGCGCTTGCCGATATCGTCGTCTGCCTGCTTCCGCTGACGCCGGCGACACGCGGCATCCTTTCTGTGCCGCTGTTCGACAGGATGAAAAAGCGCGGAGCGCTGGGCGCACCTATCCTCATCAATGCCGGCCGCGGCGGATTGCAGAAGGAAGCGGATATACTCGCGGCGCTGGACGACAAGCGGCTCGGCGCGGTGTCGCTGGACGTGTTCGAAAGAGAACCCCTGCCTGCCGACAGTCCGCTATGGACGCATCCGCGGGTGACGATCACGCCGCATGCGGCGGCAACCTCGGTGCCGCAGGCGCTGATCCCGCCAATGATCGAGCAGATGGATGCCCATGACCGCGGCGAACCGCTCAAAAACCTCGTCGACCGCAAGGCGGGCTACTAAGGTCTCCTGACCGAGATCGGCCGGCCGTAATGCGGCTCGATGCGGGCAATCGCATCGGCGAGCGGTTCAAGTGCGACGGTCATCGTGCTGCCATTGGCGTGCAGCAGCCGGGCTCCATCGACCATGATGCCGACATGCCCTTTCCAGAAAACCAGATCGCCGCGCCGCAGCGTCGAGAAATCGTCACGGATTTCCAGCATGTCGCCGACGCTTGCCTCCTGCATGTCGGTGTCGCGCAGCACGTCATAACCGGTCATGCGCAGCGAAAGCTGGACAAGGCCGGAGCAATCGACGCCGAAGCCGGATGTGCCGCCCCACAGATAAGGCGTTTCGAGAAAACGTTCGGCAACGGAAACGAAGTCGGCTTCCGTCTGCCAGACCGGCGCGACATGGACGGCGGGCAGCGCCGTGCCGTCTGCAAGCATGGCGTAGCGGGTGCCGCGGCGCTCCTCCTCGCCGGCAATGGCGACGAGCGACCCCATCGAAAGGGTGGCGAGCGGCGGCTTCTTAAGTTCCGGTTCTGGGAACAGATAAGTGCGCAGGGCCGTTACGCGATGCGCCGGTTTCGGTCCGGGATCGAATGACAGCGCGCTGCCCGGCATGTAACCGACATAACCGTCGCGCTCGCCCTGCAGCCATGCCCAGCCCTTGGCGACATCGAAAACGCCGACCCGGTCGCCGAGCAGGAATTGGGTATCGACCCCCGCTTCGGGCGACGGCGCGCTGTGTAGATCGGCGACCGGCACCGCGATGACGGCGGGACGGGCCTCGGCGAAACGCCCGGCCTCGACCTGGCCTTCCAGCGCCTTGTCAGCAAGGTCCGGACGAAACGCGTAAAGGCGGCGGTCGAGCGTCACAGCGGCAGATCCCTGGCCTTGGCAATGATCACGTCCGCAAAACGTTCGAGATAGAGCGAGCCTTCCACCGTGCGCGAAATGATCACGTTGCGCTTGTCCTTCGGATCGCGGTGGCGGGTGACGAGGCGGCGTGCGCCCATGGCGTCAAGCGCCCGGGTGATCACGGGTTTGGTGACATTGAGCTTGGTGGCGAGACCGCGCACGGTATGCGGCGGCGGCTCCAGATAGATCGACAGAAGGATCGCCATCTGGCGCAGCGTCAGGTCCGGTTCGTCGTCGCGCACCTCGGAAAGTGCGACCTGGTGCCACAAGCTCAGTGCCTGGCTGGCCCGCATGCGTATGGACATGAACCGCTCATGCGTTCGTTTCGGTTCCGGCACAATATGCGCCATCCCTTAACAAACGCAATATGGAGGCGGTTAACGGCGTCAGCCGGTCACGCCATAGCGTTGCTTCAGCGCGACCAGCATGGCGCGGATCGCCTGCGCCTCGCCGCCGATCGACGCGTGCGGCTTGGCCGACAGGCTCCAGGCGAAGACGTCGAAATGCGCCCAGCTTTTCGCTTCGGTTACAAAGCGCTGCAGGAACAAGGCCGCCGTCACGGAGCCCGCCATGCCGTCGGACGTTATGTTGCACAGGTCCGCGACCGGCGAGTTGAGGCCCTTGGCGTAGGGCGCCCAGAGCGGCATGCGCCAGAGCGGGTCGTGCTCGAGCAGCGAGGCTGTGGCGAGCGCGTTGGCGAAGGTGTCGTCGGTGGTGTAGAATGGCGGCACATCGGGGCCGAGCGCGACGCGGGCGGCGCCGGTCAGCGTCGCCATGTCGATCAGCAGGTCCGGTTTTTCCTCGTCGGCCAATGTCAGCGCATCGGCGAGGACCAGCCGGCCCTCGGCATCGGTGTTGCCGATCTCGACGGTCAATCCCTTGCGGCTCGGGAAGATGTCGCCGGGGCGGAAGGCGTCGCCGGAAATCGAGTTCTCCACGGCCGGGATCAGCACGCGCAGGCGGACATCGAGTTTCATGTCGACGATCAGGCCGGCCAGGGCCAGCACGTTGGCGGCGCCGCCCATGTCCTTCTTCATGTTACGCATGCCGGACGGCGGCTTGATGTCGAGACCGCCGGTGTCAAAGGCGACGCCCTTGCCGACCAGCGTCAGGCGCGGCGCGCCGCGCTTGCCCCAGCGCATGTCGATAAGGCGCGGCGCCTGCGCCGAGGCCCGGCCGACGGCGTGAACCAGCGGGAAATTCTGCTTGAGGAGATCGCCGCCCTTGACCACCTTGACGGTCATCTTGCGCGGCTTGGCGACGGCGCGCGCGGCCGCCTCGATGCCGTCGGGGCCGAGATCGTTGGCCGGCGTGTTGACGAGATCGCGCGCCAGCCAGACGGCTTCGGCGAGCGCGACGATCTCGCCGCGGTCGAGGCCCTGGTCGAGGATCAGGCGCGGCCGGTCGGCAGTCGGCTTGCGGTACTTCGTGAAACGATAGGCGCCCATCAGGAAGCCGAGGCTGGCAAGGCGCAGATCGAAATCTCCGGCCTGCTCGAAGTACCAGTCGCCGGCCGGAAGCTTTGCGGCAAGCGCGCCGGCGACCAGCGGGTCGTCACCCTCGCCAAGGCCGAGCACCGCGCCGGCGATCGTGCCGGGTTCTTCGCCCGGCACCAGGGTCACCTCGCCAGCGCCCGCCTTGTAGCCGGTTTCGGCTATCCAGCGGGCCGCCGCCGCGCCAAAGGCGTTTTCCTTATTCAGTGCGTCGGACCGCGCCAGCCAGACCGGCCGTGCGGTCTTGGTGCGGCGGGCAGTCGGCGTCAAAACATCGTTCAGCGTCATTTCTTTCAAATCACTCCAGCGCACGCCCCGACGGGCGGCTCGTTAACCATCCGTTAGGGTTAACAGAATATTGCTTTCGACAAGAGACCCATCGTCACACGTCGCAGCGTCATCCACGGAAACGCTGACTGGGAGCGCAGCATGAGGCGAAACGCCAACGATGCCCGACCGGCATCTTCTCCGCGACGGACAGCAAACCGCACCGTCCTCAACGCCATTGCCATCCTGCTTGCCGCCTCGACGGTAACCGCCTGCGCGGACCGCTCGATCAAGACCGGATCGATCAACCCGGCGGCCGGACACAAGCCGGTCGAGCAAATGACGGCGGTGGAACTGGAACAGGCCATCGACTCCTATTCCAAAGCCTATGAGCGCAATCCGAAGGACAAGCAGGTCGCCATGGCGTTTGCCTCGGTGCTGAGGATGAACGAACGCAACGATCAGGCGCTCGCCGTGATGCGCAAGGCGGCCATCGATCATTCCAAAGACAAGGACGTGCTTGCCGCCTATGGCAAGGCGCTGGCCAGCGCCGGCCAGTTCACCCAGGCGCTCGACGCTATCCAGCGCGCGCAGGATCCGACCCAGCCCGACTGGCGGCTGCTTTCGGCCGAAGGCGCGATCTATGACCAGACGGAACGGCCCAAGCTGGCCCGCCAGCTCTACGAGAAGGCGCTGACGCTCAAGCCGGGCGAACCGACGATCCTGTCCAATCTCGGCATGAGCCACCTGCTGGAGGGCAATCTCGGCCAGGCGGAAAACTATCTGCGCCAGGCTTCGCAGAGCCCGCAGGCCGACAGCCGCGTGCGCCAGAACCTCGCTCTCGTCGTGGGATTGCAGGGCCGGTTCGACGAAGCCGAGCAGATCGCCCGGCGCGAATTGTCGCCGGATCAGGCGGAGGCCAATGTCGCCTATCTGCGCAGCATGCTGTCCCAGCAGAACGCGTGGAACATGATCAAGCAGGAAGACAAGAAGAAGGCCAGGCAGTAGCAGGCGCTCTTCCCCGCGAGACACCGGAAAAACAAAGCGGCCCCAAAGGGCCGCTTTTCATTTGGGCCGTGACGGCGCTTCCTAGAAAATGCCGCCGCGCTGCGAGATCTGGATGCCGGCAGGGCCGAGGATGACGCCGAACAGGACCGGCAGGAAAAACAGGATCATCGGCACGGTGAGCTTCGGCGGCAGGGCCGCCGCCTTCTTCTCGGCCTCGTTCATGCGCTGGTCGCGGCTTTCGGCGGCGAGCACGCGCAGCGCCTGACCGACGGGCGTGCCGTAACGTTCCGCCTGAACGAGCGCCTGCGAGACCGACTTGACGCTCTCCAGACCGGTGCGGTTGGCCATGTTTTCGTAGGCCATCCGGCGTTCCTGCAGGAAGGACAATTCGGCGCCGACGAGAACCAGTTCCTCGGCCAGCGGAATCGACTGGGTGCCGATCTCCTCCGACACCTTTCGGAAGGCGGCCTCGATCGACATGCCGGATTCCACGCAGATCAACATCAGGTCGAGCGCGTCGGGCCATGCCCGCAGGATCGACTGCTTGCGCTTGGTCGCCTTGTTACTGACGTAGATGTTCGGCGCGTAGAAACCGAGATAGGCAAAGCCGATCACGGCAACAATGCGGATCGCCGTCGACTTGTCTGCAAGACCGCCGAGCAGGAAGACATACACTGCCGCGATGATCAGAAACACGATCGGCAGGACCAGACGCAGGAACAGGAACACGTTGAGCGGCTGCTGGCCGCGGAAACCGGCGGCGCGCAGCTTGTCGACCGTCGCCTGGTCGGCAAGCGCGGTTTTCAGATCGAGCCGCTCGACGATGCGGCGCACACCGCCTTCCTTGGCTTCCATGCGAAGGGAACCGCGGTTCTGCTGTTTTTCGGCGGCGAGACGCGCGCGCTCGCGGGCACGGATTTCATCGCGCTCGGTGGCGACCGTCTTCATGCGCGATTTCAACTCGCTGCCGCCGAGCATGGGCGTCAGAATGGTGAACAGCGTGGCGAACACGCTCACCGACACGAGGATCGCGATAACGAATTGCGGCGATGTCAGCAGACCTACGAGATCGTCACTCATCACCTACACCTCGAAATTGATCATCTGGCGCATCACGAAGACGCCGATTGACATCCACACGGCGGAAACACCGAGGATAAGGAAGCCGGTGTTGGTCGTGAACAGGAGCATGATGTAGGCCGGGCTCGTCAGGTAGACGAGGAAGGTCACGATGAAGGGCAGCGCCGCGATAATCGCGGCCGACGCCTTGGCTTCCATCGACATGGCCGCGACCTTGGCCTTCATCTTCTTGCGGTCGCGCAGAACCCGCGACAGGTTGCCGAGCGCTTCGGCGAGATTGCCGCCGGCCTTCGCCTGGATCTGGATGACGATGGCGAAGAAGTTGGCCTCTGGCACCGGCATCGTCAGATACATGCGGCCACAGGCTTCAGGCGTCGACATGCCGAGTTGCTGCGCCTCGATCACGTGGCGGAATTCGCTCTTGACCGGCTCGCGCGCTTCCGAGGCGATCAGGCGCAAACCGTCATTGAGCGGAAGGCCCGATTTGATGGCGCGCACAATCACGTCGATCGCATTGGGAAATTCCTCGAGGAACGCCTTCATCCGGCGTTTGCGCAACAAGGCAACGGCCCAGCGCGGCACGCCGATGACACCGACGAACATGACGCCGATCAGATAGAGCGGCGGAACGCCCATCACGAAGGACACGGCGCAAAGGACGACACCGCAAATGAGGGAATAGATGTAGAATGTACGCAGCTCGATCTTCAGGCCGGCCTGCACCAGCGACTGTTTCAAGGACGGACGCGTCGCATCGCGTTCGCGGTCCTTGTTGCGCTCGTCGAGTTCGGCAAGCGAATCGGCGATCTGTTTCTTTCGCTTGGCGCCTTCCTGGACGCGATCATGCACGGCACGGCGCGAGGCGCTGTCGGTCGACTGCGCCTTGATGTTCGAAAGGCGGCGGTTGACCTTCTGCTCGTTCTCGATCGTGGTGAAAAACAACGCATAAAGCACCCCGCCGACGCCAAGGCCGGCGAGTGCAATGAACGCGATCAAAGTTACCGGCAAACCGAAGATCACCATGATGCCCTACCGATCGTAATCAAACGCTGTCGTGTCACGCGGCTGCGACCTCCATCGCATCGAGGGCGGTGGCGAGGCGCTGCTCTTCGTTGTAGTAGCGGGCGCGATCCCACATCGCCGGGCGGCCGACGCCGGTGGAGCGATGGCGGCCGATGATCTTGCCGCTCGCATCCTCACCCTCCATATCATAGACCATCAGATCCTGGGTGATGATAACATCCCCCTCCATACCGATGACCTCGGTGACATGGGTGATGCGGCGCGAACCGTCGCGCAGGCGCGACGCCTGGATGATGACGTCAACGGAGCCGACGATGATCTCGCGAACGGTCTTCTGCGGCAGGGTGAAGCCGCCCATCGCGATCATGGATTCCATACGGCTGAGGCACTCGCGCGGGGTGTTGGCGTGGATCGTGCCCATCGAGCCGTCATGGCCGGTATTCATGGCCTGCAAAAGGTCGAAGACCTCCGGTCCGCGCACCTCACCGACGATGATGCGCTCGGGACGCATACGCAGGCAGTTCTTGACGAGATCGCGCATCGTGATCTCGCCTTCGCCTTCAAGGTTCGGCGGGCGGGTCTCAAGACGCACGACATGCGGCTGCTGAAGCTGCAGTTCGGCCGAGTCCTCGCAGGTGATGATGCGTTCGTCCTCGTCGATGTAGCGCGTCAGGCAGTTGAGCAGGGTCGTCTTACCGGAACCGGTACCGCCGGAGATTACCACGTTGCAGCGCACGCGGCCGATAATCTGCAGCAAAGTGGCGCCTTCCGGCGAGATCGAACCGAAATTGACGAGCTGATCGAGGGTCAGCTTGTCCTTCTTGAACTTACGAATGGTCAGCGCGGTGCCGTCGATGGCGAGCGGCGGCGCAATCACGTTGACGCGGGAGCCGTCGGGAAGACGGGCATCGCAGATCGGGCTCGATTCGTCGACTCGGCGGCCGACCTGGCTGACGATGCGCTGGCAGATGTTGAGGAGCTGCTGATTGTCGCGAAAGCGGATTTCCGCTTCCTTCACCTTGCCGTTGACCTCGATATAGGCGTTTTCGGCGCCGTTGATCATGATGTCGGCAATGTCGTCGCGGGCGAGCAGCGGTTCCAGCGGCCCGTAACCAAGCACGTCGTTGCAGATATCCTCGAGCAGTTCTTCCTGCTCGGCGATCGACATGGCGAAGTTCTTGATCGCGATAATGTCGTTGACGATATCGCGGATTTCCTCGCGCGCCGAGTCAGCGTCGAGCTTGGCAAGCTGCGACAGATCGATCGTTTCGATCAGCGCGGAAAACACCTGCATCTTGGTGTCATAATATGTGTCGTTGCGCTGGGTGCGCGGACGCGGCTTTTCCGTCGGCAGGTCGCGCGGCGGCGGAGCAGGCTGCGGACGGCTTTCCGGCGCCGCGGCGGCAGGCGGCGGCGCGACATCGACGGATTCCGCTGCGGGCGGCGCGGCTGGCGGCGCGGCCGGAGCCGCCGGCTCTGCCTCGCGCGGAGCCGGAGATGGCGATGCGCCCCCGAAAGAACCGCCTGGCGTGCTACCCGTACCCTTTTTTCCGAACATCAGTCTGTCCTGTCACATCGCTTCGATAAAGCGTCACTTCTTCTTCAGTTTCGAAAGAATGCCCTGCAGGCCGGATTTCGGCTTTTCCTTGATGACACCGCGACCGGTCACCAGATGCGCGATATTCGACAGGCTGGCGACGATCGGATTGGCGGCATCGGTTTCGGCGAGCATGCGGCCGTTGTTGGACGCCGTTCCGAAAAGCTGCGCGTCGAACGGAATGACGGCTTCCGGCTCGATGCCGAGCGGCTCGGCAAAATCGGCCACCGCGATTTCCGGCCGTTTCGGCATCCCGACCTGGTTGAGGATCAGGCGCGGCGCGAAATCGTTCGGGCGCAGCTTGCGCAGAGTGTCGATCACGTTCTTGGCGTTGCGCAGATTGGCCAGTTCCGGCGAGGCGACGACGACGACCTCGTCGGCCTGTTCCAGCGTGCGCCGGGTCCAGCCGTTCCACACATGGGGAACGTCAAGCACGACATAGGGCGACGTCCGTTGCGCGACATCGATCAGCTGCGCGAAGGCATCCGGATCGAAGTCGTAGACCTTGTCGAGCATCGACGGCGCGGCCAGCAGCGAAAGGTGTTCGGCGCAACTCGCCAGCAAGCGATCGAGATAGACCTCGTCGATGCGGTCGGATGAGAACACCGCCTCGGCGATGCCCTGGGCCGGGTCCTGGTCGAAGTTGATATTCGCCGTGCCGAACGGCAGGTCCATGTCGGCGATGACAACCTCGGACTGGAACAGCGTGGAAATGGCCCAGGAGACGTTGTGAGCAATCGTCGAGGAACCGACGCCGCCCTTGGCGCCGACAAAGGCAACGGAGCGGCCAAGCGGTTCGGCTTCCGGATCGACGAACAGCGTGGAGACGACATTCATCAGGTCGGCGATGGTGACCGGCGCGACAATGTATTCCGATATGCCGTTGCGGATCAGTTCGCGATAGAGCGTGACGTCGTTGTTGTGGCCGACGATCATCACCTTGGTGTTCGGATCGCAAACCTCGGCGAGATCGTTCAGGCTGCGAAACAGCACATCGGTCGGCGCCGATGTTTCCAGAACGATCAGGTTCGGCGTCGGCGCGCTCTGGTAGAACTCCACCGCCGCCGGGATGCCACCCATATAGACACGTGTCTGGGCCTTCGCCATGCGGCGGTCCTCGCCCATCCGGCCAATCGGCGCGGCAACGCCCTCGGTCTCGCAAAAAGCCTGGATGGAAATACGCGGGACCGGACGCACGTCGCCGAGCGCCGTGATGTCGCCAGCATCGGCGGCGGGCCGATCTTCCAGGTCCTCGTTGTAAGCAACGTCTGACATGTTTCTCTCCAACCCCGCTTAGTAACCGACCTCGGACACCGCGCCCTTCGGACCCGACTGGTAGTCCTGGATCACCGCCGCACGCTCCGTCGCATCGATCTGACTCATCTGACGCGGTCCCATCAGGTCGACCGGATTGGCGATGATCGCCGCCAGGTTGGCCTGACTTGAGCAGCCGAAGTCGTAGTAGTTCCGGTTGTACTTCGTGTCGGTCAGGTCATCGGGCCAGTTGCCGCAAGGGCCCGCCGATGCGGTGACCGCGTTAAAGGACAGGCGCACCGCCGCGGCAGATCCGTGGGCGCCGGCGTCATAATGCTGCATGATCACCCGGTTGCGCGGCGCGCCGCCATCGACAAGCGCCTGGACGATCTCGCTCCTGACCGTGCGCACCGCATGCGCGTTCGGCGAGCCGGACGGAAGGATCACGAACAGCGAACCGGTTCCGGCCGTGGCGAATTCGGACGCAAAGCCGCGAATGTTGCTCTTCACCGCGATGTTGAGTTCGCGCGCGCCGGATGCCACCGGAACGTCGAGCGTCTTTTCCTGCTCGTCCAGCACGATCGGGTGCCGTGCGCGGTAGTCGAGCGGTATGCCGCCGACCTCGATCTGCTCGCGGTCCGTTCTGGCGCAACCGGCGACGGCAGCGGCCAGAAGAAGCAGGCCTGCGGATTTGACAATGGCTTTCGAACGCATCGGCCCCACTCCTATTTGTAAATGAACCCGACCGCGCCATGATAGCGGCCATCGGGAAGCTGTTTCTGCGACGTGCCGTAAATCCGGTTCACGCGACCAAGAAGGTAACTCGTGCGATCGCTCGGCGGCGCGAGATTGTCTGTCGGAAGCGCCAGCTTGTTCGGCGCGGTCGGCCGCACAAGATAAGGCGTCACGGTGATGACCAGCTCGGATTCGTTGCGAACGTAGTCGCGGCTGCGGAAGAGCTGGCCGAGGACCGGCACCTTGTAGAGACCGGGGAAGCCGGAGATAACCTGGCGGACATCGTCACGGATCAGGCCGGCGATCATCATCGCGCCACCGGACGGCAGTTCGACCGTGGTGTCCGCAAGACGGCGGCGGATCGAAAGCACGTTGGTCGAGGCACCGCCGCGGACGCCGATCGACAGGGGTACCGTCCCCTCCGTGGTGGGCTCGGAGACCGAGGTGCGGATCTTCAGGCTGATACGGCCCGGCGCGAGAACAACCGGCGTGAATTCGAGACCGATGCCGTAGTTCAGTGTCTCGATGTCATAGGTCGTGCCGCCTTCCTCGCCGACATTGGACCCCTTGATGATGTTGTAGTCGCCGCCAACGCGGAACACGGCTTTCTCGCCGGAAATGGCGGTCAGCGTCGGTGTCGCCAGCGTGCGCATCACGCCGGCTTCCTCCATCGCCCGGAAATAGCCGTCGAGCTGGAACCCGGCGGCGGAAGCGCCGAGCGCGAGCCCGGAGTAGGAGAGCGGCTTGCCGAGCGCGCCGGCAATACCCTCGGAAATGCCGGAGAAGGTAATTCCATCACCGCTGGGCGTATGGCTGCCAACAAGGTTGAGGCCGAGCTGCTTCATCACCGTGCGCTGCACTTCGGCGACGGTCACCTTCAGGGTCACCTGATCCCCGCCGACGATGTCGAGCAGGTTGATGATCTGCGAATTCCCGCGCCGGAAGAAGAAGGAGAAGGCGTCCTGGGTGGCGTCGCCACCCTTGACGAATATCTCGGCGAGCTGGCTCGCCTTGGCCGCGTCGGCCGGCGTCTGTACCATCCCGGTCAGCACGATGTTGTCATTGATGATTTCCGACTTGATATCGGAATCGGGAATGAAGCGGGCGAGATACCGGTCAAGGCCGGAAACGTCGCGTTCGACGCGCAGGTCGAGGCTGACGACCTGCTTGCCCGACTTGTCGAATATAAAGATGTTGGTGTCGCCCACCTTCTTGCCGAAGAGATAAATGCGGCGCGCGGTGCGCGTGACCGCGTCTGCGACTTCCGGGTTGGCGACAAGGATATCGTGGGCGTCGACCGGCAGATCGAGCACGATCGACTTGTTGAGGCCGAGATCGACACGCTCGGTGCCGCCTGTCGCCTTGCCAACCTGAATGATATTGGCCGAGTCGGCAGCGGCATCGAAAGCGGATGGCGCAGCAAGCGGCAAGGCGGTCAGCACGGCCACAGCGGCGGCCATGGACATTGCTGTTTTGCGAAAACGTTTGGAAATCATGCCCGGAAGGCTCCGTTCGGCAGTGTTGACGCTTGGGCGGAAGAATTGGCCGTTCATCGCGTTTGAACCTCGCTGCGTCTGCCGGACTTGATAATGGTGACCGCGCCGCCACTGGCGCCGCCGGTAAGAAGATGCTCTGCCCCGTCGGTCTCGTCGTTCGGATCGACATCGCGCACCGAGCGAAGCGCCAGCGTCAGACGGTCGGCCATCTGCTGTGCGACGGTGATGATCTCGGCCTGGCGCGGCGTGAGCTGCAGGGTTGCGGTCTGGCCGACCTGGACAAGCTGGCCTTCCTCGTTCTCGCGAATCGTCTGGTCGATGGCGAGAACGCGGATGTTTTCGAGAATCGTCTCGGTGACATAGCCGCCGCCGCGTTCCGCCGGACGACTCGTCATGATCACGTCGACATAGTCATCCGGCAGAATGAATCCGCCAGCGGACGTATCGGCAGCGATCTGGGTGGCGACCGCGCGCTTGCCCGACGGCAGGATCGACGACATGAAACTCTGGTCGGGACCGAGCAGCTTGATCGGGCGCACCGGTTCGCCCTGGGCGACCGAGGAGCGGATGACAGAGCCCTGCAGTTCCTCGATGGCCTCGGGGCGGGTCGAACGCGTGATGAAATCGGGAGAAAGCGCGCCGACCGGCCATTCCTGCCAGCGCAGCTGGCCCTCGATCGTCGCGCCGGTGTTCATGCTTTCCGTGGCGACCAGGACATCGTCGGTTTCGACGGCCGGCCGCGTCACGGCGATCTCGGTCTCGGTCTGAGGCGGCGGCGCGACCATGTTCATGGCCAGATAACCGGCCCCGCCAGCGGCGAGAACCGCTACGCCAAGAATGATGATACGCTTCGACATGATGGCACCCACTTTCCGGACAGATTCCGAACCTCGTGGCTGCATGTTTCGGTCGCAAAGGTGTAATTAGGGTTAATAACCCCGTAATTTTCATGCTTAATGAAGTTTAAATTCTAACTATCTGCCGTCTGGTCAATGCGCGACCTGGCCGAGTGCCCAGGCCATTGCGGGCGAGTGCGGAAACGCCATGAGGCCGCCGATCGCCAGCGCGACACCGTACGGCACGTCCTTCTCGTCGATCATACGGCGCAGGATCGGCAGCTCGCCGGCATAGACGGACAGCGAGGACTTGCGGAACAGGACCAGGAACAGCGTGAAAACGCCGCCCCAGATGGTCGCCCACAGCAGATAATCGAGCAGCGACTGGCCGAATCCCATCCACAGGCTGGTCGAGGCGAGCAGCTTGGCGTCGCCGCCGCCCATCGCGCCGGCCGCAAACAGGCCGAAGGTCGCCGCCAACACCGTGGCGAAGGCCGCGACATGCCAGCCGAACTCGGCCCAGGTCAGCCCGATAAAGGGTGCGACAATCAGGAAGGAGGCAATCAGGACCGCCGAGATGCGATTGCCGATCGTCATGGTGAAGACGTCGGACAAGGCAGCGAAAATCATCAAAAAGGGAAACACGACCATGATGATGGCGGCGATCATCGTTCCACTCCCGCTCAATACATTCAGCCCTTTCCTAGCGGCTCGGCCTTAAGAATTGCCAAACGCCGGCGGGACGGCACCGTGCCAAAACGAAAAAGGCCCGCCGGAAAGGCGGGCCTGATTCATCTTTACGAAACGCTGCCCGAGGCAGCACCGCCATTAGGCGTCGGCGACAGTCGAGCCGATTTCGTTGAACTTGGCGTTCAGTTCGGTGCCGAGCGTGGTGGCGCCGGCAATGATGGCAACGGCGATCAGAGCGGCAATCAGGCCGTATTCGATAGCGGTCGCACCGGACTCGTCTTTCATGAAACGTGCAAACATAATGAGCTCCTATTCTCGTTCACAGCACTCCGCCGACGCTCTCATGGCGCCGATCGGACGCGACGGAACCTACAGGGCGGCTGTTGCCACCCGCTTAAAGAACAGGGTTGCCAAAGCCTTAACCGGGGAAAGCCGGCGGTATGGTGAAGAAATGGTAAGCGCAAGCGGACGGATGCCGAGGACGGCGGGCGGGACTGAAACGCCGTTCCGTCCCGTGGCCTGCCCGGTGGAGAAGGCGGCGCGCGGCGCGCCGCCGCCTCATGAATCGTAGCCGATGAAGCTCTTGTAGATGTAGCCCCGCCGCCCGTCATAGGTGACGGCGCACCAGTGCGGGCAATCCTCCTCGGCGAGGATCGCGGCGTCGAAGGGCACGACCGTCATCACCTCGGCGTCGTTGCCGGGGCCGGAACGCAGGTTCACCCATTTGAGCGTGCGGCCGGCCACCATGTCCGGCGCGGCGGGCGTCTCGAACCCGTCCGAGCCGGCGGCGGCAAGCTCGGCCTCCATCCTGACGACATCGGCCTCGGTCTCGGCGACCGCGACATCCTCGGCGGCAATGGACGCGGTGGCCGCGGCGTCGATCTGCGCGCCCATCGTGCCGGCCGGACGCCAGTTCTTGGCGATGACGCTCCTTGCGATGGCTTCGCCGGACGGCGCGTCGAGCGCGAACCGGGCCGAGCCTTCCGGCAACGGCTGTTCCGCCAGGGCGGCCGGTTCGGCGGCGACGCGCGGCGCGGTCCGCGTTACCGGTTCCGGCGGCGGCGCCTCGGCGGCGACCGCCTCGGACGCAGGCGGCATGGCCGGGCCCTGCGGCCAGACCATCGACGCGGCCAAAGCGCCGGTCGCGGCGGCGACGAGTGCGACCAGCGCCATCGTTCCCTTGCTGCTGCTGTTGTTGTCTTCCCTGCCTTGCGGCCTGCGGTCCCGCGCGAAGCGGGGAGTTTCTTCCCAGACGATACTCATTCAACACCACCCCGAACTATCTACCGGCGGCTTGTCTCGCCGCCCGGCAGGCAGTTCACACCGCATATCTGCCGGGAATGCGGCGATTCCGGCCGTCCGGATCACGTTTGGAGTCCCGGGTTAACGCGGCCGTGAGGAGGCCGGCCGGCGCGAATCAGCGCAGGCGGATCTCCTGCGGCGCGGCGGCGGGCAGGGAAACGGTGGCGGAATGGAGCACCCGGTCGCCGCGCATGACGTTGAGTTCGTAGCTGCCGGGTTTCAGATTGCCGATGAAGAAACGGCCGTCATAGCCGGTCAGCGACCGCCAGTCGCGGCCGCCCGATTTCAGCACCACCCAGACGGAGCGGGCGGGCGTGCCGTCGGCCTCGTAGACGGTGCCGGCGAACGGGCTCCACTGGGCCAACGCGGCGGCGGGGGCGAGAAGCGCGACGGGCGCGGCGAGAACGAGCCGCCGCCTGATGCGGTTGATGCTCATTGCCCCTCCTCGCTGACCAGCCGGTAATTGTAGATCAGGTTTTCCAGCCGGTCCTGCCTGTTCTCCAGGCCGTCGCCGGCATCGAGCATGTTGCGCAGCGGCAGGTTCTCGACCCGTGTGGAAACCAGCAGCGTGTAGGTGCCCGACGGCACGTTGTTGAAGGTGTAGCGGCCGTTCGACCCGGTCAGTCCCTCATAGGCGGGCGGGGCGAGCGCGACGTAGGCGTCGCTGACGGGATCGCCTTCCTGATCCTCCAGCGCGAACTCGACCTTCCAGGTCTTGGCGACCGGCGCGCGGCCGAGACCGGCGAGCTGCTCGGTGAGCATGGCGATGGCGCGGTCGCTGTCGTTCAGCTGGTCGCCGAGCGTCGACAGCGTCTGCTTGTCGGCGTCGAGCTGCTCGCGCAGGCTGGAGATCTCCGCCTTGTCCTGCTGGATGACGCCGAACCAGGCGACGGCGACGGTGCCGGCGGTCGTGATCGCCGCCGTGACGACGGGAACGACCGCGGAGGATTTCGATTCGGACTGACCAGGCATGCAACGCTCCCTTCTTCAGCCCCCCGCCGGGACTATCGCATATCGGCGCGCGATTCCGCTACGTCAGTTTTTGCAGCCGGTTAACGGGAAGAGTCGTTTGTCCCGTCCTTAAGCTCCTCGCCTGTGGCTCGTCGCTGACGGGCCCCTGGTTGCAACCAACTCGTTGACGATCTTCTGCAAGGCCACGGCGTCGTCGGAGAAGATCCACTCCACGTCGCGGCCGATCTCGCGCCAGAGGCAATTGCGCGAGGCGACGAAGCCGGTGCCGACCTTCTGGCCGGCCTGCTCGTGGCGGCGCTTGATGGCGTCGTTCAATAGGAGAAAGTGGCCGGTCAGGCCGCCATAGGGGGCGTGAAGCGTCTTCTCGCTGATCGCGCGCATATTGTCCTGCGCCACCGACAGGCAGCAGGATCGCGGCACGATGTCGAACGCCTCGAACAGCGCCGGATCGAGCGCCAGGACGTGGTAATCCCTGCCCGGCTCCAGCGCGGCGAGACGGGCACGCAGGATCTCCGCCTGTCTTTTTGCCGTGCCGGGAAAGGGCGCTTCCTTCAGTTCCAGCATCAGATGGGTGTTGCCGCCGAACTCCGCGACCAGCTCGGCAAGCGAGGGCAGTTCCGGCACCGCGGCGCGCAATTCGGCGAAGGTGACACCGGCGATCGTGACCGGCTTGCCGAAGACGCGGGCCGTGCCGGGATCGTGGCTGAGCACCGGCACCAGGTCGGCGGTCCATCTTATGTCGGTCTCGATACCCCAGACGCCGGCGGCGCGGGCGGCCTCGAAGGCTTCAAACGTGTTCTCGCGCGCCGTGCGGTTGCCGCCGTGCTGGCCGCGATGCGAGACGATTCTGCAGCGGGCGGCCGCCGCCGGGTCCGGGCGGCGGCGCGGCACGGCCGCCATCCAGAAATCGACGACGGCGAGCGCCACGCGGTTGTAGAGGTCTTTCAATTCATGTGCCCCGCGGATTCGGTTGTGGCGAAGGATAGCATGGGTGGGATGGCGGGCGCGGTGCATATCTCCCCCTTGCGGGGGAGAAAGCAAAAGCTTGGGCTTGGCGGTAGCCAAGTCCTTAGCTTTTGCCAGAGAGGGGCAAATGCACCGAGGTCGAATAATTCGGGTGCCCATGCTGGACATCGCGAGCCCCTCTCTTGCCTTTTCCAAGCACTTACCCGGGCGTTGCGCGAGTAAACGCAGGAAGTTAACCGGCCTTCCGCTTTCGCTCCGGGCGTTCGTTGCCTCAATCGACAAATCGTTGTCGATTGACCGGCTTCGCCGGACGCGCCTCACCCCCACAAGGGGGAGGGAGGCGCACGTCATCGCGACCGCGCTTCGTCTCCGAAGCCGGATCACAAGACCCAATCGCAAGAACACAACTCATCCCGAATCCCGCCGTTCGGCCTGACGGGCCAGCGCATGGCATTCGCGCAGCACGTCGTCGACCGCGTGAGAGGCCAGTCTGCGGTGGCCCGGCGGATGGCCGAGGCGGAGTATTTGTCTCTGTTTCGCGCCCTTGATTTGTCTCTGTTTCACGCCCTTAAGCTTCGGGCTCTTCTTGTCGTAAGCGGCAAGCCGCTGTCCGTTGCCCGCTGGCGCGAGTGCAAGCCGAGCCTCACGGCGGGCGAGGCGTCTGGCATGGCCGTCGAGATCGTCGAGCGCGTGCTTCAGCGCGCGCAGGCGGCGGCAAAGATGGCGGGCGCTGACCTCCTCGTCTTCATCGGCCAGGTCGAAACCGTCCCGCGGAAACGGGCGCAGGCCGTCCCAGTCCCGCGTGTCGAAGCGGCGCGGCGGGTCGGTCAACTGGAAGGCGGGGACGCGCGGCGCGGATTTTTCCGGCACGGCGGCGGGTTCGCTCCCGCTCCATGCGCAAGCGAGGCCGAGATTGACTTCGTGGAAGGTCAGGACCCCGGCGGCCACCAGCCGCTCGATGCCCGTCGGCTCCTTGTCGGGTCGGGGCTTCGGGGGCGCGACGGTGACCCCGCGCGCGGCAACGACGATCAGCCGGCGGGCGGCGGATTCGGCCGGGCGCAGCCGGCGCAGGATCATCCGCCAGATGCGGCGCGGCACGGTATCGGCGCCGCCCTCGTCCAGCCCGGCATAGACGAACAGCACGGCGACGATGCGCAGCAGCGCGGCGCGGTTGCGCTCGATTGTCAGGGGCCAGTTGATGGTTTCCACCATTGCCTTTTCGTTCCTCGCGTGGATCGAAGAAGGGTACGGGAGGTTCGGGGGCGGTGGATAAGTTTGGGGCGGAGCGTGCGACGAATCCGGCCATCAGCACGCCCTGGCCGAGATACCACAGCGAGTGCCGCCGGATCGCGTCGCGCAAGGCGGAGCGCATGATCCGCGCTGCCTGGTCGACGGAGATGATGGTACCGGGCATGGCGTTGTTCCCTTACGCGCAGGTTTCGCGAGGAACGACAGGGGCGGGATTTTGGTTTCGCATAACCGATCCCGAACGTACCGGACGACCGGCGCCGGGGGTAAATGCCCTATTCCTCGCCAACAACGCCCCGCACGAACCGCTCCATCAGCGGCCCGAGTACATCCACCTTCGAGCCGATCAGCGGCGCGGGGGAGATGTGGTTGTGACCGGGCAGATAGTGCATGTGCGGCCAGGCGCCGTTTTCGGCCATCCATTCGTCGACCACCAAGGCCGCCTGGCGCTGGAAATGGGGCGGATCGAGCTCGGCGATCGTAAACATCAGCGGTACCGGACAGGCGGCGAGCGCGGCAATGGTGGAATGGTCGGCAAACCGCGCGGGATCGGACCCGAAATAGGCGTCCTCGAATGTGCGGCTGTCGTGCCGGGTGAAATCATAGATGCCCGACATCAGCACGGCACCGGCGACGGCCTCATCCACGGGTCCGCCGCGCCCGGCGAAATAATCGGCGACGTTCACCGCGCCCGCCGACTGGCCGGCCAGGACGAGGCGCGGCGCCGCCCCGAAAAGCGTTTCGGCGTTCCGCTTGACGTAGGCAATCGCGGCGGCGACATCCTCGGCCCCGGACGGCCATTGCGCGTCGGGCACGAGACGGTAGGTCATCGCCGCCGCCGCGAAACCATGTCGCGCAGCCCAGGCGCCGATATTGGCGAAGAAGGGCTTGCCTTCGCCGCCCTTGTCGCCGCCGGCAAAACCGCCGCCATGAACGAAGATGATGACCGCCTCGATCGCGCTGTCGCTCGCCGGGCGATAGATATCGAGACGGTGGCGTGGATGCGGCCCGTAGGCAAGGTCGTAATCCGCCCGCGTCACCGCCGGATCGAGCGGATCGGCAAGCGGGGTGACGACCCCGTACGTCGCCTGGACGAGCTCCGGCGTCAGCACGGCGCCGAGCGGGCGAAGCGCGGCTAGCGGATCGGCTGCGGTCATCGGCATCGGTCTGTCCTCCTGCCGGTCATTTGCCCGGTCGCAAACACGGGCGGATAGCCGGCTTCCACTTGTCCCCTGATCTAATCGAAGGCCGGCATGACGTGTTCGGCAAAGAGTTCCACCGAGCGGGTCACGTCCTCGACCGAAAGATCGCCAAAGGCGAACCACGAGACGAGGTAGTTGGTGCCACAGCGTTCAACCTCCTCGAGCACGTAGCGGCGCACGGTGTCCGGCGAACCGGCGATGCCGTTCTTCATCGCTTCCAGTTCGCTCCACGTGTCGGGATAAAGATCGGTCATCGGCGTCGGGCGCCCATTGTCGAGCCAGAGCTTTCGAAATGACGCCACCCATTTTTCATAGGCGCTGGCGGCGAGCGCCTTCGCCTCGGCGTCCGTCGGCGCGACAACGACGTGGCGGCTGACGCCAACCAGTGGCAGGTCGGCAATGTCGTTGCCAGCCTCGACCCAGCTCTGCCTGAAGATATCGGTCAGGTTGCGCACCTGGTCGTCATGGGCCAGCGTCACCGTGTTGGCGCCGGCGCGCGCCGCCCAGTCGAAAGATTCCGGCGCGCGGCTGGCGTACCAGAGTTCCGGATGGGGCTTCTGCAGCGGGCGCAGCGTCATCGGCACGTTTTCGAAACGGAAGAACTCGCCGTCGTGGTCGAGCGTGTCGGATTGCAGCGCCTTGAGGATGACCTCGGTCGCCTCGAAATAGCGGCGCTGCTGCTCATCCATCGGCAGGCCGTAGAAACCGGCCTCGATCGGAGAGGCGCCGCGGCCGATGCCGAGCATGAAACGCCCACCGGACATGTGGTCGAGCATACAGATCTCCTCGACGAGGCGCAGCGGATGATAGAGCGGCAGGATGAAGATCAGCGGCCCGATACGAATGCGCTTCGTACGCTGGATGACCGCCGACAGATAGACCGACGGCGAGCAGGCATAGCCCAGCGGGGTCGAATGATGCTCGGCAACATGGTAGGCATGGATGCCGCAGCGATCATAGGCCTCGACCATCCTGAGCCGGTTTTCCAAATGCTCGCCGAGAGCCAGGCCGCTCGCGTCCACATGGTCGAACACGCCGAATTTCATTGGTTACCCCTCCCATTTGTCCGCCGGCGCGAACCTCTCACTCACCGACCTTCAGCACCTGAATGAACGCCTCCTGCGGGATCTCCACCTTGCCGAACTGGCGCATCTTCTTCTTGCCCTCCTTCTGCTTTTCCAGAAGCTTGCGCTTTCGCGTCACGTCGCCGCCGTAGCATTTGGCGGTGACGTCCTTGCGCATGGCCGAGATGGTCTCGCGGGCGATGACCTTGCCGCCGATGGCCGCCTGGATCGGGATCTTGAACATGTGGCGGGGGATCAGGTCCTTCAGCTTTTCGCACATGACGCGGCCGCGCTTTTCCGCCGCGTGGCGGTGGACCAGCATGGAGAGCGCGTCGACCGGCTCCTCGTTGACGAGGATACTCATCTTGACGAGATCGCCCTCGCGGTAGCCCTCCAGCGTGTAGTCGAACGAGGCGTAGCCCTTGGAGATCGACTTCAGCCGGTCGTAGAAATCGAACACCACCTCGTTGAGCGGCAATTCGTAGGTGACCATGGCGCGGGAGCCGACATAGGACAGGTCGGTCTGGATGCCGCGGCGCTCCTGGCAGAGCTTGAGGATGGCGCCGAGATATTCGTCCGGCGTCATGATGGTCGCCTTGATCCACGGCTCCTCGATGGAGGCGATGCGGACCACGTCCGGCATGTCGGCCGGGTTGTGCAGCTCGGTCGTGGTGCCGTCCGTCATGTTCATTTTGTAGACGACCGAGGGCGCGGTGGCGATCAGGTCGAGGTCGAACTCGCGCGACAGACGCTCCTGGATGATCTCCAGATGCAGCAGGCCGAGGAAGCCGCAGCGGAAGCCGAAACCGAGCGCGGCCGACGTCTCCATTTCATAGGAGAAGGAGGCGTCGTTCAAACGCAGCTTGCCGATGGCGGAGCGCAGATCCTCGAAATCGTCGGCGTCGACGGGGAACAGGCCGCAGAAGACGACCGGCTGGGCCGGCTTGAAGCCCGGCAGCATCTCGTCGCAGGGGCGCTTGTCCTCGGTGATGGTGTCGCCGACGCGGGTGTCGGCCACTTCCTTGATCGAGGCGGTGAAGACGCCGAGCTCGCCGGGGCCGAGTTCCGGCACGACGACCAGCTTCGGCGTCAGCACGCCGACGCGGTCGACCGGGTACCTGGCGTCGGTGCCCATCATGCGGATGGTCTGGCCCTTCTTCAGCACGCCATCAATCACGCGGACCAGCACGATGACGCCGAGATAGGCGTCGTACCAGCTATCGACCAGCATGGCCTTGAGTGGCGCGGACCGGTCGCCCGCCTTGGGCGGCGGCAATTGGGTGACGATCGCCTCCAGCACCTGGTCGACGCCCTGCCCGGTCTTGGCCGAGATCAGGATGGCGTCGGAGGCGTCGAGGCCGATGACCTCCTCGATCTGCTCCTTGACGCGCTCGGGCTCGGCGGCCGGCAGGTCGGCCTTGTTGAGGACGGTGACGATCTCGTGGTCGGCGTCGATCGCCTGGTAGACATTGGCGAGCGTCTGCGCCTCGACGCCCTGCGAGGCGTCGACGACGAGCAGCGAGCCCTCGCAAGCGCGCAGGGAACGCGAGACCTCGTAGGCGAAATCGACGTGGCCGGGGGTGTCGATGAGGTTGAGGACATAGTGCTCGCCATCCTGCGCGTCGTATTCCAGGCGCACGGTGTTGGCCTTGATGGTGATGCCGCGCTCGCGCTCGATATCCATCGAATCAAGCACCTGCTCCTTCATCTCGCGCTCCTCGAGAGAGCCGGTCATCTGAATGAGCCGGTCCGCGAGCGTCGATTTTCCGTGGTCGATATGGGCGACGATGGAGAAGTTGCGGATATTTTTCAGCGGTGTGTCGGTCATGGGGCCCATATAGGCACAAAGCCGCCCGCGCGGAAGCCGGTTTTTCGCCGCCCGTTAACTGCGCGGCAACCGAAGCAACATTATGCCGCTTGAAACCTAAGCATGCTTATAATATATGGCGCTCATGAATAACGATCTCCGCAACAGCCTCGGCTTCCTGGCCCACGACGCGGCCCGGCTGCTCCGCAAGCGCTTCGAGGCGCGCGGCAGCGAATACGGCCTGTCGTCGGCGCAATGGCGGGTGCTCGCCTTCATCATCAAGGGCGACATCACGGCGCAGGCGCGGCTGTCCGAACTGCTGGAAATCGAGCCGATCAGCGTCTCGCGGCTGATCGACCGGATGGAGGAAGGCGGCTGGGTGGAGCGGCGCCCGGATCCGAACGACCGGCGCGTGCGCCAGGTGTTTCCGACCAAGAAGGCGCGCGCCGTGTTCGACGAAATCAGGACCATGGCGACCGACGTCTACGAGCAGGCCTTCGCCGGGATGACGCGCGCCGAGCGCGATGCGCTGATCAAGGGACTGCAGACAGTTTGCGACAACCTGTCCGACGGCGAGAGCCCCTGCGGCGGGCTGATGAAGGAAACGGAAAACGCATCATGAACGCGATGACGAAAACCGACGAGAAGGCCACCGAAGCCCCGGCGGATATCTGGGACAAACAGGCCGCAGAGGAAAAGACAAAACGCAAGCCGCTGCGCAGGACGCTGATGCTGGCGCTGCCGCTCGCGCTCGTCGCCGGCGGCGCCTATGTCTGGGTGACCGGCGGGCGCTACCAGGAAACCGAGAACGCCTATCTGCAGCAGGCCAAGGTGGCGATCGCGGCGGAAGCGTCCGGCCGCGTCATCGAGAGCCATGTCGCCGACAACGGCGCGGTCAAGAAGGGCGACGTGCTGTTCGTCGTCGATCCCGAGCCCTACCGCATCGCGCTCGACCAGGCGGAGGCGGCGCTCGCCGCGGCCCGGCTCAATGTCGGCCAGTTGCGCGCCGCCTACAGCCAGGCCGTCGCCCAGCAGCGCGCCGCGGCCAATGACGTCGCCTATTACGAGAGCGAACTGACCCGGCAGAAGACGCTGGAGACCAAGGGCATCGCGACGCGCGCCGCGCTCGACGAGACGACGCGCAACCTGACGCGGGCAAAGGACCAGCTTGCCGGCGCCGACCAGGCGGTGACTGGCGCGCTCGCCGCGCTCGGCGGCGATCCGGAGATCGCGACCGACAGGCACCCTGCGGTGCTGGCGGCGCTCGCCGCGCGCGACAAGGCGGCGTTTTCGCTGAACCAGACGACGGTGACCGCACCGGCCGACGGCGTGATCGCGCAGGCCTCGTCGTTCCAGACCGGCCAGCTCGTTTCGCCCGGCGTGGCGCTGTTCGCGCTGGTGGAAAACGGCCAGAGCTGGGTGGAAGCCAATTTCAAGGAAACGCAACTGACCCACATGCAGCCCGGCCAGGAAGCCGAGATCCGCTTCGACACCTTTCCCGGGCAGCCGGTGAAGGCGACGGTGGACAGCATCGGCGCCGGCACGGGCGCGGAGTTTTCGCTGATCCCGGCGCAGAACGCGACCGGCAACTGGGTCAAGGTCTCGCAGCGCATTCCGGTGCGGCTGAAAATCGACGACGCAGATATCGCCGCGGCGCTGCGCACCGGCATGAGCGCAAAAGTGGAAGTCGACACGGGGGTCGCGCGCGGCCTGCCCGACTTCCTCGGCACAGCATCCGCGAAGGCCGCCGAATAAGGACGGCCTGACGCGCAACCCTTTCCGGTTCGCCCAGCTCCCCGCCCTACCCCCTCCGAGGGAGCGGGCGGGCCGGAAAACCCCTTGGAACGACGATGACCCAGAGCGCCGCAACCACGCATGAGGACGTCCCGCATCGCGGCCTGATCACGCTGTCGATCATGCTGGCGACGATCATGCAGGTGCTCGACACGACGATCGCCAATGTGGCGCTGCCGTCGATGACGGGCGATCTCGGCGCCTCGCGCGACACGATCACCTGGGTGCTGACCTCCTATATTGTCGCCGCCGCGATCATGACACCGGTCACCGGCTGGCTTTCAGACCGGTTCGGCCGGCGCGAACTGTTCCTGACCACCATCGTCGGCTTCACGGTCACCTCGATGGCCTGCGGGCTGTCGTGGAACCTGGAAAGCATGGTGCTGTTCCGCATCCTGCAGGGCCTGTTCGGCGCGGCGATCGTGCCGCTGTCGCAGACCTTCCTGCTCGACATCAACCCGAAGGAACGGCACGGCCAGGCGATGGCGATGTGGGGCGCGGGCATCATGGTCGGCCCGATCATCGGCCCGACGCTCGGCGGCTGGCTGACCGAGGCGCTGAACTGGCGCTGGGTGTTCTTCATCAACCTGCCGGTCGGCATTGTCGCCTTCATGGGCTGCGCGGCCTATCTGCCGAAAATCGCGGTCCGGCTGCGCGGCTTCGACTTCTTCGGCTTCGCCATGCTTTCGCTCGGCGTCGGCGCGCTGCAGCTGATGCTCGACCGCGGCGCGGAAGTCGACTGGTTCTCGTCGGTCGAGATATGGATCGAACTCGGGCTCTGCCTGACCGGCTTCTGGGTATTCACGATCCATCTTCTCACCGCCGAGGACACGTTCATCGACGCGGCGATCTTCAGGGACCGCAACTTCGTCACCGGGCTGGTCTTCATCTTCGTCGTCGGGGTGATCCTGCTGGCCAGTCTGGCCCTTCTTCCGCCGATGCTGTCGACGCTGTTCAACCACTCGACCATCACGACCGGCCTGGTCATGGCGCCGCGCGGCGTCGGCACGATGATCTCGATGATCATCGTCGGGCGGCTGGTGCGGGTGGTCGATTCGCGGCTCCTCGTCGTCGCCGGACTGCTGCTGACCGCATGGTCGCTGGAGATGATGACGGGCTTCACGCCGCAGATGGACGACCAGCTGATCATCGTGTCCGGCGTCATACAGGGGCTCGGGCTCGGCCTCGTCTTCGTGCCGCTGTCGACGGTGGCCTTCGCGACGCTGCCGCCGTATCACCGCACCGACGCGGCAAGCCTGTTCTCGCTGGTGCGTAATATCGGCTCGTCGATCGGCATCTCGATCGTGACGGTGGCGCTGACGCACAATCTGCAGGTCAACCATGCCGAACTGTCGACGCATATCTCGCCGTTCAACCCGGCGCTCGACGCGGTCTCGCCGATGGCGCGGAGCGGCAACCCGACGGCGCTCTACCAACTCGACCAGCTGGTCAACCAGCAATCGCTGATGATCGCCTATATCGACGACTTCAAGCTGATGATGCTGGTCACCCTGGCGGCGATCCCGCTGGCGCTGTTCCTGCGCAAGCCGCGGGCGGCACCGGCCGGCATGCCGGCGGCGGCGCATGCCGACTGACGGCAAAAGCACAATCATGACCAAACTTTAACTTGCCTCCACGGGGGCGAATGCCCAGCTTTGGCTTGACGCGGGTCAAGGCAATTGCGCTCGCCAGAGGGCAAGTCATGCCCCGCCAGCCATGACAAGGGGTACAGAAACGATGCCGGAGAAGACCGAGATCGAAGCGATCGCGCGCAAGAGCAAGCACGGCAGATCGCGCCTCTGGATTCTTCTTGCGGTGCTGATCGTGGCAGCGGCCGGCATCTTCTACTGGCAGAGCCGGAGCGGCGACACCGGCGCGGTGCGCTACACGACAGCGCCGGCGTCGCGCAGCGACATTGTCGTCACCGTGACCGCGACAGGCACGATCGAGCCGGTCAACACGGTGGAAATCTCCTCGGAACTGTCGGGCACGGTGCGCGAGGTTTCCGCCGACTACAACGACATCATCGAGGAAGGTGACGTGCTCGCCAGGCTCGACACCGACAAGCTGGAAGCGAATGTCGAGCATGCGCGCGCTTCGCTGACCGCCCGGCAGGCGGCGCTGATCGAGGCCGAGGTGACGCTGGACGAGAAGAAGGAGGCCTATGACCGGGCGCTGAGGCTCTCCGACCAGGGCATTTCCTCGCAGGAGGTGCTGCTGGGCAGCAAGGCCGCCTATGAGCGCGCGGTGGCGGCGCTCGACACCGCCAAGGCGAACATCAAGGTGGCGGAAGCCGACTTGCGGCTCGCCCGGACGGATCTTGAAAAGGCCTGTATCTGCTCGCCGATCAACGGCATCGTGCTCGACCGGGCGGTCGAGGTCGGCCAGATCGTCGCCGCATCGCTGTCGGCGCCGGTGCTGTTCACGCTGGCCGAGGACCTGTCGCACATGAACCTGACGGTGGACATCGACGAGGCCGATATCGGCCAGGTCGCCGTCGGCAACGAGGCCTCCTTCACCGTGGAGGCCTACCAGGACAAGGACTTCTCGGCCGAGATCACGCAATTGCGCTACGCGCCGGAAGAGGTCGACGGCGTCGTCACCTACAAGGCGATCCTCGACGTCGAAAACACGGACCTGCTTTTGCGCCCGGGCATGACGGCGACCGCCGACATCACCGTGGCCAGGCTCGACGACGTCCTGACCGTGCCGAACGCGGCGCTGCGTTTCGCGCCGCCGGCGGAAACGGAAAGCAGCGGCGGCGGCAGCGGACTGCTCGGCATGCTGATACCGCGCCGTCCGAGCTCCAACGGAGCAACGGGCGGCGTCGACGCGGAAGGGATGCGCTCCATCTGGGTGCTGCGCGACGGCGAACCGGCCGAAGTCAAGGTGCGCAGCGGACGGACGGACGGCTCGCGCACGGAAATCACCGAAGGCGGGCTCGACGAGGGCGACAAGGTCATCACCGACATGGAATCCGGCCGATGAACAAGGCCGACGACACGCCGGTCATATCGCTTCGCGGGATCACCCGCGTCTATGGCGTGGACGAGGCGGCGGTGCATGCGCTGCGCGGCATCGACATGGATATCAGGAGCGGCGAATTCGTCGCCATCATGGGACCGAGCGGCTCCGGCAAGTCGACGGCGATGAACATCATCGGCGCGCTCGATTCGCCGACGGAGGGCAGCTACCGGTTTCTCGGCGCCGATGTCGGCGGCTTCGACCGCCAGCAACGCGCGCTTTTGAGGCGCAACTATCTCGGCTTCGTGTTCCAGGGCTTCAACCTGCTGGCGCGCACCTCGGCGCTCGACAATGTCGAACTGCCGCTGATCTACAAGGGCGTGCCGCGCGCCGAACGGCGCAAACGGGCCATGCGGACGCTGGAGCGCGTCGGCCTCGGCCACCGCATGGACAAGGAACCGTCGAAGCTTTCCGGCGGCGAGCAGCAGCGCGTGGCGATCGCGCGGGCCATCGCGTCGGAACCGGCAGTGCTGCTGGCCGACGAGCCGACCGGCAATCTCGACACGGCGCGCTCGGTCGAGATCATGGATCTGATCTCGCGGCTGAACAGCGAGGAAGGGCTGACCGTCATCATGGTCACGCACGAGCCGGACATGGCCGAATACGCAAAGCGCATCATCCATTTCAAGGACGGGCTGATCGAGAAAGACGGCCAGAACGGCGTTATCCGCGCGCCGCGCGAGGAGGCCGCCGATGTTCGCTGAAACCATGCGCCAGGCGATGCAGGCGATCCTGCGCAACGCGATGCGGTCCTTCCTGACGATCCTCGGCGTGATCATCGGGGTCGCGGCGGTGATCACCATGGTGACGATCGGCCAGGGATCTACGGTGCAGATCGAATCCGACGTGTCCAAGCTCGGCACCAATCTGCTGATCATCCGGCGCGGCAGCGGCATGGGGCCGCCGCGCGCCGGGCGCTCGGCGCCGCAATTCACGCTGAAGGACGTCGAGGCGATCAAGGAGCAGGTGCCCGGCGTGCTGGCCGCGGCGCCCTCCAACACATCGTCGCAGACCATCATCTACGGCAACGAGAACCACCAGGCGACGGTGACCGGCACGGATAACGAGTTCCTCGTCGCGCGCGACTGGGACGTGGCGCTGGGACGCGAATTCTACGACAGCGAAGTCAGGGCCGGCGCGGCGGTATGCCTGCTCGGCGAGACCGTGCGCGAGGAACTGTTCGGCGCGGGCGACCCGGTCGGCGAGACGGTGCGCATGGGACAGATCTCCTGCCGGGTGATCGGCGTGCTGAGGGCCAAGGGCGCATCGAGCTTCGGCCAGGACCAGGACGATACCGTGCTGTTTCCGATCCGCACCTTCATGCGCCGCATCGCCGGCGACCAGGACGTGTCGACGATCTATGTCGCGGCGCGGCCCGACGCCTCGACCGAGAAGGTGCAGAAGGCAATCGAACTGCTGTTGCGCGAACGCCGCCGCATCGGCGACGGCGAGAGCGACAATTTTTCCGTCATGGACACCAAGGAGATCACCTCGATGCTGACCGGCATCACCTCGGTGATGACGGGGCTGCTTTCCGCCGTGGCGGCGGTCAGCCTGCTGGTCGGGGGGATCGGCATCATGAACATCATGCTGGTCTCGGTAACGGAGCGGACGCGCGAGATCGGCATCCGGCTCGCCATCGGCGCGACGGAGGGACAGGTGCTGATGCAGTTCCTGGTCGAAGCGGTGGTGCTGTCGCTGTTCGGCGGGCTGATCGGAATCGGGCTGGGCCTGGCGCTCGGCTATGCCGGCTCGGTGTTCATGAAGATCCCGTTCTCGCCCGACTGGACGATGACGCTGGTGGCCTTCGCCTTCTCGGCCTTCATCGGCATCGTGTTCGGCTATTTCCCGGCGCGGCGCGCGGCCAGGCTCGACCCGATCGAGGCGCTCAGGCACGAGTGAACCGGCGTGACGGCCGCCGCAACGAGGCGGTTCAAGCGGGTGGAAGGCATGGCGGACGATCCGCGCGAGGCGCGGCGGCCGCTAGCGTTTCGCCCGGCGCGGTTTTACTTCCTCAACCGCACCGTCGGATTCCGCGTCCAGACGCATCTGGCGCAGACGCTCGGTCTTCTTCTGCCTGGCCTCGGCTTCCGCCTCGATCATCGAGCGGGCGGTGTTATCGGTCACCGCCTGTTTCGATTCCGCCCGGGTCGGCTTGAATAGCGTTTCCCTGGTGAGACGTTTCATCAATTCCCCTGCCGCATGCGATTGGCAGGCTGCGGCTTGCGCTTCGGCCCGGGGAGCAATCCCTCGCGCTGCGCCTGCTTGCGAGCCGCCTTGCGGCTGCGGCGGACGGCTTCCTGTTTTTCGCGGGCGCGTTTTTCCGACGGTTTCTCGTAGGAACGGCGTGCCTTCATTTCGCGAAAGACGCCTTCGCGCTGCAACTTCTTTTTCAGGACGCGGAGCGCCTGGTCGACATTGTTATCCCTGACGAGGACCTGCATGAAAAACCTTTGACTTATCTAATCCGGCAGTTACCGCTCGCGCAGATGTTCCGGAACGTTGCTGTTGGCTGGGAAGCTGCGGACGCACTCGATATCGTCTTCGAGGACGACGCGTTCATGCCGCTCGTTCTCGCTGCGCACGCGATACTGGGCAACGCCGTCGCGGCGCGGAAGGAGTGCCATGATCTCGAAGGAGTCAGGCACGTCCCGCATCCCGAGCGACCGGCTGCGGAAATTGACTATGTCGCCCAAGGCGAAGCGGTATCCAAGCATCCCGGAGGCCTCCGAATAAAGAAAAAGCGGAGATTATTCCCCGCTTCACATGGAGCAAGGACCGGATCGGCATCGCGAGATAGCCTTCCGGTCACAATGCCAAATCAGACAGCCTGCAGATTGCCCGCAGAGGTACGTCCGTCACGGCCCGTTTCGAGCTCGTAGCCGATCTTCTGTCCTTCGACGAGACCGTTCAGGCCGGCGCGTTCAATCGCGCTTACATGGACGAAGACATCCTTGCTGCCGTCTTCCGGCTGGATGAATCCAAAGCCCTTCTGGCCATTGTAGAATTTCACGGTTCCAGTTTGCATATTCGTAGTTCCTAAACATAGCATGCCGCGCCGCAGCGTGCGGACGCGATCCAGTATCGATAATTGGGGAAGAAATTGGCGGGTCGAAAGCGAATGACGCCGCGAAAGCCAAGCCTGGCCAAAAAACGATGTCTCTACATAGGCCGGGATTGAGGTTTATTCAAGGCGCGGCGCGCATATGCCCGCCTAGCGGTCCGGCGCGTGCCACTCCGGCGGCTCGATATCGCGGCGGCGCAGGCGCAGCGCAAGACCGATGGCGACGCCGACTCCGATGGCGACGGTGAGATCGACCAGCACGGTCAGCAGCATGGTCAGGACGAGCAGCGCACGGTCGGAGATGCGCACCGGCGGCAACAGGCGCGCCTTCAGTTCATGCACCTCGGCCATGTTCCAGGCCGTCAGCAGCAGGATGGCGGCGAGCGCCGGCATCGGCAGGTAGTTGGCAAGCGGCGCGGCGACCAGCATGAAAACGAGGATGAACAGCGCATGGGCAATGCCGGCGACGGGCGTCCGGCCGCCGGCGCGGACATTGGTCGCGGTGCGCGCGATCGCGCCGGTGGCGGGCAGGCCGGCGAACAGCGCCGAGGCCGTGTTGGCGATCCCCTGCGCGACCACCTCGGCATTGGGGCGGTGCTTTCCGGCGACCATGCGGTCGGCGACGATGGCCGACAGCAGCGATTCGATGCCGGCGAGAAAGGCGATCACGGCGGCGGACGGGAACAGTTCGACGAGCTTTTCCGGCGACAGGTCCGGCAGGCGCGGCACGGGCAGCGACGACCGGATTTCACCGTAGCGCGAGCCGATGGTGTCGACCGGCAGGTCGAAGGCCCAGACGGCGAGCGCGGCGAGAATGACGGCGAAGACGATGCCGGGCAAACGCGGCGCCAGGCGGCGCAGCAGCACGATCAGGATGCCGGTGGCGAGCGTAACCATCAGCGCGGAAAGGCTGAATGTCTCGCGGACCGCCCACATGCCCTCCAGCTTGGCGATGAATTCCGCCGGCAGGCTCCCGGCATCCAGGCCGAGCGCATCGCGCAACTGGCTGACGCCGATGATAATGCCGATGCCGACCGTGAAGCCGTTGATGACCGCCTCGGGCACATGGCGGATCAGGTTGCCGATCCTGAGCCAGCCGGAGACGACCAGGATGATCCCGGCCATGAAGGTGGCGGTGACGAGGCCGTCGTAACCGTGCGCGGCGATGACGCCGTAGACGACGACGATGAAGGCGCCGGTCGGCCCGCCGATCTGGACACGGCTGCCGCCAAGGGCGGAAATCAGGAAACCGCCGATGACGGCGGTGACGAGTCCGGCGCCGGGTTCCGCGCCGGACGCAATGGCGATGGCGATGGACAGAGGCAAGGCAACGAGCGCGACGGTCAGCCCGGCGAAGAGATCGCCGGTGAAGGTCGTACGGTCGTAGTTCTTCAGCGTCGTCAGGATCTTCGGCTGAAACAGCGGCGCGCGTTCAGGTCTGGCAGCGGATTGGTTTTGCATGGTCGGATGGTGCCCCCGCCTCTCCTTTGCCCCCCGGCAAGGCCCGGCGTCAAGCGGTGACGACTGTTCCGTCCTGCGTCACGATCGCTTGCATCGGGATGTCGTGAGGCTGCGGAAAAATGGTCGGGATGCGGGCGAGTTCGTAACCAACGCCAAGCACGACGGGCTTCGCCACCATCGCGGCGAGCGTGCGATCGAAAAAGCCGCCGCCATAGCCGAGGCGGAAACCTTGACCATCGAAGCCGACGACGGGAGCGATGACCAGTTCAGGGGTCACCGGTTCGCCGCTTGCGGGAACCGGGATATTCCAGACACCGCGCTCCAGAGGTTCGCCCGGTTTCCAAGCCCGAAATACCAGTGCCTCCGCCTTTCGCACAACAACCGGTAGCGCACAGAACCCGCCCCGCTCGAGAACGACCCGGATCAGCGGTCGCAGGTCCGGCTCGCCGCGAAACGGCCAGTAGAAGCTGACAACGCGGTTTTCGAAGTCATGCGAAGCCGCGACATGTCGGGCGATTGCGGCGGCCCATTCGGTCCGTCGTTCAGCCGTCACTGCCAGCCGGGCGGCGATCAGCTTTTCGCGCTCCGATTTTCGCCAGCGCATGACATCGCAACGCTGCTGCTCATCGACCACATGAAAAGAACCGTCGTCGCCCTGTTCGAGCTCATGCGCGAAGCAGGGCGATGACGACAGAGATCCATCCGGCTGATCTTGCATGCGGCGCTCCTCCATCCCACTGCCGGCCAGCATAGCGCATCGCAGGGTAATGTCAGCACAGGTTGCGACACCGGGCATCGGCGATGCGAAATGCTGGCTGTCAAATCAGGCCGGCTCCCCGGCTCTGCCGCCGAGTGCGAGGAAACCGGCAAGACCGACGGCGGTGAAAACGGCACCGGCGAGGAAGGTCGCCCGCGGGCCGATCCACTCCCACAGGATGCCGGCGACGAGGCTGGCGGCGAGCAGCGCCAGCCCGGTCACCAGGTTGAAAACGCCGAAGGCGGTGCCGCGCGCGGCTTCCGGCGCGCGTTCGGCGACAAGGGCGGCCAGCAGGCCCTGGGTCATGCCCATGTGCAGGCCCCAGAGCGCAACCCCGGCCATGACGACGACGAGGTTCGGGGCGAAGGCGAGAACCAGATCGGCGGCGATCAGCACCGCGAAGCCCGCGGCCAGGATCAGCCGCTTGTCGACGTGGTCGGACAGCGCGCCGAACGGATAGGCGGCGAGCGAATAGACGACGTTCATGACGATGAGAACCAGCGGAATCAGGGCCAAATGCAGCCCGGCGCCCTCGGCGCGCAGCACCAGAAAGGCTTCCGAAAAACGGGCGAGCGTCAGCACCGTACCGACGGCGACGACGCCCCAGAACAGGCCGCCGAGACCGGCGAGTTCGCCGGCGCGCAGCGGGAATTTCGGTGCGGGACCGTTCGGCTTGCGCTCCGGCTCGCGCACGAACAGGATCAGGATGGAAACCGCGATCGCGCCCGGGATCAGCGCGAACCAGAAGACGGTGCGGAAATCTCCGGCAAACAGCGCCATCAGGCCGATGCCGAGAAGCGGGCCGAGAAATGCGCCGACGGTATCGAGCGACTGGCGCAGGCCATAGGCGGCGCCGCGCAGTTCCGGCTGTGTCAGGTCACCGACCAGCGCGTCGCGCGGCGCGCCGCGAACGCCCTTGCCGACACGATCGGAAAAGCGCGCGAACAACACCCATTGCGGCGTCGGCGCGATGGCGAAGAGCGGCTTCGACGCCGCGCCGAGACCGTAGCCGAGAACGGTCAGAAGCTTGCGCGCGCCGAGCCGGTCGCTGAGCCAGCCGGAAAACAGTTTGGAGATCGAGGCGGTCGCCTCGCCGATGCCCTCGATCAGCCCGACCGTGACGGTGGAGGCGCCGAGGACAGTCACCAGAAAGACCGGCAGCAGCGCATGGATCATCTCCGAGGAGACATCCATGAACAGGCTGACGAAGCCCAGCGCCCAGATGCTGCGCGGCAGCCTGGAAAGCGTCGACCGCTTCGGCATATCCGTCACCGTTCGAACAGGCCGACGATTTCGACCGCAGCCAGCGCATGGGAACGGACCGCCGCCTCGACCTGCCGGCAGGTCGGGCGGGCCGGCAGATCGAGGCGCTCGACATCCAGCGCGGTGAGACGGAAATGATAATGATGCATACCATGTCCTTTCGGCGGGCACGGGCCGCCATAGCCGGGCTTGCCGAAATCGTTGACCGCCTGGCGCGAGCCGTCGGGCAGATCGGGCGACGGCGGCAACGCCTCGTCAAGCGATGCCGCGGTCCCGGGAATGTCGAAGACGGCCCAGTGACGGAAGGTGCCGGACGGCGCGTCGGGATCGGCACAGACCAGGGCGAAGCTCTTCGCGCCTTCCGGCGCGCCCTGCCATGAAAGCGGCGGCGACAGGTTCTCGCCGGTGCAGGCGTGGCGCGGCGGAACAGATGCTCCGTCGCGGATCGAAGGGCTGGTCAAGGTGAATGGCATGTCGCGCCTCCCTGCGGCTTGCCGTCCTTTTACTACCGGGCGGCGCATGCGGCGTTGACAAAAAACAATTGCCGCCGCTCACAGGGCAAGCGCCAGCGTCTCGTCCGCCGTCAAATCGACGCGGACACCGAAGGCGCGGCATTCGCGATCCATGGTTTCGGCGAGCCATCCGGCGTCATCGCCGCGGGCGCGTTCGAGGCGGAACCTGCGCAAGCGGAACGGAATCATCTCCAGCGAACGCAAGCGGCGCGCCGCAATGTCGTAATCGAGCAGCCAGGCCAGCGTCAGTTCGGAGCGGAATTCCTCGTGGCCCGAAATGCCCTCATAGTCGTTGATGAAATCGCCGCAGCCATAGAGAACCGGCCTGCCGGCATGCAGTTCGACGCCGAGCGGATGATGCGCGGAATGGCCATGAACGACATCGGCGTGCGCCTCCTCGATCAGGCGGCGGGCAAAGCGGCGATGGACGACCGGGACGTCATAGCCCCAGTTCGGCCCCCAATGGATGGAGACAATGACGGTGTCGCCGTCCCGGCGCCATGCCCGGACGGCCTCGGCAATGCGGCGAAACGAGGCATCCTCGAAATCCGCCAGGAAGCTGACGCCGGCGCGGTCGGGCCTGGCGGCCCAGTTCGCCGGCACTCCGCTCGACGGCGTGGCAATGGCGAAGACAAGCAGCCGGCCGGCCGGCGTTTCGAGGATGGCGGGCTGCGCGGCAAGGCCGGCATCCCTGCCCGCGCCGGCAATGGCGATGCCGGCGGCCTCCAGCGCGTCGACCGTGTCGAGCGCGCCCGGCAGGCCCCAGTCGCCGATATGGTTGTTGGCGAGCACGCAGCAATCGATCCCGGCGGCCGTGAGGCAGGCGATGTTTTCCGGATGCATGCGGTAATTGATGCCCTTCGGCTCCGGCGTGCCGCGCGCGGTCACCGCGGTTTCGAGATTGACGATGCGGGCATCGGGCTTTCGGGTGGCGATTTCGGCCAGCGCATCGCCCCAGATGTAATCCGGCGCGACCCGGCGCGGAATCTCTCCCGATACGCCCTCGGCCAGCTCGACATAGCCATCCGCCGACTTGACATAGCTTTCGTACAGACGGGGATCGCCGGGATGCGGCAATATCCGGTCGATCCCGCGTCCCGTCATCACATCGCCGCATAAAAAGAGCTTCATCGGCTTGACTATTCCCCCAGCGCCATGGGCGAGCCTTGACGCGCATCAATGCGCATTGCCGCCCGGCGGAGTTGTCTTACACGAGCAAAGGGAGCGGCAAGATGACAAGCGCGACAATTCATGCGGCGGACATCCGGCGCATTTGCGGCGACATCGCGGACTGGAAGGTTGCCGCGATCCAGGCCGCGGGCGGCGGGATCGACGCGCTGGAGGAGGCCGTTGCGTGGTCGTCCGGCGACGACGAGAGCACGCCGGACCGTCATCTTGCGCCGGGAAGCGCGGCGGCAAAAATCTATGCCGTGCTGATCGCCGGCGAGGAAGAAGAGGACGATGCCCGGCGGTAAACGCCGCTTCGAGCATTTCGAACACGGCGCCGATGTCGGCGTGCGCGGCCGCGGCGCGACGATGGCCGAGGCGTTCGAGGCGGCGGCGCTGGCTGCCATCGCGGTGGTGACGCCGCCGGAGACGGTGCGGGCGGAAAAGAGCGTCCCGCTCGACGTGACCGGCGCTGACCCGGAATTGCTGCTGGTCAATTTTCTCAATGCCGTCGTCTTCGAGATGGCGGCTGAACGCATGGTGTTCGGCCGATTCGATATCCGCATCGACGGGCAGCACCTAACCGGCACGGCGACCGGCGAGGCCATCGACCGGGCGCGGCACGAGCCGGCGGTCGAGATCAAGGGCGCGACGCTAACGCTGGCCAGGGTCGCGGAAGACAGGCACGGCGAATGGATCGCGCAATGCGTCGTCGACGTGTGAAGGGAGGTAGCCACCCATGGATATCACGCGGCTGAAACAGGCAGGCGAGTGCGAATGGCATGTCGAGCCGGCGGGGAAGATGCGCGTGCCGGCGATCCTCTATGGCGACGAGGCGCTGATCGCCGAGATGGACGACAAGGTCTACGAACAGGCGACGAATGTCGCCACCCTGCCGGGCATCGTGCGCGCCTCCTACGCCATGCCGGACGCGCATTGGGGCTACGGCTTCCCGATCGGCGGCGTCGCCGCCTTCGATGCGGATGACGGCGGCGTGGTGTCGGGCGGCGGCGTCGGCTTCGACATTTCCTGCGGCGTGCGCACCATGCTGACGAATATCGACGCCGAACGGATCATGGCGCACCAGAAGGAACTGGCCGAGGCGCTGTATGCGGCCGTGCCGGCGGGAGTCGGCTCGACCAGCGCGATCCACCTGACCGACGAGGGGCTCGACGAGATGCTGCGCGACGGAGCGGCCTGGGCGGTGCGCTCGGGCTGGGGCGAGGCGCGCGATCTCGAGCGCATCGAGGAACGCGGCCGGATGACCGGCGGCAATCCCGGTTTCATCTCGGCGAGAGCGCACAAGCGGCAGCGCCACGAGATGGGCACGCTCGGCTCGGGCAACCATTATCTCGAAGTGCAGCAGGTCTCGGAGATCCACGACGCGGCAACGGCGAAGGGGTACGGCCTCGAACCGGACCATGTCGTCGTGACGATCCATTGCGGCTCGCGCGGCCTCGGCCACCAGATCGGCACGGAGTTCCTCGCCGCGATGGCGGAAGAGGCGCCGAAACAGGGCATCGAGCTGCCGGACCGGGAACTGGCCTGCGCGCGCATCGAATCCGAACTCGGCCGACGCTATCTCGGCGCGATGTGGGCGGGCATCAACTGCGCGCTGGCCAATCGCGAGATCATCGGCCATTTCGCGCGCGAGGCGTTCGCCAGCGTTTTCCCGGACGCCCGGCTCGACCTGCTCTATGACGTGTCGCACAACACCTGCAAGATCGAGCGCCATGTCGTCGACGGGGTGGAGAAGGAACTCTACGTGCACCGCAAGGGCGCGACGCGGTCGCTCGGGCCGGGGCACGAGGACCTGCCGGCGGCGCTGAAGCCGTTCGGCCAGCCGGTGCTGATCGGCGGCTCGATGGGAACGGGGTCGCACATCCTCGCGGGTACCGGGACGAGCGAGGACAAGGCGTTCTCCTCGGCCTGCCACGGGGCCGGGCGCAGGATGAGCCGGCACAAGGCGTTCAAGACCTGGAAGGGGCGGCAGGTGGTCGATGATCTGGCGGAACGCGGCATCGTGGTGCGCAGCCACACCTCGCGCGGCATCGCCGAGGAAGCGCCCGGCGCCTACAAGGACGTCGATGCGGTGGTGGACGCCGCAGAACGCGCGGGGCTGGCGAAGAAGGTCGCCAGGCTGAAGCCGCTGATCTGCATCAAGGGGTAGAAGAACCCGGCGAAACGCCGGAAAACGGCAGCCGACGCGCGATCAGGGGTCGATCGTGTCGGCGACGTTGTTGAACTGCGTGTTGATGGACGAGCCGACAAAAGAGGCTCCGCCGATGATCGCAACGGCAATGAGAGCCGCGATCAGGCCGTATTCGACAACAGTCGCGCCTGTTTTGTCTTTCAGAAAACGCCTGAACATACCGAACTCCCGACTTTATCCAGTCACATGCCGGCATTTTGTCTCGGTTTGTTGTTTGCCGGTAAAGCCGAATACTAACCGATGGCCCTTATCCACGCCTTAAGGAAGAGGGTTTCCAAAGATTAAACCCCGATATCGGAATTCGAGCTTTGGTCGGCTTGCCCGCCCGCATCCGGCTTCATGTCGCCCCAGACCACCTGCTTGTAGTCGAAACCGTAGGTGAGCGTCGGCTTGACGATCTCGAAATAGGGCGAGAGGTCGAAGTCGCGCGGGGTGAACAGGGAATGGTGGCGGATGTGCAGGATCTCGGCGCGCGAATAGTCCGATGCCGCGCGTGCCCGGCCGGGCGCCAGCGTGATCTCCGGCAGGATCGGGTAGCGGATCGACTGGAAGGCCTGCGCGATCAGCGAGGAACAGATGGCGCGGGTCGGGTCGCCGGAGCCGAACTGGAGCATGCGGCGGCGCCACCTGACCGGCACGGGCGGCGCCGGGAAGAAGTAGCGCAGCATGTCGAAGATGTTCTTGTTGTCGTATTTCAGGCCGATACGCCCGACCATGAAATCGACAACCGCCTGGCGGTCGGCCGGCGACAGGCCGGAGGCGCGGCAGATGCGCGTGTTGTAGCTGGCGTATTTCTCCAGCGGCACAGCCTCGCAGCCGGTGCCGAGATTGACCTCGATCAGCCGCCTGGCATGTCCGTCGCCGTCCGTGTCATCGAGCGCATCGCCGACATAGAGGGCGGAATGGCTCCAGGTCGACTGGGTGAGGTACTTGATGGCGGCAGAAATCTTGCGGTTGCCCTCGACCAGCAGCACGTCACCCGGATGAAGCGTGCGGTAGAGCGTCTCGGGATCGGACGGCGTATAGGGCCGGTAGCCGGAGGATTCCGTCTGCAGACGGTCCGCCATCCAGCGGCCGAGCCGGTCGAGCAGCGTGTCTTTCGTTTCCATGCGTTCGGATTCCCCTGCCGCGTTCCTGTCGAAACGCGGACAAGGGTCACAGCAAGGAGACCGTTTTTCAAGCCGTACGGAATGGCCTGACGGAATTTTGAAAAAGCGTCAGCGCGCCGCCTCGCGATAGAGCGCGGCGATGCGGCTTTCGATGACGTCGGGATCGTCATGCAGCAGGTTTTTCGCGATCTTGCGCACCCTGGCATGCAGGCGCTCCGACTGCGCCGCCATGGCGGCATGCAAAAGGGCGATCTCCTCGGCGCTGCCGATCGCGTCCGGTTCGGCGGCGATCACGTCCTCGAGGTGGGCAAGATCGTGGTCGTCGCCCAGGGCCTCGCCGGCAAGATCGGAAATATCGGCGCGGATGGCCATCTCGCCGGGCCAGGCCGGGCTCAACAGTTGCACATGCATCCAGTGATATTTCACGCGCTTGCGCAGGTCGTGCCAATCGGCCGGGTCGCCGGTCTTCTTGGCGGTCTTGAAGGCGTTGACGGCGCGCGCGTAGTTCTTCGCAGCGCCGGAGGCGAGCAATGCCGCCGCCTTGTCGGGCTTTTGCGGCAGGTCGAAATCCCCGAGCGCCTCGATGCCTTCCTCGCAGGCGGCGATGGCGGCAAGGATCTTGCCGGAGAGATCGGTTTCCCCGGCGGCGATGCGGTCGCGCCGGCCGGCGAGGCGACCGCGGATCGCGCCCAGCACGACCTCGTTTTCGTCGGTCGCGTCGAATTCGAGAAGCCGGTCGAGCGTCTCGACCAGCGCCGTGGCGTCGCGCACCATCGAAAGGGTTTTGGCGATGTCGCGCACGCGGTCGTTTTCGCGGGCGCAGACTTCCGGCTGGCCATCGCGCACGAGACGGAACAGGCCGCGCAGCCGCTTGAAGCGTTTTCGCGCGTCATGGACCGCCTGATAGCGGCCATTCGTCTCGTGATAGAGAATGTCGATGGCCTTTTCGTACTGCGCCGTCGCAACGCGCACGACTTCCTTCGTGAGCTCCTTGTCCGGCCGTATCCGGTAGCTCATGGATGCATTACTTCAGGCAGACCGCGTATGGCGAGAACGGCGTTGGACCAGGTGGAATCGCCGGTGACCTCGCGGCCGACCCAATCGGGCAGCTCGGGCGCGTCATCTTCCGTCTGCATCTCCACCTCGGCGATGACGAGGCCGGAAAGCGCGCCCTCATAGGCATCGACCTCCCAGACGAAGCCGTCGGAGGTGATGGTGTGGCGGGTCTTTTCGACCAGCCTGCCACGCGCGGCTTCGACCATGCGCTCGGCGTCGGCGAGCGGAATCGGATATTCGAACTCGTCGCGGGCCATGGCGGAGACATCGAATTTCACCGTCAGGCGGGCATGGCGATCGTCATAAATCCGGACACGAACGGATGTACCGTCCTCAAGGGCGAGATAGGCCTGGAGAATATGGCGGGAGCCGCCGTCGGCAAAGCGCCAGCCGTCGCCTTTGACGAGGAATTTCCGTTCAATCTCCAAGGCCATAGGGCCACCTTCTCCGATGGGGTAAAAATTTGCAACTTCCGGCCGGTGTGACGTTCAGCCGCTTGACTGCGAGCGCGCGCTCATTAAATTTAGAAGAGTTCTAAAATGGATTTTCCCGATCATGCTGCACCGCTTTTTCCCCACCGCCCGGCGCGAATTCAAGAGCCTGTCGGAGCAGGAGATTCTCGCGCTCGCGATTTCCTCCGAAGAGGACGATGCGCGCATCTATCTCGCCTATGCCGACGGGCTGCGCGACGACTATCCCAACTCCGCGAAGATCTTCGAGGAGATGGCGGAAGAGGAAAACACGCATCGCGCGCGGCTGATCGAACTGCACAAGAAGCGTTTCGGCGACCGCATTCCGCTGATCCGGCGCGAGCATGTGCGCGGCTATTACGAGCGCAAGCCAGACTGGCTGGTGCGACCGCTCGGACTGGAAAAGGTGCGCGCGCAGGCCGCCGAGATGGAGGCGCAGGCGCACCGGTTCTATTTGCGCGCCGCACAGCAAAGCGAGGATGCCGATACGCGCAAGCTGCTCGGCGAACTGGCGCTGGCGGAAGCCGGCCACCAGGCGACAGCCGAGGAACTTGAAACCAAACACCTGCCGGAAGAGGTGCGCGAAGCCGAAGAGCAGGTCGAGCGACGCCAGTTCATCCTGACCTATATTCAGCCGGGCCTGGCCGGGCTGATGGACGGCTCGGTGTCGACGCTGGCGCCGATCTTCGCAACGGCTTTCGCGACGCAAGACACCTGGACAACCTTCCTCGTCGGGCTTGCCGCCTCGGTCGGCGCCGGCATCTCGATGGGTTTCACGGAAGTCGCGTCCGACGACGGCGTGATCTCCGGGCGCGGCTCGCCGCTGAAGCGCGGGCTGGCCACCGGCATCATGACGACGGTCGGCGGGCTGGGCCATGCCCTGCCCTACCTGATTCCGCATTTCTGGACGGCCACGATCATCGCGATGATCATCGTCGTCATCGAATTGTGGGCGATTGCATGGATCCAGAAACGCTGGATGGAAACGCCGTGGAACCGGGCGATCTTCCAGGTCGTGCTCGGCGGCGCGCTGGTGTTTGCCGCCGGCATGCTGATCGGCAACGCCTAGCGGCGCTAACCGGCCATAAACCATCGGTAAAAAAATCCGCGTCGCAGCCTTGTTGCGGCGCAAAAAGGCAAGGTTTTACCGCACCTTGTTCACGCAGGATTCATGAAAGCAGGGTTATAAGCGTTCCCAGTCAAACGGGAGGCCTGCGCCTCCGATTCGGGAAACGACACAATGGCCTGTTTGAAGGCATTCGGGCATTGCCTGACGACGATCCGCGATTTCGTGTGGCCGGCCTACCAGCCGGAGCGCCATTACATGCGCGGCCCCGGTCCGGCCTGCGCGCGGCGGCAGCCGCACGGCTGATCAGTCCGCGGCGAGGACGGCACGGCTGTCGTCCGGCGCCTCGTCACGCTCCGACATCGAATAGTCCCGGCTGACCGCGGCCACTCGCAAGCGGTAATCGCGAAACACCTTCGACCTGCCCATGCCCTGTGCGCCGCGATGCGACGACATGTTGCGCCAGCGGCGGACCGCTTCCTCGTCGCGCCAGAAGGACAGCGAGAGATAGCGGTTCGGATCGGTCATGCTGCGGAAGCGCTCCACCGAGATGAAGCCATCGATCCTCTCCAGTTCCGGACGCAGCGCCGCGGCGAGATCCATGTAGGTCTCGAATTCGCCATCGGCGGGCTCCACCTCGAAAATAACCGCGATCATCAGTTCTCCTCCTTGCCGGATGCGAGCTTCAGAAACATCCGGTCCTCGCGCAAGATGAAACGTTCACGGCGGGCGAATTCATAGTTCTCGCGGCCGAGGGGATCCTCCCTCAAGCGGGCCCGATAAGCCTCGTAATCGGCGAGATCCCTGACGTGATAGACGCCGTAGGCGGTGGTCAACGACCCCTCATGCGGCGCGAAATAGCCGACGAGGCCTGCGCCACAGCGCGGGATCGCCTCGCCCCAATTGCGGGCGTAGCGGCGGAATTCCTCCTGCTTGAAGGGATCGATCTCGTAGCGGATGAAACAGGTGATCATGGATGTCTCCGTTGGATGCCAGCCGCCTTCTAGCCGGGGCCGGGAACGCAACGTTTCGACCGCCATCGAAATGTCGGCCGCACGAGTACGGGACAGCCGTGGAACCAATTGGCGCGCAGTTTTTCCTAAAGCCAAAGCAAATCGCAACAATCGATGAATTGTTGCGAGGCCATAGCTTACCTAAAGTCACATGAGCGGGTGCGCGCCAGCGCGAAGACGATTCGGAGGAAACGTAATCCATGGCGAGACGACCGATCCGCCCGCATGCGGCAATCCTGGTATGGCTCGCGGCGGCGATCCTGCTGCTGCAAAGCACGGCCGGCACACACGCGCAGACCGTGCAATACGGCGTGCAGGGCGTAACCGCCTACGACCCGGCGCAGCTGATGGCGTTCGCCTACAGCCATGCCGCGAGCAATTCGGGCGTGGTGCCGCCGGAACTCGTCGCCCAGGCGATAGAACTGGTCTACCGCGAAGACGGTTTCCTGCTGGCCGAGGTGGAAATATTCCGGCAGGCCGACGGCAGCCTGCTGTTTTACGTGCATGAGGGCCATATCGAGCAGATCGCCATCGAGGGCGTCGACGAGGGCCTGTTCGGCGCGATCAAGGGGTATCTCGAACCGCTGGCCGGACGGCGGCCCCTGCACCAGGCGGAGTTCGAGCGGGCAATCATGCTGGCCAACGATCTCGCCGGCCTATCGCTGACCACCGAGTTCGACTACCCGGACGGCGCGCAGGGCGCGCGTCTGACCGTGACCGGCGAAACGCGCCGACAGGCCGGCAGCATCACCATCGATAATCCGCCACGCGAATTCGGCAAGGCGGCGACCGTTTCCCTGACCCAGCAGATCCATTCGCTGCTGATCTCCGGCGACATGCTGCGCCTGCAGGGCAACCTAACCGGCCATCACGACACGGTCGGCGACGGCTACTCGCTGGCGGGGACCGCTTACTACCGCGCGCCGCTGGGCCCGAGCGGTCTCTACGGAGAAGCCTATGCGGGAAATGTCATCGGCGACCGTGACGCCGCTGGCGGTTTCGTCGACACCGAGTTGCGCGGACGGGAAGCCGGCGTGGTGCTGGGCTACCCGGTACGGCGAAACCTGCATGAGTATGTTTACACGCTCGGCGAATACCGGCATTCCTCGGTGCGTTCGAGCGGCGGCGGCATCGAATTCCGGTCCGGCGTCCACGCGTTGAGCGGCATGGCGCTGTTCGGCTACGACAGCGACGACGGCGCGCCGACGCGGTTCGGCGCGATCTTCACCGGCGGCTGGCGCGACGGCGCGGCGCCCGCGGGCGAGGATGACGGGGACGACCAGTTCTGGCATGTGCGCGCTGCGTTCGCGACCTCGCAGCCGCTATATGCGATCGACGAGGACCTGTCGGTCGTGCTCGACCTGCAGGGACAACTCACCGGCGCGCGGCTGCCTTCAGTCGAGGAATTCTATCTGGGAACGCGCAACTCCATGCGCGGCTACCGGTCGGGCGAAGTGTCCGGCGACAACGGCCTGACCGGCAGCCTCGAACTGCATCACATCGCGGAATTCGGCGGGCCGCTGATCCGGCTGAATTCCTTCGCCTTCCTCGATTTCGGTTACGTCCACAACAATGCGCCGGGACCGGCAGAGGTGAGCGAGATGTCGCTGGCCTCCGCGGGCGTCGGCTTGCGCGCCTTCTTCAATCGCGGGCTTTCCGCGCATGGCTGGCTAGGCGTGCCACTCAAGGATGGCGTGTCGACGGGCCAATACGAACCCGCCGTGCTGATCGGCCTGACAAAGACATGGTGAGCGTCATGAGACACACACGCCTTGGCGCCCTGCTTTCCGCTTCGATCCTGGTCGTCACAACCGCCGCAACTCCGGTAAAGGCCGGGGGAAACCATTTCGGCTGGTGCAAGGGCGTCGGCAATCCGCATCACAACGCCGGCTGCCCGGGAACAGGTTCATCAAGCACTACAGGCACCGGCCTGCCGACCACGCCGCAAACCAAGCCGGGCGGCGGAACCGGCCCGCAGCTGGTCAATCCCGGCAATACGCTGCCTCCCACGACCGGCGGTGGCGGGACGCAGACAGGCGGGCAACCCCAGACACCGCAACAGATCATCGTTGTCGTGCCAAATCCGCCGACCGTCATCGGCGGATACGGCCCGGGACAGCCGATCGTCGGGCAAAGCGGCGGCTTTGTCGGCGGACGCAACCCCTTGCCAACGCCGGTACCGCAGGCAATTCCCCAGGAGATCCCGACCCCGGTGCCCTATTCGATCCCGACGCCGCAACCGCAAGCCATTCCGCAGCTGGTTCCGCAACCACAGACGATCATCGTCGTCCCGCAACCGCCCACCACGATCAGCGGATACGGCCGCCCGCCCGCGATCATCGGGCAAACAAGCGGATTCGTCGGCGGGAACAGCGCGGTGCCGACTCCCATACCCCAGGCGGTTCCCTATCCGCGCCCCTATCCGATTCCGACGGCTGTGCCGAACAAGATACCGCAATTGATACCGACACCATCGCGAAGACCTTCCCCGGGGAGTGGTACAGGCGGAGTGACGGTGGTGCACAACAAGACGCCCGGCAAAGCAGGCGACGCGCACAAGCATGTCACTCCTCAGGCCGGACGGCAGAAAGCGCATGCCATCCCGCGTTTCACCGACACGGAGCGCGGCGGCACTGTCGATTGCGTGGCAAGCGGTTTGCACCGGCGCGTCCACATCGGGCCGGACGGCAAACGCACCGTATCGGGCGCGCTCAGCCATGTGGAATTGCCGGATCCGGTGGCGCGCGACGTTCCCGCGGAAAAGCCGCTGCATGCCGGCTGCCTGGTGAAGATCAAGCGCAAGGTGCGCCGCTAGCGCCACTGATCGCGTGGCATGCCCCGCCCGTCATGCCAGGGAAAGGATTTGCGGACTTCCCGTTCGGCCTGCGACGGGGAGAGACCGATGTCACGCAGCATGCGTGCGTCCAGATCAGCCAGCTTCCTGCGGGAGCGGCGCCTTTCCCGCCAGCGCAGGAAAGCGGGGACAAACCGCTTCCAGGCCACGACAAGCCGGTCCGGTATCGTGCGGGAAGCGGTTGCCGGTCGAAAGGCAAGCCCAGTCATGTCGCGGCATCCTTCTGGGGGTCCATGCACTCAGGCTAGCGGCGCAACCGCAGCGACGTTTCGATCGCGATGGAAGCGTTCAAGCGCGATCCGGGCTATGGTCAGACCATGAGAGAGACGACGGACATTGCGGGACCGAACATCGCGCGGCTGGCAACACTGCTGGCCGACCCGGTGCGCGCGCTGATCATGTGGAGCCTGATGGACGGACGCGCGCTGACGGCCGGCGAACTGGCCGAGGCCGGCGGCGTCAGCCCGCAGACGGCAAGTTCGCATCTGTCCAAGCTGATCGAGGGCGGACTGCTGGAGGTCGCGCAGCAGGGGCGGCACCGCTACTACCGGATCAGCGGGCCGGACGCGGCCCATCTTATCGAGACGTTGAGCGTGCTGGCGGAACAGCCGGGGGCAAAGCGGATCAGGACCGGGCCGCGCGACGAGACGCTGCGCCAGGCACGGATCTGCTACGACCACCTCGCCGGCACAATGGGCGTGAAGCTATTCGACGGATTGCGCGCATCCGGCGCGCTGTCGGGCGACGACAGCAATATCGGCCTGACGGAAATGGGCGAGACGCTGTTCGGCAAGTTCGAGATCGATTGTGCCGCGCTGAGGGCGGCGCGCAGGCCGCTGTGCCGCGCCTGTCTCGACTGGTCCGAGCGCCGCCCGCATCTTGCCGGCAGCCTCGGCGCGGCGGTGCTGACGCAATTTCTCGACAAGGGCTGGATCCGTCGTCAGGCCGGAACGCGGGCGCTCGCCTTCTCGGGCGAGGGGTTGCGCCGTTTCGAGGGCCTGACCAGGCCCTGAAGCCGCTTACTTGACCGAGCCGACAACCGTGCGGTCGGGCATCTCGATCGACACCCAGTGGCCGGCGTGGCGCTCGGACTGGCGCTTCAGATAGGTATAGGGCGTGTCCTTCCACAGCATGACCTTGGAGGTCAGGTTGTCGAGCACGAAGTCGCCCCGGTTGGTGCGCACCGTCAGAACGGCGTGGCCCTCGCCGTCCGGCTTGCGCACCACGGTGATCAGCAGGTCGGAAGCGGAAAAGCCCTCATTGATCAGCAGCTGGCGCTTGAGAAGGACATAATCCTCGCAATCGCCGGAACGGTCGGGATAGGTCCAGACCTCTTCCTTGCCGTAGATGTCGAGGTCGCTCTTCGGCTCGATCACCATGTTGACGGTGGAATTGATATTGAGGATGGCGTTCCAGCTTACCGGGTCGAGGCTCATCGGCGCATCGCTGCCGGCGATCCGGTCGCATTCGTCGCGATAGACGCGGCAGAAATCGTAGTGGCCGATAGGCTGGGACGTCAGCCCGCCCGTGCGCATGGCGCCGGCGGCACCGGCCGCTTGCGGCGAAATAGCGGCGATCACAGCCGCCGTGGCAATTGCCGACACGATCCGAAACACCCCGGAACTCCCCTCGAACGCATAACCATAAGGTTAACGAAAGGTTAAACGGCATCGGGGAAATGCACAACGGGGCGCGGCGTAATCCTCACAGTATGGTTACCGCGAAAACACAGCCCGATTTATAACGAAAACGGGCGCCCTTTCTGACGCCCGTTCATGAAAATCGGAACAGGTGCTTTCAAGCAGCGGGTTTCTTGCGCTTGCTCCTGGCCGACGAGAAACGCGAACGCGCGCGCATGAAATCCAGCATGCGCGGCGCGATTTCCTTGCGGAAACGCGAGCCGTTGAAAACGCCGTAATGGCCGACACGCGGCTGGACGTAGTGGGACTTCATCGCCTCGGGGACGGATACGCACAGATCTTGCGCCGCCTTGGTCTGGCCGCGGCCGGTGATGTCGTCGTTCTCGCCCTCGACGGTGAGCAGGGCGACGCGGCGGATCGCCGACGGATCGACCTTCTCGCCGCGATGCGTCATCGTGCCCTTCGGCAAAGAATGCTGGATGAAGACGGTATCGACGGTCTGCAGGTAGAACTCCGCCGTCAGGTCCATGACGGCAAGATACTCGTCGTAGAAATCGCGGTGCTTCTCGGCATTGTCGCCGTCGTCGCGCACCAGATGCATGAAGAAATCCTTCTGCGCGATCAGGTGGCGGTCGAGGTTCATCGACATGAAGCCGGTCAGCTGCAGGAAGCCGGGATAGACATGGCGCATGAAACCGGGATTGGGGAACGGCACCCGCATGATGGCGTTCTTCTCGAACCAGTCGATGTCCTTTTCCTCGGCCAGACGGTTGACCGCGGTCGGATTGCAGCGCGTGTCAATCGGCCCGCCCATCAGCGTCATGGACAGCGGCACGTTCGGATCGTCGCGGCCTTCCATCAGCGCTACGGCGGCAAGCACCGGCACCGACGGCTGGCAGACACCGACGATATGGGTCTCGGGACCCAGCAGATGCAGCATCTCGATGACGTAGTCGATATAGTCGTCGAGATCGAACCGACCATCGGACAGCGGCACCATGCGGGCGTCGATCCAGTCGGTGATGTATACATCCGCCTCGGGAAGGAAGCGCTCGACGGTGCCGCGCAGCAGGGTGGCGTAGTGGCCGGACATCGGCGCGACGAGCAGCACTTTCGGGTCTTCCGGGCGCGGCGCCTTCAGGTTGCGCTGAAAATGAATCAGGTTGCAGAAAGGTTTCGACCAGACGATCTTCTCGTGCACATCGACGGTTTCGCCGTCGATGTCGGTCTGCGGCAGGTCGAAGGACGGCTTGCCGTAGCGGCGAGTCGAACGCTCGAAAACTTCGCACCAGGCCGCGGCCGTGCGTCCGGCCTTGGTCATCGACATCGGATTGAGCGGATTACGGTAGAACAGGCGCGTGGCATCAACGGCGGCCCGCCAAGGCTGCATCAGCGCATGGTTCATTTCATAGAGGTGGTAGAACATCGCGTTTCTGCCTTTCCTGCCCCTGCCGAACACCCGGCGCGGAACACAAGCCCTCAAGGGAGCCGGACGTTAACACGTTCATGGTGCAACGCAACATAGCGCGGAGCATTCTGCGACAGAAGTCGTAGAAATACGGTATACATTGCTCACAGATTCCGCAGCATCAGCACCCGGTCGCCGGGCGTGACGCTTTCCGGAACCTCGCGGGCGAACTGTCCGCGAATCGGCTCCGGCTGCGTATCCGGGTCGACAATCCGGTAGCCGCGGCGGGCATAAAAGGGCGCATTGAATGGTACGTCGCGGAAGGTCGACAGGCCAACAGTGGCAAAACCGGCGTCTTGCGCGTGGCCGGCGACGGCGTCGAGCAGCGCGGTGCCGACGCCCCGGCGCATCGCATCGGGATCGACGCCAAGCTCCTTCAGCCAGAAGATGCCGCCGACAGGGCCGGCGATGGCGAAACCGAGCGGACGGCCGTCACCGGCGACGGCGACGAAGGTCCGGTTCGCGCGTACGAAACGGGCGAAGTCTTCCAGCGGCACGGGCGCATTGCTGACCAGCGGGAAACCGTGATCGGCGAACAGCGCGCCGGCGCGCGCCTCAATGGCATGCAGGGCGGGCAGATCATCATCGCGCGCCGCGCGGATGCTGCAGACTGGCGACGATGCGCTCAGCCGTCGAACCCCTCAACGACGATCAGTTCGCCTTCGGCGATTTCCTGGCGGATCTTGCGGGCGGCGGCATAGGTCGGCGAGTTGTAGCAGGCGAGCGCCTTTTCGTAGGATTCGAACTCGATGACGACATTGCGCGGGCGCGCCTCTCCCTCGACGGCCTCGTACTGACCGCCGCGCACCAGGAATTTAGCGCCGTATTCCTTGTAGGCCGGCGTCGCCGTGGTGACGTAATCCTTGTAACGCTCGGGATCGTGCACGGTGATGCGTCCGATCCAGTATCCCTTGGCCATGATGTCCTCCGTTTTCGGCAGCCCTAAAGGGCCGACTGCATTTCGTTCAAAATCGCTTCGGCCGCGGCCTTCGGGTCGGCGGCGGCGACGACGGGACGGGCGACGACGAGGTGGCTCGATCCCGCGGCAATCGCGTCGGCCGGCGTGACCACCCGCTTCTGATCGCCGGCCGCCGCGCCGGCAGGGCGAATGCCGGGGGTGACGACGGCCATGTCCGGCCCGACGATCGCGCGCACGGCTTTCGATTCGGCGGCCGAGCAGACGATGCCGCCCATGCCGGCATCGCGGGCCTGGGCGACGCGTTTGGCGACGAGGGCGGCGGCGTTGTCTTGATAACCGGCATCGCGCAGATCCCCGTCATCCATCGAGGTCAGCACGGTGACGCCGAGCAGGCAGAGGTCCGATCCCTGCGCCGCCTCGACGGCGGCGGCCATGGCCTTCGGGTAAGCGTGAACGGTCAGCATCGACATGCCCATCTTCGCAATGTTCTCGACGCCTTTTGCGACCGTGTTGTCGATGTCGAGCAGTTTCATGTCGAGAAAGACGCGCTTGCCGGAGGCAGCGAGATCGCGGGCGAAATCCAGCCCGCCGGCAAAAACGAGCTGGTAGCCGATCTTGTAGAAGGAAACGGAATCGCCAAGCGTCTCGACCATCGCCTCGGCGGCATCGACGGTCGGCAGGTCGAGCCCGACGATCAGGCGGTCCCTCGCAGTGGCGGTCATCGGCATCCTCCGGGTGTCAATCGCGTGTTTTCCCTTCGCACGGAGCGGTGCGGCCGACAAGAGGCGGGGCCGTCAGCGGCCGCGGCCGGGCGTGCAATGGTCGAGAAGCGCGCGGCAGGTCTTGTCGAGAAGCTTCGCCTCGCGCTCGTCGGACGGCATGCCATCCTCGCCGAACGCCTTGTCGGCCCACGAAATCGCGCATTGCTCGGAAACGATCTGGGCGCCGACATTCATCAGGACGGCGCGCAGGTGATAGAGGCAGCGGATGCCGCCGAGCTTGCCGTCGGAGGCGGAGCCCAGCGCCACCGTCAACCCGGCAAAGGGCCTGACCGTGTGCGCCCCGTCCGACTTGACGAGGCTGACCCAGTCGATGGTGTTCTTGACCAGAGGCGGAATGGAGGCGTTGTATTCCGGGCTGGCGATGAACAGCGCGTCGTGGGCGGCGAACATGCGGGCCAGCTTGACGGCGTTTTCGGGGACACCCTTGTCCTTCTTCAGATCCTCGTCGACCAGCGGCAGCGGATAGTCGGCCAGCGCGATCATGGTGACCTCGGCGCCGGCCAGGGCCAGCGTCTTGGCGGCAGCCCGGGCCAGTTGCCTGTTGAAGGAGCCGGAGCGGTTCGACCCGGCGAAGACGAGTATTTTCGGTGTCATCGGCTTTCCTGCTTTCCGGCATGGGTCCTGCCCGAAAATGCGGGCCAAGCGCAAGGGTTGCGCCGCCCAGAGCCGGAAATTCGGGGGATCAGGCCTTGCGGCGGTACGTCCACACGCGCGCCGGCGGAACATTGCGCAGGTTCCAGGACGAGCGCGCAACGGCGATATCGGGATCGTCGACGGGGACCGGCGGGATGATACCGTAGGAGAACTGCACGAAGGGCCGGCCGGGCTCGAGCACGGAGAGCGCGGCCTTGAGCAACTGGCAACGTTTCTCCTTGGCGAAATTCAACAGCGGCAAGCCGGAAATCACGCAATCGAAAAGCTGCGGCGCGGCATCGCCAAGGCGGGCGTCCAGCGTGGCCCGCAGATCGAAGGCATCGCCCTGAAGAAACTTCGCGCCGGGGAACTTTTCCTGCAAGACCCGGCAGAACGAGGCCGAATACTCGATGGCGTGCAGGCGTTCCGACGGCAGGCCGGTGGAAAGAATGGCCTGGGTGATCGCGCCGGTTCCGGGGCCGAGTTCGAGCACGGGCAGGCCGGAGGAAACATCGATATGGGAGGCCATCAGCCGCGCCGTGTCACCGGAGGTCGGCGCGATGGCGCCGACGGAGCGCGGCGCGCGGATGACGGAACCGAGAAAGCGCACCTGATCGGCAAAACGCGCCTTGACCACCGCCTTCTTCGAAATCTTCACGGGCGGAACAGGCAGCGCGGGCGGTATGCCGTCACTCGTCACTTCCGAAAAATTCCTTCATGCGCGAAAAAAAGCCGGTCGATTGCGGGTTGTTTTCCTTGGCCGAGATATCGTCGAATTCCTGCAGGAGCTCACGCTGGCGCTTCGACAGGTTCTGCGGCGTCTCGACAACGATCTGGATATAAAGATCACCCATGGCGGCCTGACGCAAGATCGGCATGCCCTTGCCCTTAAGCCGGAACTGGCGGCCCGACTGGGTGCCCTCGGGCACTTTCACGCGGGTGTAGGCGCCATCCATCGTGGCGACCTCGAAATGTCCGCCGAGCGCGGCCCTGGTCATGGAAATCGGCACCTTGCAGTAAAGATCGGCGCCGTCGCGCTGGAAAAACTCGTGCGGCTTGACGGAAATGAAGATGTAGAGATCGCCGGTCGGGCCGCCGCGGAAACCGGCCTCGCCCTCGCCGGCCAGGCGGATGCGGGTGCCGTCCTCGATGCCGGCGGGAATGTTGACCGACAGCGAGCGTTCCTGGATGACGCGGCCCTCGCCGTGGCAATCCTCGCAGGGATCCTCGATCGTCTGGCCGCGGCCGTTACAGGCGGGACAGGTGCGTTCGATGGAAAAGAACCCGGAGGCCGCGCGCACGCGTCCGGCGCCGCCGCAGGTCGAACAGGTGACGGGGCTGGAGCCCGGCTTGGCGCCGGAGCCCGAGCAGGTTTCGCAGACAATCGACGACGGCACGCGAATCTGCGCCGTTTTGCCGGCATAGGCCTCTTCGAGCGTGATCTCCATATTGTAGCGCAGATCCGCGCCACGTTCGCGGCCGCCTCCCCTGCGGGAGCGCGCACCGCCCATCATCTCGCCGAAGATGTCCTCGAAAATGTCGGAGAAGCCGCCGGCGGCACCAAAGCCGCCGCCCATGCCTCCTGGCCCGCCCATGCCGCCATTTTCGAAGGCGGCGTGGCCGAAACGATCATAGGCCGCGCGTTTCTGCGGGTCCTTGAGCGTTTCGTAGGCTTCGTTGACTTCCTTGAACTTGGCTTCCGCCTCGGCGTCGTCCGGATTGCGGTCCGGGTGATACTGCATGGCGAGCTTGCGATAGGCGCTTTTCAGCGCCTTCTCGTCCGCCTCGCGCGAGACACCCAACGTTTCGTAAAAATCGGCCTTGGCCATTGTCTGCCGCTATCCCCTCAACAGAATGTCCTCCCGCGCCACGCGCGGGAGGAACCGGCTGTCGCCCGGATCAGGCAGACTTCTTCTGGTCGTCATCGTCGTCGATTTCCTCGAAATCGGCGTCGACGACATCATCGTCCCTGGCGGCATCGGCGGCGGCATCAGCCGACGCGGCAGCCTCTTCCTCGGCCTGCTGGGCCTCGTACATGGCCTGGCCGAGCTTCATCGAGGCTTCGGCGAGCGTCTGGGTCTTGGCGGTAATCGCCTCGCCGTCCGGCGTCTCGGCCTCGACCTCGGCCTTAAGGTCGGCAATCGCGTCCTCGATGGCCTTCTTCTCTTCCTCGGTGACCTTGTCGCCGTAGTCCTTGAGCGACTTCTCGGTCGTGTCGATCAGGCTCTCGGCGTGGTTCCTCGCCTCGACGCTCTCGCGACGCTTCTTGTCGGCCTCGGCATTGGTCTCGGCGTCCTTGACCATCTTTTCGATCTCGTCGTCGGACAGGCCGCCCGATGCCTGGATGCGGATCTGGTGCTCCTTGCCGGTGCCCTTGTCCTTGGCCGAGACGTTGACGATGCCGTTGGCGTCGATGTCGAAGGTGACCTCGATCTGCGGCACGCCGCGCGGCGCCGGCGGAATGCCGACCAGATCGAACTGGCCGAGCACCTTGTTGTCGGCGGCCATTTCGCGCTCGCCCTGGAAGACGCGGATGGTCACGGCGTTCTGGTTGTCCTCGGCCGTGGAGAATGTCTGCGACTTCTTGGTCGGGATGGTCGTGTTGCGGTCGATCAGGCGGGTAAACACGCCGCCGAGTGTCTCGATGCCGAGCGACAGCGGGGTCACGTCGAGCAGCAGCACGTCCTTGACGTCGCCCTGCAGCACGCCGGCCTGGATGGCGGCGCCGAGCGCGACGACCTCATCCGGGTTGACGCCCTTGTGCGGGTCCTTGCCGAAGAACTGCTTCACGACTTCCTGCACCTTGGGCATGCGGGTCATGCCGCCGACGAGGACGACCTCGTCGATCTCGCCCGGCTTCATGCCGGCATCCTTGAGCGCGGCCTTCATCGGGTCGATGGTGCGGTTGACCAGATCCTCGACGAGGCTCTCGAACTTCGAACGCGTCAGCTTCATCGTCAGGTGCTTCGGACCCGACGCGTCAGCGGTGATGAAGGGCAGGTTGATCTCGGTCTGCGAGGAGGACGACAGCTCGATCTTGGCCTTCTCGGCAGCTTCCTTGAGGCGCTGCAAAGCAAGCTTGTCGTTCTTCAGGTCGATGCCCTGATCCTTCTTGAACTCGGTCGCAAGATACTCGACCAAGCGCATGTCGAAGTCCTCGCCGCCGAGGAAGGTGTCGCCGTTGGTGGACTTCACCTCAAAGACGCCGTCGCCGATCTCGAGGACCGAGACGTCGAAGGTGCCGCCGCCGAGGTCGTAGACGGCGATCGTCTTGCCTTCGCTCTTGTCGAGACCGTAGGCGAGCGCGGCAGCGGTCGGCTCGTTGATGATGCGCAGCACTTCAAGACCGGCGATCTTGCCGGCGTCCTTGGTGGCCTGACGCTGGGCGTCGTTGAAGTAGGCGGGAACCGTGATGACGGCCTGCTCGACGGTCTCGCCGAGATAGGCTTCGGCGGTTTCCTTCATCTTCTGAAGAATCATCGCCGAAATCTGGCTGGGGGACTGGTTCTTGCCGCCGGCATCGATCCAGGCGTCGCCATTGTCGCCCTTCACAATCTTGTAGGGGACAAGCTTCTTGTCCTTCGCGGTGACCGGATCGTCATAACGGCGGCCAATCAGGCGCTTGATCGCGAAAAGGGTGTTCTCGGGGTTGGTGACCGCCTGGCGCTTGGCCGGCTGGCCGACGAGACGTTCGCCGTCGTCAGTGAATGCCACCATGGACGGCGTCGTGCGCGCGCCCTCGGAGTTTTCGATCACCTTGGCGTCCTTGCCGTCCATGACGGCGACGCAGGAGTTGGTGGTTCCAAGGTCGATCCCGATTACTTTTGCCATTTCTAACCTCTCCTAAGCAGACCGCCCGGACCCATTCCGGCATTCCATCAAGCGGCCCCTGTTTGCGAGTTCAACAGTCGCCTCCGCGCGGACACGCGGCTGCGTTGCGGCGTATATAAGAACCGGTTTTTGCACCTGCAAGTCTGTCGGGAGCGTGAAAAACAACGCTTTCACCGGAAAAAATTCCACACGGCCAACGACCTCGCCAAACGGAAACCATGCCGCCGCCATGGCGTCAGCTTCAGACAAGGCCGCCCCGGCATCATGGCCAAATCGCCGATGCGGAGCGAAGTTCGAAGTATAACCATGTCTGCCCATTATCTGTCCGTCAATCAGGCACTGCGTCTGGCGAGGACCCACACGAATCGTGGGGCTCTGGCCGAGGCAAAGCGCGCCTATAGCTGGATTCTCGACAAGTTTCCCGACAACAAGCGCGCGCTCGAAGGCTTGCGCGCCCTGCAGGGGCCTCCGGCCGACGAAGACGCGTTGCCGCAGGAAGCCAAGATGGCCATGTCGCATTTCCGGCAGGGACGGCTGGAAGACGCGCAAACGGAAGCCTCGGCCCTTGTCGTGCGTTTCCCGCGCGTCGCCAGCCTGCACAATCTGCTCGGGCGAATCGAGGCGGGGCTCGGCCAATCGCTCAAGGCCATCGGCAGTTTCCGCCGGGCCGCGGCATTGCAGCCGGATTTCAACGAGGCCCGGATCAATCTCGGCGTGGCGCTGGACGAAATCGGCAGGCACGACGAAGCCGTCTCGATCCTGATGCTCGTGACCCGGGAGCAGCCAGACTGCGCCGAGGCGCACGACCACCTGGGCAAGGCGCTGCTGGCGCTCGAGCGCAACAGCGAGGCGATTGAAAGCCACCGCCGCGCCATCGAACTCAATCCCGGCTTCGCCAAGGCCCATCTCAATCTCGGCCGCGCATTGGCCGCGCTCGGCCGGACCAAGGACGCGACGATGAGCTTTGCCGCGGCCGCGCGGATCGATCCGGGCTCGAGCGAGGCGCATTCCAGCCTCGGCGTGACGCTCACGGAACTCGGGCGACCGGAAGACGGCGTCAAGGCATGCCGCAAGGCAATCGAACTCAATCCCGGCGACGCGCAGGCGCATGTCGACCTGGCGACGGCGCTGGAGGGCCTGCGCGACCATGTCGGCGCGCTGGCGAGCCTTGAACAGGCACTGGTCCTGAAGCCGAACCATGTCGGCGCGCATTCCGACCTGTGCCAGATGCTCCTGCGGATGCGGCGGCACGACGATTTCCGCGCCATCCTGAAGCGCGCGCGCCGCGTCTGCGGCGAAGAGGATCCGCGCATCCGTTACTGGATGGCGGAAGCCGCGGGCCTTGAAGACGCGCCGAAAACGGCGCGGCGCATGGCCGAGACCGTCCCCGAGACAAAACTGCCGCCGAGCGCCGAGGCCGGACGCCTGAAGCTGCTTTCGAGAACCAGCGACCAGCTGGGCGAGCATGCGAAGGCATTCGATTTCGCACAGCGGGCCAACGACACGCTGAAGGCGACGCCGCTTGTGCAGAAGCTCGATCCGATCGCCTATCAGCGCGAGATCGAAGCGCTGACCGCCTCGTTCGCGGGCGTGGAACAGAAGCCCTGGACCGACGCCGGGCAACCGAATGCGAAGGCGCCGGTCTTCATGGTCGGCTTTCCGGGCGTGGACGGCGGTTTCATCGACGGCCTGCTGACCGATCATCCCGACATCACTCTCGTCGAGGACCAACCCATGGTGGCGCGGATGCGCGCGATGATCGACGGGCCGGCGGACTGCGACAAGCTGGAAGCGCTGTCGGCGGGCGAAATGGACGACATGCGCCGCGCCTATTTCAACGAATTGCACCGTCATGCCGACGGACAGGCATCCGGAAACGTGATCGTCGACAAGATGCCGCTCAATATCGTCAATGCCGGGCTGATCAACCGCGTGTTTCCGTCGGCGAAGTTCGTCTTCACCGCGCACCACCCCTGCAACTGCGTGATTTCCTGCTACATGCGCGATTTGCCGAAGGACGACGCGACGGCGAACTTCCTCGATCTCGAGACCGGCGCGACACTGTATGACCGGGTCATGCGGCTGTGGGCCGCCTACCGCAAGTCGCTGCAGCTCGACGTGCATACGCTTCCCTGCGAGGCGCCGCTGGCAGACCGGCGCAAGGCGGTACGGGAACTTCTCGACTTTCTCGGCCTCGACCCGGCCTACATGTTCATCGAGCGGGGCAAGACGGAGCCGCAGCGCTGGGAGAATTACCGCGAGCAGCTCGATCCGGTGCTGCCGCTGCTGGATTCCTGGGCGCGCAACTCGGAGCACAATTAATGTCCGCCAAGCGGGCGTTGCGGGAAGCGAAAACGCTGGTCCGACAGGGCGACCTGCAAAGCGCGCTGCAAATCTGCCAGGACGTGCTGAACCAGACGTCGCCGCAGGACGAACGGGCACTGGAGAACGTCCTGTCCGTGCTGGCGAAGATCAAGAGCGCGCAGGCGAACGTGCAGGCCGGAACGGAACTGCCGCGCGAACAGGCGGACCGGCTTCTCGCGCTTTTCCGGTCAGGCAAGATCAACGAGACGTTTCAGGGCGCCACGACGCTGGCGGGGCGATATCCCGACTCCTCCTTCCTGCACAACCTGCTCGGCGCGATCCATCTGGCGGTCGGCAATCCAAGCGAGGCGGTTCCCCGGCACGAACGGGCGATCGCGCTCAATCCGGACAATGCCCAGGCTCATGTCGACCTCGCGCTGGCCCGCGAGGCGCTCGGAGATTTCGACGGGGCGATCGAAAGCCTGGAACGGGCCATCGCGCTGCGCCCGAACGACATCGCCGCGCACAGCAATCTGTGCGACATCCTGGAGCGACTGAACCGGATCGGCGATCTGCGCGAGGCGGTCGGCCGGGCGAAAAAGACTTGCGGCGACGGCCATCCGCTTATCCGCTTCCGCATGGCTCAGCTCGCCGCGCGCGAAAAGGACCACGCGGCGGCGCGGCAACACCTGGAAGCCATGCAGGCGGACGGCTTGACGCAGCAACTGGCGGAACACCGGCTGGCGCTTCTCGGCAAGGCCTGCGACAAACTCGGCGACCATAAAGCGGCCTTCGCGGCGTTCTCGGAAGCAAACACGATCATCGCCGCATCGCAGCAAGCGCGCACGAGCGTGCCGTCGCGCTACCGCCAGGCCATCGAAACCCTGATAACGGCGTTTACCGAGGCGCCCGACACTTCCTTCGCCGATGCGCCTAAGGCCGAGCGTGCGACGCCTGTCTTCCTCGTCGGCTTTCCCCGCTCCGGCACGACGCTGCTCGACACCATCCTGCGCGGCCACCCGAAGGTGGAGGTGGTGGAGGAAAAGCCGATGGTCGCGATGCTACGCGGACAGGTCGGGACGGATGCCGGCCCGCAGCGGCTGGCGGCTCTGAGCGGCGACGACATCGCGGCATTGAGGAAGCTCTATTTCCGCGAAATCGACAAGCACCTGCCGGAGGGCGACGACGATCGTGTCGTGATCGACAAGCTGCCGCTCAACATCATTTCCGCCGGGCTGATCCACCGCGTCTTCCCCGACGCGAAATTCATACTTGCGACACGGCATCCCTGCGACTGCGTTTTGTCGTGCTTCATGCAGCGTTTCGGCCTGAATGACGCAATGGCGAATTTCCTCGATCTGGAAGACAGCGCGGCCCTCTACGACCGAGTGATGACGCTCTGGTCTGCCTATCGCGAAAAGCTGCCGCTGCAGGTCCACGAAGTGCGCTACGAGAACCTCGTCACCGACCTGGAAGGCGCCGCGCGGCCTCTGATCGCTTTTCTCGGTCTCGAATGGGACGACGCCGTCGCCAACTACCGCGATACGGCGATGGCGCGAGGGCACATCAATACGCCGAGCTATGCGCAGGTGACCGAAAAGCTCCACAGCCAAGCGAGCGGCCGCTGGGAGAACTACCGCGAACAGATGACGCCCGCGCTGCCGGTGCTGGAGCCGTGGGCGAAAGCGTTGGGCTATTCGGCATAAACGGCCGTAACCTCAATACAGAAGCGAAAGACGGCCGACGCCCCAGAGAATGTGCCAGACCAGATAATAGGCCAGGCGAAGAACGAACGCCGTCACGAAACCGTAGCGGCGGTAAACCGCCAGCAGGATTATCCCGAACAGGTAGAGATGGGCGAGCATGAAAATGTCGAGCGCGGCGACGGTATCCGCCCCGAAAGCGCCCCACGCCTGAAACACCGGCTCGACGGCGGCGGCCAGCAGAATGGCAAACCGGACCGCCCGATCCGAACAGGCCCCCGTCGCGGCGCGGGCAACGAGCAGAACGGCCGTCAGCGGCGCGAGATGAAACACGGTTTCGGCCACGTAGCCCATCAGCGGGTAGAACAGGAACGCCTGCGGCGGCGCGACATTGATGTCACGGGGAAAGTTCCAGACTATATCCGCGACGACGGTCGGCACGGCGAGAGCCATCCCGGCGGTCACGGCAACCGCCAATCCGACATATGGCCTGCCCGCGCGCAAGACATGGAACGCGTTCATCGAACGCAGCAGCCAGTGCGCCAGCGCGGCGAGGACAACGACAATCAAGGTGGCCCGGACCGGCGGGATCGCTCCGAAATAATTCGCGAAGGGAACGGCGGGATCCCCCGCCAGAAAAGCCGCGCCGCAAATCGCGAGGGCCGACAGCAACGCGACGGCAATGGCCGCCGCACGACCCGATGACTTAATGGCTGGTTGCCCGTTCATGCCGCGAGCGTAGGGGATCGGCGATCCGGCGCCAAGCGGGCCGGTCAGCGGCCCATCAGGATATCGAGCACCGTCTTGCCCTCGCCGCCGGACGCTTCGCCGACGCCGACCTTCGGGCGCGGGCCATTGGTCGACGACGTCATGGTGCGGTCGGGTTTCGGCGGCGCGAAGTCGCGCGAGACCGGAATGTCCTGCTGCCCCGCGCCGTTGGCGTTGTCCGGATCGCGCGGGCTGACACCGAGCGTGCGCGAGGGGCGCGGCGCGGGCGCGTTTTCCGGGCGGGCGACGGGCGTGACGATGCGGGCCGTGTAACCGGGCAATTGCGCCACCGGCACGCCCTGGTGCGCCTCGACCATGAAGGCGCGCCAGGCTTTCGCCGGCAGCGATCCGCCGGTGACCTTGTTGGTCGGCGATCCGTCGTCATTGCCGAACCAGACGCCGGTGGTGAGATTGGCGGTGTAGCCGACGAACCAGGCGTCGCGCGATTTCTGGCTGGTGCCGGTCTTGCCGGCGGCGGGATGATCGAAGGCGGCGGCGCGGGCCGTACCCTCGGTCAGGGTCTTGGCCATCATCGCGTTCATCATGCCGGCGACATCGGAGGAAATGGCGCGTTTCATGTTGTCGGCGGTGTGCTCGTAAAGCACCTTGCCAGAGAGCGTCGTCACGCGCCTGATGATGTAGGGCTTCGCCGCGTAGCCGCCATTGGCGAACGGCACATAGGCTGACGTCAGCTCCATCAGCGTGACTTCGGAAGTGCCGAGGGCCAGCGAGGCGTTTGCCGCCAGATCGGATACGATGCCCATGCGATGCGCCGTCTTGACGACGTTGCCGGCCCCCGTCTCGACGATGAGCTGGGCCGCGACCGAGTTGAGCGACTTAGAAAGCGCCGTCTCCAGCGTGACCGGTCCGTAATACTTGCCGCCGTAATTATCCGGCTTCCACTTGCCGATCTTCACCGGCGCGTCGTTGCGCACCGATTGCGGCGTGCGGCCCTGCTCCAGCGCCGTGACATAGACGAAGGGCTTGAAGGCGGAACCGGGCTGGCGCTTCGCCTCGGTCGAGCGGTCGAACTGCGAGTTGGCGTAGTCGTAGCCGCCGACCATGGCGCGCACCGCGCCGGTGTTGTCGATGGAAACGAGCGCGCCCTGGCCGACCTTCTTCTTCCTGCCTTCCTCGGCGATCAGGTCGCGGATGGCACGCTCGCCGAATTTCTGCAGCACGAGGTCGACGGTGGTGTCGACGATGACATCATGGCGGATCTCGCCGATCAGCGAGGGCAGTTCCCCCATCACCGCGTCGGCGACATAGTGTTCGGAGCCGTTCCAGTAGGCGGCAGCGCGGGTGGCCGGGCGCGAGATCGCCGCCGTCATCTCGCTGTCGGAGACGAGGCCCTGATCGCGCATCGCCCCGAGCACGATCTGCGAACGCTGCTCGGCGAGCTTGGGATTGCGTGCCGGCGACAGGCGCGACGGGGCCTTCAGGAGGCCAGCCAGCAGCGCGGCCTCGGGCAGCGTCACGTCGCGCGCGGACTTGTTGAAATAACGCCGAGAGGCAGCCTCGACGCCGTAGGAGCCGGAGCCGAAATAGACCCGGTTGAGATACATTTCGAGGATCTGGTCCTTGGTGTATTTCTGTTCCAGCCACAGGGCGAGCAGCACCTCCTGCACCTTGCGGCCGATGGTTCGGTCGGGCGACAGGAACAGGTTCTTGGCCAATTGCTGGGTCAGGGTCGAGCCGCCCTGCACCAGCCGGCCGGCGGTGACGTTCTTCACCATGGCGCGGGTCAGGCCGATCGGATCGACGCCGAAATGCGAATAGTAGCGGCGGTCCTCGATGGCGATGACGGCCTGCGGAATCCACGGCGACATCTCGTGGATGCCGAGCGCCTCTCCGCCGGTGGCACCGCGATTGGCGATCAGCGAACCGTCGACAGCGACGATCTTGACGTTGGGCGGGCGATCGGGAATGGCCCAAGTGGTGGCCGACGGCATCTGCGCGCCGTACCAGACGACGACGCCGGCGACGGCGATGCCGCCCCAGATGCCGAGAATGAAGCTCCAGTAGACGAGACCGCCGAGCACGCCGGTCCAGCGGCGGCCGGAACGGCGGCTGCGCGCATTCTTCTTTTTCGGCTTGCGGGCAGAGGACGACTTGCGTTTTGCCGTGGTCTTCTTCGCCGCCGGTTTCTTTCGGCGCGGCGGCGCGGCGCGGTCGTCGTCGGTCGCCCTGAGGTCCGCCCCGCGGCGGGCGCGCGGCGCATCCTCGAAGCGCGGTTCGACGCGTTTTTTCTGTTTCCTGCGGGTGGCCATCAGCGGATCCGGTCCGTTACGCACAACATCGGGCGGCCCCTGCACCTTAAATGCGGCGATTTAAGGCGGCGTTAAGAAGCGGTGAAGGGGACGGTTCAAATTGCGCCCATCGGCAGTCGGCCCCGGATGCTACTGCCGCCGCAGCGCGGCGAAGGCCACCGAACCACCGAGACCGAGAAACATCACGCCGAAGACCGCCGAGATCCAGCGCCGGACCCCGGAGAAAATCCGCACGGCGACAGCGGTCGAGAAAACCGTCGCGGTCACCGCGTGCAGCATCGCCGCGAGGACGCCGCGCAACATGACGACCAGCGCCATGAACCAGTCCGGCGCCGAACCCGGAATGAACGCGGTCATCACCGAACCGAAGAACAGCGCCGCCTTGGGATTCGTCATGCTGACGAGAAATCCGTTGCGGACGGATTGCGTCATCCGCCGCTCGGACGGCGCCGAAAGGGCGATTTCACCCGATGGGGCCATCGCGGATTTCAACGACCGCAGACCCAGCCAGATCAGGTAAAGCGCGCCGGCCAGCTTCAGCGCGACGACGGCGCGCGGGAACAGTTCGTACAGAACGGTCACGCCGAGAACCGCCAGCAACGCCCACAGGAAGGCCGCGCCCGCCAGACCGAACCCGGTCGCAATGCCGTGGCGTCGACCGTGTTCGAGGGACGCCGCCATGACCGCGATCATGTTCGGGCCGGGCGTTATCCAGGCCAGGATATTGACCAGAACGATCGCCCCCAGCGCGGCCAACAACTCCATCTCGGACTCGCCTACTTCGCCGCGAGCGCCGCGAGGATGCGCGCCCAGGAGCGCTGGCCCTTGTGGAAGGATTTCAGCGCGTATTTCTCGTTCGGCGAGTGGATGCGGTCGTCGGAAAGGCCGAAGCCGACAAGGACGGAGTCCATGCCGAGCATGTCCTGGAAATCGCCGACGACGGGGATCGAGCCGCCCATGCCGATCATCACGGCCGGATTGGGCCATTCGTCGGACAGCGCCTGCTGCGCCTTCTGCAGGACCGGCGAATCATAGGGCAACTGGATGCCGGGCGACGCGCCGTGCTCGTGGAAGGTCACCGAGCAATCGGCAGGAATGCGCGCCCTGACGAATTCGCGGAAATTCCCGCGGATCGCCGCCGGGTCCTGCTTGCCAACGAGTCGGAAGGACACCTTCGCAGACGCCTTGGCCGCGATCACCGTCTTGAAGCCCTCACCAGTGTAGCCGCCGGTGATGCCGTTGACCTCCGCCGTCGGCCGCGCCCAGGTGAGTTCGAGCACGGAACGGCCCTTCTCGCCCGACGGGATCGACAGGCCGATCTCGCCGAGAAACTTCTCCGCCGTCTGGCCGAGCGTCTCCCACTGGTCGAGGATCTCCTTCGGCGTCTCCTCGACACCGTCGTAGAAGTTCGGGATCGTCACTGCGCCGTTCTCGTCATGCATGTCCGCCAGCACCTTCGCCAGGACATGGATCGGGTTGGCGGCGGCGCCGCCGAAATAGCCGGAATGCAGGTCACGGTCGGCGGCCTCCACCGTGATCTCCTCGCCGACGAGGCCGCGCAGGCCGGTGGAGATCGCCGGGGTTTCGGCATCCCACATCGAAGTGTCGCAGACGAGGGCGAAATCGGCTTTCAGCTCGGCGGCATTGGCCTCGAGGAACGGCTTCAGCGACGGCGAACCGGACTCCTCCTCGCCCTCGAACAGGATAGTGACGCGGCAGGGCAGATCGCCATGCACCTCCTTGTAGGCGCGGCAAGCCTCGACAAAGGTCATCAGCTGGCCCTTGTCGTCGGCAATGCCGCGGCCAGTGATGATCTTGGCGCCGTTCAGGCCGTCCTTAACCTTGGGATCGAAGGGATCGCTGTCCCACAGCTCGATCGGATCGACCGGCTGCACGTCGTAATGTCCGTAAAAGAGGACATGCGGCGCGTCTGGCGATGGGCCGTCGTGACGGGCGACGACCATCGGGTGGCCGGGCGTGTCGCGCACGGAGGCGTCGAAGCCGAGCAGACCGAGTTGGGCGACCAGCCATTCGGCCGCCTTGCGGCATTCGCCGGCATAGGCCGGGTCGGTCGAGATCGACGGGATGCGCACGAGTTCGAACACGCGCATCAGGCTATCCGCCAGGTTCTCGTCGATCCGGTCCAGGACGGGTGCAAGTCCGCCGTTTGCGCTGTGCATGGAAAAGTCTCCGGTTGGAATCGGAGACGATTCCTGCGCGCGAAGCGCAGCGATGTCAAAGGAAGATCGCGGGTTGGCCGCCACGGACAAAAATAATGCCGCCGCACGGTTTCCCGTACGGCGGCAATGCGAAAAGGACCAAAAAGTGGCAGCCTGGAGAGGGGGATTAGGCTGCCACCTGTCCGGATCGGCGGGGGACGGGCCTTAGCCGGACATCGGCGCAATATGCCGATTAACCATTTTTCACACATGAGTGTGGCATAAAAGGGGCAGGCATCACATGCCGGCGCGCCTGTTAACAATGCTTCATGAAATGCCCTTCCAGCGCTGCAAAAAGGACCGGTCCCGCAATGACTTTCCGGCCGGGAAGCATTATTCTCGCCGCAATTCCGGCGTTACAGCCTGCAAGACAATGTGACGGCGTTTCAAGCCGATTTGGCTTGTGGAAAACCCGGCGGCGACGTTTCAAGAATGAAAATGTGCGATCAGGCAATCACAATCAAGGATACGCGCCGCATCGGCGAGACTTCGGGGGACTGACATGTGTGGCATCGCGGGATTCGTAACCGGCGCATTCGACGCACGGCAGGCCGACACCGGCTGGCTGGCGGCGCTGGCGACGCAGGTCACCGCCGCGCCGGCCGGACTTGCCGCCGTCGAGACGCTGCAGAACGCCGTCGCGACGCTTGAAGACCGCTTCGCGGAGCTGATGTCGTTCGCCACCGGCGAGGCCGTCGCGGTCGACGGCGAATTCCGGCAAAAGGCGATCGGGCTGGCCGATGCGTTCAGGACCCAGATCGAGGCGCTGACCGAACTGTCTAAGAAGGGCCGCACCGACCTCGATCCGCTGATCGAAAGCCTGCGCGACTACGAATGGCAGATCCGCGAGGAACTGGTGGCGCAAACGGGCGAAGCCGTCGCGCTGATGCCGGGCGACCTGAAATCGCTCGACGGCAATGCGATGAAGGTGGCGCTGACCGCGGAACACGTGCTGCGGGCCAATGACCGCCTCGAGGTGCGCGGGCGCGATTCCGCCGGCATCGCGATCCAGATCCAGGTGCCGGACACAGCCATCGAAGCGCTCTCCGGCGCGCTGAAGGCCGAGTACGAGAAACGCCGCAACGAGACGCATGCCGGCCACCTCGCCGTCTATCTGCACGGCAATGGCGGCGGAACCGTCACGCTGACCTTCGTCTTCAAGACCGCCAATCTCGTCGGCCGTCTCGGCGACAACGGCGCCGCGCTACGCGAAGCGATCCGCGGCGACCGGCTGCTGTGGACGCTGGCGCACGAGGCGCGGCGGGCCAGCGTGATGTCGCACACTCGCTGGGCGTCGCACGGCGTCATCTCGGTCGCCAACTGCCATCCGCACAATCCGTCGCTGACGCAGGACGAGACCGGCGACGCCGGCATCTCGCTGGGCGCGATGTATGCGCTGAACGGCGACGTCGACAACCATGTCGAACTGCTGGCCGAACTGGTGACCAACCGGCAGTTGGCCATCAACCCGGCGATCACGACAGACGCCAAGATCATCCCGATCGCGCATCGCAGCGCCGGCGCGGAAGCCGGCGACCTGCTCGATCGCTACCGCACGGCGATCCGCCGTCTCGACGGCTCGATCACCGTCGGTTGCGTCGATCCGAGCCGTCCGGGCGAAGCGTTCCTGGCGCAGAAGGGCTCCGGCCAGGGCCTGCATGCGGCACGGCTCGCCGATGGCTGGATATTCGCTTCCGAAGTCTACGGATTGTGCAACGTCGCGCGGTCTTCCTACAATCTGGCGCGCTCGGTCGCGGGCGGTTCGGTTATCCGGCTCGACGGCGACAGCGACACGCCGGAAATGCGCGGCGTTTCCGACGGCACGCCGGCCGCGGTGAAAGCGGAACCGATCCAGATCTTCGCTCGCGACATCTATCGCGGCCAGTACGATTTCTACCTCGAGAAGGAAATCCATGACGGACCGCAGAGCGTCGCCAAGACGCTGCGCGGACGCTACCGCCGCGACGGCGGGCTGATCGCCTTCGACGACCTGCCGACCGACATCTGGGCACAGATGCGCAAGGCGGTCGCCAAGGGGATTTCGCGCGTCTACGTGATCGGCCAGGGCACGGCCGGCGTCGCCGCCGTCGGCATCGCGCATCTGGTGGAACGCGCGCTCGGGCAGGATACGCGGCTCGACATCCCGGTGATCTCGATCCGCTCGTCGGAAATGTCGGCGGAGATCGACGCCTACGATTTCCGCAATTCGCTGGTGATCGCGGTATCGCAGTCGGGTACGACAACGGACACCAACCGCGCCGTCGATCTCGCCCGCGAACGCGGCGCGACCATCCACGCCATCGTCAACCGGCGCAATTCCGACCTGGTGCGCAAGGCGGATTCGGTGCTGTTCACCTCGGACGGGCGCGATGTCGAAATGTCTGTCGCCTCGACCAAGGCGTTCTATTCGCAGCTGACAGCCGGCAAGCTGACGGCGCTGTTCCTCGCCGACGCGCTCAACACGATGACCGATGTCGAGATCGCCTACGAGATGGGCGAGCTGGAGCGGCTTCCGGACATGATCGGCGAAGTGCTGGCGAAGGAAGAGCAGATCGCCGAATGCGCCAAGTCGTTTGCGCCGCAGGCACGCTACTGGGCGGTAACCGGCTCGGGCGTAAACCACACCGCCGCGCTGGAGATCCGCATCAAGCTGTCGGAGCTCTGCTACAAGTCGATCCCGGTCGACTACACCGAGGACAAGAAGCATATCGATTTGTCGACCGAACCGCTGACGCTGGTCGTCGCCAACGACCTGCCGGGCGATCTGGTCGGCGACGTGGTCAAGGAAGTGGCGATCTTCAAGGCGCATAACGGCCGGCCGATCGTGTTCGCGACCGAAGGCGCGGACGCCGAGGCCTTCTCCGAATATGCAGAGCGGGTGATCGCGCTGCCGAAGATCGGCGGCGATCTCGCCTTCGTGCTGGCGACCGTGGCCGGCCACATGTTCGGCTTTCACGCCGCGCGCGCCATCGACCGCGCCGCCCAGCTGCTGAAAACCATTCTCGCCGATCTCGGCCATGTCGCGATGGGCGACCAGGAGGCCGACCGCGAGGCGCTGCTGGAAAAGCTCGACGCCTTCATCGACGAGGGCGCGGCGGGCGCGTTCAATTCCGGCCTCGGCGCAAGCGACCTTGCCATGCTGGCCAAGCTCGGCCGCAATCTCGGCCGCGCCAAAGACACGGCAGCCGCGCGCGAGATCGCCGAAGCCGCACTCGGCTCGGTGCGCCACACATTCGAGGAAACCTCGCGGCCGATCGACACGATCCGCCACCAGGCCAAGACCGTTACGGTAGGCACAAGCCGGCCCGAGGACGCGCTGTCGCCGGCGATCCGCGACGCGCTGGCGAAGCTCGGCATCTCCGATTCGCGGCTGACCTTCGACAACCGCAAGGTGCTCGCCGCCGTATCGCGGCTGATCGATTCCATCGCATGGACGTCGCTTCTGACGGTCGAGGACCAAAAGGGCGGGCCGCTGGTGCAGCTCGCCGACAAGGCGCCCTCGCCTGCGATGGAAGCCTATGGCGAGCCGACCAAGCCGCTCGGCGTACTGGGGTCGACACTCGACGACCACGCCGTGCATGCCGGCTATCTCGGCGAGGCGGCGGTGATCGCCGTGCCGGTCAACAACGCCGCCTATTCGGAAGTGGATTCGCTGATCTGTTTCGCGGTGAAGCTGCAGGCGCATGCCTCGCGCGAACAGAAGACGGCGGCAATGGCCGCGCTCGGCACCTACAAGCCGGCCTTGCGCGAATGGGAACAGGTGTTCGGCGAAGACGCTTCCGCCGCGCTGGCCCGCCAGATCGCGCGCGAGACGCCGGAGAACGTGGTCTTCCGGCCGAAGGTGCTCGATCCCGCACTCAGCCAGGACGAACGCCAGAGCGCGTAACGCTTTTCCGGCATGACATTTGGCCGCCGTGACATCGCCGGCCAACCGTCCTATCTGCGAGGAAGCGCCGCCATCCGCGCGGACGCGTCCCGCCGCAGCCAGGAGAGCGTCATGAGCCATCCCGTCCTCAATCCCCAATCCGTGGCCATCGTTACCGGAGGCGCAGCCGGCATCGGGCTTGCCGCCGCGAAGGCATTCGCACGCGCGGGGCTCAGCGTCGCCATCGCCGATCTCGGCGCCGACCGGCTCGAAAAGGCCGCCGGGGAAATCGCATCGGTGTCGCCCAAGGGTGCTGACGGCGTGCTGGCCCAGGAGACCGACGTTCCCGATGCGGATGCGATCAGGCGTCTCGAAAAGGCGGTGCTGGAGCGGTTCGGCTCGATCGACGTCCTGATGAACAATGCCGGCATCCAGCCGGGCAGCGACATGTTCGGCCCGGCGGACAACTGGCGTCGCATCCTCGACGTCAATCTCGGCGGCATCATCAACGGCGTGCAGACGATCGTGCCGGGCATGATCGAGCGCGGGCGGCCGGGCCTCGTTATCAACACCGGCTCGAAACAGGGCATCACCACGCCGCCGGGCGATCCGGCCTATAACGTGGCGAAAGCCGGCGTGAAGGCGTTCACCGAGGCGCTGCAGCACGATCTGCGCAACCGCGAGGGCTGCAAGATCACCGCGCATCTGCTGATTCCCGGCTTCGTTTTCACCGAACTGACCCGGGCCGGCCGCACCGAAAAGCCGGCCGGCGCGTGGACGCCGGAACAGACGGTCGACTTCATGCTGGAGAGCCTCGAGGCCGGCGATTTCTACATCCTGTGCCCCGACAATGACGTGCCGCGCGACCTCGACGAACGGCGCATCCTGTGGGCGGCGGGCGACATCGTGGAAAACCGGCCGCCGTTGTCGCGCTGGCACCCCGATTACGGGGATGCGTTCAAGGCTTTCGTCGAAGCCGGAGAGAAGGGCTAACGGTCAGCCGCCGGCGTATTCCGCCAGCGCGCAGAAGACGTGATAGAAGCTCGATGACGGCATGTCGGGGGCGGTTACGTGGCCCTCGTCGTCGATGGCGTCATACCAGCCGCCCGGCATCGGGCCGTTGAGATAATAGGCAAACAGCACGTCGAACATGCGCCGGCGCAGCGCTGCGGCGGAGCCGAGGCCGCGCTTTTCGAAGGCGAGCGCGACCTTGAGCGCCTCGGTCTGCGGCCACAGCCTGGCTTGCGGCTCGACGGCGGAGCCGTCCGGCTGCAGCCCGTCGGCGGCGGCGCCGGTCGCCGGGTGATGGCCGAAGGTCGCCGCAGTGGCAAAAAGCTGGCGCGCCTTGGCGCCGACGCGCGGTGTGGCGCGGTGGTCGAGATAGCGGGTGATCAGCCAGGCCCATTCGTAATGATGACCGGGCTCGATGCGCGTTTCCTCGGCGGAGTTGCGGCTGGCCGACCAGTCGGCATCGAAATATTCCGACAGCGTACCGGTCTGCTCGTCGAAGAAATGGCGGTCGAACAGCATGACCATCGCCTGGGCGCGGTCGAGATATTTCTCCTCGCCGGTCGCCTCGTACCAGGCCATCATCGCTTCGAGAAAATGCATGTGCGGATTGGCGCGGCGCGGCAGCTTGCGGTCATTGGTCTCGTAGAAGCCGCCATGGGCATGGTCGGCGAGATGCCTGTCCATGTAATCGAGCGTCCAGTCGGCCCATTCGCGCACTTCCGCCGAGCCGGTGGCGCGATAGAGCCAGGCGAGTCCGAACAGGACGAAGCAGTGATCGTAGGTATCGCGGGTCTCGTCCTGGACCGTACCGTCCGGATTGAACAGGTGAATCCAGCCGCCGTCGGCATGCCAGCCGGTCGTCGTCAGCGTGTCGAAACAATGGCGCAGGACGCCATCGGCGTCGCCCTGCCAGCCCATCAGTTTGGCGTGCGAGAAACAGTAGATCTGGCGGGCCAGCACGCGCAGACGCTTGTAAGGATGCGGTGCCGGCGTGCCGTCGAAATTCAGCGCCTCGTGCACCCCGCCATGGACCCGGTCGAGGCCCTTGTCGGCCCAGAAAGGCAGCGCCGTCTCGAACAGCCAGGACCGCACGGTGGAGGGGTGGGAATCGTCGCCACGCGCCTTGAAGGCCTGGGTGACGTTCTTGACCAGATGGGTGCGGTCGCGCCGCGTGACGAGGATCTTGTTGTCCTCGGCGACGACGACGAGATCATCGACACCGGCAATGGCCACCGTCGCGCCGCGTGCGCGCACCAGGTTGTCGTCGGCATCGACGGTGATGACATCGCCGGACAGGGCATTACCGTGATCGTCCTTCGGCGCGCCCTCGTAAAGCTGCGCCCATGAGCCGAGATCGTCCCAGTCGAAACTGGCCGGCACGACGCCGATATTGCCGGCTTCCTCCATGATCGCATAGTCGATCGACAATTTCGGCGAGGCGGAGAACGCTTCGGGATCGAGCACCAGCCGGCGGCCTTCGCGCTCGCCCTCGCGCACCGCCTTGCGGGCGCATTCCCAGATCTCCGGCTGAAGCCGGGCGTAATCGTCGGCCAGCCGGCCGGCGCGGAACAGGAAGATGCCGGCGTTCCAGAGGAACTTGCCGCTCTTCAGGTAGTGCTCGGCGGTTTCGTGGTCCGGCTTCTCGCGGAAACGGGTGACGCGAAAACCCTCACCAAGCGGCTCGCCCTTCTCGATATAACCGTATTGCGTCTCGGCGCGCGACGGCGTGATGCCGATAGTCATGATCGCATCGGTATCGCGGGCCACGCGGGCGGCGGCGGCGACGGTTTCCTGGAAACCGGCGATATCGTCGATGCGGGCATCCGACGGCAGCACGATGACCAGTTCGTCGGGATTGGTCTCGGCGATTGTCGCGATGGCGGCGGCGATGGCCGCGGCGGTGTCGCGGATGCATGGTTCGAGAACGAGCACCTGCGGCAGCACGGGCGCGCGCGACACTTCCTTTTCCAGCGCCTCGCCAAGCGCGGCGGAACCGATGACATGGACAGGCCGGAAAGACACGCCGGGAACCGCCGGCACCATGCGTTCGATGGTGTTGACCAGCAGGCTGCGGTCATTGACGAGGGCGTGGAACTGTTTCGGCTTGTCCTCGCGCGACATCGGCCACAGGCGCGAGCCCGCCCCGCCGCAGAGGATCACCGGGGTCACCGTCACATCGCTCTTTTGTGTCATTGTCTTCCGATCGCCAGTCGTCTTCGGCGGGCCGGCAGGCCCCGGGAACAGTTTTACGGCCGGGATTTCACGCGATCGCGCCATGCGCTGAATCGGCAAAACGAAACGGCCCGCCTCCCGGTTGTGGAGACAGGCCGTCCGTTATTTGTCAAGTGCTGCCTCAGGCAGTGTCGCCATTAGGCGTCGGCAACAGTCGAGCCGATTTCGTTGAACTTGGCGTTCAGCTCGGTACCCAGCGTGGTGGCGCCGGCGATGATCGCAACAGCGATCAGGGCGGCGATCAGGCCGTATTCAATGGCGGTTGCACCGGATTCGTCTTTCATGAAACGTGCGAACATTGTTGAGCTCCTTTACTCGTTTTCACAGCACCCCCGTCAACACTCTTCGCGGTATTGATCGGATGCGAGAAACCTACATGCCCGCAATTGCCACCTGCTTAAGGAACACGGTTTCCAAAAGCTTAAGGCATCAAACCGTCTGCGATGGTGAACAAATGGTGGATTTCGGCGTGCGCTTTCGAGGCAGATTCCGCCGCCTGACGTCGCGGATACAGTGCATCGCGGACGCCTTATTTAAAGGAGCGGATGCCCGTTATGGTTAAATCTTCGTTCATCATTCCCGGCGATAGTGCGGCCATGCAGACGACAAGGAGTGCCGGCATGTACAAGGGCTTCAAGTGCCTTCTCCCCGCCACGGTGGCGGTGGGCGCCCTCATCCAATCGCCAGCCGCAAACGCCGCGGACATGCCGCCGGACGTCCTTATCGACTCGCCCGCCGCAGGTTCGGCGAGCAATTACGTCGCGATAAACACCACCGGCGAGGACTTTGCCGCAATGAATGCCGTGCCCGAGCCCGGTATCAACGTCGTCCTGAACCATGCCAGGATCGTCAAGCTGTCGGCGCCGGCGGCGACCGTGATCATCGGCAATCCCGAGATCGCCGATGCGACGGTGCGCGACTCGCGCACCCTCGTGCTGACAGGACGCGGTTTCGGCCAGACGAACCTGGTCATTCTCGACCAGGGCGGAAACCCGATCCTCGACGAGCGTATCGCCGTCTCGCGCGAAAACGGAACGGCACTGCGCATCTACCGCCGGGCGGAAATCGAGACGCTTTCGTGCGAACCTTACTGCGAAAAGGCCTATCTGACCGAAGCCGAACTGCAGTCCATTCGCGCAATCGCCGAAGCAAACGATACCGGCGACGACTGATCGCGGCAGCGGCCGGGCAAATCCCGATTCTTGCCAAACCGTAAAGAAGAAAGCTCGCGACGTCGCGGGCTTAAAAACGTTTTCTCAATCATTTGCACATAGATTGCGGGCGTTTCGACCTGTGGGGAAAACATGGCGACACGAACTCATAAAGCTGGCCAGAGCATTCTCGGCAAGCTCCGCGGCTTTCGCCGCGACCGCCGCGGCGCGACCGCAATCGAGTTCGCGATGCTGGCCCTTCCTTTCGCCCTGTTGTCCTTCGCGATCCTCGAGACGACTGTCTCGTTCACCGCGCAGCAGGTGGTCGGCAACGCGGCCGAAAGGATCGGCCGGCAGATCCGCACCGGGCAGTTGACCATCGACAACACCTCGGAAGCCCAGTTCCGCGCACGTATCTGCGACGAAATCTCGCTCATCGTCGGAGCCGGCTGTCCCGAGCTCGAGTTCGACCTGCAGAATTACACGAAGTTCTCCGACGTGCCGACGACCATTCCGTACGGGCCCGACGGCGACATCGACACCTCGTCCTTCAAGTACGATCCGGGCGGCGAGGAAACGATCAACTCGCTGCGCATCTTCTATCGCTGGCCGGTGATGACCGACGTTATGAAACCGTCCATGGCGAACCTGCCGAACGGCAATCGACTGCTGTTCTCCACGACGACATGGCAGAACGAGCCGTTCTAACGGTCCGGCAAGGGCGAAAAGGGTGACCACATGAAAGCGTTCTCGATCAAGGCTTTGCGCAAGTCAGCCGCCGCCAACCGGTTCCTGCGCGACAAGCGCGGCATCGCCGCCATCGAGTTCGCACTGGTGGTGCCGCTGATGCTGGCCATGTATCTCGGCACGATCGAGATCTCCTCCGCCGTGTCGATCAACCGCAAGGTCAGCCGTGTCGCCTCCACCGTCGCCGACCTCGTGACGCAGCAGGACATCGTCGACAAGACGATGCTCAACAACATCATGGAAATCGGCGAAGCGGTCCTGTTTCCCTACGAAACGCGCAAGCCCGACATCGTGATCACCGCGATCAACGTGGATTCCAGCTTTCCCGAAGGCGGCAAGGTCGCGTGGTCGCGCCGTTACGACAAGGGCACGTACAAGGCCGGCGAAACGGTGAACGACGATACCTGGGTGCCGACGGACCTGCGGATCGACGGCACGTTCCTCGTCCGCGTCGACACGGGCCTCGACTACGTTCCCGTGGTCGGCTGGGTGATCGGCGACTCTATCGGCACCATCAAGGACGGCATCGGCGTTCTCGAAATGCGCGAGCGCTATTTCCTGCGCCCGCGCCTCGGCGCGGCCATTCCCTGCACGGACTGCTAGGACCTATTCTTCGGCGGCGCCGATTGCCGTGACCAGCGCGGCGGCCGAACGGTACTCGTCGGCAACGACCGCCTCGAATCCACCGCCAAGATCCGGCGAAACACTGTCGTAGACAACCGGATTGTCGCGGGCGAGACCGAGCAGCATGCGGCGCATCGCCGTTTTCGCTTCAGAGGCAAGAGTGCGCCGTACGGCGTGCGGGCCGAAGCGTATGGCTTCGGAATGCCACAGGACCGCAAAGCCTTGCGGCGACAACTCGTCGAGCCAGGCGCGCGGACCGTCGGCAAAGGCGGACGGCGAACCGAGCCGGACAAACTCCCACAGAAAAGCCGCCGCGACCTCGCCATCGGCAAGAAGGCGCAGGCTCTCCTGGGTCGTTTCGGCCGGCACGAGATCGAAACCGGAATCGGCGAGCGGCTTGCCCCGCCAGCGGAAACCGGCCGAGGGCAGCAGATCTCCGCCGAGAGAGTTCTCCGGCCCGACCGCGACCGGCATGCCCTCCAGGTCCGAGATGCGGGCCGCCCTGGCGGTATCGGCTATCAGCGCCGAGCGCACGCCGGTCGCACCGTCGTGGCTGACCGGCGCGGCGAGCGGTTCGACGCATTTGCACAATTCGAAAGCGGTGGCGTAGCCGAGCGCGGAGAATACGGCGTACTCGATACGCGACGTCGCCATCGCATCTATCAGCGCGGACGCATCGCGCGCGGGAAAGATCTCCACCGGCATGGAGAGCGCCTCGGCGGCAAGGGCGCGAAATCCCTCGAACCGGCGCGGCGCGCCGGTTTCACCGGGCTGCATAACGACGCCGATACGGAACGTGCCGGTATCGGTCCGCCAGTCCGCGCGGGCAGGCGCGACGGACAGCATGACGGCACCCAGAACAAATGCCCGGCGGGCGAGAACCCCCAGCTTGTTTCGGCGTCGCGCCAATGCCATCTTTACCGTCCAGTTCAGGATCATCGATACGCAATCGTATCGCAGCGCCCGCCAACACAGCAACGGATCAGTCTCATGAAACGCGCTTTCCTCTTCGTCCTCGATTCCGTCGGCATCGGCGGCGCGCGGGATGCCGAAGAATTCGGCGATGCCGGTTCGAACACGGTGGGACACATCCTGGAACGCGCCAATGCGGGCCATGCCGACGAAGCGGGATTGCGCGAAGGGCCGCTCGACCTACCCAACCTCGCCGCACTCGGCCTCTTTCACGCGCTGGAAGCCGCGTCGCAGCATCCGCTGGCGGCGGAGATGAAAGCGGATGAAGTGACCGGCTTCTGGGGCGCCTGCGACGAAGTATCGAACGGCAAGGACACACCGTCCGGCCACTGGGAGATGGCAGGCGTGCCGGTGCGTTTCGACTGGGGCTATTTTCCCGACGAGATACCGTGTTTTCCGCAGGATCTGCTCGACACAATCTACAATGAAGCGGGGCTCGCCGGCTCGCTCGGCAACAAGCACGCGTCGGGAACGGAGATCATCAAGGAGCTCGGCGAGGAGCATGTGAGGACCGGCCTGCCGATCTTCTACACCTCGGCGGACTCGGTGTTCCAGATCGCATGCCACGAGGAGGCGTTCGGCCTGCAGCGGCTCTACGATCTGTGCGAACTGGTGCGCGGCCATGTCGACGCGCTCAATATCGGCCGCGTGATCGCCCGGCCTTTCGTCGGCACGTCGGCGGATGATTTCCAGCGCACCGGCAACCGGCGCGACTATTCCGTGCCGCCGCCGGAACCGACGCTGCTCGACCGGCTGACCGAGGACGGCGGACGTGTTCTGGCCGTCGGCAAGATCGGCGACATCTTTGCCCACCAGGGCATCACCAAGCTGCGCAAGGCGACCGGCAATCCGGCGCTGTTCGAGGCGACGCTGGCGGCCATGGACGAGGCCGGCGACCGCGATCTCGTCTTCACCAATTTCGTCGATTTCGACATGCTGTACGGCCATCGCCGCAACGTGCCGGGCTATGCCGCGGCGCTGGAGGAATTCGACCGGCTGCTGCCCGAGGCAATGGCGAAGATGCAGCCGGGCGACCTGATGATCATCACCGCCGACCATGGCTGCGACCCCACATGGCGCGGCACGGACCACACGCGCGAGCGCGTTCCGACAATCGGTTTCGGGCCGGGCATGGCGGCGGTGAGCATCGGCGTCAGGCCGACCTATGCCGACATGGGCGAGACCATCGCCGAGCATCTCGGGCTGAAGCCCGGCAAGCACGGAACCTCCTTCCTGGCCGATATCGCCAAGGATGCCTGAACTCCCCGAGGTCGAGACCGTCCGGCGCGGCCTGCAGCCGGCGATGGAGGGCGCGCGCATCGTCTCGGTGGAGACGCGGCGGCCGGATCTGCGCTTTCCGCTGCCCGACGACATGGCCGAAACGCTGGCGGGCCACCGGATCGAGGCACTCGGCCGGCGGGCCAAATACCTGCTGATCGAACTCGACGACGGAAAGGTTCTGGGCTGCCATCTCGGCATGTCGGGTTCGTTTCGCATCGAGGACGAAGACAAGACGGAGGCACCGGGCGTTTTCCGCCACGCGCGCTCGAAAGACGGCGCGCACGACCATGTCGTATTTCATCTGGTCTCGGCCGATGGTCATGCGCGGCGCGTCGTCTACAACGATCCGCGACGCTTCGGCTTCATGTTCCTGACCCGCCGCACGGCACTGGACGACAATCCGTTCCTGAAGGATCTCGGCCTCGAGCCGACCGGCAACGCACTCGACGGCACCGCGCTGGCCGGCATGCTGGCCGGACGAAAGACATCATTGAAGGCCGCCCTGCTCGACCAGAAGGCCGTCGCCGGCCTCGGCAACATCTATGTCTGCGAGGCGCTGTGGCGGGCCGGCCTGTCGCCGAAGAGGATGGCGGCCACGCTGGTGCGCAAGGACGGCAAGCCGACCGAGCGCTGCCAGCGCCTGGCCGATGCGATCCGCGCGGTTATCGCCGACGCCATTGCGGCGGGCGGCTCGTCTCTCAGGGACTACGTGCACGCCGACGGAACGCTCGGCTATTTCCAGCATTCCTTTTCCGTCTATGACCGCGAGGGCGAGCCCTGCCGGCGGCCCGGCTGCAACGGCGTGATCCGGCGAATCGTGCAATCCGGGCGCTCGACTTTCTACTGCCCCGCATGCCAGAAATAACGGTGCAACCGGCAAAGCCAAGCGGAGTTGATTCATGGCCTATGAAACCATCCTGACCGAAAAACGCGGCGAGGTCGGCCTGATCACGCTGAACCGGCCCAAGGCGATGAACGCGCTCAACTCCCTGCTGCTGACAGAGCTGCTGGATGCCGTCGGCAAGTTCGACGCGGATGCGCGGATCGGCGCGATGGTGATCGCGGGATCGGAGAAGGCGTTTGCCGCCGGCGTCGACATCAAGGAGATGCAGGCCTACGAGTTCGTCGATGTCTACATGAACGACTTCGTCGCCGGCTGGGACGCGTTCGCGGCAACGCGCAAGCCGGTCGTGGCGGCGGTTTCCGGCTATGCTCTGGGCGGCGGCTGCGAACTGGCGATGATGTGCGATTTCATCATTGCCGGCGAGAGCGCCAAATTCGGCCAGCCGGAAATCACGCTCGGCGTCATGCCCGGCATGGGCGGCACGCAGCGGCTGGCACGCGCGATCGGCAAGGCGAAGACGATGGAACTGTGCCTGACCGGCCGGCTGATGGACGCCAAGGAGGCGGAGAGTTCGGGGCTGGTCGCGCGCGTCGTCGCAGATCACGACGTGGTGGAAGAGGCAATGCGGGCGGCCGACAAGATCGCCGGTTTCTCGCAGCCGGCGGTGTTAATGACCAAGGAAACCGTCAACCGCGCCTTCGAGACGACGCTGGCGGAAGGGTTGCGGTTCGAGCGGCGCGTGTTCTATTCGATGTTCGCGCTGGAAGACCAGAAGGAAGGCATGGCGGCGTTTGCCGAGAAGCGCTCGCCGAGCTTCAAAAACCGCTAGCGGGTCGGTGCGCCAGAACCGTTGACGAGAAAGTCATTTGAGCGTATAGACCGCGCACCTTGGCGGCCAACCGGTCGCCATTATAATTTTGTCTGCCCGCATCGGCGCCGCCCGCCGGACAGGGCCCCGGAAAAGAAAGAGGACATCCATGGCCAACACAACCTCGGCCAAGAAAATGACGCGCAAGATCGCGCGCCGCACCGCGGTCAACACGACACGCCGTTCGCGCATGCGCTCCTTCATCCGCAAGGTCGAGGAAGCCATCGCCGCCGGCGACGCCAAAACCGCCGCAGAGGCACTGAAATCCGCGCAGCCGGAAATCATGCGCGCCGCTTCCAAGGGCGTCATGCACAAGAACACGGCATCGCGGAAAGTGTCGCGCCTGGCGTCGCGCGTGAAGGCTCTCGCAAGCTGATATTTGCTTAGACGGCAAACGATTTTTCGAGCCCGGCCCAGCCGGGCTTTTTTGTTGGCCGCAAAGGCTATTCCGCGCATCTGTGGACAGACCGGGATTCACGTTTTAACGCAAAGCCTTATGGCGCGATGTGAAAACGCAGCCGGCCCGTTAGAATGTCACTAAAATGTAAAATAATCCGGGACTTTCTCCTTTTTTGCAATAAAATCATATGGTTACAAAATATGCCGAATTCGGCATAAGTATTTGACCAAAGGGGATTACAAAAATTTGCAGGGGCCCGGAGAGGCAAAATTTTTTTGGCTGAAAGGCCGATTTTTTCCGAAAAAGAGAATCTGTGGAGTCTCAATTATTTAGGTTTGCACAGGGGGTGCGATGCGCATTTCAAAGCGATTTGCAAGCCAATTGATTCGCTAAAATTCGTTTAACACGGCTTGCGCATTCCCCTCCGGATTTTGTATCTTCCGGACATCAGACAAGACGCTTGAACAGGCTGACAGCGCGCTTCAATCAGGACCTCGAGAACAAGGTCCAAGCGCGATGGCGTGCAAGTTTTGTCTAACGGCAGGCATTTCGTCTGCCACTTCTAGAACAGGTGATCATTCGCTTCGGGGACCGCCGGTTTCGCGACCGGTGAACGGGTGACTATTGGGGAGACTGCAAAAACGGGGATTTTCATCGGGAACACAACAATAGCCGCCTGATCCGCAGGGGCAGCGGTGCGGCCAAACAAATATATTCTCAAAAGACAGGGCGACAGAAAGAGGGTCGATGAGGTACGATAGCGACAACATGATCGGTCGACACGAGGGGAAGACCGACATGTCTGCAATCATGGCGGGGCATTGCAAAAAATCATCGGCCGAAGGCGCCAACAAGGGGGACGTTTTGAGCGACGGATCATTGGGCGGGCCGGACCATCAACCAGATGATGAAAACAGGGACACGGCAAGCTACGAGGCGGCTTTCGACCGCATCAAGCAGCGTTTGCGCGCAAAACTCGGCGCCGATGTCTATAACAGCTGGTTCGGCCGACTGAAGCTGGAATCGGCGACGCGCAGCGTCGCCCGCATGTCGGTGCCGACCGCTTTCCTGCGATCGTGGATCAACAGTCATTATATAGACGACCTGATGGCGCTGTGGGCCGAAGAGGTTCCGGAAATCCTGCAGGTCGAGATTGTCGTGCGCAGCGCCACCAAGGCGCCGGTGCACACGCGTACCGAAGACGCCAAGGGCGCGGCCGGCCGCAAGACGTCCGTTCAGCCGGTGGCCCGCGCGGTCTTTGCCCAGGACCGCGGCAAGCCGGCTCGCGCGGCGTCGATGGCCGAGCAGAACGCGAACGGCAAACTGATCGGATCGCCCATCGACTCGCACTACACGTTCGAGAATTTCATCGAGGGCAAGTCGAACCGCGTCAGCCTCGCGGCTGCCCGCGCGGCTGCCGACCAGGGCGCGAACTCCGCGCGCTTCAACCCGCTGTTCATCTACGCCTCGGTCGGACTCGGCAAGACGCACCTCCTGCAGGCCATCGCCAACGGCGTGCTGGCCGGCGAACCGAAGAAGCGCGTGGTCTATCTGACGGCGGAATACTTCATGTGGCGCTTCGCCAGCGCCATCCGCGACAACAATGCGCTTCTGCTGAAGGAAACGCTGCATGACATCGATCTCCTGATTATCGACGACATGCAGTTCCTGCAGGGCAAGAAGATCCAGTCGGAGTTCTGCCACCTGATCAACACGCTGCTCGACAGCGCGCGCCAGGTGGTGGTCGCCGCCGACCGTCCGCCGCACGAGCTGGAATCGCTCGATCCGCGGGTGCGATCGCGCCTGCAGGGCGGCGTGGCGCTGGAAATCGGCGCGCCGGACTACGAGATGCGGCTCGCCATGCTGCAGCAGCGGCTGGAGAACGCCAAGAAGGACGATTTGACGCTCGACATCTCCACCGAAGTCATGGAGCACGTCGCGAAGAACGTCACATCGAGCTTCCGCGAACTGGAAGGCGCGTTCAACCAGCTGGTGTTCCGCCACTCCTTCGAGCCGGATCTTTCGATCGACCGCGTCGATGACATTCTCGGCCATCTCGTGCGCGTCGAGGACAACCGCAAGATCCGCATCGAGGACATCCAGCGTACCGTTTCGCGTCACTACAACGTGTCGCGCACCGACATGCTGTCGAACCGGCGCACCCGCCTGATCGTCAAGCCGCGGCAGATCGCGATGTATCTCGCCAAGATCATGACGCCGCGTTCGCTGCCCGAGATCGGCCGGCGCTTCGGGGGACGCGACCACACCACCGTGCTACATGCCGTGCGCAAGGTGGAGGGCATGATCTCCGAGGACGGACAGCTCGCCAAGGAGCTGGAACTGCTGAAACGACTTATCGAAGAATAAGTTCTCCCAGCCCCGGCCGCGCCGTTCGACGAACCGGCCGAGGCTAATCCTTTTCCCCAGTCTTTGCCCGGTCCCGTTCGGACAAGCCCGTCTCGGTGCTTGCTTTTCCGGGCACAAGCCGCCACATTCGCGATCCGTACCGGCGGGGACCGCGCGCCGTCGAATTCGCACGAATTCGCAAGTTGCGTGCCGACCCATTCCACGCCGGCCCGTCACAGTCACATCCAACCGGACAGCGAACCATGCGTGTCACCCTCGAACGAGCCAACCTGCTGAAATCCCTGAACCACGTTCACCGGGTCGTCGAACGGCGCAACACGATCCCGATCCTCTCCAACGTGCTGCTGAAGGCCGAAGGCTCGGCGCTGGAACTGAAGGCAACCGACCTCGACCTGGAGATCACCGAGGCGGCGCCGGCTGTCGTCGAACAGGCCGGCGCGACGACGGTCGCCGCCCACCTGCTTTACGACATCGTGCGCAAGCTGCCCGACGGCACCGAGGTGATGCTGTCGACCGACCCGGACGGCAACTCGATGACCGTGGTTTCCGGCCGCTCCAACTTCAAGCTGCAATGCCTGCCGCAATCGGATTTCCCGGAGCTGACGGCGGGCGAGTTCAGCCATACCTTCCGGCTCGATTCCGACCTTTTGAGAAACCTGATCGACCGCACGCAGTTCGCGATCTCGACCGAAGAGACGCGCTACTACCTGAACGGCATCTACGTGCATACGGCCGAAAGCGACAACGACATCGTCCTGCGCGCCGTGGCGACCGACGGCCACCGGCTGGCGCGTTGCGAGACGCCGGCGCCGAACGGCTCGGAACAGATGCCGGGCATCATCATCCCGCGCAAGACCGTCGGCGAGTTGCAGAAGCTGGTCGACGACCCGGACGTCGCGGTGACCGTGGAGCTGTCGGAGTCCAAGATCCGCTTCACCATCGGCGCCATCGTGCTGACCTCGAAGCTGATCGACGGCACCTTCCCGGACTACCAGCGGGTGATCCCGACCGGCAACGACAAGGACATGACGGTGGACCGCCAGACCTTCGCCGCCGCCGTCGACCGCGTGTCGACGGTGTCGAGCGAGCGTGGCCGCGCGGTGAAGATCGCGCTTGCCGACGGTCAGATGACGCTGACCGTCAACAATCCGGACTCCGGCTCGGCGACGGAAGAGCTCGCAGTCGACTATTCGGCCGATCCGATGGAAATCGGCTTCAATGCACGCTACCTGCTCGACATCACCAACCAGATCACCGGCCAGGACGCGAAGTTCACGCTGGCCGATGCGGGTTCGCCGACGTTGATCATCGACACGGCCGACGAGAATTCGCTCTATGTGCTGATGCCGATGCGCGTCTAGGGTCGTGACCCCGGAGAGTTACCTCTCGGCTCTGAAGCTGACGGCGTTTCGCAACTATGCCAGCCTGTCGGCCGATTTCGAGGCCAGGCACGTCGTGCTGACCGGGCCGAACGGCGCCGGCAAAACCAACCTGATGGAGGCCGTCTCCTTTCTGTCCCCCGGCCGGGGATTGCGCCGTGCGCAACTGGCGGATGTGGCCAAGGCCGGCACGCAGGACGGTTTCGCGATCCACGCGACGCTGATGCGCGACGGCGAGAGTTATGCCATCGGAACCGGCACGGCGCTGGGCGAGGCCGGCCAGCGGCGGCTGCGGATCAACGGCACAAACGCGAAAAGCGCCGACGAACTGCTCGATCTCTGCCGCATCATCTGGCTGACCCCGTCGATGGACGGGCTGTTCACCGGACCGGCATCCGACCGGCGACGCTTTCTCGACCGCATGGTGCTGGCCATCGATCCGGCGCACGGACGCCGGGCGGCGGATTACGAGAAGGCGATGCGGCAGCGAAACCGGCTGCTGGAAGACCCGCCGAACAGCCAGACCGACGCCTGGCTGACGGCGACAGAGTCCCAGGTCGCCGCACTCGGCTCGGCGATCATCGCCGCGCGCCAGGAACTGGCGGGCCTGCTTGCCGCGATCATCGCCGAACGGCACGAGGACGGCGATCCGTTCCCGACCGCGTCCCTGGCCATCGAGGGCGAGCTCGAGGAGTCAGCGCGTGAGGGCGCCGCGGCCGGCGAGATCGAGGAGCGGCTGATCGCCGACTACCGCGACGGACGCTACCGCGACCGGGCTGCGGGACGCACGCTGACCGGACCGCACCGCGCCGAGTTCGCCATCCGGCACGGACAGAAGGACATGCCGGCGGCGCAATGCTCCACCGGCGAACAGAAGGCGCTTCTGGTCGGGCTGGTGCTGGCGCATGCCGCGCTGACGCGCACCGTTTCCGGCATGGCCCCGATCATGCTACTTGACGAGATCGCGGCGCATCTCGACCCGGCGCGCCGTGCCGCGCTGTTCGACCGTATCGACGCGGTCGGCGGCCAGGCTTTCATGACAGGCACCGACCGGGCGCTGTTCGAGGCGCTGGAAAAGCGGGCGCAGTATTTCCGGGTCGAAAACGGCGCGCTGACGCGCGAACGGGACTGAGATGAGCGACGACAAACCGCTGAAACCGGACGAGATCGAGCGTTACGCGCGTCACATCATCCTGCACGAGATCGGCGGCGCGGGGCAGCAGGCGCTGAAACAGGCCCGCGTGCTGGTGATCGGCGCGGGCGGACTCGGCAGCCCGGTGCTGCTCTATCTGGCGGCGGCCGGCGTCGGCACGCTCGGCATCGTCGACGACGACACGGTGAGCCTCTCCAACCTGCAGCGCCAGGTGCTGCACGCGACCGGCGACATCGGCCGGCCGAAGACGCAAAGCGCTGCGGCAAGCCTTGGCGCGATGAACCCGAATGTGACGATCGAGGAACACTCTCTGCGGCTAACGGCGGAGAACGCCGCCGCGATCCTTTCCGGGTACGACATCGTGGTCGACGGCTCGGACAATTTCGAAACCCGCTATCTCGTCGCCGACACGGCGGAAGAACTTGGCCTTCCGCTTGTCGCCGGGGCGCTGGGGCGGTTCGACGGCAGCCTGACGGTGCTGATGCCGCACGAGACGGATGAAAGCGGCGCGCCTTATCCCCGCTACCGCGACTTGTTCCCCGAACCGCCGCCGGAGGGCGCGGTGCCGACATGCGCCGAAGCCGGAATCCTCGGCGCGGTAGCCGGCGTCATCGGCACGTTGCAGGCGGTGGAAGTGCTGAAGCTGATCACCGGCACCGGCGAACCGCTGGTCGGGCGGCTGCTGCTCTACGACGCGCTGTCGGTACGGTTCCAGACGATGAACTACAAGCGGCGATAGGCCGGCGATCAGACCATCGACGGCAAGACGCGGTCCGGCGGGCGGTCGCCGTCGGCCATCATGCGGATGTTGATGATGACCTTCTCGCCCATCTCGACACGGCCCTCGATGGTCGCCGAACTCATATGCGGCGACAGGACAACCTTGCCCTTGCGGGCGAGATCGCGCAGGCGCGGATTGACCGACGGTTCGTGCTCGAAGACGTCGAGGCCGGCGCCGGCGATCTTTTCCTCCTCGATCAGGCGGATCAGCGCCTGCTCGTCGATCACGTCGCCGCGCGCCGTATTGACGATATAGGCGGTCGGCTGCATCAGCTCGAGGCGGCGCGCCGACAGTAGATGGAAGGTCGCGGGCGTCGACGGGCAGTTTACCGAGACGATGTCCATGTGGGCGAGCATCTGGTCGAGGCTCTCCCACCAGGTGGCATCGAGCCCCTCTTCGATCGTTTCCGCCATGCGGTGGCGGTTGTGGTAGTTGATCGACAGGCCGAAAGCACGGGCGCGGCGCGCGACCGCCATGCCGATGCGGCCAAGGCCGATGATGCCGAGCTTCTTGCCGGAGATACGGCGGCCGAGCATCCAAGTCGGCGACCAGCCCGCCCACTCGCCCTCGCCGGTCAGCACCGCCGCGCCCTCGGTCAGCCGGCGCGGCACGGCGAGGATCAGCGCCATGGTCATGTCGGCGGTGTCCTCGTTGAGCACGTTCGGCGTATTGGTAACGGTGATGCCGTGGCCGTGCGCCGCCTTGACGTCGATATTGTCGACGCCGTTACCGAAATTGGCGATCAGCCTGAGCTGCGGGCCGGCCTTGCCGATCAGCTCGGCATCGATCCGGTCGGTCACCGTCGGCACCAGGACTTCCGCCGCCTGCATCGCCTCGGCAAGCTCATCATGCGACATCGGCGTATCGGTTTCGTTCAGCCGCACATCGAAGAGTTCGCCCATGCGCGCTTCGACGGTGTCGGGCAGCTTGCGGGTGATGACGACCAGCGGTTTTCGACTAAGGGGCATTCCTACTCCCAGTAACACGCCCGATTTTTTCGACGCCGCGGCGGGCGTTGAGCGCTCATTAACCAAGATGGGCCAGAATGGCGATCGGCCCGCCTGCGTTCTCTAGCAAGGTGGGTCAGACAAGACAAAGAGTTTTGCGCGCGATCCGGGACGTCCATGACAGTACGGCCCGCCGCGCCAATCGCGTAAAAGGTCCAGGTACACAATGTCTGTGCGTCGCACCGGTCTTACCGCTTCCGCCACCACGATCCTAATCTCAGCCATCATGCTTGCCCTGCCTGCCACGGCGCAGACGACGGGTTCGATCAACAAGGGGCCGAGCGGCCTGCCGCTGCCGCGCTTCGTCTCGCTGAAGGCGACGAAGGTCAATTTGCGCGTCGGCCCGGGCGAAGACTACTCGGTCGCCTACCGCTACGTGAAAAGCGGGCTGCCGCTGGAGGTGATCCAGGAATACGACAACTGGCGCCGCGTGCGCGATGCCGACGGCACGACCGGCTGGATCCACGGCTCGCTTCTGTCGGGAACCCGCACGGCGATCGCTTCGCCCTGGCGCCAGACGCTCAACTCCAAGGACACCGTGACCCTCTACAACACGCCCGCGGCCCAGGCCGGCGTCGTCGCCTATCTTGAGCCTGGCGTCGTCGGCACGATCGATTCCTGCGACGGCGCGTGGTGCGAATTCGAGGTGAGCTACGAGGAGCGCAAGCTGCGCGGTTACGTCAACCAGGCGGAACTGTGGGGTGCCTATCCGGACGAAGTGATCAAGTAAGAGCGGAGAAAACGCTCAGCGCTTGCGGCGCAGACGGATCACCACGTCGATATTGGCGATTTCCATGCCTTCGGGCGGCGCGGGAAGATTCTCGACCTTCAGACTCGAGACCGGCACATCGACCACCTCGCCTTCATCCTCGATGTAGAAGTGATGATGATCGGAGGTGTTGGTGTCGAAATAGGTGCGCGATCCCTCGACAGCGAGAATGCGCAGCATGCCGGCACCGGTGAACTGGTGCAGCGTGTTGTAGACGGTGGCAAGCGATACCGGCACGCCCGACTGGACTGCCTCGGAATGCAAATCCTCGGCTGCAAGGTGGCGGTCACCCTTGGCAAACAGCAATTCGGCAAGCGCGACGCGCTGGCGCGTCGGCCGAAGCCCCGCATCCTGCAGTCTTTGCCTGATTCCTGTTGTCGATTGCGCCAATTTGTTACCGGCCCCAGCAAATTCCGTCTTAAGTCCGTGCAAAGATACGTTTTATCCTGTTCCTTGCCGTTGCCTTCATATATTCGCTATGGCTGAGGCAATCAATAGGCGCGGCCTCGCGGCAGCGGGCGCCGCCACACACCGCCGGCAAGCGGCGACGGGAGACGACAAGGGGTTATTCAGCCGATGGCCGAACAGAAATCGAGCTATACGCAGGAAGAGCTGATGGAATGCGCAAGGGGCGAAATGTTCGGCCCGGGCAACGCGCAGCTTCCGGCGCCGCCAATGCTGATGGTCGACCGGATCGCCGAGATCAGCGAGACCGGCGGAGAACACGGCAAGGGCGTCATCCGCGCCGAATTCGACATCCATCCGGATCTCTGGTTCTTCCCGTGCCACTTCATCGGCGATCCGGTGATGCCGGGCTGCCTCGGCCTCGATGCGCTGTGGCAGCTGACCGGCTTCTTCCTCGGCTGGCTCGGCGAGAAGGGCAAGGGCCGCGCGATCTCCACCGGCGAGGTGAAGTTCACGGGCATGGTCACGCCGGAAACCAAGCTGGTCGAATACGGAATCGACTTCAAGCGGGTGATGCGGGGCCGGCTGGTGCTCGGCATCGCGGACGGCTGGGTCAAGGCCGACGGCGAGACGGTCTTTCAGGCAAAAGACTTGCGCGTGGGCTTGTTTCAGGAAAAAACCACCTGACATAAGAACCGAAACGCGCGAACAATCGCGCCCAGCGGGATAGCCAGGGAGCCTCTCATGAAACGCGTCGTCGTCACCGGCATGGGCATCGTTTCGTCCATCGGAAACAACGCACAGGAAGTCACCGCCTCGCTGCGCGACGCCAAGTCGGGCATCACCTTCTCGGAGGATTTCGCCGAACACGGCTTCCGCTGCCAGGTCTGGGGCGCGCCGACGCTCGACCCGAGCGAACTGGTCGACCGCCGCGCCATGCGGTTCCTCTCGAAGGGGGCGGCGTGGAACCATGTCGCCATGGACCAGGCGATCGCCGATGCCGGGCTTCAGGAAAACGAAATCACAAACGAGCGCACCGGCATCATCATGGGCTCCGGCGGACCGTCCACGCACACGATCGTCGAAGCCGCCGACATCACCCGCGAAAAGGGATCGCCGAAACGCATCGGGCCGTTCGCGGTGCCCAAGGCAATGTCATCCACCGCCTCGGCAACGCTGGCCACCTGGTTCAAGATCCACGGCGTCAACTACTCGATCTCGTCGGCGTGCTCGACCTCGGCGCACTGTATCGGCAACGCCTACGAACTGATCCAGTGGGGCAAGCAAGACAGGGTCTTTGCAGGCGGACACGAGGATCTCGACTGGACGATGTCGAACCTGTTCGACGCGATGGGCGCGATGAGCTCGAAGTTCAACGACCAGGCCGCGGCCGCAAGTCGCGCCTATGACGTGAGCCGCGACGGCTTCGTCATCGCAGGCGGCGCGGGCGTGCTGGTGCTGGAGGAACTGGAAACCGCCAAGGCGCGCGGCGCGAAAATCTATGCCGAGATCGTCGGCTACGGCGCAACCTCCGACGGCTACGACATGGTCGCGCCATCCGGCGAGGGCGCGGTACGCTGCATGCGCCAGGCCATGGCGACCGTCGACGGCAAGGCCGATTATATCAACACGCACGGCACGTCGACGCCCGTGGGCGACAGCCGCGAGATGGCGGCGATCCGCGACGTATTCGGCGAGGAGATGCCGCATATTGCCTCGACGAAATCGCTGACCGGACACTCGCTCGGCGCGGCCGGCGCGCAAGAATCCATCTATTCGATCCTGATGATGCAGGAAGGCTTCATCGGCGAGAGCGCGCATATCGGCGAGCTCGATCCCGAATTCGAGGGTATGCCGATCGTACGCGAACGCATCGACAACGCAAAGATCGACACCGTCCTGTCGAACTCCTTCGGCTTCGGCGGCACGAACGCGACGCTGGTTTTCCAACGCTATAACGGCTGACCGTCCGGGTACCCAGAAAGGAAGAACGCATGAATGGGTTGATGGCTGGAAAACGCGGCTTGATCATGGGCGTGGCGAACGACCACTCCATCGCCTGGGGCATCGCCAAGGCGCTGGCCGCGCAGGGAGCCGAGATCGCGCTGACCTATCAGGGCGACGCGTTCGGACGGCGTGTCAAACCGCTGGCCGAGGAAATCGGCTCCAATCTGCTTATTCCGTGCGACGTGGAAGACACCGACAGCGTGACGGCCGTGTTCGACACGCTGAAGAAGGAATGGGGCAGCCTCGACTTCCTCGTCCACGCCATCGGCTTTTCCGACAAGACACAACTCAAGGGCCGTTATCTCGACGTGACGACGCGCGACAACTTCACGCGCACCATGGTTATCTCGGCGTATTCCTTCACCGAGGTGGCGCAACATGCCGCGCCGCTGCTCAACAAGGGCGGGTCGCTGCTGACGCTGACCTATGGCGGGTCGATGCGGGTCATGCCGAATTACAACGTGATGGGCGTCGCCAAGGCGGCGCTGGAAGCGATGGTACGCTACCTGGCCGCCGATTTCGGCGAAGACGAGGTCCGCGTCAACGCCATCTCGGCGGGGCCCGTGCGCACGCTTGCCGGCGCAGGAATCGGCGACGCACGGCAGATGTTTTCCTACCAGCAGCGCAATTCGCCGCTCCGGCGGACCGTCAACATCGAGGAGATCGGCCAATCGGCGCTCTACTTGCTGTCGGACATGTCCTCGGGCGTTACCGGCGAAATCCATTACGTCGATTCCGGTTACAACATCATGTCGATGCCTGTGATGGACGATCTTCGCAAGCTGGACTCCAAGTAAACCAGCCGCATTACGTCTTACCCAGCTTTCAAATCCGTGTATTTTGGCAACGTCTTCTTAGGAAATACATGACACCCTGACCGCCTAATCCGGGGTGGACATGATGTCTAACGCAGATGCACGGCGATTCGAACCGCTTCGCCTTGTGACGATTATTACCAGCGGATTCGGGGCCGTATCGCTGGCTTTCGTGGCCATGATGCTGTTCGGCTCCGCCAGTGGCGGACCGCTCGATTTCACGGTTCTGGGCGGCGCCATTCTCGCGCTTTTCGGCCTCGCCGGCGCCGGCGGCGCCTATACCTACCTTGCGAACACGAAAAAGCAGGCGCCGGATCAGGAATCATCTACGCATTCCGATCCGATGACCAGGCTGCTGACGCGATCCGGGCTCGAACGCGAACTGCTCCGGCTTGGCGATTTACGGCAGGACGCTGACGCGGAGGCCCGATGGCTGCTGGTCTCCGTGGAGATCGACGCCTTTCGGGACATCAACGACACGCACGGACTCGAAACCGGCGACACGGTGCTGCGCGTGGTCGCCGGCCGCCTGGCGCATCTTGTCGGCAAGCTCGGCCCGGTCGCCCGTATCGGCGGCAGCGAATTCGCCTTCGCGATCAAAATGAACAACGTCGACACCGAGCTGTGCGCGGTCATGGACGCCGTCATCGATGAAGTCGGCAAGCCGATCACGGCAAGCCGCAAAACAATCACCGTGTTCTGCACGGCGGGACTGGTCGAACTTCCGCGCGAAAACCTGTCGGTCGCGAAAATACTCCGGCGCACAAACCTTGCGCGCGCAACGGCGCGGTCGAGCGGGCTCGGCAACTGGGCCATCTATCACCCGGAAATGACGCGTTCGGCGAGCTACCGCAAATGGATCGAAACCGAGCTGGTGCGCGCGGTCCGCCGCAACGAGTTCGATCTCGTCTATCAGCCGCAGATCAACAGCCTGACCGGCAAGACCATCGGCTACGAGGCGCTGCTGCGCTGGACCCACCCGCACAAGGGTGTGATCCCGCCTGCGGAGTTCATTCCGGTTGCGGAAAAATGCGGCCTTATCTGCCAGATCGGGCGCTGGGTGCTGCGGCGGGCCTGCGAGGACGCGCGCACGCTGCCACCCGAAATAAAGATCGCCATCAATGTTTCGCCAATACAGCTGGAGAGCGACTTGTTCGCCCCCGATCTCGCCGCCGTCCTGGACGAAACCGGTGTCAATGCCGACCGGATCGAAATCGAGATCACGGAGAACGTGCTGATCAGCGATCCCGACACGGTGCGCACGCAGTTCCGCCATATCCGCAATCTGGGCTGCAGTATCGCCATCGACGATTTCGGCACCGGCTATTCCAATCTCGGCTACCTGGCCGAACTGCCCTTCTCGAAACTCAAGCTCGACCGTTCGCTCGTCGCCCGGCTGGGCACGAAACAGAATGGCGGCGCGGTCGTTTCCACCATCGTCAATCTGGCGCATGCGCTGGACGTGGAGATCCTGGCCGAAGGCGTCGAGACCGAGGACCAGGTGGTGTTGCTCAGGGCGGCCGGCTGCACGCTGATGCAGGGCTACTATTTCGGCAAGCCGCTGGAGCTGGAGCGGAAAGTCATTCCGTTCGAGCCGGCAAGCGTCTCGGCCTAGCGGACCGCCTCGATCACCTTGAAGCCATCCCGTAGCGCCTTTTCCTCGACACGGCGGAAGCCCTGCGCGAGCGCGTCCTCATAGGGGAGCTTGCGGTTGGCGACCATCAGCAGCCGTCCGCCCGGTTTCAGCGCCTTCGACGCCGCCGCGATGAACGCCTTGCCGATATCGGGTTCGGAGGCGCGGCCGGCATGGAAAGGCGGGTTCATGACGATCCAGTCGAACCGGCGGGCGACCGGCTCCGAGGTCAGGTCGCGCCAGTCGGTTTCCAGCGACACACCGCCTGAGAGGGAGGCAAGATTGCGTTCGGCGGCCATCAGCGACGGGTAATGCGCCTCGAAAAGCGCCAGGCTATCCGGCCTGCCCTTCTCCAGAACATGCGCGGCCAGATAACCCCAGCCGGCTCCGAAGTCGGCGACGGCGCCGGTTATGCGCTCATCGAAGTAGTGCACCAGCAGGGCGGAGCCGGGATCGGGCTTGCCATGCGAGAACATGCCGGACGCGGTCTCGAACCGGCCTTCGGCCAGCACGGTCTCCTCGGCCATTTCGGCGAAAGGATCGTCCGCCGGGACGGAAAACCAGAAGACCGTGGCGTGATGCTTGGCAAGCGAACCTTCGAGCTCGACGCGGTCGCCCGCCCATTTGCGCAACGGCTGGATACCGAGCGTCTTGTCGCCCGCGACGGCGACCGTGCAGCCCGGTTTCGCCAGCCGGCAGGCACGGGCGATCAGGGCGCGGTTCTCGCCCTTGTGCTTGCCGGCGAGAACGAGGGCGCCGGCAAAGGCATTTGCGTCAGCGTCGAGTTCCGGCAGCGCCGTGAAGCCGGCGCGTTCGAGGGCAAGGAACTCCGGACGGAAGCCCTGTTCGCAGACAAGCGCCTGTTTCGGCAGCCCGCCGGGCAAGTCGCCCGGTGCGGTCGCGTTGAGAAACGCGAAACGCTCACCCGCGCCCGGCAGATCGATATCGCCGGTGGCCAGGGGGATGAAAAGAGTATCGACCGCACCGCTCATGGATGCCTCTCGTCAAAAGAAAAGCGCGGGGCAATATGCCCCGCGCCGTAATGCATTAACAGGCAGCCGAAACTACTCGGCCTTTTCCTCACGCGGCTTTTCCTTGCCGGTCTCCTGGTCGACGACCTTCATCGACAGGCGAACCTTGCCGCGCTCGTCGAAGCCCATGAGCTTGACGAAGACCTTGTCGCCTTCCTTGACGACGTCGGTCGTCTTGGCGACGCGCTCCGGCGCGAGCTGGGAAATGTGGACGAGGCCGTCGCGCGGACCGAAAAAGTTCACGAAGGCCCCGAAATCGGCGGTCTTGACGACCGTGCCCTCGTAGATCTCGCCGACTTCCGGCTCATCCACGATCGAATGGATCCATTTCTTGGCCGCCTCGATCTCCTTGCCGGAGGCCGATGCGATCTTGATCGTGCCATCGTCGTCGATGTTGATCTTGGCGCCGGTCTGCTCGACGATCTCGCGGATCACCTTGCCGCCGGACCCGATCACGTCGCGGATCTTGTCGACCGGGATCTTCATCTGCTCGATGCGCGGTGCGTACTCGCCGAGTTCGCCGCGGCTTTCCGACAGGGCCTTGCCCATCTCGCCGAGAATATGCAGACGGCCATCCTTGGCCTGGTCGAGGGCGACCTTCATGATCTCCTCGGTGATGCCCTGGATCTTGATGTCCATCTGCAGCGAGGTCACGCCATTGGCGGAACCGGCCACCTTGAAGTCCATGTCGCCGAGATGATCCTCGTCACCGAGGATGTCGGACAGGACTGCGAAGTCCTCGCCTTCCTTGATCAGGCCCATGGCGATACCCGCGACGGGCGCCTTCAGCGGCACGCCGGCATCCATCAGCGACAGCGAGGTGCCGCAGACGGTCGCCATCGAGGACGAGCCGTTGGACTCGGTGATCTCGGAGACAACGCGCAGCGTGTACGGGAACTCTTCCGCCGACGGCAGCAGCGGATGCACGGCGCGCCATGCCAGCTTGCCGTGGCCGATCTCGCGGCGGCCCGGAGAACCCATGCGGCCCGCTTCACCGACCGAATAGGGCGGGAAGTTGTAATGCAGCATGAAGGATTCCTTGTAGGTCCCGGTCAGCGCATCGATGAACTGCTCGTCCTCGCCGGTGCCGAGCGTGGCGACGACGAGAGCCTGCGTTTCACCGCGGGTGAACAGGGCCGAACCGTGGGTGCGCGGCAAGACGCCGACTTCCGACACGATCGGGCGGACCGTGGAGAGGTCGCGGCCGTCGATACGGGTCTTGGTCTTGAGAATGTTGCCGCGAACGACCTTGGCCTGAAGCGACTTGAAAACCGCGCCGATCTGCTCGGACGCCCATTTCGCCTCCTCGCCTTCGGCGGGAGCAAAGTGACCCTTTACACGGTCCTTGACGACATCAACCGCGTTGTACCGCTCTTTCTTGTCAGTGATGGTGTAGGCCTTGGCCAGTTCGTCGGCGACAAGGCCTTCCATCTCGCCTTCAAGCGCGGAAAGGTCTTCCGGCTGGAAGTCGCGCGGCTCGTTGGCGGCCACTTCGGCCAGCTTGATGATGGCGTTGATGACCGGCTGCATGCCGCGATGGCCGAACATGACCGCGCCGAGCATGATTTCCTCGGACAGCTCATTGGCTTCGGATTCGACCATCAGGACGGCGTCGGTGGTGCCGGCGACAACGAGGTCGAGAACGCTCTCCGCCATCTCGTCGATATGAGGGTTCAGCACGTATTCGCCGTTGATGTAGCCGACGCGGGCGCCGCCGATCGGACCCATGAAGGGAACGCCGGAGAGCGTCAGGGCAGCCGAAGCGCCGACCATGGCCAGCACGTCCGGATCATTTTCCAGGTCATGCTGCAGAACCGTGAGGACGACCTGGGTGTCGCATTTGTAGCCATCGGGGAACAGCGGACGGATCGGACGGTCGATCAGACGCGAGGTCAGCGTTTCCTTTTCCGACGGACGGCCTTCGCGCTTGAAGAAGCCGCCGGGGATCTTGCCGGCCGCGAAGGTCTTTTCCTGGTAGTTGACGGTCAGCGGAAAGAAATCCTGACCCGGCTTCGGCTCCTTGTTGGAAACGACGGTCGCGAGAACGACGGTTTCGCCGTAGGTCGCAATGACCGAGCCATGAGCCTGGCGGGCAACCTTGCCCGTTTCGAGAATGAGCGGACGACCGCCCCATTCAATTTCGACTTTGTGGTTATTGAACATGTCTTGTCCTTGTTGTGTGGGAAACGCATCCACGGCCCAGCGACGGCGGACGGCTCCCGACTTCGTTTTGAACGAGCGACGGGCAAGACGACAGGATGCTTGGGTATAAAGGTCTCAAGCAGCCGGCAATCCTGCCCCGAAGCTCTTTCGGGTCTGGCGGCGGTCGATTTTCTTCCGCCGGCCGGTTCCGGATTCACGCCACCCGGAGAAGGCGAAAAGCGGACCGGCTTGGCCGGTCCGCCTGAATTTTAGCGGCGAATGCCGAGTTCGGAAATCAGCTTCTGATACCGTGCCTCGTCCTTGCGCTTCACGTAGTCCAGAAGGCTCCGGCGCTGCGAGACCATCTTCAGGAGGCCGCGGCGGGAATGGTTGTCCTTCTTGTGACCCTTGAAGTGTTCGGTCAGGTTGGTGATCCGTTCGGTGAGGATCGCCACCTGGACTTCCGGCGAACCGGTGTCTCCGGCCTTGGCCGCGAATTTCTGGATGAGCTCAGCCTTGCGCTCAGGCGTAATCGACATCGTGTATCCTTTCATTAGGCGGGGCAAAGCCCCTTGTTGTTTGGGTAAGCCGCCCAGCGCCGGGATGTCGTCCAGCACGGGCCGTTCGTCGCATTTCGGGAATGCTGGCGGGCATATAAGCGAATTGGGAAGGAAATACCAGTCCCAATCGACTGTCGCCCGCCCGATATGGCTAACGCGCGCTGATGATCTTGACCTCGAGGAAATCCTCGATGCCCCACTTACCGCCCTCGCGGCCATTGCCGGACTGCTTGTAGCCGCCGAAGGGATGTCCGGCGGCGAGACCGCCGCCATTGACGCGGACCATTCCGGCGCGCAACTGGCGGGCAACGCGCTGGCCCTTTTCGGCATCGCCCGTCGAGAGATAGGCGGCAAGGCCGTAGGGCGTGTCGTTGGCGATCTCGACCGCTTCCTCCTCGCCCTCGAAGGGGATCATCACCAGCACCGGGCCGAAGACCTCCTCGCGGGCGATGGTCATCTGGTTGTTGACGTCGGCAAAGACGGTCGGGCGGGCGTAGTAGCCACGGTTCATGCCCTCCGGGCGACCCATGCCGCCGGTGACAAGACGGGCGCCCTCGGCGATCGCCGTCTCGATCAGGCCCTGCACCTTGTCGAACTGCATCTGCGAGACAAGCGGACCGATATGGTCGCCGCTCTCGCGCGGATTGCCGACCTTGACGTCTTCGGCGGCCTGTTTGGCCAGATCGACGACCTCGTCATAAACCGAGTTCTCGACCAGCATGCGCGTCGGCGCGTTACAGGACTGGCCTGTGTTCTCCATGCAATGCCTGACGCCGCGGCGGACCATTTTCGGCAGGTCGGCATCGGCGAAGATGATGTTGGGCGACTTGCCGCCGAGTTCGAGCGTGACGCGCTTGACGGTATCCGCCGCACCCTTGGAGACCAACGCCCCGGCGCGCGTCGATCCTGTGAACGACATCATGTCGATGCCGGGATGGTGCGACATCGCCTCGCCGACGGTCGGACCGTCGCCGTTGACGAGGTTGAAGACGCCTTTCGGGAAGCCCGCCTCGTCGATGAACTCGGCCATCAAGATGGCCGACAGAGGGGCGATCTCGGATGGCTTCAGGACACAGGTGCAGCCGGTGAGCAGCGCCGGAAAGACCTTGAGCGCGATCTGGTTGACCGGCCAGTTCCACGGCGTGATCAGGCCGCAGACGCCGATCGGCTCGCGCACGATGACCTGTCCCTTGGCGAAAGGCTCCTCCCAGACAACATGCTTGGCGGCTTCCAGAAAACCGCCCAAGTGCCAGGGGCCGGCGCCGGCCTGTTCGCCCTTGGCGAAATCGATAGGCGCGCCCATTTCCAGCGAGATCGCCTCGCCGAGCTCGCCCAGGCGGCGTTTCATGACGGCATCGAGCTTTTCGAGCAGCGCGATGCGGGTTTCCAGCGGCGTGGCGGCCCAGGCCGGGAAGGCACGGCGCGCGGCAGCGACGGCCTTGTCGACATCGGCTTTCGAGCCGAGCGAAATGACCGCGCAAGCTTCTTCGGTTGCCGGGTCGATGACATCGCAATCACTGGACGTCTCCGGCGCGATCCAGGCGCCGTCGATATAGAATTCCCGCTTCTCGATCATGGTTCTCCCTTTCGGTTTTCGGAACGGCTACACCAGCACGCGCCTGTTGGGAACTGCTATCAGCGATCCGCCGCAACAGGTCGCGGTTTTGGCCGCGCATTCGGGCCCGAAATGCGGATCAGCTCTTGAAAACGCGGCGCGGGCGGAATTCGCCGGCAGCAACTTCGCCAATGGCGAGCAGCCGGCCGCGTTCGAAAGCGCAAGCATCCTCGGCGGGAAGCGGCGCGTCGCGGCCGCGCAGGATGACCGGATTGCCGAGCCGGATGCGGTTGGCCTGATCGCCGGAGACGGCGATCTGCGGATAGCCGTGCATCGCCTCGCCGGGATCGAGCAGGAAGGGATCGAGCGCGGCGAAGCGAGCCTGCAGCCGCTCCTGCGCGGCGGCCTCCTCGTCATCGCCGTCCCCGATGGGAGCCTCGGCGGCCGCAACGGCCTTTTCGAGTTCCTGCAGCGTGACCGCATCCTCCTCGTCGAAAGGATCGACGACGGTGCGCCGCAATTCGACGACATGGCCGTAACAGCCCAGTTCGCGGCCCATATCGCGGGCCAGCGAGCGCACATAGGTGCCCTTGCCGCATTCGACCTCGAACGCGGTGCGGCCATCCTCGTGGCTGACGATGGTCAGGCTTTCGATTTCCACCTCGCGCGCCGGGATGTCGACCTTCTCGCCCTCGCGGGCGAGATCATAGGCGCGTTCGCCGCCGATCTTGATCGCCGAAAAAGCCGGCGGCTTCTGCATGATCGTACCGACATAGCCGGACAGGATAGCCTCGACGGCCTCGCGGTCCGGACGCTCATCGGATTCGTTGAGCACCGCTCCCTCGGCATCGTCCGTCGCTGTCTCGGCGCCCCACTTGACGGTAAAGCGGTAAACCTTCTCGCCATCGACGACATAGGGGACGGTCTTCGTGGCCTCGCCGAGCGCAATCGGCAAAATACCGGAAGCCAATGGGTCGAGCGTACCGGCATGGCCAGCCTTCTCGGCCTTGAACAGCCATTTGATCTTGGAGACCGCCTCGGTCGAACCCATGCCGAGCGGCTTGTCGAGCACCATCCAGCCGGAAACGGGCCGGCCCTTCTTCTTGCGCTGGCGTGCCATCAGTCCTCCTCGTCGTCGTGGTCGAGATCGCGCGCGACCTCGGGCGAGCGCAGCAGTTCGTCGATCTTCGAGAAATTGTCAAAGGAGGTGTCGGCGCGGAAGCGGAATTGCGGCATGAACTTCATCTGGCGCAATGCCGGGCCGACCCGGCCGCGAATGAACTTCGCATTGGCGGCCAGTGCCTTGATGACCGGCTGCATATCGGTCTTGCCGAGCGCGCTGACATAGGCGGTCGCGATCTTGAGGTCGGGCGACATGCGCACCTCATTGACCGAAAGCACCGCGCCTTCGAGCACGGGATCGCGCACCTCGCCGCGCTGCAGGACTTCGGTCAGTGCGTGGCGCACCTGTTCGCCGACGCGCAACTGGCGTTGCGAGGGCATTGTCTTGTCATGGGTCATGACGCCTCACTTAATCCGGCCATGCGGATGCGGCAAATGGCAGAAACGGGAAAATGTGGCATGTCGGATACAGTATCGATACTTTCTTCTGCTATCAAAAGCCCGAGATTCTTTCGGGGCAGATTCGACTATGGGCTTTTTACGAACAATTTCCGCTGTTTCAGCAATCGCGGCCTGCCTGTCGGCTTCCGCCGCCACGGCCGGCGACCGCTCCGGGTCGGGCTGGCCGTGGATCGGCAAGAACGCCGACATGCCGGAAATCAAGCTCGGCGGCGCGTTCTACGACTTCGGTCCGGCGACAAGCCATGATGAAGACGGCTTCGTGGTCAACGGCGAAGTGCTGCTCCCCTCGCCGGAGTTTCTGTCGCGTATCGGTTCGCCACGGCCCTATTTCGGCGCGGATGTGGCCTTCGTGGAGAACGGCACCACGCCGGTCCATGTCGTCTATGCCGGCCTGAACTGGCAGGCCCACTGGAGCCAGCGGTTCTACACCTCGGCCAGCCTCGGCGGCTCGTACAACACCGCCGATCTCAACAATCCGTCGCCGAACCACTGGGGAATCGGCTGCAACTGGCTGTTCCATATCGGCCTCAGCGCGGGTTTCGATGTGACCGAGCGCGTCTCCGTCGAGGCCTTTGCCAACCATTACTCGAATGCCAATCAGTGTTTCAGCAATGGCGGACTGGAATCGTCCGGCCTGCGCGTCGGATTGAAGTTCTAGGCGTTTTTCCGCCAGCGGCGAGACGAAAGAAAAGGCCCGGCCAAAGCCGGGCCCTTTTCATTGTTCGCGACAAGCGCCGTTACAGCGAACGGGCGATTTCCTCGACGCGGAAGCACTCGATCACGTCGCCGGCGCGGATGTCGTCGTAGTTCTCGAACGCCATGCCGCATTCCTGGCCGACCGGCACTTCCGAAACCTCGTCCTTGAAGCGCTTGAGCGTTTTCAGCTTGCCTTCGTGGATGACGACATTGTCGCGGACCAGGCGCACGCCCGCGCCACGCTCCACCTTGCCTTCGGTGACCTGACAGCCGGCGACCTTGCCGACCTTGGTGATGTTGAACACCTCGAGGATCTCGGCATTGCCGAGGAAGGTCTCGCGGCGCTCCGGCGAAAGCAGGCCGGACATGGCCGCCTTCACATCGTCGAGCAGATTATAGATGATGTTGTAGTAGCGGATCTCGACGCCGGCTTCGTCGGCGGCATCGCGGGCCTGCTTGTTGGCGCGCACGTTGAACGCCATGATCGCCGCGCCGGTGGATTCGGCAAGCGACACGTCGGTCTCGGTGATACCGCCGGCGCCCGAATGGACGATGCGGGCCTGGACCTCGTCGGTGCCGAGCTTATCCAGCGCGCCGATAATCGCCTCGACGGAACCCTGCACATCGGCCTTGATGACCAGCGGAAACTCGGCGAGTTCCTGGTTTGCCGCCTGCGCCATCATCTGCTCGAGAGAACCGCGCGACCCGGTCTGGCGGGCAACCGCCTTCTCGCGGGCGACGCGCTGGCGATACTCGGAAATCTCGCGGGCACGCGCCTCGCTGTCGACGACCGCAACGCGGTCGCCGGCCTGCGGCGTACCGTTGAGGCCGAGAATCTCGACCGGCAATGACGGCTCGGCTTCCTTGAGCTGCTCGCCGCGGTCGTTGATGATCGCGCGGACACGGCCCCACTCGTCGCCGGCGACCACGATGTCGCCGGTGCGAAGCGTGCCGGCCTGAACGAGCACGGTCGCAACGGAACCGCGGCCCTTGTCGAGCTTGGCCTCGATGACCACGCCCTCAGCGGTGCGGTCAGGATTGGCTTTCAGTTCGAGCACTTCGGACTGCAGCAGGATGGAATCGAGGAGTCCATCGATATTGGTGCCCTTGAGCGCCGAGACCTCGACCTCCTGGACGTCGCCGCCCATGGATTCGACGAAGACCTCATGCTGCAACAGTTCGGTGCGCACCTTCTGCGCATCAGCGTCCGGCTTGTCGATCTTGTTGATCGCCACGATCAACGGAACGCCGGCGGCCTTGATGTGATTGATGGATTCAATCGTCTGCGGCATGACGCTGTCGTCGGCGGCCACCACAAGGATCGCGATGTCAGTCGCCTGGGCGCCGCGCGCGCGCATCGCCGTGAAGGCGGCGTGGCCGGGCGTATCGAGGAAGGTGATCTTCTGACCGTTCTGCTCGACCTGATAGGCACCGATATGCTGGGTGATGCCACCGGCCTCGCCGGAGACGACGTTGGCCTTGCGGATCGCATCGAGCAGCGAGGTCTTGCCGTGGTCGACGTGGCCCATGATGGTGACCACCGGCGGGCGCGGTTTCATGTCCTCGGGCTTGTCCTCGACGTCGAAGATGCCCTCCTCCACGTCAGCCTCGGTAACGCGCTTGACGGTGTGGCCGAATTCCTGGGCGATGATCTCCGCCATGTCGGCGTCGATCAGATCGCCCGGCTTCATCATCTGGCCTTCCTTCATCAGGTACTTGACCACATCGACGGCGCGTTCCGCCATGCGCTGGGCAAGTTCCTGAATGGTAATGGTCTCGGGCAACTGCACCTCGCGCGAAATCTTCTCGCGCGGCTCGTTGCTCGCCATCGAGCGTTTGAATTTCTCCTGGCGACGACGCATGGCCGAAAGCGAGCGCGAGCGACCCTCGCCGTCGGCGCCGACATTGGAAAGCGTGAGCTTGCCACGGCGGCGCTCGTCATCGCGGCGCGGCGACGGGCGCGGTGCAGCATCGGGCTTTCCGCCGCCGCCACGGCGCGGGCCACGGCTTTCGTCCTCGTCTCCGGCGGCACGGCGGCCGGATGGCTTGGCAGCCGCTTTTTCTTCCTCAGGCGTGGGGGCGCGCTTGGCCGCCTCGACCTCGGCGCGCTCGCGCGCGGCCTTCTCGGCGGCAAGGCGCTCCTCTTCCTCGCGCTGGCGGCGCTCGGATTCGGCACGCTCCTCGGCGCGGCGCTCATCTTCCTCGGCGCGGCGCTTGGCTTCCTCGGCGGCGCGTTTGCGGTCCTCGACCTCGCGCACTTTGGCTTCCTCGAGGGCGCGCTTGCGCGCCTCGATCTCGTTTTCGGACAGCTGGTTGAGAACAACGCCGCTGCGCTGATCGTCCACAGCAGCGGGCGCCGGCGCCGGCGCAGCCTGCTTCGCCTCCACGGCGGCCGGTGCGGCCGCGCGCGGCTTCAGGCCGGCCTTGGCCGAGCCTGCGGCCGGTTTTTCGTCGGGCCGCGTGAACTTGCGCTTGCGGGTTTCGACGACCACCGATTTGGACCGGCCGTGGCTGAAATTCTGCCGAACGGTGCCCTTGTCACCGCCCGAGCGCTTCAGCGTCAGCGTCCGTTTGCCGTCCGCGCCGGTTTTCTTGTCGTCCGAAGTCGTATCACTCATTCCGTAGTCGTATCCTTCGCGGTATTCGAGTTCGAGCCGCCCGATTTCTTGTTGTCTGCGCCGAAATGCCGGAAACGGTCCAGAAAAACAAGGCTTCGCAGTGCGGCCTGTCCCGGCTGCCCGTCCAATATTGCAGCATGTATCACATTTCCCGCGCCCAATGCCAAATCCAATTCGCCCTCGGCGAAGGATTTGAACGCGGGGATTTCCGGCCCGTCCATGCGGCGCACGAAAGTGCGGGCCTGTTCTATCTTGCGCACACCGTCCGGCGCAGCCGCCGGATCATGCAGCACGGCAAGCGCCTCGCCCGAGCGAACCGCCTTGTCGACCTGGGTGGCGCCGGTAACGACGCCGCCAGCCTTGCGCGCCAGGCCGAGAAAGCCGAGCGCGCGCTTGGCTAACAGATGATCAACGAGGGCGCCGAGTTCAAGATCGGCTGTCACCTCCTGCTTCAGACCGCGGCGAAAAAGTTTCTTCGCCACCGCCTTGTCGAGCAGATCGCGCCTGGCAGTGACCCAGCAGCCACGGCCCGGCAGATTGCGCTTCAGGTCGGGAACAACCTGCCCGTCAGGCCCGGCAACGAAGCGGATCATCTCCTCGGGCGCGCGCTCCTCGCCGGTCACGATGCAGGTGCGATCGTTCATGTCGTCCTTCTTGCCTGCAAACGTGCCCATATCCGATCCGCGCGCCCATCGTTCCCGCCTCAGGCGTTGAAGACGACGCCGGCTTCGCCCGGCGCTTCTTCAGCCGCGGATTCTTCGGCTTCTTCCTCTTCCTCGTCGGCGCGCAGATCCTCTTCGGTGATCCAGCCGACGGCGAGACGGGCGGCGACAACCATTTCCTCGGCCTCGGCGCGGGACGTGCCGAACGGCGTAAAGATGCCGTCATGAATAACGGTCTCGCCTTCCTTGCGCTCGCGCCAGCCAACGAGATCGTCGGACGCGCAGCCGGCGAAGTCTTCCATCGACTTGATGCCTTCCTCGCCGAGCGCGACCATCATCGCGGTGGTGATGCCGGGGACTTCGCGGATTTCGTCGACAACGCCGAGCGCCTTGCGCTTCGCGTCATTTTCGGCCTCGATGCGCTCGAGATATTCGCGCGCGCGGGTCTGGATCTCGGCGGCGGTTTCCTCGTCAAAGCCCTCGATGGAAGAGACTTCCTCGGCATCGACATAGGCGACTTCCTCGATCGAGGTGAAGCCTTCGGAGGCCAGCACCTGGCCGACCATTTCGTCGACATCGAGCGCTTCCATGAACAGGTTGGAACGTTCCACGAATTCCTTCTGCCGGCGCGCCGATTCCTCTTCCTCGGTCAGAATGTCGATATCCCAGCCGGTCAACTGCGAGGCAAGGCGCACGTTCTGGCCGCGGCGGCCGATGGCCAGCGACAGCTGCTCGTCCGGCACGACGACCTCGATGCGCTCGGCATCCTCGTCGAGCACCACCTTGGTAACCTCGGCAGGCTGCAGGGCGTTGACGATGAAGGAGGCCGCATCGGGCTGCCACGGAATAATGTCGATCTTCTCGCCCTGCAGTTCGGCGACGACCGCCTGAACGCGGCTGCCGCGCATGCCGACGCAGGCGCCGACCGGGTCGATGGCGGAATCGCGCGAGACGACGGCGATCTTGGCGCGCGAGCCCGGATCGCGGGCGACCGACTTGATCTCGATGATGCCGTCGTAGATTTCCGGCACTTCCATCTGGAACAGTTTCGCCATGAACTGCGGATGGGTGCGCGACAGGAAGATCTGCGGGCCGCGCTGCTCGCGGCGCACGTCATAGACATAGGCGCGCACGCGGTCGCCATAGCGATAGGTTTCGCGCGGGATAAGCTCGTCGCGGCGGATGATCGCCTCGGCGCGGCCGAGGTCGACGATGACATTGCCGTATTCGACGCGCTTCACCGAACCGTTGACGATCTCGCCGACGCGGTCCTTGAATTCCTCGTACTGGTTGTCGCGCTCGGCCTCGCGGACCTTCTGCACGATGACCTGTTTGGCCGACTGGGCGGCGATGCGGCCGAAATCGAGCGGCGGCAACTGCTCGGCGATGAAATCGCCGGGCTGGGCTTCCGGATTGCGGTCGCGGGCCTGCTCGATGGAGATCTGCGTGGCCGGATCCTCGACAGCCTCGGAGACTTCGAGCAAACGCTGCAGCTTGATCTCGCCGGTCTTGGTGTTGATGTCGGCGCGGATGTTGGTTTCCTGACCGTAGCGGGACTTGGCCGCCTTCTGGATGGCGTCGGCCATCGCCGAGATGACGATGTCCTTGTCGATCAGCTTCTCGCGAGCGACCGCATCGGCGATCTGCAAAAGTTCCAGCCTGTTAGCACTGACTGCCATTGTCGTCTCCTCTATGGCTCTCAAGCCTCCGCATCATCGTCGGATGCGGTGTCTTCATCATCTTCGGTTTCCAGTCCGCGCGCCTGGCGGGCCGCCTTGTCGGCCTTCAGCGCAGCGCGGATCAATTCGTCGGTCAGGATCAACCTCGCGTCGGCGATCGTGTCGAGCGGTATATCCGCGACCATCGCCTCGCCGTGTTTCGCCTTGTCCGCCTCCAGCGTAACCGCGTCCTGTTTCAGGCCGGTGATGGTGCCACGAAAACGCTTGCGCCCGTCGACCATCACCGAAGTCTCGACCTTGGCGATGTGACCGCGCCACTTGGCGAAATCCGACATGCGGACCAGTGGCCGGTCGATGCCCGGAGAGGACACCTCCAGATGATAGGCGCGGTCGATGGGATCCTCGACGTCGAGCAGCGGCGAGATCATGCGGCTGACATGCTCGCAGTCCTCTACCGTCATGGTGCCGTCGGCGCGCTCGGCCATGATCTGCAGGGTCAGGCCGTTCATGCCCGACAGGCGCACCCGCACAAGGCGATAACCGGCGGAATTGAGCACCGGCTCTATGATAGCCGCGACACGCGCGTCGACACCCGTCTCGCGCACGATGCGGGGTTCGTCGTTTTCTATCGGCGCCAGATATGCGTCGCTCACCAGATGCCTGCGGCCTTGTCCGCCAAAACAAAAAGAGCGGGTCCTTGCGGGCCCACTCTTGTTCAAAAGACCAAGAATTTGCGATTCATATACGCCTTGAGGGGGCGGAAAGCAAGGGCAGGCCGGACCACGCGCTATGCATTCCCGTCCTGGCGGCGCCGGAAGGTCAGATAGGCCGGCGTGCGGCCTTCGCGCAGCGCCTTGCCCTCGTAGCGGGTGCCGGGCCAACCTCCATAGGGTTCGCGCCAGTCGGAGGCGTTGCGAGCCGGCCATTCGAAGTCCGGATGGGTATGGATGTGCCGGAGCGTCCAGTTGACATAGCTATCGATGTCGGAGGCGAAGCGGAACAGCGCGCCGGGCTTCAGGACGCGGGCGAAGCGGTCGAGATTGGCCTCGTTCACGAAGCGGCGCTTCCAGTGCTTCTTCTTCGGCCATGGATCAGGATAGAGCAGGTCGATGCCGTCGAGGCAGGCGTCCGGCAGCCAGTCGAGCAGTTGCGTCGCATCGTCATCGTGGAGGCGGACATTGGTCACACCCGCCTCTTCCGCCGCCGCGAGGAATTTTGCCATGGAATTGACGAAGGGCTCGACGCCGATGAAACCGGTTTGCGGCTGCTCCTTGGCGCGATGCAGCAGGTGCTCGCCGCCGCCGAAGCCGATTTCGAGCACGATGCGCTCGGGCACATGCCCGAACAGGCTTGAGAGGCGACCGGGCGCCGGCTTCGTCAGATCGATCTTCCCGAGCGGCAATAGCCGCTCCAGCTGCTCCGCTTGGCGCGGACGCAGCGCCTTGCCGCGGCGGCGGCCGAAAAACGCCTCGGTCGATCGCGTGCGGCGTTCGCCGGTCATTTCACCCCGAGAGCTTCCTTCAGCGGCTTGACCAAGTTGGTCTTCTCCCAAGCGAAGGAACCGTCGCGACCGGGCTTGCGGCCGAAATGGCCATATGCGGCAGTCTTGGCGTAGATTGGCTTGTTGAGGTCGAGGTGCTTGCGGATGCCGGTCGGCGACAGGTCCATCACTTCGCGCAGCGCGATCTCGATCGCCGCGTCGTCGACCTTGCCGGTGCCGTAGGTATCGACATAGACAGACAGCGGCTGCGCGACGCCGATGGCATAGGAAAGCTGGATGTTGCAGCGATCGGCGATCTTGGCGGCAACGACGTTCTTGGCCAGATAGCGCGCGGCATAGGCGGCGGAACGGTCGACCTTGGTCGTGTCCTTGCCGGAGAAGGCGCCGCCGCCATGCGGCGCAGCGCCGCCATAGGTGTCGACGATGATCTTGCGGCCGGTCAAGCCGGCATCGCCGTCCGGGCCACCAATGACGAACTTGCCGGTCGGATTGATATACCAGTTGCAGTTCTCGGAGACGGGCATATCGCCGAGGGCCTCGAGAATATAGGGCTCGACGACGGAGCGGACCTTCTTGGAGTCCCAGCTGCCGTCGATATGCTGCGTCGACAGCACGATCTGCGTCACCTCGGCCGGCTTGCCGTCCTTGTAGTGGACCGTCACCTGGCTCTTGGCGTCGGGACCGAGCTTGGCGGCCTCGCCCTCGCCGGCATGGCGTGCGGCAGCGAGCAGTTCGAGAATCTTGTGGGCATAATAGATCGGCGCGGGCATCAGTTCCGGCGTCTCGTTGCAGGCGTAGCCGAACATGATGCCCTGGTCGCCGGCCCCCTCCTCGCCCTGCTTGTCGGCGGCGCTGTCCACGCCCTGGGCAATATCGGCCGACTGGCCGTGCAGCAGCACGTCGACGCGGCAGGTCTTCCAGTGAAAGCCCTCCTGCTCGTAGCCGATGTCGCGAATGGCGCGGCGGGCGGCGGACCGGAATTTCGTCGGATTGACCATCGGGTGGCCGGTGGCGTCGGTGACGAAATTGCCCGCCTTGTCCTTCTTCAGCATGGTCTCGGGCACACGCACCTCGCCGGCGATGACGACACGGTTGGTCGTCGCCAGCGTTTCGCAGGCAACTCGCACGCGCCACTTTTCGTCTTCGCCGTGCTTGCGCGCCTCGCGGTAGATCAGATCGACGATCTCGTCGGAGATGCGGTCGCAAACCTTGTCCGGATGGCCTTCGGAGACCGATTCACTGGTGAAGAGGTAGTCTTGGCGCGCCATAAAATGTGTCCCCGGTTTCAGGTGAGGTCGCCGCCAGAACGGCAGCAAGAATTCCGCCCTCGTTAGGCAAGAGGGATTTTCCGGTCAAGCAAAAACCGGATTTCGCTTAAAGATATAAGGATAAGTGCATATCCCCTTTACGGCGCGGCACTAGCTATCTTCGGCTTCGGCCGCCAGGGCCTTTACCAGATCGATAATGCGCCGGCGCACGCGCGGATCGGAGATCTTGACGAACGCACGGTTGAGCTGAAGCCCTTCGGAACTCGACAGGAAGTTGACGACATAGGCGGAGGAATTCTCGCTCATGCCTGTTGCCGACGTTTCGCCGTTGTCGCCCGGCGCATCCTCGAAGAAGAAGGAGATCGGCACGCCGAGAATCGCAGCGATGTTCTGCAGTCGGCTTGCGCCGACACGGTTCGTGCCCTTCTCGTATTTCTGGACCTGCTGGAACGTGATGCCCAGCGCCTCGCCCAGCTTCTCCTGGCTCATGCCGAGCATGGTCCTGCGTAGCCGGATTCGGCTACCGACGTGGATATCTATCGGATTCGGTTGTTTCTTATTGTCGGCCATCTCATGTCCTTGCTACGCGCGTAGCTCATTGTGCTTTTCTTTCCAAGGACCAGTCATGCCGGCAACGAACGAGCCGACGTAAGGGAAGCATCATAGCAGCCAATATCCGTTACACAAAACGCGTCTTTTTACGGGTTGCGTGCTACATATGCGCGCCGGCCCGTCAGGCGGCCAAACGCGCCGAAACAACCAAATGCGAAGATCAGCGCCAGAACAATCTTCCAGCCATGGCTGCGATAGAGCGTTTCGTCGAGCGGCGCGGCAAGCGGCGCCTCGACCGCGCCGCGGACGCCATAACCGAGCGCGCCGAGCTGCCGGCCATAGGGATCGAAAACGGCTGACACACCGTTATTGGCCGCACGTGCCATCGGCCAGCCATTCTCGACAGAGCGGATGCGCGCCTGATGCAGATGCTGATAGGGGCCCGGCGTATCGCCATACCAGGCGTCATTGGTGACATTGACTATCAGCGTCGGCGGGTCGCCATCGGCACGCACCGCATAAGGAAAGATCGCCTCGTAGCATACCGATGGCAGTACCACCGTACCGCCGGGCAGAGACAGCGTGCGGCGGCGCTCGGCAGGCGAATAACCGCGATCGGCATCGGCGATTTTCTGCAGGCCGAGCCGTTCCGCGACCTCCTTGAAAGGCAGATATTCGCCAAACGGGACGAGGTGCTTCTTGTCCGCCGCATCAATGATGACGCCATCGCCGTTCAGGGCGAGTATCGAGTTGTAAAATGTCTGCGCTTCGCCTTCCTCGGCGGCCTCGCCGGCGCGTACCGCGCCCGCGAGCAGAATTTGCCCGTCATCGAGCGCCCCGGCGATGGCGGAAACGGCATTCGGCGCCTCTGTAAGGATGAAGGGGACCGATGTCTCCGGCCAGATGACGATGGCCGGTTTCCTGCCGGTTTCATTGGCTTCGGTCGTCAGGGCAATCAATGTATCGAAGATTTCGTCCCGTTTTGCCTGATCCCATTTTTCGGACTGGTCGATCGCCGGCTGGACAATTCGGATCAGCGGTGCGTCGTCTCCAACGGATTCCGCATTATCGAGCCGCCAATAGCCGTAACCGGCGTGAACGCCCAGCAAACCCGCGATCAACACCGCAGCCAGGGCAGTCCGCCAGCGTGCCTGCGCGAAGGCGGCGGGAAGGGCGAAGGTAAAGACGGCGAGCACGTTCATACCGTAGAGCCCGACAACGGAAGCCGATTGCATCAGGATCGGCACCGGCATCGCCGCATAGCCAATGGCATTCCACGGAAAGCCGGTAAAAGCGTAGCTGCGCAGCCATTCTGCGGCGCCGAAACCGAAGGCAAGCGCAAAGATACGGGCGAGGCCGTCCGACCAGAGCATTCGGGCAAATACGGCAGCGATGCCGTAGAACAACGCGAGCACTGCCGGGATCAGCGTAACCGCGAGCGGCCACAGCCAGGCATATTCGGTCGCCTCGACGAAGAGGGCATTTCCGATCCACCACAGGCCGGCGACGAAATAGCCAAAGCCGAACCACCAACCGGTGGCAAAAGCCGGCCAGACAGAGGCGATCCAGGAACGCGACAGCCGCGCGATGGCTCCGTCGAGCAGCCAGACAAGCAGCGGGAAAGTCAGAAAGCAGACGGCAAACAGATGAAACGGCGGCTGGGACAATACGGTAAGCGCGCCCGAGACGGCAGCAAGACCCGCCCGCCGCCATCCGGTCATCAGCAATATGCGGTTGGCAATACGCTCCATTCGCCGGTCCGGGCCCGAATCAACAATACCAGCAATGGTTTATCAGCCCTGAACGGCCGAAGCGATGTTACTCGGCGTTTTCCGCCGATTTCACCGCTTCTTCAGGCTGTTTTTCGGCAACGGTCGGCTTGGTCTGCGCCGTAACGGACTCGCGGTCGGGCTGTTCGCGGCGCACCGGGCGGCGTTTGGCGCGGACGATGCGCACCCGCCTGATGCGGCGCGGATCGGCCTCGAGGATTTCGAATTCGTACCCCGCGAAGGAAGCGATCACCTCGCCGCGCACCGGAATACGGCCGAGCAGCGAGAAGATCAGGCCGCCGATCGTATCGACATCGTCGTCCTCGCCACGCGCGGCCTCGAGAAAGTCCGGCCCTAGCACGCCGGCCAGATCCTCAAGATCGGCACGGGCGTCGGCAATGATTGTGCCATTGTCCTGCTCGGTGATCAGCGCCTCTTCCTCGTCATGCTCATCCTCGATGTCGCCGACAACCATCTCGACGATGTCCTCCAGCGAGACGAGACCGTCGGTGCCGCCATATTCGTCGATGACCAGCGCCATCTGGATGCGCTGCGCCTGCATGCGCGCCATCAGGTCGGCGGCGAGCATGGATGGCGGCACGAACAGCACCTCGCGAGCGAGCTTCAGTTCCTCGATGGTCTTGTCGAGCTGAACCTTGGAGAGATCGAGTTCGACAGGCCTGTTGTGGCCGACGGGTGCGGGAGCGTTCTTGCGGCGCGTCCGCTTCTTTTCCGCCGCCAGCCTGGTGATCGCGGCAACGACATCGCGGATGTGAACCATGCCGCGCGGATCGTCGAGCGTCTCGTCATAGACCGGCATTCGGCTGTGGCCCGACTGTTCGAACAGCTTCAGCAAATCGCCAAGCGTCGTCTTCTGGTCGACCCCGTCGATCTCGGCGCGCGGGATCATCACGTCCTCGACGCGCACCTCGCGCAGCCGCAGAATGTTGTGCAGCATCGCGCGCTCGCCGGGCGAGATGGTCTGGTCCCACTCACCGTGGCCGGCCAGCGCATCCTGCAGATTTTCGCGGATGGTCGATGCCGAGTGCGGCCTGAACAGGAAAACAAGGCGCTGCAGGAATCCCGGCTGGCCGCGTGTCTTGCCGGGTTCCGCGTCGGGACTTCGGGGTTCGGTGTCGCTGTCGCCGGCTTCGGGCCGGGACGCTTCGCTATCGTTGCTGGTCATACAGTGTGATGTGTTTCAGTCGTAAACAGAATAGGGATCGGAAACGCCCATGTCAGCAAGAATTGCGCGTTCCGCCGCCTCCATCTCGTCGGCGTCCATGTCATTTTCGTGGTCGTAACCCAAAAGATGCAAGAAACCGTGAACGATCAGATGACACAGATGGTCATCGAAAGACTTGCCTTCAAGCTCCGATTCCCTCGCGACCGTCTGACAGGCGACAACGATATCTCCGAGCAATGGACCGGGACTGTCACCCGGCGCCAGATCAAAAGCGGGAAAAGAGAGCACGTTGGTCGGCTTGTCCTTGTCGCGCCATTCGGCGTTGAGCTTTTGCACCGACTCGTCATCGGTGAACAGAATCGACAGTTCGCTTTCCGCGCCGCCCAGCCCGAGCTTCGCGACCGCGGCCTCGACCGCCTTGCCGGCCAATGCCTCCAGCGCATCCTCGCCGGGCCAATCGCCGGCCTCGACACTGACATCGATCTGAATGGCCAAGCAGTCAGTCCCGGCTCTGGTCATAGGCGGCGACAATGCGCCCGACGAGCGGGTGACGCACGACGTCCTTTTCGTTGAAGCGCACGCTGACAATGCCCGGCACATCGCGCAGAACGTGAAGCGCCTCGACGAGGCCGGACTGCGCGCCGAGCGGCAGGTCGATCTGCGACGGATCGCCGGTAACCATCATCACGGAATTCTCGCCAAGACGGGTCAGGAACATCTTCATCTGCATCGTCGTGGTATTCTGCGCCTCGTCGAGGATGACTGCGGCGTTGGTCAGCGTGCGGCCGCGCATGAAGGCCAGCGGCGCGATCTCGATGACGCCGGCGGCAAGAGCGCGCTCGACCTTGTCGGCCGGGATCATGTCGTAAAGCGCGTCGTAGAGAGGCCGCAGATAGGGATCGACCTTTTCCTTCAGGTCGCCCGGCAGGAAGCCGAGCCGCTCGCCCGCCTCCACGGCGGGACGCGACAGGATTATCCGTTCGACGGCGCCGCGTTCCAGCAGCATCGCAGCATGGGCGACGGCGAGATAGGTCTTGCCGGTGCCAGCCGGGCCGATGCCGAAGATCAGTTCGGCGCGGTCGAGGGCACGGATATAGGCGTCTTGGTTGGGCGTGCGCGCGAAGATCGTCTTCTTGCGCGTGGAAATCTGCGCGGCGGCGAGCTTCGCCGGCGACGTGATGGTCGGCAGCGAAAGCTGGTCATCGGCGGCAATGGCCATGCGCAGCGCGCCATCGACCTCGGCGGCATCGGGCTCCTCGCCGCCGGCGGTCAAGCGATCATAAAGATAATCGAGCGCGCGGCGCGCCTGTTCGGTAGCACCGGGCTCGCCGCGGATCGACACCTGGTTGCCCTTGGACCGGACATCGATACCGAGACGCTGCTCGATCAGGGCCAGGTTCTCATCGAACTGGCCATAGAGCGCACGGGCGTGATCGTTGTTGTCGAAGGTCAGGACTATATGCGCCAGATCGGAGGCGCCGGTGGCAACGGGATTCACATTGGCTTTTGCGTTCAAGCCTGCAGTTCCACTTCGCTGTTTTCCGCAATCAGACTGTTGGCGGATGCCCTCGTGATTCGCACATCAACAATGTCGCCGATTTTTCCGACATTTTCATCACAAACCACGGGCTGAAGCCAGGGAGACCGTCCGACAAGCTGGCCGGGTTCGCGTCCGGGCTTCTCGAGCAGGACGGAAATCGTCTTTCCTTCGAGCACTTTCATGAAGGCGGCCTGCTGGTTTTCGAGCAGAGCCTGCAGCCGGTGCAGCCTTTCGGTCTTCACGTCTTCGGCCACCTGGGCATCCAGATCGGCGCCCGGCGTGCCGGGGCGCGGCGAGTATTTGAACGAAAACGCCTGGGCGTAGCCGATATCGGCGATCAGGCGCATCGTGTCCTCGAAATCGGCACCGGTTTCACCCGGGAAACCGACGATGAAGTCGCCCGAGAGAGCGATATCCGGCCGCGCCTCGCGAATGCGGTCAACGAGGCGGCGGTACTCGTCGGATGTATGCTTGCGGTTCATCGCCTTCAAGATGCGGTCGGAACCGGCCTGTACCGGCAGATGCAGATAGGGCATCAGGACGTCGAGATCGCGGTGGGCGGCGATCAGCGCATCGTCCATGTCGCGCGGATGGCTGGTGGTGTAGCGCAGCCGATCAAGGCCATCGACCTTCGCCAGTTCGTGCAGCAGCTGGCCGAGACCCCATTCGCGGCCGTCCGCCCCCTCGCCATGCCAGGCATTGACGTTCTGGCCGAGCAGCGTGACTTCGCGCACGCCGGCATCGGCCAGCTGGCGTGCCTCGGCGACGATCTGGGCGACGGAGCGCGACACTTCAGAGCCGCGCGTATAGGGCACGACACAGAAGGTGCAGAACTTGTCGCAGCCTTCCTGCACGGTGAGGAAGGCGGACACACCTCGGGCACGGACATGGCGCGCGTCCCGGATGGGCAGTTGTTCGAACTTGTCTTCGATGGCGTAGTCGGTCTCGACGACCTTGCGGCCCTGCCGTGCCTCGGCGGCGACACGGGGCAGGCGGTGATAGGTCTGCGGGCCGATGACGAAATCGACAACCGGCGCGCGGCGAATGATTTCCTCGCCCTCGGCCTGGGCGACGCAGCCGGCGACGCCGATCAGCACGTCGGAGCCGCCGGCGCGGCGCTTGTCACGGAGCTTCCTCAGACGTCCCAGTTGCGAATAGACCTTCTCCGCAGCCTTCTCGCGGATATGGCAGGTGTTGATCAGGACCATGTCGGCATCGTCCATCGACGCCGTTTCGACATAGCCTTCGGCACCCAGCGCATCGGCCATGCGCTGGCTGTCATAGACGTTCATCTGGCAGCCATAGGTCTTGACGAAGACCTTGCGCGTATTGCCGGCCGCCGGCGCCTCGTTGCGCTCCGTGAGTTCCGAAGTGTCGCTCATGGCCGGTCCTTAACGCTTTTTGCCGCCGCTTGGAAGCGGTGTACGTCCACGCAGGGCCATGGACGACATGTCGCGAATCGCCTCCTCGCAGGCAGCGGCAAGCGCCTTGCGGTCGGGCAAATCGGAAGCGGGAAAAGATTCGCCGAAGACGATCGTCACGTCGATGGCCCCTTCGCCGAGAACACGCCAGAGATGGGGCCCGAGCTGGATGTCGCCCGGCCATGAGGCGACGGGCCGGTCGTAGCGGCCCATCGGCATGCCGTGGACATGGGTATAGATGATGGCGACCGGCTGGACATGGATCGGCCTGCCCTCCGTGTTCGGGGTCACGCCGACCGCGCCGAACAGGGCCGACTTGAAGGGCAGTAGGAAATTGCCGTCGGAAGTGGTGCCTTCTGGAAACAGGACGACGGCGTCGCCCCTGTCGAGCCGCGCGCGGATCTGCGCCGCCTGTTCGCCGGCCTTGCCCCGGCGATGCCGCTCGACGAACAGCGTTTCCTGCAGTTTGGCGAGGATCGATACGCCCGGCCAGCCGGCGACATCGTCCTTGGCAATGAAGGAGACCGGCGCGGCAGCGCCGAGCGCGACGATATCGAGCCAGGAGACATGATTGGCGGCGACCAGGACGCCGACGTCGTCATGGTTGGCAGGCTTGCCATGCACACGCAGATGCAGGCCGATCAGGCGCGCGGCAATGCGATGCCAGAGCTGTGGCAGGCGACGGCGCAACGCCCCGCCTCGGCGGATGGCGATGATCTGGAACGGCGCCATGACGGCGGTCAGCGGCACCAGCATGCCGAGAAACAGAGCGAAGCGGACATGCCGTGTCACGGCCGGTCAGTTCTTGTCCTTGTCGTCGATCGGCACGGCATAGAGTTCAAGCCGATGGTCGACGATGCGATATCCCAGTTCGCGGGCTATTTCCTCCTGCAGCGCCTCGATGCGGGCATTGCGGAATTCGATGACGTCGCCCGATTTCACGTCGATCAGGTGATCGTGATGTTCGTCGGGGATCGGTTCGTAGCGCGCGCGGCCGTCGCGGAATTCGTGCTTCTCGATGATGCCGGCATCCTCGAAAAGCTTGACGGTGCGGTAGACCGTCGAGATCGAAATATTCGGATCGATGGCCGACGAGCGGCGGTAGAGTTCCTCGACATCGGGGTGATCGGACGCATCCTGCAAAACACGCGCGATGACGCGGCGCTGCTCGGTCATGCGCATGCCGCGTTCGATGCAGAGTTCTTCCAGCGTTTTGTCGCTTCCGCCGTTCACCGCCTTCTCCAGGTCCTCACGTTCCGTGCGGTTAACGGAGATCGCGCCGCATGACAAGCGCGGCGGTGGCTCGCCCGGAACTGTCGCGATAGTAGTCGGGGCGGCCACCGACCTGGAAGAAGCCGAGCCGGCGATAAAGCGCGATGGCCGGCTTGTTGGTCTCGTCGACCTCGAGGAAGACGGCCTCGATGCGGTCGCGGTGCGCCTTGGCGAGCACGGCGTCCATCAGCCTGCGGCCGAGACCGTGGCCCTGCCAGTCCTGCGCAACCGCAACGGTCAGGATTTCCGCCTCGCCCGCGGCGGCGCGTGCCATCACGAAGCCGAGAATACGGTCCTTGCCGAAACGCAATTCGCGGACGACGAAGCCGAACACGGTGTCTTGCGACAGCATGTCGTGGAACTCGCCATCGGTCCACGGACGCGAAAACGTACCGGCATGGAGATCGGCCATGTGGCGGGCGTGCTCCATATCGAGCGGATCGACGACGACATCGAGCGTGAAGAACTTGCCTAACCACTTCATCGCCCGGTCTCCGATCCGGCGCGCGGCAAGGCAAATCCGGTCTGCGGCTTGGCGTCGGCGCCGCGCAGATAAAGCGGTACCGGCGGGCGTAACGAGCTTTCGCCAAGGCGCGCGATCGTTTCGATGGCGCCGGTGGCGCGATCGATACCAGCTTTGACCGGGCGTCCGAGCACGGCAGCGATTTCTGCGGCGGCATTGCCGGCGAGGAATTGAGTCGATGGCGAAATCGCGGCTGCGGCGTCCTCCGCCGCGACGGCCCCGGGTTCGCTGAGCGGTTCACCGCCCGCGGAAAAGGACTGGAGGAAAATCTGGCCACGCCCGCCATGAATGGCGACGGCAAAGGCGCCATCGGCTTGCATACACGCATCGGCGGCAAGCGCCTCCAGCGTGGTGACGCCAGCAACCGGGACGCCGAGCGCAAGGCCGAAACCGCGCGCGGCGGCAACGCCGACGCGAATGCCGGTAAAGGATCCCGGACCGACAGCGACGGCGATCCGGCCAATATCGGGGAACTCCCTGCCGGCTTCGGCAAGCGCCTTTTCGACCGTTCCGACAAGCTGTTCGGCATGGCCGCGGCCGATGTCGCGCTCCTCGGCGCCGAGAACGCGGCGACCATCCCACACACAGGCGGAGCAGAAATTGGCAGCGGTATCGATGGCGAGCGTCAGCATCCGGACTGGTTATTCAACCGGCGGAGCAACCGCAAGCAAATCAGGTTTCGGCTAAGGCGACTTTCGGTTCGAACTTCGGCTTCACCGGCGTTTTGACAAGGAAAGTCTTGCCGGCATGCGGGTCCGCGGCAAGCGTCGCATCATCGAGATTCTGGTACGCGGAGGTGACGGCGATCAGCCCGTCGCCGACAAAGGCGGGACAAGTCGTCTGGCGGGCCGGCAGATCTATGGAAAACATTTTCTTGCCGTCCGGCGCATAGCAGTCGAGCGCGGCGGCACCGTAGCGGGCATTCCAGAGATTGCCATCCGCGTCGCAGATCGCGCCGTCGATATTGCCTTCGCCGCCGGTGTGATCGCAGAACACTTCCGGCTCGCCTGTCGGCGCGCCGTTGGCGGCATCGACAGCGACGCGCATCCATTTTCCTGTCCGCGAATCGATGAACCAGGCCGTCGCGCCGTCGGGCGAAAAACAGATGGCGTTGGAAATGGAAATACCGTCGTAGAGCTTTTCGACAGTCCCCTCGAAATAACGGTAGATAGCGCCGGCGCCGTCCTCGGCCCGCTTACCCATGGTGCCGAGCCAAAAGGCGCCGGACGGATGAACGCGCGCATCGTTCGACCGGGTCGCCGGATTGTCCGCCTCGATCCCAACATGCGGCGTCAGCCTGCCGGTCTCGTTATCGAGTACTTGAAGGCCGGTCTCGGTGAAGATCAAGTCACGGGCATCGTCGATCACCGCCATGGCGCTTGCCATTTCCGGCAGGTCGAGCACCGTCTGGCTGCGCGTCGGCATGTGCAACGCATAGCGCTTTCGCTCGGTGATATCGAACCAGAACAAGGTTTCACGCGCCGGATCGTAGGCCGGACCTTCGCCGAGACGGCAGGAGGTTTCGGAGAGAATGGAAACGGTTGCCACGATCAGACCGCCGCCATTTCCATGATACCGGACGCGTTTTTCAAGTTTCGGCCAATAAGCATCGGCGCCTCCCCTGCAACCGGCAAACCAGAACAGCCCCTGCGGGAAACCATTCCGCGAACCGAATATGTTGACACTAACCGGGGAAGAGAGCGAAGCCGCCGGTCAGGCGGCGTTGGACGCCTGCTCATCGGTCAGAAAAGCATAGAGCGCGTCGGCATCAGCCGTCGCGCGCAGCTTGCCGATACGAACCGGATCGCGCAGCACGCGCGCGATGCGCGATAGCGCCTTCAGGTGATCCGCGCCGGCGCTTTCAGGCGCAAGCAGCAGGAAAACGATGTCGACCGGCTGGTCGTCCAGCGCCTCGAAATCGACCGGCGCATGCAGCCGCGCGAAAATGCCGACGATGTGGTCGAAATTCGCGAATTTTCCATGCGGAATGGCGATGCCCTTGCCAACGCCGGTCGAGCCAAGCCGCTCACGCTGCAAAATCGTATCGAAAATAGCGCGCGCGGAAATCCCCGTCTGTTCGGATGCCTTTTCCGCGATTGCCTGGAGAAGTTGTTTCTTGGAGCTTACCCGCAAATCCGGGATGATCGCTTCCTGCGTTACAATATCGCCAAGATCCATTCGTCTGTCCTTGCGGATAGTGCGAGCCAAGGCACGCGCTGTTCAGCGCGTTTCAAACATTACCGATTATGCTTGTTTGATCGAGCCCGGATCTATCCAGCCAATGTTTCCGTCGGCACGGCGGTAGACAAGATTGACGTCTCCGCTGCCTGCATTGCGGAACACATATACCGGGTTGTCCTGCAGGTCCAGTTGCAAAACCGCAGAAGACACAGACATTGTGGCCAATTGCATGGAGGTTTCGGCGACGACTGTCGGCGCATAGTCCTCCGGGATTTCCTCTTCCTCGGTTTCCGGCAACGCCTCGAGTACACGGTATGCGTATTCCTCGGTCCGGTTGGCTGCGGCATCGGTGTGATGCTGTTTCAGGCGGCGCTTGTAGCGGCGCAGACGCTTCTCAATACGCTCGGCGGCTGCGTCGAAACTGGCTTGCGGCTCCTGGGCTTCGCCCGTCGCCTGCAATACGACGCCGGAATCGAGATGCAGCATGCAGTCGGTCGTGAATCGGGAACCGGCCTTTTCGACCGTCACGTGGCCGTTGGCGCCGCGGTCGAAATATTTGGAGAGCGCCTCTTCGATACGGTCCTCGATGCGAATGCGGAACGCGTCACCGATGTCCATGTGTTTTCCCGAAACGCGCAAAGCCATTTGCAACTCCCTTGGTTATTTATCTTGAGGCGGCGAAGGCCCAAACCACAGATTGGGCGAAAGAAGCAAGACTGTGAAGCCGGGCGCACAGAAAAATGAAACAGGACTGTGCCCGCAAGGAGGCCATGCCTTACGCATTGGCGACGGCAAGCGCCCGCTTTTCGCGGCGGCGCTGAACGGAAGAGGCGATGTTCATGCCTTCGCGGTATTTGGCCACGGTGCGTCTCGCGATGTCTATGCCCTCCTGCCTGAGCATGGCAACCAGCGTGTCGTCGGACAGCACCGCATCCGGCGTCTCCTTGTCGATCAGGGCGCGGATGCGCTGTCGCACGGCTTCGGACGAGTGGCCTTCCTCGGCTCCGTTGCTGGTCCCGATGGCGACGGTGAAGAAATAGCGGAACTCGAACATGCCGCGCGGCGTCAGCATGTATTTGTTGGCGCTGACACGGCTGATCGTCGATTCGTGCATGCCGATGGCATCGGCGACCATCTTCATGGTCATGGGCTTCAGCGCGCTGACGCCATGAACAAAGAACGCGTCCTGCTGGCGTACGATCTCGGACGCAACCTTCAGGATGGTGGTGGCCCGCTGGTCGAGGCTCCGCTCCAGCCATGTGGCATTCTGCAGACAGTCGCTCATGAAGGTCTTTTCATCCGCCGAAAGACCGGAGCGCGAAATCTCGGTGTAATAGTCGCGGTTGACGAGAATGCGCGGCAAGGCATCGGGATTGAGTTCGACGCGCCATGTCTTGTCGGCGGCCTCGCGCATCTCGACATCGTAAACGATCGATTCTGCGCCAGAGTGTTCGAAGGCAAGACCCGGGCGCGGATCGAGAGTGCGAATCTCGGCCAGCATGTCGATCAGGTCGGATTCGCCGACACCACAGATGCGCGTAAGCGTCTTGAAATCGCGCTTGGCGAGCAAGGCGAGATTGTCGACCAGCGCCGCCATGGCCGGATCGAACCGGTCCTTGCGGACAAGCTGCAAGGCGAGACATTCGGACAGGCTGCGGGCAAAAACGCCCGGCGGGTCCATCTGCTGCAAGGCGCCCAGAACGGCCTCGACATCCTCGCGCTCGCAGCCGAGCCGCTCCGCCAGATCGCAAGGTTCGACGTCGACATAACCGTTCGGGTCAAGCGCATCGACCAGTTCATGGGCGATGGCGCGGTCGGAAACGGTGCGCAGCGTCAGCGCGATCTGTTCGATCAGGTGGTCGCGCAGGGAAAGCGATGCGGCGATAACCTCCTGCAGGTCGAAATCGCTGTCGGGCGAACCGATGAGATCGGTGGCGCCGGAGCCCTGCCGCGTCATCGGCGGCATTTCGCCGGACCCGGCCGTGCCGGGATCATCGGGAAAGACATTGTCGAGCGATGTATCGAGCCTGTCGGCGATGGTGTTCGCGCTGACCTCCAACTCGTCCATCGACCAATCGGCCGGCTGCTCGGCATCGGTGGTTTCCAGGGGGGTGCCGGGTTCGGGCGCGAATTCTTCCGACCCCGCCGGCTCGAGCAGGGGATTGTTCTCGATCTGCTCCTGAACGAAACGGTCGAGTTCAAGCTGCGTGAACTGCAGCAGCCTGATCGACTGCAGGAGCTGCGGCGTCATCACCATCGACTGGCTTTGCCGCAGACTGAGTTTGGCAGATAACGCCATCCCCGATTACCCGTACCTCAAAAACTTGGCGCCCAATTGGCCCGAAAATTGCTTATCACGGGCCTGCTGTCAAACCGTTAAGAGGGAAGCGACAATGTGGCAAGCCGCGTTCGATCCGGAAACGGCTCGGCAATTGGTCTTAGATTAAAGCCCTCAAAGCGAGAATTGCTCGCCGAGATAGAGGCGCCGGACATCCGGATTGGCGATGATCTCGTCCGGCTTGCCCTGGGTCAGCACCTTGCCCGCATGGATGATGTAGGCGCGGTCGATCAGCCCCAGTGTCTCACGCACATTGTGGTCGGTGATCAGCACGCCGATGCCGCGCTGCGTGAGATGACGGACAAGCTCCTGGATATCGGAGACGGCGATCGGGTCGACGCCGGCGAAGGGCTCGTCGAGCAGCATGAAGGCCGGATCGGAGGCAAGCGCACGGGCGATTTCGCAGCGGCGGCGCTCGCCGCCGGACAGCGCGATCGAGGGCGCCTTGCGCAAATGTCCGATGGAGAACTCGTCGAGCAACGCGTCGAGCTTCTTTTCGCGCTCCCTGGCGTTTTTCTCGACCACCTCGAGCACGGCCATGATGTTCTTTTCGACCGACAGGCCGCGAAAGATCGACGCCTCCTGCGGCAAATAGCCGATACCTAGACGGGCACGCTGATACATCGGCATCGCGGTAACATCGTTGCCGTCGATCAGGATGTGGCCCTCGTCCACCGGCACCAGACCGGTGACCATGTAGAAACAGGTCGTCTTGCCGGCGCCGTTCGGGCCGAGCAGGCCGACCGCCTCGCCAGCGCGCACGCCCATGGTGGCGCCGTCGACGACCTTGCGGCCGCGATAGCTCTTGGTCAGACCGCGCGCGATCAGCGTGCCCTGCAGGTTTCGGCCGCGAAGGCCCGGCGCGATATCGCCGGATGCGACCGGTTTTGCCTTCTCGGCACCGCGGCGGAAGAGATTGACGACGGACACGGGCAGGCTGGCCTTAATTGTCCTGGAGGGAACGCGGCTGCAGCAGGATCGTCGGCCGGGATCCGGAATCGCCGCAGCCCTGCAGCGTGGCCCGGCCGGTCTGCATGGCCACGGTCAGCTTGCAGCCGGTTGCGACATTGCCGCCCTCCGACAGGGTAACGCGCTTGCCCGACAGCACCAGAACCTGGGTCTTCATGTCAAAGACGCCGGTCTCGCCCGTGGCGACCTGCGCGCCGGACTGGATATTGACGCCACCGGTCGCCTCCAGCTTCTCGATCTGCGATGCGCCGGAGGTGATCGAGCCGCCTTCGGACGCGTTTCCGGCATAGTGGATGGTTAGTTTGCCGGTGCGCAAAACGGTATCCTCCTGGGCGACGCGCACATTGCCGGAGAATACCGCGATACCCTTTTCCTCGAGCACTTCGAGCTGATCGCCCTCGATCTGCACCGGCTTGTCGCCGGTGATCTGCAATCCGGTCGTCCGGCTGGCCTGTGCCGCCACGGCTGCCGTTAGGGCAAGCGCAATCAGCGTCGCGGCGGGAACAACCCTGACGCCGGAGAGAAGCGATTTCAGCATGGCCGGTCCTTTGTCTATTCACCGGAAACAGAATCAGTTTCCTCTTCGGAAACCATGGATTCGAGTGCGCCGGGCTGTACCACAAGTCTGACACGACTTTCAAAGAGCATTCGCTTGCCGTTGTCGCCAACGGTCAAGCGGTCGGCCTCAAGCTCGGCGCCGGGCATGGAAATACGCACGGGTTCATCGGTTTTCAGACTTCCGGCGGCGAGGTCGATCGATGCCGAGCCCAGATCTGCGCGCTTGCCATCGCTAGTCTCGACGGAAAGCGATTGCGTGATGTCGAGGGTGTTGGCCTCCGAATCATAGATACCGGCGGCGGCCAGGACGCGGGCCTCCACGTCGGCATTGAGCGGCACCGTCGCCTGGATACGCTCAAGGTCGATGGCGCCGGAGCCCGTCAGGTCCTGCACGGCACGGGCGGCGCGCACCGAATAGGGCAATTCCTCCGCCGTGAACCCATCAAGCTTGGGATTGGCCATGACCAGCTTGCCGTCACGGATGGCGCTGCCCGACAGGTCGATGGCCACATCCGGCGCCACACGCGAAAGCCATGTGAACAAACCCATACCCACCAACGCCAAGACGGCGACGGCCGGCAGCGCGATCTTGGCGAAACGCACACGGTTGGAATGGGCGACGGCGCGGCGAAAGGCCCGCTGGCGCGCTTCGCTGCGTATCTGCGCCCCGTCGACGCTGCCCGAATCGTAATTGCCGTGCATCAAATCATCTCGCCAAGGCGCGGAAGCGGCCATATGGTGATTCTTCTATTCAGCCATGACATGGCGATAAGGCGACAAAACGCAAGTTTTCGCCGAAATCGCCAGTAAAAAAGAAAACCGAAGCAGTTCCCGGGAATACCATGTCCGAATTCACCGCAGACGATATCATCGACCGCAGGCGGCTTCGCCGCAAACTCACCTTCTGGCGGATTGCCGCCTTCTGCGTCGTGCTGGCCGGGCTTTTCGCCATCGCACTGGCCTCCCTGCCCGAAGAACGATTTGGAGCAAAGTCGCGACCGCATATCGCCAAGGTTCGCATCGACGGCATGATCCTCGAGGACGAGGAGATGATCGAGATGCTACAAGGCGTCGGCCAGAACGAGGCGGTGAAGGGCGTGATCCTGGCGGTCAACTCACCGGGGGGGACGACGGCGGGCGGCGAGGCGATTTACGAAGCCGTGCGCGAACTGGCCGACGAGAAACCGGTAACCGCACAGATCGGTACGACCGGCGCATCGGCCGCCTACATGATCGCCACGGCCACCGACCATATCGTCGCACGCAAGACCTCGATGGTCGGCTCGATCGGCGTGATCCTGCAATATCCCAATGTTGCCGACATGCTCGACAAACTCGGCATCTCCATGGAAATGCTCAAGTCGACACCGCTCAAGGGCGAACCCTCGATGTTCGGCGAACCGGTGCCCGGCGCCGAGGCGATGATGCGCGCCGTGATTCTCGACAGCTATCAGTGGTTCAAGGATATCGTCGCCGAACGCCGCGACTTTTCGCAGACAGAAATCGCCCGGCTTGCCGACGGCTCGGTTTTCACCGGACGGCAGGCGCTCGAACGCAAGCTGATCGACGCGCTCGGAGGCGAGGATGCGGCGAAGGAATGGCTGGTGGACCAAGGAGTCGACGAAGATCTGAAGATCGTCGAATGGAAAAAACCCGAGCCGGGCTCGGACCTTATCCTGGCCGGCGCGGTGGCGCGGTGGCTCGGCTTCAACCCCGGTAAAAAATCTCCGGTGGAGGCGATACAGCAACGTCTTTTCCTTGACGGTCTGATTTCGGTTTGGCACGTTGACGGCTGAATGCCGGCATGTCCGACCGGACACGGAGGGGCCGCCTTGATCAAATCCGAACTCGTGCAAATCATCGCCAACAGGAATCCGCACCTGTTCCAGAGGGATGTCGAAAACATCGTCAATGCGGTGTTCGACGAAATCACCGACAGCCTGGCGCATGGCAACCGCGTCGAACTGCGCGGATTCGGCGCCTTTTCGGTAAAGAACCGACCGGCGCGCGAGGGACGCAATCCGCGTACCGGCGAGAAGGTGTCCGTGGAGGAAAAATGGGTGCCCTTCTTCAAGACGGGCAAGGAACTGCGCGAGCGGCTCAACAAATAATCGCGGGCATGACGGGCTTGACAGGCCCGCGCGTCTGCTGGAGTTGACGGATCATGATCCGGCGTCTGATTTCAATATTCATCACCATTCCGCTGGCGATCGTGCTGATTGCGCTCGCCGTGGCCAATCGCGGTTCCGTGCCGCTGCGGTTCGACGTGTTCAATCCGCAAAACCCTGCACTGACCGCGAATGCTCCGATGTTCATCTGGCTGCTTGCGGCGGTGGCGGTCGGCGTTCTTGCCGGGGGCTTCGGCGCCTGGATCGCCCAAGGCAAGCACCGCAAGATGGAACGCCGCTACAAGAAGGAAGCCGCCAGCCTGCGCTTCGAGGTCGAGGACACGAAGCGCAAGACCGGCGCGGACACCGAGACCGGCCAGTCGCTGCTGATGAGCCGTTGACAACAATCTCATGAAAACGATTTCCGCCGACGAGCTCGACCGGCTGTTCACCTATCGCCAAGTGACCGATGCGCTGGGCGAAGCGTTTGCCACCGGCGTCAACGCTCCGCTGCGCCACCATCACACGATCGAGCGGCCGAGCGGCGCCGACCAGACGCTGCTGCTGATGCCGGCCTGGAGCCGCGAGGTGACGGAAGGCCATATCGGCGTAAAGATCGTAACGGTTACCCCCGACAACGGCGTGCTTTCGTTACCGGCCGTAATCGGCTCCTACATCCTGATGGACGGCAAGACCGGCACGCCGCAGGCGCTGATCGACGGCACGAAGCTGACCCACTGGCGCACAGCCTGCGCCTCGGCGCTGGCCGCGCGCTATCTCGCGCCGAAAGCGCCTGAGACCCTGCTTGTGATCGGTGCTGGCGAACTGGCGCCATTCCTGGCGCGAGCGCATGCCGATGTCCGCGACTACCGCCGCGTCATCATCTGGAACCGATCGCCCAAGAACGCGGAGAGAGTCGCAGCAGACCTGAAGGCCGACGGCTTCGATGCCAGCGCGACGGCCGATCTCGATGCCGCCGTGGAGATCGCCGACACGATCACCGCCGCCACGCTGTCGTCCGAGCCGCTGATCAAAGGCAAGCTGGTCAAGCCAGGGACGCATATCGATCTCGTCGGCGCCTTCACGCCGAAGATGCGCGAGAGCGACGACGACTGCATCCGCCGCGCCTCGATCTTCGTCGACACCTACGAGGGTGCGACCAAGGAAGGCGGCGACATCGTGATGCCGCTCGCGGCCGGGGTGATGAGCGAGAGCGATATTCGCGCCGACCTTGCCAAGCTGACCACCGGCCAGCACATGGGCCGCGCCTCAGACGACGAAATAACGCTGTTCAAATCGACAGGGGCGGCGCTGGAAGACCTGGCCGCGGCTATCCTCGCCTACAGGCTTACTTCAGCCTGACGATCAGGCGATCCATTCGCCGATCAGGAAAAGCAGGATGCAGAGGACAAGCCCCCAGAAGAAGACGATCGTCGCGTTTTCGCGATAGGGTTTGCCCATCGGGCCTCCTCTCCAAGCCGGGCCGGGCCGGGCCGGGCCGGATTATCAAAGGCGCTTCGGCGCGACGTCAAGCAGGGCGAAACGCCATCTCTTGGTTTTCACAGGCGAATGCTCCATAGACTGCGCAAAACCATTCGCGAAAGCACCGATCTTGGCGAAGAGCGACCAGAAACGAAAAAGCAGGCCGAAGAACCGGCAGCCGTCCCGGCCGGCGCCAGACCGCAAAGGCGGCGAGACGCGGCAAAAGGGCTTTCGCCCGCGGCCGAAACATGCCCAGCCGGCTGAAAAACCGGAAGCCGCCACACCGCGTGCGCCGCGTGCACCGCGCAATGGCACCGTGCCACACGGCGAGGCGCCGGTGATCCTGGAAACGGCGGCGGACGCGAACTACGCGCTGCTCGACTGCGGCGACGGCGAAAAGCTGGAACGCTACGGCGCTTATCGCATTGTCCGGCCCGAAGCACAGGCGATCTGGGCAAAGAAGCTGCCACAGGCCGAATGGGCAAAGGCCGACGCGGTCTTCACCGGCGACACGGACGAGGAAGGGCTCGGCCGCTGGCGTTTTCCCGGCAAGCCGCTTGGCGAGAGCCTCGACGAGACCTGGAAGATGGCTTTCGACGGCATACCCTATTTCGGCCGCTTCACCTCGTTCCGCCATGTCGGCGTGTTTCCCGAACAGGCGGTGCACTGGCGCGACATGGCGGACCGCATAGCCAAGGCCGACCGGCAACTGCGCGTGCTCAACCTGTTCGGCTATACCGGCGTCGCCTCGCTGGTGGCGGCGGAAGCGGGCGCGCATGTCACCCATGTCGACGCCTCGAAAAAGGCGATCACCTGGGCGCGAGAGAACCAGGACCTCGCGAAACTTTCCGACAGGCCGATCCGCTGGATCTGCGAGGACGCGCTGAAATTCGTGCAACGCGAGGCCCGGCGCGGCAATTCCTATGACATCATCCTGCTCGATCCGCCGGCCTACGGGCGCGGCCCGGGCGGCGAGGTCTGGCAGCTGTTCGACAATTTGCCGGAAATGCTGGACACATGCCGGGACATCTTGTCGGACAAGCCGGTCATGCTGACGCTGACCGCCTACGCCATCCGCGCCTCCTTCTTCGCGATGCACGAAATGATGCGCGATGTCTTCACCGGCTATCGCCATGACGGCCTGATCCAGTCGGGCGAACTGATCATCCGCGAAGAGGCCGGCGACCGGGCCTTGTCGACCTCGCTCTACAGCCGCTGGATTGCGGGAGGTGCAGCATGAGTTCCGATGTCCGCGCGCCGGGTCGGGTGAAGGAAGTCACCAGCCTGACCAATCCGATCATCAAGGATATCAGGCTGCTCGAAAAAAAGCGGCATCGCGACGAGACCGGGTTGTTCCTTGCCGAGGGCATGAAATTGCTCATCGACGCCATGGAATCCGGCTGGACGATCCGCACGCTGATCTATTCCAAGGCCGGCAAGGGGCAGGAAAACGTCGAGAAGCTCGCCGCGCGCTGCCTTGCGCAGGGCGCGGACGTGCTGATCGTCTCGGAGAAGGTACTCGGCGCGATTGCCCGGCGCGACAATCCGCAGATGGTGATGGGCGTATTCGAGCAGCGCTGGCAGGCGCCGTCCGCAGTCAGGCCCGGCACCCGTGACGTCTGGGTCGCGCTCGACCGGGTGCGCGATCCGGGCAATCTCGGCACGATCATCCGCACCGCCGACGCCGCCGGCGCGAAGGGCGTCATCCTGGTCGGGCAGACGACCGATCCGTTCGCCACCGAGACGGTGCGCGCGACGATGGGGTCGATCTTCGCCATGCCGCTTTCGCGGATGAGCGAGCCGGATTTCATCGCCTTCGCCAAAACCTGGCCGGGAATGGTCGCTGGCACGCATCTGAAGGGCGCGGTCGACTACCGCGAACCAGACTACACGAAGGAGCCGGTGCTGCTCGTCATGGGCAACGAACAGGCGGGCATGACCGACGAGCTTGCGGACGCCTGCACGGTGCTGATCAAGATCCCGCAGGCTGGCCGCGCCGATTCGCTCAATCTGGCGATCGCGACCGGCGTCTGCCTGTTCGAAGTCCGCCGCCACGCGCTGAATTTCGATGGAGAGACGGTATGAAGCGGCCGGCGACCGCGCTTGGCGTAATCGGCGTTATCGTCGCCATCGACCAAGCGATCAAGTACGGCGTGGAACGGATGATGGACTATCAGCAGGCCATCGACCTGCTGCCCTTCTTCGCGCTCTACCGTACGCACAACCAGGGCATCGCCTTTTCGATGCTGTGGGGGATCGGACCCGCCGTGCTGATCGCGATCAGCCTCGGCGTCATCACCTTCGTGCTGTGGCTGTGGCGCGCAAGCCCGGCGGAGCGGGTGATTTCACATATCGGTTTCGCTCTCGTCATCGGCGGCGCCATCGGCAACCTGATCGATCGCGCGCTCTTCGGCTACGTGATCGACTACTTCCTGTTCCACACGCCTGTCTGGTCGTTTGCGGTCTTCAACCTCGCCGATGCGGCGATCACTGTCGGCGCGGGGCTGATCATATTGGACGAATTGCTGGTCTGGCGGCGCGAACGGACGGTTGAAAAGGCCGACTAAGCGGTATTTTCTGGTCACAGAACGGGAGAGCGACATGCCGGACACATTCAAGGCCATCATGGTCTCGCGCGACGAGGACAAGAAGCAGTCGGTCACGGTGGAGAGCCTGACCGTCGACGACCTGATGGAAGGCGACACGGTGGTCTCGGTGGAAGCGACCACGGTCAACTACAAGGACGGGCTGGCAATCACCGGCAAGTCGCCGGTTGTGCGTCACTGGCCGATGATCCCGGGCATCGATCTCTGCGGCACAGTGGAAAGCTCGACGCATACTGACTGGAAGCCGGGCGACAAGGTGATCCTGAACGGCTGGGGCACGGGCGAGACGCATTACGGCGCCTATGCCGGCAAGTCGCGCGTCAAGGGCGACTGGCTGATCGCCCTGCCCGAAGGCATGTCCGCGACGGATGCGATGGCCGTCGGCACGGCGGGTTACACGGCGATGCTGTGCGTGATGGCGCTGGAACGCCACGGCATCACGCCGGATCGCGGTCCAATCGCAGTCTCCGGCGCGTCGGGCGGCGTCGGGTCCGTCGCGATCTCGATCCTCTCCAAGCTCGGCTACCACGTCATCGCCTCGACGGGCCGCAGTTCGGAGGCCGACTATCTGAAAGGTCTCGGCGCCACGGAGATCATCGACCGGGCCGAACTTTCCGAGCCGGGGCGGCCGCTCGGCAAGGAACGCTGGGCAGCGGCGGTCGATTCCGTCGGTTCGCACACGCTCGCGAATTTACTGGCGCAAACGCAGTATGGCGGCGCCGTCGCCGCTTGCGGGCTGGCGCAGGGTTTCGACCTGCCGACCACGGTGATGCCGTTCATCCTGCGCGGCGTATCCCTGCTCGGCGTCGATTCCGTCATGGCGCCGAAGGCGCTTCGTGAGGCAGCCTGGGCGCGGATCGCCACCGATCTCGACGCTGCAAAGCTGGCGAGCCTGTCAAAGACCATCGGATTCGACGACATCATCGAATCCGCTCACGCGATTCTCGACGGAAAGATTCGCGGCAGAGTCGTGGTCGACATGACGAAATAGCCAAATCGGCACGGTTCGGTAGAATTTTAGCGATCAAAGAAACATCGTTCTAACCGCGAAACGATAGAACGTCCCCATGGAGTTGGATGAGAACGTTCATCTGTTGCACCGCGTTGGGGACGCATTCGCGCGCTGGATATCACCGGCGGCGCCGGCGGGCTTCGACCTGACGCGCTCCGAAAACATCGACATCCACGAAGTACAGCGTGCCCGCGACGATGCCGAAAGGGCCAACCGCGCCAAGTCGCGCTTCCTGGCGATGACCAGCCATGAGATCCGCACGCCACTGAACGGCATCATCGGTATGGGCAAGTTGCTAGCCGACACCGAACTGACGCCGGAACAACAGAACTATGTCGATGCCATCACCGTTTCGAGCGAGGCGCTGCTGACGCTGGTCAACGACCTGATGGAGTTCGCACGTTTCGAGTCGGGCGACCTGGAATTCCATCCCAAACATACCGATATCGCGCCGCTGCTCAGCGGTGTGGCGGAACTGATCTGCGGCCGCGCCTACGCCAAGGGCATCGACCTCGGCTACTATCTTGAGCCCGACGTTCCCGAAGCGGCGGTATTCGATCCCGGCAGGCTGCGCCAGGCGCTGATGAACATCATCGGCAATGCGGTGAAGTTCACCGAGGAAGGCGGCGTCTCGGTTCATGTCAGCCATGATGACGACATGCTGGTCTTCGCCATTCGCGATACCGGTCCGGGTATCGCTGCGCGCGACCAGCAGCGCATCTTCGACGAGTTCGAACAAGCGAGCATCGGTATCAACCGGCCCTATGAAGGCATCGGGCTCGGCCTTGCCATCTCGAAGCGTATCATCGAGGCCGCCGGCGGCTCGATCGAATTGGCCAGCCGGGTCGGTGAAGGCGCCTGTTTCACAATCCGTTATCCGGTTACCGGCGCAAAACCCGCCGAACGGAACAACAAGGTGCTCGCCGGCCGAGCGATCGCCATCCTCAGTTCGAACACGATCGAGGCGGACATGCTGGCGCAATCGCTGCGCGACGCCGGCGCCACGGCGGAAATCTTCCAAGACCGCGATGCGGCCATCGCCGCCTGCAAGGACGAGAGCCGCTGCACGACGCTGATCGTCGACAATCGCATAGAAGGCGGCGCGGATGCTTTCCTCGATTTCGACGAGTTTCCGGTCGAACTAATCGCCTTGATCGAGGCGGAAGACCGTAACTCGACCGGGGCGCAGTTCAAGGAGGCGGAACACGCCTTCCTGACGCGCCCGGTCCGCCCAAATTCGCTGATCCGCATCGTATCGCATGCCAAAGACGCCCAGTCCGTCGTGGCCAGCGCCATGGCTAGCAGCATCATTACGCGGCCGGGCATGTATATGAAATCCGGCCTCAACGTGCTTGTCGCGGAAGACAATCCGGTGAACGCGCTGCTGACCTTACGCATGCTCGAAAAGCTCGGGCACAGGGTGCACCATGTCGAAAACGGCAAGGAAGCGGTCGACGCGGTGCGCGCGGCACATACCCAAGCGGGCATGCCCTATGACATCATCCTGATGGATCTGCACATGCCGGTGCTCGACGGCGTCGACGCCATTTCAGCGGTGCGCCGTTTCGAGGACGAGACCGAGCTCAGCCCGGTGCCGATCCTTGCGCTGACTGCGGACGTGCTGCCGGAAACCCATGTGAACGTGCTCAATGCCGGCGCCGACGGCATCCTCACCAAGCCGCTCGAGCCCGACGATTTCATCGCGCAGATCGCCCGGTTAAACCAAAAGGCCGCTTGACGGCCCGCAATCCCGTCATCCATTTGTCGCAATGAAGCTTTAGCCAGTGCGGCAATCGCCGGGGCGCCGATTCGGCCATGCCGGCGCGGTTTCACACCCTTCGCCAAGAAAAGGGTCAGAGGATGAACATCGCCAATCAGACAGCCCTTGCGGGCCGCCATTCGAACACGGCGCCTTCGTCCCTTCTGGACATTAATGCCGCGGAAGCCGGCGCGCTGCTGGGCGAAATCGGCGCGCTGCAGGCGCGCTTGGTTACCAACCCGGTCGAGCTCGATGCGGCGCAGCGGTTACGCTACAGCGTCTTCACGGAAGAAATGGGAGCGTCCTTTTCGCCGGACGGCGCGGTCGCGGACCGCGACGAGGATTGTTTCGATGCGATCTGCGATCACCTGATCGTGCTGGACACGACACTGCCGGGCAGCGCCGCCGATCAGATCGTCGGCACCTACCGGCTGCTGCGCGACGAGGTTGCGCAATGCGCCGGCGGATTCTATTCGGCCGGCGAATACGAGATCGACGCCCTCGTCGCACGTCACCGAGGCAAACGCTTCCTGGAACTCGGCCGCTCCTGCGTGATGCCGGCCTATCGTTCCAAGCGGACCATCGAACTGCTTTGGCAGGGCATCTGGGCCTACTGCCTGCGGCATGAGATCGACGTCATGGTCGGCTGCGCATCGTTTGCCGGCGCGGTTGCCCAGCAGCATGCGCTGCCACTGTCTTTCCTTTTCCAGCATGCCCGCGCCACCTGCGAATGGGCCGTCGATCCAGCAACACAGGACGCCGCCTCGATGGACATGATGCCGGAAGAGGCAATCGACATGAAAGCAGCGCTCAGCGCCATGCCGCCGCTGATCAAGGGCTATCTGCGGCTCGGCGCGAAATTCGCCGACACGGCGGTAATCGACCGTGCCTTCGGATCAACCGACGTGTTGGTGATCCTGCCGGTTGCGACGATCAGCGAGCGTTACGTGCGCTATTACGGCGCCGATGCCGGGCGCTTCGCTCCCGGCGCCAAAACAGCCTGATCACGCATTCGCGTTGTAGGCGGCGATTGCCGCCATATTGACGATGTCGGCATCCTTGGCACCGAGCGAGACGATCTGCACCGGCTTGTTCAGACCAACGAGCAGCGGACCGATCACCGTCGAGCCGCCAAGTTCCTGAAGCATCTTGGTTGCGATGGACGCCGAGTGGAAGGCCGGCATGATCAGCACGTTGGCCGGCTTCGACAGGCGGCAGAACGGATATTGCGCCATCAATTCGGCGTTCAGCGCGACATCGGCAGCCATCTCGCCATCATATTCGAAATCGACCCGGCGCTTGTCGAGGATGCGCACGGCGTCGCGCACCTCGTTGGAGCGTTCTCCCGGCGGGTGGCCGAAAGTGGAATAGGCCAGCATGGCAACGCGCGGATTGTAGCCCATGCGCCGGGCCATGCCGGCAGCCTCCTCGGCGATATCGGCCAGTTCCTCGGCGCTCGGCATGTCATGCACGGCTGTGTCGGCAACGAGCACGGTGCGGCCGCGGCACAGCGCCAGCGACATGCCGATGACGCGGTGGCCGGGGCGTGCGTCGATGACGCGGCGGACATCTGCGAGCGCGGTCGAATAGTTGCGCGTGACGCCGGTCACCATGCCGTCGGCATCGCCAAGCGCGACCATGGTCGCGGCGAAATGATTGCGATCGTTGTTGATCATGCGCTGGCAGTCGCGGAACAGGTAGCCGGCGCGCTGCAGCCGCTCATAGAGGAAATCCGAATAGACGCTGTTCTTGTGCGACAGACGGGCGTTGATCACTTCGATGCCGGGACGGTCGATATCGGCGCCGGCCTCCTTGGCGGTGGCGCGGATCTGGTCCTCGCGGCCGAGCAGAATGGCGGTGCCGAGTTGCTGGTTCACATAGGACACCGCCGCGCGGATCATCTGCTCCTCCTCGCCCTCGGTGAAGACGATGCGCTGCGGATGACGGCGGACACGCTCGTAGATGCGCTGCAATGTCGAGGCGATCGGATCGCGGCGCGCCGAAAGCTGGTTGGCGTAGGCTTCGAAATCGGCGATCTCGCGCCGCGCCACACCGGTCTCGATCGCGGCTTTTGCGACGGCGACCGGAATGGCGGAAATCAGGCGCGGATCGAAAGGCACCGGAATGATGTAGCCGGGGCCGAATTTCGGCCTGTTGCCGGCATAGGCGGCGGCGACATCGTCGGGGACATCCTCGCGGGCGAGCGCGGCGAGCGCATGAGCGGCGGCGGCTTTCATCTCTTCATTGATCTCGGTGGCGCGCACATCGAGCGCGCCGCGGAAGATATAGGGGAAGCCAAGCACGTTGTTGACCTGGTTCGGATAGTCCGAACGGCCGGTCGCCATGATGGCGTCGGAGCGGATCGCGGCGACCTCTTCCGGCGTGATCTCCGGATCGGGATTGGCCATGGCGAAGATGATCGGATTGTCAGCCATGGAGCGAACCATGTCGTTGGTCAGCGCGCCCTTGACGGACAGGCCGAGGAAGACGTCGGCGCCGTCCAAGGCGTCGGCCAGCGTGCGGCGGTCGGTCTTGACCGCGTGAGCCGATTTCCACTGGTTCAGCCCGGTGGCGCGCCCCTGATAGATGACGCCCTTGGTGTCGCAGAGAATGACATTCTCGTGCGGCACACCCATCGATTTGATCAGTTCGATACAGGCGATCGCCGCCGCGCCGGCGCCATTGCAGACGATCCTTGTCGTCTTCATGTCGCGGCCCGTCAGATGCAGCGCGTTGATGAGGCCGGCGGCGGCGATGATGGCAGTGCCGTGCTGGTCATCATGGAAAACGGGAATGTCCATCACCTCGCGCAACCGCTGCTCGATGATGAAGCAGTCCGGCGCCTTGATGTCTTCGAGGTTGATGCCGCCGAAGGAGGGTCCCAACAGCCGCACGCAGTTGACGAACTCGTCGATATCCTTGGTGTCGACCTCGAGGTCGATGGAATCGACATCGGCGAAGCGCTTGAACAGGACCGCCTTGCCTTCCATCACCGGCTTGGACGCCAGCGCGCCGAGATCGCCGAGGCCGAGAATCGCCGTACCATTGGAAATGACGCCGACCATGTTGCCGCGCGTCGTGTAGTCAAAGGCTTTCGAGGGGTCCTCGGCGATTGCCTTCACCGGAACAGCGACGCCAGGCGAGTACGCCAAAGACAAGTCGCGCTGCGTCGCCATCGGCTTGGTCGGGCTGATCTCGAGCTTGCCGGGCCGGCCGCGCGCGTGAAAATCCAGCGCTTCCTGCTCGATAACTTTCGGCTGGGCCGATTCCGATTTGCCGGCGGCCGGTTTCGGTGCTTTCGGCATGGGCGTTTCCCGTCTTTATTATCGTTATCCCAAACAAGATGGGGAGCTTGTCCTAAGGCTATTTGCCCGGCCTGTAAACGCGACTATGAGTCTAGGAATTCCGGGCAAATGCACGAGACATGCTGACAAAGACCGCACAGGCCGCCGCGCCGACGCCGATGATGGCGCAGTATCTGGAGATCAAGGAAGCGAATCCGGATTCGCTCCTGTTCTACCGGATGGGCGATTTCTACGAATTGTTCTTCGAGGATGCGGAAATCGCCTCGCGGGCGCTCGGCATCACGCTGACCAAGCGCGGCAAGCATCTCGACGAGGACATCCCGATGTGCGGCGTGCCGGTACATGCCGCTGACGACTACCTGCAGAAGCTGATCGGCCAGGGTTTCCGGGTCGCGGTGTGCGAGCAGCTGGAAGACCCGGCGGAAGCGAAGAAACGCGGCTCCAAGGCGGTGGTGCGGCGCGATGTGACGCGGCTGGTGACGCCCGGCACGATCACCGAGGAAAAACTGCTCGATCCCGGCGAGGCAAGCTGCTTTCTCGCTGTCGGCAGGACCAAGTCGGGCGGCGGCGAAATGGCGCTCGCTTGGGTCGACATCTCGACCGGCCAGTTTCGCATCGCCTCGACCGCGCCTGAACGGCTGCTCTCGGATGTTTTGCGCGTCGGCCCCCGCGAAATCACCGTCGCGGACACCGTATTCGAAGACGAGGAACTCCGCCCGGTGTTCGATCACCTCGGGCTGGCCGTGACGCCGTTACCGGCGAGCTTCTTCGACAGTGCGACGGCGGAAGACCGGCTGACGCGATTCTACGACGTCAAGACACTGGATGGCTTCGGCAGTTTTTCACGCGCCGAATTGTCGGCAGCGGGAGGCGCGATTGCCTATGTGGAGCGCACCCAGATTTCCGAACGGCCAGTGCTGCAGCGGCCGGAACGCGAAGATGCCGGCGCGACGCTGTTCATCGATCCGGCGACGCGGGCCAACCTGGAGATCGAACGCACCCTGTCGGGTTCGCGCCAAGGCAGCCTGCTGAAATCCATCGACCGGACAGTGACCGGCGGCGGCGCGCGGTTGCTTGCCGAAAGGCTGCGCTCGCCCCTGACCGATTGCGCCGCGATCAACGACCGGCTCGATTCCGTCTCCTTCTTCATGGCCGGCAATGAGACACTGGCAAGCGATCTGCGCGATGTGCTCAAATCCTCGCCAGACATGCCGCGCGCATTGTCGCGTCTCTCGCTCAATCGCGGCGGGCCGCGCGATCTCGCCGCCATCCGCGAGGGGCTGGACGCAGCGGAGGCGGCGCGGGCGCTCATGGAAACAGCGGGGCTGCCGGAGGAACTGGCGCAGGCGGCGGCCTCGCTTGCCGATGCGCCACGCGACGTGGCGGAGACACTCGGGGTAGCGCTTGCAGATGAGGTGCCGCTGCTGAAGCGCGACGGCGGCTTCGTGCAAAGCGGCTATCATGGCGAGCTGGACGAGATGCGGGCGCTGCGCGACGAGTCCCGCCAGGTCATCGCCGGGCTGCAGACACAGTATATCGACGAGACCGGCGTGAAATCGCTGAAGATCAAGTACAACAACGTACTCGGCTATTTCATCGAGGTGACGCAGCAGAACGCGGACGCGCTGACCGGTTCCGACGAGGCGAAGGGCCGCTTCATCCACCGCCAGACGCTCGCTAATGCGATGCGCTTCACCACGACCGAACTCGCCGACCTGGAAAGCCGCATCGCCAACGCCGCCGACCGGGCCTTGTCCATCGAACTGGGAATCTTCGACAGGCTTCACGCGGCGGTGATCGAGGCCGCCGACGCAATCCGCGATGCGGCGCAGGCGCTTGCGGTTGTCGACGTGTCGATCGGCCTCGCCCGCCTGGCGGAATCCGAAGGTTACTGCCGGCCGAAGGTCGATGACAGCCGCACTTTCTCGATCGTCGCCGGACGGCATCCGGTGGTCGAACAGGCGCTGCGCCGTCAGGCGGCCAATCCTTTCGTCGCCAACGATTGCGATCTGTCGCCGGAAGACGATGCCGATCAGGGCGCAATCTGGCTTCTGACCGGCCCGAACATGGGCGGCAAGTCGACCTTCCTGCGCCAAAACGCGCTGATCGCGATTCTTGCGCAGACCGGTGCCTTCGTACCGGCCGGAAGCGCCCATATCGGCGTTGTCGACCGGCTGTTCAGCCGCGTCGGCGCGTCCGACGACCTGGCGCGCGGACGCTCGACCTTCATGGTGGAAATGGTGGAAACGGCGGCGATCCTGAACCAGGCAGGTGATCGTTCGCTGGTGATCCTCGACGAGATCGGACGCGGTACCTCGACTTTCGACGGGCTCTCGATCGCCTGGGCGACGGTCGAATATCTGCATGCGAAGAACAAGTGCCGGACGCTGTTTGCGACGCACTTCCACGAACTGACGGCGCTCGCCGAGACGCTCGGCAACCTGCACAACGTCACCATGAAGGTGAAGGAATGGGAAGGTGACGTGATCTTCCTGCACGAAGTCGCCAAGGGCGCGGCGGACCGCTCCTACGGCGTACAGGTGGCCAAGCTCGCGGGCCTGCCGGAAAGCGTGGTGGGGCGCGCCCGCGACGTGCTCGACCAATTGGAAGCGCAGGGGCGCGATTCGAAGGCCTCCAAGCTGGTCGACGACCTGCCGCTGTTTTCCGCTGACGTGAAGCGAGAGGCGGCGCCGGCGGCGAAGTCCAGCGAGCTGGAGGATGCGGTTGTCACGCTGACGCCGGATGAAATGACGCCACGCGAAGCGCTGGAAGTGCTCTACCGGCTGAAAGGGCTGGTAACAAAACCGCAGTGAAGCCATGTGACATTGCGACCGGGCTTCTGTATGAGGCTCGTTAGGATCGAACCATGACAGCCGCCGTGACCCCGCCCGCCTCCGAAACCGAAGCGCTGCGCGCCGACCTGATCGCGATCGCCGACAAGAACGGCGGCGACGGCTCGAGCCATGCAGTACGGGCCGATGTACTCGCCCACCTGAAGGCCGTGCTCGCCGACGACCGCAAGCGGGCCGAGAAGCAATTGTTCGAGGACGGGCGCGGCATTGCCTGCGCCCAGCGCCTGTCCGGCGACATGGACCGGATGATCCGCGCAGTCTACGACTTCGCGATGGAGCGGGTGTTCCGTGTCAACAATCTTTCGCGCGGCGAAAGGCTGGCACTAGTTGCCGTCGGCGGCTATGGCCGCGCAACGCTGGCGCCGGGATCGGACATCGACCTTTTATTCGTGCTGCCCTACAAGCAGACGCCGCTCGGCGAACAGCTTGCGGAGTACATCCTCTACATGCTGTGGGACCTGGGACTGACCGTCGGCCACGCGACACGCTCGATCGACGAATGCGTGAGGCTTTCCAAGGCCGACACGACGATCTGCACGGCGATCCTCGACATGCGCTATCTCTACGGGGACAGCGAACTCTACAAGGAACTGGAAAGGCGTTTCGACGAAGATGTCGTGAAGAACACGGCATCGAGCTTCATCCAGGCGAAGCTTGCGGAGCGCGATGCGCGCCACAAACGCATGGGCGAAACGCGCTACCTCGTCGAGCCGAACATCAAGGACGGCAAGGGCGGATTGCGCGACCTGCAGACGCTGTTCTGGATCGCCAAGTATTTCTACCGCATTGCCGACCGTTCCGATCTCGTCAGGAAAGGCGTGCTGAGCCGCGCGGAGTACAACACCTTCGTCAAGTGCGAGGACTTCCTGTGGGCGGTGCGCTGTCACCTGCATTTCCTGACCGGCAAGGCGGAGGAGCGTCTCGGTTTCGAGGTACAGCGCGGACTTGCCGACCGGCTTGGCTATAAGAGCCATCCGGGCCTGAAGGATGTCGAGCGCTTCATGAAGCACTACTTCCTGATCGCCAAGGATGTCGGCGACCTGACGCGCATCATCTGCTCGGCGCTGGAGGAGGAAGAGGTCAAGCAGGCGCCTGCATTCAACCGGTTCCTGCAGACCCTACCCTTTGCGCGGCGGACGCAGAAAATCCAGGGTACGCACGATTTCATCATCGAGAACAAGCGTATCAACATTGCCGACGAGGACGTGTTCGAGAAGGATCCGGTCAACATCATCCGGATGTTCTGGTTCGCCGATCGCGACGGGCTCGATTTCCATCCCGACGCGCTGCAGCGGATACGGCGGTCGCTGAAGCTGATCAACAAGTCGCTGCGCACCGATCCGCAGGCTAACCGGCTGTTCATGGATATCCTGACGTCGCACAGCGATCCGGCGCTCAACCTGCGCCGCATGAACGAGGCCGGGGTGCTCGGCCGCTTCATTCCCGATTTCGGCAAGGTCGTGGCGATGATGCAGTTCAACATGTACCACCACTTCACGGTGGACGAGCACCTGATCCGTTCGGTCGACGTCTTGTCGAAGATTGAGCGCGGGTTGCTGGAAGAAGACCACCCGCTTGCCTCGTCGCTGCTTCCGGACATGGAGGATCATCGCCGGATCCTCTATATCGCGATTTTCCTGCACGATATCGCCAAGGGCCGGCCGAAGGATCATTCGATCGCCGGTGCGGAAGTCGCGGAAAAGCTCTGCCCGAGGCTCGGTTTTTCTGTTCAGGAGACGGAACTGGTCGCGTGGCTGGTCCGCGACCACCTGACGATGAGCACAGTGGCGCAATCTCGCGACCTGTCGGACCGCAAGACCATCGAGGATTTCGTCGCCACGGTGCAGACCGTGTTACGACTGAAGCTGCTCGTCATCCTGACCGTCTGCGACATCCGCGCCGTCGGCCCCGGCGTTTGGAACGGCTGGAAGGGCCAGCTTCTGCGCACGCTCTATTCAGAGGCCGAACTGGCAATGACCGGCGGCTTTTCCGGGATCAATCGCAAGGAACGCGCGCAGCATGCGCGCGAGGACCTCGCCGAGCAGCTTGCGCATTGGCCGGAGCAGGACCGCAACGACTATGTGCGGCGCCACTATGACAACTACCTTCTAACGGTGGATATCGACGACCAGGTGCGCCATGCCGAATTCATTCGCAAGGCGCTGACCGCGGACAAGAAGCTGGCGACGACGGTCAAGACGAACCAGTTCCAGGCAATCACCGAGATCACGGTGCTGGCGCCGGACCATCCGCGGCTCTTGTCGATCATCGCGGCGGCCTGCTCGAGCGCCGGCGCCAAGATCGACGGCGCGCATGTTTTCACCACAAGCGACGGCTGGGCGCTCGACACGATCCTGATCAACCGCGAATTCGACGATGACGGCGACGAATTCCGGCGGGCGAAAAGGATCGGTAAGGTGATCGAGGACGTGCTGTCGGGCCGCGAATACATGCCTGACATGCTGGCGCACAGGATGAAACCCAGGCGCGGCCTGAAGGCGTTTTCCATCAAGCCGTCGGTGGCGATCAGGAACACGCTGTCAAACCGCTTTTCGGTCATCGAGGTCGAAGGTCTCGACCGGCCCGGCATCCTGTCTGAGATCACGAGCGCATTGTCCGACCTCAAACTCGACATCCATTCCGCGCACATTACCACCTTCGGCGAAAAGGTGGTCGACACGTTCTATGTCACCGACCTGACCGGCCACAAAATCACCGATCCGGGACGCCAGAAACGCATTCAGAAAGTGTTGGCAGACGTGCTGAAGGGGCGCGGCGATGAAAATCCGGTGGTGCAGGTGAGCGCGGGCCTCGCCAAAACCAAAAAGGCCGACTGACGAATGAGCCTGTTCGGCAAGTTTCTCGGCGTCGGCGGCGCGACTTCGGCGAGCCGGGTGCTCGGTTTCGTACGCGAAGCGATGATAGCCGCCGCGCTCGGTGCCGGGCCGGTGGCCGACGCCTTCTATGCCGCACTGCGCTTTCCGAACCTGTTTCGCCGTCTGTTTGCCGAGGGCGCGTTCAACTCCGCCTTCGTGCCGATCTTCGCCAAGGAAGTGGAAGCCAATGGCAAAGACAGCGCGGCGCAGTTCGCCGGCGAGGTGTTCTCCGTGCTGGCATTTGTGCTTGCCCTGCTGACGGCGGTCGCGCTCGCCTTCATGCCGTTTCTTGCCGCCACGGTGATCGCGCCGGCCTTCCAGGACACGCCGGAAAAATTCGATCTGACCGTGCTGCTGGCGCGCATCATGTTTCCCTACCTGGCGGCGATGTCGCTGGTCGCGATGTTGTCGGGCGTGCTCAACTCGTTCCGCAAATATTTCCTAGCCGCGCTGGCGCCGGTGCTGCTCAATATCGTGCTGATCGGCGTACTGTTGGCGGCGCTGCGCGGCGACTGGGACGACCGCACCATCGGGGTGGCGCTCGCCATAGGCGTGGTTGCGGCGGGATTGCTGCAACTCGGCCTGCTGGTCTACGGACTCGTCCGGCTCGGTTTCCGGTTCACGCCGAAAAAACCGCGGCTGACGCCGCAGGTCAAACGCCTGCTCAAGCTCGCCGCACCGGCGGCGCTGACCGGCGGCATCGTACAGATCAACCTCGTCATCGGCCAGATCATCGCCTCGCAGCAGGACGGCGCGATCGCGCTTCTCAACTATGCGGACCGCATCTACCAGCTGCCTCTCGGCGTGATCGGCATCGCCATCGGAGTGGTGCTGTTGCCGGAACTGGCGCGCGCGCTCGGCGCGGGCGAGCAGAAAACGGCGCTCACGCTGCAGAACCGCAGCCTGGAATTCGGCCTTGGCCTGACAGTCCCCGCCGCCGTCGCGCTCGCTCTAACGCCCGCCCCCTTCATCGCGGTGATCTACGAACGCGGCGCCTTCCTGCCCGAAACGACGCAGGCGACATCGGCCGCGCTTGCCGCCTTCGCCATCGGCCTGCCCTCCTTCGTACTGATCAAGGTGCTGCAGCCGGCCTATTTCGCACGCGAGGACATGAAGACGCCGATGTGGTTTTCGCTGGTATCGCTGATCGTCAATGCCGGCGGCAGCCTCGCCATGTTTCCCTTCCTCGGCCACGTCGGCATCGCGGCGGCAACCAGCCTCGCCGGCTGGGCCAACGCGCTGCTGCTCGGCTGGACGCTATGGCATCGCGGCCATTTCCGCCCGTCGCCGGAAACAATCCGGCGCACGGTCCTGATCTTCGTCGCGGCCGCCGTCATGGGTGCAGTGCTGCTCGGCGCCTGGGCCTACACGCAGGACCTCTTCATCAGTTCAGGCATCCTCATCCGCGTCGGCATTGCCACCCTCCTGATCTCCGTTTCGATGATCGTCTATTTCGGGCTGGCGCTTGCCACCGGCGGCATCGACCGGGCGATGCTGGCGCGCGCGTTGAAACGACGCGGTAGCGAAAGCCAATCATAACACCTACTTGCAGCTTCGGCGGCAGCCTGCCATAAGCCGCCCGCAACCGATCCTCGCATCCTGAGCTCCGCTCTGCGACGAGGCCCTCCACCAGCTTCGGGAACATGAAAATGAGCAGCTTCGAACCCCTCGTCTTTTCGGGCGTGCAGCCGACCGGCAACCTGACGCTCGGCAATTATCTCGGTGCGATCAAGAAGTTCGTCGCGCTGCAGGACACGCATGACTGCATCTATTGCGTCGTCGACCTGCACGCGCTGACCGTCAATCCGACGCCAAAGGAACTGATCGACGGCACCCGATCCATCGCAGCGGCCTTCCTTGCTTCGGGTATCGACCCGGTCAAGCATATCGTTTTCAACCAGAGCCGCGTCTATCAGCACGCCGAGCTTGCCTGGGTGTTCAACTGCGTGGCCCGCATGGGCTGGCTGAACCGGATGACCCAGTTCAAGGAAAAGGCCGGCAAGGACCGCGAGAACGCTTCGGTCGGTCTGTTCGCCTATCCGACACTTATGGCCTCCGACATCCTGATCTACCGCGCCACGCATGTTCCGGTCGGCGACGACCAGAAACAGCACCTGGAACTGACCCGCGATATCGCGCAGAAGTTCAACTTCGACTATTCGGAGCGGATCATGGAGCTCGGTCTCGGTGCGCCGATAGAGATCGGCGACGAGACGGTCGACGGCTATTTCCCACTGACCGAACCGCTGATCGAGGGGCCGGCGACGCGCATCATGAGCCTGCGCGACGGCACCAAGAAGATGTCGAAATCGGACCCGTCCGACCTGTCGCGCATCAACCTGACCGACACGGCCGACGACATTGCCAAGAAGATCCGCAAGGCGAAGACCGATCCCGAGGCGCTGCCGGGCGATACCGGCGGGTTCGAGGGACGCCCCGAGGCCGAAAATCTGGTCAACATCTATGCCGCCCTCCTGGGTGTCGGCATGGACGAGGTGCTGAAGGATTTCGGCGGCCAGCAATTTTCCGTGTTCAAACCGGCACTGGCCGAACTGGCTGTCGAGAAACTAAGCCCGATCGCCGACGAAATGCGCCGCCTGCTCGATGACAAGGGCCATATCGATTCCGTCCTGGCGAAAGGCGCCGAACGCGCTTCCGTTCTGGCGGAGAAAACCATGGCGGACGTGAAGCATATCCTCGGCCTTGCCTGGTAAGCCCAAACCGTCCGGCTATGCACAGGCCGCATCTCCGCGCTTGAAGCCGTCACGGCGGCATGCCATTTATCGGCGATGGTAACCAAGCGACTGATTAACGAGGCCGGCCACCGCCGCAAGTTCCTGGCGGTGATCGACGACACGCCCGAATGCGAACGGGCCGTGCTCTATGCCGCGCGCCGCGCCGTCAAGACAAGTGGCGGGGTTACCCTGCTTTTCGTCATCGAACCGGGCGATTTCCAGCACTGGCTGGGTGTCGAACAGGTGATGCGCGCCGAGGCGATGGAGAATGCCGAAGCAACACTCGCCAAGCATGCGGCCTTCGCGCGCGAAAGAGCGGGGATCGAAGTAGAGGCGGTTATCCGCGAAGGCGTTCCGGTGGAGCAAATCCATGCGCTGATCGAGGAAGATCAGGATATCGCCATCCTGGTGCTCGCCGCGGGCGCCGCCAAGGAAGGGCCGGGACCGCTCGTGTCCTCGATCGCGGGACGTAATGCGGCGTTTCCGATTCCCGTCACCGTGGTGCCGTACAATCTGAGCGACGAGGATATCGAAAGCCTGTCCTGACCTGCCGAAAAGGCACACTTGTCATGCTTGATATCGCGGCGCGCGCATCCTAATTTAGAACTATTCCAAACAATTCGCCGGAGCGTACCATGTTCATTCAGACCGAAGCGACGCCCAATCCCGCCACGCTGAAATTCCTGCCGGGCAATGTCGTCCTCGATTCCGGTACCGCCGATTTCCGCGATGCGGACGAGGCGACCGCGCAGTCGCCGCTCGCCGGCAGGCTTTTTTCCGTCGACGGCGTGACCGGCGTTTTCTTCGGCTACGACTTCATCACCATCACCAAGGACGATTCCGCAGACTGGCCGCACCTGAAACCGGCGATCCTCGCCTCCATCATGGAGCATTTCATGTCGGATACGCCGGTGATGGCCGGCCAGAACGGCGCTGACGACATGGCTTCGGGCGAGGAATTCTACGATGCCGGGGACGAAACAATCGTCGCGACCATCAAGGAACTGCTGGACACGCGCGTGCGACCGGCCGTCGCGCAGGATGGTGGCGACATCACCTTCCGCGGCTACAAGCAGGGCACCGTCTTCCTGCACATGAAGGGCGCGTGCGCCGGCTGCCCGTCCTCGACGGCAACGCTGCAGCACGGCATCCAGAACCTGCTGCGCCACTTCATCCCCGAAGTGCAGGGCGTCGAGGCCGTCTAACCCCGGCAAGAAAGACAAAAAAGCCGGGACAAAGCCCGGCTTTTTTCATTTCGGTCAAAGCCGATTACATCACGATGACCTTGGCACCGACTTCGGCGCGATTGTAGAGATCGATGACATCCTGGTTCATCAGGCGGATGCAGCCCGACGAGACGTTGCCGCCGATCGACCACCATTCCGGCGAACCATGCAGGCGGTAACCGGTATCGCCACGCTTGTTGTAGAGATACATCGCGCGGGCACCGAGCGGATTGGTGAGGCCCGGTTTCATGCCGCCGCGGTATTTCGCCAATTCCGGCTGCCGCTTGATCATCGCGGCAGGTGGCGTCCAGGTCGGCCATTCGCGTTTCATCGCGATCCGGGCCGTGCCGGACCAGGTGAAGCCTTCGCGACCGACACCAATGCCGTAGCGCACGGCCTTGCCGCCTTCGAGAACGAAGTACAGGTGCTTCTCCGACGTATCGACGATAATCGTTCCCGGCTTTTCCTTCGTCTGGTAGCTAACGACCTGGCGGCGATACTGCCGCTTGATCTTGCTCACCGGGATAGCCGGCAGCTTGTAAGCGCCATCCGATTTTGCCGTGTAGGCATTGAGCATCAGGCTCGAACCGCCTGTGGCGCTACAGCCCGCCAATGCCAGCGCCGCCAATGCGGCAATAAGAATGCGTGACCCCCGCATGGATTTCTCCCGTTATTGAACCGGCAATAATTTTCCCAGAATCACGCCGGTAGCCCTACACAAAACAGTCTTGCAAGACTGTCATCTAGGCCCCAATGATTGATTAACCATGAAGATAAAAATGTGACATCGGTCACACCGCGGTCAATCGTTAAAACGCGCTGACGTTTTCATTGCCGCGAATCGTGGCAAACTGGACACATGCCGATCATCAACCTGCACGCCAAGAATCCGCTCGAGGACGGCCGCCAATCGGCCCGCGCGCTGAGAATCCGGCGCGGCGTGCAGATGCTGCTGAGCGAGATGGGGGCGGCGCATGTGCCGGAACTGACGCTGGCGAGCGGCCGACGGGCCGATATCATCGCGCTGTTTCGCGACGGCTCGATCTGGATCGTGGAAATCAAGTCGTCGGTCGAGGACATGCGAGTCGATAGCAAATGGCCCGATTACCGGGACTACTGCGACCGGCTGTTCTTCGCCACTCTGGAAGACGTGCCGGAAGACATATTCCCCGGCGATTGCGGCTTCATCCGCGCCGACACCCATGAGGCGGTGCTGCTACGCGAAGCGCCGGAGCACAAGCTTGCCGGTGCACGGCGCAAGGCATTGACACTGCGCATCGCGCAATCCGCCGCGCAACGTCTCTACGCAGCGGAACTGTCGGAGATCGAACTTCCGGAATAAAGTCATTCCAGCACCAGCCGGACGGATATCCGTTTCAGGCCTTGCCGAAACGCGTTACCGCGGCGCGCGTTTGGCCAGAATCCGCTGCAATGTACGGCGATGCATGTTGAGCCGCCGCGCCGTCTCGGACACATTGCGGTCACATGCCTCGAACACCCGCTGAATGTGCTCCCAACGAACCCGGTCGGCCGACATCGGATTTTCCGGTGGTGGCGTCTTTTCGCCCGGGCCGGTGGTCAGGGCAGCGTAGATCTCGTCGGCATCGGCCGGCTTGGCGAGATAATCAACGGCGCCAAGTTTCACGGCGGTGACCGCGGTGGCGATATTGCCGTATCCAGTGAGCACTATCACCTTGGCATCAGGGCGGCGCGCACGGAGCGCCTCGATGACATCGAGGCCGTTGCCGTCGCCAAGACGCATATCCACCACCGCATAGGCCGGCGGCGCCTTCTTCACCTCGGCGAGGCCTTCAATAATCGTTTCAGCCATCGACACCGTGAAGCCGCGACTCTCCATCGCGCGGCCGAGCCGTTGCAGAAACATGCGGTCGTCATCGACGATCAGAAGGCTTCGGTCCGGGCCGAGTTCGCTTTGCTCTTCCATTTCAGTCACCTGCGATTGCTCTCATTATATATGTTATTTTTATCATGCCGCCAGTTGCATGGCCTGACGGGGCCATTCCACCAGCACATCGGCGCCCATGCCGTCCGAAAAGGCGTTGGAAAACCGGACCGTCGCACCGGAACGCTCCAGCAGCGTCTTGGCTATGAAAATGCCCAGGCCCAGCCCGCCGCCGCCATTGCGGGGGCGCTCGGAGAGCCGCGCCATCGGCAAATCGGGTTCGCCAATGCGCTCAAGCACTTCGGGCGGGAAGCCCGGACCGTCATCGACAATCCGGATGCGCACCGTGTCGGGCGTCCATGACAGCATGATTTCCACCGATCCGGTGGCGAAGTCGACAGCGTTTTCCACCAGATTGCCGAGACCGTAGATAATGCCGGGATTGCGCTGGCAAACCGGTTCGGCGCCATCGGCATTTTCCACCTGCGCCGCGATGGCGATACCGAATTCGCGATGCGGCGCAACGACCTCCTCGACCATGGTGCGCAACGCCATGCGCGCCATATGGTCTTCCTCGCCGGCGCCGAGCGTGCTTAGCCGCCGCAGGATCTCGCGGCAGCGGTCGGACTGGGTCCGCAAAAGCGCAATGTCCTCGCGCAGGCTCTCCGGATCGAACGGTTCGCGCCCCATCTCCTTGGCGACCAGCGAAATGGTCGCCAAAGGCGTGCCGAGTTCGTGCGCAGCGGCAGCGGCAAGCCCGTCGAGCGCCGACATGTGCTGCTCGCGCTGCAGGACGAGTTCGGTCGCCGCGAGCGCATCGGAAAGCCGGCGCGCCTCCTCGGCGACGCGGTAAACATACAGCGCGGTGAATGCGAGCATGGATGTCACAGCGACCCACATGCCGGCAACAAAGACGAGCGGAATCTCCAGTTCGGCGTCCGGATACCAGGGTAGCGGCAGGTGGACGAAAACAAGCGCGGTGGCGAAAGCAAGCGTGACGGCGCCAAGCACGGCGGTGAAGCGCGGCGGCAGCGTTGTTGCCGAAATGACCACCGGCACGACGAGAAGGATACAAAACGGGTTGGTCAGGCCGCCGGTCAGCGCCAGCAGACCGGCAAGCTGGGCGACATCGAAAACCAGCACCGCCAGGACGCCGGCCGGCGTCAGCCGCTTGTTGGCGGGAAAAAACCAGGTCAGCACGAGATTGAGCAACGCCGACAGGACGATCAGCACGACACACGCCATGATTGGCAGATCGAACTGCAGCACCAGCGCCACGAAGGCGACAGCCGAAAGCTGGCCAAGCGTCGCCAGCCAGCGGATGTTTGTCATGGTCGAAAGGCGCAAACGGCGCGTGCCGAAGCCGGTTTCGGTGCCGAGATCATATTCCATTAGGCGTATATACGGTGCGCGTTTCGATTTTGAAACGATATCCGTCAATCAGCCGCGCGGCTTGGCGCGACGTGTCGCTTGTGCATTAGCCGGGTCCTCCGGCCAGGGGTGCTTGGGATAACGGCCGCGCAAATCGGCGCGCACGGCCGCCCAAGAGCCGGCCCAAAATCCCGGCAGGTCCTGCGTGCGCTGGATCGGCCGGTGTGCGGGCGACAGCAGTTCCAGCGTCAGCGGCACGGCGCCGCCGGCGATCGAAGGATGGTCCTTCAGGCCGAACAGTTCCTGCACGCGGATTGCAACCACGGGAGCGGCGCCGTCGGCGGGATAATCGAGCATGACGGTCGAACCGGTCGGCGCCTCGAAGCGCGATGGCGCATCCTGCTCGATACGGCGCTGCAATTCCGCCGGGACGCGTAGCATCAGCGCATCGCGCAACACGCCCGGATTGAGACCGGAAAGGTTCACCGCGCCTTGCAGGAAGGGAGCGAGCCATTCCTGCAGGCTTTCAAGCAGAGCGTCATCGTCCATCGCCGGCCAGGGGGCGCCGAGGCGCGCATGCAGCCAGGAAAGCCGGGCGCGCAATTGAGCGATCTCCTTCGACCATGGCAGCAGGCCCAGGCCATGGGTCCGCACTGCATCGAGCAGCGCCCGCGTGGCCGCCTCGCCCGGCTCGACCTTTGCGGGCACACGCGTCAGGACCACCGAGCCGAGCCGTTCGACACGGCGGGCGGTCAGCGCTCCCTTTTCCTTGTCGAACTCGAGCTGTTCCGCCTTCTCGATACGGCCGCCGAGAGCCGTTCGGATTTCCTCCTCGCTCACGGCAGCGGCAGAGGTGATGCGGCCCTCACGAACAACGCCGGTAACGTCGGCCACGACAATGTAATCCTCGCCGGCGAGCCGTTCCGTCTCGTCCATCGCCACGCCGCGGCCATTGGCCATGACGAAGGCGCCGTGACGGGCGCCGCCACGGGCCTTGGCGACGCGATCGGGATAGGCGTCAAGCAGCATGGTGCCGGCAGAACTCCCGTCACCGCCTTCCGTCAGCTTCAAGCCGGTGACAGTACGCCTGGCCATGTCGCGCAGCCGCGCCAGTTGCGAGCCCTTGCCGCGCAAAGCGGTATCGAGGCGATGACCGATATCGATACCCGGACCGGCCGCTCCGCGCTCGGTCATAAGAAGCGCAAGCAGCATACGGCGAAAGGCATCCTCCGCACCCGCCGCCGCCACGACCATCGCAGCAAGACGCGCCGGCAACGCCAGATCGCGCATGGCCGCCCCTTTTTCCGTCAGCGTTCCCTTACGATCAAGAGCGCCAAGCATGGTCAGCAGCGCGCGCGCCTCATTCAGCGCCGGAGCAGGAGGAGTATCGAGGAAGCGCAGGCTTGCCGGATCGGTAACGCCCCAGGCGAGGCAATCTAGCAACAGCCCGGTCAGGTCGGCATTGAGGATTTCAGGCGGATCGAAAGCGGCGAGCGCCCGTGTCTGCTCCTCGCGCCACAGGCGGATGGCGACGCCCGGTTCGGTGCGCCCGGCGCGGCCAGTGCGCTGTGTGGCTGCGGCCTGGCTGACGCGGCCGGTCTCCAGCCGCGTCAGGCCGGAGCCGGGATCGAAAACCGGACGGCGCGCAAGGCCGGAATCGATGACGACGCGTACGCCGTCGATGGTGATCGAGGTTTCGGCAATCGCTGTCGCCAGCACCACTTTTCGAGTACCGGACCGCGGCGGCCGGATGGCGCGGTCCTGATCGGCTATCTCCATCATGCCATAGAGCGGCGCGACAAAGACATTATCGGGCAGGCGGCCCTCAAGGGCTTCGGCGACGCGGCGGATCTCGCCCTGCCCGGGCAGGAAGACCAGCAGGCTTCCCGTCTCCTCGGCGAGCACCGCGCGCACAACGCGCGTGACGGCCTGTTCGGCAAGCTCGGTTCCGGGCCGCTCCTCGTAGCGGATATCGACGGGAAAGGTCCGGCCCTCGCTTTTGACAACCGGCGCATCGCCGAGCAGGCTCGCGACACGCGCGCCGTCGAGAGTCGCTGACATGACGAGAATACGCAAATCCTCGCGCAATCCCTCCTGCACGTCGAGCGCCAGCGCTAGGCCGAAATCGGCGTCGAGACTACGTTCGTGGAACTCGTCGAACAGGATCGCGCCGATACCGGACAGTTCCGGATCGCCGGTAATGATGCGCTGGAACACGCCTTCGGTGACCACCTCGATGCGAGTCTTCGGGCCAACTTTCGTATCGAGGCGCATGCGATAGCCGACTGTTTCGCCGACCTTCTCGCCGAGCAGTTCGGCCATACGGCGCGCGGCGGCGCGGGCGGCAAGCCTGCGCGGTTCCAGCACGATGATCTTGCGGCCCGCCAACCAGGGCTGATCGACAAGCACGAGCGGCACCAGCGTCGTCTTGCCGGCGCCAGGCGGAGCGACCAATACGGCGTTCGGCCTGGCAGCGAGTGAGGCTTTCAGATCACCAAGGGCCTCGACGACCGGCAGGTCGGGCAGTGTCGTCAGCATGATCGAAACCTCATCCGATCTCGATCACGTCGCCGCCGGCAGCCGATGCGTCGGCCTCGTCATGGGTGACGAGGATGACCGGCAGGCGGGAGCGTCTGGCGCGTTCGAAAACAAGGGTGCGGATCTGTCCGCGCAGTTGCATGTCGAGCTTGGAAAAGGGTTCGTCGAGCAGCAGGAAGTTCGGTTCGGCAAGCAGGACGCGGGCAAGCGCAACACGCGCTTTCTGGCCGCCGGACAGCGTATCGGGATCGCGATCGTAGAAACCTTCCAGCCCGACATCGGCCAGCGCGGCCTCGGCACGGGCGCGGCGGGCGGGTTTTCCGGCGATCGTCCCGGGCATCGCGAAAACCAGGTTGCCGCCGACCGACATGTGCGGAAACAGGAGCGGGTCCTGGAAGAGAATTCCGGCATGGCGTTCTTGCGCCGGAAAATTGGCAATGTCGCGGCCGCCGCAGATTACACGCCCCTCGCCGGCAAAGACCGGATCGAGAAAACCGCCGACATAGGCCAGCAAGGTCGACTTGCCGGAGCCGGACGGACCCATAACTGTCAGCGTTTCGCCCGGACGGACACGACTGTCGACAGCGACAAGCTCGCGTCCGTCGAGGCGGATGCGAACGGCATCGAGGCGCAGGCCGGCTGTGGTCTCGTCAGGCAAGAAGGGCTCCGGGGCTTGTTCAGGCGATCTTCATGGCGCGGCGGTTTCGGAAAAGCAACGTCGGCACGACCGCCGCAAAGGCGAAGCCGAGGAAGGGCAGAAGCATCTGCAAGAAGGCGTAGATGCCGATGACGCGGCGATTTCCGCCCGCGCCAAGCGCGACGGCCTCGGTGGTGATCGTCACCAGCCGGCCGGCCCCGATCAGAACGGTCGGCAAATACTGGCCGACCGAAACGGCAAAGCCGACGGCACAGGCGACGAGAATGGCGCGCGACAGCATCGGCAGGCGAATGACGAGCAGCGTCGTCCAGCCCGATTTTCCAAGACCGGCGGCAATTGCCTCGTAGCGCGTATCGAAGGCCCGCCAGGGCGCCGACAGAGACAAGAAAATGTAGGGCAGGACGAAGACCGTATGGACGAGAACGAGCGCCGCCCAGGTTGCGCCGACACCGCCATGGGTGAGAAACAGTTTCAGGCCAAAGACGAAACCCGCCTGTGGGACAAGCAGCGGCAGATAGAGGAAGAACAGTTTCCATCTGGTGCCGTTGCCGTCTCGCTGCCCGCTGGCAAGACTGCCGATGACAATCAGCGTCGAAAGAAGCGTGGACGCCAGTCCGACGGTGACCGTGGTGACAAGCGGATTGCCGATGCGCGGCAGAGTCTGCATCCAGCCGCGCAACGAGAGCGCGTCCGGCAAAACATCCGGAAACTGCCAAAGACCGGAGACCGACCAGAGCGCCAGCACCGCGAGCCCGCCAAATACAATCAGCGCCGTGAGCGCAATCAGTACAAGGGCGGCTAACCGCAGGAGCCGGTCGGAACGATAACGCCGGCCCTGTTCGCAAAAATGCATCATTGTCATGCCGCAGAGCTTCTCAAGCGCCAGCCAGATCAAAAGCGCGGCAAGCGTGATGCCCAGCTGCAGCACCGCGCCGGCCGACGCCATGAAGCGCGAGGACAGGTCGGGATCGTTCATCCATTCGACAAGACGGACCGGAAGCGCCGCGGGCGTGGTCGGCCCGAGAATATAGGCAACCTCGACGGCGGAAGATGCGAAGGCGATCACCGCGAAGACGGCAAGCCGGATCTGGCGGTAGATCGCCGGCCAGGTGGTGAACAGAAAGCCTGCAACGCGGCCGTAACCAAGCGAGGCGGCAAGCCTGTTGGATGCTGACAGCGGTACCTGCGGTAAAGCCGCAAGCGTCATCAGCAACAGGAAAGGCACTTCCTTGACGATCAGCCCGGCCATGAAGGAAAGCCCGAGCGGATCGTTGACGATCAGCCAGTCGGGCGGCCTTTCCCAGCCGGTCGCCCAGGGCGAGACAAGCCGGGCCAGGAAGCCGGATGGTGCGATCATGAAGGCGAGGCCGAAGGCGGCCGCGGCATGCGGCACGGCAAGCAGCGGCGAGACGAGTGACTGGATGAAGTGGAAGGTGCGCGTTTCCGACCAGCCGCCGACGAACAGCGCGACCAGCACGATCGAGATGGCAGCGGTGACGACACCGGCGGCAAGCGCAATCAGGCTGGAGCGCAGCAGGCCCGGCTGGCCGAGAACTGTCATGAACGGTTCGAGCGAGAGCTCGCCACCGCCAAGCGCCGGCAGATAGCCAAAGGCCGGAAGGATGGTACCGGCCAACCCGCCGATCACCGGCAGAGCCAGCAAGGCAATGGCGATACCGGGCGCGAAACGGAGCATTGGCCTGCGCGCCCCGGTCGCCGGATCAGTTGGCGACGCCGTAGCGCGCGGCCCATTCCTCCTCGACCATCGCCATCCAGGACGGGTGCGGTTCGGGCAGTGTCGGGCCGAGCTGCTCGGGCTTCAGCGTGGCAATGCCGAGATCGAGCTCGGCAAAGCGGGCGCGGTCTTCGCCGGACAGTTTCTCGATGGCGAGAACGGTCGGATCGCCCCAGACATTGGGATCCTGCTTGCGGGCCTGGGCTTCCGGCGAGAGTAGGAAGTTCGCGGTCACCAGAGCGCCAGCTTTGGCGGCTGCATTGTATGGGATCGCGACGAAGTGGGTGTTGGACAGCGTACCGCCGGAGAAGGTGAAGGAGCGCACCGTGTCGGGCAGCAAATCATTGGCGATGGCGGCGGAGGCCTCGGCCGGATTGAATGCGAAGGTAATATCCAGCTCACCATCGGCGAGCAGTTGGCTCATCGAGGGGTAATCCTTCGGAAAAGCCTTGGCCGAACGCCAGAGGTGGGGATGCAAGTCGTCGAGATAGTCGAACAGCGGCTTCGTCACCGCGGCGAATTCCCCGGCCTTGACCGGCTGCAACAGCTTTTGCGGATCGGCGGTCTTTTCCGACAACACCTGCTTCAGAAAGGTCGAACCGATGAAATCCGGCGGCTGCGGATAAGAGAAACGGCCGGGATTGGCCTTGGCCCATTGCAGCAGTTCGTCGGCGGAATCCGGCAGGTCGCTCGCACCGGTGCGGGCGCTGTCATGGAAGAAGACCAGCTTTGCCATGCCCCAGGGCGATTCCATTCCGTCGGTAGGAATGGTGAAATCGGTGGTAATCGTCGGCTTGGTCTCGGCATCAACATATTGCCAGTTCGGCAGTTTCTGCGCCCAGTCCGGACCGAACAAAAGGCCCTGCCGCTTCATCGAGGCGAAATTCTCGCCATTGATCCAGATGAGGTCGATAGCGCCGTTCTCGTTCTTTCCGGCCGCTTTCTCGGTAACCACCGAGGCAACGGCGTTGGCCGTATCGTCGAGCTTCACATGCACCAGCTTGACGCCGTAGCGCTCGCGCAACTCGTCACCGACCCAGCCGATATAGGCGTTGATGTTTTCCGACCCGCCCCATGCGTTCCAGTAGACGGTCTCGCCTGTCGCATCTTCCAGAACGGCATCCCAGTTCGCCGGCTCGATTTCGGCGGCGGACAGGTGGGTAGCGGACATGGCCAGCGCGGCAAGCGCCGTTGCAAGCATTTTCATCGAGATTGCCCCTCGGTTTACAAATCCTCGTGGGCGGAGACCATAGATGGGGCAAGCGCCGCGTCAATTGCGACACAGCTACACGCTTTGTCACATTCCGGTGAGGCAGACGCCTAGTCGCGCTGAGCGATCTCGATCTTCCTGACCATTTTTTCCGGCTGCGGACGGTCGAGATCGATGGCGAGCAGCCCGTTCTTCAGTTCCGCGCCGAGCACCCGCATGCCGTCGGCGAGCACGAAGGCCTTCTGGAACTGGCGCGCGGCAATGCCGCGATGGAGATATTCGCGCGGCTCGTCATCGGTCTGGCGGCCGCGAATGACCAGTTGCGAATCCTCGGTGGAGATATCGAGATCGTCGATGGAAAAGCCGGCGACGGCGAGCGTGATGCGCAGGACTTCGGTTCCTTCGCTGACCAGCCGCTCGATATTGTAGGGCGGATAGCCATCCGCATTCTTTGCAATGCGTTCCAGCGATTTTTCGATGGTCTCGAAACCGAGCAGAAGCGGGCTCGAAAAGGTCGGCACGCGCGACATGACCATGTCCTTTCGTCAAAAGCGACACTCGCGGCGAACCCGTTGTGGCATTCGCCGCCGCTCCTGATATGGTCTGCCGAAAAGACGATTGCAAGCAAACGCATAGCAGGGAATTCATGGCCAGCCGCGCCATCATCATCGACACCGATCCCGGCCAGGACGACGCCCTTGCCATCCTGCTGGCGCTGGCCAGCCCGGAACTGGAGGTGCTCGGCATCACGGCGGTCGCCGGCAACGTGCCGCTGGCGCTGACCGAGAAGAACGTGCGCAAGATTTGCGAGCTCGCCGGCAAGCCGGAGACGAAGGTTTTCGCCGGGGCGATCCGGCCGCTGGTCCGCGAACTCGTCACGGCAGAATACGTCCACGGCAAGACCGGGCTCGACGGGCCGGATCTGCCGGAACCGACCATGGCGCTGCAGGAACAGCACGGCGTCGATTTCATCGTCGAAACGCTGCGAGCGCGCGGCGACGGGGAGGTGACGCTGTGCACGCTGGGACCGCTGACCAATGTCGCGCTGGCGCTGATCCGCGCGCCCGACATTGCGCCGAAGATCGATCGGATCGTGATGATGGGCGGCGGGTTCTTCGAGGGCGGCAACGCGACGCCGGCGGCGGAGTTCAACATCTATGTCGATCCGCATGCCGCGAAGACGGTGTTCGCGTCCGGCGTTCCGATCACCATGATCCCGCTCGACTGCACGCACAAGGCGCTGACGACGCATGAGCGGATCGCGGCAATGCGGGCGCATGGCACCGAGGTGACGACGGCGGCGGCCGCGCTGATCGACTTCTTCGAACGTTTCGACGAGGACAAATACGGCACCGATGGCGGTCCATTGCACGATCCCTGCGTGATCGCGTGGCTGTTGAAGCCGGACCTGTTTTCCGGCCGTGACTGCAATGTCGAGATCGAGACCGGGTCGGAACTGACGATGGGAATGACCATTGTCGACTGGTGGGGCGTGACGAAGCGCGAAAAGAACGCGCTGGTATTGCGCGACATCGACGCCGACGGCTTCTTCAGGCTGCTGACGGAGCGGATCGCGACGCTCTAGAGCTCGCCGCGCATCGGTATCGCCGGCTGGGCACCCGGCTTGAGACAGGCCGCCGCGCCCGCGCGCACGGCGAGATCGAGCGCGGCCGGCCACTCCATTCCCTCGGCCAGCGCGGTGGCCAGATAGCCGCAGAAGGTGTCGCCCGCGCCGACGGTATCAACCGGCTCGATTACCGGCGCCGCGACTCTGTGCTTGCCGTCCGGCGTCACGGCGAACGCGCCATCGGCGCCCAGCGTAACGACGAGCGTCTTGCCTGTCCTTTCGACGAAAGCCGCCATGCGGCTCTTGCGGCTCGCGCCCTCCAGCGACAACACCTCCGACAGAAGATCGAACTCGGTCTCGTTGGCGATGACGATATCTGCCTGTCCGGCGAGCGACGGGGTATCCGCCGTAAACGGCGCGGTGTTGAAGATCGAAAGCGCGCCCGCCGCACGGGCCCGGGCAAAGGCGGTCAAGACCGTATCCGGCGGGATTTCGCTTTGGGCCAGGACGACATCCCCTGGCCCGAGCGGAACCGCTTCGACGTCGGCAGACAAGACCTTGGCATTGGCGCCGGCGACGACGGCGATCATGTTTTCGCCCCCGGCATTGTCGACCATGATCAGCGCGACGCCGGTCGAGCTGTCCACCACCGTCTTCACATGCGAAAGATCGACGCCTCCAGACCTCAACAGCTCCAGCGCGCTGTCCGCCTGGACGTCATCGCCGACCGCGCCGATCATCACGACCTCGGCCCCGGCCCGGCGGGCGGCCAGCGCCTGGTTGGCGCCCTTGCCGCCGGGCGCGCTGGCAAATGACGGCCCCTGCACCGTCTCGCCCGGTTTCGGCAGGCGTTCGACACGGGCTGTCAGGTCGAGATTGATCGATCCCGGAACGACGATCACGGCTGGCCTCCTCGCTTGATGTGCCGGACGGTTACGCTAGACAGATTCAGCGGCGTTTGCCATCGCCGGGGAGCACTTCAAATTTGCGAAGAAATTCTTATCTGTTGCGCTGCAATGGCGTTGACTTGGCGCGCGCAGCTATTTAAACGGTGCGGCCTAGCCAAACCGTGCCCAGATGGCGGAATTGGTAGACGCGCACGGTTCAGGTCCGTGTGCCGCAAGGCGTGGAGGTTCGAGTCCTCTTCTGGGCACCATTTCTTTCCCGACAGAAGAAACATGATCGCGCGGCCGGACCGACCGCGCGAAGCGCCTATTCCTTGACGTAGGGCTTGCCGTCGGCGGCCGGCGGGCGGGAGCGGCCGACGAAACCGGCGACGACGACGATCGTCGCGATATAGGGCGCCATGGCCAGGAATTCCGACGGAATCGGCGTGCGCAACAGCGCGAGTTTCTGCTGAAGCGAATCGGCAAAGCCAAAGACAAGCGCTGCCGACAGGGCTCCGACGGGATGCCAGCGGCCGAAGATCATCGCGGCAAGGCCGATGAAACCGCGGCCGCCTGTCATGTTCTCGTCGAAACGGCCGACCGTACCGAGCGTGAACCAGGCGCCGCCGAAACCGGCGACCATACCGGCCAGCGTCACGTTGATGTAGCGGGTGCGGTAGACATTGATTCCGAGCGTGTCGGCGGCACGCGGATGCTCACCGACGGAACGCGCACGCAGCCCGTAACGGGTATAGAACAGGTAGTAGGTCGCCACGCCGACCAGCACCAGCGCGCCGTAGACGAACAGGTTCTGGTTGAACAGCATCGGGCCGATCACCGGAATGTCGCCGAGCAGCGGGATCTTCCAGGAGCGGAAAACGGGCGCGTTGTTGAGAAAGCGGTACTCGGCGAAGACCTGGCTCGAGACATAGGAGGTCACGCCGAGCACGAAGAGGTTGATCACGACGCCGGCGATGATCTGGTCCATGCGGTAGGTGACGACCAGCGCGGCGAGAATGAAACCGAACAGTCCGCCGATTGCCACGGCGAAGGCAAGCCCGCCCCAGCCGCCGAGCAACGAGCCCATCAGCGCGCCGGTGAAGGCGCCGGCGAGCAGCATGCCCTCGATGGCGATGTTGACGACGGCGACACGTTCCGACAGGACGCCGGCCAGCCCGCCAAGCGCGATCGGCACGGCGCGCACCATCGTGGCCTGCAGCATGCCGGTCAGCGAAAAGGACTTGCCCGCCGTCGCCCAGACGAGGAAGGCGGCGACCGTGATGGCCAGGCCGACCGCAATCGAGATTGTCGACCACTTGGTGCCGCCGCGCAGGAACTGGCGCACGCCGAGAAAAGCGAGGACCGCCGCCGCGATGTAGTTGAAGGGCGTTGCGGGGACGACGAGGTTCGGAAGGGCCCAGGTATCGGTCGGGCGCGACAGGCGGAAGGTCGCGTCGCCCGAGGAGTCCATGCCGAACACGCCGGCCACGAAGATGGCCAAGGCAAGCAGGATAAACCCGTAGATGCGCGCCTGACGCGCCTTGTGCGTATCGAGCTTGCCTTCGGGCGCGAGGTCCGTTGTGGATGCTGCGGTCATGGCCGGTTACTCCTTGCGTCCCGTCGAGGGCTTCTGGAAGCCCCAAGGGAAGATCGCGCGCACGAGAAGCGGCGCGGCAATGAAGACGATGATGAGCGCCTGGATGATGCCGATCAGGTCGATCGAAACGCCGGCATCGACCTGCATCTGGCGGCCACCAGCCTCCAGCGCGCCGAACAGAAGCCCGGCGAACAGAACCCCGATCGGATGCGAGCGTCCGAGCAAAGCGACGGAGATGGCATCGAAACCAATGCCGGCCGAAAAGCCCGGCGTGGCGCGGCCCAGAACGCCCATGACCTGGTTGGCGCCCGCCAGACCAGCCAGCGCACCGGCCGTGGCCATGGCGGCTACGATGATCAGCGAGGCACGCATGCCGGCATAGCGCGCGGCATCCGGATTTTCGCCCGAGGCGCGGAACTCGAAGCCGGTCTTGGTCTTGAACAGCAGCCACTGCACGAAGAAAACCGCGACCAACACAAGAATAATGCCGGCATGGACACGCAGGTTCGGATCGATCCAGGCGAACAGGCGCGGCAATTCCGCGCTTTCCAGCACCGACTTGGAAACGGGGTCTGCGCGGCCCGGCCGCTGCACCCAGTTCAGCCCCAGCATGTAATCGAGCAGCAGGTAGGAACTCAGGTTGAGCATGATGGTGGAGATCACCTCATGCGCCCCGGTCGCCGCGCGAAGATAGCCGGCAATTGAGGCATAGGCCGCGCCGCCGACCGCGCCGGCGAGCAACGTCAACGGCATGTGAATGATCCAGGGCAGGCCGGCAAAGGAAAACCCGACGATCGCGGCAACCAGACCGCCAACGACGATCTGGCCTTCCGCGCCGATGTTGAACAGGCCGGCGCGGAATCCCAGCGCCAGGCCAAGACCGGCAAGAATAAGTGGCGCGGCGGCCGTAAACGTCTCCGACAGAGCGTTGAGCGAGCCGACCGACCCTTCGAGAAGGGCGAGGTAGGACCTGCCGATCGTCGCGATATCGACAGCCGTCGCCAGCATGACGAGCGCGCCGACAATCAGGGCGACGACGACGGCAAAGATCGGCACGATGACGAGGTCCTCGAACTCGGCACGCCCGGGCGCGGCGCGCTGCATGAGCTGCTGCATCAGCGTCTGCTTGTCATTTGTCACGTCGGTCATGCTGGCGCTCCCGCCATGGCAAGGCCCACGGCATTCTTGTCGACCGGTCCGGCCGTTGCATCAAATTCGGCGACAATCCTGCCCTCAAACATGACGAGGATGCGGTCCGACAGGGACATGATCTCGTCGAGTTCGGAGGAAACGATCAGGACGCCGTCGCCTTCGTCGCGAGAATCCATCAACCGGCTATGGATATACTCGATGGAGCCGACATCGAGGCCGCGCGTGGGCTGCGAGGCGATAACCAGCTTGGTCTCGCGCTCCAGTTCGCGCGCAACGACCATCTTCTGCTGATTGCCGCCGGACAGGTTGCCGGCCTTGAGATAGATCGACGGGGTGCGCACGTCGAAATCGACTGCATACTGCGCCGACGTCTTCAACACCTCCGGCCAGTTGATGCTCGGGCCGGTGGAGAAGCGGTCATCGTAATAGGTGTTGAGCACCATGTTTTCGTAGATGGTGAAGTTCGAGATCATGCCGGATTTGTGCCGGTCTTCCGGGATATGCGCCATGCCCATGCGGTGACGTTCACGTACCGAGGCGTTGGTGATGTCGTCGCCAAGGAAAGCAACCTTGCCGCTGGCGGCATGCTGGAGGCCGGTCAGCGCCTCGATCAGCGCCGACTGGCCATTGCCCTGAACGCCGGCGATGCCGACGACTTCGCCCGAGCGGACATGAAAACTGACATGATCGACCGCGATATCGTCGTTTTCGCGCAGGACCACCAGATCCCTTATGTCCAGAAGCGTCTCGCCAGGCTTGAACGGGCCCTTCACAACATCAAAGGAAACCGGGCGGCCAACCATCATTTCGGCCAGTTCCTCCTCATTGAGCGACTTCGGATCGCCCTCGCCGACGATCCTGCCGCCGCGCAACACATTGATGCGGTCGGCGATCTCGATGATCTCGTGCAGCTTGTGGGTGATAAAAACGATCGCCTTGCCGGAGTCGCGCAGCGATTTGACGATTTCAAAGAAATCTTCGACTTCCTGCGGCGTCAGGACGGCTGTCGGCTCGTCGAGGATCAATACTTCCGCCGAGCGGAACAGCACCTTGATGATCTCAACGCGCTGCTGAATGCCGACAGGCAGATTTTCGACCAGGGCGTCCGGATCGACCTCGAGTCCGTATTTCTCGTTGATGTCGAGCACTTGTTTGCGCGCCGTCTTGAGGTCGAGATAGTCCAGCTGGCCAGTCGGCTCGACGCCGAGGATGACGTTCTCCGCGACCGTGAAGACGGGAACCAGCATGAAATGCTGGTGAACCATGCCGATCCCGGCGGCGATGCCGTCGCCCGGTCCCTCGAAGCGGACAGGTTTGCCGTCGATCAGGATCTGGCCTTCATCGGGCGAATAGAGCCCGGAAAGAATATTCATCATCGTGGACTTGCCGGCGCCGTTTTCGCCGAGCAGGCCCAGGACTTCGCCTGCGCGAATAGTGAGGTTTACGTCGTCATTGGCGGTGACCGGCCCGAAGCGCTTCGTTATCCCGCGAAGTTCCACATCCACAGCGTCGCTCTCCCCACTCAAGCAGACAGAAACCCGCCGCCGCAGCGATTACGGCGGCGGGTCAAATCATGGCAGCCTTAGCCGCCGAACTTGATCGAGCCGTCGATGATGCCAGCCTTGATTTCTTCCAGTTCGGCTTTCAGCTCCGCAGGAACAGCGTCCTCGAAATCGTGGAACGGGGCAAGGCCCACGCCCTCGTTTTCGAGCGTACCGACCGTCACGCCGCCCTCGAATGTGCCGTCCATGACGGAATTGATCACGGCCTGCACGGTGGCATCCATGCGCTTGAGCACCGACGTCAGGTAAACGTGCTGCTTTTCCGTGTCGGTGAGGTACTGGTCGGCATCGACGCCGACGATCTTCAGCTTGTCGGTGCCAAGCTCATCTGCGAGCGCGGCGGAACCAAGACCGACCGGACCTGCAACCGGCATGACGATGTCGGCGCCTTCGTCATAGAGGTTCTGGGCAAAGGCGCGGCCGTCGTCCAGGCTCTCGAAGTTGTTGGTGAACAGGCCTTCCTTGGCTTCCGGATCCCAGCCGAGGACGGACACGGAAGTGCCTTTCTTTTCATTGTAGTAGTTCGCGCCGTGCACGAAGCCGTCCATGAAGACGGTCACCGGCGGGATGTTGATGCCGCCGAAAGTACCGAGCACGCCGGTTTCGCTCATGCCCGCCGCCAGATAGCCGGCAAGGAAGGCGGCCTGCTCGGTCGCGAAGACCTGGCCGACAACGTTCGGGATCGCCGGGTCGTAGGCGAAGTCGACGATAGAAAATTTCTGGTCCGGATTGGCTTCTGCCGCCGCCTTGGTGGCGTCGCCCATCAGGAAGCCGACGGTGATGATCACATCGCACTGACCGCCGAGCAGCGAGTTCAGGTTCGCCTCGTAGTCGGTCTCGGCCTGGCTTTCCAGGAACCGGCCGTCGATGCCCTTTTCGCTCATGGCGTCCTCGACGCCTTTCCAGGCGGTCTGGTTGAAGCCCGCGTCATCGATGCCGCCGGTATCCGTCACCTGGCAGGCGGTGAAGGCGGAGGCCATCGACACAGAGCCGAGCAAAAGCGCTGTGGAGACGACTGCGCCGCCGAAAATCCTGCTGAAATTAGCCATTACTTTCTCCCTTGAAAAAACACTTACCCGAAACCGGACAACAGCGGACCATTTGAGTGCGGATTTTACTCCGCCGCAAGCCCTGTCTCAGCCGGTTACCCAACTTCCAGCGCCTCCGGTCCACGCCCGAAATGCGTATCCCCGTCAACACCTTGCGTTATCTATGCATATCCTGACGCGGAATGGCAGAGCTTTTTCGCGACCCGGACATGCGCGAGAACGTCGCGTTGCAAGGTCGGGTCGCGGCGAGGAACCGACTTCGGCAAAAGTTTTCGGAGAACCTTTAATCAGATGAAATATTTGGCATATTATGGTTGCACCAATTGAAGCATATTGCTCCCGGGGAGATGCCGTCCGATGAACGTTCCAAAAGAGAACGCTCGGCAACAATCAAAATGTCAGACCTGCCCCGCCCGGCCATCGGGCATTTGCGGCGCTGCCAAAACGGAAGCGCTGGCCGAACTCGACAGGTCGTCCTCTTTGAAGCTTTTCAACCGCGGCGAGACAATCTTTTCTGCCGACGCCGACGCGTCATTTGTCAGCATCGTCGTTCATGGCGTCGTGAAACTCGTCAACACATGCGAGGATGGCGCTGAAAAGATCGTCGGACTCCTCTATCCGACGGCTTTTTACGGCCGGATGACGAGCGAAAGGCTCGGTTTATCCTATGAAGCGGCGACGGATACCACCATCTGCCGCATCGACCGCGCAGACTTCCAGAGCATTACTGCGAGATATCCCGTCATCGAGAGGCGGCTGCTCAAGGCCACAATGGACGAACTCGACAGAATGCGCACCTGGGTCGCGCTCTCGTCCAAGCGAACCACTCTACAACGCCTGGCGACACTGCTTGCAGTTTTCGCGTCGCGTGCCGATCCGAACAATTACGAGCGTGAAACCGAGCCCGTGAAGCTGTCTCTCGATCGCCGCGACATGGCGGATGTGCTTGGAACAACGGTAGAAACACTATGCCGCAATATGCAGCAGCTCGCCCGCGAAAAAATCATCGAGGTACACGGCACACATTCGTTTCGTGTCGCGAGTTGGACCCGACTTATTGCGAAAACAGGCGAAGCCCACAGCAGTCTGGATCGGATAGGCAAGATGCGGCCGCACGTCGATCCCGACAATATTCATTTGTAGCGGCCACAAATCGAAACGTTACAACAGGCAATGGAGGTTAACCTGTTGGCCAGCTCACGTCGCCGCTGACAATTCCACGATCTCCGTAGTCGTTTCCTCCTGGCGCGCCTGATGGAAACGGCGCTGCAGATCCTGGGCGATTTCCTTGACGTTGGAACGCGCCCGCGTCATCGCGCTCATGCGCGCATCGTTCTCGGCCGCAAACCCCAGCATCAGCGCCTCGCAGATCTCGGTGAAGACATATTCCTCGACGAGCCGGGCAATCAGCAGATGCGCGTCGATCGTCGTTTCCGGTTCGATCGCCGGCTGGGTGCGCTCGATGCGCGCGAAGTCGAACGGCATCAGCCGGCGCAAGACCAATGCGCTGTCCGGGGAAACCGGATCGGCATAGACGACACTGACACGATGGACCTCGCCGCTGTCGAGCCGGGCAAACAGCGCGTCGACCAGATTGCTGGCAAGCGAAGGAACGTCCGCGGCATGGGCCACCATGTTGGCCGACCAGTCCGGCGCATGGCCGCGTTCGGCGAATTCCGACACGCAACGCTGGCCGACCAGCATGTAGCGACGCGTTTCGCCATCGGAGGCATTGTCCAGCACTCCGGAAACGATTTTCTCGTTGTAGGTGCCCGAAAAGCCCTGTGCCGCGCCGACGACGATCTGCAGGTGCGTCACCGGCCCGCGGTACGGCACCGGCAAAAGCTCGCCCGCCGGCACCAGCGCCATCGCGTCCGCCATGGCGCGCGCCACTGTATCCTCATGCTGGCGAATGGCGCGCAAATGCCGGCGCGCCTCCTGCGCATGCGCAGCGGCCATCGCCCGCATGGCAACTATGACGCTCTCGATCTGGTCGATGTTGCCGATACGTTGCTTGATCTCTTCGAGGTGCGCCATCAGCCGGATTCCTTCCCGGCGGGCGAGCGACCGACGCGCGCGATTGCCTGGCGGACGCATTCGACAAGCGCAGCGCGCACATCATCGGTGAGCTCGACGGGTTCGCCCCGAAAAGCTTCGAGCGATTTCTCAGCATGGGTGACCGACGGCAGAATATCCTTGACCGCCTCGATGCGCTCGAGCGGAACGTCGTCCAGCACGCCGGCATCGAGTGCGGCCAGAAGGGCCACCTGATCGGCAGGACGCAACGGCCGGAAGCGGCGCTGGGCGAGCAGCGCGCCGATACGTTCGCCATGGGCGATGCGTTTCTTCAGCGTCTCGTCACCGAAGCCGCCGAAACGCGAGAACATGCGCAGTTCCAGATATTGCGCGTAGTCGAGGCGGACCTTTCCGGCGACCGATTTCAATGCGTCGGTCTGTGCCTTGCCGCCAACGCGGCTGACCGACAGGCCGACATCGACGGCCGGGCGCTGGTTGGCGGCGAAAAGCTGGTTCGACAATACGATCTGCCCATCGGAGATGGAGATCAGGTTGGTCGGGATATAGGCCGACAGGTTGCCCGCCTCGATCTCGGCGATCGGCAGCGCCGTCAGCGAGCCGCCGCCCTTTTCCTTCGACAATTTCGCGGCACGCTCTAGCAGGCGGGCATGCAGATAGAAGATGTCGCCGGGATAAGCCTCGCGGCCCGGCGGCTGACGGGCCAGCAGCGCCAGTTCGCGATGGGTCGCGGCATGCTTGGTCAGGTCGTCGAGGACGATCAGCGCGTGACCGCCCTTGTCGCGAAAATGCTCGGCAATCGTCATGCCGGCAAAGGGCGCCAGCCAGCGCAGCCCCGGTTCCGCGGTCGCCGGCGCGACGACGAAAATGCAGCGGTCGGCCGCTCCCTTCTCGTGGATGGCGTCGATCGCACGACGGACCGCCGTTGTGCGCTGGCCGACCGCGACATAGACGCAGACGATGTCCGTATCCTTCTGGTTGATGATGGTGTCGACGGCAATCGAGGTCTTGCCGGTGGCGCGCTCGCCGATGATCAGTTCACGCTGGCCGCGACCAATGGCAAACAGGGCATCGATGACAAGAATGCCGGTCTCGACAGGCTGGGTAACGAAATCGCGATCGACGATCGCCGGCGCCGGCTTCTCGACCGGCTCGCGGATTGCCGCCTCGACCGGACCGCCCTCATCGAGCGGTCTTCCAAGCGGATCGATTATGCGGCCGAGCAATCCCTCGCCGACCGGCACATCCACCAGCGCATGGGTGCGGCGAACCGCAGTGCCCGCCTCGATATCGGTCACGGTATCGAGCATTGCCGCCTGCAGGCTGTCTTCCTCGAGGCCGAGCACGAAGGCGCGGCTGCCGTCCTCGAAGGCGAGCAGTTCCCCGAACCGCGCCGAGGCAAGACCCGAAACATGCACCAGACCGTCGGCGATTTGCGTGACACGGCCAAGCGATTCGGCGCGCGCGCCAAGATCGACATGACCGATCACGTCGATCAGACCGTCCAGCGCCGCATCCTCCGGCGGCATTTTGCGATCAGTCTTTTTCGCCGCCATCGAGCGCCTCCGCCATACGCGCCAGATCGGCGGCGAGTGAGTTGCGAACCACGCCGTGCCGGCTCTTGAGTTCCAGCCCGGCGATCAGCGATTCGTCGACTTCGACCGGCAACGGGCCGGCATCCGGCAGGGCCGGCGCAATTACCTTGTTGACCGCGGCCTGCTCGGCCTTCGTCAGTTTGCGCGGCGCAACGAGATGCAGGTCGCCACCATCGGCGAGGATCGCTGCCTTCTCGTTTTGATCGATCGCGTCGAGCGCCTCGACAAGGCGTTCCGGATATCCGTCAATGCGCGCATCCCCCGGCATGCCGCCAATCAGCCGGCCGGCGATGACGATGGAGAGCTTGGCCGCGCGTCCCAATTCCTCGGCGCGCTCCTCTTCCATCGCCTGCCTTGCCTCTTCCTTTGCCTTGGAGACAAGGCCGAGTGCCTCCTTCTGCGCTTTGGCAAGCAGATCTTTCTTCTGCATCTCCGCTTCCTCGCGCGCTTTTTCCAAAAGCTCCACGCGCTCGGCTGCGACGCGATCACGCTCGGCCTGTGCCGCCTCCTCGGCATCGCGGGCCGCTTGCTTGGCGTCTTCCGCCTCCGTCAACACACGGTCGGTTTCCGCCTTGCGTTCGGCGATGATGCGCGCGACCGGCCGAAACAGGAAGCGGCCAAGCAGCCACAGCAACACCGCGATGTTGACGAGCTGAAAGGCGAAGGTCCACCAGTCGAACTGCATCGGGCGCGGCCTGTCCTATACCGTGTAGGGATTGGCGAAGAGCAGCAACAGCGCGATCACCAGGCAGTAGATCGCCATGGTCTCGATCATGGCGAGGCCGACGAACAGCGTGCGCGACAGCGTGCCGGCGGCCTCGGGCTGTCGGGCGATGGCGTCCATGGCGGCGGCAACGGCGCGGCCTTCGGCAAGCGCCGGACCGATGGCGCCGAAGGAGACCGCCAGAGCGGCGGCGGCAATACTCACGATCTTGATAATATCCATCAGTCGGTTTCCTTTCGATGGTCCATGCCGGCTTGGCCGCCTTCATCCTCGCCGACGGCGGCCGCGATAAAGACCGTGGCGAGCACGGCGAAAATATATGCCTGGACGGCACCGGTCAGCAGGTCGAGCGCCATCAGCGGAATCGGCACCAGAAGACCGGCAAGCGACAGCACGATGCCGATGACGAATACACCGCTCATGACATTGCCGAACAGACGCACCATCAGGGAGAATGTGCGGGTGATCTGTTCGACGAGGTTGAGCGGGATCATCACCCAGGAAGGTTCGGCAAAAGTCTTCAGATAACCGAGCGGGCCATTGGCTCGAACCCCGTGAAAAATCGTCGCCGCGAAGACAAGCACGGCGAGGGCGGCGTCGGTTTCGAGATGCGCGGTCGGCGGCTCGACACCGGGAATCATCGACGACCAGTTTGCGGCCAGGATGAAGAGGAAAAGGGTGCCGACCAATACGCGGTAAGGCGCCGGATCGCGCCGCATGGTCGATTCGACCTGCGCATCGACAGTGGAGACAATCAGTTCCAACACGGTCTGCGCCGAGCCTGCCTCTAGGCCGAGGCGGCGCGTGAGCAGCCACGAGACGAGCACAAGCACCATCACCACAACCCAGGTCGTGACGACCGTCATGGTGACAGGCACCGGGCCGATCGAAAAGACGGTCTGGACGAGAAGCGGCGATTCGTTCACGTCTCCGCCTCCGCTTGCGCCAGCACGCGGCGACGCGCCAGCAGAATTCCGGCGGCCCCGGCGATCAAAACCTGGGCGCCAAGCCGGGCGAACAGATAGAGCAGCGCACCGAGGAGAACAAGGCGGCCGATCTGCAGCAGCGCGGCGGTCCAGTCGCCCTCGACGAAGCGGCGGGCGACCGCCTGCAGCGACCGGAAATGCAACAACCCTGCGGCAAAGCCGACCGCGAGCCCGGCGAGCGCCAAGGCAAACCAGCCGGGCGAAAAGGCAGTCATTTCGGAAAGGGACGAGAGGCTCATTGCTCATGCATCCAGCGAAAGGCGAGCCACAAACCCAGCGCCGCGCCGAGCATCGTCAGCGCGGCGGAAAGCGTGATACCTGTACCGAGCATCCGGTCCAGCCAACCGCCGATGAAGAGGGCGGCAAGAACCGGGATGACGATCATCCAGCCGAGAATGCCGATCTGGCCAAAGCGGCGTCCGAGAGATGGTTCGGGATCCTTCACCAGCATCCTGTCGCGGTCGGCCGCCTCTCGCGCGGCCTCGCTCAGATGGTTCTTTTCGGAGCCAACTTCACTCATTGGAATATCTCGTCCAGTGCGGTTTCGACCGACATACCGTGGTCGGAGGATAGATGGCGCATGATCTGCCGGATCGCGCGCGCATGCAAACGGGCCTGGCTGACGCGGGCGGAGCTGGCCGCCTGCGAGGCGGCTTCGCGGTGAGCGCGGACATCGGCTTGCAGTTCCGGCAGGTCCGCGCCGACAACGCCCTCGCGGCAGGCGATGCGGATCATCCTGCCGTCCTCGACGGTCATCACGCCGCCGTAAAGCGCGCAATAACGCCAGCCATCATCGGCTTCCCGCCAGCGCACGACGCAGGATTTCAATACGCTCAGCATGTCGGTGTGGCCCGGCTGAATTCCGAAATCGCCGCTGTCATCGACGGCGCGGAACGAGGTGACGTTTTCCGCCGAAACGACGACCTGAAGCGGCGTCGTAATGACCAGAGATATCGGCTCCCGGTTCATGCCGCCGCCTTTCCCGCACGCGCTTTCTTCTCCTTTTCGCGCGCCTCGTCGAGATTGCCGATCATGTAGAGCGAGCTTTCATCCCAGTCGTCGCACTCTCCGGCGAGAATGGCGCGGCAGCCGGCGACGGTTTCGGTCACCGTGACCGAACGCCCTTCCGCGCCGGTAAATGCAGCGGCGGTGAAGAAAGGCTGGGTGAGAAAACGCTGCAGCCGGCGCGCGCGCCCGACAGCGCGGCGCTCCTCCGCGCCCAGTTCCTCGACGCCCAGCAGGGCAATGACGTCGCGCAGCTCACGATAATGTTCGACGATCTCGCGCACCTCGCCGGCGACATCGGCGTGTTCCTGGCCCACGACAAGCGGATCGAGCAGGACCGAGGTCGTGGCGATCGGATCGATCGCCGGATAAATTCCCTCCGCGGCAAGCTGGCGCGACAACACGACCATGGAATCGACATGACTGGCAATGGCGCCAACAGCCGGGTCGGTGAAATCGTCGGCGGGGACATAGACGGCCTCGATGGCCGTGACCGAGGCGTTGCCAACCGAGGCAATGCGCTCCTGCAGATCGGCAACCTCGGTCTCCAATGTCGGCTGATAACCGACACGCGACGGCATGCGGCCGAGCAGGCCCGAGACCTCGGATCCCGCCTGGATGAAGCGGAAGACATTGTCCATCAGCAGGAGAACGTTCCGCGCCTTCTCATCGCGGAAATATTCGGCAATCGTCATCGCGGTCAGCGGTACACGCCAGCGCGCACCGGGCGGCTCGTTCATCTGGCCGTAAACCAGCACCGTCTGGTCGAGAACGCCGGAGCCCTTCATCTCGTTGAGCATCTCGTGACCTTCGCGGCAGCGCTCGCCGACCCCGGCGAAAACCGAGATGCCGTCATAACCGGCGACCATGGCATGGATAAGTTCCATTACCAGCACCGTCTTGCCGACGCCGGCGCCGCCGAACATCGCCGCCTTGCCACCTTGCGCGAGCGGGGCGAGCAGGTCGATCACCTTGATGCCGGTCTCGAAGATGTCGGTCGCCGCGCTCTGGCGCGCAATCGGCGGCGCGGCGTGATGGATCGGCCGTCGCGGCACGCCGGCTTCCAGCAGTGCGCCATTGTCGGCGGGCTCACCGAGCATGTCGACCAGGCGGCCAAGCACGGCGTCGCCAACCGGCGTCATCACCGGGTTTCCGGTCGGCATGGCGGGGGCGCCGCGCCACAGGCCTTGGGTCGGCTGGAACGCAATGGCGCGAACAAGGCTTTCGGAAAGGTGCGCCTGCGTCTCGGCAAGTATCACGGTTTCACCGGCATCGATACGGATGGCTTCGTGGATTTCCGGCAGACTGCCCTCGATGGCAATGTCCAGAACGGGACCACGCACCGCGGCGACGCGGCCGCTGCGCCCGGGCATATCCTGCGCCTTTTCAGCCATGTGCCAAATCCGTTTCCGTTGCGGCGACCAGAATGCTCATGGATGCATGTTAAAGCGTTTCGCGCCGCGTCTCTACATTGACCTTCGTCAATCGAGCGTGCGGCGGAAGCGGAGCAGGGCGATGGCGGCGAAAACGACGACGAACAGCACGAGGATGGCGATATGGTTCGCCACGGTGTCGAAAGTCGCGCCCTTCAGCATGATCGCGCGCACCATGCGCAGGAAATGCGTCAGCGGCAGGCATTCACCGACGGCCTGCGCCCATTGCGGCATGCCGCGGAACGGGAACATGAAACCCGACAGGAGAATCGAGGGCAGGAAGAAGAAGAAGGCGAGCTGCATTGCCTGCATCTGGTTCCGGGCGAGTGTGGAAATCGTATAGCCCAGCAGAACCAACGCCAGGACGAAGATCAGCACACCGACAAGCAGCAGGCCGAGATGGCCGATGAAGGGGACAGAGAACAATATCTTGGCGGCCAGAAGGATGACGCTGACCTGTACCGCGCCGACAAACAAATAGGGCAGGATCTTGCCAAGCATGATCTCGAAGGGCGTAGCGGGCAGCGACAGCAGATTCTCCATCGTGCCGCGCTCGATCTCGCGGGTCAGCGCCATCGAGGTCATCATCACCATAGTCATCTGCAGAATAATGCCTAGCAGGCCCGGAACGATGTTGTAGGACGTTATGCCTTCCGGATTGTAGCGCTTGTGGACCACGACCTCGAGCTGGCCATCGAGCGCGGCGGCCGCTTCCGCCGCTGCCGGCTGCTCGCGCAAAAGGGCCTGCGCGGCGACGGTACCCAGTGTGGAGACGGCGCCGGACGCAACGGACGGATCGGTGGCGTCGGCCTCGATCAGGATTTGCGGATGATCGTTTCGCTGCACGCGGCGGGCGAAATCGGAGGGTATGGTGACGACGAAGGAGACATCCCCTTCCTCGAACAGGCGCTCGGCTTCCTCGGCGCTCTCGACGATGTGGCTGAAATGATAGTAGCCGGTCATCTCCAAAGCGGTGACCATTGCCCGGGTATAGTGATCCTGGCTGGTCGTCACCAGCGCCGTCGGCAGGTGCTTGGGATCATTGTTGATCGCGTAGCCGAACAGCACGAGCAGAATCAACGGAATGCCGAGCATCATGGCGAAGGTGATGCGGTCGCGCCGCATCTGGATGGTTTCCTTGGCCAGCAGCGCACCGAGACGGCGGAAGGAAAAGCCGAGGATCATGGCTGCGCCTCCGGCTGGCGCATCAACTGGATGAACACGTCCTCGAGGCTGGTCTCACCGCGGCGAACCTTCACGCCGTCATGGGCCACGGTTTCGATCGTCTGTTTCAAGAGCGCCGCGTCGCGACCGACGACATGCAGCGTGGTCCCGAAGGGCGCGACCTGGTCGACACCCGGCGCGTCCGTGAGCTTCCTCATCACGTCGGTAAGATCGTGATCCTCCAATACGTATGTTGTCAGGCCGGCTTCCTCGACAACCTGATCGACCGTCCCGCTGGCCAGCACCTTGCCGTGGAAAATGTAGTGGATGCGATGGCAGCGTTCGGCCTCGTCCATGTAGTGGGTGGACACCAGCACCGTCATGCCGCCAGCGGCACGTTCGTGAATCTCGTCCCAGAACTCGCGCCGCGCCTTCGGATCGACGCCGGCCGTCGGCTCATCGAGCAGCAGCAGTTTCGGCTTGTGCATGACGCAGGCGGCAAGCGCCAGGCGCTGCTTCCAGCCGCCGGAAAGCTGGCCGGCAAGCTGCTGACGGCGCGCCGTCAGGCCAAGATCCTCAAGCGTGTCGCGGACGTAGCTGCGCGCCGGATAAAGGTCGTAGAGCCGGGCGACGAAATCGAGGTTTTCCTCGATCGACAGGTCCTCATAGAAGGAAAAGCGCTGCGTCATGTAGCCGACTTCGCGGCGAATACGGCGGCTGTCGCGGCGCACGTCGAAACCGAGCACGGTGCCCTCGCCCTCGTCGGGCGTCAGCAGGCCGCACATCATGCGGATGGTCGTCGTCTTGCCGGAGCCGTTGGGACCGAGAAAGCCGGCTATCTCGCCTTCGGTCACCTTCATCGAGACGTGATCGACCACGGCGCGGCCGGAGTAACGCTTGACCATGCCGTGAACATCGATGACGTCCACTAGTTCGTCTCCGCGATGTCGGCATCGACGATCTGGCCCGGTTTCAGCGCGCGCGCCGTTTCGTCGGGCAGCGCCTCGACGAGATAGACAAGCTTCTGGCGGTTATCGAGCGAGTAAATCACCGGCGGCGTGAATTCCGGCTCGTCGGCAATATAGTAAATCGTCGCCTTCATCCCGGGTTCGCAGCCGTCGCAGCGCACCGCCAGACTGGTTCCTATGGCTATGTCGGCCAGCACCGGTTCCGGCACATAAAGGCGCAGCTTGGTCGCGCCATCCGGCAGGACCGAAACAATCGGCGCCTGCGGCCCGGCAGTCTCGCCGGCGTTGCGGACGACATCGAAAACACGGCCGGTGACCGGCGATTCGACCGTGCGCTTGGAAAGCCGCCACTCGGCATTGTCGAGCGCGGCCTTGGCCTGGTCGACGGCGGCCTCGGCGGCGGCGATGGTGTCGGCGCGGGCCGGCAAACGGGCGACGGTCAGATTGGCTTCCAACTCGGCTACCTTGGCGTTGGCAAGCTCGAGGCTCGTTTCAGCGGTGTCATAGTTCGCCTGCGACGTAATCCCCTGTTTCAGAAGATCGGCCTGCCTGTCGCGAACGCGCGTCGCCTCGGCGGCCTGCGCACGGGCGGAGGCGAGCGCAGCCCGGATCGCCGCGATCTCTTCCGGCCGCTTGCCGAGCTTGAGATCGGAAACCTGGCTGCGGGCCTGGGCGAGCGCAGCCTTTGCCTGCGCGACCGCGATCTCGGCATCGCGCTGCTCCATCCGCGCAAGAACCTGGCCAGTCTCGACAGGATCGCCGCGCTCGACTTCCACGGCCTCGATCTGCGCCGCCTCGATGGGCGTGATCAGCACATATTCGCCTTCGACATAGCCGACAGCGAGGCCTGGCGACGGTTCGCAGTCACCAAACAGGCCGGCCAGAACCGGCAGCATGCAGAACAGTTCCATCATTGCGGATCTTCCTCGCCCGACATGAGCATGATTGCATTACGCGACGCAATCTAACCGATTTCCGATTCGATAGGCCAGCACTTAATGTACGGCGGGTCATTAAAATTTCAACCACGTCGAACCATGGCCTGGCTGCATGAAATCAGGCGACGTCGCGGCTGGCGGGGATGTGCAAACCCGGAAGCGGCCTTTTCTGCGCCGACATCGAGGAGGCGCGCCAGCCGCTCGATATCGGCTTCGGTCGTGACGGGCACGATGCGATCCACCATGGTTCAGGGAAAAGCGCATTCGGCCTCGATCCAGCTTGCAAGCTCCGCGTCCATACGCGCGGCGAGTTCCAGTACGATGCCGCGCAGCATCGCGCCGTTTTCGGGAAGGTTGTCGCACGGCCGGACAACGATCTGCCCGGCATGATGGAACGGCTCGGCGACCGGGTGCATTTCCTGCACCTGCGCAACGTCAAGCGCGAGACCGACGCGCCGCGCGATTCGTTCCACGAGGCGGATCACCTGACAGGCGACACCGACATGGTGGCGCTGATCGCAGTGGCGCTGACCGAAGAGGCGAAGCGCCGCAAGGCGCAGCCCGGTTATCCGGCAATCGGCCGTATGAAGGGACTAGCCGAACTGCGCGGTATCATCGCCGCGCTCTCACACGGTAAACTCGGAAGCATAGCCGGCTAATTAGACGATTCATGTTTTTACGTCCGGTTCGGTGCGACCGGTATGCCGCTGGATCCCGGCGATCTTTTCTGCCGCGGCGATGACCCTGGCGAGCGCCTCCTGCGCATCGCGATGCATTTTCGCCGGATCGGTTTCGACATCCTCGAGATAGACGCGCAAAGTCGCGCCGACGGTGCCGGTGCCGGACAGGCGGTAGACGATGCGCGCACCGCCTTCGAAGCCTAAACGGATGCCCTGCCCCTCCGACCGCGATCCGTCGACCGGATCGTCATAGGCGAATTCGTCGGCCGTTTCGACGGTCAGGCCGCCGATATCGTTACCCGGCAAAGCACCAAGCTTGCCGCGCAGCTCCTCCATCAGCGCATTGGCCTTGTCCGTGTCGACGGCTTCGTAGTCGTGGCGCGAATAGTAGTTGCGGCCGTACTCGTTCCAGTGCGCTGTCATGATGTCGGCGACGGACCGACGCTTGACCGCCAGGATATTCAGCCACAGCAGCACGGCCCAGAGGCCGTCCTTTTCGCGGACGTGGTCGGAACCGGTTCCGGCGCTTTCCTCGCCGCACAGCGTGGCACGTCCCGCGTCGAGCAGGTTGCCGAAAAATTTCCAGCCGGTCGGTGTCTCGTAGCAATCGAGCCCCTTCGCGGCGGCGACGCGGTCAAGCGCCCGGCTTGTCGGCATGGAACGGGCGACGCCTTTCAGGCCGGAAGCATAGCCGGGCGCGAGATGGGCGTTGGCGGCGAGCACGGCAAGACTGTCGGACGGCGTGACGTAGATCCCCTTGCCGACGATCATGTTGCGGTCACCGTCGCCGTCGGATGCGGCGCCGAAATCCGGCGCGTCGTCGGCGAACATGGTGTCCATCAACTCCTTCGCCCAGATCGGGTTCGGGTCCGGGTGGCCGCCGCCGAAATCGGGCAACGGCACGGCATTGACGACGCTGCCCGCCGGCGCGCCGAGCTTCTCCTCCAGGATCGCCGTCGCATACGGGCCGGTTATCGCGTGCATCGCGTCGAAGCGGATACGAAAGCCGGAGGCGAGCAGGTCACGGATGGCGTCGAAATCGAACAGCTGCTCCATCAGCGCGGCATAGTCGGCGACCGGATCGACGATCTCGATCGCCATGCCGGCAAGCTCGGCCGTGCCGGGCTTCGACAGGTCTATATCCTGCGTCTCGATGATGTCGTAGGACCTCACCTTTCTGGTCGCCTCGAAGATGCGGTCGGTGACGTCCTCCGGCGCGGGGCCGCCATTGGCGGTGTTGAACTTGACGCCGAAATCCTCGTCCGGGCCGCCGGGATTGTGGCTCGCCGACATGATAACGCCGCCGTCGGTCTTGCGCAGGCGGATAAGGTTGGAGGCGGCGGGCGTCGACATGAGCGCGTCCCGGCCGACGATCACCCTGTCCGCGCCGCTCGCCGCGGCCATGCGCAGGATTACCTGGGCCGCACGATCATTGAAGTAACGGCCGTCGCCGCCGAGCACGAGGGTCTTGCCTTCGGCACCGCCGATGCCCGCCCAGATCGCCTGGATGAAATTCTCCAGGTAGTGCGCGCCCATGAATTCGCGCGTCTTCTTGCGCAATCCGGAGGTACCGGGCTTCTGACCTTCGATCGGCGTGGTCTCGACGGTGATACGCTGCATTTTCCTACTCCTAACGTCCGGCTCGGGCCATGATCTCCGCCGTGCGGCGGAACCGCTCGTCATCGGCGAAAGCCGACGCGGCGACCGGCAGACGGCGGCGCCAATTGGGATGTTCGAACACCGTGCCGGGCAAATTGGCCTGTTCCTCGATCCCCAGAATATCGTCGGCCTGCAGGGCGACAAGACGCGAGCCGGAATCGGCGAGAAAGGCGTGCATGGCGTCAGGCGTATCGCAAGCGTTGCCGATCAGCGCATGGAACGAAGCGACGTCCTCGAATCGCTGTGCCTGTTCGGCCGCAGCGGCTTGCTCATCCACGTGACCCAGCCTGGCGCGCCACTCGATATCGCGGCCCTTGCGCCAGCCGCGCCATGTCGGAAGGTCATGCGATGCAAATGAGGCGAGCGTCTGGGGATCCCAGGACGAGGACGGCAGGAAGCCGCGGTCGCCGTGCCAGTCGCGCTCGAAGATGGCAACTCGGCAACCGAGGATACCGGAGGCATGAAGGTCGGCGCGCAGGCCGTCGGGGATGTTGCCGAGGTCCTCGCCGATGATCGTCGCGCCGGCCCGCGCCGCCTCGATACGGGCAACGGCGAGCATGGCTTGCTTCGGCATGGTCACGTAGAGGCCGGGCAGGCCGTCCGGACACCAGAAGGTGCGTTCGAAACCGAGAATGTGATCGATACGCAGCAAGCCGCAGAACCGGAACTGTTCGCGCAGCGTTTCGGCCAGAACGGCAAATCCGCTTTCGACCAGCGCGCGCGGCGACAATGGAGCGACCCCCCAGACCTGACCTTCCGCCGAAAAGGCGTCCGGCGGCGCGCCGAGCGACACGCCGCGCGCGAACAGAGCCGGATCAGCCCAGGTTTCCGCGCCGGACGGATGGGTGCCGACGGCAAGGTCGAGATAGAGGCCGTAATGCATGCCGGCGTCGTGGGCGGCCTGCCGCGCCGCGCCGAGCCCGCATTCGGCGCGCCATTGCAACCAGGCATGAAACGAGACGCGGTCGGCGCGCGCGGCGGCGAACTCGTGCACCGCCGCGTTTTTCGGATTGCGGAGCTCTTCCGGCCAGCTCATCCAGTAGGCGCCATGAACCTCCGACAGGGCCTGATGGATGGCGAAGCGGGCGAGCCCCTCGCCACGATCTTCGCGCCAGACCCCGAATGCGGCATCACCGTCAACCGACGAGAATCGCCGCCATGCGGCTTCAAGCGCCCTGCGCCGTGCCGTCAATGCCTCGGGATAGTCGATCAGGTCGTTTTCGGCGTTTGCGTCGTCTCCCTCAACGGCGATGTGATTGACGTTGAGATGACGGCGGCTCGACGGCGCATAAGGACTGAAATTCTGCGGGTCGTCGGGAAAACCGGCATGGACCGGATTGATGCCGAGGAAATCCGCGCCGAGCGATCCCAGCGCCGTGGCGGCGCGCGCGAGATCGAGATAGCTGCCGAGCCCGCCGCCCGCTTCCGGCTTCAGACCGTAGAGTGGTACCGTGACACCCCAGCCGCGCGGCGCCTCGGCAAGGCGGTCCGGCGCGACCAGCAGCGTTGTCGCATCATCGCCGACATGAAGGCGGTGGCGGCCGAGCGGAAGCGGATCGAGCGCGATCGACCCTTCGGCGCGGCCCTCGCGGAAATCGCCATCCTCGCAGTGCAGGCGCCAGTCTGCCGGACCGTCGCCCCGGAGCGGTACACGCGCCCGGGTCCCGACAGCAATGACGAACCATTCGGGGAGCCTGCGGCGGGCGCGATCCTCGCGCAGAAAATGCACGCTCTCCCAGGCCATGGCGTCATTGTCGGCGGCATAGCCCATAGCGGTCAACACGGCGCGCAGGCTTTGCGGCGGCGCCTCGCGCCACTTGCCGGATCCGTCATGATAGCGCCATACGAGGCCCGCCTCACCGGCGAGTTGCTCCAGCGCCTCGCTCATTGCACCTTCTCCAGAACCATGACAGCGACGCAATCGGCGGCGACGGCGACCTTGCCGCCATGCACCACGCGTGCCTCCATATCCGGATGCGCCGTGTCGATCTGCAGGCTCCAGACCTCGCCGGGTGGCGACTCGGGCACGACGACATCGACCTCGTCGCCCGCGTTGAAGACCACGAAGATGGCGTATTCGAGCGCGGCATAGCGCGGCGTTCCCGACGCGGTGCGCATTTCGACGCAGACCAGTTGCAGTTCCGGATTTTCCCAGTCGGAACCCGTCATCGGCTCACCGTCGGCACGGCGCCAGAACAGGTCCTCCTTGCCGTCGATGATGCGCTCGCGCGCATGAAGGAAACGCTTCTGGCGCAGGATCGGATGCGCCTTGCGGAAGGCGATCATGCGGCGGGTGAACTCGAAAAAGGCGGTATCGGCCGCTTCCCAGTCGATCCAGCTTGTCTCGTTGTCCTGGCAATAGGCGTTGTTGTTGCCGCCCTGGGTATGGCCGAGTTCGTCGCCGGCGAGGATCATCGGCGTGCCCTGGGCGAGCAACAGCGTCGCCATCATGTTGCGGCGGCGGCGCGCGCGGGCTGAAAGGATGGCTATGTCCGCGGTTTCGCCCTCGGCGCCCATATTGTCGGAGAAGTTCTCGTTGTGGCCGTCGCGGTTGTCCTCGCCGTTGGCCTCATTGTGCTTGTGAGAGTAAGCCACCACATCCGCCAGCGTGAAACCGTCATGGGCGGAAACGAAGTTGACCGACGCGGTCGCGGGGCGGCCGGAATGATCGAACTGCAGCGCCGAGCCGGTCAGCCGGTCGGCGAGATCGGGCGCGCGGCCCGGATCCTTGCGCCAGAAGCGGCGCACGCCGTCGCGAAAGCGGTCGTTCCATTCCATGAACGGCGGCGGAAAAGCGCCAAGCTGGTAGCCGCCGGGGCCGATATCCCAGGGTTCGGCGATCAGCTTGACCCTGGTCAGCACCGGATCCTGACGGACGGCGTCGAAGAAGGAGGCGCCGCGATCGAAACCCGCCGGCGTGCGCCCGAGCGTGGAGCAGAGATCGAAGCGGAAGCCGTCGACATGCATCACCTCGACCCAGTAGCGCAGCGAATCCATGACCATGCGCAGCACCATCGGATGGTCGAGATTGAGCGTGTTGCCGGTGCCGGTGTCGTTGACGTAGTAGCGCGGATTGCCCTCGAGCCGGTAATAGGCGCGGTTGTCGAGGCCGCGGAAACACAGCGTCGGTCCGAGCTCGTTGCCCTCGCCTGTGTGATTGTAGACCACATCCATCAGTACCTCGATGCCGGCGGAATGGAAGCGGGCCACCATGGTCTGGAACTCGGCGATCGAGGAATCGCTCATGTAACGCGGCTCCGGCGCGAAGAAGCCGATGGTCTGGTAGCCCCAGTAGTTGGACAGTTTCTTCTCGACGAGGAAGCGGTCGTCGAGAAAGGCCTGCACGGGCAGCAGCTCGACGGCCGTAATGCCGAGATCGACGAGGTAGTCGAGCATCGGTTCCGATGCCATTCCGAGAAATGAACCGCGAGGGGCGGCCGCCGGGTGCAGGCTGGTCAGCCCCTTCACATGGGCTTCGTAGATGATCGTCTCGTTTATCGGCGTGTCTGGCGGAAGGTCGTCGCCCCATGAGAAGGACGGATCGGCAACGACGCTTTTCGGCATGAAGGATGCGCTGTCGCGGGTGTCGAAGCTGAGATCGGCGCGTTTCGATCCGGGCTCGTAACCGAGCAGGGCATCCGTCCAGACCGGGTGGCCGGTCAGCCGCTTGGCGTAAGGATCGATCAGCAGCTTGTGCGGATTGAATCGGTGCCCATGATCGGGGCGATAAGGCCCGTGGGCGCGGTAGCCGTAGAGCTGGCCCGGAATCAGGCCGGGGATATAGCCGTGCCAGACATCGCCGTCGCGCTCGGGCAGGTCGATTTGTGCGATTTCAGCCTTGCCGTCCTCGGAGAACAGGCACAGCGTCATGCGCGTGGCGTGCTCGGAAAAGACGGCGAAGTTGACACCGTCGCCGTCAAAGGTTGCTCCGACAGGCGCCGCCTTGCCGGGCTGAATCGTGAAATCGTCACTCATGCGGGTGCGAGGCTTTCGTAAAGCGCTGCGTAGCGCGGCGCCGAAGCGGACCAGCCGACGGGATGGCTCATGGCGCGGCGCTGCATGCGGTTCCAGGCACGCTGGTCCGCGTAAAGATCGCACAACCGCGTCAGCGCGGCGGCAAGGGCATCCGCCTCGACGGGGTGGAACTGCAATCCAGTGGCGACCCCCGCCATCAGGCCCGCATCGTTGGCCGGGATGATCGTGTCGGCGAGCCCGCCAGTCAGCGAGACGACGGGAATCGTGCCATAGCGCAAACCGTAAAGCTGGGTCAGGCCGCAAGGCTCGAAGCGCGACGGCACGATAACGGCATCGCCGCCCGCGATCAGGCGATGCGACAGCGCTTCGTCATAACCGATGCGAACGGAAATCTGCGGTAGCGCCTCGGCGGCAAGCATCCAGGCCGATTCCAGTTCCGCATCGCCGGTACCGAGCAGGATCAGCTGACCGCCGCGGGCGATAAAGGCCGGCAAGGCTTCGAGCAGGACATCGAGGCCCTTCTGGTGGGTCAGGCGCGAGATCACCACGGCAAGCGGGCCGCCGGTATCCTCCAGTCCGAACTCGGCGAGCAGCTCCTTGCGGTTGGGCCGCTTGCGTTTCGGCGAAGCGTAATTGGCGATCTGCGGATCGGTCTGCGGATCCCAGAGGGTTTCATCGATGCCGTTCAGGATACCGACGAGATCGGCCTCGCGGGTGCGCAGGACGCCATCGAGACCCATGCCGAATTCCGGCTGCATCAGTTCGCGCGCGTAGGTGGGGCTCACCGTCGACAGCTTATCGGCATAGACCAATCCCGCCTTCAGGGCGTTGATCTTACCGTAATACTCGAACCCTTCAGGCTGAAAGCCCCATTGCGGCAGGCGCAGATCCTTCAGACGGGAGGCTGGCGCGATGCCGTGAAAAGCGATGTTGTGGACGGTGAGCAGCGTGCCGACCGATCCCGTCGCATCCAGGTCGCGCAGATAGACCGGGACGAGCCCGGCCTGCCAATCATGCAAATGAAGCACTTCCGGCCGCCAGCCACCGATGCCCTCGACGGCGATTTGCGCCGCGACCCAACTCAATGCGGCAAAACGCTCGGGATTGTCGGGCCAATCCTTGCCATCGGCTCCCAGATAGATCGCGCCGGTGCGGTCAAAAAGATGCGGCGCATCGAGGACGAGCAGATCGAGCCCCGAGGCCTTCGCCGCCAGAAGACGGGCTGGAGCGCCCATCAGGTCGGTCTCGGCGCGGACTTCCTTCGCCTTCTTGCCAAGCGTCTTCATCACCGCCGGATAGCCCGGCAAAAGCGTGCGCATCTGCCAACCTTCAGGCGCCAGCGCCGCGGGCAATGCGCCAACGACATCGGCGAGACCGCCGGTTTTGACCAGTGGCGCACATTCGGATGCGACCGAAAGGACGTGCCTCATCCGGCGGCTCTCCTGTCGAGCATCTCCTGAGTGATCAGCGTGACGCCGTTGTCGCTGACACGGAACCACTTGGCGTCCTCTTCCGGGTCTTCTCCGACCACCAGACCCGCCGGAATGACGACTCCACGATCGATGACAACATTTCGCAGCCGTGCAGAGCGCTCGATCACCGCATAGGGCAGGACCACGGCGTGTTCGAGGACGGAATAGGAATTGGAGTGCACTCCGGTAAACAACAGCGAGTTGCGCACCTCGGTGCCGGAAATGATGCAGCCGCCGGAAACGAGACTGGAAACCGCGCTGCCGCGCCGCTCTTCCTCGTCATGGACGAATTTCGCCGGCGGCACGCTTTCCGAGTAAGTCCAGATCGGCCAATGGCGGTCCCACATATCAAGATCGGGCGTGAAATCGGTCAGGTCGATATTGGCCTTCCAGAAAGCATCGACGGTACCGACGTCGCGCCAGTAGGCCGGCGCTTCAGAGGAGGCCCGCACGCAGCTGTCCGTGAAGCGGTGCGCCATCGCCTTGCCGTTCTTGACGATGTCGGGAATGAGATCGCCGCCGAAATCATGCCGGGAGTCCGGATTGTCGGCATCGGCCAGCAGAAGCTCGCGCAGGAACGGCCAGGAAAAGACGTAGATGCCCATCGAGGCCAGCGCGACCTCCGGATCCTCCGGCGTGCCCGGGGGATCGGCCGGTTTTTCGAGGAAATCGGTGATGCGGTCATCCTTGTCGACCGCCATGACGCCGAAGGCCGTCGCCTCCTCGCGCGGCACGGTGAGGCAACCGACGGTCACGTCCGCGCCGCTCTCGACATGCTGGCGCAGCATGATCTCGTAGTCCATCTTGTAGACGTGGTCGCCGGCGAGAATCAGCACGTAATCGACATGGTAGCTGTCGACGATATCGATATTCTGGGTCACCGCGTCGGCGGTGCCGAGATACCACTTGTTTTCCTCGACGCGCTGCGAGGCGGGCAGAATATCGAGATATTCGTTTCGCTCGGGGCGGAAGAAGTTCCAGCCACGCTGGCAATGGCGGATCAGCGAATGCGCCTTGTACTGCGTCGCAATCGCCATCTTGCGGATGCCGGAATTGAGTGCGTTGGAAAGCGCAAAATCGATGATGCGCGTCTTTCCGCCGAAATAAACCGCAGGCTTGGCGCGCTTGTCGGTCAGTTCCTTCAAGCGGCTGCCGCGCCCGCCCGCCAGCACGAACGCCATGCTTCGATTGGTTAGCCGGGTCATCACCATGGTCGCGTCTCCTCCTTCACTTCACTCTTCAAAGGCCAGGATGACGGTCGATAGCGGCGGCAGGGTGACTGGCGCCGATGCCGGCTGGCCATGCATGGCCTCACCCGTCGCCGCGACACCGCCCATGTTGCCACGATTGCCGCCGCCATAAATATCCGCATCCGTGTTGAGCGCCTCGCGCCACTTGCCCTGCAGGGGAAGGCCGCAGCGCCAGTCGCGCCGCTCGACCGGAGTGAAATTGCAGATCACGACAACGGGCGGATCGTCCGGCCCGCCGCGCCTGATCCAGGCATAGATGGAATCTTCGGCCGCGTTGGCCTCAATCCACTGAAATCCGTCACTGTCGCAATCCTTCACGTGGAGTGCCGGTGTCGCACGGTACAGGGTATTGAGATCGCGGATCAATCTTTGAACGCCTGCATGGGCGGGACGTTCCGCCGCATTCCAGTTCAATTCGCCGGACTGGCGCCATTCCTCCGGCTGGGCAAACTCGCAGCCCATGAACAGGAGTTTCTTGCCGGGATGGCCCCACATGAAGCCGTAATAGGCGCGCAGATTGGCAAAGCGCTCGGTGTCGTTTCCCGGCATGCGGGCAAGCATGGAGCCCTTGCCGTGCACGACCTCGTCATGGCTGATCGGCAGGATGAAGTTTTCCGAAAAGGCATAGTGCAGGCCGAATGTCATCTGGTGGTGATGATACTTGCGGTGGATCGGTTCGCGCCCGATGTAATCCAGCGTGTCGTTCATCCAGCCCATGTTCCACTTGTAGCCGAAGCCCAGGCCGCCGGTGTCGACCGGGCGGGAAACGCCGGGATAGGAAGTGCTTTCCTCCGCCACGGTCATGATGCCAGCGACCTCGCCATAGACCGTGGTGTTCATCCGCTGCAACATGGCGATGGCCTCGAGGTTCTCGCGTCCGCCATGAACATTGGGGATCCACTCGCCCTCTTTCCGCGAATAGTCGCGGTAAAGCATCGAGGCGACGGCATCCACGCGCAATCCGTCGACGTGATACTCCTCCAGCCAGTAGAGCGCGTTGGAGACGAGGTAGTTGGAAACCTCGGTGCGCCCGTAATTGAAGATCAGCGTATTCCAGTCCGGGTGATAGCCCTCGCGCGGATCGGCGTGCTCGTAGAGCGCCGTACCGTCGAAGCGGACGAGGCCGTGCGCGTCGGTCGGGAAATGGCCGGGCACCCAGTCGAGCAGGATGCCGATGCCCTTCTCATGCGCAGCTTCAACCAGATCGCGAAACTCGTGCGGCGGACCGTGGCGGATCGTCGGCGCGTAAAGGCCGACCGGCTGATAGCCCCAGGACCCGTCAAAGGGATGCTCGGAGAGCGGCAGGAACTCGATATGGGTGAAGCCCATATCGTGGACGTAATCGACCAGTTCCTTCGCGGCTTCCTTGTAGGAGAGCATACGGTCGTCATCGTCGCGGCGGCGCTTCCAAGACCCCAGATGCACCTCGTAGACGGCGATCGGCGCGGTGCGGGCATTGCGCCCGGTCCGTTCCGCCATCCACGTGTCGTCGCGCCAGCCATAGCCGGCAATGTCGCGCACGATGGACGCTGTCTCCGGCGGGTGCTCGGAACCGAACCCAAGGGGATCGGCCTTGAGCGGTTGCACGGCGCCATCCGGACCGACAATGCGATATTTATAGCGCTGGCCCTCGCCGATCCCGGGAATGAAGATTTCCCACACGCCGGTCGCGCCGCGGCGGCGCATGACATGGCGGCGGCCGTCCCACCAGTTGAAATCGCCGACGACGGAAACGCGCCTTGCGCTCGGCGCCCAGACGGCGAAATGCGTACCGGCTACGCCCTCATGCGTCATCACATGCGCGCCGAGCACAGTCCACAAGCGGCGATGTGTGCCCTCGCCTATCAGATATTCGTCCATCTCGCCGATAACCGGGCCGAAGCGGTAAGGATCCTCGTATTCCCAATCCTCGCCGTTGGCATAGCCGTGCAAGCGATAGGACGCGCCGTCCGGGATTTCGCCGAAGAACACCGAGGGCGCCTTCGGATACGGTGCAAGCTCGACCGGGCCGTCGGGCGTTTCTGCGACGAGCCGGTCAGCGCCGGGATCCTGGGCGATCAGCCAGGTCTTTTCCCCGATGGAATGGGGACCGAGCACGGCGAATGGATCGTCATGCGAGCCGTCTGCTATACGGCGCGCCGCCTGCGCGGACAGGACAGTGGCAATCGGTTCCTCGGCCTTCATGCGGATAGCGTATTCCCCTGTCGGGGAATAGCAACAGTCAAACGTTTCTGGCCAGTGACCGTTATGTGACGGAATGGGCCGCCCAGATATCGTTCATATAGCCGCGAATCGTGCGGTCGGAGGAGAACCAGCCGGTGCGCGCGGTGTTCAACGCCGCCATGCGGACCCAGCGGTCACGGTCCTTGAAGACCTCGTCGACCTCGCGCTGCTTGTCGTAATAGGCGTCGAAATCGGAACAGACGAGGAAGTAGTCCGACCAGCGCAGGTTCTCCACCACGTCGCGGTAACGCTCCGGATCGCCCGGAGAGAAGACGCCGGCCTCGATATCGTCTATGGCGCCGGCGAGCGCCGGGCTCGCCTCGATCGCCTTGCGGGCGTGCTCGGCAACCTCGCGGCGGGCGACGACTTCCGGCGCCGTCATGCCAAACAGGAAGAAGTTCTCCGCTCCGACCTGCTCGCGAATCTCGACATTGGCGCCGTCGAGCGTGCCGATGGTCAAGGCGCCATTCAACGCGAACTTCATGTTGCCGGTGCCCGACGCCTCCTTGCCGGCGGTGGATATCTGCTCCGACAGGTCGGCGGCCGGGATCAGCCGTTCGGCGAGCGTGACGTTGTAGTTCGGCAGATAGACGACCTTGAGAAACTTCGAGGTCACCGGATCGGCGTTGATGAAGCGTGCGACGTCGTTGATCAGGTGAATGATCTTCTTGGCAAACACGTAGCCCGGCGCGGCCTTGCCGGCAAAAATCTTCACGCGCGGCGTCCAGTCCGCGTTCGGATTTTCCTTGATGGCGCGCCACAGAGCGACGGTCTCGAGGATGTTGAGATGCTGTCGCTTGTATTCATGGATGCGCTTGATCTGGATGTCGAACATCGCTTCCGGATCGACCACGATTGTCTCGCTGTCGCGGATGAAATCGGCAAGTTCCACCTTGTTCCGGACCTTTGCGGCGGCGAAATCGGTGCAAAAGCCGGCATCCTCGACATGCGGCTCGAGTTCCGACAGGCGCTCCAGATGGCCGACCCAGTCATTGCCGATGGCACGATCGATCAGCGCGCTCAGCGGCGGGTTGCAGGACAGCAGCCAGCGGCGCGGCGTGACGCCGTTGGTCTCGTTGACGATGCGATCGGGATGCAGCCGGTTCAATTCGGCGAAGACCGTCTGCTTCATCAGATCGGTATGCAGGGCGGAGACGCCGTTGATCTTGTGCGCCATGATGAAAGACAATTCGCCCATCTTGACGTTGCCATGCTCGATCACACGCACCTTGCGGCTCGGATTCTGGCGCGCGTGCAGTTCGTCGATGCGCTCGATCAGCCGCATATGGCGCGGCAGCAGCGAACCCATCAAGCCTTCCGACCAGCGTTCCAGCGCCTCGGGCATCAGCGTGTGATTGGTATAGGACAGGCAAGCGCGTGCGATCGCGACGGCGTCCTCGAAATCCATGCCCCGCTCGTCATGCAGCAGACGCACGAGTTCCGGGCCGGCAATCGCCGGATGGGTGTCGTTCAGCTGGATCGCCGCCTTGAGCGGCAATTTGCGCAGATCGTCATATTCGGATTCGAAACGGCGCAGGATGTCGCGCAGCGAAGCGGCGGTGAAGAAATATTCCTGCTTCAGGCGCAGCGCCTTGCCCTGTTCGGTCGTGTCGTCGGGATAGAGCACACGCGAGATGGTACGCGCCAGTGCCTCCGGCTCGGCCGCGGCGGCGTATTCGCCGCGGTTGAAACGCTCCAGATCGAACAGGCGCGTCGGCTTGGCGCTCCACAGGCGCAGCGTGTTGGCCCATTTGCCGCGCCAGCCGATGATCGGCGTATCGTGCGCCGCGGCGACGACACATTCCTCCGGCTGCCAGAGCGCGCGGTCACCGGTCTCGGCAACGGCGCCGCCGAAGCCGATCTCGAAGGCCGCCTCCGGACGCTCGAACTCCCAGGTATGCTTGCCGGACAACCAGGTCTCCGGTTCCTCGATCTGGCGGCCATCGACAAAGCGCTGGCGGAACAGGCCATGCTCATAGCGGATGCCGTAGCCATGAGCCGGGCATGCGACCGTGGACAGCGAATCGAGGAAACAGGCAGCAAGACGGCCGAGGCCGCCATTGCCGAGCGCGGCGTCCGGCTCGTTGGCGAGGACTTCCTCGAAGGAGATGTCGTAACCCTCGAATACCGCCTTGGCCTGGTCGAGCAGACCGAGATTGACGATGGCGTCTTCCAGCAGGCGGCCGATCAGGAACTCCATCGACAGGTAGTAGACGCGCTTGTGCTGGCCGGCATAGGTCTCGCGCGTGGCGGCAAACCACGGATCGACGATGCGGTCGCGCACGGCGAGCGACAGGGCGACGCGCCAGTCATAGACCTGCGCATGCCCGGGGTCCTTGCCGAGCGAATATTTCAGGTGGTGCAACATGCTTTGACGCAGGTCTGCATTTGTCATGGTCTGTCCCCTGCCGGTCACGGCGATGCAGGTCGGATTGGATGGATTTGGTCTTGGGAGGCCAAAATAAATTTAACCGATTATATCGGTGATAGACGAACAATCCGCAAGGCATATGACAACAGCGCTGCGCCTCGGCGCACAAGGCGTTGCCGCATCGACACAGGAAAGAGCGGGCCAAGCGTTCCAATCGCGCCGGAATCGCTCTAGAAGGCGCATTGAGACGTTTTGCAGGGGTGACGCATGGCCGACAATCCGATCCGTTTGCATCAGGGCGACCTGTCCGAGGAGGCGCTGGCACGTTACGGCGACGCGGTTGCCATCGACACGGAGACGCTTGGCCTCAATCCGCATCGCGACCGGCTTTGCGTCGTGCAGCTTTCGCCCGGCGACGGCACGGCGGACGTGGTACAGATCGCCAAGGGCCAGAAAAAGGCGCCCAACCTGGCCAAGCTGCTGCGCGATTCCAAGAAGACGAAGATCTTTCATTTCGGCCGCTTCGACATCGCCGTTCTGAAACATGCTTTCGGCGTGACAACCTCGCCGGTGTTCTGCACCAAGATCGCCTCGCGGCTGACGCGAACATATACCGACCGGCACGGGCTGAAGGACATCTGCCGCGAACTGCTCGGCGTCGACCTGTCGAAACAGCAGCAATCCTCGGATTGGGCTGCCGAGCAATTGAGCGACGCGCAGCTGGAATACGCAGCCTCGGACGTTCTTCACCTGCATGCGCTCAAGGCCGTTCTGGAAACACGGCTGCAGCGCGAAGGACGCAAGAAACAAGCGGCGGCCTGCTTCCGCTTCCTGCCGGTGCGCGCCGATCTCGACCTGATGGGATGGGCCGAGGAAGACATTTTCTCGCACAGCTAAGAAGCCACATATCGTGTCCTCACCGCTTCTGATCTTCGATTGCGACGGCGTGCTGATCGACAGCGAGGTAATCTATCTCGAAGTCGAACTGGCCTTCCTGCGCGACCTCGGCATTTCCGTCGAATGGGCCTCCTATGTGCGCGAATTCATGGCGCTCGGCCCGGCAGAGTGGCGGGTCAAATATGCCGGTCTCATCCTGCGCGAGACCGGCGAGCCGTTGCTCGACGAGGGATTCGAGAAACTGAAGGCGGAATCGCGTCGCCGCGTCGCCGAGGAACTGAAACCGGTCGAAGGCGCCGAAGCGATGCTGGAAAGCCTGCGCCACAAGCGTTGCGTGGCTTCATCGACGCAGCTCGCGTTCCTGCACCGCAAGCTCGATATCGTGAACTTTTCGCGCTTTTTCGGTGAAGGCATCTTCTCCGGCGACATGGTGGAACGCGGCAAGCCGGCGCCCGACCTGTTCCTGCATGCCGCCCGGGCCATGGGACAGGAGAATGGCAACTGCATTGTCGTCGAGGACAGCGTCAACGGCGTCGTCGGCGGCAAGGCGGCCGGTTTTCATGTGATCGGCTTTACCGGCGGCTCGCATTGCCGCAAGGGCCATGGCGACATGCTGGAAGCGGCCGGCGCCGATCTCGTCATCGACAGTCACGGCGAATTGTCGGCGTGGATCGAGTCGGAATTGCAGACGGCCTGAAAGCGGCTCAGCCCGCTCCGGTTTTTTCGTAGGCGCTCTGTACTTCGTCAAGTGTCAGGCTGCCGGGCTCGATACCCTCGACGACCAGACGGCGGCCGAGATGGCACAGAAACGCGTTCACCGGGACGGGTACACCGTGCAGGCGGCCAAGCAGGACGATCTCGCCATTCAGATAGTCGGTCTCGATCGACCCGGACTTGCGCATGAGACTCTGCGTGGAGGACGAGCCCGTTCGCTCGACGCCGGGAACCGGTGTGATCTGCATCAGGTCATCATGACGAAAATCGCTGGCTACGGCGATGCCCGCGGCCTCGAGTACCGTCTCGGCTTCGGCACGCGCCGCATCGGCCAGCGGCGACTTGCGGGCAAGACCGCCCGCAGCCGCGTCGAGCACGTTCGACAGGTTCATCAGCAGCTTGCCGTATTTGCCGGGCATGACATCGGCTTGCGGGAATCCGGCGAAGCCGGCGCCATCCAGCGCCCGGCAAATCTCTTCGGCCGTCATGTCGCTCCCTTTCGGATAGCGGCCGATATTGAAAACGCCGAGCTTCGGGCCGCAATTGATGACGACTTCGCCCGGCTTGACGAAATCGGCCGGCATCATGACCACGGCGGCATAGACATTCTCAAACAGCCGCAACGCAAGCCGCTCGTTCTCGATACCGTTCTGCGCACAGACGACCGGCTGCCGACGGACACCGCATTTTGCAAGGCTTTCGAGCGCGGATTTCGTGTCCTGCGTCTTCATCGTGAGAAAAATGACGTCGTCCGCCCGGAAGGCGATCTCGTCCGGGCTGTCGACACAGGGAAACTCAACGACGTCATCGCCTTGCGGCGTACGCACCCGCAATCCGTCCTTGCGGATGGCATCGAGCTGGGCACCGCGCGCGATCCCGACAACTTCCCGCCCGTACAAGGCGAGCCTTGCCGCCATGCCGCCGCCGATGGCGCCGACGCCGAAGAATACAAATCGCATTTACCCCTCCAAACGGGTTTCAGGCACATTCAGGAAGAACGCTTCCTGAAGACGCCGACGCGCAGCATGACCTCGCGTGGAATATCGTAAGTCGACCGCAAATGATGGTCGGTCTTCAGTCCCAGATGGTCGCGCTGGATGAACAACACCCAAGCCTTGTCGGCGGCGTCCTGAACCAGTTCGTCGCGATCGCGGTTGGAGCCGGGTGTCGCGTCGTGGCGGCGTAACGCCGCCAGTGCCTCTTCCAGATCGCGGCCGATACGGCCGAGCGCGGAAGCGGTCTCGGCCATGATCTCGTGAGAGAAAGCATCGAATCCCTTGCCGGTATTCACGTCGCGGCGGGCAAGCGAGAATGGCGGGCGCATTGTTCCTTCCGGTGCAGAATGACGGAACAAAGATCGGGCCGACCGCTTCGGGGGTCAAGCGTCAGGGCAATAAAAAACCCGCCGGACGCTACCGCCCGGCGGGTTTCGTTCCATTATGCGCGAGGCCTAGTTGCCTTCGTTCTTCTTCAGCGCGGCGCCGAGAATGTCGCCGAGCGATGCGCCGGCGTCGGTCGAACCGAACTGCGCCACGGCTTCCTTCTCTTCGGCGATTTCCAGCGCCTTGATCGAGATGCCGATACGGCGGGTCTTCTTGTCGAACTGCGTAACGCGGGCATCGACCTTCTGGCCAACCGCGAAACGCTCCGGACGCTGCTCGTCGCGGTCGCGCGAGAGATCTGAGCGGCGAATGAAGGCCTCGACATCGTGGTCGACAAGCTTCACTTCCAGGCCGCCATCCGTAACCGCGGTAACTTCCGCGGTCACAACGGCACCCTTGCGCAGATCGCCGGAAGCGGCAGCTTCGCCAACCGCGTCGCGGCCGAGCTGCTTGATGCCGAGCGAGATACGCTCCTTGTCGACGTCAACATCGAGAACCTGCGCCTGGACGACATCGCCCTTGTTGTAGGTTTCGATGGCCTGTTCGCCCGGCATGTTCCAGTCGAGGTCGGACAGGTGGACCATGCCGTCGACATCGCCTTCCAGGCCGATGAATAGGCCGAACTCGGTCTTGTTCTTGACCTCGCCCTCGACGACGGAACCCACCGGATGGGTCTGCGCGAAGGCTTCCCACGGGTTTTCCAGCGTCTGCTTGAGGCCGAGTGAGATGCGGCGCTTGGCCGGATCGACCTCGAGCACGACGACTTCGACTTCCTGTGACGTTGACAGGATCTTGCCCGGATGGACGTTCTTCTTCGTCCAGGACATTTCGGAGACGTGGATCAGGCCCTCGATGCCCGGCTCGATTTCGACGAACGCACCGTAATCGGTGATGTTCGTGACGGTGCCGGTGATCTTCTTGCCGACCGGGTACTTCGTGCCGATGCCTTCCCACGGATCTTCCTGGAGCTGCTTCATGCCCAGCGAGATGCGGTGGGTTTCCTGGTTGATGCGGATGATCTGGACCTTGACGGTCTGGCCGATCGACAGGATTTCCGACGGATGGTTGACGCGACGCCATGCCATGTCGGTGACGTGCAACAGTCCGTCGATGCCGCCGAGATCGACGAAGGCGCCGTAGTCGGTGATGTTCTTGACGACACCCTCGACAACCTGACCCTCTTCGAGGTTCTGGACGATTTCAGAACGCTGCTCGGCGCGGCTTTCCTCAAGCACGGTACGGCGGGAAACGACGATGTTGCCGCGGCGCTTGTCCATCTTGAGGATTTCGAACGGCTGCGGGTTGTGCATCAGCGGGGTGACATCGCGCACCGGGCGGATATCGACCTGGGAGCGCGGCAGGAAGGCCACGGCACCGTCCAGATCGACGGTAAAGCCGCCCTTGACCTGGTTGAAGATGACGCCTTCGACGCGTTCGCCGGCTTCGAACTTGGCTTCGAGCTTGACCCAGCTTTCCTCGCGGCGCGCTTTCTCGCGCGAGAGAACAGCCTCGCCAAGGGCGTTTTCGACGCGCTCGACATAGACCTCGACGGTGTCGCCGACGTTCAGCGTGCCGTCCTTGGCCTTAGCGCCAAATTCCTTCAGCGCGATGCGGCCTTCGACCTTCAGTCCGACATCGACGATCGCCATGTCTTTTTCGATTGCGGTGATCGTGCCTTTGACAACCGAGCCTTCAGCGGTGTCATGGTCTTCGAAAGACTGTTCGAGAAGACTCGCAAAGTCCTCTACAGAGGGATTCAGATCTGACATTGATACTCCTGGAAGCGCCCGGAATGACTTTCGTCGGGCACAAGCGCCGGTGGTTCGTGTTTCACTCTTCCAAACGGCAATCCGGCCCTGAAACTTTTAGTCGGGCCAAAATCCGGCGCGGGGACCGCTGTTCGGAATTTGTTAGCTGTTGTTGCCCAGAGCGGCGTCGACAAAGCTTCTCGCTGCCTGGAACGCGGCTTCTATAGTCATTTCCGACGTATCAAGCAAGTGCGCGTCGTCCGCCGGCTTCATCGGCGAATCCGCGCGGCTGGCATCGCGCTCGTCGCGCCTGACGATGTCGGCGAGAATCGCCTGTTCCTCGGCCTCGCCGCCATTGCCGAGAATCTCGTGATAACGGCGGCGGGCGCGCACCTGCGGCGTGGCGGTGACGAAGAGCTTTACCGGTGCGTCCGGGCATACGACGGTACCGATGTCGCGGCCGTCGAGCACGGCACCCTCGCCCGTTTTGGCGAATTCGCGCTGGCGTTCCACCAGAGCGCGGCGCACGCCGGGCATGACGGCGACCCTGGATGCCGCCTCGCCGATTTCGTGGGCCGCGAGCACGTCGCGGCGCATGTCGGAGATATCGAAAGTCCGTGCAGCCTCGACCGCCGCGGCCTCGTCGTCCAGCGGCTGGCCGGCATCGAGCATCGCCTTGGCGACAGCACGATAGGTCAAACCCGTGTCGAGATGGCGGAAACCGTAATGGGCAGCAAGGCGACGGGCGAGCGTGCCCTTGCCCGAAGCCGCCGGCCCGTCGATGGCGATGGTGAAGCTCATGAACAAACCTCCATTTCCGCACCGAGACCGGTCATCACCTCCATGAATTGCGGAAAGCTCGTCGCGATCATCGACGCGTCATCGACGCGGGCGCCGTGTTCGGCGGCAAGGCCGAAAACAAGGAAGCTCATCGCCATGCGGTGATCAAGGCGCGTTTCGACGACGGCCTCGTGCGTCATCGCACCGAGCCCCTTGCCGCCCGGATGGCCGCGCACCGACAGCCAGTCGCGGCCTTCGGTGCAATCGACGCCATTGACTTCCAGCGCACGCGCCACGGCGTCGAGCCTGTCGCTCTCCTTGACCCGCAGCTCCTCGATCCCCTGCATCACCGTCTCGCCTTCGGCGAAACTCGCCGCGACCGCAAGCACCGGATATTCGTCGATCATCGACGGTGCCCGGTCGGCCGGCACGGTGACACCCTGCAGGTCGGACGAACGGACACGCAGATCGGCGACGTCCTCGCCACCGGACAGGCGCTCGTTCACGATGTCGATAACGGCGCCCATTTCGAGCAGCGTCTCGATCAGGCCTGTGCGCGTCGGATTTATCAGCACGTTTTCAATGGTGATATCGGAATCGTGCGCGATCAGCGCGGCGACAAGCGGAAAGGCCGCCGAGGACGGATCGCCCGGCACCGCGATCGTCTGGCCGGACAACGCCCCCTGGCCAACGACGCCGATATGGCGCGCGCCTTGCGCATCTGTCTCGATCCCGAGTTCCACGCCGAAGCCGCGCAGCATATTTTCCGTATGATCGCGGGTCATCACCGGCTCGATCACCGTGGTGATGCCGGGCGCGTTGAGGCCCGCAAGCAGGACCGCGGACTTCACTTGCGCCGAGGCAACCGGCACGCGGTAGGTGATCGGATTGGCGGTGCGCGGGCCATGCAGCGTCAGCGGCAGGCGGTCGCCTTCCGCCGCCTCGACCTGCACGCCCATCCGGCGCAAGGGTTCGAGCACGCGGCCCATCGGCCGCTTGAGAAGCGAGGCGTCGCCGGTGAAGCGCGTTTGCATGTCATAGGAGCCGGCGAGACCCATCGCCAGGCGCACGCCGGTGCCGGAATTGCCAAAATCGAGCACATGCTCGGGCTCCAGCAGGCATCCATTGCCGGTACCTTGGACGATCCATTCAGCACCCTCCTTGCGGATGTTGGCGCCCATCGCCCGCATTGCGTTGCCGGTCGCCAGGACATCGTCGCCCTCGAGCAGGCCGGTGATACGCGTCTCGCCGGATGCCAGTCCGCCGAGCATCAATGCGCGATGGGATATCGACTTGTCACCCGGGATGCGCACCGTACCCGAGAGGACCGCGGAACTTCGCGAAACGGCTGGTTTGGGGGCTGCGGACTGGGACATGAACGGCACGGACGCTCCGGCTGGCTGTGATCGACAGGCGGCCTAACACAGGATTTTACCGAAATCACCTCGCTTGTGGCATGGCATGTGACATTGGCACACTGTGCAACGCAGCGTGATTTCACCTTTGACAGGCATTTTCTTTGCCGCTATGGACCGACGAAATTTTCAGGACAACTGAGCCCCCCGTTCCGCCGCCGTTACAGGCGGAACACACAGATTTACAAGGACGCGACCGTGGCAAAACCGGAACTTGGTACCAAGCGCATCTGCCCCGAAACGGGCCGCAAATTCTACGATCTGAACAAGGATCCGATCATTTCGCCGTACACCGGCAAGAGTTATCCGCTGTCATTCTTCGATGACACCAAATCGGAGATTATCGAAGAGAAGGCTGAAAAGGTCGAAGAGAAGGCGGAACTGGAGGAAGAAGAAGAAGACGATGTCGGCGCTGCCGAGGTCGTTTCGCTGGAAGATGCCGAGGAAGAAGAAGACACGAGCAAGGACGAAAACCTGCCCGATCTCGGCGACAACACCGATGACGAGATCGAAATCGACGACGACGAGGACGACACGTTCCTGGCCGAAGACGAGGACGAGGATGACGACGACGTGACCGACATCATCGATGTCGCCGGCGGTGACGACGACGAAAGCTGAAAAAGCGCGCCGCGGGGACTTGATCTTGGCGCGGCGCGAATGTATCTGACCGCGATCCGCAGGCGCCCCAAGCCTGCCGCGAAACGGACGGGGCCATAGCTCAGTTGGGAGAGCGCTACAATGGCATTGTAGAGGTCAGGGGTTCGACTCCCCTTGGCTCCACCAGTTTCCAGGATTTTGAAGACACCCCGGCTTGCCGGGGTTTTTTTGCGCCGCCTATCTGGTTTATCGTCACGAACGACCATCAATCGAAGCGCAAACAGGAATGGCAATGGTCTGGAAAACCGGTCTCGCAGTTCTGATGCTTTTTTCGGGCGCCAGCAGCGCCCCGGCGCAGCCCGGCGATGCGGCCGCAGGCGAAGACGCCTATGTCGCCAATTGCGTTCAATGCCACGCCTCAGTGGCGCGGATCGTGCGTAAGATCGACGGCGATACCGCGGAAGACAAAAGCGCCTGGCTCGATACTTTCCTCGCCGAGCACCACCTGCGCGACATGGATGCCAAGACCGATCTCATCGCCTATCTGATCAGCCTCTAACGCAGGACGAATCCCAGCACGGCCACGCCGATCGCCATAGCCAGCACGCGGAAATTGCGGATGACGGCGCGATCCTTGGCAGTCGACGAACCGGCGCGATAGTCGAACCTTTCGTAACGGATTTGGGCCGGCGGAACGCCCAGGCCGGTCACGCCGCTGCAAACGGCGCTCATCATGCCGCCCGGGCCGCAGATCATCACCGCCGTGTCCATCGGATCGAGCCCGCCCATTGCTTCGGCCAGATGATCGCCCGTGATCGGCCCCTGACGCTGGCCGGGGCCGAGGGGGCCCTTGTCGAGCAGGATGATGGCGCGAGAATCGAGCTTTTCCAGATATGGCGTGAAGACGGCCGGATCGACCAGCGCCGCTGCATCGCGGACGGCATAGACGAAGCGAACCGGCCGCCGGTCTTCCCGGTCGGCGAGATCGGCTAGCATGGCAAGGACCGGCGCAAGACCGACACCGCCGGCGATCAGAAGCACGGCGCCGCATTTCCTGTCAGACAGCGTAAAACCGCCGTGCGGTCCATCGATGGCCGCCGGCGTGCCGATTTCAAGATCGCCAAGCGCGCCGGTAAAGTCGCCGGCCTCCTGGATCATGAAGCCGACCTCGCCATTTTCATTCGCTGCGGTTGCAATGGAGAACGGATGGTCGAACAGCGGGAACCGGCGCGGTGCGAACGCGATCCATGCAAACTGTCCGGCTTCGTGGGCCAGCCGCTTTCCCGATGAGCTTTTCAGCGTGACCTGCCAAAGCCGGTCGGCCAGCTTGCGCTTATCCGAGACAATCCAGTCCTGCCTGCGCATCTGCCAGAGCCGAACCGTGTAAACGCCAAGGGCGAGAGCCAGCGCGGCAAATGCCAGAACGATCCAGTAGGTCCGCAGCGGCTCGCTTCGCGCATAGGTGCCGATCGTCAGCAGATGCAGGAGCGTCGCGGCCGCTGCGGCGACGGCCAATACGCCATGACTGGCGCGCCAGGCCTCGTAGGGAACCGGAAGGCGGTCGCGCAGCAGCCCGAGCGCTACGATGAGGATGACGAGCGCGAGCGCCAAAACGCCGGTGTTGTTGATCGGCGCGGTATAGAGGGCTGCCAGATGGTTCCACGCCGATTGCGGGCGCGCCGGATCGACCGGCATGACGAAGAGCAGCGGATGGGCGACGACAAGCACGACCAGCAACCGCGCCATCCATTTGTGGAAAGCCATGGTGACATCGATGCCGACGCGGCCGGACAGGAACTCGAAACGGCCGCTCGAGACCAGTTGCAAGAACAGCATCACTGCGGCGACCATGCCGAAGGCGGAAGCCAGTTCCGTCCAAAGGCCGACCGGCTCCTCGGCGAGGGCGGCGAGCGCCAGCGGAATTGCCGAAAGAAGGAAATAGCCGCCGGCGAGGACAAGAACCGGAAGGCCGGGACGACGCCCGGCATTATGCGTGCTCTTTGCGCGGCTCATCGCTTTGTCTGACGCCATCCGATCATCTGTTCAGCTATGCCGCAGAATGAAACCGCCTGAAATGCGACAAATCAATCGCGCGTTTCCGCGATGTTGCGTTCCATCAGCCGGACGTACAGGCCGGGCGCCAGACGGTTGATCCACCACGCGACGCGCGCGACCCGTCCGACCGGGATCATGGATTTGCCGCGGCGGACCCCGGCGAGGATGACGCGGGCGGCCTCGCCGGCATCCATGTAATCGACGCCATCCGTCGCCGAGCCCGGTCGGGCGATGCCGCCCGGTTGATTTTCCGGATTGCCGAGATTGGTGGCAACGAAGGACGGCGCGGCGATGTGGACCGGGACGCCATGCGGCTTTTCCTCGCTGGCCAGCGTGCGGAAGAAGCCTTCGAGCGCATGTTTCGAAGCGGAGTAGGCCGAACGGCGATGCAGCGGCGCGAAGCCGGCAACGGACGAGATCGCCAGATGCGCGCCGCGGCTTTCGCGCACCGCCGGCAACAGCCCGGCGGCGACATGGATCGCGCCGAAGTAATTGACCTCGAAGACCCTGCGATGGACCTCGGTCGGCATGTCGGCAAACAGGCCGATCTGGGTGATGCCGGCATTGTAGATGACGAGATCGACCGAAGGGCGCGACGCGACGATGCCGGCGCAGGTTTTACGCACCGCATCCTCGTCGGTCAGATCGCACGGAAAAATGCTGACCTCGGCGCCGAGGTCCCTTGCCGCCTCCAGTTCCTTTCCCGGCAGATCGAGCAGGGCGGCGTGCCAGCCCTCGGCGAGCAACGCCGTGGCAAGCGCCCGGCCGAGGCCGCCCGCCCCGCCGGTGATGACGGCGGTCTTCAAAGCGCCGCTCCCTTGCGCCAGAGATCGAACACCTCCGCGCTGGTCTTTTCCGGAATGTAGCCGAATTCCGCCTTCAGCCTGGTGTTGTCGAGCACCGGGCGGAATTGCAGGAAACGCACCTGCTCGGGGCCATAGCGCGAAAGGCCGAGCGGCTTTGCGATTCCCAACGCCCATTTCAACAGGGCCGGAGAAAGCCAACGCACAGGTTTACCGAGCGCGGCCGCGAGATCGCGCGTGCCGAGCGCGCCGTCGCCGGCAACATTGTAGATGCCCGAAGGCCCGTCGGTCGCGGCGCGGCGCAGGATGCGGGCGAGATCGCGCCTCCAGATGAAAACGAAGGGGCTGTCGGAGCCGCGAATGCCAAGAATCGCCTTGCGGCGGAACAGAGCCGTGATCTGGTTTTCCATCCCTTCGCCGAGCACCGTGCCGACACGCAGCACAACCTGCTCCAGTTCGGGATGATCATGGCGCGCTTCGGCCAGCATCTCCTCGACCAGGCGTTTGTGATGGGAATAGGCGAATTCCTCGTTGCCACGCAACGCGTCCGTCTCGCGAAGCGGCACCGGATTGTCGGCGTGATAGCCATAGGCCGCGCCGGACGAGGTGACGACGATGCGGCGCACGCCATGCGCGATGCAGGCTTCGAGCACATTGCGGCTGCCCTCGACATCGACGGAATGTTCGAACGCGCGGGTCGAACCCTTCGGCGGCGTGACGATGGAGGCGAGGTGAACAACAACATCGGGTTTCCAGGCGCCAATGACCTTGTCCGGATCGTCGCCGCGCACATCGAGCGGGCGGTATTCGGCGCCCGGCTGTAAACCGGCGGGCGGATGGATGTCGGTTGCCAGCACGTCGCCGATGCCGGGGAGTTCGGCAAGTAGCGCCTGGCCGATGCTGCCGGCCGCACCGGTGATCAGGATGCGGGTCACCGCGCCGCTTCCCTGCGCGACATCCAGGTGGCGAGCACGAGGCCGGAGACGGCGTGCCAGATGCCCCAGAAGGCGGCGACAACGGCCATGCCACCCAGTCCGTTGAAGAAGGCAAAGATCAGGATCAGGCCGAGGCCGGAATTCTGGATACCGGTTTCGATGGTTATGGCGCGGCGATCATAGGCGGAGACGCGGGCCAGCGTCGCGGTAACGAAACCGCCGCCAAGCGCCAGCGTGTTGTGGGCAATGACCAGAGCCGCCACGGCGCCGGCGTAAGCCAGGAAGAAGGTCCAATTGGCCGCAAGCGCCAGAACGATGAATGCGATGAAGATCAGCATCGACAGGAGTTGCAGAGGCCGGCGAATGCGACCGGCCAGATCCGGCTTCCGCGCGTTGAGGAGAATGCCGAGGCAAAGCGGTAGCACCAGCATCAGGAAGACGGTGACAGCCACCATCACCGGATCGATGGCCGTCTCCTGCAATATCTTCCGCGTCGGCGCATAGAGGCTGCCCCAAAGGCCGATATTGAACGGCGTCAATGCGATCGCCGCACAGGTGGCGATCGCCGTCATCGAAACGGACAACGCGGTGTTGCCGCCGGCGCGATGGGTGATGAAGTTGGAGATGTTTCCACCCGGACAGGCGGCGACAAGGATCAGGCCGAGCGCGATGGAGGGGCGCGGTTCGACCGCCAGAATGAACAGGAAGGTGGCGACGGGCAGGACGACGAATTGCGATAACAGGCCAGTCAGGAGCGGCTTCGGCGCCTGCAGCAAAGCGCGGAAATCCCGCGGCTTGAGATCGAGTGCGATGGAGAACATCACGATGGCCAGGATCGCGTTCAACAGGTTCAGCGAACCGGGGCTGAAATTGAGGAGGACGGTGTCGATATCGCCCTGCATCATGCCGCTCCCTTCAGCTTCGTTATGCGGGCATTGACCGCGTTCCGGAAGGTCGCCTTGTCGACGTAATAGGCCATGCGCGGAAGGTCGATATAGTTCATGCCGCCGGTGGCGCGGTCGAATCCTTTCGCCTTTTCGGCGTGCAAATCCCGCGCTGCCCCGGTGCCATCGCGCAGGCCGCGAATGTAGCGCGCGACCAGCTCGGCCTGTTCGTGACGGCCCTGCCAACCGAGACCCGAGGCTTCGACCATGCCCATCAGGAAGACATCGTCGCGCTGCGGATGCATGCAGTTGAGGAAGAGATGCGGCGCATCGCCCTTCCAGTTGAGCAGGTGCTGATCGATGAAGGGATAGTGCAGCTTGTAGCCGGTAGCGGCGAGAACCATGTCGTACTCGCCGCTGGTGCCGTCCCTGAAATGCACCATATTGCCGTCGAAACGCGCGACATCGGCGCGTACCCTGATGTCGCCGTGGCCGGCGTGGAACAGGATCAGCGAATTGACGACGGGATGGGATTCGTAAAGCCGGTAGTCCGGCTTCGGGAAACCGTATTTCTGCGGATCGCCGACGAACCATTTCAGGATCATTCCGTCGACCTTGCGCTTCAGCCACATCGGCAGCCTGATCGCGCCGCCCATCGTGTCGGCCGGTTTGCCGAAAACGTATTTCGGCACGAAATAATAGCCGCGCCGCATGGAGAGATCGCAGGACACGCCGTGATGAATGGCGTCGACGGCGATGTCGCAGCCGGAATTGCCCGCTCCGATGATCAGGACGCGCTTGCCGTCGAACTGGCGCGGCGAGCGGTACTGGCTGGAATGGATCAGTTCGCCGGCAAACTCGCCCTTGAACTCCGGCATGTTCGGCTCGGACAGCGTGCCGTTGGCGATCAGCACGCCGGCGAAGACATCCTCATGCGTCTCGCCGTCCCTGTCGCGCCATGTGATGCGCCAACCCTCTCCGTCGTCGCCGAGCGGTTCCGTGCGCAGCACCTCGGTTTCGAACAAGTAGTGCTTGCGCAGGTCGAAACGGTCGGCGAAGCGGCGAAAATAGGTCTTCAGTTCACGGTGCGACGGATATTCGGCTACATCCTCGTCCATCGGAAAATCGGCGAATTCGGTCATCTTCTTCGACGAGATCAGGTGCGCCGTCTCGTACATGGTCGAGCGCGGGCCATCGATGTCCCACAGGCCACCGACATCGCAGTGCATCTCGAACCCCCGAAAGGGTATGTCCTGCTCGGCAAGCGTCTTGGCCATGGCAAGGCCCATCGGTCCTGCGCCGATCAGCGCGAACCTGTCGCGGTTGCGGGCACCGTCTTCCGGCGCCCGGCTCTTCGCATGCGTCATGTCTCCTCCCGGGGCCGCAGGCGGCCCGCTCCTCAGGTTAACGTTGAACGATCGTTAAAAATAACGCAAGTTGGTTTTCATGACCGCCGCCGAGACAACACCCGTCAAGCGCAAACGCGCGCCATCGCAGCGTTCGCTGGAAACGCGGGCGCGCATTCTCGATGCAGCGGAACTGCTGTTTGCCCGTGACGGTTTCGAAGGCACTTCGATGCGCAACATCGCGGCGGCGGCGGACGTGCCGGTGGCGCTGGTCAATTTCCATGGCGGGGCGAAGGAAGACTTCTACGCGACCATCGTCGCGCGACGCGCCGAGACGCTGGCGCAACGGCGCCTGGATGCGCTGGACGCGGCAAGGGCGAACGGCAAGGCGCTTTGCCTGCGCGATGTTCTCACCTGCTTTATCCGGCCCTATCTCGAACTGGCGGCGACCGGCGGTCCGCAATGGACCGCCTATGCCCGGCTGATCGCGCATGTCTCCGCGGACGAACGCTGGCGGCCGATCAGCGAACGCTGTTTCGACCCGACGGCGACAATCTTCACAGACGAGTTGACGAAGCTGTTTCCGGCGGCGAAGGCGGACCAGGTCGCGGGCGCCTTCGTGTTCTCGATATCGGCGATGCTGTCGCTCGCCACCTCGCGCTGGCGCATCGAGGCGATGGCCGGCGCACCGTCCGACAAGGCGCCGGCGCTCGATGCATGGTCGGATTTCCTGATCGATTTCTGCGAGGGCGGCTTCAGGGCAGCGCTTACGCGCGACGCCTAGGCGCTGGCGGCGAGGCGGTTTTCCGCCAGTCTCGCGCTGAGATCGGCGGATACTTCGCAAACACGCCGGCCGATCCGGTCGATCAGTTCCGGGGTGGTGCGCTCGGTGTAGATGGTGATGCAGAAGGTCGCGACCGGGCTGGAACCGCCGTCGAAAACCGGCGAGGCGATACCGGTCATCTCGCGCGTGACGTCGCCATGGGAAAACGCGTAGCCGCGCCGGCGGACCTTACGCAATTCGTCCATCACGTCCTCGACTGTCGAGCCGAGGCCGATCTCGGCCAGTTCGGACAGATTTGCCTCGATATGCGCCTGCAGCTTGCGGCGCGTCATGTAGGCCATGATGGCGCGCGAGGTGGCGCCGCGGGCAAGCGGCAGCGGCCGGCCGCGCGGATATTCATTTTCATGATCCGGCGTGGTGCATTCGGAGGCCACGACCAATTGCTTGCTGCCGTACCAGCGCACCAGCAGCGCGGCGCAGGGATATTCGGCGGCGAATGATTCCAGCCAGGGCTGGGCGTAGAGCACAAGCCTATCGGACTTGCGCATCAGGAAGTCCATTTCCACGACGCGGGGCCCGAGGGTAAAGCCGCCGGTCGGCATCGAGGTCAGGAAACCGGCCTCTTTCAGCGTCTTCAGATAGCGGTAGAGCGTGGGGCGGCTGTATCCCAGTTCCGCCATCAGCTCCTCCGGGGTCCACTCGAGGCGTTCTTCCGTGAATACGTCCAGAAGCGCCAATACGCGTTCGAGGCTGTTGAGTTCCGACAAACGTCCTTCCCCTATCGATCGGTTATGCGCGTCATACGGCTACGGCCCGGCAAAAGCCAGCCTCATAACGGGGAAGTACATCGGACGAAAGAGGCGGAATCGTCACAACTCGTCAGCACCGGCGTTTCGACACACAGAGGACAGTTGACACCGCTCCGGGCGCAAGCTTGTATGGCAGCGTTTAATCGTTTTAATCGGCGGAAAACAGCCATTGGGACCCGACATTCCGTCAGTTTCCGCGTCGCCGTTCGGGAGGAGAAAGCGATGAAAACCATCAAGGGCCCCGCTCTTTTCCTGGCACAGTTCGCGGGCGACGAGGCGCCGTTCAACTCTTGGGCGGAGATCACCGAATGGGCAGCCGATTGCGGATATAGCGGCGTGCAAGTGCCCAGTTGGGACGGCCGGCTGATCGACCTGGAAAAAGCGGCGGCGTCGAAAGACTATTGCGACGAGTTCAAGGGTATTGCGGCGGAAAACGGCATTGCCGTCACCGAACTGTCCACCCATTTGCAGGGCCAGCTCGTCGCGGTACACCCCGCCTATGACGAGGCGTTCGACGGTTTCGCGGCGCCCGAGGTGCGCGGCAATCCGACGGCGCGGCAGGAGTGGGCGGTCAGACAGGTGATGCTGGCGCTCGACGCCTCGCGCAATCTGGGTATCGGCGGGATGGCGAGCTTTTCGGGCGCGCTCGCCTGGCCCTATGTCTATCCGTGGCCGCAACGTCCGGCCGGGCTGATCGAGACCGCCTTCGACGAACTGGCGAAACGCTGGCGGCCGATCCTCGACCATGCAGACGCATGCGGCGTCGATGTCTGCTACGAAATCCATCCGGGCGAAGACCTGCATGACGGCGCCACCTTCGAGATGTTTCTCGAGCGGCTCGGCGGACATGCCCGCTGCAACATGCTCTACGATCCGTCGCACTACGTGCTGCAGTGTCTCGACTATCTCGAGCACATCGACATCTATCACGAGCGCATCAAGATGTTTCACGTCAAGGATGCGGAGTTCAATCCGACCGGGCGCCAGGGCGTCTATTCCGGCTACCAGGGCTGGATCGACCGGGCCGGCCGGTTTCGCTCGCTCGGCGACGGGCAGGTCGACTTCAAGGGCATTTTCTCCAGGCTCACGGCGCATGATTTCGACGGATGGGCCGTGGTCGAATGGGAATGCTGCCTGAAACATCCGGAAGACGGCGCGCGCGAGGGCGCGCAATTCGTCAGGGATCACATCATCCGCGTTACCGACAAGGCGTTCGACGACTTCGCCGGCGCCGGCACGGACGACGCCGCCAACCGCCGCATGCTCGGCATCGGCTGAAGCGGCCAAAGGGAGGAAACAACGATGAGCGGACGCATTCGCCTGGGCATGGTCGGCGGCGGCCGGGGCGCCTTCATCGGCGGCGTACACCGTATCGCCGCGCGTATCGACGACCGCTACGACCTGGTCGCCGGCGCCTTTTCCTCGACCCCGGAGAAATCGAAGGCGTCGGCGGCCGATCTCGGCATCGAGGTCGACCGCGCCTATGGCAACTATCTCGAGATGGCGAAACGCGAGGCGCGGCTGAAGAACGGCATCGAGGCCGTCGCCATCGTCACGCCGAACCACATGCACTATCCGGTCGCCCGTGAATTCCTGAAGCGCGGCATACATGTCATCTGCGACAAGCCGCTGACCTCGACACTGGCCGATGCGCGCAAGCTGGCGAAGGCCGTCGCGGCCTCCGATGCGCTGTTCGTGCTGACACACAACTATTCCGGTTATCCGATGATCCGGCAGGCGCGCGACATGGTGTCGAAAGGCGACCTCGGTGAAATCCGCGTCGTGCAGATGGAATATCCGCAGGACTGGCTGGCGGAGAAGATCGAGGACAGCGGCCAGAAACAGGCGGAATGGCGCACCGATCCGGCGCGATCCGGCCTCGGCGGGGCGATCGGCGACATCGGTACGCATGCCTTTCACCTCGGCAATTTCGTGACCGGTCTGGAGACGGAAGCGATTCTCGCCGATCTGGACGGCTTCGTGGAAGGTCGCCAGCTCGACGACAACTGCAATGTGCTGCTGCGCTACAAGGGTGGCGCGAAGGGCATGCTTTGGGCAAGTCAGGTCGCGCCCGGCCATGAGAACGGTCTGGCATTGCGCGTCTACGGCGCGAAGGGCGCACTGGAGTGGGTGCAGAAAGACCCGAACTATCTCTGGCATTCGCCGCTCGGCGCGCCGCGCCGGCTGATCACGCGCGGCGGCGCGGGGGCGGGGGAAGCCGCAAGCCGCGTGACGCGTATCCCCGGCGGCCACCCGGAAGGGTATCTGGAAGGCTTCGCGACCATCTATTCCGAGGCCGCCGACGCAATTGCTGCGCGGCGCGACGGCAAGCCCGTTCCCGAAGGCGTCACCTACCCGGACATCGAAGACGGGCTGGAGGGCGTGGCCTTCGTCGCGGCCTGCGTCGACTCATCGCGGCGCGGCGGCGTCTGGGTCGAACTGGAACGTTTCCTGCGGCGCCAGGCGGCTGGCCGGCCTTAGCCGGAACTCCGGCTCGGCGAGGATCTCCTCGTATTTGGAGATCAGGTCCGGATCCGGAAACAGGTTGCGTATCTCTCGCATCGGATCCTGCGACATGGAGGGATCGGCGGACCGGAAATCATTGAAATGGATATGCGCCGTATCCAGGTCGTCCATCGCTATCGCGGCGGCGAGCGCCAGAACGGTTCCGCGGCGGTCTCCGCTGTCGATAATGGCGCGGGCCTGCCGCAACGCCTCGGCGAAATCGTCACGCTTGAAGGCTTCGAGCGAAAGCGGGATGCGCATCCAGCCGGGTGGCTGCGGGTTCATCGCCACGCCTTGCCGCACGAGTGCGACGCCGGCATCCCAGTCTCCCGCCAGCATGCGGTGCCAGCCGAGATGGACATAGAGATCGGGCTTGGACGGATTGAGCGCAAGCGCCGTTTCCGACGCTTGCACCGCCGCATCGAACTCCCGCATGGACCGCAGGATCGCGGCCTTGTATTCGTGACCGGATGCGTCCGTCGGATCGAGTTCGATCGCGTGGCGGGCGGCGGCGAGCGCCCGATCGAGCCCGCCAGTGTCGGACGGGCCGGCATGGCGGGTCCAATCCAGGTACAGCATCAGCGCCCAGGACGACCATATGGTGGAGTTGCGGCTGCCCGCCGCCGTCAATGCGGAAAGGCACTCATGGGCACGTTTGCCGAGTTCCGGCAATTTCGTGCGGTCATAAGCATAAAAACCGGTGATGCACTCATATTCCGAGGTCTGTACATCGCCGAGCTTCGCGCGGCGCTCCTCGAGGCGGCGAAAGGCCTCGGTCTGCAGCAAGCCGGATATGCTCGCCAGCTGCGTTACGATGGAGCGCGCCGCGGTGACCAGAAGCTGCTGGTACTCCGCATCATTGGTCGGCAACTCGACCGGTTCGCTCCAGATCGCCCGATCGGATGAGACGTCGCTGACGGTTATCAGCAGCCGTTCGGAGCCGCCGGACGCGACAACCTCGCCCATGACCTGGTAATCGGACGCCGACGCGCCGTCGGCGGAACCGATGGTCATCGGGACGCGTTGTACCGCGCGGACCCGAATCGACCGGAATTGCGACAGATCGACAATCAGCTGCTGGCGAATTCCCTCCACAAGGGCGATCCTGACGGTGTCCTCTCCGGCATCGAAAGGCAGGAACTCGACGACAGGCGTGCCGGCAGGCACCGCCTGCGGGATGGCGGCCGTTTCCGGCGCGTGATGCGCGCGGTCCGGACTATGGATGGCATAGTGGACAGCTGCGCCCGCCAGGACCAGCATCAAAGCGAGCAACCCGGCCAGCATATAGGCGGATCGGGCCGTCAAATGCAGTCCGCCGCCGCCGCGCAATACATCGTGGAACATGCCATGCCCCTGAGCGGCGGTTTCCGTGCGGCGGAACAGCGGGCGGTAGCTGCCTTTTGGAATGGAGATGCAAACCGGATCGTTTTGCCCCGGGCCGTCATAGTAGGACGCGAGCGCCGCCCGCAAACGCCCGGCAAAGACACGCACAACCGGATCGCTGCGCGGATCGAAGGACTGCGGCCTGCCCAGCGCCCTGACCGCGATGGCCTGCGCGTTGATTTCCTCGCCCCGGCCTTCCGTCTCTTCCGTCACGACAAAACGCAGGAATTCCTCAAGCTTGGGCGAAGTATCGAGAAAACCGGAATCAAGAACGCGTCGGAGGGCATCCCGGGACTGGCGGGTGCTGACCTTACTGCTATTTATTACGGGTGCCATTTAACGGCAAATAGTCCCGATTTCGAATACTTCCAATCCGGCAAAAACGCCGCACACATTCCGCATTCAGAATGTGCGGGAAATCCGCATGGCGCAACCGCTACCTCAGCGGGCAGATGCCCGAAGGTAACTATCTGGTGGAAAACCCGACCCGCAGGCCACCCCAATGCCGTCCCCTGACGACGATGGGCGACGACAGGTCTTTCATCAGCTGATACTGCCCGCCGCCCATGTCGCGGCGATATGTCTGGAGAAGGAAGCTCTTTGTGTTGCGACCGGCGGCGAGGCCGGTGCGGTCATCGAAGATGCGCCGGTTCCGGCAATTTGCGGCATTCCACACCGGATCGCCGGATTGCGGCTGGGAATATTTCCGGTTGTGTGTGGGAAGATAGCCATTCCTGTCTACGGCGGCGCAGAAAACGACGCGCGGATCGACATTCAGGAAGGCTTCCTGAATTTCGGGCATGACCCGGTCGGTAAACTCGGTGAATGCCGTTACCACCTGCTGCGGCTCGGTACCGGGAATTGGGCGATAATTGTCATCGAACAGGGCCGATATCGAGATCTCGCCGGCATCGACGGCTGCCTCGAACATCCGCGCGGTTTTTTCCGCCTGCGCGATGCAGGCGCGGATGATCGGCGAGTCCTCGGTTTCGATACCGCTTTCCTCGACCAGCAGGACCATGTCTTCGGAGAAGGACACGAGCTGATCGAACTTCTCGGAAGTGTTGGCGAGCTTGGCGGCGTTTTCCTGTGCCATGCGATCGAGTTCGGCAACCTTGTCGACAACCACGCCGCAGATCTGGTTGGCGCGTTCGACCGGTTCCGAAATGCCTGAAATCTCGTCGGTCATGGCAGCGACATTCTCGCCGAAAACACGAAACTTGCTCAGATCCGCGTCGATGGCAGCCGAACGTTGCACGGCCGCCTCCGCCTTCTGCGAATGGGAGCGGTTCTGCTTCTGCAGAAGCTCGACCGACGCGCTCAGCCTTTCCAGCCGCGAGATGATGTCGCGCGAGACCTGTTCTGTCTGTCCGGCAAGTTCGCGCACGGATTCGGCGACAACAGCAAATCCGCGGCCCTCCTCGCCGGCATGAGCCGCCATGATACCGGCATTGATCGCGAGCATCTGGGTTTCCGTGGCGATGTTCTTGATCGCTTCGGAGAAGCCATAGACTTCCGTCAATTGCCCGGCGACGGTGTCGAATTCGCCGGCAACTTCGCTGGAAGACTGCGCCATTTCCCTTATATCGTGCATTGCGCCCGACAGCGCGCTTTCGATCGAAGCCGCAGTGTCGGTCAGGCCGTCGCGTACCGACGCCGCGGAACCGACAGCTTCGCGCGCAACAGAGGCGGCATCGGCGCTGGTTTCGGCGATCTGGCGCAACGATCCCGTCAATTCATGAAAGGCTTGTGCCTCCGTCGCCAGATCCCCGGCGACATCGCCGACCGTCCCCGACGTATCGGCGATATTCACCGACAGGGATCCCAGGCGCGAACCGACCAGGGACACCGCCCGGGCGAGCTTGTCATTGTTTTCCGGAGCAGATGCCCGAGGCGTGGCGGCGACAGGAACGGCCGCCTGCCCGTCATCGTCTTGCGGAAGGACCACGGCGGCGTTGCCGTAAAAATCATGCGCCATTATTGAACCTTTCGAGAAATCTCCCCTCGCCGCACCGTCTTTGGCAAGACAAAAGTGCCGTTACGGCAAGAAGATCATTATGAATGAATGGTTAAATAATGCTTTCCCGAGGCCGGCATCGGCCCGGAAATCCGGCATTTTAGACATTTGTCTAATAAGCCGGTTGTCATACCGGCAGCCTGCCCCACGCACGCCCAAACAATTAACGCGTGATTAGTTTTTGGAGCCCTAGGATCGCCGCGCAGCCCAGCGGTCTGGTATCCGTCGCATGAAGCAAGAGGTTGCGTGCCGACTACGGAATGTCGTGTTTTCGGAACACGGTTTGATTCCCACCCCGAATCAGGTCGGCGTGCATATAACCCACCCCACAACTGCGCCGGCGTTCACACCTCCGTGAAACGGAAACAATCGGAAAAGCCCGCCTGACAAGGCGGGCTTTTTTGTTTCACGGCGCATGTTCCTCGTGTCAGCCGACCTTGCGGAAGGCGTCCAGCGTGTGCTCCAGCCCGACGTCCATGAGGATTTCCTCCAGATCATGCAGCGTCGTCGGCGTTGCCTCGCCAAAGGCGTTCTGCATGATTTTCGTCACTTCCACCAAGCGCTGCCGGCAGAAATCGATTTTCTGGATGGCCACGATCTGTTCGTGGCTCAATTCCTTTTCGCCAATCGGCAGATCCTCAATCTCGCCGGCAATCATGCCCAGTTCCTGAACAAGCAGCGTAACCAGCTCGGACTGATGAATTTCAGCCTCGGTTCGCGTTTCCTTCTTGTTCTCCGCGAACTCTTCTTCAAAGTCCTCAAAAGAAATCGACATCGCCCGCACTCTCCAATACTTTCGGGATTGTCTTGGGTTCCGTCTCCGGAACGGCCATACCAATGAATTTCTGTCTCGCCTTGCCTGTCGTAGGCTCGAATTCGACACGGCGCCCCTGAAAGCCGCCCAGGCTCGTCGAGACCAGCGTCAAACCTTCGTTCCTGATGAAATTCTCAGCGAATTCCGAATTCTTCGCCCCGGCATCGCTCTTCGCCTCGATTACCCGTGCGCCGCCAAACAGCTTGACCTGCAGCCGGTTGCGCATCGCTCCCTTCTGGAAAAGCGCGTTCAGCAGCATTTCCATAAGGAATACGCCGTAACGCCGCGACTGGTCGGAACCGTCACGATCCGGGTTGCCCGGCAAAAGGAAGTGGTTCATCCCGCCGACTTTGGCTACGGGATCGTAGATACAAGCCGCCACGCACGACCCGAGCACCGTGGACATGATCGTGCCCTCGACGTCGGAGACCGCGTAATCGCCCTGGACGATCGGGATTTTCTGAGCAATCGCCACGTTAGTTAAGCTTTCCTACCACCGATTCGATCGACTTTTTCAGCACATCCGGAGTGAACGGCTTTGCGATCACGTTGTTGACGCCAAGCTTGACCGCGTTCTGGACGACGGTGTTGTCCTTTCGCCCGGTCAGGATGATGAAACCGGTTTTCGCCAGTTTCGGATGCGCGCGGATCGCACGCAGCAGCTGGAAGCCATCGATGTCCGGCATGTAGAGATCCGAGATCGCCAGATGCACCGGTTCGGCGGTGAGCTTCTGGAACGCCTCGCGCCCATCCTTGGCAACGCTGATGTGTTTAATGCCCATTTGCTGAAGAGCTTCGACCGTCACCATGCGGCTCGAAATATGGTCGTCCACGACCATGACCCTCAATACGTTAAGCACAGACATTTTGTGTCACCTCCGTTCGACCGCCAAAAAGGGCGGACGCGATTTCTCTTAGTGGCAAAACCTGGTTTGCAGCGCCGAGCCGATCTGCCGCGGCTGGCATTCCATATACGAGGCTGGTTGCGCGATCCTGAGCAATCGTGTGCGCACCGGCGTTCTTCAGGGCCAGAAGCCCTTCCGCGCCATCGCTTCCCATTCCCGTCAGAAGTGCGGCGGCGACCTTACCGCCGTATATTTCGGCGACCGATTCGAACATGACGTCGACCGACGGCATGTGTCCCGACCGCAATTCGCCCGGCGTGACGCGGCACACCCTTTCGTTGCGCCCCGAAATCGTCAGATGGCCGACGGCTCCCGGCGCGATGTAAACTTGACCCGGGCGGATCGGCATGCCGTCGCTCGCCTCGACCACCTTCGGAGCACACAGGCGGTCGAGCCGCTCCGCAAAGCTCTTGGTGAAGTGTTCCGGCATGTGCTGGGTCACAACAGTGGGCGGGCAATCGGCCGGAAATCCGGACAATACCTCGGTCAGCGCCTCGACGCCGCCGGTCGATGCGCCCAGCGCAATGATATTGAGGCCGCGGACCCTCTTGGCGATTCCGCCGCTGGCCGGATGCACCGGTGCGACGGGTTTCTGACGACCCTTGATTATTGCCTTGGCGGCGCCTGCCGCCTTGACGTTTTCGCGCATTTCCAGAAGCGCCGCCTCATCGTCCATGCGCGGCTTGGGAAGGCAGGAAAAGGCGCCGAACTCGAGAGCGGCGATCGTCGCGTCGGCGCCCTTGCGCGTATGGCTCGAGATCATCACCACCGGCATGGGGCGAAGCCGCATCAGCCGCTCGAGGAAATCGAGGCCATTCATGCCCGGCATCTCGATGTCGAGCGTTATGACATCGGGATCGAGCGCCTTGATCATCTGGCGCGCCTCGTTCGGATTGGCCGCAGTGCCGACAACCTCGATTGCCGGATCGGTTTCGAGGACGGCGGCGATCAGTTTTTGCATCGACGGCGAATCGTCGACAACGATGGTACGCACGCTCATCAGAATCCCCCGGACGGTGTGTGTTTGTAGGTCGTGACGCCAATCTGCCGGAGGGAGTTCGTCGCAGGGCCGCTGACCCGTTCGGAGTGGCCGATATAGAGATGCCCGCCGGGTTTCAGGACAGAACAAAAACGCGAGAACAGCTTGGCCTGTAGATCCTGCTCGAAATAGATGAGCACGTTGCGGCAGAAGATCACGTCGAACTTCTGTTTGAACGGCCAGTCGTGCAACAGGTTCAGGAAGCGGAACGCGATGAGATCGCGGACCTGCTGAACCGGTTCCGCATAGTCGCCGGAACGCTTGAAATAGCGATCGCGGATGGCGGGCGGCGCCTTGTCGACCATATCGTTGGCGTAGTGGCCTTCCTTCGCCTTGGCGAGCGAGTTGTGATCGATATCGCTGGCCAGAATACGGAAGTTGTGACGCGCGACGTCCGGGAAGGACTGCAGCACCGTGCAGGCGATCGTGTAGGGCTCGCGGCCGTCGGAACAGCCGGCCGACCACATGCGCACCGGTTCGCCCTGCGCCAGGCGGCCGGAAAGTTCCGGCATGACCTGGTTTTCAAGATGCTCGAAATGATGCGGTTCGCGATAGAAATTGGTGACATTGGTGGTGATCGCCGAGATCAGTTCGCGGCGCTCCTCGGCGCCGGCCGGCGAACCGACCAGGTCGATATAAGCTCCGAAATCCGGTATCGCGTTGCGACGCAGACGCTTGACCAGCCGCGAGAATACGAGGTCGCGCTTGGCTTCCGTCAGGTTGATACCGGCTTCGTCGCGCACGAGCGAGGCGATGGCCGCGAACTGTTTGTCGGTGAGGACGTAGTCGCGTCCGCCTTCGGGCCGTTCTACCGCTTGTTTGACCGCGAGACTCATGCTGCCTGCATCTCCTGTTCGGGCATGATCGACTCGAGGCAGATCTCGCAGATGATACGCTTGTCCATGACGATGACGCGATTGAACATCTCGGTCGACATTTCGTGATTGACCTCCGGCACCGGCCGCAGATGGTCCGGGCCGACGTCAAGGATATCGGAGACGGAGTCGACAAGCAGACCAATGGTCTTGTCGCGCACCTGGACAACGATGATGACGTGGCGCTCGCTCGGCGTGCTCGATCCCATGCCGAGGCGGGCCGAGAGGTCCATGATCGGCAGGATCGTGCCGCGCAGGTTGATCACGCCGACGATGTAATCCGGCGAATGCGGCAGCCGCGTTGCCTGGCTCCAGCCGCGGATCTCGCGGGTCGAGGTGATTTCGACACAGAATTCCTGCTCTCCAACACGGAACGCAATGAACTCTTCTCCGCCGACGTTTGTCTGTTCGTTTTCGTCATGCATGGTTCTTACCCCGCCATGGATTGGATGAATTCCGCTTCCGGATCGCCGGAATTGTGCGAAACGATGTGATCGCAATCGAGAATGAGGGCGATCTGACCGTTACCGAGGATGGTCGCCGCAGCAATCGACGGCACGCGCTGGTAATTGCTCTCCAGGCTCTTGATAACGACCTGCTGCTGGCCCTCGATCGAGTCGACGATAAAGGCGCCCATCCCGTTCTTGCCGCCCTCGACCACCATGATCGTGCCGTTGGCGAAATCGGTGCGCTGCTCGGCGAAACCCAGCTGGCGGCCGACATCGATGATCGGTATCAGGGCGTTGCGCATCTTCACGACGCGATTGTTGTTGCCGATCGTGTAGACATCGCCCGGCTTCAGCGTCGCCGTTTCCAGCACCGCGGAGACCGGCAGCACAAGCGTCTGGCCGGCTTCCTTGACGATCATGCCGTCGAGGACTGCAAGCGTCAGCGGCAGACTCATGGAAAAGAGCGATCCATTCCCCGGATCGGACGAGATGTTGACGCGGCCGCCAAGCGACTGGATCGACTGGCGCACGACGTCCATGCCGACGCCGCGGCCCGACACGTCGGTGATGGTTTCCGCGGTCGAGAAGCCCGGCGCGAAGATCAGATTGTCGATTTCATCGTCGGACAGCTTGGCGTCGCGGGCAACGATGCCCTTCTCGATCGCCTTTTCGAGGACGCGTTCGCGATTGATGCCTGCGCCGTCGTCCTTGATCTCGATTACGATACGGCCCGACGAATGGTAGGCGGACAGCTTGACCGTACCTTGTGGCGGTTTGCCTTTCGCCTGGCGGGCTTCCGGATCCTCGATGCCGTGGTCGACGGCATTGCGGATCATGTGGGTGAGCGGATCGATCAGACCCTCGATAACGGTGGTGTCGACCTCGGTATGCTCGCCTTCAAGCTCGAGCATCGCCTTCTTGCCGGTCGCGTTGCAAACCTCGCGGATGATGCGCGACATGCGCATGAATACCGGCTTGACCGGTTGCGCGCGGATCGCCATCACGCCGGACTGGATCTCACGGGTCAGGTTCTGCAGTTCGACCAGGGCCAGCGCTGCCGGCGACGCATTGCCGAAACCGGCCTGGCCGATACGCTCGGCCAGCATCGCCTGGTTGATCACCAGCTCGCCCATCAGGTTGATCAGGCGGTCGACCTTTTCGGATTCGACGCGAATCGTCTGGCTGGGTTTCTTGACTTCCTTCTTTTCCTTGGCGGCGCTGGCGCCCTGTCCGGCATCGCCGTCATCGGAGCCGGATCCGTCGTCATCCGGCGCCGCCGCCGCTGCGGGGGCCGGCGCGGCAGCGCTGGCCGCTTCGCCGGAACCGCCGTCCTCGCTGCCGATATCGGCCAGTTCGGGATCTTCGCCAAGGTTGGCCAGGAAGTCGTCGAGATCTACGCCGCCGCCATCCGGCGAGTCACCACCAAGTTCCTCGATGGTCAGGTCGCATTCGCCGTCGACCCAGTCGAACACCGCCGCGATATCGTCGCTGTCGTTGTCGGTCTCCATGTCGACCTGCCACTTCATGTAGCTCTCGTCGGGCGTCAGGTCGTTGAGCTTGGGCAGGTTGTCGAGCTCGCATGTAACGCTCAGCGTGCCCATCTCGGCCAGCTCGCGGAAGAAACGCAGCGGGTCGTGGCCTTTCAGGTAGAGGCTTGCGTGCGGCGCAAACGAAATTCGGAAGGTACGGCCGGAGGGAATGTCGGCGGCGTCTTCGGAATCGCTCAGATCGAAAGCTTCCAGATCGATCGTGACCGGCGCAAAATCGGCGAGCGCCTCGTCATCCTCTTCTTCCGCATGAGCGGACAAGTCGAATACCGTCTCCAGCTCCTTGGCCAGAGCCGAGGTGTCGGCCGGTTCAGTGGAGGTCCGCTCCGCCTCGATGACATCCGACAGAACGTCGACGGATCGCAGCAGGAGGTCCATGCGATCCTCATTGACCTGACTGAGGTCGTTGCGGATCACATCCAGCGCGTTCTCGAAAACATGCGCGAAGGAAACGAGGGCGTTGTAACCGAACGCACCGGCACCGCCCTTGATCGAATGGACCGCGCGGAAAACAGCGTTGACCGTATCGATGTCGGGACCATCGGACTGGATCTCGTGCAAGCCGGTTTCCAGCTCCGACATCTGGTCGGCGCATTCAGCGAAAAATGTTTCTTTAATATCGTCGAGGCTCATCGGTCCTACCCGCCTTTACGGCATCACGCGGTTCACGGCCCTGGTCAATTTCTCAGGGTCGAAGGGTTTCACGATCCAGCCGGTTGCACCGGCGCTCTGGGCCCGCTGTTTCTTTTCCGGTGCGCTCTCGGTCGTCAGGACCAGGATCGGCACGCGGTTGTATTCCTCATGCTTGCGGACGTTCTCGATGAACTCGAAACCGTCCATGACCGGCATGTTGATGTCGGTGATGACCACGTCAGGCTGGGATTCCCGCAGCTTCTGAATACCGTCCGCGCCGTCCTCGGCGGTAACGACCTCAAAACCGGCACTGGCCAGGGTGTGACGAAGCATTTCGCGCATGGTTCGCGAGTCGTCGACGGTCAGTATCTTCTTAAGCATGGTTGGCATCCCCTACTTCCATTTCAGCTGTTGTCAGGCCGAGGGTGGTCAGATTGTCCGTAAACACTTCGGACTGCGCAGAATAAGTCATGGCGGCGCCGTCTTCCTGCCAAAGGCGGGTGGCGGACAGCAGCACCTGAATGCACGGCGTATCGATACGTTCGACGGCGCTTGCATCGACAGCAAGCGAATTGGCGCGTGCCGACAGGAGCAAGTCCGCGACATGGGTCGCCGTCTCGCCGGGCAGGCTTGCCGGCAGCTTCAGTTCGAAGCTGTCATCCTTTTGGGTCAGGCAACTTGCCAGAGGATTAGCGCTGACTTCATCGATCATGGTTCAAAATTCCTCCCATTCGTCTTTGAGGGCGGCATTTCCGTTGCTGCGTCCGCGAAAAGCGTTCTGAACCCGACCGGCGAGTTCCTTGACGGGACGGCCAGCAGAACGTGCGGCCTGGGATTTGGATGGTTGACTGGATGAACGGATTTCGTACTCGCGATCTGCGATCCGGAACCGCGCAACAAGCGCGGCGAGGTTTTCCGCTTCCTGCGACAGCGAATGGCTGGATGCGGTTGCCTGCTCGGCCATCGCGGCATTCTGCTGCGTGGCATTGTCCATTTCGCCGACTGCCGTGTTGAGCTGGCCGAGCGCGGTGGACTGTTCGCGCGCACCATTGGCGATCCCGTCGATCACCGAGGCGATCTCGACGACCTGGCCGGCAATGCGATGCAACGATTTTCCGGTGGCGTTGACCAGTTCGGACCCCGTCGCGACCTGGCTCGTGGACTTGGAAATCAACTGCTTGATCTCCTTGGCCGCACCGGCGGAGCGCTGCGCCAATTCGCGAACTTCCTGGGCAACAACGGCAAATCCCTTGCCGGCATCGCCCGCACGCGCGGCCTCGACACCGGCGTTGAGCGCCAGCAGATTGGTCTGGAAGGCGATCTCGTCGATGACGGAAATGATCTGGTTGATCTCCCCGGCGGACTTTTCGATATCCGACATGGCTTCAAGCGCACGTCCAACCACTTCCTCGCTCTCTTCGGCATCCTGCTTGGCGGCGTGGACGACCTGGCGAGAGTTTTCGGCGCTTTCAGACGACTCGCGCACTGTCGCGGTGATCTGGTCCAGTGTCGCGGCGGTCTGTTCGAGCGAGGCAGCCTGCTGTTCGGTGCGGCGGGAAAGATCATCCGATGCCGAGACGATTTCCTTGCTGCCGGAATCGATGCTGTTGGCAACGGCCGCGATCTTGCCGAACGCATCGGCGATGCGGGCAAGCGCCATGTTGAAATCGGCACGCAACGCTTCCAGCTCGCCGTCGAAAGTGTCCTCGATCTGGCAATCAAGATCGCCTTCGGCGAGACGATTGAGGGCATCGCCGAGCATTGCGACGGCGCGATTGGTTTCATCGGCCCTGGCGGCGAGTTCGGCGTCGGATTTCGCCTTGACGTCGGCCATGCGCTGACGCTCGGCGGCGGCTTCGCGCTCGGTTTCCAGCTTCTCGGCGGCGACGTCCTTGAAGATCGTCAGCGCCCTGGCGATGCGGCCAACCTCGTCACCACGGTGAACAAAGGGCACTTCCGCATCGGTTTGGCCGCGGGCAAGCGCGGCCGTGTAACCGGCGATGTTTACAAGCGGGCGTACCACGGACCGGCCGATCCAGAACAACAGGCCGGCGACCAGCAGCAGCGCGCCGGCAGTCGCGCCGTAGTAGATCCAGCCAAGCATGCTTTTGCTTGCGGCGCTTTCCGCCTCGACCCGGGAAAGATATTCGGCCGCTTCCTCGGAAGCGCGCAGAACGATCGCCTTGTGCTCGAGGAAACGTTCCTTGAGCACGCCCAGCGACTGGTTGATCTCGGCCGCGCCGAGGCCGATGCCACCGGAGTTTTCCAGCTTGGGAAAGAAATTGTTTTCCGCTTCGATCCAGAAACGGTCCAGCGCGGTCGGCGAATCGACGGTGATCAGCTTGCTCAGACCGTCAGGAAGATCGGCCTTCTCCCAGCGCTTGAGTTGCTGGAAATAGCCGTCCTTCTGATCACGATAGACCTTGAAGTGGGCATCGCGGTTCCACGGTTCCTGGGAAGCCTGAATAATGGTGAGGTAGGCCTCGACGACATAGGACGTCGGCGGCAGGATGTCGGCGGCGAGGTCCTTGCCCTCGACTATGCGCTGGTAGTCTGCGCTGCCGATGGAGGTGAGCGTAGTCCGGTAGTTGGCGATCGCGGACAGCACCAGAAAGATGACGGCAATGCCGGCGGCAAACAGCTTCAAACCGTTTGACAAATTCAAACGGCTCGGCGCGTGCTGACCGGCGTGCATCGTCATGTGTGCGGTATTGCCCATACCCAATCGGCCCCTGGAACGGAGATGTCCTTAACATTCCGGGTCTTCCGGGGCTTGGCATGGGCTTCATGCCTGGCTTAACGCCTTCCAAGCAGGGTTTCACCTAATCCGATTTACCTTAATGAAAATTAAACAGCTCAAGGCTCGGAATTGATATCAAGGATGCCGTGCCGAATGGCGATCGTGATGGCATGCATCCGGTTCACGGCATTGAGTTTTTTCGTTGCGCTGATCAGATAGTGATTCACGGTGTGCGTCGACAGCGAAAGAATGATGCCGATCTCCTCACTCGTTTTTCCCTCGGCGCACCATCTCAGGCATTCGCGTTCGCGCGCCGTGATGCGCACGCTCGCGCCGGCCCGGTTCGGCGCACGCAAGGCCAGCTGATCGAAAATCACCTGCGTCAGGCCATGGCAGCAAAACAGCTGTTCGGCATCGAGCGGATCGGCATTCGGCGCCGACTGGCTGACAAAAACCAGCTTCTCGGCGGCGGAACAGCGCCGGAAGAAGACATGAAACGGAGACTTGGCCATCTCGGCCCAGTTTTCGGCAGACGCCAGATTAACGCGACTCCTGACAACGGGGTCGGTTTTAAAGCTCCAATAGAACGGAACGGTGGCAGCGCAGGTCTTCATGGAGAAGTCCGACGCCTCGTCGCCAAGCAGATCGGATATGTAAGCGGATACTTCCGGGTCGAGCGACGATTCAACTACATCCAGATGGATACGGCTGATTCTTGTCAGGCGAAAAATCGCGTATCGTCGCGATTTTGCTATTGTGCTTATCTCCGCGACGATCGTATCGGGATCGACATCGTCATCGGCGAGTGTTGCGAGCACGCCGGCGGGAAGCAGTTCTGGTTTCATAGCGAAGCCTATTATTATTGTTGTTGTTTAAGCCAACTCGATATCGGAACCTTCCGTAACCGTGTAGGTAACTTCACGCATGTTTCTGTAACGGTTTCGCATGTAACGTTGCTGCGGAAATCCAAACGCAATGTGATTCTCCGAGCCGCCGGCTCGCTGCCGCGAAATCCGGTTTACGCCCCCTTTCCTCCTTTCCTCCCTTCCTCCCGTCACGCGGATTGTTTCCCCTCCGGAAAAAGCCCGCCCTGCATTTCGCCCTACTGGCTGAAAAGCCCCACGCAAGTGACTGAAGTCACAATAGCCGCAATGGCGATTCGAGGAAACCTGTGAACGGATTCCTGCACGGGTTTCCGGAAACAGCGGCTACAGCACACGGGCAAACGACACGACATGAGCCTAATTCACTACTCCATCGTCGGCGTTACCGCGTCGGTTGCAGCAGTCGCGGGCGTGTTTCTTCAGGTGACGCTTTCCGAGCCCGACACCGGAAAAAAAGATACACATGGCGAGGAAGAAACGGTGGAAAAGGGCGTGAAGCTGCCGCAGATCGCCGTGCCGATCTACTCGCAGACCGAGAAGGTCGGATACTGCGTCATGGGTGTAGAGTACCGGGCCGGGGAGGTCGACCAGGAGGACGCCGAACTCGTGGTTCCGAGGGTGACAAACGATCTCTACATCGAGTTCGGTTCGGCGCTGCCGGCAAGTGCCGATCCGGTAGAAGACTGCACCAACCGTGTGGGCAAACACACCGACACGTTCGTAATCTACGAGGCCGAGTTCTACGAGAAGATCAATCCCGAAGGTGCCGGAGAAGACGAAAGCTGAGCCGCCGCTGCGGCCTCACTCCTCTTCCTTCTTTGCGGGACTGAAGGTCTGCTCGTCTCCCATGCGGATATCTTCCTTGGAGAAATAGTCCAGTTGCTCGATGAGCACTTCGGCGACGACCTGCCGTCCCGCGGTGTCATTGATCCGGGAACGCAGTTCGCCGAGCGTTTCGCGAAGCCGTTCCCAACCGGCTGACGTCGCGAATGCGCCGGCTTCCGCATAGAAATGCCGGCTCAGCGAATCGAAGATCAGCGTGTTGAGCGGGATCTTCAAAGCAGCTTCCTCCGCCGCGACCGTCTTGATGGTGAAGCGGCCGGTCAGATAACCGGCAATGCCGGAATTATCGATATGCGGAATGGCGAAAAGGTCGGTTTGGACTTCGTTGTAGCGCGAGCCATGGCCGCCATCCCCGGCTTCTGCTCCATGCATTTCCGGCCCGGCGGACAGGCTTTGGCCGAGATAAACGCCACCCAGCGTCACGGCGGCGATCCAAAGCGCGAAGGCGATTTGCCCCAACATGTCTAGTCCGCGGACTGCTGCTTCGCCAGCGGATAGGTTCCGTCGGATTCGGCACGGACGATGGCATCGCCGAGGATGTTGATGACATCCTGTGTCGCGGCCATGCAGGCACGGAGGACGGCGCTGTTTTCAGCGACCTTCTTGCGCAGGGCGCCCAATTCGGCGCGAATTTCGTCGTCCATGTCGGCCGGCGAAAGCTCCCGCGAAACAAGATTCAATTCATAGAGGCAACGGTTCTTGCGCGTGTTGGATCCGGAAAGCCCGGCGGCCGGATTCTTGCGCAGCATTTTCGTTTCGGCGTCGATCGTGGCGCCGACACGCGCGAAGAGCGCTTTGAGCTGCTTCTTGTTCAACGTATTCGCTTCGTTTTCCGAAATCATCGTCGGCTATTCCCGTTTACTGTCAGCTCTCGGTCGCGGAATTGACCGGAGACATCATATCGCGAATGAAATCGCGGCTGATCTCCTGAGTACCGCGGCGGGCGGCTTCCTGCATGCGCACTTCCTGCGACATTGCCTCAGTGTCGTTAACGCCACGCAAAGGTTCGATCGTATCTCCCTGGCGCACGACATAGTTCGCCACTTTCGAGGCAAATCCGAAATCCGCGCCCTTGACGACCTGAGCGGCGATCTGTTCGGCCATCATCGATTTCCAGACATCTCCGGCAAATCCGCCGCCGAAATAGGCTTCGCCCGTGTCGGTCATCATGTCCTCGATCATATTCTGGACAAGCAGCGACTCGAATTCCTTGCCGGCCTCCTTGACATCCGTGCCCTGCACCACCCGCGACAGGTGGTTGCCGAAACCGGCGGCTTCGGCCACGCCCGAAGCGGGACCGGCGGCCGATGTGGCGGTATTGAGGCGCGCTTCGAGCGTGCGGGTGCTGGCCGGATCGGCGGCACGGGCGACATCGAGAACAAGGTCAGATGGAAAGTCGACTGCCATGAGGCGCACGTTCCAGAACGGTTGTATTGCAAGACGTGATCAGCCTAGCTTTCCAAGCTTGCTTGAAGCTGACAGGCGGCCGGCAATACGTTGATCAAGCGTCTCGGATTGCGCCGAGGTTTCGTCTTCGTTCATTTCCGACCGGCGCTGCTGCTTGTGACGGTCCTCGATCGCCTCAAGTTTGCGTTGTTCCGTCAGCAGTTTGTCGCCCTGATCCTTAACCTGCTGGTCGGCCGCCGCCTTGTCGGCCAGGGTGGACTGAAGATATTTCGCGAGAATGTCCGGAAACAGGCTGGCCACCGTGCCGCCGTCGGAGATCATCCGTTCAATATCCTGCAAGGCTCGCCCCGCGGCTTTCGAACGGTTCCTGGCATCCGACAGATCGCGCTCGCGCATGGAACGCACAACGCGTTGAATGCGTAGCAGTCTGGCGAAATCGGTTTTCTGGTTTGCCATGTCAGCCGAGCGTGAATGTCGTCGGGAAGGACTGGCCGAACTGGCTGAGCAGATAGGGCGCAGCGAAATACAGAATGGTCAGCCCCAGCGCGAGAACGAAAGGCAGCGAGATAAAGTAGATCGGAATCTGAACCGCCAGCTTGTTGAGCAGACCGACCGTCAGGTTCACGATAATCGCGAAACCGATAAACGGACTGCCGAGCCGCAGGGCGACAATGAAGCTCTCGCGCAACACATCGACGAGATTGACCAGCAAAAGACGTACCGACGGAAACTGTTCCAGCGGCATGATATCGTAGGAGCCGAGCAATGCCGTGATCACCAGGTGATGGAAATCCAGGATGAACAGGATCAACAGGGCGCTGAAAGACATGAATGCCGTCAGCGCGGACTGCATCTCGAAGCCGTCGATATTCGCACCCAGCATGCCGCCAAAGCCGATCGACATACCGATGCCGGAGACGATGAATTCCAGCGCGAGAATATAGAAACGCGCCAGCAATCCGAAAAAGGTGCCAATGACGATTTCGCTGATGATGAGGCGCATCAACAGCAAGGCCGACGGATTGGCGAGAAGAAGGTGAAGCGTCGGAGCGACGAAAGCGGCGACGGCGACCGAGACGGCAAGCGCCACCAGGATACGGATTTGCGGCGAAACCCGCGCGCTCGACATGCCCGGCAAAACCATGAAACAGGCCCCGACCCGGCAAAACACCAGAAAGGCCGCCAGCATGTCGGCCGAAATCGCGGTGATCAAGAGACGGACCCGAGAATGCGGATTTCGATCCCCTTGCCGATTTCCAGATGCGACAGGACCGGCGTATCGGGATGCAGCCGCTCGACGATCATGCGTACATAGGGGCGCGATTCGGGAGATGTGATGATCGCGAAACGGCGGTTTTGCTTCTTGTAGCCCTCGACCGCCTTGTTCATCTCGCCGCCGAATTCCTCGAGAAGACGGGGATCGATATCGAACTGATGGATATCGCCCTTGGCGTCGCGCTTCAGGCTTTCGCGGAACACGAGGTCCCACCGGTTGCCCAGGCGCAGGACATGCAGCACGCCGTGTTCGGTGATATCGCCGCAAATCTGCTGCGACATGCGGCCGCGAACATGTTCCACGATGGTTTCGGTGCGGCGCGTGGAAGGCGCGATTTCGGCGACGGCCTCGATGATGAGAGGAAGATTGCGGATCGAGACGCGCTCGGCGAGCAAGAGCTTCAGAACTGCCTGCAGTCCCGGGTAAGACGAATGCGTCGTGCAGATTTCCTCGGTCAGCTTGCGGTATTCCGGATCGAGCCGTTCGACGATCGCCTTCATCGTCTTGTAGGAGAAGAGCTGCGGCAGGTTGTTGCGAATGACCTCGCTCAAATGCGTCAGCACCACCGCGACATTGTCGGCGGTCGCGATACGGGCCGTCTTCAGATCCTCGGCAAAGGTTTCCGGAACCGAGATCGCCTCAATGCCGTAAGCCGGCTCGCGTACCGTTTCACAGGGTATGCCCTTGAGCTGGTTCGGCTCGGCAAACACCATCAGTTCGCCGATGCGCATGGAGTATTCGGCGACGACCGTGCCATGAACCTTGATCTGGTAAGCCTTCGGGTTGATGCCAAAATCGTCGGTGATCTGGATTTCCGGCACGATGAAGCCGTAATCGGCGGCAAAACGCTTGCGCATTTTCTTCATGCGGAAAGCCATTTCCTGCCGGTTCGGCACCAGCTTGGCGGCAAGCTGTTTGCCGAGCACCAGTTCAAGTTCGGAAGAGCGCAGTGATTCCTTGACGGAGTCGCGTTCTTCGTCCTGGACCTTGCTGCGGGCTTCCTCGGCTGCCTGCTCTTCCTCGGCAACGCGGCGCGCGGCGGCCAGCGGGCGCATATAGCCGATTCCCGCCATCACTCCGGCCAGCACGGTGAAGGGCAGGAAAGGCAGGCCCGGCATCAGGCCAAGAAGGAACAACATGCCCGCAGCAACGAAAAGCGCGCGGGGGTATTTGCCGAGCTGATCGAGGACGGCCTTGTCGGTCGAGCCGATCGTGCCGCCCTTGGAAACGAGAAGACCGGCGGCCAGCGAAACAATCAAGGCCGGAATCTGCGATACGAGACCGTCACCGACCGAAAGCTTGGTGAAGACATCGACCGCCTCGGAGATCGACATGTCGTGGCGAGTGTAGCCAATGATGATTCCGCCGACGATGTTGATCGCGGTGATGATCAGGCCCGCGATCGCGTCACCGCGCACGAATTTCGATGCACCATCCATCGAGCCGTAGAAAGAGCTTTCCTCTTCGAGTTCCTTGCGCCGGGCACGGGCCTGGTGCTCGTCGATGATGCCGGCGGAAAGATCGGCGTCGATCGACATCTGCTTGCCGGGGATGGCGTCGAGGGTAAAGCGCGCGCCGACTTCCGCGATACGGGTCGAACCCTTGGTGATGACGAGGAAGTTGACCACCACCAGAATGAAGAAGACGACGAGGCCGATGACGAAATCGCCGCTCATGACGAAGCGCGAGAATCCGCCGATGACGTGCCCCGCGGCCTCCGTACCGTACTGGCCCTGCGCCAGAATCGTCCGGGTCGTGGCGATGTTGAGAGAAAGGCGCAACATCGTGGCGATCAGGAGAATCGTCGGGAAGGACGAGAAATCGAGCGGCTTGGAAATCCACAGCGCGACCATCAGGATCAGCACCGAAAACGCCAATGAAAGCGCCAGACCGAAATCAATCAGAAAAACCGGGACCGGCAGGAACAGGATGGTGAGCATCACCATGATGCCGATGGCGAAGGCGATATCCCGGCTGTTGGCGGTTTCCGGTTTCTGGGCGACGTCAACGAGAGCCAAAAGCAGCCACCTTCAAGGATTCGGACACACGGATCATCATTACCCGATAGCATCCGTTCCTTGCGCCAAGCTTTGGCCAGCGCCCGAAGATGTCAGATTCCTCAGAAGCCGCTTTGGATACGGCTGAAAACGACGTCGTTCAAACGGCCGATCTGGGATCCGATGAAAGGCGCGGAAACAGAGACCGTGAGAAGAATGGCGATGATCTTGGGAACGAAGGTCAGGGTGATTTCCTGAACCTGTGTAAGCGCCTGAACCAGGGCGATTCCGAGGCCGACGAACATCGCAACCAAGACGGCTGGCGCCGATGTCAAAAGGATCGTCCAGATCGCGAACTGGACGATATCCAGTGCATCGGCTTCGGTCATTAGCTGATCGTCACGCCGCCCGACACAACCACCTGTTCACCGTTGTCGAGAACGGCGATGATTCCGTCGTCAAAGACACGGACTTCTTCGATCACCCCGGACACATCCCCTTCGGGAGAGGTCAGCGTGCGGCCGATGATCGAACCGGCCTGCTGCAGATGGCCCATCTGGATCAGGTCATCGAGCTTATCATTGGTCTGGATGCCCTGCTCGACATTGGAGAAGGAGGCCAACTGCGCGATGTACTGGGTCGAGTCCATCGGCTCCGTCGGATCCTGATTCTTCAGTTCCGCAACCAGAAGCCTGAGGAAGGAATCGTAGTCGACATTTGCCTTGGCGGTGGCGTTCGTTGCCGCTGCAGCCTGGGATGCCGTGCTCGTTGCGCTGGTGACCTCAGTCATTTTCTTATCCTGCGGTTGCTTCCTTGATGGGTTCCACGTTGTTACCCAGCCGCTTTGCGGTCGCCGGATTGTTACGCAGAATTTCAGCCTCGATCGTATAAAGGCCGCGAATCGTCTTCAGCGCCTCGTAGAATTTTTCCTCCGTCACCAGCCGATCGACATGCTTGAGATCGGAGAGGATCTTGGCATTGTCGAAGGCCGTGATCAGCGCCGGCAGGCTTTCGCGGAACAACGGCATCGCCGCGTCCTTGTCGCTCGGCGACATGACCATAACCTGAACGATAAAATAGAGCTGCCGCAACGGAGTCGTCGCGTCCTCCGCCTGGAGCACATGGTTTTCCAGGAGGAACTGAACGTCGTTCAGCAGCTCCAGCGAGACCTTGCGGTCCACACGAATAACAGCGCCGTTGATAAAAATGCGCTCGTTAGCCTTTAGAAAAATCTTGAATGAACTTTTCATTCCACCCCGCCCCGAATGATCTTGGTGATGTCGAGCAAGCCTTCGATATTGTCGGATTCCCCCTTGCGGATCGCATCGGCTTCGCGAAGGATCCAGATTCCGATCGAAATCAAGCTTGCCCGTAACTCCTTTGGCAGCGCGTTATCATCGCTTGCCAGATCTTCCATCAGCATGGTCCACAGCCGTATCGTGAAATGAATGGCTTCCACGCATGCGAAAGATTTCACGCCCGCCTCGCCGGCCCGCGTCAACAACTCGATAGAACGATCGAAAAGCTCCCGCTCCCGCTCGCGGGCTTGCCCAGGTGCGTCGTTTTCGATTTCTGCGTAGCGCAACATAATCATAAGTACAATTCAGTCCGTTGTGCTCGGTTTACACGTAATCCATGAGCGATAGGCTCTGGATTCGCGAGGTGATCTGGTATGAGACCTCGATTTGGGTCAACACGGTGTTAAGTTCGATTCCGGTCTGGTAGCTGTCGACCGCCACCATTTCGCTCGCGAACTGTTCAAGCAGACCCTTTTGCGCCGTCAGCGAATCGTTCAGACGCTCCATGCGGTTTTCGACCAGCCCGGTCCGGCCGCGGACCTTGGTCAGATCGCCGCTCGCCGAGCCCGCATGCGAAATGACGAAATCGGAGACTTCGAGCAGCGCTTCCGCATTCAGGTTGCTGTCGAAGAATTCCATTGCCACGACAGAAGCCATCATCAGTTCGCGGAAGCCTTCCTCGTTAGCGCTGACAGATGTATCGGCTGTCACGCCATTGGAAATGCGGGACGTGATAACCTCATCCGATGCCGCCGAAACATTGGCGGTCCAGCCTGCGCCCATGTACAAAGGGTCGACCTGTGTCGTCAGGAAGTTCTGGATATCGGTCGGGGTTAGCGCGGCGGCTGCGGGGTCGTTCTTGTCAAATCCGAAGAAGCCCAGAAACGCCGCGTCGAATGCCGCCTTGGCGGGACCGGTCGTATAGTCCGATATCGGCTGGTTATCGACATTCAGCCCCGAAAAGATGAACACGCCATTGATCTGGGTGTTCAGGACGGAAGCTATCTCGTCCACAGTGTTGGCCGCTGTCTGCTGCGCGGTCGGATACTGGTTCGTGTCACCCATCACGATCGCGACGGCATTGACCAGTCCATCCGCCAGATCGCCCAGATAGGTCATGCCCTTCTGACTTGCGGTCAGCCGGGTTTGCACCTGGCTATTGGTGTCTATCATCTGCTGGACATGGTCGATTTCGCCGACAAACGAGACCAGCTTGCGGCTTTCGGCGCCCAAGGCGAGCCCGCTGTCGGCATATTGCCCAGTCACCAGCTCGGTCTGCAGCCGCGGCAGGTCAGTCTGCATGCGGGCGGTGGCCGACCGTAATGCGAGAGAAACCGAAAGCGTTGAGATATTCGAGGTTCTCATGGCTTATCTAACCGAATTCAGGAGTGCTTGCAGCATCTCGTCGACGGCCTGAACGATGCGGGCGGATGCCTGGTAGGCCTGCTCCAGATCGATCAGGATCGCCATTTCCTCGTCGATGTTCACGCCGGTTTCCGACAACATCGCCGTTTTCAGCCTATCATGCAGAGCCGCCTTGCTGTCGGCGGCATCGGAAGCCCGCGAGCGCAGCGATTCCAGCCAGCCCAGCGACGATTCGGCGTAGCCGGAAACGGAGTAGGTACCGGCGATTCCTGCGTTGATATCTGTCGGAACCGACGCGTTCATCGATTCGAGATAGCTGATCAAATGATCCGCGTAACCGGCGCCGCCGGTAGCGTTGGACACGTAGGCCACGCCATTCGCTCCGCCGTCACGCAGCAGTTCGGGATCTCCGCCGACGACCGGATCGAACAGCGGATTGACAGCGATCGTCAAGGCCATGCCGGTTTCGATCGTGGCAGCCGGCGGTATCGCAGGACCGCCAGACCAGGTGAACAAGCCGGCCAGATCAGGTCCGCCGCCGCCGGACGTATCGCTTTCGGCAAAGATCGTGACCAGGCTGCGGGCGATCTCGTCGAGCTGGCTTTGCATGTCAACGGAAACGCTGTCGCGCATCTGCACCATGGCTGCCAGCTTGCCGCTCGAGCTTGTATTGGCGCCAACGCCGCCAATTACCGGAACACCGTCGATCCGGATCGCGTTACCGGTGATGCCGGGCGTGTATACGGTCTGCGGGTCAAATGTGACATCGCGCGGGATCGTCTCGAAAATCGTCACACCCTGGCTTGTGAAGAGGGCGTAGTCGTTGTTGTCGCGCTGGACGGCGGAAACGGAGACATATTTGGAAATCTCCTTGAGCAGCGCGTCGCGTTCATCGAGCGCGTCATTCACGTCGGCCTTGACTATGGTTCCCTGAACGACCTCGTCATTGACATCCTTGAACTTCGCCAGAAGATTGTTCAGTTCGGCAACAGCGCCTTCGATGTCCTGGTCGATCTCGGCCCGGTAGCTCTGAATGGCGAGCGACGACGAGTTCAGCCCATCGGCGAGGTCCTTCGCGTAATCGATAACCGACGAAGCAAGCAGCGTGTTGGAAGCGTCCGAGGAATAGAGCTGCAATGCATCTTCGAAATTGGACAGCAGCGTGGCCGGCGCCGTCGCGTTGTCGACGCCGTTGATCAGACGCTGCAGGCGGTCGGCGCCCTGGCTTAAAAAGGACTGCGCGTTGCTGTCCGAATAGGCTTGGAGACCGTCCCAAAGCAGCTTCTTGTCGGTTGCGCGCAGAATGCTGACGACGCGTGCGCCGCTGTCGGTGCTGACCAACAACGCATCGCGCCGCGAGTAGTTTTCGTTCGAAGCTTCCGCAATGTTCCGAGACGTAACGACGGTCTGAAGGGCCGTATTCAGCAAGGAACTCTGTGCGGTCCTTATTGCTGCGGTAAGGGACATTTTAAGGCCTCCGTTTATGTCGCCCTTATTGTTTTACGGCGACTATTTTTTAGCTCATCATTACGCTTTTTTTCTTTCACTAACGCTTAAGATTGAGCAGAACGTCCATCAGGTCGGAACCGGTCTGGAAAACCTTTGAGTTGGCCGTGTAGTTACGCTGCGACTGCACCATCTCGGTGAGTTCCTCTGCGATATCGACATTGGATGTCTCCACCGCACCGGACTTGAGAGCGCCGTTGCCGTTCGAGTTCGGAAATCCGATACGCACTTCGCCCGACATATCGGATGTCTGGAAAACGTTGCCGGACAGCGCAACAAGCTGATCCGGGCTGGCGACAGAGCCGAGAGCGATCTGGTAGAGATCGCGGGTCGTTCCATCGCTGTACTGGGCGTAGAGAATGCCGTCATTGGAGAAATCGATGCGCTCGATCGTCGCCGGCGCGTTGCCGTTCACGTCGAGATCGGAAACGAGGAACTCCGTCGACAGCTGCGTCATGCCGCTGATATCGATCGTCAGGTTCTGACCGCCCGGCACGGCGACCGTGAAGTTGGCCGGCGCGATGAGGTCGCCGGTCGTACCGTCGAAGGTCATTGCCTGCGTCGTCAGCGGGCCGGAGGAATACGGGAACGATGTGCCCGGAGTCGCATCCGCCTGGTTGAACACGGTGAGTTCCCAGGTGTTGGCCGCGGTCTTGGAGTAGTAGACGTCGAGGATGACCTCGCCGCCGAGGTTGTCATAGACGACCATCGACGATTTCTCGGTGTATTCACTCGCCAGCGCGTTCGCCGACGGCAACGTGCCGGTGACGATGGGTGCCGCGTTGGGCAGGTTCGACTGGAAGATACCTTCCGTCGACGGCGTGGCCGACAGCTCGTTACTGGTAATGATGACCGGTTCCAGGCCGTTATAGCCGTTGACGACGACCGACGGCGTGCCGTTGGCGTAGCTGTAGCCGGAAAGATAGAAGCCGGCCGAATTGATCAGGCGGCCTTCGGAGTCGGGCACGAACGAACCGGCGCGCGTCAGGAAGGAATTGCCCTCGGCATCTTGGACGATGAAAAAGCCGTCGCCATCGATGGCGAGGTCCGTCGTCGAGCTGGTGTATTGCAGGACGCCGTCCTGGGAAACCGCCTGGCGAACGGATGTCACGACACCGCCGGAGTTGTACGAGCCGCCGCCGCTGTTGACCACCAGCGTGGAGAATTCAACGCTGAACCGCTTGTAGCCGGTCGTGCTCGAGTTGGCGATATTGTCGGCAATCGTCGACAGTTTGCTGGCTTGTCCCTGCATGCCGGACACGCCGGTACGCATCATACCGTAAAGGCTCATGAGGTAATCCCTCCGTTCGGTTTCAGCCGAGCGTAGCTTCCAAATCTTGTCCGAAGCTGCCCGACGCCACTTTTGCGTCCTTGCCGCTTTCGGCGGAGGGATTGTCGACCTTGGCCTCCAGGCGATAGCCGAGGAAACGCTTGGAATCGATGATTTCGTAGCCCAGCACCTTGCGCAGTTTCTTGCGCAGCTTGGAGATGTGGCTTTCAATCACGCATTCTTCGACGTCCTGCTCGAACAGTCCGTAGACAGCGTTGTAGATCTGGCTGCGCGTGGCGCGGCGTTCGCCGTTCGATGCAAGATATTCCAGGATGCGCCGCTCGCGGCGGGGCAGCGGAAAGCTGTTGCCATCGATCTCGGGATCACGGCCGTCCGTGAAAACACGCAGCCGGCCATATTCGAGCACGGCACTGCTGGTGTCGCGGCGTCGGCGAATCGCGGTAACGCGTGCAAGGATTTCGCGAACATGAACGGGCTTGCGCACGACGTCATCGGCGCCAGCTTCGAACTGACGTAAAATATCCGGCAAGGAGTTTTGCTCCAGCACGGAGATAACCGGCAGCTTTGTGATGCCGCGAATCTTGCTTACCGGGCAGACCTCACTTTCGGTTTGCCCGACCAGGAATGCCTCAATGGATTCAAGTTCGTTTGCACAAATTGAATCCAGCCAGTTGGGAAGTTCTTTTCCCGATACTCCAAATACAGGGTAACCAATACGCTGGAACATACCTGCAAAACCTTGCTGAACAAGGTCGCGGTCATCGACGATGACTATCATTTCATCCCCCAGCCCGAATCACTTCTTTCTTCGGTAGCTCAGGGTTAACGAAACGTAAAAGCTTTCCACAATCGCGACAAGTCACATATTGCCTTGTCAGACTTTTCGTGTGGAGGGAAAACGAATCATTCCAGACTCATCAAATACGACAGCAAGCCGATATCTATCCTGAGTTGCAGAAGCTCTTCGCGGCCGGCGTCCACTTACCGACGCCGGCCGTGATCATATTGCGGATCACGCGGCAGACATATTGCTTTTGCGCGGCGTCGTTGTCCGGGCCGGCGTGATAGCGCGCAACCGCCATGGCCCAGGTTTTATGGCGCTGTTTCAGCGACTTGAGGAATGAAGCAGCATACTCGACATTGCGCGCCGGATCGAACATCGCACGGTCCGAGGAAAACTTTTCGCGGTGGTAGTGATGGTTGATCTGCATGCAACCCACATCGATCAGGCGTATGCCACGACGTTGAGCGTCATGAAACTCACGCATCGCCTTTTCAACCGTATCGGGAAATCTCGGCTCACCTGCAATGTTCATTGCGTAGGGATGCAAGCCCCCTTTTTTGCCAGATTCTGTCAGCCCGACGGCATAAAGAACGCCGACCGGGATGCCGTATGTCCGCGCCGCCTGCGAAACATAACGCTCGCACAGGCCTTGTTTTTCTACTCCGGCCGCATTCGCCGAATCAGATAACAATCCGGCTGTCGCGATTGGTGCCGCCATCGCCAGCACCGCCGCCACGAGTCTGTGTGTATGCCGAGTCATTTGGAGACGATTCCCGAGAAGATTGCCGCGATTCATTCGAGCCGTTTTGACGGTTTTCCTGCGCGTCCATCTGTTGACCGGACGGGTCGCGATGCTGGGCGTTGAAGTTCTGCGACTGCGCGGAATCATTCCGGTTACCGGCGACGACGACATCCGCGCCGCCGATGCCCGCCGCACGCAAGGCAGAACGGATGGCGTCCGCATCATTGTGCAGCATTCGCGTCGTCTGATCCGACTCCGCCTGGATCGTCACGCGCAATTCACCATCAACGGACTGCATGCGGATATTCACCGGACCGAGTTCGGCCGGGTGCAGCTGCAGCCGCATGGTCTTGACTGTACGGCCACCGGGCGCGGTGCTTCCGTTGAGAGACAGGCGCGACGGCGCGAGCTCTTCCATCTCGCGAACCACCGCTTCGGCAACCTGGCGGCTCACCGGCGCATCTGCAGATCCGGGCAGGATGTCAACGGAACCCGTTGTCTTGACGGCGGCGCCGGCCTGTTCGACGGATGAGCGGACGGAGGCACTGGCGAATTCACCGGCAACCCGGCGTGGTTCGATTTGCGTTTCCCCCGCCACAATGCGAACGCCGGAGGCAGCGCGCCGGTGCTGTCCGTCCGTCATGCCGGCGGGCTGATCGGAAGCGGCGGAGGCACCCGCGAGCGGGCTCCGCTCCGGGGAACCGGAAGCTGCTGGCTGGATTGCGCCAACTTCCGATTTGTTCAAGCCCGCAGGATTATTCTGTCCAGCGCGTTCCGCGGTTGCGGCAGGCGCCGGATTGACCTTCGGCATTTCGGATGACTGCCTGGCGGTCGCCGTTTCGCCGGCATCGGCCGCCCCGTCATCCGCCGACGCGGCGATGGCCGGCAGGCGTGCTTTTTCGCTGGCTCTTTCATCGGCGCGCGCAATGCCCTGCGCGGCGCTGGCGTTTGCGGCCTTGCCGACGTCCGGCACCGCCTGATGCGCCGCGGCTTTAACCCCGGCGTCATCCGCGTGTCCATTCGGCTTCCCGTCACCATCCTGTTTCGAACCGGTATCATCTAGGAGCTGTTCGCCGGCAGCATCCATGGCCGGGTCCTTCATCCGACCCTTGGCGTCCTTTACCAGCTGGCCATCTGTCGCGTCCGCCTCGGCGTCGCCCTCGGCAGACGGTTCCTCCGGAGCTTTCTCGAGAATATTGCGCCATCGGGCGTCGGCATAAGCCGGCCGCGGCTTCGTTTCCGTCGTTTCGGTTTCCTTGCCGGATGCCTCAGCGTCAGCCTTGGCGCTCTTGTCGAGCACGTCACGAAACGCGTTGTCCGCCTCGCCGGAAGTCCGGCCGGAATGTTCCGAACGAACCGCGCCGGAACTGGCCGGCATGTTTGTTACCGCATTGCTGATCATTGGATTTCCTCCAGCAATTTGTCGAGAGACTCCAAAGTGGACCGCGTTCCTCCAACGAAATCCTCGAAATCCTGCAGGACAGGTTCAACCTGCTGCTTGGGCGCCTCATACAGGATACTTTCGCGGGCACCCGCCTCCTGCACTATCGGTTCGGTTTCCGGAAGCGCGACTTCCGGGTCCGTTACCGCGTCGGCGACCGCCAGAACCGCGCGCAACAGGTTGCGCTCGCCTTCCGACAAGGTTTCGACGTCGATTCGGCGAAGCTCGTCGGCAACTTCGCGCACGTTTTCGGAGGTGACCTGCGATACCTTCGCGTAGAAGTCCTGACGCACCGCACTCTCGGATGCGTCGGGCGGAACTTCGGCTATGATGTCTTCGGCTGCATGCGCGGGTGCGAACGCCGCGATACGCGCGACAAGTTCGGACTTGCCGTCGAGAGTAGCGTTGTGCAGCAGGCGAAGGGTCAGCGATTCGCGGTAGACATCGGGCAGGAATTCGAGGATCTCGACTACCTGCTTCGTATCCATCCTGTCACCCATGGCCACGACACCGGCAGTGAATTCCTGCGCGTATTGCAGCGCGTAGGGCGAGGCCACGAAGCGCCGGGCATAACGGCTCGAAACGCGGAGGAATGCCTCGGGATTTCCGCTGCGGCGATGGATCGACATCAAACGGCGCAAAGCAGCCTCCTCGACCAGCGTTCCTGGCGCCAACAGCCGGGCGGCGTCGAAATCGTGGCGGGCCTCCTCGTCGTTTTCCGTAATCAATCCGCGGATCAGGGCAAGTGAAGCGCCGAACATGCCGCCGATGCTCAGCGGGTCGACAGCCTTGAGCTGCGCCAGGGCTTTTTGCGAAGCGCCCTTCTGGTAGGAAAGGATCGCGACACCGAGGCGAACATAGGGGCTGCCTGGCTCGCCCATGTCGGCCAGACGCTGTTCGAGCGTTTGCGGATTTCCGCCCAGCATCGAATAGACGATCAGGGCTCTCGCGGTCTTCGGGTCGGCAAATTTCTGCCGGTCGACACGGCGGAAGCTCCTGTCGACGAGCTTGGTCAACTCAAGCTGCATCCCGACCGCCTGCTTGTCTCCATCGGCAATCTGGTCCTGGATACGCTGCAGCGAGCGCACCAGCTTGTACGGCTCCGCCTCCAGCCCAGCCGCGGCGGAGCCGACGGTAAACGACAACAGGACGATGCCCATTGTCGCGGTGAGCACAGAGGGGCGAAGCGCGATCATTCCTCGGGCACCTCGACCAGAACCTCGATGCGCCGATTGCGGTGCGATAGCGGATCTTCCTCATCCAGCAGTTTGCGATCGGCAAAGCCGGAAATTTCCGCCACCCGCGTTTCCTCCAGACCGCCGCGCAACAGCATGTAGTAGGCCGATTGCGCACGCGCCGAGGAGAGACGCCAGTTGTCATAGTCCTTCGAGCGAAACGGGCGGGCATCGGTGTGACCATGGATGCGAACGCCACCAGGCTGCTCGGCAAGCACGCCGCCAATCTTTTCCAGCGCGACGACGAGATCGGGAGACGGCAGCGCGGAACCGACTTCGAACATGGAAATATCGAAAGCGTCGGTTAGTGAAATAAGGATTTCATCTCCGGACGGCGTGACGGATAGCTCACCGACCAATTCGGAGTCGCCGCCGAGCGCCTCTTTCAGCTGTTCGGAGATCTGTTCGAGCATCTCGGCGGCTGCGTTCTCGACGACGGCAGCGCGTTCTTGCGCGGCTGTTTCCTCTTCGTCCATGGCGGCAGCCTCTTCCACCGGCGCTTCCGGCTGGTAGACTTCGCTCATCTGCTCGACAGCGCTCTGCGGCCCTTCACCGATCGCGGCCGTCTCCATGTCGGCTTCGCCTTCCTGATCGGAAAGCGATACGGCGCCGGCACCAGGGCCTGCCTCGACGTCTTCTTCCGACGGTTTTTCAACGGGTCGCTCGACGCCCTCACCGCTGCCGAAGCCCGGCGCGGCGGCCAACTGGTCTTCCTTTGTCTCTCCCTGCCCCTCGGTCTCGTAACGACCGGTCAATTGCCCGGAATTGTTGGAATTGCGGACTTCCTCATTCCAGAAGTTGGGAGAAAACGGGTCCATGAAAGCTTCGCCGCCTGCAGCGTCATTGATCGCATCATTGCCCTCTCGTCCGCCGCCTTCCTGGACGTTCTTGGTATCGCTCGGCTCATGATTGGAAGCGATAACGTCGAGCACCGCGAACGGATCAGCGAACAGCTCGACATCCGTGATTTCCTGCTCGGGCGGATCTTCCGCCGGTGTCGATTCGGGAAACTGGCCGTTCGGATTGTCCGCCTTCTCATCCTGCACACCCTCGATATCGTGCAGGCCTTTTTCACTGCGGTCACGCTCTACGAGCTTGACCGGATTGAAGTAGCTGGCGACCGCTTTCTTGGTTTCCTGGTCGGCGGCGTTGATCAGCCATAAAACAAGAAAAAGCGCCATCATGGCGGTCATGAAGTCGGCAAAGGCGATTTTCCAGGCGCCGCCATGATGGCCATGCTCGCCTTCACCGCTGCGCTTGATGATTATGATTTCCTGGTGTTGGTCGGGGCTGTTCAAGACAGAGCCTCCTGAATCAGCCGGTCAACCTCCGACAGACGTGTCGAAATGACGGTCTTGTCAATGCGGGCAACGAGATCGACACCATCGGAGGGCACCAGTTTCACCGGCGCGTCGCCATCCGGCCATTTCTCCTCGAAAGTGCTGAGAAGTTCCTGGGGTCCGCGCAATTCGAAACCGACCGCATCGGAATCATGGAGTGCCGACGTGACTTCGGCAACAAGCGCATCGATCGTCTTGGAGACCTGTTCCTCGCGAAGACACGTGGCAAGGAGCGGTGCCAGTTCGGCGGCAATCACCTCGGCCACTTCATCGCGCAGCTTGGGAATGCGTGACGAAATCAATTCTTCCATTTCCACGCGATGAGCCGTCTCGACATCGTTGAGTTCGGCACGGTGGGCCGCCTCAAGCAACTCGTGGGCGGCGATCCCGTTGGCATTTTCGTCCGCTTCCTCGTCCAGCTCTACGTTCTCCTGAACGGGCAGGTCCGATGGAATGTCCTCTGTTTCGCCGATGGACGGCTCGCCCATCAGGTCGACAGGCTCCTCCATCAGGTCAACGGGCTCTTCCGTGCTGAGGCCACCATCCAGACCAGGTTCGTCCGGCGCGAGATCCGACAGATCGAGAGATGGCGGCTCCTCTCCAATATCGATCTCCGGCATCAGGCCGAGTTCTTCGGCAAAGGGATCAATCGTCCCGCCAAGCTCGGATCCTCCGGAAATGCCCGAGAATCCGGCCGGCATACCGAGCGTGGAGAATTCCTCACGCGTTCCGGCATCGTGAACGAGCGGCTCGAATCCCGGCGCGCGCGGCGGAGCCTGGCGGCGGCCACCGCTCGAGAAATCGGGGAGCAGATCAAGCAGGGCGGAGCGGCTCAAATCAGGCAGCCTCCTGTCTCACCCAGCGGCGCAGGATAGATGCGGCGCGTTCCTCGTCGAGGTCGACGATCATGGTCAGGCGTTCCTCGGGCGACGGGCGCATCTTGGCCAGAAGCTCGCTCGGATCGGACGACGAACTGGACGGAAGCGACGGCAGGGAGGGCAGGTCGGGAAGACCCGGCAGGCCGCCCATCTCGTCATCGGCACCAAAGGTGTCGCCAAGCGTGCCGTCCTCAAGCGCCGGCATGTCGCCGAAATCACTATCCGCCCCGGCGCCCGCACCGACGGCGGCGCCGCCGCTCAATGCCTTGACCAGTGGCCTCAGACCCATGAAGACAACCAGAAGCGTGGCGGCGACGAAGGACAGGGCGTTGATGACAGTGCCGAGATGTTCGTTGATCAGGTCAATTATGCCCGGCTCGGAGAGCGGCACGCCATCGACACCTTCCATGAACTCGACCGCGGTCACCTGCACGAGGTCGTCCCGTTCGCTCGACACGCCGGCAGCGGCAATCGCCAGCTGACGGATTTCGGCGAGTTTCGCCTCGATCTGGGCCTGATCGGCGGTTCCGCCGAGCGCCTCGACGATACGATCCTGGTTAACCACCACGGCGATCGACAGGCGGTTGACTGAATAGCCGTTCGAAATCGTCGCAATTCGCTTCGAATTCAGCTCGTAGTTTGTGGTTTCCTCGCGACGTTCGCTGCGCTCGGACGAGCTCGGACCGGCGGCTTCGCCCTGCGGCTGTTCAGGCAGGTCCTGCTCGACTGTCGCCGGGGTGTTTCCGGTCTGCTGAGACGCCGCGTCCTCGCTTCGCACGACCTGTACCGAACGTTCCACGCGGGATTCGGGATCGAAGATCGTTTCCTCGATCTGCTTCTGGTCGGTGTTGATGTCCGCCTGCACGCTGACGCGGAAGTTCATGTTGCCGAGATAGGGAGCGAGCGCCTTGTAGACACTATCTGCCACTTCGTTCTCGACGGTGGCCTTGATGCCCAGATTATTCGTCGCCGTATTGTTCAGCGGATCGTCGCCAGCGGCCAGCAAACGGCCCGACGCGTCAAGCACGGTTACGTTTTCGGCCTGAAGACCGGGAACCGCAGCCGATACGAGATGGCGAATCGACAGGGCGCTGGCCTCGGCATGCGCGCCTTCATAGCGGACGACCACGGACGCCGTCGGCGTTTGTTCGGCGAAACGGAAATTGCCGCGATCCGCCAGGACTATATGCACACGCGCGCCCTTGACGCCGCGTATCGTCTGAATGGAGCGCGCAATCTCGCCCTCGAGCGCGCGGACGCGGGTGATTTCCTGCATGAAGGCCGTCAGGCCAAGCGAACCGAGATTGTCGAACAGCTCGTAGCCGGTGCCGGAACTGTTCGGCAGGCCCTTCTCGGCAAGGATCATCCGCGCGCGGCTGGTCTTTCCGGCCGGCACGAGAATCGACGTGCCGTCGGTATTGACGTCATACTCTATTCCGGAGTCGGCAAGCGCCATGCCCATACGGCTGATATCATCGGGCTCCAGACCGATATAGATCGGCTGGAATGCGGGCCGGTTGAGATAGAAGGCGGCGGTTCCCACGCCGGCTACGACGAATACGCCGACGGCGGCCAGAATGGCCAGTCTGCGGGTTCCAAGCGCTGCGAGGTTTTTTACGATCTGCTGAAACTGTTCAAGCACCGGGTCGTCTCCCTATCTACTTGCAGGAAATAGCCTGTGAAGCTTGTGTGAGAGTGTCTTGACGCCGCGAAGCGGTAAAAAGGAGCCGGTCGGGAAGAGGTCAGATAAAAAACGGGCGGCCCGAAGACCGCCCGCGAAAAGACATATGGGCGCTGATACTAGTTCTGGAACAGCGCCAGGATGGTCTGCGCGTTGCCATTGGCGATGGACAGCGCCTGGATGCCGAGCTGCTGCTGGACCTGAAGCGCCTGCAGCCTGGTCGACTCCCTGCTCATATCGGCGTCGACAAGCTGGCCAATGCCGCGGTCGATGGCGTCCATCAGTTCCGACACGAACTCCTTCTGCATGTCGATACGCGTCTTGATGGCGCCGAGATCGGACGCGGCGTTGATGACCGCTTCTGTCATCACATCAACCTGGTTGACATACGTATCCAGCAGGCCGTCATTGGAGTTGGTGATGTCGATGTCGAGGATGCCTTCACCGGTATCGAGGCCCGCCGTGTCGGTGGAGGTGGTAAGGGCGATGTCGGCGCCCGTCGCCGCCGTCACGCCGTCAGCCAGCGTAAAGGTGGGCGGCGTGGTAATCGAAGCAGAGGACGCGGTTCCCATCGTATGCGAGGTGATGATGAGATTGTCGCTGGCGTCCTTCGACGCGGAGGCGCCGACCAGGCCCTGGTTGATGCGCGACACCATGTAATCGATATCGAACAGCGTGGGATCATCAACTTCCACCGAGATCGTCTGCTCGGCACCGCCATCGACAGTGATTCCGAGCGTAATGGTACTGCCGGCGTCCATATCGCCCGGCGTCCAGGCAAAAGCCGCGTCCGAAGTGGCGAAACCGGCCGTGCCCTGCAACAGGCCGCGCGCGGTGGGATTCGCATCAAACAGCGCACTTTCGTAGACGTTGATCTCCAGAGCGGAGATCGAAATGTTGCCGCCGGCGTCCCTGCTGAAGGACGAGATGACGCGCTGCGTCGACGTGAAGTTCGGCGAGGCCGAGTCGATCGCGAGCCAGTTGGAACCGGAGAAGGTCGCCGAGCTCGAGATGCCTTCCAGCTGTTGCTGGAGCTGGCTGATCTCGGCCTGGATTTTCGCCTTGTCGACGCCTGGCTGCTTGGCGGCGACCAGCTTCGTCTTGATCTGATCGAGCATCTCCTTCGAGGCGTTCATCGCGGTGTAGGCGACGTCGACTGTTGCAGCGCCGAGACCGAGAGCGTCCTGGACCGTTGAAAGTGCGGAGTTGTCCGACCGCATCGTTGTGGCGATAGACCAGTAAGCGGCGTTGTCGGCAGCCTCGGCAACCTCCAGGCCGGTGGAGATGCGCGCCTGCACGTCTTCGATATTGCGGGTTGTCGCCTGCAATGACTGCAGTGCGGTCATCGCCGCGGCATTGGTCATGATACTGGACATCTTACCCCTTTCCCTCGATCTGAGGAGAAAATCTGCCAGCCGGCACCGACCGAATGACGTCTTCTTCCAAGTTTTCCGCTGCCCGACCGGCGAAGATCGGACATCTGGCTGTTTTTCGGCAAAAACCGCGGCTCGGCAAGGCAATCGAATCACGATCCCGGCAAAGACGGTCTTTCGCCGATTGCGACTGTATTGACGGCAGCTTGTGCGAAACTGGAAAGGGAAACGAAAAAGGGCCGCATTCGTGCGGCCCTTCTCAAAGATTGTTGGTCGCCTCTTAGTTGAAGAGCGACAGGATCGACTGGGCGTTGGAATTGGCGATCGACAGCGCCTGGATGCCCAGCTGCTGCTGGACCTGCAGGGCCTGGAGACGCGTGGATTCCTTGCTCATGTCGGCGTCGACGAGCTGGCCGACACCTCGGTCGATGGCGTCCATCAGGTCCGACACGAAGTCCTGCTGCATGTCGATGCGCGTCTTGACTGCGCCGAGGTCGGACGCGGCCGTGATCACGGCTTCCGTCATGACGTCGACCTGGCCGATATAGGTGTCCAGATCGCCGCTGGTGGCGTTGGTGATGTCGATGTCGAGGATGCCCTCGCCGGTATCGAGACCAGCCACGTCAGTGGAGGACGCCATGGTGATGGTACCGGTGGTCGCACCGCCGCCAGCCAAGGCATAGGTCGGGCCGGTCGAGATGGTGGCCGACGAAGCGGTGCCCATCGTGTGCGAGGTGATGATTATGTTGTCGGAGGCGTCCTTGGCCGACGACGCGCCGACCAGCTGCTCGTTCATGCCGGCGACGAAGTCGTCGATGGTGTAGTTGGCCGGATCTTCAACCGTCAGGGTGATGGTCTGTTCCGTGCCGCCATCGATGGTGATGCCCATCGAAATGGTACTTCCGGCATCCATGTCACCAGGCACGAAGGCGAAGGCGACGTTCGACGTCGCGGTGCCGGCAGTACCCTGCAGCAGACCGCGCGCGGCGGCATTGTTGTCGAACAGGGCCGTCTGGTAGACATTGATCTCCAGCGACTGGATGGAGATGTTGCCATCAGCATCGCGGCTGAACGAGGAAACCACCCGTTCGGTCGAGGTGAAGCTTGCGGAGCTCGAATCGATCGTAAGCCAGTTCGAACCGGAGAAGGTCGCAGCGCTGGAGATGCCGTCCAGCTGTTCCTGCAGCTGGCTGATCTCTGCCTGGATCTTCGACTTGTCGATGCCCGGCTGCTTTGCGGCGACCAGCTTGACCTTGATTTCGTCGAGCACTTCCTTCGAGGCGTTCATCGCCGTGTAGGCGACGTCGACCGTGCCGGCGCCGAGACCGAGCGCGTCCTGCACGGTGCCGAGCGCCTTGTTGTCGGAACGCATGGTGGTCGCAATCGACCAGTAAGCGGCGTTGTCGGCGGCTTCGCCAACTTCGAGGCCGGTCGAGATCCGGCCCTGCGTGACTTCGAGTGCCTTGTTGGTAGCAGAAAGCGTCTTAAGCGCGGTCATCGCAGAGACATTGGTAAGCAAGCTGGACATGGAGTCCCCTTTCAAAAATACGGATAGATAGGGACATTCCGGGTGAACCGGTACAGCGCCCGGGCATCATACCCCTGCCTTGGCAGTCGCTGTGTGTGACCGGAAAATGAACCAACATACTTAACAGATGGTTTCCAACTGCAGCTGATTTCGATTGAAAGCGCGCAAGAATTTTGTACGCGGATTCCGGGCGAAATGCCCCGTGGAATCAAAAAGGCCGCCCGAAGGCGGCCTTTCGAATTGTATTCTGTCCGTCGAGACTTAACGGAACAGCGACAGCACGTTCTGTGCGTTGGAGTTGGCGATCGACAGGGCCTGGATGCCCAGCTGCTGCTGGACCTGCAGGGCCTGGAGACGCGTGGACTCCTGTTCCATGTCGGCGTCGACGAGCTGACCAACACCGCGGTCGATGGCATCCATCAGATCCGACACGAAGTCGTTCTGCATGTCGATGCGCGTCTTGACGGCGCCGAGGTCGGATGCGGCCGTGATCACGGCTTCCGTCATGACGTCGACCTGACCGATATAGGTGTCCAGGTCGCCGCTGGTGGCAGTCGTGATGTCGATGTCGAGGACACCTTCACCGGTATCGAGTCCAGCAACGTCAACGGAGGACGCCAAGGTGATCGTACCGGTGGTAGCACCGCCGCCGGACAGGGCGTAGGTCGGGCCGGTCGAGATCGTGGCCGCCGAAGCAGCGCCCATCGTATGCGAGGTGATGATGATGTTGTCGGAGGCATCCTTGGCTGCGGAAGCGCCGACGAGCTGCTCGTTAACACCTGCGACGAAGTCGTCGATGGTGTAGTTGGCCGGATCCTCAACCGTCAGGGTGAGGGTCTGTTCCGTGCCACCGTCGACAGTGATGCCGAGCGAAATGGTACTTCCGGCATCCATGTCACCAGCCGTGAAGGCGAAGGCGGCGTTCGACGTTGCGGTGCCGGCAGTACCCTGCAGCAGACCGCGAGCCGAAGCGTTGGAGTCGAACAGGGCCGAACCAGCGACGTCAATCTCAACCGAAGCGATGGAGATGTTGCCTTCAGACGAACGGCTGAAGGACGAGATCACACGTTCGGTCGACGTATAGGACGAGGAGCTCGAATTGACCGAAAGCCAGTTCGAACCGGAGAAGGTCGCAGCGCTGGAGATACCTTCCAGCTGACCCTGCAGCTGGCTGATCTCGGACTGGATCTTCGACTTGTCGACGCCCGGCTGCTTGGCGGCAACCAGTTTCGCCTTGATTTCGTTGAGCACGTCCTTCGACGCGTCCATTGCCGTATAGGCGACATCAACCTTCGAAGCGCCAAGACCAAGAGCGTCCTGCACGGTGCCGAGCGCCTTGTTGTCGGAACGCATGGTGGTTGCGATCGACCAGTATGCCGCATTGTCGGCAGCCGAGTTGACCTGGGCACCGGTAGAAATACGCGACTGGGTGGTTTCGATGGAAGAGTTGGTCATGCGAAGCGACTTAAGAGCCGTCATCGCAGAGGTATTGGTAAGGATACTGGACATGGTTGTCCCTTTCAGAATACGCGAAAGACAGGGACATCCCGGACTCACCGGTACAACGGCCGGGCATCATGCCCCTACCACACAGATAGCCGTTGTGACTGCCGGGGACGATGCAGGCGAAACATTAATGAAGCATTGACGGTAGTATCGGGGGGTATTTTTTCCCGCTAGGCGGGTAATTATAGTAAATGAAAAGTAAAGATGCGCAACGTCAGACGACGGAGCGGACCATACTGCCAACCAGGATATTCCAGCCGTCGATCATCACGAAGAAGAGGATCTTGAACGGCAGGGAGACCAGAGAAGGCGGCAACATCATCATGCCCATGGACATGACGACCGTGGCGACCACGAGGTCGATCACCAGCAGCGGCAGAATAACCAGGAAGCCCATCTCGAAGCCGCGCCTGATTTCCGAGATCATGAATGCGGGAACGACAATGCGGATATCGACGGTCTGATCCGTGACGACATCCTGACCGCGCTCGCGCGCCAGATCGGCAAACAACTGCAGGTCCTCGTCACGGACATTGTTCAACATGAACTCGCGGAACGGCTCGATTATCAGCCCCACCGCCTCGGCTTCGTCGACCTGTTCCTGGACAAGCGGCTGTACGCCCTCGCGCCATGCGCGATCGAACACCGGCGACATGACATAGAACGTCATGAACAGCGCAAGGCTGACGAGAACCATGTTGGCTGGCGTCGTTTGCAGGCCGAGACCCGCTCGCAAAACCGAAAACACGATCACGAAGCGGGTGAAGCTGGTGACCATGATCAGCAGCCCCGGCGCAACCGCCAGAACAGTCAGCAGGCCGAACAGCTGGATGATATAGCCGCTGGTCTCGCCACTGAAGCCATCAGGAAGAATAAAACCCGGTTGCGCTTGCTGCGCAAAGGCGGGCCCTGCGGCAAACGCGAATACCAGGGCAAGAAAAAGAGCCGCACGCCTCATTCGAGAATAAACGACCTCACCAGAACGCGCTTCACCCGCCCGTCAGAGCGGATGGCCGCACGCTCGTTGAGGTCCTCCATCAAGTGTTGGAATCCGCTGCCGCCGCGCAGGTTGTAAAGCTTTAGCGTATGAACGTAGGCGAGGATGTCCTGATGGATTTCCTCGGCAACCGCCTGATCGGATTCACCCTCGAAAGCCAGCGAAAGTTCCATGCGTATCCATGTTTCCGAGGGATCGAGAAGATTGGTCGTGATCGGCGCAATATCGGTGACCGTAAGGTTCGCCGGCAGCCCGCCGGACGGCGCGTTCTCATCGGCGACGGGATGTTCCGCCTCTGCGCCATGGGCATCTTCGGCAGGGGCATGCGGATCGGGCTCCTCCGCCTTATCGGCCTGTTCCTCGGCCGGCGCTTCCGTCATGGTGACCGGCTTCAACATTGTCGCGCTGACGCCAAAACCCGCGCCGCCGGCGACCAAGGTTATAACCAGGCAAACTATAAGGAAAATGACGAAGGACGGCCCTTCCTTCTTGGCCTTGCCATCTCCTTCCAGGTCTTCGAGCAGTTCCAGCGACACGGTCTACGGCCTCCCGGTCAGAACGGCAGGTAGAGATCGAGTGCCTGCTGGCCATAGGGAGGCTGCTGCACTTCGGTAATACGTCCCCTGCCGCCGTAGGAGATACGGGCCTCGGCAATACGCTCGTAATCAACCGTGTTGTTCGGCGCGATATCGGACGGACGAACCATTCCGGTGATGGTCAGGATGCGCATTTCGGCGTTGACGCGCACTTCCTGCGAACCCTGGATAAGCAGATTGCCATTGGCCAGTTCCTCGACCACGACCGCGGCAATCGACAGATCGATGGTCTCGGAGCGGGTCGTGCCGCCGGATCCCTCGAAATCGGTTCCGGATTTGATCTCGCCGTCGGCAGAGGCGTCACCGGACGCGCCGCTGCTGGTCGAGAAATTCCCGGACAGGCCGAGGTTACGGCTTGAATTGCGGTTGCGCGCGCTCTTGTTATCGAGTTTCGCCCGGTCGTTGATGGCGATCTTGACCGTTACGATATCGCCCTTGGAGATCGCACGGTTCGCGGTGAACAGGCCTGCGGCCCGGTCGGTCCACGTCGAATACTCGTTTCCTGACGGACGCGCGGGATAATAGCCCGCCTTCGCGACCATATGTTCGGGCGCCAGCGCGCTGCCGACAGGCGACATGGACGGCTCGCGGCCGATTTCGCGCGGATGAACGGCGCAACCGGCAAGGCTGGTCGCCGCGATCAGGCCAAGCAGAAAAGAAAGCCTCATTGGATTGCTTCCTGGTTTTCGGCGCCCCGTTCCTTGTCGGCCGCCGCCGACATGATAACGGTAACCATTGCGGCCCGATCCGCCGACATTTCGTTAAGAATGGTTCCCGCAGCGCGCGCGCTCAGTTTCGAAAGAAGCGCGGCGCTCAGTTCGCCAGGCAGTTTTTCCATGCGTTGCGCGGCAGCGTCGGGACGCATTTTCGAGTAAACCTCCACCAGGTCCTCGCTCGCAGACGACGAATAGTCCTCGCGCCGTTCCACCCACATCTTCAGCTCGCTGCGTTTGTCTTCGAGAATCTTCAATTTCATCTCGATTTCCTCACGCAACGCCTCCAACTCCGCCTTTTGCAACGAATAGCGGCGCTCGCGCGCGGCGTCCGTGATGTTGGAGCAAAAGCGTTCGATGTCGGCGATGCTGGCATCGGGCATCGGCGCATCGAGGATCGACGCCGTGGCGTTCTGCGCCATGGCCGGCGCGGCGGCTGCAAACATGCCGGTTATCGCAGCGGCAAAAATCGTGAAAGTCGCTACCCTGTTCATTGGACAACCAGCTCCGCCTGCATGGCGCCGGCCGTCTTGACCGCCTGTAGGATGGAAATGATATCGCTGGGACCGACGCCAAGCCGATTGAGGCCTTCGACGAGGTTCTGCAGGTCCGTTCCGTGCACGAGACCGAGCGCTGTCCCGTCTTCGGTAATGTCGATGTAGGTGTTGGGCTCGACAGCCGTCACGCCTCGCGAGAACGGAGCCGGCTGGACGACAGTCGGCGATTCGGTGACACGGACGGTCAGCGTGCCGTGGCTGATTGCGACCGTCGAAATGCGCACATCCTGGCCGATCACGACAGTTCCGGTGCTCTCGTCGAGAACAACACGGGCCGGCGTGTCGGTTTTCACCACGAGATTCTCGATGGAAGCGACAAAGCGTGCCGCCGAAATGTTCTTCGGCTTCCGGATGGCGATGGTCCGCGCGTCGATCTCGCTGGCCGGCTGCATGCCGTAATGGGCCGCGCCAAACTGGTTGATCACGTCGGTCACGGCAATGGCGGTCGAGAAATCAGGATTGCGCAGTTGAAGCGTCAACGCCTGTTCGGCGTCGAACTCCGCCAGCACTTCACGCTCCACGATCGCGCCGCCGGATATGCGGCCGGTTGTCGGCGTGCCTTGCGAAACCGTTTCCGCCGCGCCCTGGGCCTGAAATCCCGAGACGGAAACCGGCCCCTGCGCGACGGCATAAATCTCGCCATTGGCGGCGCGCAGCGGCGTCATAACAAGCTGACCGCCCTTGAGCGATGTGGCATCGCCGAGCGACGAGACCGAAATGTCGATGCGCGACCCTTGGCGGACAAAGGCCGGCAGGTTGGCGGTTACGATGACGGCGGCGATGTTCTTCAGCCGGGCCCGCCCGTTGGCGGTAGCGATGCCAAGATTGTCGAGCATTGAACGCATCGACTGTTCCGTGAACGGCGCGTTGCGCAGGCTGTCGCCCGAGCCCTGCAGGCCGACAACCAGACCGTATCCGACGAGCTGGTTGTCGCGCGAACTCTGTAGCACCGCGATATCCTTGACGCGGGACTGCGCCAGGGACGGCCCCGCGGCGAGGAGCAAAGCAGCCAGACAAAGCGCGAGGCGTTTCATCTTGCCTCCACGGAAACGGTTCCATCGGGCATGACGATGCCGGAGATGGTGCGATTGCTCTGGGTGTTGCGAATGCGAATGGGCTTGCCGATGTTCGCAGACTGCAGCGCCACCCCGTCCATGGCGATGACCAGTGCGCCATCGCGATAATAAACGGTCGTCGGCTGGCCCGCCTCGATCGCATAGGCTTCGCGCAGCGCGCTGGGCGCGATCAGACGCTTGGGGAGAATCGTTCTCGCGGCCACCATGCCGATCAGCGATTCGGGATCGCGGATAACCTGAAGGCCCGGAGATAGCGGTTTGCGCAGCCGGGTTTCGACGACGGCATCGGCCGGGACCACCTGACCGGGATAGATGACGCGGTTGACCGTGACGACGACATTCGCATTTTCGGTGGCGCCCGCGACGCCGATCCAAAAGCAAATGGCCGGAACCAGAATTCCGGCTATGCGCAACAACCGCATCATGGCCTATCTCAACCCGGTCGATACGACGGATGCCATCTGGTCGGCTGCCTGGATGACCTTCGAGTTCATTTCATAGCCGCGCTGAGCGGATATCAGCTCGGTGATTTCCTTCACCGGGTCGACATTGGACGCTTCTAGGTAGCCCTGCTCGATCGTGCCGAATCCCGGATCACCCGGGACACCGACGATCGGATCTCCCGAGGCTTCGGTCTGCGTGAAAAGGTTGGATCCGAGCGGCTTCAGGCCGGCATCGTTGGCGAAAGTGGCAAGCGACAGCTGGCCGAGTTCCTGCAGATCGATCTGATCCTCGAGGCGGGCAAAAACCTGTCCGCTGTCATTGACCAGAACCTCCACCGCGCCTTCCGGCACCGTGATCGCCGGCGAGACGAGATAGCCGTCAACCGTCACGAGCTCGCCGACACCGTTGGTGTTGAACGCGCCTGCGCGGGTATAAACGATTTCGCCGCCGGGACCTTCGATCTGGAACCAGCCGCGACCGGTCAGCGCGAGGTCGAAATTGTTGCCGGTGTGCGTCAGGGCGCCCTGCACATGCACGTTGCGGATGGCCGCGGTGCGAACGCCGAGACCGATATTCGCGCCTTCCGGGATGACCGCCTGGTTGCCGCTGTTGGGCGTGCCGGCCAGACGCTCTGTCTGGTAGAGCAGATCGGAGAATTCGGCACGGGCCCGCTTGAAGCCCGTCGTGTTCACATTGGCGATGTTGTTAGCGATGACTTCAAGATTGGTCTGCTGGGCGGTCATGCCGGTTGCGGCGATTGCCAGGGCTTTCATGGACTACTCCTAAATTTGCATCCGGCTGACTTCGAGAAAGGCGGTGACGATCTTGTCGCGAATGGCGATAGCCGCCTGCAGGTTCTGCTCCGCGCTCATGACGGCATCGGCGACATCGCGCACATCGGCTTCGCCAGAGAGCGCCTTGAGCGAAATCTGCTCCGCATTGCGCAAATCGCTGACCGTGGTCTTGGCGGCGGACTGCAAGGCCTCGACGAAAGTCGGGCCGGCAGCGACGCCGGTCGGCGCGGCGGTAGCCGCCGTGCCGGCGCCCTGCGCCAAGGCGGTCGGATCAAAGGCGCCAATACCTGTGAGAGCGAGTGTGGGTTCCATCAGCGGGACCTCATCAGTTCGATGGTCATGGAAATCAGATCGCGAGCCTGTTTGAACACCTGAAGATTGGCCTGGTAGGACCGGTTGGCGTCACGCATGTCGGCCATTTCGATCAGCGGATTCACGTTCGGCATCTTGACGTAGCCGGCGGCATCGGCAGCCGGATGGGACGGATTGAACTCGGCGCGGAATTCGGATGTGTCGCGGTCGACCGATTCCACCGTCACAAAGTTGGCGTGGGATGCGCGGTCGAGTTCGGAACCGAAATTCACGAGCTTGCGGCGATAGGGATCGCCGCCGGGAATGCTCGACGTCGCGTTGGCGTTGGCGACGTTTTCCGAAACAACACGCAGTCGGGTCGACTCGGCGTCAAGCCCGGATGCGGCGACTTTGATTGCGGAAGTAAGGTAATCCATTACTAGCTCTTTGCTGTCAGCAGGATCATCCGGTTAAACGCGGATACGATCGCGGTGTTCATCTCGAAGGCGTGGCGTATCTCACCGGATTTGACGAGTTCGTCCTCCAGGGTGACGCGCTTGCCGTCATTGCTGAAAACAGGCGGTTCCTCGTCGAGGACGCGAAAGGCGACTTCCTGCGCGGAGGTGCCGAAATGATTCGTTGTGGTCGAGTGCAGCTTCACCGAGGCGTTCGACAGCACATCGGCGAACGGCTCGACGTCGACCGAACGGTATCCGGGCGTATCGGCGTTCGCGATGTTGTTCGCGACTGCGGTCTGACGCACCGATAGCCATTTTGCTTGCGTCGAGGCCAGTTTGAAAAGATTGACGGCGTTCATGTCGTGTCCTTCTCTGCGAAGGACGCTACATCGCCTTTCTTGCGTGTGCCTTGTCGGGGCCGGCGGGCGGAACGTCAGAAAGGACGCAGCACCTTTTCCTCGGAAGTTACAATGTACCAGCCCTTTTCATCGCGCTTGAAGGAAAGGGCGAGCGTACCGTCTGGCAGCCGGGTTCGCGGACGAACGAGGTAGACGCCCTGGCTGTCTCCGACGAGGGCGCGCATGCCGTCGATGGCCAGGACCTCGAACAGCGCGCCATTGCTCGGAAATTCCTGATCGAGATCGGTTTCGGCCGTTTCGCCGTCGCGATTGACATTGCCGGTCATGACCGGATCGATCGACGAACCGGGTTTGTCGTCCATGACGAAACGACCGGTCCGCATGTCGAAGACCGGTTCGCCCGACTGCAAGGCGAGAATTTCAGCTTCCGGGATAACGCCGCCGCGCGAAAACGCCATTCGCGGCGGGCCGTACTGATCCGGATTGAGATAGACATGCCACGGAAACAACGCCGCTGCTGTGCCAAGGCACAATCCGATCAAGCTTAAAATGTAGTCGGCGGCCGTCATGTCCTTGAACCACCGGCGGCGCCGGCGCGTCTTATTTCGCTTGAGCATTTTTCAAATGGTCCGCTAGTTCGGTGAACGGATCGACATCCGGCGGGCTGGAGTCCGACTGTTTGAGCGCATCGTAGATCTGCGGAACGGTCGCCACGGCATGATCGAGCTCGGGATTGACGCCCTGTTGCCAGCCGCCCATCAGGCGCAAATCCCGGGTTTCTTCGTAAAGCGCGATCATCGCGCGCAATTGCGAGACCAGTTGACGTTCCTGTTCGCTCCAAGCCTTGTTGGCCAGGCGCGATACGGAAGACAGCGGATCGACAGCGGGAAAACGTCCGCGGTTCGCGATCGCGCGCTGCAGGACCAAGTGACCGTCGAGAATGCCGCGCAGCGAATCACTGATCGGATCGTTGTGGTCGTCGCCGTCGACCAGCACCGTGACGATCGCCGTGATCGAACCGCATTGCGGGCCACCGGGGCCGGCACGCTCGAGCAGACGCGGCAGATCGGTGAAAACGGAGGCAGGATAACCGCGCGAAACCGGCGGCTCGCCGACGGAAATGGCGACCTCGCGCAAGGCATGCGCATAGCGGGTGACCGAGTCGAGCAGAAGCAGGACGCGTTTGCCCTGATCGCGGAACCACTCGGCGACTTCCATGGCGCATAACGGCGCGCGGCGGCGCATGATCGCGCTCTCGTCGCTGGTCGCCACAACGGCGACGGCCTTCTTCATGCCGTCCGGTCCGAGCGTGTCTTCGAGAAACTCCCGCACCTCACGGCTACGTTCGCCGACAAGCGACACGACAACGACATCGAAGGCGTCGGCGCGTGCCAGCATGGCGAGGAGCGTGGACTTGCCGACGCCGGAGCCGGCAAACACGCCGAAACGCTGGCCGATGCACAGCGGCGTGAAAATGTCGATCACGCGCACGCCAGTGCGGAAATGCTCGCCGACACGTGCGCGCATCATCGGCGAACGGCGCTTTGCGGCGGCAGGACGATGCGCCGACGGGATCAGCGGGCCCATGCCGTCGACCGGCTCGCCGATGGCGTTGACCACGCGCCCGAGCCAGCCCTCGTCCGGCCGGGCGTGGACAGCTCCCTTGTGCAGCACGATGTCGTTGATCGACAGGGAATGCGCGTTGTCGCAGGGCGCGATGAGAATACGTTCGGGCTCGATCTGGACGATCTCGCCGCGCGCTGCTTCGGCATTCTCGCCGATGGTGACGAAATCACCCAAGGCCGAATAGTCCGTCATGCCTTCGGCGATGATGACGTTGGAATTGATCGCGGATACCGCACCGCCGCGCTGCAGCGGTTGCGTTGCGACTTCCGACGACTGAAAAGCTTGCTTTAGGCGTACGAGCGCGTTCATGCCCGTCAGCCGCTCTGGAAGGCCCTAATGAGCTGTTCGACCGATTGCTCGGATGTCTCCATCAGGGATGCAGCCTGTTCGAAAGAGCGCTGTACTTCGATCAGCTGAGTGATTTCGTGTATCGAATTGACGTTGGACTGCTCGACATAACCCTGGACGACGCCGATTGACGTGTCGTCGACAACGGGCTGGAGCTCACCGCCGACGACAAGGCCGGAATCACCGAAGCGCTGGAAATCGGGGGCCGGCTCGAAAGCAAACAGCCCGATCGCGCCGATCTGGCGGCCGCCCTGTCGAATGAAGCCGTCGTCACCGACTTCCGGTGCGCCGGCTGCCGGATCAAGCTGGATCGGCGCGCCGCCCGGATCGAGAACGGGATAACCGGATATCGAAACAAGCTCGCCGTTCGGGGTTATGGTAAAGCGGCCATCGCGCGTGACAACCGGGCCTGCCGGCGTCTGGACGCCAAACCAGGCGTCGCCGCGCACCGCGAAGTCGAGCGGATTACCGGTTTGTTCCAGCGCGCCCTGCGTCTCGTCGAGATATTCGACACCTTCGGTGGAAAACGAGGTGTCGACGCCCGACATATCCTTTACGAGTTCCTCGAAGCGGATTTCGCTGGCGCGAAAGCCGACCGTCTGGCTGTTGGCAATATTTTGAGCGATAGTCGTCAGCCGCTCGATGCGCGCAACCTGCGCGGACAGGCTGACATAAATCCCGTTCTCCATGGTCCCCGTTACCGTTGGTCCCCGTTATCTTTTCAATTGCGCGATTTGCAGCATCAGGTCCTCACTGATCCCCTGAACCGAGCTGCTGAAGAGTTGAGTGGCGTTTGTAACTTCCTGCGAGACGGACTGGTGATCAATATCCCAGAGGGCAGCAAAACGCTGCAGCATTTCGTCAAGCTTTTCAGGATCGCCCAAGGTCTCGATATCGATACGATCGGCAATCATTTCGACCTGTTTGTCGATATCGGCGCTGGCGATGGAATCGGGCAGGCCGAGTGACGTGCGCACGACCTGTGCCAGTGCATTGTCGGCCAGGACCTCATAGAAGTTCGAGATCGATTCCGCCTTGCGCTCGAAGTAGAGCGCCAGGCGCACACCTTCGTTGCTGTTGCCGGCCTGCTCCTCGAGCGTCTGGCGCAGATACTTGTCGACTGTGCCCTGTTGCGTCTTGGTGAAGGTGGTCGCTGCCGTACCGAAGATCTGAAAGTTGTACGTTTCAGCAAACTCCTTGTAACGACCGTCGCTCAGCGAGTTCGCGAAGCTCGAATCGGACGCCACGCCCTCTTCGAGCACCTTGCGCATAAAGGCCTTGGCATAGTTCATGTCTTCGAGGCCGTGAGCCTTCATCGCGAAGTTGAATATCCGCGTATCGGCCAAAAAATCATCGATCGTTTCAATGTTACCGATGTTTTCGAGGTAGTATTGCGCCTCGCGTTCGACCATCGGCTGCTCGGCAACGCGCTGCAACTGCGTGTCGATATTCTCGGCGACAAGTTTGTAGGAAGCGAGCGTGCTGATCATGGGCGTATTCCCGGCTTTACTTTCTCCGGACTAGCGCAAATGCCTTGCGCGAGCCTGTCGTAGTTCGTTCAAATGCAATCGACCGGACTGCCAGCCCCGTGCAAGGTTTGGATTCTAGCTTGCTGCCAAACCAATATCGGAGTGAGCTCGTGGGCGTTATTATCGGAATGGTCATTACGCTGGGATGTGTTCTCGGCGGCTTCATGGCTATGGGCGGCCATATCGAAGTTTTGAACCAGCCTTTCGAATTCGTCATCATCGGCGGCGCCGCAATCGGTATCTTCATCATCGCCAACCCAATGTCGACGGTGAAGGACGCCGGCAAGGCGACGCTGGAAGCGGTCAAAAACAAGGTTCCGAGCCGTGAGGAGTATCTCGAATTGCTCGGCCTGCTGCACCAGTTGCTGCGGGCGCTGAAAACCAAGCCGCGCAACGAGGTCGAGAGCCATATCGACGCTCCCGAGGAATCATCGATTTTCGAGGACTACCCCCTGGTCCTCGCCAATGCCGATCTCACCAACTTCATCTGCGACTATTGCCGCCTGATCATCGTCGGCAATGCGCGCCCGCACGAAGTCGAGGCGCTGATGGAAGAGGAAATCGGCACGATCCGCCACGACAAGCTGAAGTCGGCGCATGGCCTGCAGGGCATGGCCGACGGCCTTCCCGCGCTCGGCATCGTCGCCGCCGTTCTCGGCGTCGTGAAGGCCATGGGCGCGATCGACCAAAGCCCGGAGATCCTCGGCGGACTGATCGGCGCCGCTCTCGTCGGCACCTTCGTCGGCATCTTTCTGGCCTATGCCGTCGTGCAGCCGGTCGCGACCAAGATCGGAATCATCCGCGAGAAAAACATCCGGCTCTATTTCGTCGCCAAGCAAACGCTGATCGCCTACATGAACGGCTCGCTTCCCCAGGTCGCGCTCGAATTCGGCCGCAAAACGATTTCCAACTATGATCGCCCGTCGCTCGACGATGTCGAGGCTGAAGCAATGGGCACCGGCGGAAAAGCCGCCTGACCATGAGCGAAGCGCAAGCACAAACAGATCCGAATACGGAAATTTTCGACCGGCTTCTCGGTCGAAAAGGCGATCCCTCGCGGCTCGATCCGGCGATTCACGCAGTTTCCCGGTTCTTCAGCGAGCGCCTGCACAGCGTCGTTCACAAGGCCGGATTCGAGGCCGAGTTCGAGGTCACCGCGCATCGCCATACAAGCGCAAAAGAGGCGCTGGGCAAGCTCGAGTCGGGCGCTGTCTGCGCATTTCTCGGGGCACATGCGAGCCATCCGCTGGCCTTCCTGGTCGCCGACTACCCGGCAACCAGTGTCATCTCCGAGCTTGTCCTTGGCGGCGATCCGGAATTCGCATCGCTGTCCGCCAGCCGTCCACCGACGGCCATGGAAAGCGAGCTTGTCCAGCAGTTTAGCGGTCTGGTGGGCGAAGCGCTGCGGACAACGCTTTCGATTGCAGAGACGCCGAAGGCCCTGCGTATTATCCAGAAAGCCGACGAAATCCGCGACGGCGAAGACGAGGAACCGGTCGTCGCCTTCGACATCCAGATGATGTTCGGGGAAGCGAAGCCGGTGCTTTCGCTGGCAATCACGCATCACATGATGCTGCAGATGGCGCGGCCGGTCCAGGAAACCATCAAGAAACCGCAACCGGCGGCCGCCTCGATCATGGGGCACGCGCCGAAAGAAGCATCGACGCCCAACCGCAACGCCTTGACAGTCAAGGTCCCGGTCAGCGGATCGGTCCTGCTGCCGCCGATCTCCCTCGGCGAGCTGGGCGCCCTGCGCCCCGGAGACGTTCTTGCCCTTTCGGAAGAAGGCGATGCGACCGTAAAGCTGAAGGTGAAAGGCCGACCGCTTTACGATTGCAGCCTCGGCCGCAAGGGTGCCAATTACGCAATGTGCCTGGAACGCCCGCATGAAGCCATGGCCGACGCCTTGAGCGGAATCGGCCTTGCCATGCCCAATCAGGATTCAGAGGAGATCTACGATGAGTGATCCGGAACTGTCCCCGCTCGATGACCTGCCGGGCCTGACGGATGAAGAGCCGGGCGCCGAATCGCTCGAGCCGCTCGGTGGTCCCGACGCGCTCGACGAGGCAATTGCCGAGTTGCAAGGGGTTATCGACAAAGACAGCGATATGGGGCCGCTTGGCGGCGATCTCGACATGGACGGCGATGACGTTTCCGCGCCGGAACACCCGGCGGATGCCGGCCTGCAGGGTCTTGTCATGTCCATACCGGTCCAACTCGATGTCATCATCGGTTCGGCCGAAATGCCGGTAGCGGACCTGATGGGCATGGATGCCGGCTCCGTCGTCTCGTTGAACCGCAAAATCGGTGAATCAGTCGATATTTGCGTCAACGGCACCAAGATCGCGACCGGCGAGATACAATCTCTTGAGGATGATCCGTCCCGACTGGGCGTAAAGATCTTATCGCTCGAAAAATCCTGATACAAAGTGACATCAGGATTCGTATCGGAAGCGCGACATGGCGAAACGCTATATATTGACCAAACCCCAACGGGCGGCGGCTGTTCTGGTTGCCATGGGGAAGTCGCGCGCGTCGCAGCTTCTGAAGTTCTTCAAGAGTGAAGAGCTGCGCGTCATGATCGATGCGGCGCATACGCTGAAGACCATTCCGCAACCCGACCTCGAAGAACTGGTCAAGGAATTCGAGGCCGAGTTCGCCGTTGGCGCCGGCCTCATGGATTCCGCGGAAGCCATGCAGAAAATCCTCGGCGAAGCGCTTTCCGAAGAAGAGATGTACGCCATCACCGGAATGGGCAGGGATCCCCGCCCGCAGGAGCCGGAACTCAGCGTCTGGGAGAAACTGCCGAAGGTCGACCAGGACGAACTGCTCGCGTTTTTCGCCAGCGAATCGCCCCAGTTGTGCGCCGTCGTCCTTTCACGACTTGATTCGAAAACGGCCGCCACGGTTATCGAGAAGCTCGAGCCCGGCCTGCGCAAGGCAACCGTCGCGCGCCTGCTTTCGTCGAAACAGGTGCCCGACGCCGTGCTCGAAAGCGTTGAAAAGCGCCTCGACGAGGTTTTCAGCCTGTCCGACGAGACGGCGGGCTCCACCGAAGGAGTCACCCGCCTCGCCGACATCCTCAACCAGATGCAAAAGGACGTTTCCGACGACCTTCTGGAGCAACTGGCACCGCTCGTCGGCGACAAGAAGGTGGACGGCGTCAAGTCGAAACTCTTCCGGTTCGACGACATCCCAAGTCTTTCCAAGGAATCGCGCACGCTCCTGTGCGACGGCCTTTCAACCGATGTCCTGACGCTCGCACTGCGCGACGCCGAAGAAGAACTCAAGGAGTCCGTACTGTCTTCGATCAGCCAGCGCACACGCCGAATGATCGAATCCGAACTCGAAGCCGGCAAGGCGAAGCCGGCCGATATCGAACAGGCGCGCAAGTCCATCGCCGCGCTGGCGCTGCGGATGGCTTCGGAGGGCAAGATCGATTTGCAGCACTCCGAAGAAGAAGCCGCCTGACGCCGCGCCAAGAGTGCTAGATGGCTGAAGAACAGGACAAGGAAAGCAAGACAGAGGAAGCCTCGGAGAAAAAGATCCGGGATGCGATCGACAAGGGCAACACCCCCTTCTCGAAGGAAACGCCGATCCTGTTTTCCCTGCTGGCAATCCTGTTCATTGCCGCCTTCGTGATGCCGGAACGGATGGCATTGATGTCACAGCAGCTGGCCACCATCATGGACCAGTCCTATGAGTTCAGCCTGTCGGGCAGCGGCGACGTCTACTGGCTTATCCAGCGAATCGCGACGATCGCGGGAATCGCGACCATTCCCCTGTTCCTGGCGCTTATCTTTGCCGGCATTGCCGGTTCTGCCGCCCAGAACACGCCACGTTTCGTCGGCGAACGCATCAAGCCGCAGATGTCGAGGATCTCCCTGATCAAGGGCTGGGGGCGTATCTTCAGCGCGAAGGGATTTGCGAATTTCCTCAATGCCATTGCCAAGCTGATTTTCGCGACTCTGCTTGTGGCCATCATCCTGCACGACCTCATACCGGAAATGATGCAGGGCATGAACATGGAGATCAGCGGCTTCATGGTCATCCTGAAAAACACGCTGCTGAAGGTGTTTGCCGCGATCATTTTCGCGATGACGCTGATTGCCGTGGCCGACTTTTTCTGGACCCGGTTCCAATGGAAGACAGACCTGCGCATGACGAAGCAGGAGGTCAAGGACGAAGTCAAGCAGTCGCAGGGCGATCCGCTGGTCAAGGCGCGGTTGCGCTCCATCGCCCAGGACAGGGCGCGGCGGCGCATGATGAACGCCGTTCCGACCGCTTCGCTGGTGATCGCCAACCCGACACACCTGTCGATCGCATTGCGTTACGACGCAGGCAAGGATGCCGCGCCGATTGTCATCGCCAAGGGGCAGGACCTTATCGCATTACGTATCCGGGAAATCGCCGAGGAAAACGGCGTCCCGGTGTTCCAGAACGTCGAACTGGCACGTGCAATGTACGGTCATGTTTCGATCGACCAATTGATTCCACCCGAGTTCTTCAAGGCCGTCGCCGAACTGATTTCGATTATCCGTCGGCGCACGCAGAAAAGCTGATACACGATGCTGGCACAAGATATCTGTCTCGAACTTGAACCTCATGTGGCCGCGGCAATCGCAAGCCTGGCGGCTGAACTGCGGCTGGTCGATATCGGCGACTATATCGCCTATCTGCGCATGGAGCGGTTCGGCTGCATTGCCGATATCGTGCGCGATGCCTCCGAGCTCTATTTCACGCCCGGCTTCATAGAATTCGGCAATGACGGGGAAGCGTCGGCGGAGTGGGGCACGGCGCCGGAAGTGACACTGATGCTCGTCATCAACAGCGCACGGGCCAAGGCGCATGTGGCGCTGAAACTGTGCACCGACCATGCGGAAGTGAAACTCGGCTATGTCAATTTCGACAGTGCGTTCGACGAACATCACGACCGCGCAAGCCTTCTTGTCGACGACATCGCCTACAACATGGTCCGGTATCGCCGACTTCCCGGCCGGTCGCAGATGCGCCCGGGCAGCCTGTCCGGCAATCTCTAAGCCAAGCGGTTACCGTTAGAACAGGCAGGTTTTCTAAGACCGTCGCGGGACATGATTATCACCCCGCTCCATTCACCGATCGCTTCGTCGCCCTCTTCGGCGCGGCCGATGAAACCGTGCACAAAACGGCCGCCGGCATCGGCAAGCCGCGCCGTATAGTGAAACGGGCGTTCCTCGCTCGCCAGACGTTCGAGCAGGCAGAGCAGGCCCTTGCGTTCATCCGCATGATAGCAATCGAGGAACTGGCGAATGCCGATGGTGCCGCTATCGGAGGCTATGCCGTGCAACCTGCGCGCCAACGGCCCGAGAAGGACCATGCCCTGATCGAGATCGATCGAGAAGTGATCCACGACCGCATGCCGCCCAATACGCCGCAAGTCGCTCTCGCTGCTCTCCTGGTCGCAGATATCCCGCTTCAGCGGGACAATGACGCCGCCGAAAATTCCGTTCATAGATGAAACCCCATTAGACCGGCTATTCGCCGGCCCAGTTTTGCGCTGCACCGCGCCGTTCGCCGTGCAAATGCCGGCGTAGCCCCGGTTACGTCATGGCGCCGTTTGCGCCGAACCGTGCCCATATATTCCCGAAACGGGATTCTTCCGCAATTTCAATCCTTTGTTAACCTAACCAAACGGGATTTTAGTCAAATGCAAGAAAACGGGACGTGCTTGCGAGCGTTCCGGCAACACCAACCGACACGGGCGGAGATCGCCGGACACGGCCTGTTCTTCGTCAGGCGCACCGGACGCGATTTCATCCTAGGCGAGGCGCTGGGACCGATGCCGGGCCACTTCGCTCATCACGTTTTCAGCGACGAACGAAAGAGCGGATTTACCCGTCGCCGGATTGACAGGACTTATCGGAGAAAACATCGAGGATTCCGGCCTGCACTTCTATCTGTGCGGGCCGGGCGAAACGGACTACGAGACCTAAAGGAATTCTATTCCGGACCCGGTGCCGAAGCCGATACGCCGGTTTTCGAGGACTAGACCGGAGTCAGTTCAGACCGGCGCCGCCGCGGCCGATGCACGAGCCGTCCTGTCTGCGCATGCCTGCCATTCCCCGATGAAGCGGCATGTTGAGCATGTTTTCCAGGTCTTCATTGCCTTCGACCAGATCGGACAGCCGTATCTCGTCGAGCGATTCATAAAAGGATTCGACCGCCTTCTTGAGCGCCGGTTTCAGCCAGCAGCTATCGATCAGGGGGCAGTTGTTCTCCTTCTCGTCGAAGCACTCGGCAAAGGGCAGGTCGGCCTCGAATAGGCGGAAAACCGAACCGACACCGATCTCCTCGGCCGGCATGGCGAGATACATGCCGCCATTGCGGCCGCGCATGGCGCGAATATAACCCAACCGCGCCAACTGCCGGATGACCTGGCCAAGATGGTTTTTCGACGCATTACACTTCTCGGCGATTTCGGACTTGGTGATGCTTTTGCCCGGATTGACCGCACACGTCATCAACACCCGCATCGCGAGATTGGTACGGATCGTCAGGCGCATGGAAATACTGCCCCTGCCATGATCACTTCCTCCTCTATTCTCGGTAACCCTAGACGAACCGTTACAGCCGCGGTTTGATCGAGATCATACTTTCGTAGCGGAAAGTGCCGGTTTCGGGCCGATTTGTTCTGTCCGTAGCATTCGTTTGCCTACCAGCGCCACTCTTTCCGGCATCATCGGCAACAATGGCGGCGAAATTAGGGGTTCGCGGATAAAGGCAAAGCCAAACGCCGGGAAAGAGCCGTCCGCGTCGCTTGCTGTCAGGATGATCGGAGAGTTGGCTGGCGCACCCGACAGGATTCGAACCTGTGACCTCTGCCTTCGGAGGGCAGCGCTCTATCCAGCTGAGCTACGGGTGCCCGTGGCGAAACGCCAAAGCCCGGCCTTGATAGCCGAGGCGGGCGATTCCATCAATGCGAAATTGCGAGATGGTGCTGCGCTGTCTCCTCAGGCAGGGGTCACCGGTTCGAATCCTGTCGGGAACGCCAGTCCGAGCGGGATCATTTCATGGGAACCCAGGCCGGCAAGGAGTGCTGGTCTACGGCGAAATCAGGCCGGGGACGTTTCGGAGGGCAGCGCTCCCTGACGGAACCAATTGGCCGGCCATGATAAACCGCTTCCATGCTGGAAACTGAGAGCGCTGCTTAGGTGGGGTAGGGTTCCTAGAATGCCGACGACATGAGCAATGTCGACAATATGGCTTTTATCGGCACCGCCTCGTTCAACTCACATCGCCTATCATCCATCCGGCGGTTTTTGTTCCGACTGGTGCTTAGAAATTGACCAAATGGGAAAATACCCCCAAGCTCTCTGTCGATGATCGATCCGAAGATCGGTTTCTTCACGAAGGGAGATGTCATGCAAATGCGTAGTGGAACTTTGAAATTTGTCGTTTCGGTCGCAACCTTGAGCCTTCTTGGCATGGCTCAATCTGCCGGCGCGGAAACGCTGCGCCTGCTTACCTGGGGCGGCTATGCTCCCGAAAACGTCGTCGAGCTGTTCGAAAAGGAAACCGGTCACACGGTCGAAGTGACCAAGTCTAACAACGAGGAAATGATCGCGAAACTGCGCGCCACCGGCGGCGGCGGCTTCGACCTCGCCCAACCGAGCCAGGATCGCATTGCGGGCCCACAAGCCGAATTCGGAATCTACAAGCCAATCGACCTCTCCAAAATCGATGCATCGCAGTTCATTCCGTCGATGCTTGAAGCGACCAAGGCCAACACCACCGTTGACGGCGAGATCTACGGTGTTCCGCATGTCTGGGGAACCAGCGGACTCGTGCTTGACACCAAAAAGGCCGCCGGCGTCAAGGACTATACCGACCTCTGCAACCCGGATGTCGCCGGCAAGGTGTCCTATCGCCTGAAACGTCCGACCCTGATCGGCTTTGCCTTCGCGATGGGCATGGATCCGTTTGCGGCCTATGGCGACGAGGCGGCTTACACGGATATCATGAACAAGGTCGAAGCGAAGCTGAAAGAGTGCAAGTCCAACGTTAAGACCTATTGGGGCGGCGGCGACGAGTTGATGGGTCTCGTGCGGTCCGGGGAAGTCGTGGCCTCGATGGCTTGGGATACGGGCGGCTGGAAGCTGAACTCCGATAATCCTGACATCACATTCGTCGCACCCAAGTCTGGCGCGCTCGGATGGATCGATACCTTCGTGCTACCCGCCAAGGGCAAAGCCGACGATGCGGCCTATGCCTGGATCAATTTCGTTATGCAGCCGAAGGTCGCCGCGATGATCACTGAGGCCGCTGGGAACTTCACAGCCTCGAAGGGTGCAGACGAGTATGTCTCGGCGGACCTGAAGGCACGCTATCAGGCGAGCTTCCCGCAAGAAGCCGTAGACAACATCAAGTGGTATCCACCGGTTCCGGCCGGTCTCGAAGCAATCGAGGGCGGTGTGCTTGACCGCGTAAAGGCGGCCAACTGATATCCTGCTCTCTCTCGCGGCACCCGCGCCGGAGCGGGTGCCGCCTCACATTCACTACATGACAGACAGCCGATGACCCCCGATCTTCAGTGCATCGACCTTACCAAGCGCTTCGGCGAAACGACCGCGGTCCGCGACGTTTCCTTTTCCGTTCCGCCTGGTTCTTTCTTTTCCATTCTGGGACCATCCGGCTGCGGCAAGACGACGATCATGCGGATGATCGCTGGCTTTCTCGAACCGACGAGCGGCGACATCCTGATCAAGGGAAAGTCGGTGCTGGACGTGCCGCCCAATAAGCGGCCGGTAAACATGGTGTTTCAACACCTGGCGCTGTTTCCGATGATGAACGTCGCCGACAATATCGGCTACGGCCTGCGCCGCGCGGGTCTTCCGAAGGCAGAGATTGCACGCAAGGTCGGCGAAGTCCTCGAGCGTATCGGCCTGCCGGATATCGGACAGCGCCGCGTCGACGAGCTCTCGGGCGGACAGAAACAGCGCGTGGCGATCGCGCGCTGCATGGTCCTCGAACCGGACGTGCTGTTGCTCGACGAACCGCTCGGCGCGCTTGATCTAAAGCTGCGCGAGCATATGAAGATCGAACTCAAGGCGCTGCAGGCCGACTTCGACACAACATTCGTCTACATCACCCACGACCAGTCGGAAGCGCTGGTGATGTCGGACCAGATCGCCGTGATGAATCACGGCCGGTTCGAGCAGATGGGCACGGCGCGCGAACTTTACTACCGACCCCAAACGCCTTTCGTGGCAGGCTTTGTCGGCGATAGCAATCGCTGGCGCGGACGGGTGGAACGTGCAGACAGCGACGCGCTCGAACTGCGAACGGAAAGCGGCCTTCTCATCCGCGGCAACGCGCATGGGCGCGCCCTCGGCGCCGGATCGTCGGCCGAGATCTTCGTGCGGCCGGAAGCCATTCGTCTCTCGCATAGCGAGACCGACCTCGCCTCCTTCGACAATCGTCTGAAGGGCCGCGTCACGAGCCTGCTTTTCAACGCGGCGGCAAGCCGCGTGCTCATTCGCGGCGACGGTAGCGCGGGCGAGATCGAGGTTGCACTCCCGCAGTCGGGCGAATTCGACGGCCTGTCGCGCGGCGACGATGTGCATATCGGCTGGTCGGGCGAACAGGCGAATTGCTTCGCCGCCGGGACGGATTAGATGCGCCAGGGAACACGGTTCGGCTTCTTTCTCCTCCTGACGCCGCTCCTGCTGTGGCTGTCGCTGCTGATCATTATTCCGCATATCGACATGCTGCTGGTCTCCCTGCGCGAGCGCGTCGGTGTCGGGAAATACCAGACCAGCCCGGCCAACTACCTGACATTCCTGCAGGAGCCGCTCTATCTGTGGACCTTCCTGCGCACTGCGGTGATGTCGGTCCTAGCGACACTGATCACCCTACTCATCGCCTTTCCCGTCGCCTACTACATAGCCAAGATGGCTAAGGGCCGGGTGCGGTCGCTGCTCTTCCTGCTCTGCCTGGTTCCGTTCTGGGTCTCGGAACTCGTCCGCACCTTCGGCTGGATGATCCTACTGCGCGAGACCGGCGTGATCTCCAGTCTGCTGCAATATCTCGGCCTCGCCGAGCGCCCGGTCGAGATGCTCTATAACGACGCCGCCATTATGATAGGGCTCGTCTACACATCGATGCTGTTTATGGTTGTTCCGCTGATCACAACGCTGGGAAGCCTGGAGGACTCGGTGATCGAGGCGGGTTACGATCTCGGCGGCAGCGGGGCGTCGATCCTGCGGGAGATCGTGATCCCCCATGCCATGCCGGGGATCGTTTCGGGCTGCATTGTCGTGTTCATGCTGAGCCTCGGCAACTACCTGACGCCGACCATGCTCGGCGGTAAGGACAGCCTCTGGTTCACCGAGCTGATCTATTCGCAGTTCATCGTCCGCTTCAACTGGGAGCTCGGCGCGGCGTTCGGCTTCGTGCTCCTGTTCCTGTCCTCCTTTATCGTCTGGGTGATGCTCCGGCTGACCGGGCAGACGCTCGAAAAGACGATAGGCTAGGAGAGCTGCCGCGATGATCCCGACAATTCCCCAATCGCGCCCATTCCGGATGGTCTATTTGGCCTATGTGATCCTGTTCTTCGTCTATCTGGCGCTGCCACTGCTGGTCGTGACGGTGTTCGCATTCAACGATAGCCAGTTTCCGTCCCTGCCCTGGGAGGGTTTCACCTGGAACTGGTTTTTCGGGGATTCTGCGCCGATGATCGGCGTGTTCCACGAACGCCCGATACTGCGGGCCATCGGAACGTCGGCCTTCATCGGTCTGGCCGTATCCGCAATGTCGGTGGCGGTTGGCGTTTCGAACGCGTTTCTCTTCACCCGCCACAAATTTCCCGGCCGCGGTCTACTCTACATCCTGATGCTGCTGCCGCTCGTCATTCCCGGCATTGTGCTCGGCATTTCGATCCTCGTCTTCTCCAGCACCGTAGCGAACGGCGTTTGGGACAGCATAAAATGGGACTTGGAAGTTCTGCGTCCCGGGCTCACCCTGGTCATCCTCGGCCAGTTCTCGTTCATCGCGACGATCGCAACACTGGTCATTTCTGCCCGGCTTCAGAAATTCGATCAGTCGTTGGAGGAAGCCGCGCTCAATCTCGGCGCGACACGGCTTACTGCGGTGCGCACGATTACCATACCTTACCTCGCACCGGCGATGATCGGTGCATTCGTGGTAGCGTTCCTTATGAGTTTCGAAAACTTCAACACTACGTTGATGCTGGTCGGGTCCGATGCACCTCTGACAATCGCGATGTTCGACCGGCTGAAAGAAGGTTCAACGCCGTTGCTAAACGCTGTATCGCTTCTGCTCATGTTGGGATCGTCATGCCTTGCCCTGATTATGATCGCGTTTCAGCGTCGGGACTAGCTTTCAGCAACAGTGTTCCCGAGTTGCGCGATTGTGCCTTGGATGACTCAGATCGGCATTTGAAGCTCGGCACTAGTTGCACCAAGTCAACACGGCGCTCACTTCTGACTTTTAGGTAATAACTCGGCTTTGACTCTTCGGAGGGCAGAGCTCTATCCAGCTGAGCTACGGGTGCCCGTGGCGAAACGCCAAAGCCCGGCCTTGATAGCCGAGGCGGGCGATTCCATCAATGCGAAATTGCGAGATGGTGCTGCGCTGTCTCCTCAGGCAGAGGTCACAGGTTCGAACCCTGTCGGATGCGCGGGGAATGTGCCGGGATTTGCGCTTGGCGCTAGTAAGTGAACTGAGTCAGGAGCCCAACGCCCATCATCTCACTGCTTGTTTTGGCACCCGGGACGCAATGGAGGTAGGCGTATCCAAGGTGTTCAGGGAGCCAAGAAGCGATGGTAATAAAGAAAAGCGATATCTACCGGTCTCTCTGGGAGAGTTGCGACCAGCTTCGTGGCGGCATGGATGCTTCTCTCTACAAGGACTACTGCCCGCCGGCCAGATCGCGGCGGTCGTTCGCCACCAAATTGTGGGCCGCCAACCTGGCGCGTGGACAGTACATGCGTTTCGAGCTATCCGCGTTACCGTCAGACGCTTTGCTTTGCAGGATCAGGGCATGAAGATTCGACCTGTGTTCGCCGCTGCCGCGGTGTTGTGGGCCGCACCCGCCGTCGCGGGCGAAAACGAGGCCGTAAGATTCGCCATTTTCCAGGGCTACACGGCAGCCATCGAGGCCAGTTGCCCGGCTTACTTCGCTTATCCCGGCGCAACTTCAGGCCAGCATTTGAGCTCACAAGATCTCGCCCTGGCGCTCGCAGAAGCGCCGGCATGGCGCGCGGAAATGCAGCGTAATGTCAGCGCTCTCGGCTGCGATGCGGCGGCGCGCGATGCGCTTGCCTTTACCGATTTGAGCTTCCAGCAAGTGTGGGAATACAAACAGTAGGCCGCGGTCATGCTGCCGACGTGAGGAAGACGTCCTGGACGATGCGATCGCGGCCGTTCTTCTTGGCTACGTACAGCGAACGGTCGGCAGCGCGCAATACGTCCTCGAGCCCCTGTCCCTTGCGGTGACGGGCAATGCCGATGCTGACGGTAACGCCCACCTCCTCGAGGTCCATCGTCCGCGAGATATGATGCGTATGGGTGCGGATGCGTTCGGCAACGGTTTGCGCGACCGCGGGATCGGCCTTGTAAAGGAAAACCGCGAATTCCTCGCCGCCGATGCGCGCGGCGACGTCGGCGTGGCGCACGCTGTCGCGTATCACGCTGCCGAGCGCAATCAGCACCTCATCGCCGACGCCGTGGCCGTAAGTGTCATTGATCTGCTTGAAATGGTCGGCGTCGATGAAGAGAAGCACGCCGGCGCCGTCCGGACTTTGCGATTCGGCAAGCGTGGCCCCGACCGACACCATGAATTCGCGACGATTGGCAAGCCGGGTCAGATGATCGGTCTGGGAGGCTTCCCGGAGTTCATCGGCAAGGCGCGAAACCTTGGCGGACTGGCCGAGAAACAACCAAGCGATGGGGAAAGCGACGATGACGGTAATGATCGCGGTCAGCACCAGATCGAGCACCAGCCGGTCGGCGAAGAACAGGCTGTAGAAACCCAGCGTCAGCGCATCGGCGCCAAGGACGGCTACGGCTGTTACAACGAGCGATTGCTGCCAGAGCGGCAGCCGCTTGAAACGCTCGAAATGTTCTTTGCCCTTCGTCATGACAGCCTTCCGTGGACCACGGCGGGACTATGCACGGCGCCGATGAATTGCGCTCTTACGCGGTAGTTAAAATTTTAAGGATCCGGCATTTTTCGACGCGAAATCGGGCATCAGGGTGAAAATCGCACGAGATTCCATCAAAAGAGGCGTCTTTTCGGCGTTCCGGTAAACCACCTGTTCAGGGTCACCTGTTAGTTTACGCCACGTCAGATTTTCGAAGGTGTGAGGCATCGCATGTCCATCGGTCCGGATACCATAGCGTTTATGCTGTTCCTGCTGGCCGGTTCGGCCGGCGCATACTTCACCGGCTACGCCATGAATGGCGTCATGCAGGAGGACGGATTCGGCGTATTGATGAACGCGACCATCCTGGCGGCGGGCGGTTTTCTCGGTTTCTATGCGAACAAGCATTTTTACCTGCCTTTCGACAGCGTAACGGCGGCGACCGTAATGATCGTTTCATGTGCCTTTCTCAGCCTCGCCGTACTTGCCGTACTGAAAAACCTGTTGCGCCGGCTCGGATATTAGCCGGCCATAGCGGCGATCCCGCGCCAAAAAGATCGTTAGACAAGCGAAGCCCGCGGCAATAGCGTCGCGCGCATGCAGGCATCTTCCGTCGTCGACAGCCGTTACTCGTGGAAACGCCTCGCGGTCACCCTGCTGATCGCGACGATCGCCAATGTCGGCATGTGGTCGATCATCACGATCATGCCGGAAGTGCAGGAAGAGTTCGGCACGGCGCGGGCGACCGCTTCCCTTCCCTACACGCTGACGATGGCCGGTTTCGCGCTCGGCAATCTGGTCATCGGCCGGGCGGTGGATCGTTTCGGTATCACACTTGCCCTTTCCGGCGCCGCGGTAACGCTTGGGATCGGTTACGGCGCGGCGGCGGCAAGCCCCTCGATCTACATGCTGTCGGCCGCGCAGTTCATCATCGGGCTGGGAACCGCGGCGGGCTTCGGCCCACTGATCGCCGACATCTCGCACTGGTTCCTGCGGCGGCGCGGCATCGCCGTCGCGATCGCGGCCAGCGGCAACTATCTCTCCGGCGCAATCTGGCCGGTCTTGCTGCAGGGCATCCAGGCCGAAAGCGGCTGGCGCGGCGTCTATCTGGCGCTCGCCGCGATCATCGTGGCCAGCGTCGTTCCGCTGGCGCTGCTGCTGCGGCGCAGGATGCCGGCAAGCGCTTTCGGCAGCACCCGGGCCGCGGCCGCGGCTCCAAGGCAGCACACCGCTTTCTCACCGCGCGTTCTGCAATGGCTTCTCGGTCTTGCCGGAATCGGCTGCTGCGTGGCGATGTCGATGCCGCAGGTCCATATCGTATCGCTGTGTTCCGATCTCGGCTTCGGGCAAACGGTGGGCGCAGAGATGCTTTCACTGATGCTGCTCGGCGGTGTCGTGTCGCGGCTCGTATCCGGTCTTGTCGCCGACCGGCTCGGCGGCGTCGCGACGCTGTTGATCGGCTCGACGCTGCAATGCGTCGCGTTGTTTCTCTATCTGCCCTATGACGGCCTGGTCTCGCTTTACCTGATCAGCGCGATATTCGGCCTGTCGCAAGGCGGTATCGTGCCGAGCTACGCCCTGATCGTGCGCGAGTACATGCCGGCGAGCGAAGCCGGCGCCCGTGTCGGCTTCGTGATGATGGCGACCATCGTCGGGATGGCGCTTGGCGGCTGGATGTCCGGCTGGATCTATGACGTCACCGGGGGCTACCGGATGGCTTTCATCAACGGCATCGCCTGGAACTTCCTCAATATCGCGATCATCGTGATGATCCTGCTTCGCGCCAAACGCCCGACCGCGCTCGCCGCCTGACCGCTCGATATTGTGTCGTGCCGGCAACGCCGCCCGCAAACAGGGGCTCGCGGACGGCTTCGCAGTTGCAATGCGGTTGACCTGACCTGGGCCACACGCCAGCATCGCCGCGTTCCAGTTTTGAGAGACAAACTAACCGTCGGAAGGACATCATGACCGGATTCGGCAAGCTTGCCGCAGCATTGCTGACCGCCGCGCTGCTCAGCGGCTGCACGACAACAGGCCATGACGCATCGGGCAGCCTGAACTACGCCACGCCGCGGGAAACGCAGAAAACCGTGCTGGCAAAGCAGTCGGCGGCGCAAATCTACATGTTCCGCGGCGGCTTCAACGGCATCTTCTCAACAGGCATCACTGACATGGCGGCGGAACTGCGCCGCCGGGGCGTTCCGGCACAGGATCTCAGCTGGGCGGCCAGCAATTCCAGCCTGTCGCGGATCAAGAAAGCGGTGGCGCACAATCCGCAAGCCGGTCCGATCATCCTGGCAGGCCATTCGCTCGGCGCCGGCTCGGTCATCTCGATGGCGGAGGAGCTGACGCGCGTCGGTATCGCTGTCGATCTCGTCATCGTTTTCGACCCGCTCGGCGCATCTCGCGTACCGAAAGGGGTGCGCAAGCTGATCAATTTCAAGGCGTCCGGCAGCAAGGCCAATCCGGGCGGATTCCGCCCCGGCAAGGGATTTGACGGCCAGATCGTCAATGTCGATATCCGCAACCTGCCCGAACTCGGCAAGTCCAGCCACTGGAACATCGTCAATCAGCGAGCGCTGCAGCAGCGTGTGATCCGCGAAATCGAGAGCACTTACCGGAACTGGAAGCCGCGGCGGGTGGCTGCGGCTTCCTAGAGGCTGTTCGCGCTATTCGGCGGCATCCATCGCCAGTTCGCCCGACTCGATCTGTTCGCGTTCGATCGATTCGAACAGGGCGCGGAAGTTGCCCTCGCCAAAACCGTTGTCGCCCTTGCGCTGGATGAACTCGAAGAAGATCGGGCCGATCACCGTCTTCGAGAATATCTGCAGAAGGATCTTGGTCTCGCCGCCGCCGACAACGCCCTCCCCGTCGATAAGGATGCCGTGCGTCTTCATGCGGTCGAGCGGCTCGTCATGGCCATGCACGCGGTCGCGACTCATCTTGTAATAGGTATCCGGCGGGCCGGGCATGAAGGCCAGGCCGTTTGCGGCCAGCGCGTCGGTTGCATCGTAGATGTGCTCGGTGCCAACGGCGATGTGCTGGATTCCTTCGCCCCTGTACTTCTTCAGGTAGCTCTCGATCTGCGACTTGTCATCGGTCGACTCATTGAGCGGAATGCGAATCTTGCCGCAGGGCGAGGTGATGGCGCGGCTGACGAGACCGGTCAGCTTGCCCTCGATATCGAAGAAGTGGATCTGCTCGAAGCCAAACAGCTCGCGGTAGAAATCCCACCACTTGTCCATGTTGCCGCGATAGACGTTGTGGGTGAGATGATCGAGATAATAGAAGCCGACGCCTTGCGGCTTCGGATCGCGCTCGCCGATCCACTCGAACTCGGCGTCATAGGCCGAGCCCTTCTCACCGTATTTTTCGACGAAGTAGAGCAGCGAACCGCCGATGCCGACAATGGCCGGCACGTCGAGCGCCTTGTCGTTACCCTCATAGGGTGTCGCGCCCTTCGACACGGCATGTTCGAAAGCATGCTTCGCGTCGACCACGCGCCAGGCCATGGACGGTGCGCAGGGGCCGTGCTCTTCGACGAAGCGCATGGCATGGGAGCTGGGCTCGGCATTGACGATGTAATTGATATCGCCCTGGCGCCAGACGGTGATCGCCTTTTCGCTGTGGCGCGCCACAGGCGTGTAACCCATGCGCGTGAACAGGACTTCCAGTTCCTTCGGATCGGGATGAGCGAATTCGACAAACTCGAACCCGTCGGTTCCGGCCGGATTGTCGGCCGTAATTTCTGCTTTCGCTGCGTTGTGCGGGAAGGGACCCATGGCAATTTCTCCAAATCTCCTGGCACCAGACTAGCGCACTAGGCCCGCAAGGTGTTTGCATTCTGACGCACGATGCGGCAGGAAGATGCAAGATTTGTGCAAAATAGGAGTCCGATACGTGCCGGATACCAGCCTCGACGCAACCGACCGCAAAATCCTTGCGCTTCTACAGGATGATGCGCGACTGACCAACAACGACATTGCGGAGCGCATTCACCTGTCGCCGTCGCAATGCTCGCGCCGGAGGGCGCGGCTGGAACGCGACGGGCTGATCACCGGCTACCACGCACGCATCGATGGCGAGAAGGCGGGCTTCGGCCTGGTCAACTTCATCTCGGTGACGCTGGCGACGCACAACCGCAACAACGCGGCCCGGTTCGCGGAGCTGATGGCGCGGCTGCCGGAGGTGCAGGAAGCGCACGCGCTGACCGGCGAAATGGATTACATCCTGCGCGTCGTGACGCGCGATTTGCGCGGCCTGTCGGATTTCGTCAACGAGACGCTGCTGCCGCATGAAGCGGTGCAGAACGTGAAGACATCCATCGTGCTGCAGACGCTGAAGGACACCAACGCACTGCCGATCTGACCGGAACGAAGAAAGCCGCTAACGCGGCTTCTTGCCGAACACCTTGACGTATTCGTCCACGCCGCCCTTGGCCAAGGTCTTCGCCTGTTTGACCCAGTCCTCGCGCTCGATGCGTCCCTTGAATTTCAGGTGGTCATCGATCCAGTCCCGCTCGGCCTTCTTCCACTTGGCGATCTGATCGTACTTGTATATGCCAAGGCCGTTCAGGGTGCCCTCGATCTTCGGCCCGACGCCGGAAATCAGCTTCAGGTCGTCCGGCTTGGCGGGCTTGCGCATTTTCGGCGGACGGCCATCGGCGACCTTTGCGGTTGCCTTGGGCGCAGGCGCCTTTTTCACGGCCGGTGCAGCTTTTTTCGCCTGCGCCGTCTTTTTCGGCGCGACGGACTTCTTCGCCGCCGTCTTGCGTTTTGGCGCGGCCTCTTCTTTCGCTTCGAAGGAAATCACCGGCTCCATCGCGGCGAGGATATCGTCGGCCAGATGACATTTGACGCAGTGGCCGCCATCCATCTGGCGTACCGGCGGCACTTCCGTCTCGCACAGATTGCCCGGCACCTGGTCCTTGAAGCGGCATCGCGTCTGGAAGGGGCAGCCCGGCGGCGGATTGAGTGCCGAGGGAATGTCGCCATCCAGAATGATCGTCTTCTTCTTCACGGACGTGTCGGCGATCGGGATCGCCGAGAGCAACGCCTCGGTATAGGGATGATAGGGCGGTGCGAAGACCTGGTCCGTGGTTCCCTGCTCGACGATGTGGCCGAGATACATGACGACGACGCGGTCCGCGATATAGCGGACGACAGACAGGTCGTGGCTGATGAACAGCATTGTCGTGCGCGACTCGCGCTGGATATCCATCAGCAGTTCGGTAACGGCGGCCTGCACCGAAACGTCGAGCGCGGAAACCGGCTCGTCGGCGACGACCACTTTCGGTCCGCCGGCAAAGGCGCGGGCGACGCCGATGCGCTGTTTCTGCCCGCCCGACAATTGCCGCGGCATGCGGGTCTCGAAGGCCCGTGGCAGCTTCACCAGATCAAGCAGTTGCAGCATGCGCTCGCGCCGCTCGGCGGTGGAATTGCCGATCTTGAACTTTTCAAGCGTGCGGATGATCTGCGAGCCGACCGAGTGGCTGGGATTGAGCGTGTCGAACGGATTCTGGAACACCATCTGGATCGCCGAGACGAGGTCGGCGCCACGGCTTTCCACTTCGACGGCCTGGATCTCGCGGTCATCGAGCTTGATGGAGCCGCTGGTCGCCGTTTCCAGTCCGAGCAGCACCTTGGCGAGGGTAGACTTGCCGCAGCCGGATTCACCGACGATCGCCACCGTCTCCGCCTCGCGGGCATCGAAGGTGATCGACTCGTTCGCCTTGACGGTGCGCCGCTCGCCGCCTCCGAAGATCGCGTTGGCGGCGACGTCGTAATATTTCTTCAGATCGTCGATCTTCAGGATCGAATTGCCGGGCTCGATCTTCTCGGCTTTCTTCACGCCTTCCGGCGTCGCCGACCAGTCGAGGTCCTTGAACCGTTCGCAGCGGCTGAAATGGCTGTGGTGGCCGGCAACCGGATACATCGGCACTTCATGCGCGTTGCAGACGCCCTCAACGAAGTGGTGGCAGCGCGGCGCGAAGTTGCAGCCTTTCGGCCGCTCATGCGGCAACGGCAACTGGCCCGGGATGGCGATCAGCGGGCGCTCGTTCTTGTCGGTGCCCGGCAGCGGGATCGAACGGAACAAGCCCTGCGTATAAGGATGGCGCATCCGATCGAACACATCCTTGACGTCACCCGTCTCCACCGCCTCGCCGGAATACATCACCGTGATGCGGTCGCAGGTCTCTAGGATCAGGCCAAGATTGTGCGAGATGAAGAGCTGCGAGGTGCCGAAGCGCTTGCCGAGGTCCTTGACCAGATCGACGATGCCGGCCTCCACCGTGACGTCCAGCGCGGTCGTCGGCTCGTCGAGGATCAGCAGTTCCGGATTGGACAACAGCGCCATGGCGATGACGACGCGCTGCTGCTGGCCGCCGGACAGCTGGTGCGGAAAGGAATTCATCAACCGCTCCGGATCGGGCAGTCGCACAGCCTCCAGCATGTCGATGGAGCGTTTCCACGCCTCCTCCTTCGATACGCCCTCATGGATGATCGGCACTTCCATGAGCTGCCGCGAGATACGCATCGCAGGATTGAGCGAGGCCATCGGCTCCTGGTAGATCATGGCGATCTTCGAGCCGCGCAGTTCGCGCAGTTCGGCGTCGCTCATCTCGCCCATGTCGCGGCCCTTGAACTTGATCGAGCCCGACTTGATGCTGCCGCGATTTCCCATGTCGCGCATGATGCCGAGCGCGACGGTGGACTTGCCACAGCCGGACTCGCCGACGATACCCATTGCCTCTCCGGGCATCACCTTGCAGGAAAAATCCATGACGGCGGGAATCTCGCCGGCACGGGTGTAGAAGGAGATGTGCAGGTTCTCGATCTCGAGGATCGGCGTTTCCCCTGCACTGGCCTTGCCGGTTTTCTTCGGGGCTTCGGCAGTTGTCGTGTTCATGTCGTTCCCCTCAGTCTTTCAGCGATTCTTCGCGCAGCGAGTCGGCGAGCAGGTTCAGGCCAAGCACCAGCGACATCAGCGCGATGGCCGGAACCACGCCCTGCCAGGGATAGAGCCTGATCTGGGCGACCTTCGAGCCATCCTTGATGGCGGTACCCCAGTCGGGGCTTTCCGGTCCCATGCCGAGGCCGAAGAAACCCAATGTGCCGAGCAGGATGGTGGTGTAGCCGATGCGCAGGCAGACATCGACGATCAGCGGCCCGCGGGCGTTCGGCAGGATCTCCCACAGCATTATGTACCACGGCGATTCACCGCGCGTCTGGGCGGCTGCGACATAGTCGCGGGTGATGATGTCCATCACCAGGCCGCGCACGATACGGAACACGCCGGGGCTCGAGGCGAACACCACCGCGACGAAAATGTTCAGCTCGTTCGGTTCAATGGAGATGATGCCGAGCGGATCGGCATCGAAGACGAGGCCGGAATAGATCCAGAAACCTATGATCAGGCTCGCCGCCACATAGATCCACATCTGCGCCGGACGCGCCGAAAAGCGGGTCACGAACATTACGCAGAAAAAGATGATCGGGATAATGAACAAAACACCGGCCATCGCGTAGGGAATGGCCGTTTCCATGATCCCCGGCGTCACCAGCAGATAGAACAGCAAGATCACCGGGAAGGCGAGCACCAGGTTCGCAAGGAAGGACAGCACCGCGTCGATGCGCCGGCCGAAAAAACCCGCCGGAAGGCCGAGAGCGGAGCCGACCAGCAGCGCGATCAGCGTCGCCGCCGGGGCAATCGTCAGGACGATTCGGGCGCCGTAGACAACGCGGCTGAAGACATCGCGCGCCAGATGGTCGCCGCCGAGCAGGAAGGCCATGCCGTTTTCCGCGTCAACGGCGCCGGGAACCGCGTTCTTCATGATGGCGACCTGGACCCGCGGATCGAGCGGCGCGACCACGTCGGCGAAAATCGCCGTAAACACCCAGAAGGCGCAAATCAGCACGCCCGCCGTTCCGATCGAGGTATCGAACAGCTGGCCGAACAGGCCGAGCCGTTTGCCATAGAGCCTCACCACCACGAGCAGCGCGGCCAGCGCGATCCAGACCGGCCACAGCCGGACGATGATACCGATGATGATTCCGAAAATGCCTATCGTTTCCATACCCGTATCCTCCGGTTATGCGACGCGGATGCGCGGGTTGAGGAAGGCGTAGCCGATATCGGATATCAGCTGCGTCACGAGAACGATGATCACCGAAATCAGGCCGCAGGACAGCACGAGATCGATATCGTTGTTGGCGGCCGCCTGGACCAGCAGGTAGCCGAAGCCCTTGTAGTTGAACATGGTCTCGACCACGACAACGCCGGTCAGCAGCCAGGGGAACTGCAGCATGATCACCGTAAAGGGCGCGATCAGCGCGTTGCGCAAGGCATGGCGAATGACCACGGTACGGAAGGTCAGCCCCTTCAGCCGGGCGGTGCGGATATATTGCGCGGTCATCACCTCGGCCATGGAGGCACGGGTCATGCGGGCGATGTAGCCGATGCCGTAAATCGCCAGCGTCATCACCGGCAGGGTGAAGTTGGAAAATGTATAGCCGCGGGTCAGGGCGGTGGCGGCCGAGCCGTTCAGCCAGCCAAGCCACGAGGCGAAGACGGCGGTGAAAATCACGCCAGACACATATTCGGGCGTCGCCGTCGAGGCGATCGAGGCGACGGAGAGGGTTCGGTCGGTTTTGGACCCTTCACGCATGCCGGCGAGGACGCCAATCAGAAGCGCTGTCGGGACCATGATCAACATCACCCAGAACATCAGAATGCCGGTCGCGGCCAAAGCGGCGGGAAGCTTCTGGTCCACGGTGGTGCGGAACGCGGTCGAGCAACCGAAATCGCCCTGCAGGACACCGGAGAATGTCGGCTCCGTCGGCTCGTCGCAATAGCGGAAGCGCGGAACGATCTGGCCGGTCGAGGGATCGCGGACCGGCTGTTTCGGGGCGACGCCGATCCAGCGGCCGTAGCGAATGAGGAAGTTGTCGCGGTAGCCGTTTCGCTCGAGCCAGTTGTTGAGCTCCTGCTCGGTGGCCCGGGACTCGGTCTGGAAGATCGCGAGTTTTTTCAGGTTGGGTTCGAGGTTGACGAAAAAGAAGACGACGAGGCTGAGACACACCATCGTCAACAGCATGACGCCGAGGCGCCGTAGTAAAAATGATACCATGTCCCCGAACACTCCCCCGGCACGGATTTATGCTGACTGTGGCCGCATGCAAAAAGGGCGGGAAGACAGCCGGCCTCCCGCCCTTTCATGTGTTACTGGTCGAGCCAGACGTTCTCGAGATGGATCTCGAAGGTCTGGTGCATGAACAGACCCTTCACATAGTCCTGGTGGTGGCGGTAAAGCGCACGCCAGAAGGGCTGGACCAGAATGCCGCTGTCCTGAAGGATCATCTCGATGTCCTTCATCAGTTCGCGGCGCTTGTCGGCATCCGCGATAGCAAGGGCGGCGTTCAGCTTCTCGTCGAACTCGGGATTCGAGTAGGCGGTCTCGTTCCAGGATTCGCCGGTGCGATAGGCAAGGGCGAGAACCTGCACGCCGAGCGGACGCATGTTCCATTCGGTCGTGGAGAACGGATATTTGGTCCAGTCGTTCCAGAAGGACGAGCCCGGAATGACCGTGCGCTTCATCTTGAAGCCCGCTTCGCGAAGCTGCGCGGCAACGACGTCGGCCGGGTTCTTCACATATTCCGCATCATACGAGATAAGCTCGAACTCGGTATCCATGTGACCGGCCGCGGTCATCAGTTCCTTGGCCTTGTCGAGGTCGCGCGTGATTTTCGGAAGCTCGTAATATTCCGGATGGATCGGGCAGACATGGTGGTTTTCACCGACCGTGCCGGCGTCGTTATAGCCGAGCTTCAGGACAGTCGCATTGTCGACGGCCAGCTGGATCGCGTTGCGCACCTCCTTGTTGTCGTACGGCGCGTTGCCGACATTCATGCGCAGCACGACAGTCGCCGCGGTGACGACATCCTCCTGCACCATGCCCATCGATTCCAGCAGTCCGACGGCTTCGCCGACGGTCTGGTAGTTGGCGTCGATCTCGCCGGATTCCAGCGCGGAGATGGTCGAGTTGATCTCGGTGCCGTAGTCGAGGAACTCGACGCCGTCGAGATAGGGTTCGCCGCCCCACCAGGTGAAGTTCTCGCGGCGCTTGATGATCGCGCGGCTGCCGACTTCGTATTCGGTGATCTCGTAGGGGCCGGTGCCCGGCATGGTCAGCGTGTCGGGGTTCTCGTCGAAGGACGGATGGACGACGAGTGACGGATAGTCGGCGAAGCCGGCGATCAGCGTGATGTCGGAGGATTTCAGCGACAGCTTGACGGTGTGGTCGTCAACCTTGGTGATCGCGCCTTCGGCGGCCTTGCCGGCATCCTCGTCGATCAGCGCGGCGACGCGGGCGGCCATCGAGTTGCCTTCCACCGATTTGTCGCACCAGCGATTGAGGTTGTAGATCACGTCATCGGCGGTGAAATCGTCGCCGTTCGACCACTTCACGCCCTGACGGACGTTCAGAACGTATTCGGTGGCGTCGTCGTTGATCTCCCAGCTCTCGATGAGATGACCCTCGAAGGTGAAGTCCTTGGTGTAGCGAATGAGATAGTCGTTACACTGGCGCGTGACATTGGCCATTTCCGACCAGTCGTAGGTGCGCGGATCCTTCTGCTCCTTGATTATCATCTGCATGCGCATAACGCCGCCCTTCTTGCCTTCCTGCGCCTTTGCGGGCGTCGGAGCGGCAAGACCGATCATGGAGTATGCGACCGCCGTGGAAGCACCGAATGTGCTGGCAAGAGCGAGAAACTCGCGGCGATCCATCTTGCCTTTCTTTGTGGCTTCGGCGAGCTCGACAATATGGCCGGGCATGCGTTCACCACCACGTTTGAAAAATGCCATCTCAATACCTCCCTGAGTGAGCATTTCGTGAACCTAGCTTCGAACATCGCAATGGCGATGTCAAAAACGCGCCCAGCATGCGCTCCCCAGTCAACCGTTTTATTTCAGATGCGACACGCAATGTCGATAATTCGTCACATCGCAATTTTACGACTTGGCCCCTCCGCTGGAGCAGGATCAACCGGACATTCGCTCCGACGCGCTGCCAGATGGAACCGCGAGTGCGCGGGACTGGTCAGGCCGCCGGGTTTTCGTGTATGCCGCGCCGGGCATTCCCGCCGCTGATTCCGCCACCTGGCAAACCCGAACCGGACATCAAGCATGGCTGACCAGACAATCGTCGAAGCGCTTCTCCTCGGCATATTGGAGGGGCTGACGGAGTTCATACCGGTCTCTTCGACGGCGCATCTTCTGCTGGCCGGCCATTTCCTCGGCTTCGAATCCACCGGCAAGACCTTCGAAGTGCTGATCCAGCTCGGCGCGATCATGGCGATCCTGACAGTCTATTTCACGCGGCTTTGGCAGATGGCGATCGCGCTGCCGACGGACCGCAAGACGCAGCATTTCGTCGCCGGCATCCTGCTCGCCTTCCTGCCGGCCGCCGTGATCGGCGCGCTGGCGCACGGCTTCATCAAGTCGGTGCTGTTCGAGACACCGCTGTTGATCTGCATCGTGCTGATCGTCGGCGGCTTCATCCTGCTGTGGATCGACCGGCTGCCGCTTAAGCCGCGTTACACGGATGTCACCGAATATCCGCTCGGCCTCTGTTTCAAGATCGGCCTGTGCCAGTGCCTGGCGATGATCCCCGGCACGTCGCGGTCCGGCTCGACGATCGCCGGCGCGCTGCTGATGGGAACGGACAAGCGCTCGGCGGCGGAGTTCTCGTTCTTTCTCGCCATGCCGACCATGGCCGGCGCGTTCACGCTCGATCTCTACAAGAACCGCGACGTGTTGACGATGGACGACGCCGTCATCATCGGTGCGGGCTTCATCACCGCTTTCGCGGCCGGCGCCTTCGTGGTGAAGTACCTGCTCGACTATGTCTCCAAGCACGGCTTCTCGCTGTTTGCCTGGTGGCGGATCGGTGTCGGCACGCTCGGGCTGATCGGCCTCTATCTGCTCGACTAGAAAAAAGCGCGGCGCAGCAATTCTCCGGCGAGAACCGTCACGGCGATGCGAAACCAGAAGCGGAACGATTCCTCGTTCATGCTCTCCAGCAGCCTGGCGCCTATCATAGTGCCGAGATAGCCGGAGGCGATCATGGCGACCGCCAGCGGCAGCCAGGGTGCGAGATTGAAACCGAGCACGCCAAAGACCGCCACCTTCAAAAGATGCTGGATCGCCATCGCCACGGCGGAATTGGCGACGACCTGCTGGCGCGTTTCGAACGCCTTGGCCATCAGCGCGGCGACCAGCGGACCGGTCGCGCCGAGAAACATGGTCAGCGCCGTCGATACCGCGCCGCCGATGCCGAAGACGAGCGGCGATCTCGCGGCGGGCAACGGCGGCAGCTTCACCCATGTTATGGTCATGATGAAGACGGCAAGGATCGTCTTGAGAAGCGCTTCCGGCAAGTCGGTGACGACCGAGCCGCCCACCAGCGCGCCAAGCGCTCCGCCAGCGGCAAATGGCAGGATCATCGAGACCGCCATGGCGCGGCGCATGTGAAAGGCGCGCCCGAGATTGGAGCCGAGCTGGACAACGCCATGCACCGGGATCAGTGCCGTAACCGGCATGAACAAGCCCATCAGCACCAGCATCATGACGCCGCCGCCGACGCCGAAAGCAGCCGTTGTCGCCGAAGTGAAGACGCTGGCGGCGACCAGAAGCACCGCGACAGCAGGCGAAACGGCGTCGGGAAGGACCGCCGTCAGATCCAAGATCAGGCGGCTCCGCCGGTCTCGGTCGGTGCGTTGGGATCGGTGAACTGGCCGGCCTCGCGGAAGCGCCAGAGATAGGTCGGCAGGATCGCGTCCAGAGTTGCGGCGCGGATACCGATTCCGGAAAGCGTGCGACCGTCCTTTTCCGCCCTTGCGGAAACGACATTGTCGCTCTTCAGGAGCGTGACCTGGTCGACGGTCAGCAACGGCGTGGGCAGGAGGCCGAGGATACGGCCCTGAATGCGCGCCGCCCACCAGGGCACATTGACGAAGAAGCGCTTGCGCCGCGTGACCTTCAGGACCTCTTCGAGGCATTCGCGGAAGGTCAGCACTTCCGGGCCGCCAAGTTCATAGACCTTGCCGCCGGCAAGCTCGCCGTCGACGGCGCGGGCGAAAGCCTCGGCGACATCGCCGACATAGACCGGCTGGAACTTCGTCCCGCCGCCGCCGATCAGCGGCATGAAGGGGGAGAACCGCGCCATGTCGGCGAACTTGTTGAAGAAGCCGTCTTCCGGCCCGAAGATGATGGACGGGCGGATGATGACCGCCTTCTTGCCGAGGGCCGACATCACGGCCTTCTCGGCGCGGCCCTTGGTACGGGCATATTCGGCTTCGCCGTCCGGATCGGCGCCGATCGCGGACATGTGAACCAGCGGAACCTTCGCCTCGGCGCAGGCCTCGGCCACGGCGCGGGCGCCGAATTCCTGCACGGCGGCAAAGCTCTGGCGGCCGCTCTCGAAGAGAATTCCGACGAGATTGATGACCGCATCGGCGCCTTCCACTGCACGCTCGACCGACCAGCGGTGACGCAAGTTGGCCTGTACCGCAGTAATCTGGCCGACATCGCCTAGCGGCTGCAGATGGAATGCGAGGTCCGGGCGGCGGACAGCGACGCGAACGCGGTAGCCGCGCCTGGCAAGCGCACGCACCACATGACGGCCGACAAATCCCGAACCGCCGAACACCGTCACCACTTTGGGAAGATTGGTTTTCTCGGTCATGGATTTCCCCGCGCTTCGCTGCCGTTTTGCAATGGCGATCCCCTACCGTTTTTGGCGCCTGAGGTGAAGGGGAAAATTGGCCGGGACGGCCTTGTCCCCGCTTCGGCAAGACTTGACGCTGCGCGCGGCATCGGCAGGCTGCGCGAAGAAGAGGGCAAATGCGTATGAAGACCGGAATCTTCGGGGCGGGATCAATCGGCTGTTATGTCGGCGGCATGCTTGCCGCGGCCGGCAACGAAGTCATTCTTGTCGGGCGGGCGACGATGGGCGACCGGCTTAAAGGCGGCATTGTGCTGACCCGCTTCGACGGAAGCGAACACCACGCCGCGCCGGGCAGCTTCACCTTTACCACGAATCCGGCGGCGCTGGCCGATTGCGATGCCATTGTCGTCTGCGTGAAAAGCGTCGCGACCGAAGAGGCGGGCGAAACGCTGGCGGGAACCGCCAAACCGGACGCGCTCATCGTCAGCCTGCAGAACGGCGTATCGAATGCGGCGGCGCTGCTCGCGACGCTTGCCCCGCGCGGAGTGCTGGCCGGAATGGTTGCCTTCAACGTGGCGCAGATCGGCGGTAACCGTTTTCACTGCGGCACCGAGGGCGAGATCGTTATCGGGGCCGGCCGCGGCGCGGACGCATTCGCGCGATTGCTGACTGCAGCCGGGATCGAAACCGAAATCGCGGGCGACATCGAGGCGGTGCAATGGGGCAAGCTGCTGCTCAATCTCAACAACGCCGTCAATGCGCTGTCCGGCCTGCCGCTGAAGCGGCAATTGTCGACACGCGCCTACCGTCAGGTGCTTGCCGCCTCGATGCGCGAGGCGCTTTCGGTGCTGACCGCCGCCGGCATCCGCCCGGCCACCGTCGGAAAGGCCGGCCCGTCGCTCATCACGCGCGTTTTAGGCCTGCCCGACTGGCTGTTCGTGCGGCTCGCCGGTTCGATGCTGAAGATCGACGAAGACGCCACCTCGTCGATGGCGGAGGACCTGGCGCGCGGGCGCCCGCCGGAAATCGACTGGCTGAACGGCGAGATCGTCGCGCTTGGCCGCAAAACAGGCATGGCAACACCGGTGAACGAACGTATCGTCACGCTGGTCAAGGCCGCTTTTGACGGCGCGGGGCCGCGCCGATGGGACGGCGCCGATCTGAAGCGTGCCGTTCTCGGTGCCGGACCGCCCGCAAAACGCCCGTAACGACCGATCGGGCGGCGGCTACATCTCATTTCATGAGACCCGCGCCTAGGCCGATTACAAAATTTGATCAGCCGGACAAAGAAAGCCCGATTACATATTGCAATCGCGTCTCATTCGGGCTTTGCTCCCTTCTTCCGCATTCCAGGAGGGAGTGCTGTTCCCTGTTCCAAACCGCTTGGAATAGGCTTCTAGAACGTTAAAGCGTTACATTAGGGAGCAATCATGAAGATTCGCAAACTCACCACGCTGCTCGCTGCGACCGTGCTCGCATCGGGCCTGGCGACCGCCGCCAGCGCCAAGACGCTGGTCTACTGCTCGGAAGGTTCGCCGGAAGGTTTCGATCCGGCGCTCTATACCTCGGGCACCACTTTCGACGCCTCCTCCAAGCCGATTTACAATCGCCTGGTCGAATTCAAGCGCGGCACCACGGAAGTGCAGCCGGGCCTCGCCGAGAGCTGGGAAGTCTCCGATGACGGGCTGGAATACACGTTCCACCTGCGCGCCGGCACCAAGTTCCACACCACCGACTATTTCACGCCGTCGCGCGACCTGAACGCCGATGACGTGATCTTCTCGTTCGACCGCCAGGGCAATGCCGACAATCCGTTCAACGCCTATGTCGACGGCGCCAGCTGGGAATACTTCAACGGCATGTCGATGCCGGACCTGATCAAGTCGATCGAGAAGGTCGACGACATGACGGTGAAGTTCGTGCTGACGCGTCCGGAATCTCCGTTCCTCGCCAATTTGGCGATGGACTTCGCCTCGGTCTTCTCGAAGGAATATGCCGACTCGCTCGCCGCCGGCGGCAGCCTGTCGGATCTCAACCAGAAGCCGATCGGCACCGGCCCGTTCCAGTTCGTCGCCTACCAGCCCGACGCGGTGATCCGCTACAAGGCGTTCGCCGACTACTGGGGCGGCAAGCAGCCGATCGACGATCTCGTCTTCGCCATCACCACCGACAACGCCGTGCGCCAGCAGAAGCTGATCGCCGGCGAGTGCCACGTGATGCCATATCCGAACCCGGCCGATGTGCAGGTGCTGAAGGACAATGGCGACATCACCGTGATGGAACAGGAAGGCCTCAATGTCGGCTACCTCGCCTACAACACGCAGCAGGCGCCATTCGACAATGCGAAAGTGCGCAAGGCGCTGAACATGGCCATCAACAAGCAGGCCATTCTCGACGCCGTGTTCCAGGGCGCCGGCCAGGCGGCCAAGAACCCGATCCCGCCGACCATGTGGTCGTATAACGATTCCATCCAGGATGATCCGTTCGATCCGGAAGCGGCCAAGGCGATGCTCGCCGAGGAAGGCGTTTCCGACCTGTCGATGAAGGTTTGGGCAATGCCTGTGCAGCGTCCGTACAACCCGAACGCCCGCCGTATGGCCGAGGTGATCCAGGAGGACTTCTCCAAGATCGGCGTGACCGTTGAGATCGTCTCCTACGAGTGGGGCGAGTATCTCGAGCGCTCCAAGGCGATTGACCGCGACGGCGCGGTGCTGCTCGGCTGGACGGGCGACAATGGCGACCCGGACAACTTCCTCGCCGTTCTGCTCGGCTGCGACGCCGTCGGCGGCTCCAACCGCGCCCAGTGGTGCAACGAGGAGTTCAACAACCTCGTGCAGAAGGCCAAGAGCGGCACGCCGGAAGAACGCACCAAGCTCTACGAAGAGGCCCAGGTCGTGTTCAAGCGCGAAGCGCCATGGGCTACCATCGCGCACTCCATCGTGCACATGCCGATGCGTTCGAACGTCACCGGCTACGTGATGGACCCGCTTGGCGGTCACTGGTTCGACGGCGTCGACATCGCCGAATAGCCGTTAAAATGGTGCCGCCCGGACAGGCCGGGCGGCACGCTCCGCATTTGCGGACGCGCCGGATTTGAAACGCCGGCGCAAATCAGGCAAAGCCGCACGCCATGCTTCGATTTTTCCTCTACCGGCTCGCGCTGGTCATCCCAACCTTCATCGGCGTCTCCATCGTCGCCTTCGCCTTCATCCGCCTGCTGCCGGGCGACCCGATCCTGCTGCTCGCCGGCGAGCGCGGCATGACGGCGGAGCGCTACCAGCAGCTGCAGGCGCTGTACGGTTTCGACAAGCCGCTGATCATTCAGTATTTCAATTATGTCGCCGGCATCCTGCAGGGCGACCTCGGCACCTCGCTTGTCACCAAGCGGCCGGTGCTGCAGGAGTTCTTCGCGCTGTTCCCGGCAACACTGGAACTGTCCATCTGCGCCATTATCCTCGCGATCGCCCTCGGCATTCCGGCGGGCGTGTTCGCTGCGGTGAAGCGCGGCTCGTGGTTCGACCAGTCAATCATGGGCGTCGCGCTGACCGGCTACTCGATGCCGATCTTCTGGTGGGGCCTGCTGCTCATCATCTTCTTTTCCGGCTTCCTGGCATGGACACCGGTCTCGGGACGGATATCGCTGCTCTACTTCTTCGAGCCGGTAACCGGTTTCATGCTGATCGACAGCCTGCTGTCGGGCCAGAAAGGCGCTTTTTCCTCCGCCGTCAGCCACCTGATCCTGCCGACCATCGTGCTGGCGACGATCCCGCTCGCGGTGATCGCGCGGCAGACGCGCTCGGCGATGCTGGAAGTGCTCGGCGAGGACTATGTCCGCACCGCGAAATCCAAGGGTCTCGCGCCGAAGCGCATCATCGGCCTGCATGCGCTGCGCAACGCGCTGATCCCTGTCGTCACGACAATCGGGCTGCAGGTCGGCGTGCTTCTGACCGGCGCGATCCTGACCGAAACGATCTTCTCGTGGCCCGGCATCGGCAAGTGGATGGTCGATTCGGTGGGCAAGCGCGACTACGCCGTCGTGCAGGGCGGGCTCTTGCTGATCGCCAGCGTCATCATGATCGTCAATCTCGCCGTCGACGTGCTCTACGGCTTTATCAATCCGCGCATCAGAAGGTAGTTACGTGACCCAGATCGAAGCGCAAAATACCGAAACGCAGGCGGAGCCAAGCACCGCCGTCAGCGCATGGGCGATGCGCAAGGCCATGCTCAGCGAGTTCTGGTACTATTTCAGCCAGAACAAGGGCGCTGTCATCGGCCTCGTCGTTTTCTCGATCGTCGTCTTCCTGGCGGTTTTCGCGCCGCTGATCGCCCCGCACAGCCCCAGTTTGCAAAACCGGCAGGCGCTGCTTCTGCCGCCCGCCTGGACGGTCGACGGCTCGTGGTCCTATCCGCTCGGCACCGACGCGCTCGGCCGGGACATGTTTTCGCGGCTGATCTACGGCGCGCGGTTTTCGCTGTTCATCGGCGTCTTCGTCGTCACGCTGTCAGTATCCGTCGGCGTCGTCGTCGGGCTGATCGCGGGATTCTTCCGCGGCTGGGTCGACACCGCGATCATGCGGGTGATGGACGTGATCCTCGCCTTCCCGTCGCTGTTGCTGGCGCTGGTTCTGGTGGCAATTCTCGGACCCGGGCTGATGAACGCGATGATCGCCATCGCGCTGATCCTGCAGCCGCATTTCGTGCGGTTGACGCGCGCCTCGGTGCTGTCGGAACGCGAACGCGAATACGTGATCTCGGCCAGGGTCGCCGGCGCAGGCTGGCTCAGGCTGATGTTCGTGACCATCCTGCCGAACTGCATGGCGCCGCTGATCGTGCAGGCGACGCTCGCTTTCTCCAACGCCATCCTCGACGCCGCCGCGCTGGGCTTCCTTGGCGTGGGCGCGCAACCGCCGACGCCGGAATGGGGCACAATGCTGGCGGAGGCGCGCGAATTCATCCTGCGCGCCTGGTGGGTGGTCACCTTCCCCGGCCTCGCCATCCTGATCACCGTTCTCGCCATCAACCTGATGGGCGACGGACTGCGCGACGCGCTCGACCCGAAACTGAAGCAGAGCTGACGCGATGAGCCTTCTCGAAATCGAAAACCTGACGGTCAGCTTCAAGACCTCCACCGGGCCGTTCAAGGCGGTGGACGGAGTGTCGCTTTCCTGCGACAGCGGCGAAATCCTGTCGATCGTCGGCGAGAGCGGCTCGGGCAAATCGGTCGCCATGCTGGCGCTGATGGGGCTGCTGCCGTGGACGGCGACGGTGACCGCCGACGTAATGCGCTTCGACGGACAGGACATGCTGCAGCTTTCCGCGCAGCAGCGGCGCAAGATCATCGGCAAGGATATCACGATGATCTTCCAGGAGCCGATGTCGAGCCTGAACCCGTGCTTCACGGTCGGCTTCCAGATCGGCGAGAGCCTGCGCATTCATCTCGGCATGAACCGGGCGGAACGCAGGGCGCGCGCCATCGAACTGCTCAACCTGGTCGGCATCCCGGCGCCGGAGAAACGGCTCGGCCAGTTCCCGCACCAGCTTTCCGGCGGGATGAGCCAGCGCGTGATGATCGCCATCGCGCTCGCCTGCAATCCGAAACTGCTGATCGCCGACGAACCGAGCACCGCGCTCGACGTCACCATCCAGGCGCAGATCCTCGACCTTCTGATCGGCCTGCAGAAGAGCCACGGGATGGGGCTGATCCTGATCACCCACGACATGGGCGTCGTCGCCGAGACGGCGGAGCGGGTGCAGGTGCAATATGCCGGCCAGAAGGTGGAGGAGCAGAACGTGCGCGAATTGTTCTCCGATCCGCACCACCCCTACACGCAAGCGCTGCTGTCGGCGCTGCCGGAACGCGCCACCAAACACGGGCGGCTGCCGTCGATTCCCGGCGTGGTGCCGGGACAGGGCGACCGGCCGTCGGGCTGCCTGTTCGGCCCGCGCTGCCAATACGCCACCGAGCGCTGCGCGAAGGAAGTGGTCCGCCAGGGCGCGGAATACGGCTTCGCGCTGTGCAACTTCCCGCTGAAGGACGGCGTTCCGACCGGCCACCCGAAAAAGACGGAGGCGGCGCTATGACCGACGCTGTGATGGAACGGCGCGCCGGCACGGGCGAGATCGTCGTCGAGGCGGAAAACCTGAAGCGGCATTACGAGGTCGGCGGCGGCTTTTTCGGCCAGGCCGGCACGGTGAAGGCGCTGGACGGCGTGTCGTTCCGGCTGGAAGCCGGCAAGACGCTGGCCGTGGTCGGCGAATCGGGCTGCGGGAAATCGACGCTGGCCCGCCTCATCACCATGATCGAGGAGCCGACGGACGGCGTCCTGAAGATCGACGGCATACCGGTGACGCGGTCGACGCCGGAACTGCGCCGCAAGATGCAGATCATCTTCCAGAATCCCTACGGCTCGCTCAACCCGCGCCAGAAGATCGGCGCGATCCTGGAGGAGCCGCTGGTCATCAACACGGCCGACGACGCGGCGACGCGGCGGAAGAAGGCAATCTCGATGATGGAGCGGGTCGGGCTGCGCGCCGAGCATTACGAGCGCTACCCGCACATGTTCTCCGGCGGCCAGCGCCAGCGCGTCGCGATCGCCCGCGCGCTGATGCTCAACCCGAAGATCCTGGTGCTCGACGAGCCGGTCTCGGCGCTCGACGTGTCGATCCAGGCGCAGGTGCTCAACATCCTGATGGACCTGCAGGCCGAGTTCGGGCTGGCCTATCTGTTCATCAGCCACGACCTGTCGGTCGTGCAGCATCTCGCCGACGACATCATGGTGATGTATCTCGGCAAGCCGGTGGAGACCGGGCCGGCCGACGAGGTGTTCGCCCATCCGCGCCACCCCTATACGGCGGCGCTTCTCTCGGCGACGCCGGTGGCCGACCCGTTTCACAAGAAACAGCGCATCCGGCTGGAGGGCGAACTGCCGTCGCCGCTCGACCCGCCGAAGGGCTGCGCCTTCAATCCGCGCTGCTGGCGCGCCGACGACAAATGCCGCAACGAGCAGCCGCCGCTGTTCGATCTCGGGCTGCAATGCCATGCCTGCTTCCACCCGCTGCCGGTCGATGACGGGGCGCACGGGTAAGCCGCAGCCGCCGGACGTATTTTCCTGCCGCGTTCCCGGACGGCGAACCGGCCTCCACTTCGCCTGGAAACGCTCTGTGCGACGCCGTACCGCAGGATATCGCGCTTCGACATAGCGGCGCTTCGCGGTAGGCTCCGAGGCCGAAAGTTCCCGCATCCAAGGAGGATCGCCATGTCCGCGCCCGCCAAATCCGCGCCCACCGGTTTTTCCGCCGGACAGATCCGGCTGCACTGGATCGTCTTCATCCTGATCGTTCTGCAATATGTGCTGCACGAGCCGATCACCGAGGCCTGGCGCGCGGTGTCGCGCGGCGAGGAGATCGCCTTCAACCCGCTGATCGCCAGCCATGTGTTCGGCGGCATCCTGATCCTGCTGCTGGTGATCTGGCGGCTGGCGCTGCGCGCCCGGCGCGGCGCCCCGGCGGCGCCGGAAAACGAACCGGCGATCCTCAAGCTCGCGGCGGCGGCCACCCATCTCGGCCTGTACGCGCTGATGGTGCTGATGCCGGTCTCCGGCATGGCGGCGTGGTTCGGCCGCGTCGAGGCGGCGGCGCAGGCGCACGCGGTGATGCGCATCATCCTCTTGGCGCTGATCGTGCTGCACATTGTCGGCGCGCTCTACCACCAGTTCATCCTGAAGACCGACGTGCTGGCCCGGATGAAACGGCCGGGCTGACGTTTTCGTCCTGTTGTCGGGCTTCGGGCGCCGCCCGAACCGACAAGCCCCTTGAGGTGTTGACCGCCGTCAATGCGGCGGGGGGGCGCGGCGGCGTTTGCTGCCGCCTGCCCGGCCTTGGCAAAAGCGGACGGCCGGACATGAAACGGCCCGATTTGCGGTCACGAATCGCCGCGGCCGGGGGCCTTGCACAAACGGGAGTTACCAGATGAAAACCCTTTCCATGACGCTGCTGATCGTTGCGGCCGGCGCGCTTGCGGCCTGCACCACGGCGGAGAGAACGGCGACCGGCGCCGGTGTCGGCGCGGTGGTCGGCGGCGCCCTTTCCAACAGCGCCGGCGGCGTCGTGGCGGGCGCGCTGATCGGCGGCTTCGGCACCTATATCGCCGAGGTGGCGGACGGTCGCTGCCAGTACCGCAACTCGCGCGGCCAGATCTACACGACAAGGTGCCACTGGCTTTAAAACGAGCCTCCCTTCTCCCCTCGCGGGAGAAGGGAGGCGCTTCGCTCCATCATTAACCGCCGGGCAAGCAGCGGTCTTCATTACCGGCGCTCCCGCAACGGAGCCGGATGCCGATGATCGCCCAGTTGCTTGCCGCCCTTGCCGGCGTGAACCTCGCCGCCTTCGCCGGTTTCGGCTGGGACAAGCGGCAGGCGCGGCTCGGCGGCTGGCGGGTGCGCGAATCCACGCTGCTCCTGATGGCGCTGGCCGGCGGGACGCCGGGGGCGTTCGCGGGCCGTGCCCATTTCCGGCACAAGACGAAAAAACAGCCCTTCGTGACGCAGCTTCGGCTGGTCGCCTGCCTGCAGATCGCGGGCGCGGCGGCGGCGGGGTGGTATTTCCTCTTGCGATAGGCGGGGCCGGAGGATCGCCTCCCCCTTGTGGGGAGGCGGGCGAGTGGCTCGCGAAGCGAGGCAGAGCCGGGTGGGGGTAGGAACCTCCGCCCTTCGGCCGTTTACCCCCACCCAGCCGCGCCTAGTTCGCTGACGCTCACAAGGCTTGGCAATAGGGGTCGAGCCGCGGGTCTCGACCCGTCCTCCGGACCCCCACAAGGGAGGAGGGAAAAGGCGCGTGTGACCACCGCCGCGCTTCATCTGCGAAGGCGGATTGAAGGGCAGTTTCCGGTGCGGGCTTTTCACGACGTATCCAGTCGTGCCGCCTGAAGCGCCAGCGCGTGGCAATCGCGCAGCAGGTCATCGACCTTGTGAGAAGGCCGCCTGCGGTGACCCGGCGGATGGCCGAGGCGGATTGTTTGTCTTCGGTACGCGCCCTGCAACTGCCTTGAAGCCAGGTTTAACCGCGCCTCGCGGCGGGCGAGGCGTCTGGCGTGGCGGGGCAGGTCGTCGAGGGCGGCTTTCAGGGATTGCAGGCGGCGGCAGAGATGGCGGGCGCTGACCTCCTCGTCCTCGTCGGCCAGGTCGAAACCGTCCTGCGGGAACGGGCGCAGGCCGTCCCACGCTTTTGCGTCGAAGCGGCGCGGCGGGTCGGTCAGCGGGAAGGCGGGGACGCGCGGCGCGGATTTCTCCGGTTCGGCATGTTGCGGCTCGCTCCATGCGCGGGCGAGGCCGAGATTCACTTTATGGAAGGTCAGCACGCCTTCCGCCACCAGCCGCTCGATGCCCGTCAGCGGCTTTTCCGGGCGCGGTTTGGGCGGCTCGACCTCGATGCCCCGCGCGGCGATGACGATCAGCCGACGGGCGGCGGATTCGGCCGGGCGCAGCAGGTGCAGGACCATCCGCCAGATACGGCGCGGCAGCACATCCGCCCCGCCCTCGTCCAGCCCGGCATAGACGAACAGCACCGCGACGATGCGCAGAAGCGCGGCGCGGTTGCGCTGAACAGCGGAATACCACCAGTCCTCTTCGTCCTTACTCATGTGAGACAAGATGCGGGAGGCGGCGGGGCGGTGGATAGAATCGCGACAATTGCCCTGCATTTGGGGCTCCAAGCGATTTCCTATCCTCCGTCATCCTCGGGCTTGACCCGAGGACCCATTCCGTGAAGCTCGAACGATGGGCGGCTATGTCTACATGCTGGCGAGCAAGAAGCGCGGTACGATCTATATCGGCGTGACCGCAGAGCTGTCGCAGCGGGTGTATGATCACAAGCAACGGCTGGAGAAGAAGAGCTTCACCGCGCAATACGGCTCCGTCCGGCTCGTCTGGTACGAGGAACACGACGACATCACCGATGCCATCCAGCGCGAGAAATCGCTGAAGCGCTGGCGACGGCAATGGAAGATCGATCTGATCGAGTCGATCAATCCTGAGTGGTACGACCTCTATCGCGGCGCGGGATGGTGAGTGTTCTGCAATGCCGTGCCGGGTGGCGGCCTCACGGAATGGGTCCTCGGGTCAAGCCCGAGGATGACGAGCGTGGGTTTGGCTTCGAGGCCAATCGCGAAATGCGGCGCTCCGCTATGGCTCCGTGCGTTCGTCGCTCCAATCGACAAATCGTTGCCGATTGGCCGGCTGCGCCGACCGCTCCTCACTCCCCGCAAGGGGAGAGAGCGGGAGCCTAAAAATCCAGGTTCGCCACGTTCAGCGCGTTGTCCTGGATGAAGTTCTTGCGGGGTTCGACCTCGTCGCCCATCAGCTGCGAGAACAGCGAGTCGGCGTCGGTGGCGTCGTTGACCCTGACCTGCAGCAGCGACCTCGCTTCCGGGTCGAGCGTCGTTTCCCAGAGCTGTTCGGCGTCCATTTCGCCCAGCCCCTTGTAGCGCTGCACGGTGAGGCCCTTGCGGCCGAAGGCGAAGACGTGGTCGATCAGGGCGATCGGGCCGGTGATGGTGTCGGAGACCTCCTTGCGGCGCAGCACAGGCGGCTCGGCGTAGACTTCCATCAGTTTCGGGGCGAGCGAATTGAGCGCGCGGGCGTCGGCCGAGCCGATCAGCGCCGCGTCGAGAATAACCGCTTCCTTCACGCCGCGCACGGTGCGCTCGAAGATATAGCCGCCGGTGCCCTCGTTGGACGGGTTGACGCGGCCGGTCCAGCCGCGCTCGGTGTCCTCGGCGATCATGTCGAGGCGGCGGGCGACTTCCGCCGCGGTGGCCTCGGCGCGGCCCGGGTCGGCAAGTGCCGCGACATCCATCGCGCCGGCGATGGTCGCCTGCTCGACGACGGAGCGGTCGTAGCGCGAATGCAGGCCCGCCAGCAGCGTGCGCATCTGCAGCGCGGTGGAGATGACGGCGCGCAGATCCTGTCCGGTGCGCACCTCGCCCGATGACAATTCCAGCGAGGTGTCGTCGAGCGACAGGTCGATGAGGTAGTCCTCCATCGCCTGCTCGTTCTTCAGGTACTGGCTCTGCTTGCCGCGCGTCACCTTGTAGAGCGGCGGCTGGGCGATATAGAGGTAGCCGCGCTCGATCAGCTCCGGCATCTGGCGGAAGAAGAAGGTGAGCAGCAGGGTGCGGATGTGGGCGCCGTCGACGTCGGCGTCCGTCATGATGATGATCTTGTGGTAGCGCGCCTTGTCGGCGTCGAACTCGTCCTTGCCGATGCCGGTGCCGAGCGCGGTGATCAGCGTGCCGACCTGGTCGGACGAGAGCATGCGGTCGAAGCGCGCGCGCTCGACATTGAGGATCTTGCCCCTGAGCGGCAGGATCGCCTGGTTCTTGCGCGAGCGGCCGCCCTTGGCGGAGCCGCCGGCCGAGTCACCCTCGACGATGAAGATCTCGGATTTCGCCGGGTCCTTTTCCTGGCAGTCGGCCAGCTTGCCGGGCAGCGAGGTGATGTCGAGCACGCCCTTGCGCCGGGTCAACTCGCGCGCCTTGCGGGCGGCCTCGCGTGCGGCGGCGGCCTCGACCACCTTGCCGACGAGAATCTTCGCCTCGTTGGGGTGCTCCTCCAGCCATTCGGAGAGATGCTCGTTGACGAGGCTCTCGACGACGGGACGGACCTCGGAGGAGACCAGCTTGTCCTTGGTCTGGGAGGAGAATTTCGGATCCGGCACCTTGACGGAGAGGACGCAGGTCAGGCCCTCGCGGCAGTCGTCGCCGGTGAGCGAGACCTTTTCCTTTTTCGTCAGGCCGGACTTTTCGGCATAGCCGGTGACCTGGCGGGTCAGCGCGCCGCGGAAGCCGGCCATGTGGGTGCCGCCGTCGCGCTGCGGGATGTTGTTGGTGAAGGCCAGCACGTTCTCGTGGTACGAGTCGTTCCACCACAGGGCGACCTCGACGGTGATGCCGTCCTTCTCGCCGGTGATGTGGACCGGGGTCTCGATCAGCGCCTTCTTGGCGCGGTCGAGATAGCGGACGAACTCGACCAGGCCGCCCTCGTAGAACAGTTCGGTCTCGCGGGCATCGGCATGGCGATGGTCGGTCAGCTTGATGCGGACGCCGGAATTGAGGAAGGCGAGCTCGCGCAGGCGGTGTTCCAGCGTGTCGTAGTTGAACTCGACATTGGTGAAGGTGTCCTGCGACGGCGTGAAGGTGACCTCGGTGCCGGTGTAGTCGCCGGCATCGCCGGTGATTTCGAGCGGGCCGTCGGCGACGCCGTGGGTGAAGCTCATCTCGTGGAACTTGCCGTTGCGGCCGATCTTCAGCTTCAGCGAGACCGACAGCGCGTTGACGACGGAGACGCCGACGCCGTGCAGGCCGCCGGAGACCTTGTAGGAGTTCTGGTCGAACTTACCGCCGGCATGCAGCTGGGTCATGATGACCTCGGCGGCGGAGACGCCCTCCTCCGGGTGGATGTCGACGGGGATGCCGCGGCCGTTGTCGGTGACGGTCACCGAACCGTCGACGTTGAGCGTCACGGTGACGAGATCGGCATGGCCGGCCAGCGCCTCGTCGATGGCGTTGTCCACAACCTCATAGACCATGTGATGCAGGCCGGAACCGTCGTCGGTGTCGCCGATATACATGCCCGGGCGCTTGCGCACCGCGTCGAGGCCCTTGAGGACCTTGATGGAGCCGGCGCCGTACTCGGCGGGATCGACGGGAATTTCTTCAGGAATTTCAGGCGTTTCGGTCATGTGGTCCAAAGCTTTCCGGTGCGCGCGGCGGCAGCCGGGGACGGCCGCCGAATCAAGCGCGCGGGATACGGGAAATATATAGGATTTTCAGGGGGAAATTCCAAATCGCCCGGCCGGAGCCGGGCGAGTCCCGAAATGGGTCAATCCGGCGTCAGCCGGGGAACTTGTAATGGGCGAACTGGTCGCGCAGCGCCGTCTTCTTGATCTTGCCGGTGGCGGTGTGCGGAATCTCGTCGACGAAGGTGACGTCGTTGGGCATCCACCAGTCGACGATCTTGCCCTTCATGAAGGCGAGAATGTCCTCCCGCGCGGGCGAACAGCCCTCCTTGGCGACGACGATCAGCAGCGGGCGCTCGTCCCATTTGGGATGCGGCAGGCCGATGACGGCGGCCTCGGCGACGTCGGGGTGGCCGACGGCGAGGTTTTCCAGCTCGATCGAGGAGATCCACTCGCCGCCGGACTTGATGACGTCCTTGGAGCGGTCGGTGATCTGCATGTAGCCGAGTTCATCGATATGGGCGACGTCGCCGGTGTCGAACCAGTTGTCGGCGTCGAACTGGTCGGCGCCGTCGCCGCCGTAATAGGACCTGGCGACCGCGGGGCCGCGCACCTTGAGGCGGCCGAAGGTCTTGCCGTCCCAGGGCAGCTCGTTGTCGGCGTCGTCGGTGATCTTCATCTCGACGCCGAAGGGGGCGTAGCCCTGCTTCTGCTTGATGTCGAGCAGGTCGTCGCCGGCCGTGCCGGCGAGTTCCGGCTTCATGGTGCACAGCGAACCGAGCGGGCTCATCTCGGTCATGCCCCAGGCATGGATGACCTCGACGCCGTAATCCTTCTCGAAGCGCTCGGTAATGGCGCGCGGGCAGGCCGAGCCGCCGATGATGACCTTGTTCAGGTGCGGCAGCTTCTTGCCGGTCGATTCCAGATATTGCAGCAGCATCAGCCAGATCGTCGGCACCGCGGCGGTGAAGGTGACCTTCTCGGTGTCGAGCAGTTCGTAGATGGATTCGCCGTCCATCTTGCCGCCGGGCATGACCATCTTGGCGCCGATCATCGGGCAGGTCTGGCCGAGGCCCCAGGCATTGGCGTGGAACATCGGCACGACCGGCAGGATGACGTCGTTGCAGCCGATGCCCATGGCGTCGGGCATGGCGGCCATCATGGCGTGCAGCACGTTGGAGCGGTGCGAATAGACGACGCCCTTCGGATCGCCCGTCGTGCCGGAGGTGTAGCACATGCCGCAGGCGGCATCCTCGCCGACATCGGCCCACTGGAAATCGCCGTCGGCGCCGTTCAGCCACTCCTCGTAGGAAACGACGTCGGGCAGCGCCGATTCGGGCATGTGGGCGGCGTCGGTCATGACGATGACCTTCTTCAGCGTTTCGACCATCGGCGCGATCTTCTCGATGATCGGCATGAAGGTGAGGTCGACGAAGACGGCGCGGTCGGCGGCGTGGTTCATGATCCAGGCGATCTGCTCGGGAAACAGGCGCGGATTGAGCGTGTGGTAGACGCCGCCCATGCCCATGATGCCGAACCAGGCCTCGAGATGGTTGCCGGAGTTCCAGGCCAGCGTGGCGATGCGGTCGCCGGGCTTAAATCCCTCGCGGGCGAGCAATTGCGCGACCTTCTGCGCGCGGGCGCGGATACCGGCATAGGTGGTGCGCACGATCGGCCCTTCCACCGAGCGCGTGACGACCTCGCGGTTCGGGTGCTGGCGGGCAGCGAAATCGATGATATTGTGGCAGACGAGCGGCCACTCCTGCATCAGTCCAAGCATTCAGTCTCCTCCCAAAGGTGCTGTGGGAGGAATGTGGAGGAGAGACGGGGCGGTTGTCCAGAGGACTTTGACACCGCGCGGCAAAGGGCGCCTGCCTGTCGCGGCGTAAGCTTTGCTGCTAGATTGCCGGGGGAACAGCCACGGGGGGAAAGCCGGGGCCGGCCATGCGAGGGGAAGGGGCAAACTCATGACCACTGAAACGCCGCGGCCGCGGCTTTCATATCTCGACAATCTGCGCACGGCGCTGGTGCTGCTCGTCGTGGCCCATCACCTGGCCCTGGTCTATGGCGCGTTCGCGCCGTTCTATTATACCGAACCGCCATTCACCGATCCGCTGGCCTTCGTGACGCTCGGGGTGTTCGTCCTGTTCAACCAGGCCTGGTTCATGGGCGGGCTGTTCCTGATGGCCGGCTACTTCACGCCGGGATCGCACGACCGCGCCGGCGGCGCGGGCTTCGTGAAAAGCAGGCTCGTACGGCTCGGCATCCCGGTGCTCGCCGCGATCTTCGTGATCGAGCCGGTCGCGCGGCTGGGCTTTTTCCTGATGCCGGAAAGCCTGACCGGGATTTCCGGTCCGCCGACGCTTGCCGGCTATCCGAAGATGCTGGGCCTCGGGCCGCTGTGGTTCGCGCTGATGCTGCTGATCTTCGATCTCGGCTACGCGCTGTGGCGGCGGATTGCCGGCGAGCCGCGGCCGGTGGTGGAAGAGCGCAAGGGCTTTCCGGGCGTCGCGGCGGCCATCGGCGCGATGCTGGCGCTGGCGGTAGTGAGCTACCTGTTCCGGATGATCGTTCCGATGGGCAGGGAAATCCACCTGGTGCTTCCGTTCCTGAACTTCCCGACCATCGCCTACCTGCCGCAATATCTGGGCCTGTTCGTGCTGGGCATTGCCGCAAGCCGCCGGGACTGGCTTTCCGGCCTGACCGCTTCGGCAGGCGCGACCGGCGCCGCGCTGGCGCTGGCGGCGTCGGTGCTGCTTTTCCCGCTGGCTGTCAGCGGCAGGATGTTCTCGGTCGCCTTCTCGCAAGCCGGCGAGTTCGCCGGCAACGGGCATTGGCAATCGGCGGTCTACACCGCTTGGGACTCGATCATGGCGATCAGCATGATGCTGGCGCTGATCGCGCTGTTCCGTAGGGCGGTGAAGGGCGGCGGGCGGGTCTCGCGCTTCCTCGCCAGCCACAGCTACACGGTCTACATCATCCACAGCGCGCTGCTGGTCTTCATCTGCTACGCGATGCGCGGAATCGGCCTGCCGGCGCTGGCGAAGTTCGCGCTCGCCGTCATCGTCGTCATTCCCGCCTGCTACGCGGCCGCCTATGCGATCCGCAGGCTGCCGGGCGCGAAGGCGGTGCTGTAGCCGAGAGCCGTGCGGCTCAGTCTTCCATGGTGACGACGACCGCGCCTCTGGCATGGCGGGTTTCGACGCGGCGGTGAGCCGCGGCGATGTCATCGAGCGGGAAGCGGCTGTCGACGACGGCGCGGACTTCTCCGGTAGCCAGCAGACCGGCGAGCACCTCCATGTCCTCGCGGGTGTCGCCGGAGACGTTGAGCACGATCTTCGGCCCGCCGGTCAGGCCGGCCACAAGCGCCTGCCGGATCTCGCGGCCGCCGAATTCGAGCGGCACGTAGCGGCCGGTCTTCTTCAGGATGCGTTTGGCCCCGGCGTAGGGCAGCTTGCTGACGGTATCGAGCACGACATCGTAACGCTCGCCCGAAGCGGCAGGATCGTGCCTGCGGTAGTCGATCACGCGGTCCGCGCCAAGCGCGCGGACGAGATCGACATTGTCCGTGCCGGCGACGCCGGTGACCTCCGCGCCGAGGTGCTTCGCCAGCTGGACGGCCCAGGAGCCGACGCCACCCGAGGCGCCGTTGACCAGAACGGTCTCGCCCGGCTTCACGCCGGCGAAATCGCGCAGGAAGACCAGCGCCGCCAATCCGCCGAAGGGCGCCGCGGCGGCCTCGTCATAGCCGATATTTTCCGGTTTCACGGCAACCGGGCCATCGGCGTCGACAACGAGATATTCGGCATGGGCGCCGGCGCCGGAAAAGCCGAACACCGCATCACCGAGCCTGAAGCGGGCGACGTCCTTGCCGCGGGCGACGACGCGGCCGGCATAGGCGGCGCCGAGCACCCTGTTCTTCGGCCCAAACAGGCCGGTCATCAGACGGCCGGGCAGCCAGAGGATGCCGGGAAAGGCCGAGGCGCGCAGACGCCAGTCGGCGGTGGTGACGGCGGCGGCGAAGAGTTTGACGAGAATTTCGCCGTCACCCGGCTCGGGCCGGGCGGTTTCGCGGATTTCGAGGACATCGGCGTCGCCGTAGGATTCGTAGGTTGCGGCTTTCATGACTGGGTTTCCCTCACTAGATTTGCGTTTACCGGGATATATCCATGCGGTTTCGCAGAGAGAATTGACCAATTTCCCAGAGCTGCTATGCGTTTTCGCATGGATTGGAAATCGGTGAAATTCGACTGGAACCGGGCGCGGGCCTTCCTGGTCACGGCGGAGGAAGGCTCGCTGTCGGCGGCGGCGCGGGCGCTCGGCATGGCGCAGCCGACGCTGGGCCGGCAGGTCGACGCGCTTGAAGCCGAACTCGGCGTCACGCTGTTCGAGCGGGGCGGGCGCGGACTGATCCTGACGCAGGCGGGGCTGGAACTGCTCGATCATGTCCGCGCCATGGGAGAAGCGGCCGGACGGGTTTCGCTGACCGCCTCCGGCCAGGCGCAGTCGATCGAGGGATCGATCACCATCACGGCGAGCGAAATCTACTCGGCCTACCTGCTGCCGCCGATCATAACGCGGCTGAGGCGCGAACAGCCGGGCATCGAGGTGGAGATCGTCGCCTCCAACGCGACCATAGACCTGAAGCGGCGCGAGGCGGACATCGCGATCCGCTCGTTCCGGCCGACGCAGCCGGACCTGATCGCCAGGAAGGTCGGAGACGACCTGGCGCGGCTCTACGCTTCGCAAGGCTATCTCGAACGGATCGGACACCCCGGGACGCCGGAAGAGCTCGCGCGCGCCGATTTCATCGGCTTCGACACGACCGGCGTGATGGTGGACGGGCTGAACAAGCTGGGCCTGGCGCTGACCGGGAAGAACTTCCCGGTGCTGACGGCCAGCCACCTCGTGCACTGGGAGCTGGTCAAGGCGGGCGCCGGCATCGGCATCGTGCCGGAAGCCGTCGGCGACAACGAGCCGGGCGTCCGGCGGGTGCTGCCGGATTTCCAGCCGATGGAATTTCCGATCTGGCTGACAACGCATCGCGAACTCAACACAAGCCGGCGGGTGCGCATGGTCTTCGACCTGCTCGCCGAAGAACTCGGAAAAGAACGGGAGGCATCATGAGCGAACAGGCACCAGCCACAAGACCGCCGGAAGGACGCGTACCGTCGCCGCCGCACCCGCAAAGACGGCGCGAAGCGTTGCCGCAGCACGAACCTAAATCGCATCTCGACGATCCCGACGCGCCGGCCCGCGTGGCAACGCTGATGGAAAGCGAAAGCTACCGGCCGGCCATCGAGGACGTATCCTTCCTCGAACGGGGCACGGCGCGCGGGCCGCGGCTGGAACTCGACTATCTGAAGGCGGAGACTTTGCTGGAGGAAAACGGCATCGAGCACTCGATCGTCGTGTTCGGCTCGACGCGCATCGCCGAACCGGCAACAGCGCGGCGGCACCTGGCAGAAGCCGAGGGCGCGCTGGCGCGTGATCCGGATAACGGGATGCTGAAGCAGCGGGTTGCGGTCGCCAGACGCGTCGTCTCCAAGAGCCGCTATTACGAAGTGGCGCGCGAGTTCAGCAAGCTGGTCAGCGCAGAGGAAGGACCGGAGGGCGACAGGCTGGCCGTGGTGACGGGCGGCGGCCCCGGCATCATGGAGGCGGCCAATCGCGGCGCCTGGGAAGCCGGAGCGCCCACGGTCGGACTCAACATCACACTGCCGCACGAACAGTTCCCGAATCCCTACATCACGCCGGAGCTGTGTTTCCAGTTCCACTATTTCGCCATGCGCAAGCTGCATTTCATGATGCGGGCGCGGGCGCTCGTGGTGTTTCCCGGCGGCTACGGCACGATGGACGAACTGTTCGAGACGCTGACGCTGATCCAGACGCGCAAGATCGCGCCGGTTCCGGTGGTCCTCGTCGGCGAGGATTACTGGCGGCAGGTGTTCGATCCCGATTTCCTGATCGCGGAAGGCACGATCGCGCCGGAGGACCGCGACCTGTTCTGGTTCGCGGAAACGGCGGAGGAGATCTGGGCCGATATCCGCCACTGGTACAAGCTTGCCGGAAAACCGATCACCGCCTAGCATTCGGCAGGAGGGCTTAACCGTGCAGATTTCCTTTCATGGCGCCGACCGCAACGTCACCGGGTCGTGCCATCTCGTCACCGTCGGCAAGAAACGCATCCTGGTCGATTGCGGGCTGTTCCAGGGCCATCACGAAATCCACGAGGACAATGCCGAGCCGTTCGGCTTCGAGCCGAGGGATATCGACATCCTGCTCCTGACGCATGCGCATCTCGACCATTGCGGACGTATACCGCTGCTGGTGAAGCGCGGCTTTTCCGGCGAGATCATCACCACCGCCGCATCGCGGGAACTGGCGCGGCTGGTATTGCTCGATTCGGCACATCTGCACGAGGAGGAAGCAAAGCGTCGCGCCCGCAAATCGCATGGCCGCAAGGCGGAAGGCCCGCTTTACGACGTGCTCGACGCGCTGAACAGTTTCGACTGTTTCGGCCGCACCGCGCAGTATCGCCACCCGATCGAACTGGGGCACGGCGTCACCGCGACCTTTTTCGACGCCGGCCATATCCTCGGCTCGGCGAGCGTATTGCTGGAAATCGACGAGGGCGGCGAGCACAAGCGCGTACTGTTTTCCGGCGATATCGGCAATTCCGGCCGGCCGCTGCTGCGCGACCCGGACGTCCCGTCGAACATCGACACGGTTATCATGGAAACGACCTATGGCGACCGCAACCACCGTGACCTCGACCAGTCGATCGAGGAGTTCTACGCCGCGGTTTCGAGCGCACATCAGCGCGGCGGCAATGTCATCATCCCGACCTTCGCGCTGGAGCGGGCGCAGGAACTGCTGTTTTACCTGCACGAGGGCATGCGACAGAAGCGCATTCCCGAGACGTTGCGCGTGTTCCTCGATTCGCCGATGGCGATCTCGGCGACACAGATTTTCAAGCGGCACCCGGAAGCGCTGAGCCCGGCTATCGAGCGGCGCTTCAGCAAAGGCGGCGACCCTTTCTCGATGCCCGGCCTGCATTTCACGCGCGACGTTTCCGAATCCATCGCGCTCAACACCGTCCGTTCAGGCGCGCTGATCATGGCGGGATCAGGCATGTGCACGGGCGGGCGCGTGCGCCATCACCTCCGGCACAATCTTTCCCATCCGGACTGCAGCGTGATCTTCGTCGGCTTCGCGGCCGAAGGCACGCTGGCGCGCCAGATCGTCAACGGGGCGAGCCATGTGCGGCTGTTCGGCGACGACGTGAAGGTGCGGGCACGCATCCACACAATCAACGGTTTTTCGGCACATGCCGACCAGCAGGAACTCATGAACTGGCACGCCAAGACGGGCGCCAAGCGGACCATCCTGGTGCATGGCGAGGAAAAAACCATGCGCAAATTCGCCAAGAAGCTGAAAAACACCGAGGTCGAGATGCCGGATTACGGGCAGTCGCTCGATCTGTGACGAAACGCCCCGCCGGATTGAAACGGCGGCGCGGCATTCCAGTTTCCCGCAGGACGAACAGGAAAGAGGCATGACCATGGAAAGGATCGCCGCGCTGGCGCTCGCCGGGATGATGATGGCCGTTCCCGTACAGGCGGCGGACAATCCGCTGACCGGGACGGTGTGGACCGGCGCGGGCGCGGCGGCGCGTTTCGAGGATATCGAACGGGCCGCCGGCAAGGCGGATTTCGTGGCCATCGGCGAGATCCACAGCAATGCGGAACAACACGCGGCGCAGGCACGGCTGATCGAGGCGATGGCGGAGGCGGGCCGCAAGCCCTCCGTGGTGTTCGAAATGGTGCCGCAGGGTCTGCAGGGCGCGCTCGACGCATTTCTCGCCGAGGACGAGCCGGATGCGGCGACGCTGGGCGAGACACTCGACTGGGAAAAGCGCGGCTGGCCGGACTGGGCGATGTATCAGCCCATCGCCGCGGCGGCGCTCGATGCCGGGCTGGCGATGATCGCCGGCGATCTCGACCGCGAGACGATCCGCGCCATCGGCAAGGGCGAGGAACCGCCGGAAGGCGGCGTCGCCTATCCGGAGGCCGTCACCGAACGGCTGGGCGACGAGATCATGCAGGCGCATTGCAACCTGATGCCGGAACAGGCGATCCCGCCGATGATCGCGGTGCAGCAGGCGCGCGATCTGGCGATGGCCGAGGCGATGCTCGGCGCGGGCGGCGACGGCGCGGTGCTGATCGCCGGCGGCGGGCATACGCGGACCGACTGGGGCGTGCCCTTCGTGCTCAAGGCGAAGGCGCCGGACAGGACCGTGCTTTCCATCGGCCAGATCGAGGTGACGGACGAGGGAACCGCCTTCGCCGATTACCTGGAGGACGGCGAGACCGCCCTGCCCTACGATTACGTGGTCTTCACAACGCGCAGCGAGACGACGGACCACTGCGCGGAACTGAAGAAACAGATGGGCAAGGGCTGAGCCGGGTCAGGCCGATCCGGCGGGCACGGTCCCGTAGGCGCCGCGGCACCACAATTCGGTGAGCAGGTCGGCGACGGCCTCCGGATCGCCTGCCAGATGGGCGAGCGCCGGATCGCCGCGCAGATGGATCTGGGCGAGGAACTCGTCGATCATGCCGCCGAGCGCATAGGCGGTGGCCAGCGCCTCGGCGGGACCGGTCCGTTCGCCGGTCGCGGCAGAACGGCGGCGCGCGATGGCCAGCGCCATGCGCTGATACCAGTCGCGGTTGAGCTCGCCATAGGTGCGGGCAAAGGCGCTGTCGCCCGCGCCGAGCGCGAACAGGCAGCGCATCAGGGCGGCGTTTTCGGCAAACAGGCGGGCATAGACCAGCGTCGTCGCGCGGACGCGCTCGCGCGAACCGGGCGCGCCGAACCGCTCGCCGGACAGACGCTTGCGCAGGAAGGCGGAGAAAGCCTCGATCAGCGCCTCGGTGGCGACGCCGATATCCTCGAAATAGCGATAGAAGGTGCCGTGCGCGACGCCGGCCCGCGCGGTGACGGCGGCGACCTTCAGGTCGCTGCGCTCGACGCCATCGGCAAGCTCCTCGGCGATGGCCGCCAGGAGGCGAAAACGGGTGCGCTCGGTCTTGCGCGCAGCGGTATCCGCCATTTCGCGCAAAACCCCGGAAAACTTCAGTGAGTCGCCCGATTCCGGGTCGGGATTCAGGTCTTGTTTCGGGTCGGTTTGCATGGCCGTTTCGTCGATATCCGAAGCGAGCTTGACACATCGCCCGGCGCATGTAAATGAAAATGATATCAGTGTCACTTATTGAGTATTTCGCCGTGCTGCTCGACCGTGCCGACTTCCTCGACCTCGACGATCTGGCGGCGCACCGGCAGCGGCTCTGGGAGGTCCAGCGCGACTATGTGATACGAATGTCACCCTTGCACAAACGGGCCTGGGGCAAGGCGGTGCCGCCGCTCTCGCTCGACGGGTTTGCCGACCTGCCGATGACCGACAAGGAAATGCTGCGCGCGAGCCAGCGGGCGCATCCGCCCTTCGGCGACTACCTCGCCGCGGACGAGGAAACGATCTCGCGGGTGCACCGGACCTCGGGCACGACGGGCACGGCGATGAACCTCGTCCTTTCGAAGCGCGACGCGCTGGAGACTGCGGCGGTCGGCGGGCGGGCGCAGGCGGCAAGCGGGCTCGGACCGGGCCACCGGGTGGTGCACTGCCTGAACTACCGGATGTGGATGGGCGGCTACACAGACCACGCGACGCTGGAGGCGACCGGGGCGGCGGTGGTGCCGTTCGGGGTGGGCGACAGCAAGCTGTTGATCCGCACCATCCGCGAACTCGGCATCACCGCGATCTCGTGCACGCCGTCCTACCCGGCGGTGCTGGAGCGGACCATCGCCGAGCAATTCCCCGGGCTGGAGCCGCGCGACCTCGGGTTGAAGCTCGGGCTGTTCGGCGGCGAGGCCGGGCTCGACAATGCAGGCTTCCGCGAACGGCTGGAGGAAACCTGGGGCTTTGCGGTGCGCAACGCCAATTACGGCGTGACCGACGTGTTCTGCAATTTCGCCGGCCAGAGCGAGGCCGACAGCGACCTGCATTTCATGGCGCTCGACATATTGCACCCGGAACTGATCGACCCGGCGACTGGCGCTATCCTGCCATGGCGGGAAGGTTCGCGCGGCGAACTCGTGCTGACCCACATGAGCCGGCAGTGCCAGCCGCTGGTGCGGTTCCGGACCGGCGACATCATCGTGCTGACAGGAACCGGCAAGGCGCGCTGCGGTCGCACCGCGCCGCGTTTCCGCGTGGTCGGGCGGGCCGACGACATGGTGGTGGTGCGCGGCATCAACGCCTTTCCGGCGCAGGTTGCCGCCGTGATCCATTCGTTCCGGGAATTGTCGGGCGAATACCGCATCGTGCTCGACGGGCCCGGCCCCTACGACGTGCTGCCGGTGGAGGCCGAGATGGCCGAGGGCCGCGAGATCGATTTCGACCTCGCCAAGGCCGTCGCGCAAAAGATCAAGGCGGATATCGGGGTCACCGCGAGCGTGACGCCACTGCCGCATGCCACCCTGCCCCGCACCGAGGGCAAGACGCGGCGGGTCATCAGAAAGGACATGGAATGACGGGAACGGTTCTGTCGGAGCATCTCGGCGACGGGGTGCAGAAAATCTCGCTCAACCGGCCGGACAGGCTGAACGCGATCACGCCGGAGCTGCTGGACGATCTCGTCGCGGCGCTTGAGGCGGCGGATGGCGACGAAAATGTGCGCGCCGTCGTGCTGACCGGCGAGGGCCGGGCGTTCTGTTCGGGCGACGATCTGAAGGATTTCGAGGACCAGGTGTCCGACCACGCCGGCACGACCGCCTATGTCGAGCGCATCCAGGACGTGACGCGGGCGATGGTGCTGGGCGACACGCCGGTGGTCGGCGCGATCCGCGGCTGGGCCGTCGGCGGCGGGCTGGAATGGGTGATCAACTGCGATTTCGCATTCGCGGCCGAAGGCACGCGGTTCTTCTTTCCGGAAATCTCGTGGGGGCTGTTCGTCACCGGCGGGGTGACCGACCTCTTGCCGCGCCTCGTCGGGCTGCAGAAGGCGCGCGAGCTGATCCTGCTCGGCGAGAAGTTCGACGCGGTCCAGGCGAAGGACTGGGGGATGATCCGCGCGGTCGTCGCCGACGATGCCCTCCTCGGGGAAGCCATCGCGCTCGCCAGGCGGATCGCCGCGCTGCCGCCCGGACCGGTGCAGGACCTGCGCCGCATCCTGGCGCGGCCGGCGGGCGGCGGGCTGGAAGCGATCATGCAGGAAGAAACGGAAGCGACGGTGCGCGGCTTCATGGACCCGGAAACGGCGAAGCGGATCGCGGCGTTTAGCCAGGATTGAATCAGCACTCGCGGCGGATGGCTGCCAACAATTTGATATTGTTGACAGAATCAATTCTTTTCGTAGGCTTTCAAAGGTGCCGAACCTGAAAAGGAACACCGATGAAAGGCACAAACGCTTTCGAACTGCAATTGCAGGGCTACGGGCTGACGACGGCCCATATCCTCTACCGCATGCCCGACCATCCCGGCCTGCTGCAGACATTCATCTGGCAGGATTACGACCTGGCGCCGGATTTCCCGGAAATGTACGGGTTCCTCGACTTCTGGACGGAAAATCTCGACGGCCCGCTGCACTCGGTGCGTTACGTGCACCAGAAGCTGATCAAGCCGGGCGAATTCCGCCGCGTCGACGGGGAAATCGTGCTGCACTAGGCCGAACTCCGGCCGGCCGCGTTTCCGGACGGCGAACCGCTTATGCGCCGCACCAGGTTTGCGCCGGCTCGCGGCGGCCGCGCCAGTGCACGGCCATGCGCCGGGCGACGAGCGCGGAGCCGACATCGCCCTCGGGCGTGACGAGCGAAGCGAGGGTGCGGCCGTAACGGTCCCTGCCCTCGCGCAGAAGACGCAGAGGCCGGTTCGACACCAGACGCGCGAGCGCCTGCGTCGCATTGGCCGCGCGCAGGCTCTCGGCGCGGCAGCGGCCGTTGACCTCCGGCGCATCGATGTTGACGATGCGGATCTTCTCGCCGTCGAGCCACAGCGTATCGCCATCGACGACGCAATTGACGCGCCTGGCGGAGCCGCAAAGCGGCATCGGGCGCGGCGCGACACCACCGGCGAAGCGGGGCGTTTCCTCCGGCCGGTAGGCGCTGGTCGTCATCGTGTCGACCATGCCGGTGAAACGGCGAAGCTCAATGCCGCCGGTCTGGCGGTAAAGCAGCACGGCGCCGGCGCCAATCAGGAAGAAGGCGGCAAACAGGGCAACGCGGCGCAGGCGGGCGACCAGCCTGCGGGTGTGCAGGGAAACCACCGATCGCGGCTTCGATTTCGCCATTTGCGCCGTCCTTGTTGCGTCTGGTGTGCAAAGGATGGCGGCCAGGCGTTACTTTTTCGTTCAGGCGCGCGGCTCGGGCGGCTAAGCTGCGGCAGGTCCACGGGAATCCAGCCATGCCGATGCCGCAGGAATATTTCCTCGCCTCGCGCGATTTCGACGCCTTCATGGAGGAGGCGAAGGCGGCGCTCGACCACGGCTCGCATCACCAGACCTACACGACGATCGATGCGGTGCTGCAGGTTTTCCGCAGGCGGCTGACGGCGGCGGAGGGGCTGCGCTTCGCCTCCGCGCTGCCGCCGGTCATCCGGGCGATCTTCGTCAAGGACTGGGAGCCGGAGGAAATCCCGCTGCCGTTCGGCCCGCGCGAAACGCTGGAGGCCGAGGTGAAGACGATCCGGCCGCAGCACAATTTCGCGCCGGACGGGGCGATCAGGATCGTCGCGCAGGTGCTGCGGCGGCACGTCGATGAAGAGGATTTCGCGCGGGTGCTGGCGACGCTGCCCGACGGCGCGCGGGACTACTGGGCCGCCTGAGGCGGCAAGGTGCGGCCCTTCCCATCGCGCACGGCATGGCTTAAGCCTTCGAGCGAAAAGAGTTCCGGAAACGGGAGGCGGAAATGCCGGACAAGGCGCTGATCGTCATCGATGTGCAGAACGATTTCTGCCCCGGCGGCGCGCTGGCGGTCGAAAACGGCGACGAGATCGTGCCGCTGGTCAACCACCTGATCGCAAGCCACATCAACGTGGTGCTGACGCAGGACTGGCACCCGGCGGGCCATTCCTCCTTCGCTTCCGTGCATGAGGGCAAGGCGCCGTTCGAGCAAGTCGAAGTCTCCTACGGGCCGCAGACGCTGTGGCCGGACCATTGCGTGCAGGGATCGCAGGGCGCGGAATTCCACCCGGACCTCGAATGGACCAAGGCGGAACTGGTGATCCGCAAGGGCTTCCGGCCGGAGATCGACAGCTATTCGGCGTTTTTCGAGAACGACCAGACGACGCCGACCGGGCTTGCCGGCTACCTGAAGGAGCGCGGCATCAGGGAAGTGATTCTCTGCGGGCTGGCGACGGATTTCTGCGTCGGCTTCTCGGCGCTCGACGCGGTGAAATGCGGCTTCAAGACCTCGGTGGTGATGCAGGCCTGCCGGGCCATCGACCTCGAAGGCTCGCTGGCGGCGATGACCGACAAAATGCGCGCCGCGGGCGTCCACCTTCTCTAGGAGCAGATGATTTGGCGCGCGTCCTCGACATCGCGAAGAGGGTCCACGACCACACGTTCAAGCTGGACCCGATCATCCGGTCGCTGCTCGACACCGATTTCTACAAGCTGATGATGCTGCAGATGATCTGGAAGATGCACCGCAACGTCGATGCCACCTTCTCGCTGATCAACCGCACGACATCGATCCGGCTGGCCGAGGAAATCGACATCGGCGAATTGCGCGCCCAGCTCGACCATGCGCGCACGGTGCGGCTCTCCAAGAAAGAGATGATCTGGCTCGCCGGCAACAGTTTCTACGGCCGCAAGCAGATTTTCGAGCCGGAGTTTCTCGCCTGGCTGGCCGATTTCAGGCTGCCCGACTACGAGATCGACGTGAAGGACGGGCAATTCGAGCTGCATTTTCACGGGCGATGGACCGACACGACGATGTGGGAAATCCCGGCGCTCGCCATCATCAACGAATTGCGCTCACGCGCGGCGATGCGCGGCATGGGGCCGTTCGAGCTCGACGTGCTTTACGCGCGCGCCAAGGCGAGGATGTGGGAGAAGGTGGAGCGGCTGAAGACACTGGACGGTCTCTCGATCTCCGATTTCGGCACAAGGCGGCGGCACTCGTTCCTGTGGCAGCGCTGGTGCGTGCAGGCGCTGCAGGAAGGCATTCCGGACGCATTCACCGGCACCTCGAACGTGCTGCTCGCGATGGACAACGACCTGGAGGCCGTCGGCACCAACGCGCATGAGCTGCCGATGGTCTATGCGGCGCTGGCGAAGACCGACGAGGGCATCGCCGCAGCGAATTACCGGGTGCTGGAGGACTGGAACAAGCTTTATGGCGGCAATCTGCTGATCGTGCTGCCGGACACGTTCGGCACGGCGGCATTCCTGCGCGACGCGCCAGACTGGGTCGCCGACTGGACGGGATTCCGGCCGGATTCAGCGCCGCCGATCGAGGGCGGCGAGCGCATCATCGCGTGGTGGAAAGAACAGGGCCGCGACCCGAAGGACAAGATCCTGATCTTCTCCGACGGGCTGGACGTCGAGACGATCGTCAACACCCACGAGCACTTCAAGGGGCGCGTGCGCATGGCGTTCGGCTGGGGCACCAACCTGACCAACGATTTCAAGGATTGCGCGCCGCGCAAGAACGAGCAGCTGCGCGCCATCTCGCTGGTCTGCAAGGTGACCGAGGCGAACGGGCTGCCGGCAGTGAAGCTGTCGGACAATCCGAACAAGGCGACCGGCGAGCCGGACGAGATCGCGCGGTATCTGAAGATTTTCGGCTCGGAAGAGCGGGTGGAGAAGCCGGTTTATGTGTGAGGTGACCAGTGGTGACTGGTCAGTTATGCCAATGATCGATGTCCAGAAAACTGTCGAGTGAAATCCGTTCCTCGGGCGTCATCTCGCTGAGCGTTCGTATTGGCGCGTCCGGCTGTCTTGGCACAACATTACTCCGGGTATAACCAGCCTCAAGAATCCACGCGAGCACCTTTTCCACATCGCCTCTCGTCACCGGCTCGTCGGTGATTGCCAGCGTGACCGACTTCAGCACATAGCCGGGGCCGAAGGTGGCGGCGAGGTCGTCGGGATCGACGCGGCGGACGGTCGTCGGATCGGCGATATCGGTGAAGGTGACGAGCAGGGGCATGGCTTCCGGCGGAACCGGGCGGGCGACCCCGCGGCGCCCGGCGGCGACATGGCGGATAATCGAGGCAAGGCCGTCCGTATCCTGCGGCAGCCGCCTTTCGTGGAAGACGCGCAAGCCAAAGCGTTCCGCGCCGCCGATCAGCGCGAAGAGATATTTTTCCTCGCCGAGTTCGACGACCGTTGCTTCGCCACGGACTTTCGTGTGCCAGTGCGGCGCGTCGCCGAACAAGTCCGGGCTGTCGCTCCATACGACGCGGACGATGCCGCTGCCGGTGACCTCGCCCTGCGGCGTCTCGACGGTGAGCGTCAGCTTCTGGTTCCATGCGTAAGTAGGCCAGATCAGCCGGTAGCAGCCCCAGGGCAGCAGGACGAAGCAGATGGCGAAGATGGCCAAGGTGACGAGGACGCGTTTCATGGGTGGTTACCGGCGGATGAAGTCGCCGTGGTGCACACGACGGCAGAACGGGATATTCGTTGTTCGTCCGGTTGGTGGACACAGGCCGGGTTCGGGATATTCGCCCAACCACCCCAGCACCTCTGCCACTTCGCCTTTGGTCACCGGTTCGTCGCTGATCTCCAGCGTCACCGATCTCAACCGGTAGCCGGGGCCGAAGGTCGCGGCGAGGTTGTCGGGATCGACGCGACGGACGGTGGTCGGATCGGAAATGTCGGTGAAGGTGACGAGGCGCGGGTCGTTGCTGCGCGGAACGGCAGCACTGCCCTCGAAATCCTGCAGCCAGTCATTGCGCTCCGCATTGTTCATGCCCGGATCGGCGAAGAACACCGAATGGGCGAGCTGCGCTTCGCCACCACCGCTCAGCAGCGCGAAGAGATAGCGGCCGGGCGCGACCTCGACGAAGGAGGCTTCGCCCTCGACCTTGCTGCCCATCCCGCCGCCGCCCTCGAACGGCATCCAGTCCGGCGTACTGCCGACCTTGACTTTCACGACGCTGCCGCCGCTGACGATAGCGCGCGGCGTCACGACCTCCAGAACCAGTTTCTGGTGCCACTCCCATTCGCTGAAGCCCAACAGATCGCAACCGGCGAGCAGCGGGAACAGGGCGAGGATGGCCAATGTGGCGAGGATGCGTTTCATGGGTGGTTACCGGCGGATGAAGTCGAGCACGTTGAGACGGCTGGCATATTGGTTTGATCGGGCGTTTCGATACCGTTCGCCGTCGAGCTGAAGGTTCTTCTGTTCGTATTCATCAAGCCACCCGAGCACCTTCTCCACCTCGCCTTCCGTCACCGGCTCGTCGGTGATCTCCAGCGTGACCGATCTCAGCCGGTAGCCGGGGCCGAAACTGGCGGCGAGGTTGTCTGGATCGACGCGGCGGACGGTCGTCGGATCGGAAATGTCGGTGAAGGTGACGAACACGGGCCAGGATTTGCGTGGCAATGCCGCTGAGCCGGTGAATTTCTCCAGTCGGCCGTTGGCTTCTGGAACATCCGTTTCCGGATACGGAAAGAACGTTTCCCGCGCCAGCTGTGATTCTCTGCCGCCCCTCAGGAGGGCGAAGAGATAACGCCCCGGCGCAACCTCGACAAAGGATGCCTCGCCTTCGATATCGGAGACGATTGCACCCGGGTTGTTGCTTGGCAGCCACTCGGGCACGCGGCGGAGTTTTACGCGAACTACGCTTGAGCCCGTAACGATGCCCCTCGGCGTCTCGACCTCCAGCACCAGTTTCTGGCGCCACGACCATTGCTCGCCGCAGCCGGCGAGCAGCGGGAACAGGGCGAGGATGGCCAATGTGGCGAGGATGCGTTTCATGGGTGGTAGCGAATTCGACTACAACTTTCGATAGGCGGCATTCTGAGGAGAAAACACGCAGAAATTGCCAAGAAAGATGGTTAAAAAGCGGGACTGGTTCCGACATCCCGTACCCCTCTCTTGCCTTTTCCAGGCACTTGCTCGCGCCTGCGGCACTCGCAAGGGGAAATAGGGAGGCAACTGGACAAGACCGGCGCCATGTGAGAGGCAGGCGCGCCTTCCAAGCAACCGGTTTCAGAAAAACGATCATGTCCCATTATCTCGACGACCTGACGGTCGGCCAGCGCTTCACGACCGGCACGCACCGGATGGATGCGGCGGAGATCAAGCGGTTCGCCGCCGAGTTCGACCCGCAGCCGTTCCACACCAACGAACAGGCCGCGAAGGAGAGTTTCTTCGGCGGGCTGGCGGCGAGCGGCTGGCATGTCGGCTCGGTGACGATGCGGCTGCTGGTCGATTGCGGCGTGCTGGCCGGCGGGATGATCGGCGCGGGCGCGGAGCTTAGATGGCCGGCGCCGACACGGCCCGGCGACGTGCTGCAGGTGACGAGCGAGATCACCGATATCCGGCCGTCGCGCTCCAAGCCCGACCGCGGGATCGTGACGCTTCGAAGCGAGACGCGCAACCAGGACGGCACGGTCGTGCAGGTGCTGGTCTCGAAAGTGGTGGTGCTGCGGCGGCCGGTCTAGTCCGCGAAACGGCCGGACGGCTTGACCGCGGTCAATGCCGATCCGCGTCCGCGCGGCGATCCTCGCCATTCAAGGGAGGCGCATCATGGCCGCGACCGGCAAGGACGAACTCATCGCCATCACGGAAAAGGAATATTCCAAGCTCGCTTCGCTGATCGACGGGATCGGCGAAACGGCGGCGCTCGAAAAGGATGACGACGATACCTCGATCAAGGACGTGATCGGCCATCGCGCGCACTGGATCGAGCTGTTTCTCGACTGGTATCGCGACGGCCAGGCCGGAAAGACGGTGCACTTTCCCGCCGAGGGCTACAAGTGGAACCAGCTGAAGGCCTACAACGCCATGGTCCGCGAAACGCAGTCCGGCCTCGGCTGGGCCGACGCGAAAGCGCTGCTGGAGGAAAGGCACGGGCAACTGGCGGCCTTCATGGCCGCGAAGAGCGACGCCGAGCTCTATGGCGGGCCGATGAAGGGCGCCAGCAACGACTGGACGCCCGGCCGCTGGGCGGAAGCGGCGGGACCGAGCCACTACCGTTCGGCCGGCAAGTATATCCGCGCGCGGCTGAAGGCGACGGGCAAGGCGTGAGGGCGGAATCCTTTTCCGCGCTCGACTTCCTTTTACGTAAAGGTTAGAGATTCGGCATCCGAACCGGAGGCCGCATCAATGAACCTGATTGTCCGCCTGATCTGGGTGATCCTGACCGCCAGGGGACGCGGCAGGATGGGCGCCGAGGACGAAGGACGTTTCACGTTGCGCTGCTGGCCGAACGATCTCGACGTCAACATGCACATGAACAACGGGCGGTACCTGACGATCATGGATCTGGGCCGGCTCGACCTGATCGCCCGCACCGGGCTGTGGCCGGTGATGCGGGCGCGCAAATGGTATCCGGTGATCGCCTCGGCGAAGATCAGCTTCCGCCGCTCGCTCAACGTGTTCGAGACGTTCGAGCTGACCACGCAGGTGATCGGCTGGGACGACAAATGGCTCTATATCGAGCACCGCATGGAACGCGGCGGCAAGGTGATGGCTCAGGCCTTCGTCAAGGGCCTGTTCCTCGGCCCCGGCGGCAAGGTGCCGATGGCCGAACTGATCGGCGCGATGGGCCATGACCCGCAATCGCCGGAGCTGGACCCGGAGATCGTGGCGGCGCTGGCCTAGACCTACATCGGCAGCGGATACCGCTGGTAGACCTCGTGGATGTCGGCGAGCACGGCGTCCGACAGTTCGACATCGACCGACGCGATGTCGGTCTTCAGCTGCTCCATTTTCGTCGCGCCGATGATCGCGGCGGTCATGAAGGGACGCGACAGGCAGAAGGCGAGCGCCATCTGCGCCGGTTCCAGGCCGTGTTTTCCGGCGACCGCCAGATAGGCCTCCAGCGCCGGCTTCGAACGCTCCTGAAAGCGGCCGTTCATGTTTTCCTGCAGCGTCATGCGCGAACCGGGCGGGATGCCGCCGCCGCGATACTTGCCGGACAAAAGCCCGCCGGCGAGCGGCGAATAGGCGATCAGGCCGATATCCTCATGCGCGGCCAGTTCCGCGAAATCGGTGTCGAAGATACGGTGCATCAGCGAGTATTCGTTCTGCATCGAGACGACGCGCGGCCAGCCCTTTTCAGCGGCGATGCGCAGATAGCTCATCGTGCCCCAGACGGTCTCGTTGGACAGGCCGATGTGACGGACCTTGCCTTCCCTGATGAGGGCATCGACGGTTTCGAGCGTCTCGGCGAAATCGGCCTTCGCCTTCTCGCCGTCATGGGTGTGCGGCGCCCAGGTCCAGGTCCGGCGGAAATGGTAGGAGCCGCGGTTGGGCCAGTGGATCTGGTAGATATCGATATAGTCGGTCCGCAGCCGCTTCAGCGAACGTTCGCAGGCGCGGCGGATCTTTGCTGCGGAAATCGGGTCGCCATTGTCGATATTCCTGTTGCCGGCGCCGGCGACCTTGGTGGCGAGGATGACATCGTCGCGCCTGCCGCGCTTTTCGAACCAGGTGCCGATGATCCGCTCGGTATCGCCGGAATTCCCGGGCGTGGCGGGTGTGGTCGGATAGGCTTCCGCGGTGTCGAAGAAATTGACGCCCTGCGAAACGGCGTAGTCCATCTGCGCGTGGCCCTCGGCCTCCGAGTTCTGCGAGCCCCATGTCATGGTGCCGAGGCAAATCGCGCTGACCTCAAGGCCGGTGCGGCCGAGCTTGCGGTATTTCATCGTGACGGTCCGGATTGTCTGCAGGTGGTCGGAAAGCCCGATCTTACAGGGCGGGACGGGGCGGACGCAAGCGTGGCCGTCAGCCGGCGACGAGACGGGCCAGATAGACCGTCTGCGTGAACTCGGTATCGTCGCGCAGCGGATTCCTGAATGTGACCGGTTCGGCACGGGCCTCGCCGAATACGGATTCGAGCATCCGCGTAATCCGGTCGTCGGGGCGGTCGTCCGACCACAGACCGATGACCCCGCCGGGATGCAGGTGGGCGGCGAGACCGGCGAGGCCCTGTGGCGTGTAGAAACCGCCGGAACGCCGGTCCAGCAGGCGGTCGGGCGCATGGTCGATGTCGATGAGGACGGCATGAAACCGGCGCCCCGGCCGGTCGGGATCGAACCCCTGCCGGGACGCGGCCAGGGCGAAGAAGTCGCCAAGCACGACCCGGCAGCGCGCGTCGGCAGACAAGGGCGGATCGAGCGGGAGCAGGTTTTGCGCGTGCCAATCAGCGACCGCCTCCAGCATTTCGACGACGACCAGGGAGCGAACGTTTTGATGTTCAAGGACGGCCTGCGCCGTATATCCGAGGCCGAGCCCGCCAACCACGACATCGACCGGTTCGCCGCCGAATTCGGCGAGGCAAAGCCGCGCCAGCGCGACCTCCGAGGCCGTGAAGAGGCTCGACATCAGGTGTTCGTCGCCAAGCATGATCTCGTAAACATCCTCGCCGAGCGCGTGGACATGACGGCGGCGCAGGATGACCGGGCCGATCGGTGTCGGGCGGTAGTCAAGCTCCTCGAATAAGCGGCTCATCGAACCTCCCGATCCGTTCCTCCGGCCCGGCACCCTAGCAGGAAAACGGGACGCGACACGGATTAATGCCAACCGGAGCACAACGCGATCCGGGACACGTCCGTGAAGTCGCCGCAGTCGCGCCCTATATGAACGAGTGGACGGACGCGTTGCGTCCGATTAAACTCTACTGATGGTTGCATCAAGACCGGCGACACACTTCATGGACACGAAGCCGCAGCCCTTCATTCCGCCGCATCCGACGCCGCGCAACCGGCCGCCGACGCGGCTGGAACTGATCCGCACCTCGATGCGCAATCCGATCGAGATCTGGGGCGAGCCGTCCTACACCAAATCCTATATCCATGTGCGGTTTCTCGGCGACACGGTGCTGATCGCCAACGCGCCCGAGCTGATCCGCCACGTGCTGATCGACAACGCGAAAAACTACCGCATGGCGCGGGTGCGCCAGCTGATCCTGCGGCCGATCCTGCGCGACGGATTGCTGACGGCGGAAGGCGAGGTGTGGAAGCGCTCGCGCAAGGCGATGGCGCCGGTGTTCACGCCGCGCCACATCCAGGGCTTCGCCGACATGATGAAGGCGCGCATCGAGACGTTTCTCGACCGATACCGCGACGGTGACGGCCAGGTGCGCGACATCGGCGTCGACATGACGGAACTGACCTTCGAGGTGCTGTCGGCGACGCTTTTCTCCGACGACATGGCCACGGACGGGAACAGCTTCGCCGAGGATGTCGACCGGCTGCTGTCGACCATGGGCCAGGTCGATCCGCTCGATCTGCTGCAGGCGCCGGAATGGCTGCCGCGGCTCAGGCGGCTGCGCGGGCGCGGTGTGCTGGAGAAATTCCGCAAAGTGGTGCGAGACACAATGGCGGCGCGGCGGGAAAAGATGCGGCAAGACCCGAATTCGGTGCCGGAGGATTTCCTGCGACTGCTGCTGGAAGCCGAAAAGCCCGGCGGGCTGACGGCGGCCGAGGTCGAGGACAATCTGATCACCTTCATCGGCGCCGGGCACGAGACGACTGCGCGGGCGCTCGGCTGGACGCTTTACTGCCTCGCCAACGCGCCGCATGAGCGGGCGCTGGTGGAAGAGGAGATCGCGTCGGTGCTGGCGGACAACCCGCCGCCGGTGGAATGGCTCGCCCGCATGCCGAAGACGCGGGCGGCTTTCGAGGAGGCGATGCGGCTCTACCCGCCGGCGCCGACGATCAACCGCGAGGCGATCGAGGACGAGACCTTCACCTTCAAGGACGGCGAAACGATCGAGATCGAAAAACGCACGACGGTGCTGGTGATGCCCTGGGTGCTGCACCGCCACCGGATGTTCTGGGACAACCCGGATGCCTTCCAGCCATCACGCTTCTGGCCGGAAAACCGCGATACGATCGACCGTTTCCAGTACCTGCCCTTCGGCGCGGGACCGCGTATCTGCATCGGCTCCACCTTCGCGCTGCAGGAAGCGGTGATCGCGCTGGCGCTGATCCTCAACGAGTTCCGCCTCGAACCGACGCCGGGGCTCAACCCGTGGCCGGTGCAAAAGCTGACCGTGCAGGCGCAGAACGGCCTGCCGATGCGGGTGGTGAAACGTTAGCTAGTCGGCGTAGTCGACGCAGGTCTGGTCGCCGACATTGTCGCACGGCTTGTAGACCATGACGTCGGATTCCTCGCCATCGTCCCATACGACCTGGACGGCGACCGTCTGGGCGGTGCCGAGCGGCATGATGACGACGATATCCTCGGGCGTCGAATCCGGCGGCAACGCCCACGGGTTCTGCGGGTTGCACGGCACGACGGCGAAGGTCTTGTCGAGGTCGGTCGTATTGATCGAATAACGGATCTCCTTCAGCCGGCAATGCAAGGCCTGCAAGGCGGAGAAATAGAGATACTGGTTGTCGCCGTGATTGGCGAAGGAGATCCAGCCGCCATCCTTGTTGGCGTCCAGCATCGCCCTGTACATTTCCGGCGCCGGCAGATCCTTGGCGAGCGCTGCGGGCGTGGCCGATAGCATCAGGGCGAGCGCCGCCGAAATGGTGAGTTTCATTGCATTTCCCTCTCGATTTCCGAATGAACCGTCCTGTACGCCCTTTTTCTGGGTAGCCGGACGCGGCGACCGCCGCAAGTCCATTGCCCCGGCGCCGAGACATGCGTAAGCGAGCACAACGCCAACCAACACGTTTCATGACGGTTTCGACATGACGATTTGCCCATGACCCTTTCTCTCGGCATCGACACGGGCGGCACCTATACGGACGCCGTCATCCATGACGAGGTCCGCGGCGTCATCGCCAAGGCGAAGGCGCTGACGACGCGGCACGATCTTTCCGTCGGGCTGGGCGCGGCAATGGACAAGGTGCTGGCGGAAAGCGGCGTGGCGCCGGGCCAGATCGGCATGGTCTCGATCTCGACGACGCTGGCCACAAACGCGCTGGTGGAAGGCCAGGGCGGACGGATCGCACTGGTGATGATCGGCTTTTCGGAAACCGATCTCGACAAGGCCGGTCTGAGACAGGCGCTCGGCGGCGACCCGGTTGTCTTCATCGACGGCGGGCATGACGCGCACGGGCGGGCAAGGCCGTTCGACCTCGCGGCGCTTGAGAGCGCCCTGCCCGATCTCGAGAGCAAGGTCTCCGCGGTGGCCATCGCCGGCTATTTCGCCGTGCGCAATCCCGAACACGAGGTCGCGGCGCGCGACCTGATCCGCGACCGCACGGGCCTGCCGGTGACGGCAAGCCACGAATTGTCGGCCAAGCTCGACGGGCCGCGGCGCGCGCTGACGACGGTGCTGAACGCGCGGCTGATCGGGATGATCGACCGGCTGATCGAGGCGGCGGAATGGCGCATGGCGCAGGACGGCATCGACGCGCCGCTGATGGTGGTGCGCGGCGACGGCTCGCTGGTGTCGGCGGATTTCGCGCGGGCGCGGCCGATCGAGACGATCCTGTCCGGCCCGGCGGCAAGCCTTGTCGGCGCGCGGCACCTTGCCGGCGCCGATGACGCCATCGTTTGCGATATCGGCGGGACGACGACGGACATCGCGCTGCTCGTCAACGGGCGGCCGCGCATCGACCCGCAGGGGGCGACGGTGGGCGGCTATCGCACGATGGTCGACGCGGTGGCGATGCGCACATTCGGGCTCGGCGGCGACAGCGAGGTTGCACTGACGGATAGCGGGCTCAAACCGCAGCTTCGGCTCGGCCCGCGCCGGCTGGTACCGCTTTCTCTTTTGGCGCATCTGCACGGCGACTGCGTGACGCGGGAACTGGACCGGCAGGCGCGCGCGGCCATCCCGGTGCGCAACGAGGGCCGTTTCGCGCTGAAGGCCGGCGTGCCGGAGCGGCTGGCGGCGGGGCTGTCGCGCTCGGAAGCGGACCTGTTCAGCCGGCTGACGGATGCGCCGCAGCCGCTCGACACGCTTTTGAAGGCGACGGCGGAACTGGCGACGCTGAGCCGGCTGGCGGCGCGCGGGCTGGCGCTGATCTCCGGCTTCACGCCATCCGACGCGCAGCATGTGCTGGGGCGGTTCACCCATTGGGACAGGCAAGCGGCGCAACAGGGCGCGATGCTGTTCGCGCGCAAAAAGGACGGCTACGGCAACCCGCTGGCGGCGGATGCCGAGGCGATCAGCCGCCGTGTGGTCGACCGGCTGATCCGGCTGTCGGCGGAGCGGGTGCTGGAGACCGCGTTCTGCGAGGACGGGCTGGACGGGGCCGCGCTGGCGGTCTCGCCGCTGGCGCAGCGCGCGCTGGAGCGGTCGAGCGGCATCGCCCGGCTGGCGCTGTTCCTCGACCGGCCTCTGATCGGGCTCGGCGCGGGCGCGGGCGCGTACTACCCGGGCGCGGGCGAGCTGCTGGCGGTCGAGACGATCATTCCGGACCATGCCGACGTGGCCAATGCGGTGGGCGCGGTGGTCGGCCAGGTGCGCATCACGATAACGGCGGAAATCGTGCAGCCGGCGGAAGGCCGCTTCGAGATCGCCGGACTGGCCGAGGCGGCGGGACTGGCCTTTCCGACCATGGATGAGGCGCTCGATGCCGCCGAGAGCCTGTGCCGCGACGCGGCCGGGCGCGCCGCGCGGGAGGCCGGCGCGGGCGACGTGACGGCCAGCGCCACGCGCGACGTGAAGACGGCGACGATCGAGGGCCGGGAGCAATTCGTCGCGGCCAGCGTGACGGCGGTCGCCGGAGGCCGGCCGGCGACGGCGGCCTGACCGCCAAAACATGCTTAACCGGCGCTTAACGCAAAGGTTCTAGTTTTACCCGAAACCGTTCGGGGAACGCGCCGATGCATATCCAATCCTCCCAGTTCGCTGCGTCCAGCCAGGTCCTGCAGCTGTTCGGCTCGAACGGAAGCGGCAAGGCGCTTTCGGCAAGCGCGTCCTACACGTCGCAGACGAGCGGCTGGAACCATTTCGGGCCGGGCCGCGCGGTGCGCGAAGCGCTCAGCGCCATTTTCGAGCTGGTCGCCACAGACGGCAACGACGCGATCACCCATGTCGCGACCGGCAACACCTACAGCCGCATCGACGCCGGAGACGGCGACGACACGGTTTCGGTGAGCGTCGAAGGCTCGGCGCGCGTTTCCGGCGGCGACGGAGACGACGCGATCTCGCTGACAGGCGCCCGCGTCAGGGCGTCGGGCGGCAGCGGCGACGACGCGATTTCCGTTTCGGGCTACCGCGCCTCGGCGTCGGGCGGCTCGGGCAATGACGCCATCGCGGTTGCCGGCGAGCATATCGGCCGGGTATCCGGCGGGTCGGGCGATGACGCCATCGGCGTCGCCGGCCGCCGGGTGCGGAGCGTGCATGGCGGGTCGGGCAACGACGTTATCACGGCCGCGGGACAGATCATCGGCCGGGTTTCCGGGGGATCGGGCAATGACACGATCACCGCGACCGGCAGCCGGATCGGCCGGGTCTATGGCGGCGACGGCGACGACACGATCACGGTCTCGGGCGACCGGATCGGCCGCATCTCCGGCGGCACGGGCGACGACCTGATCAATATCGACGGGGACGGCGCGCTTGTCGCCTTCAGGGCCGGGGACGGCCAGGATACGGTGTCGATCACCGGCCGCACGGAATTCGCCATTTTCGGCGAGCGCTGGGGCGACGACGTGATGACGCTGGAGGACGCCAGCTTCACCTTCGAGAACGGCATGCTGACCGTGAGCTTCGAGGGCCGCGACGAGAAACTGACGATCCTCGCGCCCGGCGGCGGCGACCTGACGCTGGAAATGACCAGCGACCGCACCTTCGTCGTCAAGCCCGCCACCTGACGCCTTCCCGATCCGAAATCGGCTGACGCGGTTCGCCCGCCCGAGAGGCGGGTCCGCATTACGCGCAACGATGCGCATGCATTTTTTCCATTTTGGAAAAGATCATAGTCATTATGGCCAAGTTGACAGGCAAATGGCCTCCGTGCTTTGGCGCATCGACATGCAGTTACGGAGGAATACATGGCCGGGACGATCACGATTGACGGTCTGACAATCGACAAGGACCTCTACGATTTCATCACCGACGAGGCGATGCCGGGCACCGGCATCAAGCCGGTGGAGTTCTGGCCCGCATTCTCGAAGATCGTGCACGATCTGGCGCCGACAAACCGCGAGCTGCTGCAAAAACGCGACGCAATCCAGGAAAAGCTCGACGCCTGGTATCGCGACCACCGCGAGGCCGGCTACGAGATGCCGGAATACAAGGCGTTCCTGGAAGAGATCGGCTACCTGGTGCCGGAAGGCGAGGCGTTCTCGGTGACGACGGAAAATGTCGACCCGGAAATCGCCGAGGTCGCCGGGCCGCAGCTCGTCGTGCCGATCATGAACGCCCGTTTCGCGCTCAACGCCGCGAATGCCCGCTGGGGTTCGCTTTATGACGCGCTCTACGGCACCGACGCGCTGGGCGACCTGCCGGAAGGCAAAGGTTACGATCCGGAGCGCGGCGCCCGCGTGATCGCCTGGGCACGCAATTTCCTGAATGAAAGCGTGCCGCTTGCAGCCGACTGGAACGACGCGCGCGGCTTTGCCGTCGAAGGCGGCGCATTATCGGTGAAGACCGAGGGCGGCTCGACGGGCCTGAAGGACAAGGCGCAATTTGCCGGCTATCGCGGCAATCCGGATGCGCCGACGGCGATCCTGCTGGTGCAAAACGGCATGCATGTGGAAGTGGTGATCGACGCAGACCACCCGATCGGCAAGACCGATCCGGCGCATATCGCCGACCTCGTGCTGGAGTCGGCGCTGACGACGATCATGGATTGCGAGGACTCGGTCGCCGCCGTCGACGCCGAGGACAAGACGCTGGTCTACCGCAACTGGCTTGGCCTGATGAAGGGCGATCTCGAGGAAAGCTTCGAGAAGGGCGGCAAGACCATCAGCCGCACAATGAACCCGGACCGCGACTATATCGCGCCGGAGGGCAAGCCGTTCGCGCTGAAGGGCCGTTCGCTGATGCTGGTCAGGAATGTCGGTCACCTGATGACCAACCCGGCGGCGACCGACCGGGACGGCGCGGAAGTGCCGGAAGGCATCATGGACGCCATGATGACCGGGCTGATCGCGCTGCACGATGTCGGGCCGAAGGGCCGCAAGGCCAACTCGACCGAAGGCTCGATGTATGTCGTCAAGCCGAAGATGCACGGCCCGGAGGAAGTGGCGTTCGCCGTCGAATTGTTCAGCCGCGTCGAGGATGCGCTTGGCATGGCCCGCAACACGATCAAGATGGGGATCATGGACGAGGAGCGCCGCACGACGGTCAACCTCAAGGAATGCATCCGCGCGGCGAAGGAACGCGTCGTCTTCATCAATACCGGCTTCCTTGACCGCACCGGCGACGAGATCCACACCTCGATGGAACTCGGCCCGATGATCCGCAAGGGCGACATGAAGCAGTCGGTGTGGATCCAGGCCTATGAGAACTGGAACGTCGATATCGGGCTGGAATGCGGGCTTTCCGGCCACGCCCAGATCGGCAAGGGCATGTGGGCGATGCCGGACCTGATGCACGACATGCTGGAACAGAAGATCGGCCACCCGAAGGCCGGCGCCAACACGGCCTGGGTGCCGTCGCCGACGGCGGCGACACTGCACGCGACGCATTACCACCAGGTCGATGTGAAAGAGGTTCAGGACGAGCTGAAGTCGCGCGGGCGCGCCAAGCTGGACGACATCCTGTCGGTTCCGGTCGCGCGGCGGCCGAACTGGTCGGAGGAAGACATCCAGCGCGAGCTCGACAACAACGCGCAGGGCATTCTCGGTTACGTGGTGCGCTGGGTCGACCAGGGTGTCGGCTGCTCCAAGGTGCCGGACATCAACGATGTCGGGCTGATGGAAGACCGCGCGACGCTGCGTATCTCCTCGCAGCACATGGCCAACTGGCTGCATCACGGCGTGGTGCTGGAACACCAGATCGTGGACACGATGAAGAAGATGGCCGAGGTGGTCGACCGGCAGAATGCTGGCGACCCGAACTACCGGCCGATGGCGCCGAACTTCGACGATTCGATCGCTTTCCAGGCTGCGCTCGACCTGGTGCTGAAGGGCCGCGAGCAGCCATCGGGCTATACCGAGCCGATCCTGCACCGCCGCCGGCTGGAGCTGAAGGCGAAGCAACGCTGATAAAAGAGCGGGCCGGACGGCCCGCTTTTTCTTTCCGGATCAGGCGTTACTCAAGGCCGGACGTAGGAATAGCCTTCCGACTGCAATTCCATCAGGCGGACAACGCCGGACGGGACGACCTTGGCTTCCGACATCAGCGCGACGTCGTGACCGGTCTTCTTCTTCATGCCGGCGAGCGTGTTGCCGCAGGCCGAGAAATGCATCTCCGGATTTTCCAGCGCCATGGCCGAGATGCGATCCTTCACCGGGCTTTCGGCGACATACATGTTGAGACCCGGCCCGTAGGCGACGATCTCGATATCGACCGGCTCTCCCTTTTCGGCGTAGTAGGCCTTGACGTTCTGGGCGTTGTTCAGGGCCATGTTCATCACCGCCGGGTCGTTCTGGTCGACATGGATGGCGAGTTTGTGGGGGTCGGATGCCTGTGCGCCGACGACAGACAGGACAAGTGCGGCCAAGGCGGCCGCGAGCATGCGCAATTTCATGATGGTTCTCCTCCCGTTCAATGACATTGCGCATTCAAACATGCGCTTGTTTTCATGTATCGGCAAGTCGCATTTCCCCGCGTCACCGCGAAGTGATCGGCGCCGCAGGTCACGCTTGCATGACCGTGCGAGCGCGCTAGAAAGGGCGCTGCCGACGGACGTCCCGTTCGCGGCGAAACGAGAGACCGGTCATGTTTCTTTGCTGCGGCGACTCCCTGTTCGACATGTTCACCGGCCCGTCGGCCGATCCGCACGGCGTGACGATCGACGGCCATGTCGGCGGCTCGCCGCTCAACGTGGCGCTGGGGCTGGCGCGGATGGGCAATCATTCGCGCTTCTTCACCCGCGTCTCGTCGGACATGTTCGGGCGGCGGATCTCCGCCTTCATGGCCGACAACGGCATCGACGCGTCGCTCTGCGTTCCCACCGGCCAGAACACGACGCTGGCCATGATCGGCCTGAAGGCGGACAATTCCGCCGACTACGTGTTCTATACCGACGGCACGGCGGACTGCTCGATGCTTGCCGACGACCTGCCGGCGGAACTCGATCCCGCCATTCGCGTCGTGCATTTCGGCTCCTATTCGACGGCGATCGAGCCGACGGCGGCGACGCTGGCCAAACTCGCCGCGCGCGAGGCGGAGCGGCGCTTCGTTTCCTACGATCCCAACCTGCGTACGATGATCGAACCGGACATCGACATCTGGCGCGGTACCGTGGCGACGATGACCAGGGCGGCTTCCTTCGTGAAGGCGAGCGACGAGGATATCGAGCAACTGGGAACAACGCCGGACAAATTCGCCGCCGAGGCGATCGCGTCCGGGACCGATCTGGTCTGCGTCACGCTCGGCAATGACGGCGCGTTCGCCTTTTCCGCCGACGGGCGCGAGACGCGTCTGCCGGGTATCGAGGTCGATGTCGCGGACACGGTGGGCGCGGGCGACACGTTCCAGGCGGCCTGCCTGCACTGGCTCGGCGCGCAAGGCCTGACGCGCAAGGGCAAGGCGCGCGAGGCCGACCTCGACGCCATGGCCGGTTTCGCCATCAAGGCGGCGGCGGTGACCTGCACGCGGCGCGGCGCCGATTTGCCGACGCTTTCGGATATTGACAGTTTCCGCCGCTAACGCGGACCCGGGAAAGCTTTCAGCCACTGACAAAGCGTTGATTGAACGTAAACCAGCGGTCGAATAGATACGGAGAACCCCCGAAGCGTTTGACTGATTCTCCATGTTGCTGTTCCACCACCCGATGTCCGCATCCTCCCGTTTCATCCGGCTCGTCCTGGCCGAATACGGGGAAAACACGGAACTGCAGGAAGAGCAGCCGTGGCAGCGGCGGCCGGAGTTCCTGCAGCTCAATCCGGCGGGCACGCTGCCGGTGCTGATCGGCGAAGCCGGCGTGGCGATCATCGGCGCGTTCGCGATTTCCGAATATCTCGACGAGACGCGTGGCGCGATGATGCGCGAGAAACGGCTGATGCCCGGTTCGCCGCTGGAGCGCGCCGAGGTGCGCCGGCTGATCGACTGGTTCCTGGTCAAGACCGAGACCGACGTGACGCGGGCGCTGACGCGCGAGCGCGTTTTCAAGCTGCAGATGAGCGCGGCCGAAGGCGGCGGCGCGCCGGACTCCACCGTGCTGCGCACGGCGCGCGCCAATATCCGCCAGCACATGCGCTATCTCGGCTGGCTGGCGCAAAGCCGCAACTGGCTGGCCGGCGACCGGCTCACACTGGCCGACCTGGCGGCGGGCGCGGCGGTCAGTGTGCTCGACTATCTGGGCGAAGTCGACTGGACGAGCGAACCGGCGGCGCGCGAATGGTATCACCGGGTTAAATCGCGGCCTTCGTTCCGCGGCCTGCTCGGCGACCGGGTACGGCGGCTGCCGCCGGCCTCGCATTACGCCGATCTCGATTTCTGAGCGCAACGACCGCTTGCCGCAAAGCTCGCAAGGCGGGCATGATCGCGCCATGACACCGGAAAAAGCCAAGGCATTCCTGACCGCGGACCTGAAGGGCGAGGGATTCGACGACGTGCGGATCGCGCGGGCGGATTCGATCCCGCAGGTGCCCGAAAGGCTGCATGCGTTTCTCGAAGCCGGACGGCACGGCACGATGGGCTGGATGAAGGAAACCGCGGAACGGCGGGCCGATCCGCGGAAATTGTGGCCGGATGCGCAATCGGTCGTACTCGCGGCGATGAATTACGGGCCGGAAGACAGCGACGAGCCGCTAAACGCGCTCGAACGGCGCGACCGGGCGACGATCTCCGTCTATGCCCGCAACCGCGACTACCACGACGTGATCAAGGGCAGGCTGAAACAGGCCGCCGGACGGTTCGCGGCCAGGACGGGCCGGCAAGTGAAAGTGTTCATCGATACCGCGCCGGTGATGGAAAAACCGCTCGGCGAGGCAGCGGGGCTCGGCTGGCAGGGAAAGCACACCAACCTGGTCAGCCGCAAGCTCGGCTCGTGGTTCTTCATCGGCTCGATCTTTACCGACATGGAACTGCCGCCCGACGAAGGCGAAATCGACCATTGCGGCTCCTGCCGGGCCTGCCTCGACATCTGCCCGACGGACGCCTTTCCGGCGCCCTACCAACTCGATGCGCGCCGCTGCATCTCGTATCTCACCATCGAGCATGCCGGGCCGATCCCGCATGCGTTCCGCAAGGCAATGGGCAACCGGATCTACGGCTGCGACGATTGCCTGGCCGCCTGCCCGTGGAACAAGTTCGCGCAGGAGGCAAGCGAGGCGAAACTGCAGGCGCGCGACGATCTGAAGAGCCCGCCCATCGCGGAATTGCTGGCGCTCGACGACGCGGCGTTCCGGGCGAAGTTCTCCGGCTCGCCGATCAAGCGGATCGGCCGCAACCGCTTCATCCGCAACGTGCTGATCGCGGCGGGCAACAGCGGCGACGCGCAGATGGCGGCCCGTGTCGTGCCGCATCTCGCCGATCCGGACGCAACCGTGCGCGGCGCGGCGGTGTGGGCGCTCGGTCAGTTAAAAGACGAGATACAAATTAAGGAATTGCGGAACGATCATGCGGTAACCGAGACCGACGATTCGGTGATCGAAGAATGGGGCAAGGCGGCATCATGAGGGCATTCATTTTCGGCGCGGGCTTTTCCGGTCATGCCTACGGAAAACTGCTGGCCGAGCGCGGTATCCCGGTTGCGGGTACGACGCGCAGCCGGGACAAGTTCGAGGCGCTGTCCGCCGACGGCATCATGCCGTTCCTGTTCGACGGTTCGGGCCTTGCCAACGACCTTCTCGACGCGCTGCACGAAACGACGCACCTCATCCTTTCCATCGCGCCCGGAAAGGGCGGCGACCCGGCGCTGAAAGCGCTGCGCGACAGCGTGGCGGCGCTGCCGAAGCTGGAATGGATCGGCTACCTTTCGACGGTCGGCGTCTATGGCGACCATGGCGGCGAATGGGTGAGCGAGGAAACCGACTGCCGGCCGATGTCGCAACGCTCGGTGCAGCGGCTGGCCGCGGAAGCCTCGTGGCGAATATTCGCCGACACGATCGCCGCGCCGCTGGCCATTCTCAGGCTCTCCGGCATTTACGGGCCCGGCCGCAACGCCTTCGTCAACCTGGAGGCGGGCAAGGCGAAACGGCTGGTCAAGCCGGGCCAGGTGTTCAACCGTATCCATGTCGAGGACATCGCGCGCGCGCTCGATTTTCTCGGCGAAGGCCGCATGGCCGGCATCTACAACGTTACCGACGACGAACCGGCGCCGCCCCAGGACGTTGTCGAATATGCAGCCTCTTTAATGAAAGTTGATCCGCCGGCGGAAACCGATTTCGAAACCGCCACAATTTCGCCCATGGCCCGCTCCTTCTACAGCGAAAACAAACGCGTCTCGAACGCGAAGATCAAGCGCGCCGGTTTCACCTTCGCCCATCCGGACTACAAGCAGGCGCTGAGCCGGATGTGGGAAGAAGACAACTGGCGGTAAAGCGGACAGCGAAAGCGCCCGCCCGAACCGGGGTTTTGGAAATTGAAAACGAGACTTTCTGGCACGGCCGTCCTGGCCGCTGCAACGGTGGCGCTTTGCGCCTGTTCGACCATTCCTGCCGATGCGCAATGCGGCAAGGCATCCTGGTATGCGCTACATTCGAAGACCGCATCGGGCGAGATGATGAACCCGGCGCAGATGACGGCGGCGCATCGCACCCTGCCCTTCGGCACCAGGGTCAAGGTCACCAATTCGCGGACCGGCAAATCGGTCGTGGTGCGCATCAACGATCGCGGACCGTTCATCAAGGGCCGCATCATCGACCTGTCGAAGGCGGCGGCGAGCCGGATCGGCATGGTGCGGTCCGGCCACGCGCCGGTGTGCATCGCACAGACGGGCTAGACGAGCACGCCGACATGAAAAAGCCCGCCTGACCGGCGGGCTTTGTTGTTTACAGGCGGGCCGTTTTACGAATCGGCGCGCTCGCGGCTCTCATGCACGGCCTTGAGGGCGCGACCGAGATAGGTGTCACGGCCATATATGTCCGAAAAGTACTGCACTTCGCCCGAGTCGGTCGGGAAGGCGGTGTAGTAGGAGACAAAGACCGGTATTTTCACCGGTACGCTTTCCTGCTCCTCGCCGCCGCCGGCGGCGATGCGCGAATTGACATAATCGACGCTCTTGCCGAGGACGGCGGCCGCCATCTCGCGCGGCTGCTGCAGTCGGACGCAGCCATGGCTGAGAGCGCGCTTGTCGCGGTTGAACAGGTTCCGCGACGGGGTGTCGTGCATGTAGATCGAGTGCTTGTTGGGGAACAGGATCTTCACGTCGCCGAGCGCGTTGCGCGGGCCGGGCTTCTGGCGCACGTCGAAAGGCACCTTGCCGGAATACTGCCACCAGTCGACGGCGGCCGAGGAAATGCGCTGGCCCGATGCGTTGGTGACGACATAGCCGGCGCGGTCGAGATAGCCCGGGTCCTGATGCAGCTTGGGCAGCATCTCGTTGACGATAATCGACTGCGGCACGCCCCAGTAAGGCTTGTAGACAACGGTCTCGACCTCGTCGAAGAAGAACGATGTCTGGTTGGACCGCTTGCCGACGATGGCACGCGTGACAAGCTTGTCCTTGTAGCCCTCGACATAGGTGGCGCGGTAGGCCGGCTGGTTGATCAGCACGTGGCGGGCGCCGAATTCCTCGGGATGCCAGCGCAGACGCTCAAGCGCCAGTTCGACGCGCTCGACCCTGGAGGCGTGGCTGACATCGGTCAGGTGGGCAAGTGTGTTCTTGCCGACGATGCCGTCGGCGGAAAGGCCGCTGTCACGCTGGAAATCCTTGACCAGCGCCACGATGGCTTCGTCATACTGATCGTCGCCGAGATACTCGGCGAAGGTGGCGGCGTGCTTCTCGCGCGTTTCCGGCGAGACGCGCTTCTTCAACGCCTTCATCAGCAGCGGCAGGTCCGGCTCGGTCTGGCCCGGCTTGACGAACATGCCGGCGGGCAGAACGATTTCCTCGACTTTCATGCCGCGCAGCTTCTTCAGTTCTTCCTTCAGCGCGGCATATTCGTGCTGTTGCGGTTCGAGCGACCGCAGCCAGCTGGCGGGATCGGCGTTGTTCGCCAGTTCGGCGACCGCCTTTTCGGCGGAAAGCCGCGGCAACGGGAAATCGTGATAGCCGGACAGCTTGTCGGGAATGACCACACCGTCCTTCATGTCGCGCGCATAGCGAATTGCACGCGCTGTCAACGCGACGTCGAAGGCCAGCAATTCGGCGGTGCGGCCGGCGGCGTTGTCCATCGACCATCCGTCGTCCGGCAGATCGACGGCGTATTCGGCTTCGTTGAGGCCGTGCTCGCCCGCCTTGCCCATCAGCTCGACAACCGCCTTCGCCGCGGCGGTGACAGAGTTGCCGCGCGACCAGATGAATTTCGGACTGGCGGCGTAATGCGCCTTTACGGCGGCGGCGACATCCTTTTCCATGGTGACGGAGGTTTCCGGCGCAAGCCGCAGCGCCTCGGAAAAGCGGTTGGCCTCGAAATCGAGGCTCGGCTCAAGGCCCGCGCCCTCGCCGGTGGCGGGCAGCAGCGCGACGACGCTCACGGTCGTCATGGCGGCCGGCTTGTAGGTGTAGTAGCGCGGGCTCGAAACGCGGACGATCTTCTGCGGTGCGGGCGGTACTTCCTGTACCCGGCGGTCGCGGCGCGGTCGATTGCGGCCGAACAGGAACTCGTGGAGCTGCACCTGCGCCTCGGAGGACACGCTCATCGCCGGCACGGCCGGAACGGCAAGGGCCGCAGCGAGGAGTAGGTTGAGAACACGTCTGGATTTCACGGCTGGCTCCGCTCGATTCAATGCTGTTTTTCTGATGCTGCCCCACCGGCACCATAACCAACGGAATATGGTTTAGAAAGGGTAAGGGCCGCGCTGAAAGCGATCACGATTTCGTATGGCCGGACGGGCGGACCGGGGCGCTTTTGCATGGACGCATGACGAAGCCCGCGCTATGGCTTTGGCCCATGAAAAAAGACGACCATCTCTTCCTCGTCGACGGATCGGCCTATATTTTCCGGGCTTTTCACGCGCTTCCGCCGCTGACACGCAAATCGGACGGGCTGCCGGTCGGCGCGGTGGCCGGCTTCTGCAATATGCTGTGGAAGCTGCTGCAGGATGCGCGCGATACGGATGTCGGCGTCACGCCGACGCATTTCGCGGTGATCTTCGACTATTCCTCGAAGACATTCCGCAAGGAACTCTATCCCGAGTACAAGGCGAATCGGTCCGAGCCGCCGGAGGACCTGATCCCGCAATTCGGGCTGATTCGCGAGGCGACGAAGGCCTTCAACCTGCCCTGTATCGAGGTCGAGGGTTACGAAGCCGACGACATCATCGCCACCTATGCGCGGCAGGCGGAGAAGGTTGGCGCGCACACGACGATCATCTCTTCGGACAAGGACCTGATGCAGCTCGTCACCGACCACGTGTCGATGTACGATTCGATGAAGGACCGGCAGATCGGCATCGACGAAGTCGTCGAGAAATTCGGCGTCGGGCCGGAAAAGATGATCGACCTGCAGTCTCTGGCAGGCGATTCGACAGACAATATCCCCGGCGTTCCCGGCATCGGGCCGAAGACGGCGGCGCAATTGCTGGAGGAATACGGCGATCTCGACACGCTGCTCGAGCGGGCCTCCGAGATCAAGCAGAACAAAAGGCGCGAGAACCTGATCGAGTTCGCCGACCAGGCGCGGCTGTCGCGCGATCTGGTGACGCTGAAGACGGACACGCCGCTCGATATCGACCTCGACGGGCTGAAGCTGGAACCGCAGGACGGGCCGAGGCTGATCTCGTTCCTGAAGGCGATGGAATTCAACACGCTGACGCGGCGCGTTGCCGAAGCCACCGGCACCGAGACAAACGAGGTCGAGGCGGCCGAGATCGAGGTCGAGGCGGGCAAGAAGGCGCACGGGCCGGATCTCGACGAAGGCGTGGCAAAGGAGCCGGAACCGGCGAAAACCGACGCGATCGAAAGCGGCGCGCTGACGCCCGCGACGCTGGCGGCCGAACGGGCCACGGCGGCGGCCTCGGCGAAGTTCGACCGCGATGCCTATCAATGCGTTCGCGACACCGAAACGCTGGACGCCTGGATCGCGAAGGCCCGCGACGCCGGCGTCGTCGCCTTCGACACCGAAACCACTTCGCTCGACGCCATGCAGGCCGAACTGGCCGGCTTCTCGCTGTGTCACGCGCCGGGCGAAGCGGCCTATGTGCCGCTCAACCACAAGTCGGGAAACGGCGACCTTTTGGGCGGCGGACTGGTGGAGAACCAGATCCCGGAAGACGAGGCCCTGAGCCGGCTGAAGGGATTGCTGGAAGATCCGTCGATTCTCGTCGTCGGGCAGAACCTGAAATATGACTGGCTGGTGATGCGGCGCTACGGCATCGGGATCGCCTCGCTCGACGACACGATGCTGCTGTCCTACGTGGCCGATGCCGGGACCGGCGGGCACGGCATGGACGCGCTGTCGGAACGCTGGCTCGGCCACCAGCCGATCGCCTTCAAGGAGATCGCCGGAACCGGCAAGAAGGCGCTGACCTTCGACATGATCGACCTGGAAACGGCGACGCGCTACGCGGCGGAGGATGCCGACATCACGCTTCGGCTGTGGCAGGTGCTGAAACCGCAGGTGCTGGCCAAGGGGCTGATGCATGTCTACGAGCGGCTGGAACGGCCGCTGGTGGCGGTGCTGGCGCGCATGGAAGCGCGCGGCATCTCGGTCGACCGGCAGATCCTCAGCCGGCTGTCGGGCGAATTCGCGCAGAAGGCGGCGGCGATCGAGGACGAGATCCACGAACTTGCCGGAGAGAAGTTCAATGTCGGCTCACCGAAGCAGCTCGGCGAGATCCTGTTCGGCAAAATGGGACTGCCCGGCGGCTCGAAGACGAAATCTGGCCAATGGGCAACCGGCGCGCAATTGCTGGAAGACCTCGCCGCCGAAGGCCACGAATTGCCGCGCCGGATCGTCGACTGGCGGCAGCTGACGAAATTGAAATCGACCTATACCGACGCGCTGCCGGGCTACATCAACCCGGAAACCGAACGGGTGCACACTTCCTATTCGCTGGCGGCGACCTCGACCGGACGGCTGGCCTCGTCGGAGCCGAACCTGCAGAACATCCCGATCCGCACCGCGGAGGGCCGGCGCATCCGCACCGCCTTCGTCGCCGAAAAGGGCAACAAGCTGATCTCTGCCGACTACAGCCAGATCGAATTGCGCGTGCTGGCCCATGTCGCCGACATCGCGCAGCTGAAGCAGGCGTTTGCCGAAGGCATCGACATCCACGCCATGACGGCGTCGGAGATGTTCGGCGTGCCGGTGGAGGGCATGCCGGCGGAGGTGCGCCGGCGGGCCAAGGCGATCAATTTCGGCATCATCTACGGCATCTCGGCCTTCGGGCTGGCCAACCAGCTGGGCATTCCGCGATCCGAGGCGGGCGACTATATCAAGACCTATTTCGAGCGCTTTCCTGGCATCAAGGACTACATGGACGCGACGAAGGAATTCGCGCGCGCAAACGGCTATGTCGAGACGATCTTCGGGCGGCGGGCGCATTATCCGGAGATCAAGTCGTCCAATCCGCAGGTGCGCGCCTTCAACGAGCGCGCGGCGATCAACGCGCCGATCCAGGGATCGGCCGCCGACATCATCCGCCGGGCGATGATACGCATGGAGGAGGCGCTGTCAGACGCGACCCTGTCGGCGCGGATGCTGTTGCAGGTGCATGACGAACTGATCTTCGAGGCGCCGGAAGACGAGGTCGACGCGACGATCAAGCTGGTGCGCGACGTCATGGAGAACGCGGCGCTGCCGGCGATCCAGATGGCGGTGCCGCTGCATGTCGACGCGTCGGCGGCCGACAACTGGGACGAGGCGCACTAGGCGGATCACGCCGCCGGGCAACAATCCAGTTCGCCGGCTTTCCATTCCTCGAGGCATGTGCGGATATAGGCCGCAACGGCGGTGACGGCGCAGTCATTCACATCGCGTGTCATCATGCGAATCTGGGTCGAGTGCAGTTCCGGCAGGCCGTGCTGGCGGCCAAGGGCCACCAGATTGCCCTCGATGAGCAGATGCGGGATCGGCGCGATGGCGAGGTCGGCCTCGACCGCCGCCGTCTGCACCGCGTAATTGCCGCTCATGTAACCGACGCGGTATTCGATGCCCTGGCTCTCCAGCGCCTCGACGGCATTGGCCCGCCACGAGCACCCCTGCTCCCACATGGCAAGCGGCAGGGGCGAACGCAGATGCGCCGTACCGCCGCGCACGCCGGCCCATACCAGCTGCTCCTCCAGAACGATCTCGGCGTTCGCCTCCATCGGGCTGCGGGGCTGGGCGTTGAGCAGCGCCACATCGAGCGTACCCGCCTCGAAACGCCGCTTCAGCTGGGACGAGCCGTCGATAACGACATCGACAGTGACGTTGGGGTGGGTGGCGGCGAATTTGCGCAGGATGTACGGAATCAGGCGGATGCCGTAGTCATCCGGCGCGCCGAAACGCACGGTGCCGGCCATATCCGGCGTGACGAAACGGGCCATCATCTCGCGGTTCAGCGCCAGGATGCGCTTGGCGTAGGAGAGCAGCACCTCGCCGTCACCGGTCAGGGTGACGGAGCGCGAATCGCGCTCGAAAACGGTGGCGCCGAGCAGCTCCTCCATCTTCTTGACCTGCATGGAGACCGCCGACGGCGTGCGAAACACCCGCTGTGCGGCCCTGGAAAAACTGCCGGTCTCGACAATGGCTACAAAGGTCTTCAGCAGGTCCGCATCCAGCAACAGCGGATTAGCGGCGGTGTCGATGGTCTGGGGGGCGTTCACGGCGATTCCAATCTTCAATCTGATTGATCAATGCGGTCAAATCTATTCGTTTGATTGAACCATGCTTCGCCGTCATTGTCCAGACCGTGGCCAAAACGACCTCCCCGAACCCGGCCGCAGATGGAGACGACAATGACCTCGATCGAATTTCACAATGCGCAAAGGCAATCGCGCGGTCGCCTGATCAACACCGTCGCTCGCGTGGCCATCAAATCGGTGACGCAGACTGTGCGGGCGATCGCGACCTGGAACAAGCGCCGCCGCGACCGCGCCGCCTTCCTGCAACTGCTCGGCAAGGAGGACTGGGTCTATGACGACCTGGGCATTCACCGCGGCGACGTGGAATGGGCATCGCGCCTGCCGATGCACATGAATGCGGCAAAGGAACTGGAAAAGCTGCGGGCGCGAAGCATGATGGGGCACTGATGCGCCCTGCCTTCCCCACCCTAGAAACCGGTCCGGTCAGCGGGCGAGCCAGATATCGCCCTTGACCGGGCCGAGTCCCATCGGCACCGGAACGTCGGTTCCGTCGTAATCCGTGTTCAGCATCAGGTTCGGCCCGTTCGACAGCTTCATCGTCCGCGCGACGATGGTCGTATAGGCCGACTGGTCGGCGACCTTGCCGGCGGCATCGATGAACAGGCCGCCGCGCGGAATGTAGATGGTACCCAGCAGATTGCGCGCATTGGACGACTTGATGGAAAACAGGTCATCGCGCGAATTGCCGCGGTCCTGATAGATCAGGATGCCGGACATCGGACCGCTTTTCGGCGCGCCGAGATCGATTGTTGACGCAATGCCAAATTCGGCGACGGCGTTCTTGCCGGTGAAGTAAAGCCCGACATATTCGCCGCGCAGGGTCGCCGAACCGGTGACGACCAGCGGTCCGTCCCTGAAGACATATTCGCCGGGGGCAAGCGTGACTTCGGCCTTACCCTTGATCGTCAGGCCGCCGCAATAAGTGCCCGGTTTAAGCGTATGGACACCCTTGGTGATCGATACATTGCTATTGGCAGCAAGACATGCGCCGACGGCCGGCGGTTTGCGCCCGGCCAGCGGATCCGGCGTCTGCGGGCAATCGGTCAACGGTTTCGACGTGTAGTGGGTGAGGCGCCCCTTGAAGCCGCCTGCGGTACAGACGAACCGGGAATCGAGGCGCACGTGATTGGCGGTGACAATGCCGGCGCGGCTCACCGAATTCGAGTAGACGGCGCAGTCGGTCGCCGTCATCCGCGCCCGGGTGGTCAGGCTGAGGGCGCCCTGCTCGCTGTCCTCGAGCACGATGACGCACATCTTGCCGGCGGAGCGGATACGCGCCGTCGCGGATGCCTGCATCGTGACCGTGTTGCCGCCGGTCGACCAGAGCGGGTGAGCGACCTTGACGGCGGCGTTCACCGTGATCTCGGTCCGGGCGAACTGCGTCGCGTAGCTGCGAAGGCCCGACTTGACGACCGTCTCGACCTTCGCCTCGTGCATGCGGCCGCTCATGTTGGAGAGGACGAAGTCTTCCGCGACGCCCTGCGCCACGGTGCGGTTGAAATTGGCGAGTTGCGCCTCCTTGGCGGCCGCGATGACGGCCGCGTCGACAACTTCCTGCAGGTTCGAGCGCGCATGCGAAAGGCCCGAGACCTGGACGGCCATGGCAATGGCGACCGAAAAGGCCGCCGCCAGCACGCCGAACACGGTCGCGAAATTGCCCCGTTCGTCCTCGAAAAAACGCTTCAAAAACACCATCAGCCCCTATTACCCAGGGGAAGATAGCCGAAGGCCCTTAATAATCCCGTATCGGAAATGCATCTAATTTTACGGGATCAGACGCCTTTCCAGTCAACGCCGTAAAGCTCGGGCCGCCGGTCGTGCAGATTGCGTACCGATCCCTTGACGCGGGCGGTGTCGAGCGCGTCGAGCGACAGGTCGGCAAAAATCATCATTTCGGCATTCCCGCCGGTTTCGGCGGCAATGCCGTCCCGCGCGAAAGGATGATCCGACGGCGTCAGGATCGCCGATTGCGCATAGTTGATGTCCATATTGGCGACATTGTCGATATTGCCGACAAGGCCGGCGGTGACAACGTAGCACTGGTTCTCGACGGTGCGGGCATGGCAGCAATAGCGCACCCGCAGATGGCCGTGACGGGTGTCGGTGCAGTAGGGCACGAAGAACAGCTTGACGCCGGCATCGGTCAGGTGGCGGGCCATTTCGGGGAACTCGCTGTCGTAGCAGATCATCACGCCGACGGCGCCGCAATCGGTCTCGACCGGCTCGGCGGCGGTGCCGCCCGAAATCTCCCACAGCGACTTCTCGTCCGGCGTCGGATGCAGCTTTTGGCGGGCATGCAGCGTGCCGTCGCGCAGCGCGACATAGGTGATGTTGCGGGTTTCGCCACTGTCGATGCGGGTGGCATGCGAACCGCCGACGATATTGATGGCGTGCTTCTTCGACAGGATGCGCAAACGCTCCTTCAGCAAGGGCGTCAATTCGGTCAGCTTCGAAATCGCGTCGGCCGGCGACAGCATCTGCGGCTCACCGGACAAGACCTGCAGGGTGAAGTGTTCCGGAAAGCACACGAAATCGGCGCCATATTCTGCGGCGACGCGGACGAAATGATCGACGCGGGAGAAGAAGTCCTCCGGCGACGGCGTGTGCCTGACGGCGAACTGGACGGAGGCGACGCGGATGGTTTGCGAGGTCATCGGGGCTCCATGCGATTGGGATTTCGGCCGGACAGCCGTTCAATCGCACGGGCCGCGATGAAAATCACGCCTTTTTCAGCCGCCCGGACAGGCGACGCCGGTGCCGCGAAGGCCACAATAGCCGCCGGGATTCTTGGCGAGATATTGCTGGTGATACTCCTCGGCGTAGAAGAATTCCGGCGCTTTTGCGATCTCGGTGGTGATCAGCGCGCCGGAGCCCGAAGCTTTCAATGCCTGCTGATAGGCATCGCGGCTGGCCTCGGCGGCGGCGAGCTGTTCCTCCGTCGTCGCATAGATGACCGAGCGGTAGGTGGTGCCGATATCGTTGCCCTGGCGCATGCCCTGGGTCGGATCATGCTCTTCCCAGAAGGCCTTGAGCAGCGTCTGCAGCGAAATCTTGCGCGGATCGAACACGACGAGGACAACCTCGGCGTGGCCGGTCAGGCCGGTGGTCGTTTCCTGGTAGGTCGGGTTCGGCGTATAGCCGCCGGCATAGCCGGACGCGGTGACGTAAACGCCATCCATCTTCCAGAACAGGCGCTCGGCGCCCCAGAAGCAGCCCATGCCGAAATAGACCGTTTCCATGCCGTCCGGCCACGGGCCCTTCAGCGGATTGCCGTTGACGAAATGATGCTCCGCGATCGGCAGCGGTTCGGCACGGCCGCGCAGGGCGCGCTCCGGATCCGGCATCTTGGTTTTCTTGTCGAACATGCTGGCGAGGAACATGGACGCCTCCTGTTTGCGTTTGCCCGGTCAGCGCTTCAGGCGCTGCAATCCGCGCGGGCGCGGCGGACGGCCGATCAACCAGAACAGAAAGGCCAGTGCCGCGAAGACTACAAATGTGGGCAAGGCGAGCAGCGATGCAAGCAGGGTGTTGCTCACAAATCCGGGAGCACTGCCCTTCAGCCAGGCCTGCAGGTCTTCCAGCATCTCGGGCGCGGCAAGCTCGAAGCTTTCGACAAAGGGCGTGACAACCGGCGCGGATACGCCGATCGAGCGCGTCGCGTCGATCACGGCGAACATGACCGCGACGGCGAAGGCGAAGACGGCGAGGATGCGAAAAACGAATCGTATCATCAGCAAACCATAAAGCGGCGGCGCAGCCAGCCAATACCGGCGCGCGCAATCCGGTCCTTACGCAACACCGGCGCGATTGACAATGCGGCGACGCGAATGCCGGATCACGCCGTGAAAAAAGGGGCTAATTTGCAGTTGAACGCGGATGCGTTCTGACTATAGTGCCGCCACCGCGGCGGGCCTTGTCCGCCGAAGCCGGAATGCATAGCTTCCGGACACCATCCGGCGGCAACCAGCCGGATAATTGTTGGAATGGTGAGGTGGCCGAGTGGTTGAAGGCGCACGCCTGGAACGCGTGTAGGCGGGAAACCGTCTCCAGGGTTCGAATCCCTGTCTCACCGCCATTTCCTTCTTATAACGGTGATCGTGTTTCCCGTGCGCCGTCGTGGCCATTCCCGACCGGCCAGAACACCAAGTTTCCTACATTTCCTCGAGCGACTGGATGAAGGCAACCAGGGCGTCCAGGTTCGACTTCATCATATATGTATGGAATTCGGGCATCAGAACGCTGTGGCCCTGATTGAGGATCCGCATGCGGATGATGTCGGGGTCCATGTAGATGGCGATAGCCGTGAAACTCGGCGGGAAAAGCTTGAACGCTCCGCCCGGCGCAATGTTGTGGCACTGACTGCAATTCGCCTCGGCCAGTGATTTACCCAGTTCCACATTGCCGCCGTCCTGTGCCTGCGCGACCGATGTGAAGCAGGCGGCGGCTACCAACGCTGTCAGAAGTCTCTTCATTTCTTTCCTCCCGTATTCGCCATGTATTTGTTATTCTTGGCTCTTTCCTATTAGTCGAGCCTGCGGGCGCGATCATTGACTGCTGTCAATGAAACGCATTTTCTCTACCGAGTGCTCGCCTGATTACTTTTTCGTCCGAGTGGAAGACCGGCTTTTTCGCCGGAAAAACCGGGCGTTACTCCGGCGGGATCAATGCAATGCGGAAACGGCCGGATCGACGATCAGCGCGTCGTCGAGCAGGTTGCCGGAATAGGCCTGGGCCAAGCTCAGAAGCGCGTTTGCAACTTCCTCCTCCGCCCAGCCGGTTTCCAAGGCCCGTTCGACCAAAGCGCAGAAATGCGCAAGCAGTTCGGTCTCACAATCGAGATCGCGGTCACCGGAAGGTTTTTTGCAAAATACGGGTTTCATTACCGAATTATCTCCCCCGAATCGCAAGTCTTACGCAGGGTAACACCAAGTCCGGTAATTACAAAATCTTGTAATACCGGTTTTCACGGGAGAACAATACTGCGTTGGTCAGCGTTTTGCCGTAAAACCGACGCCCTTGGCCTGAATGCCGCCCGGGCAGTTGTTGGCCAGCGTTCCCCTTACCGGGCCGACCTCGACACTGTGCAGCGTCAGATAACCATTCATGTAGGCGCGTGTTCTCAAGAGCCTGAGCGCCGCCTCGCGGCTCGGCGCAGCATCCAGGGGACCGTTCCTGCAGACCGTCGCGGACAGGTTGGAGAAGCGTGCGACCTTTTCGGGCACGATGTCGACGATCTGCACACGGCGAATCTCTTGCGGGGAGGGAACTTTCGGCTTGTCCCCCGATTCGGTGGCGCATCCGGACAGAAACAGAGCCGCGACCAAGGCGGTCCCGGCGAGAATTCGCTTTCGGTTCGGCAATTGTCACTCCCGTTGCCAGGCTGAAGACTGCACAGACAGACTCTCTACAATATCGCAGGAAATCCGCAACGATTCCCCGTCGCAGGGCCGCAAGGATCGATACCGCGCGCACGCCGGATGTTGCCGAAAGGCAACGGCTGCCAAGCTTCGCCAAAGGCCCGCTGGCACGCAGTTAACAAATGGTATATTACTATCTGCGACTACAAGATTTTGGGGGTTACGAGCGAAGAGGGTTCGCTCGCCGTAGAACCCCTTCTCCCTTCGATTCGGTTGGACGGGCCGATCGGCAACCGGAAATCCCGGGCTTCGAAAGAAGTCCGGGATTTTCGCATCAAGCGGTCAGTTCAAGCGGCCAGATGCGGGGGATAACGATCATCGCCACGGTGAAGGACGTCAGGTCAAGCAGGAATCCCAGACGCAGGAAATCCGCGAAGCGGTAGCCGCCGGCATTGTAGACCAGCGTGTTGGTCTGGTAGCCGATCGGCGTCATGAAGCTGGCCGAGGCGGCAATCATCACCGCGACGACGAAGGGGCGCGGATCGAGGCCGAGCGAATGGGCGAGCCCGACGGCGACCGGCGTGACGATGACGGCAACGGCGTTGTTGGTGACGATCTCGGTCAGAACCGTCGCCAGCACATAGATCGCGGCGAGGGCGAATATCGGCGACAGGCCGGTCAGCACCGGGGTGACGTAGCCGATGATGATATCGACCAGATTGGTTTTTTCCATCGCCATGCCGATGGACAGCATGGCGAAGATCAGGCCGAGAATTCGCCAGTCGACGGACTGCACCGCCTCCTCGACCTCGACGCAGCGCAAGACGAGCACCGTGACGGCGCCGATCAGCGCAAGCGCCGCGATCGGCATCAGATTCAATGCCGCGCCGACAACGACAGCGGCGGTGACCGTGATCGCGACGGGCGCCCGGGAACGGCGAAAACCGCGTTCGGACGGCTCGGCGACATTGACGAGGTTGTTGTCCTCGGCAAACCGGGCGAGATCTTCCGGCGCGCCCTCGACGAGCAGCGTGTCGCCGACGGATAGCGGCGTGTTCTCGAAACGGTCGGCCATGTTCATGCCGCCGCGATGCAGCGCCATCGGATAGACGCCGTAGCGACGCCACAGGCGCAGATGGCGCAGCGTGCGGTTGAGAACGCGCGCGCCGGGGCCGATCAGCACCTCGACGACCTCGGACGAACGCGCCGCCGTCTGGTGCAGGCGGCTGGCGGCGCCGAGCGGCAGTTCGCCCTCCTCCTTCATCGACAGGATCTCGGCGACCGGCGTGCGCAGCACGACGATGTCGCCGGCTTCCAGCACGGCGGTATCGAGCTCGCGGCGCAGCGAGCGGTCACCGCGGATGACATCGACGAGGCGGCGGTCCGGCCGGTTGAAGACCGGAATGGCGCGCACCGGCGAACCGATATGCGGCGAGTTCGGGTCGATCACGGCCTGGACGATGAATTTTCGGCCCGAGGTGACGGCGGAAATGCTGCTCGCCGTCTCGCGGTCGGGCAGCAGGCGGCGGCCGAGCACCATGGCCGCGATGCCGGTCAGCGTCAGCACGATGCCGACCGGGGCGATTTCGAGGATGTGGAACGGGGCGATGCCCAGATCGCGGGCGACACCGTCGACCAGCAGGTTGGTCGAGGTGCCGATCAGGGTGCAGGTGCCGCCGAGGATCGCCGCGTAGGACAGCGGGATCAGGATGCGCGACGGCGAATCGCCCATCTCGCGGGCCATCGAGGTGGCGACCGGGATCATCAGCATGACCAGCGGCGTGTTGTTCATGAAGGCCGAGGCAACGGCGACGGCCACGAGGAAGGCAAGATAGGCGACCATCGGCGAGGTGCGCGCATGTTTCGTGACGATACGGGCAAAAACCTCCACCGCGCCGGTGCGGATCAGCGCCGCCGACAGCACGAACATGGCGGCGATCGTCGCCGGCGCAGGCGAGGACAGGACGCCGAGCACGTCGGAAATATCGAGAATGCCCGTAAGCAGCAGCACGGTGACGGCAAGGCCCGCGGTTATTTCCGGCGGCCGCCATTCGGTGACGAAGGCGACCAGCATGGCGACGATCACCAGCGCGACGAGCGCGGGCGCGAGATAACCATAATCGAAAATGAGCAGCACGGAGGCGGTGTCCTCGGATTACCAGTGCGGCGGCTTGGTGACCGGAATGTCGGACAGGACCTGTTCCTCCACCGCCTGGAACCTTTTGACCATCGCCTCGACGAGCCGTTCGAGACGCTCGATCTCGCGGCCCTGGCGGATGACGGTCTCGTTCAAATCCTCGATCGTCCGCGCCTGATGCGCAACGATGATTTCCAGTTCGTCCAAGCGATCGGTGCCGCTATTCGCCATGCCGGTCTCCCTGCGATAATACCCATTCTAGCCGCCACGGCGATATGCGCAAAGAGACAAGCATTGCGCGCAATACCGTATCACGGGCACGAAATCGATTTCGCGGCTGGCGAAACGGCAAAGCCATGCTAGTTTCGCTCCGCTAGTGAGTGTTGCATGCCGGAGGCGCGTAATCATGGGTAAACTGGACTCGCTGTTTTCGGCAGCGCGCGTGGCAATGCAGAAAACCCATTCCCCCTATTCGAAATTTCCCGTCGGCGCCGCGATCCTGACCGAGGACGGGCGCGTTTTCACCGGCGCGAATATCGAGGTGGTGTCGTTTCCGGAAGGCTGGTGCGCCGAGACGACGGCGCTATCGCATTACGTGATGGGCGGCGGCGGCCGAATCACCGATATCTGCGTTACCGCGGAGAAGCTGGACGAATGCACGCCCTGCGGCGGCTGCCGGCAGCGGCTGGCGGAGTTCGCCGAAGCGGATACGCTCGTTCACCTGACCGACCAGAACGGCATCACCAAGACGATCACCATGGGCGAGCTGCTGCCGCTCGGCTTCAAGACCGAGGTTCTGTCGAAATGAAAACGGCAAGCGACACAATCGTGGAGGCGCTGAACGGGCTGGCACCGCGCGTCGCGCTGGTGCTGGGTTCAGGCCTCGGCGGGCTGGTGGAGGCCGTCGAGAACGCGGTACACGTGCCCTACGACGAACTGGAAGGCTTCCCGCAATCGGGCGTCAGCGGCCATGCCGGCGAGGTGGTTGCCGGGACGATCAGCGGCAAGCCGGTGCTGCTGCTGTCCGGACGGGTGCACTACTATGAAAAGGGCAACGCAGCGGCGATGCGTCCGGTCCTGGAGGTGCTGCAGGGCCTCGGCATCGAAAAGCTGATCCTGACCAACGCCGCCGGCTCGCTGCGCGAAGACCTGGCGCCGGGATCGGTGATGCTGATCGAGGATCATATCAATTTTTCCGGCACCAACCCGCTGATCGGCGAGGAAAGCGACAGGCGTTTCGTCGGCATGACGAGCGCCTACGACGCCGGTATGCGCGAAACGATCAGAAAGGCGGCGGCCGCCGAATCCACCGCCATCGACAGCGGTGTCTACATGTGGTTTTCCGGTCCGTCCTTCGAGACGCCGGCGGAAATCCGGATGGCGCGGACGATGGGCGCGGACGCGGTCGGCATGTCGACCGTGCCGGAAGTGATTCTCGGCCGGTTCCTCGGCCTTGCCTGCGCGGCCTGCTCGGTGATCACCAATTACGGAGCCGGCATGACCGGCGGAGAACTGTCGCATACCGAAACCAAGGACATGGCGCCGATCGGCGGCAAAAAGCTGCAGGCGATCCTGACGCGCGCCATTTCGGAGATGGAGTAGGCTTTTGGCTTCACGCAAGGAAACGGCCAGCCGTGCGCTCGGCCTGATCGACCTCACCAATCTGAACGACGATTGCACGCCGGAAGATATCGACGCGCTGATCGACCAGGCGCAAACGCATTTCGGCCATGTGGCGGCAATCTGCATCTGGCCGCGTTTCGTCGCACAGGCGCGCAAGAGGCTGGGCGATGACAGCGATATCAGGATCGCCACGGTGGTGAACTTCCCGTCGGGCGACGGCGACGAACGCTCAGTCATGCACGAGACCAAGGACGCGGTCGCGGACGGCGCCGACGAAATCGATCTCGTGATCCCCTTCAGGGCGCTGGCCGCGGGCGACGAGGCGAAGGCGCGCTCGATGGTGGCGACGATCCGTGCGGCGACCGAAGGCGTGGCGCTGCTGAAGGTCATCATCGAGGCCGGCGAACTGAAAAAGCCGGCGCTGATCGAAAAGGCTTCGCGGATCGCGCTGGAGGAAGGCGCCGATTTCATCAAGACATCGACCGGCAAGGTCGCCGTCAACGCGACGCCGGAAACGGCCGGCATCATGCTGACGGTGCTGAAGGATTTCGGTGACGAAAAGCGCGGATTCAAACCGGCGGGCGGCATCCGCACCGTCGAAGAGGCCGGGCAATACCTGGCGCTGGCAGACCAGATCCTCGGCGGGGACTGGGTGTCGGCCAAGACCTTCCGGTTCGGCGCGTCGAGCCTTCTAAAGGATGTGCTGGCGGCGCTTTCGGGCGAGGAAACCGGCGCTTCGGACGGGGGATACTGAGCGGTGCTGGCGCAGGAAATCATCCGCATCAAGCGCGACGGCGGCGAGCTGGACGCGGAAACCATCAAGGCGTTCGTGGCCGGCATCACCGACGGTTCGGTGACCGACGCGCAGATTTCGGCGATGGCAATGGCCGTGTTCTTCAACGGGCTCGATGCCGACGAGACCGTGGCGCTGACGCTTGCCATGCGCGATTCCGGCGACGTGCTCGACTGGGCCGGCATCGACAAGCCGATCTGCGACAAGCATTCGACCGGCGGCGTCGGCGACAATGTCTCGCTGATGCTGGCGCCGATCGCGGCGGCCTGCGGGCTGGCCGTGCCGATGATTTCCGGGCGCGGCCTCGGCCATACCGGCGGCACGCTCGACAAGATGGATTCGATCCCCGGCTACGCGACGCAGCCCGACAACGCGCTGTTCCGCAAGGCGGTGGAGGATGCCGGCTGCGCCATCATCGGCCAGACAGCGGACCTCGCGCCGGCCGACAAACGGTTCTACGGCGTACGCGACGTGACGGCGACGGTGGAGAGCATCGAGCTGATCACCGCCTCGATCCTGTCGAAGAAACTTGCCGCCGGACTCGGCTCGCTTGTGCTCGACGTCAAGTTCGGCAACGGCGCCTTCATGGCCAATTTCAAGGATGCCAAGCAGCTGGCGAAGACGCTGGTGCGCGTCGCCAATGGCGCGGGGACCAAGACGACGGCGCTGATGACCGACATGAACGAGCCGCTGGCATCCGCCGCCGGCAACGCTGTGGAGGTAAAAAACGCGGTCGACTTCCTGACCGGGGCGCATCGCGATCCGCGGCTGGAAACCGTGACTCTGGCGCTGGCCGCCGAAATGCTGGTGGTGTCGGCCATCGAGGAAGATCCGGCCATGGCGCTGGCACGGACGCGCGAGGCGCTGACCGGCGGCAAGGCGGCGGAGGTATTCGGCAAGATGGTGCACGTGCTGGGCGGGCCCGCGGATTTCGTCGAGAAACACGAAAATTACCTGAAAACTGCGCCGCTGACGGCGGAGGTCGCGGCGCCCGAGGCCGGGCATGTCGCGAATATCGACACGCGCGCAGTCGGCGTCGCGGTGGTGGAACTCGGCGGCGGCCGGCGGCGGCGCGAGGACGACATCGATCATGCTGTCGGCATTACAGGACTTAAGCCGGTCGGCGAAAAACTGGAAAAGGGCGAGCCCATCGCTTTCGTGCATGCGCATGACGACGCAACGTTGGAGGCGGCGAGAAAGGCCGTTCTGGATGCCTATACGCTAACGGAGAAAGCGCCGGATATCGCGGATCCGGTGGCCGAGCGGATCATCGGTTAGCCGGCTTCATGCTGGCCGGATTGCTCTAGAGCTTCATTTCCAGCGTGCCATTGGAAAACTGGAAATTGCGCAGGCGGTTGAGGAAGCTCATGCCGATCAGCACCGTGTCGAGAGCGTCGTCCTCGAGGACCATGGCCTCGACGCTGCGCACACGGATCGATCCGAGGCGCACCTCGTCAATCAGGACGCGGGCCGCCTTGACCCGGCCATTGGCGGTGTTGACGGAGTAGACGAACTCGTTCGGCCGAACGAAGATGCCGGCGCGGCGCGCCTCCGTTTCGTTCATGGCGATCATGGTCGCGCCGGTATCGACGACGCCCTTCACGCGGCGCGAATTGAAGTTGAATTCGGCGACATAATGGCCGGCGCGGTCGGCGCGCAGGCGCTCGGTGCCGGAAAAGACGCGGGACGGCTGCTGGGCGCGGGCCGCGGTCTCGCGGGCCTCGCGAGATTCGATCGTGTCGCGCATGACGGTGGCGGCCTTGTCGACCGCATCCGGATTTTCATGCAAAAACCGCACCGCGCCGAGCGCGGACATCGACATCATCACGACCATGACGAAATAGCGCAGCATGGATCGATCCTTTCCCTTCGAAAGCATCGCATATCGCGGTGTTCCGGCGGTTAAGTCCGCCTACCAATCGCGGCTGCGGTTAACGACTGGCGAAGGAATTCGATACGATTTTACCGATGTCGGGCGCGGCTCAGACCAGATCGCGCGGGATCGAGACGTTCCAGTTGCGCGAAAAGACGCGATTGCCGTTTTCGAAGGCATCGAGATCCGCGTTGATGCGGAACTCCGTTTCCGTCGAGGTCAGGACCGTATGCGCAATGGTGCGCACCGACCAGTCGCCGCGGGCCAGGCCGCGGATCAGCCGCGTTTCACCTTTTACCGACAGAAAATCGTCATCCCAGGACGAATACCACTCGAAGGCGCGATTCTCGACCTCGAGATCGATGTCCTCGAGATACACCTTGCCGTTGTCGTTTATGACCTCGAGCATCGACCTATCGCTCGCCAGATCGCGGTGGATCAGCCAGTTGTGCCGGCCCGGCTCGATATGATACCTCGGCCCGGGTGCCGCGCCTTCCGGCGCATCGAATGGACGCAGATGCTCATCCTCCGAACGGAGCGCGCGAACAGGCAATTCCACGAAACTCGACCCGGCATTGATGGTCAGCCGAACCGGTGATGGCGACGGCCAGGCTAGCGGCCAGTAGGATGTCGAGATCGAAACGCGGATGCGATGGCCCTTCGGGAAGACCTGGGCGGCATCGTTCAGTTTCACGCGGACGCGGTACACCTCGTCGGGCTTGAGCGCTTCCGGCTCCTCTCGCGAGTCGCGGTGCGTCAGGTTGAGGAGGCCGTAGCTGACGCGCGTCGCCTTGTCGTCCATAGCCACGTCGGCCAGCCGGACGGCCACCATGGCGAGCGGTTTGTCACTTGAAAGTTCCAGTTCCACTTCGGCGGCGCCGAGAATTTCGAGCGGTTCGTCGAGCGGGTCGCTCTCGAAAACGAGCGCGCCGCCATCCTCCTGACGCTGGTCGTGGGCGAGATCGGGGCCAGCCGCGTAGGAACACCATTTGCCGGCAAACAAACCGAGCGTCAGCGGCGACTGGATCGTCAGCGGGACGGTACCGGATTCTGCTCCATCCGGCAGGAGACCGTGTTCGGCCAGCACGAAACGGCGCGGCGTCACGTTGGAGGACGGCCATGCCGGTTCCCCCACCCAGCGGCCCGGGCGGCGGGTGTAGCTCGTTGTCGGCGGTACGCTGTCCTGCATCCAGACGCGCAGCATCGGCTCGTCCATCAGCCCGGTGTCAACGCCCTTCAGCCAGTGGTCCCACCAGCGCACGGTCTCCTGGAGGAAACCGATGGCGGGACCCGGAACGCCGATATGCGGATATTTATGGCTCCACGGCCCGACGAGACCCTTGCGGGGCACTTTCAGGTTTTCCAGCAGGCGGAAAACGGCGTTGGAATAGCCGTCCGTCCAGCCGGACACGGCCATGACCGGGCACTGGACGGCGTCATAGTCCTCGGCGATGGAACCGTGTTTCCAGTAATCGTCGCGGCGCTGGTGGCGCAGCCAGTTTTCCAGCCAGAGACCGCTGCCCTCGAGGCGCTCGAACCACATGTCGCGCCAGCGCTCGCCAACGATCTCCGGATCCGGCGGCAAGGAATTGTAGGAAAACATCACCGAGGCCCAGGAGAGATTGTCGCCGAGAAGGCAACCGCCCATGTGGTGGATGTCATCGGCATAGCGGTCGTCGGTGGAACAGAGCGAGATGACACCGGCAAGCGCCGGCGGACGCAGCGCGGCGACCTGCAAGCCGTTGAAGCCGCCCCAGGAAATGCCGATCATGCCGACCTTGCCGGTGCACCAGTCCTGCCTGGCCAGCCATTCGATGATGTCGCAACCGTCCTGCAGTTCCTGCGCAAGATACTCGTCGGCGAGCACACCGTCAGAATCGCCGGCACCGCGCAGGTCGACGCGAATGCAGGCATAGCCGTGCCCGGCGACCCAAGGATGCATGACGGAATCGCGGTGGCGGGTGAAATCGCGCTTGCGATAGGGGATGTATTCGAGCACCGCCGGGACGGGTGCGGATTCAGCGTCTTCCGGCAACCAGATACGGGCCGCCAGCCGCGCGCCGTCGCGCATCGGTATGAAGACGTTCTCGATCGCGCGCACCTTGCGCGGAAATTCGGTCCGGATTTGCGGTTGTGCAGTCATGGCCAAGCTTCCCCGTCCTTTTCGAAGCGGATATCCAGCGCCTTCATGATCGCATGGAAATCGCGCCGAAGCGCGTCGCGGCTGTTCGCGCCAATGAAGATCGCGGCCAGCTCGTAACTGTAGGCGTCGTGATGGTGCATGTCGCCGAGCCGCATGCCTTCATGGAGATGCAACTGGATCTCGGCACCCGGGAACCGGTGCTCGATTGCCCGCACCTCTTCTTCCGACGGCGTGTGCGCAATCCGTACCTCGTCATGATGGCCGTAAAGGCGCGGCATGAATTTTGCAGCATAATGGAAGCGGCCGCGCTTCGCCGGATAATCCGGCCTTTCGCCGAGCGCGATATCGATCATCACCTCCTTGTGCGGCACGCCCTCGACCTTGTCGAACAGCGGGCTGTGCGACTTGGAGATGCGGGCATTGATCTCCAGAAGCGCGATCGAATCGTCGCTCTCGCGGTAGAAGAACTCCATGTTGAACGGCGTGTTGTCGAGAGCAACGGCCCCGATCACCGCGCAGGCGGATTTCTTCATGCGCTGCTGGATGCGCTTCGGCAGGCTCGATGGATATTCGTAACGTTCGAGACTGGAGTGGTTGTGGCCGCGGATGGAGTCGACAATGCCATAAACCTCGACGTCGCCCGCGAAGGCATAGCCCTCCAGCGTACACTGGCGGCCATGCGAAATGATTTCCTCTGCGATACACTTTCTGCCGTCGGCCGCCGCAATCTCATCCGGCAGGTCCGCATAGGACATGATCACATCGAGAGGCTCGGAAAAGCGATGGATGCCTGCGCGTGTCTTTGCGAGAGCGAATTCGAGTTCGGCGCGGTTGCCGATCCTGAATCCAAGCAGTGACGAATGCGCCTTCACCGGTTTGATCCAGAACGGAAAGTCCAGGCCGAGTTTGTCCGCGGCATGCTCATCGAAAGGATCGACCAATTCGAAACGCGGAATCTCGCCGGGAACCACCTTCGCCTGCTCGATGCGGGCCCAGTATTTGTGCTCGCAGCGCAAGACGCTCTCGAGCGTGGGGCCGGGCAGGCCGAATTCCCTTCGCAGGATCGGCAGCATCAGGATGGTCGGGAAATCCCAGTAGCCGACAATGGCGTCAACCGGTTCGGGGAACGCGGTCAGTATGCGGCGCGCCTTGCCGAGCAGCGCCTCCATGTCGAAACGGCTGGCGGCGGCGATCTCATCATAATCGAGCAGGCCGTGAAAGGCGTAGCCGTCCGCATGACGCACGGACTGCAAGAGCTTCAGATTGAACGGATCGAGGCCAACGACGAAAATGTTCGTTTTTCTGCTTGCCATGTTCCGGGCGGTTGGTTGCGGCGTGATCACCACCAAGCCTAGGACAGGGAAAGGCGAGACTCAACGCGTCGGGATCACGCAGCCGAAACGGCTCTATTTCGTGCCGTACATGCGGTCGCCGGCATCGCCGAGACCGGGGACGATATAGCCCTTTTCGTTGAGCTTCTCGTCGATTGCCGCGGTGACCAGCGGGACGTCGGGATGGGCATGGGTGAACTTTTCCACGCCCTCGGGCGCGGCCAGCAGGCAGACGAAACGCAAGTGCTTCGCGCCGCGCTCCTTGAGCTTCTGCACGGCGGCAATCGCCGAGTTGGCGGTCGCCAGCATCGGGTCGACAACGATAATCAGACGGTCGGCGAGATCGTCCGGCGCCTTGAAGTAATACTCCACCGGCTCCAGCGTCTCGTGATCGCGGTAAAGGCCGATATGGGCGACGCGGGCGGACGGCACGAGATCAAGCATGCCTTCGAGAAGGCCGTTGCCGGCGCGCAGCACCGAGGCGAAAACCAGCTTCTTTCCTTCCAGAACGGGAGCCTGCATTTCGGCAAGCGGCGTCTCGATGGTTTCCTTCGTCATAGGCAGTTCGCGCGTGACTTCGTAGCAGAGCAAAAGCGAAATCTCGCGCAACAGGCGCCGGAAACCCGCCGTCGAGGTCTCCTTCTTGCGCATGAAGGTGAGCTTGTGCTGGACGAGCGGGTGATTGACGACGGTCACGCTTTTCATGGGATGCCTCGCTGAGAACTGTTGGCGCACACTAGCCCTCCCGGCGTCACGGGAAAAGCCATGAGCGGGCGCGAAAATCAGCTATCCAAAGGCGGAAGGATCAATCCAGACGGGCAAGCAGAGCCGCCCGCGTGTCCTCGTCGACGAAGGCCGCCTCGATGGATGTACGCGTCGTCTCGAGAAGGGCCGCGTCGTCCAGGCCGAAATGCGCGCGCGCCGTCCGGTATTCCCGCGCCAGCGAGGTGTGGAAGAAGGGCGGATCGTCGGAAGACAGCGTCAGCCTGACGCCGGCATCACGCAGTTTCGGAAAGGGATGGGCCTCATAGGACGGAAAAACGCCGATGGCGATGTTGGAGCCGGGGCAGACCTCCAGCACGATGCCTTCCCCGGCCAGGCGGTCGACCAGTGCCGGGTCCTCGATGGCGCGGACGCCATGACCGATGCGGGCAGGTTTGAGATGGTCGAGCGCGCCGCGCACGCTCTGCGCGCCGACCAGTTCCCCGGCATGGACCGTGATGGCAAGCCCGGCATCGCGGGCGATGTCGAAGGCTTTCGCGAAATCCTTCGGCTGATGCATGCGTTCGTCGCCGGCCATGCCGAAACCGGTGACCAGCGGGTGCGGATTTGCGACGATGTAGCGGGCGGCGCGCTCGACGCCATCCGGGCCCTCGTGGCGCAGGCCGGTGGCGATCATGCGCGCCTCGATGCCGTGCTTTTCCCGCGCGCGGCGAATGCCTTCGGCAAGTCCGGAGACATAGGCCTCCGGCGTCAGCCCGGCATTGACCGCATGGTCGGTGGAAATGAAGAACTCGGAGTAAATCGCCCCCTGGGCAGCGAGATCGGAAAGATAGGTTTCCGCGAGCAGCGCGTAATCATCCTCGCAACGGAACAGTTTCGAGGCGAGATCGTAGGCGTGCAGAAAGGAGGTGAAATCGTTCCAGACATAGGAGCCGTCGCGGATGATCGCGGAGACATCGGCTCCGTACTTTCCGGCCTGCATCTCGACCAGTTCAGGGCTTGCCGCGCCCTCGATGTGGCAATGGATTTCCGCTTTCAGAACCATAGGTATCGACTCCGGAATGAACGGGACATCTCCGTGACACGATGGCACGGCTTGCGCAATGGCCCCGTTTGCCTGCATAGGCTACCTAGCTGAACTCAAAGACGTCACGGAAACGGACCGGACCCATGTCGCAGAGCAGAACCACCGCCGGGAGCGGGATGAAGACATCCTTTGGCTTTGCCAATGTGGGCGAAGGCGAAAAGCAGACCCGTGTCAACGATGTGTTCCACAAGGTGGCGCAACGCTACGACGTGATGAACGACCTGATGTCGGGCGGCATGCACCGGGTATGGAAAGACGCGATGGTGACCGCGCTCAATCCGCCGAAAAGCGGGCGCTGGCGCTCGCTCGACGTGGCGGGCGGAACCGGAGACATCGCCTTCCGCATCGTCGAGGCCTCACAGCGCAATGCCGACGTGACCGTGCTGGACATCAACGGTTCGATGCTGGAGGTCGGCCGCGACCGGGCGGAAAAGCGCGGCATCGCCGGCAATCTCACCTTTGTCGAGGCCAATGCCGAGGACCTGCCCTTCGAGGACAATTCCTTTGACGGCTACACGATCGCGTTTGGCATCCGCAACGTGCCGGATATCCAGAAGGCGCTGGGCGAGGCCTACCGGGTGCTGAAGCGCGGCGGGCGGTTCCTGTGTCTGGAGTTTTCCGAGGTCGATGCGCCGCTGCTCGAAGCGGTCTACGAGAAGTGGTCGTTCAACGCGATCCCGCGCATCGGCCAGATGGTGACCGGCGACGGCGAACCGTACCGCTATCTGGTCGAATCGATCGCCAAGTTCCCGAACCAGGAGAACTTCGCGGCGATGATCCGCAAGGCGGGCTTCTCGCGCGTGACCTACACGAACTACACCGGCGGCGTCGCCGCGCTGCATTCCGGCTGGAAGCTCTAGGGCCCGTTTCATGAACCATGCGATGGCCACATTGCGGCTGATGCGTGCCGGCTGGGTGCTTGCCCGCGAGGGCGTGATCGCCGGCCTGCCGGCCAAGGGACTGACCGGCATGGCGGAGACCGGTCACCGGGTTGCGACGGCGCTGGCGCGAAGGCGCAGCAAGAAGCTCGACAATGCCGAACGCATGTCGCGGGCGATCGCCCGGCTCGGGCCGTCATACGCCAAGCTAGGCCAGTTCCTCGCGACAAGACCGGACGTGATCGGCCTCGACCTGGCGCTCGACCTCGCCCATCTGCAGGACCGGATGGAATCGTTTCCGATGGCGGAAGCGATGGCGCGCATCGAGGATTCGCTCGGCCAGCCTGTTGGCGACCTGTTCGAGGCGATCGGCGAGCCGGTCGCCGCCGCCTCTATCGCGCAGGTGCATTCGGCGACGGTGCGCGACGAGGACGGAAACCCGCGCAAGGTCGCCGTCAAGGTGATCCGGCCGGGGGTCAGGCGGCGCTTCGCGCGCGATCTCGACGCGTTCTTCCTGTTTGCGCAAATGCAAGAGAAACACGTTCCAGCCTCGCGGCGTCTGCGCCCGGTTGCGGTCGCCGAAACGCTGGCGCAATCGACCAAGATCGAGATGGATCTCAGGCTGGAAGCCGCCGCGCTTTCGGAACTGGGCGAGAACACCAGGGACGATCCCGGCTTCCGGGTGCCGAAGGTCGACTGGCAGCGCACCGGGCGCGACGTGCTGACGCTGGAATGGGTCGACGGGATCAAGCTGTCGGAAATCGACGCATTGCGCGCCGCAGGGCACGACCTCGACAAGCTCGCCGACTCGGTGGTGCAGAACTTCCTGCGCCATGCCATGCGCGACGGTTTCTTCCATGCCGACATGCATCCCGGCAACCTGTTCGTCGATCAACAAGGCGACATCGTCGCCGTTGATCTCGGCATTGCCGGGCGGATCGGCCTGAAGGAACGGCGCTTTCTCGCGGAGATCCTCTACGGCTTCATCACCCGTGATTTCCAGCGCGTGGCGCGGGTGCATTTCGAGGCCGGCTACGTGCCGCCGCATCACGATGTCCAGGCGTTCGCGCAGGCGATCCGCGCGATCGGCGAGCCGATCCACGGCCAGCCGGCGGAAACCATCTCGATGGCAAACCTTCTGACCCTGCTGTTCGAGGTGACCGACATTTTCGACATGGAGACGCGGCCTGAACTGCTGCTCCTGCAAAAGACGATGGTGGTGGTCGAAGGCAACGCCCGCGCCCTCAATCCGCGCTTCAACATGTGGAAGGCATCGGAGCCGGTGGTCGGCGAGTGGATCGCGCGCAATCTCGGCCCGGCGGCAATGCTCACCGACGCGAAAACCGGGCTCGAATCGCTCGGCCGGCTGGCCCGCTCCCTGCCGGAGCTGGCCGACCGCACCGAGAAGCTGTCGCTCGAAGTCGAGGAGATGGCAACAAGCGGCATGAAGCTGGCGCCGGACACGGTGGACGCCATCGGCAAGGCGGAGGCGCGCGAGTCGCGTTCCGGCCGGGTGGCGCTCTGGGTGATCGCGCTGGCGGCATTGTGGATCGCCTGGCAGGTAACGTGACACTTTACGTCATCGGGCGATTGTGATTGGATAATTCCAACTATGTTGGAGTTTTCCTATGTCAGAAATCGGAAAGTTCGTCGAAGAGCGACTTTTCAGGTTGAATAAGCGCCCGATTACGGCTGCGACCGCAGTCGGGTTGGAACGATCCTATCTACGCGACCTGATCGTCGGCAAGAAACAGACGATCCGCGCCGACATGATCGAAAAGGTGGCGGAAGCCATCGGCGCGACGCCGCAGGACCTGATCGCGCTGCAGGGCAGCGGCGAACTGCCGGCGGCCGCTACGCAGCCGGCCGCCATCGGCCAAAGCCAGGTCCACGGCAAGCGCATCCTGCTGATCATCGGCGGCGGCATCGCCGCCTACAAATGCCTCGACCTGATCCGGCGGTTGCGCGAGCGCGGCGCGTCCGTGCGGCCGGTGATGACAAGGGCGGCGACGGAATTCATCACGCCCTTATCGGTCGGCGCGCTGGCCGCAGACAAGGTGTTCACCGAACTGTTCGACCGCGAGGACGAGCAGGATGTCGGCCATATCAGGCTGGCGCGGGAAAGCGACCTGATCGTCGTCGCGCCGGCGACGGCCGACCTGATGGCGAAGATGGCGGCCGGGCTCGCCAACGACCTCGCCTCGACGATTCTGCTGGCGACGGGAAGCCCGGTGCTGATCGCGCCGGCGATGAACCCGCATATGTGGTCCCACCCTGCGACGAAACGGAACCGGGAGACACTGAAGGCGGACGGCATAAACTTCGTCGGGCCGAACCGGGGCGAGATGGCGGAGGCGGGCGAAAAGGGCGAAGGGCGGATGGCCGAACCGCTGGAAATCGTCGCGGCGATCGAACAGATCCTCGATACGGCGCCAAAGCCTTTAGCCGGCAAACGGATTGTCATCACATCCGGGCCGACGCACGAGCCGATCGATCCGGTGCGCTACATCGCCAACCGCTCATCCGGCAAACAGGGCCATGCCATCGCCGCCGCGCTGGCGCGGCTCGGAGCGGACGTGCAGCTCGTCTCAGGGCCGGTGACGATCCCGGATCCCGCAGGCGTGACGGTGACGCATGTCGAGACGGCGCGGCAGATGCGCGATGCCGTGGAGAGCCTGCTGCCGGCAGACGCGGCGATCTTCGCGGCCGCCGTCGCCGACTGGCGGGCGGAAACCGAGGCGGGCGAAAAGATGAAGAAGGAAGGCGGCAAGGGCCCGTCACATCTGCCGCTGACGGAGAATCCGGACATCCTCGCCGGCATCGGCAACCATGACCGCCTGCGCCCCGGTCTCGTCATTGGCTTCGCCGCCGAGACGGAGAAGCTGATCGAGCACGGCAACGCCAAGCTGGAACGCAAGGGCGCCGACTATATCGTCGCCAACGACGTGTCGCCAGATTCCGGCATCGGCGGCAGCGGGGTGATGGGCGGCGACCGCAATCGGATCACGCTGCTCTCGCCCGACGACGCGGAAGAGTGGCCGGAGATGACCAAGGACGAGGTGGCGGCACGGCTGGCGGCGCTGGTGGCGGAAAAACTCGCCTGACCGTTTCCATCGGCTGAACAATCCGTCTCCGGCAAGCGAAATTGTGAACGGCACCCATGCCGCCCTATCTATGCGGCAAAGGAGACACGCCATGTCCATCAGACCCGTCAAACAGATATCCGGCACCCAGCCGACCATGGAAGGCGCCGGAGTGAAGCTGCACCGCGTGTTCGGTTTCGGCGATCCGTCGATGACCGACCCGTTCCTGATGATGGACGATTTCCGCAACGACCGGCCGGAGGACTACCAGGCCGGATTTCCGTGGCACCCGCATCGCGGCATCGAGACGATCACCTATGTGCTGGAAGGCACCGTCGATCATGCCGACAGCCTCGGCAATGCCGGGACGCTGGGGGCGGGCAGCGTGCAGTGGATGACCGCGGGGTCCGGCATCATGCACCAGGAGATGCCGAAGGGCGACACGCGGGGCCGCATGCACGGCTTCCAGCTTTGGGCCAACCTGCCGCGCGATCTGAAGATGACGACGCCGCGCTACCAGGATATCGGTGCGTCCGACATTCCGGAGATCATCGACGATGACGGCACGCGGGTTCGCGTGGTGGTCGGCGAGTTCTGGGGTAAAAAGGGCCCGGTCGACGGTATCGCCGCCGATCCGCAATATCTCGACATCTCCATCCCGCCGGGCAAGCGCAAGGTGCTGCCGGTCGATACCTACCGATCGGCCTTTGCCTATGTCTTCGCCGGTTCGGCCTCGTTCCGCGACGCGTCGAAGCCGTTCGGCGTGCTGGTGGAAAAGGAAGTTGGCGGCGAGGAAGTGCATATCCGCGACATGAGCGGCAACCGCACGCTGGTCGTGTTCGGCACAGGCGACGAGATCGTGGTGCAGGCGGGCGAGCAAGGCGTGCGTTTCCTGCTCGTCTCGGGCGCGCCGATCAAGGAGCCGGTCGCCTGGCACGGACCGATCGTAATGAACACACGCGAAGAGCTGATGCAGGCGTTCAGCGAATTGCGCGCCGGCACCTTCATCCGCGAAAGCGCCAGGATGTAATCACCGGTGGGCGGGACAGGCTAGACCGCCTGCCCCGCCGCCCAGCCGGACGACCAAGCCCACTGGAAATTGTAGCCGCCGAGCCAGCCGGTGACATCGACGGCCTCGCCGATGAAATAGAGGCCGGGTGCCGATTTCGCTGCCATCGTCTTCTGGTCGAGACCATTGGTATCGATGCCGCCGAGCGTGACCTCCGCCGTACGATAGCCTTCCGAGCCGGACGGCTTGACCTGCCAGCGATGCACAATGCCGGCAAGACGTTGCAAGGCGGCATCGTTCTGTTCGGCAAGCGGGCCGGTCACGGCCGCTTCGGCGGTGACGAATTGCGCCAGCGCCTTCGGCAGCAAACGGGCGAGCACCGTCTGCGCCTCCTGTTTGCCGGCTAACCGGCGCGCTTCGCGGAGGACCTCGAACGCGTCGATGCCGGGCGCGAGGTCGATGCCGATTGCATCGCCTTCCCGCCAGTAATTGGAGATCTGCAGGATGGCCGGACCGGAGAGGCCGCGATGGGTGAACAGCAGCGCCTCGTCGAATGCGGTCTTGCCGTGGCTGACCCGCGCGCCGGTGCTGACGCCGGCCAACGGCCCGATCCGCTCCAGCAAGTTCGGCTCGAAGGTGAGCGGCACGAGGCCCGGGCGGGTTTCGGTCACGGCGAGGCCGAACTGTTCGGCGACGCGGTAGGCAAAGCCGGTCGCGCCCATTTTCGGGATAGACTTGCCGCCGGTCGCGATGACCAGAGAGGAACAGGAAACCGGACCCGACGACAGACGGATCTCGAATACCGAGGCCGTGCGGGCGATCTCCTCGACGGGCGTGGCGAGTTCCAGCGTTCCGCCGGTTTCGGCGAGATCGTCGGTCAGCATCGTCACGATCTGCGCCGCCGACCCATCGCAGAACAATTGGCCGAGCGTCTTCTCGTGATACGCGATACCGCGCGCCTCGACCCGCGCGATGAAATCGGCGGCGGTGAACCGCCTCAGAGCCGAGATGCAGAAATGCGGATTGGCCGACAAGAAATTCTTCGGCGAGGCATGGATGTTGGTGAAGTTGCAGCGGCCGCCGCCGGAAATGCGGATCTTCTCGCCGGGCGCCCTGGCGTGATCGACGACGAGGACCGAGCGGCCGCGGCGGCCCGCTTCCGCCGCGCAGAACAGGCCGGCGGCGCCGGCACCCAATATGACAACATCGAAACGGCGAGGATTCATGACGTCTGTCTAGACCGGTTTCGCTGCAACGGCGCATAAAAAAACCGGCGGGCAGAGCCGCCGGTTCGTTTGTCTGGCCAAGGCCCGGGTCAGGCGGCCGGCTGCTTGGTCTTGCGCAGGTAGGGCAGGATCGTGTCGATCTCGCCGAACTTTTCCCTGGCCTGCTCGTCATTGAGCGAAAGGGCGACGATAACATCCTCGCCCGGCTTCCAGTCGGCCGGCGTGGCGATCGGCGTGCCGTCGGTGGCGCGCACGGCGTCGAGCGCACGCACGACTTCGGCGAAGTTGCGGCCGACCGACATCGGGTAGGTCATGGAGAGACGCAGTTTCTTGTCCGGGCCGATGATGAAGACCGAACGCACGGCAGCGGTATCGGCGGCGGTGCGGCCATCCGGCAGATAGGCCTCGGCCGGCAGCATGTCATAGAGCTTGGCGACCTTCAGGTCCTTGTCGTCGATGATCGGGAATTTCGCCGGCAGGCCGGCATAGGATTCGATGTCGCTCTTCCACTTCATGTGGTCGGCGACGTCGTCGACGGAGATGCCGATCACCTTGGTGTTGCGCTTTTTCCACTCGTCGTCGAGACGCGCGACAGCGCCGAACTCGGTGGTGCAGACCGGGGTGAAATCCTTCGGGTGCGAGAACAGGATGGCGTAAGAATCGCCGATCCACTCGTGGAAGTTAATCGTGCCCTCGGTGGTCTCGGCGGTGAAATCCGGAACGATATCGTTGATGCGCAGGCTCATGCCCAAACTCCTTTAACTTTCGCGATTGGCAATAATTCTATCGCGATTTCTCAATACAGGCGTGACATAATATCCTTCCCCGGGCGGTTAAATGGGCAAAACAGCCTTTTAGCCGCGTCACTTCAGCGCCCTTGGTTCTCATTTCCGGGAAAAGCCGACCCGGTCACGCCGCCTTGGCGCGGACCTGGTAATCCTTGATCTCGTTGAAGACCATGCCCGGCGCGCGCTCGGCCTCGTAATTGAGCGAGAAGGCATTTTCGGCAAGAAAGACCGGATCGCCGTCGAGATCGCGGGCGATCGCGGCGCGTTGCTTGGTCATGAAGGCATCGAGCTGGGCACGGTCGTCATGCGAGATCCAGCGGCAGACATTGAAGCGGGCCGCCTCGAAATCGACCGGCAGGCCGTATTCCTGCTTCAGCCGCTCCTTCAGTACGTCGAGCTGCAGCGCACCGACCACGCCGACGATGGCCGGCGAACCGTCTTCCGGCACGAAGAGCTGGACGACGCCTTCCTCGGCCATCTGCTGCAAGGCTTCCTTCAGCTTCTTCGCCTTCATCGCGTCGCCAAGTCGGACACGGCGCAGGATCTCGGGCGCGAAATTCGGCACGCCATGGAAGACGAGCGGCTCGCCTTCGGTGAGCGTGTCGCCGATGCGCAAGGTGCCGTGGTTGGGAATGCCGACCACGTCGCCGGCAAAGGCGGTATCTGCGATCTGGCGCTGCGAGGCGAAGAAAAACTGCGGCGCCGTCAGGCCGAGCTGCTTGCCGGTGCGCGACAGCCGCGCCTTCATGCCGCGCTGCAGCTTGCCCGAACAGATGCGCGCGAAAGCGATGCGGTCGCGGTGGTTCGGATCCATGTTCGCCTGGATTTTGAAGACGAAGGCCGTCATCTTGTCCTCGTTGGCGTGGACGATGCGCGAATCCGCCTCCTGGTCGCGCGGCGGGGGCGCGAAATCGCCAAGCGCGTTTATGAGATCGCGGACGCCGAAATTCCTTAGTGCGGAGCCGAAGAAGACCGGGGTCAGATGGCCTTCAAGGAAGGATTCCCGGTCGAATGGACGGCAGGCCTCGCGGGCGAGTTCCAGTTCCTCGATGAAGGTTTCGCGCTCGTTTTCCGGCAGGTGTTCGGCAACCGCCTGCGGACCGTTGACCGGGGTTGCTTCGACTTGGGTGTCGCTGCCGCGAAACGTGTTGTTGGCAAGGTTGTAGGCGCCGCAGAAGGTCTTGGAGCGGCCGACCGGCCAGGTGACCGGCGCGGTGTCGAGCGCCAGTTTCTCCTCGACCTCGTCGAGAATCTCGAAGGGATCGCGGCTTTCGCGGTCCATCTTGTTGATGAAGGTGATGATCGGGATGTCGCGCATGCGGCACACCTCGAACAGCTTCAGCGTGCGCGGCTCGATGCCCTTGGCGGCGTCGATGACCATCACCGCGGCGTCGACGGCGGTCAGCGTTCGGTAGGTGTCGTCGGCGAAGTCCTCGTGGCCGGGCGTGTCGAGGATGTTGAAGACATTGCCGTCATATTCGAAGGTCATCACCGAGGTGACGACGGAAATGCCGCGCTCGCGCTCGATCTTCATCCAGTCGGAACGCGAATGAATGCGGTCCTTCTTCGCCTTGACCTCGCCGGCGAGCTGGATCGCGCCGCCGAACAGCAGCAGCTTTTCGGTGAGCGTGGTCTTGCCCGCGTCGGGGTGGGCGATGATCGCAAATGTGCGGCGGCGCGCGACTTCGCCGGCAAGCATGGAAGCCATGAACTCTGTGTCCTGCATGAGAATGTGGGCGGTATCTAACGATTGCGAAGCGATTTCGCAATTGACGGCATGCGCGCGAGACCGCAAAAGCGGCGCATGAGCAAACCGACCCTGACCCTGATCCGCCTGCCGCATGGCGAAGGCATCGCCCTGCCCGGATACGAGACTGCGGAAGCCGCCGGCATGGACCTGCGCGCGGCGGTGCCGGAAGACGCGCCGCTGACGCTTGCGCCGGGCGCGCGCGCCCTGGTGCCGACCGGCTTCATCTTCGAGATCCCCTCCGGCCACGAGGGCCAGGTACGGCCACGCTCGGGCCTCGCCTTCAAGCACGGCATTACCTGCCTGAACACGCCGGGCACGATCGATGCCGACTATCGCGGCGAAGTGCAGGTTCTGCTGGTCAATCTCGGCGCCGAGCCATTCGAGATCACGCGCGGCATGCGCATCGCACAGATGGTGATCGCGCCGGTGACGCAGGTCGCTGTCGGCGAAGGCGATCTTGCCTCGGAGACGACGCGTGGCGCCGGCGGCTTCGGCTCCACCGGCACACACTGACGGGCTTATTCAGATGGTGCCTCCCGCACTGGTGATCTTCGATTGCGACGGTGTCCTGGTCGATACCGAGAGCCTTGCCAATCAGCGTCTGTCGGAAATTCTCAACGGACACGGCCTGAAATTGTCGATGGCCGATTGCCGCAAGCGCTTCATGGGCCGCACGATGAAGAGCGTCCGGGACATGGTGCTGACTGAAAACGGCATAGATCTGGGCGCGGATTTCGCCGACCGCTGGCTTGCCGAGCTGCCGACGATCTTCGCCGATGGCGTCGAGGCGATCCCGTTCGTGCGCGAGGTGATCCTTTACCTGAACGCCATTGACACGCCTTTCTGCGTCGCCTCCTCGGCCAAGTTGGAGAAGATGCATCTGACGCTCGGTGCGACCGGGCTGCTGCCGCTGGTCGAGGAAGTCCTGTTTTCGGCATGGATGGTCGAAAGAGGCAAGCCAGCACCCGACCTGTTCCTGCATGCGGCGGCGACGCTGGGATTCGAGCCGGAACGCTGCGCGGTGATCGAGGACAGCGTCGCGGGCGCGCTCGCCGGACAGGCGGCCGGCATGCGCGTATTCGGCTATGCGGCCGATCCGCTCACCGACAAGGAAGGTCTTGCGCAGGCCGGTGCGCAGGTATTCGATGACATGCGGGCGCTTCCGGCCCTGATGGGGTTGCACTGACATGACTTTGACCGGTTTTCTCACCTATGCGCTGGCGCTCGGCATCGCGGCGGCAATTCCCGGCCCCGGCGTGATCGCTCTGGTGGCGCGGGCGCTCGGCTCCGGTTTCCGGCCGACGCTGCCGATGCTGTTCGGCCTGGCGCTGGGCGACGTGGTCTATCTGGCCGCCGCCGTGCTCGGCCTTGCCTATATCGCGTCGAGTTTCGGCACCGTCTTCATGGTGATCAAGTATCTGGGCGCCGCCTATCTCATCTGGATGGCGATCTCGTTCTGGCGCGCCGGCGTGACGACGGAAAAGGTCTCCGCGCGGGCGGCGGGTGATGCCGTTTCGAGTTTCCTGGCCGGTTTCATGGTGACGATGGGAAACCCGAAGGTCATCGTGTTCTATCTCGCGCTGCTGCCGACCTTCCTCGACCTGTCGTCGGTGACGCCGACCGATTTCGCCGTGCTGATCGCGCTGACCTTCATGGTGCTGGTGGCGGTGCTGACGCCCTATATCGGCCTCGCCGGCCGGGCGCGGCACATGTTGCAGTCGCCGAAGGCGCTGAAGGCCATGAACCGGATCGCGGCGACCTTCCTCGCCGGCGCGGCGGCGGCGATCGCGACACGGGCGAATTAAACATCTGCCCACCGGGTTCTTCGCAGATATCGCAAACCCCTCTCTTGCGATTTCCAAGGACTTAGCAAGCTAAGCCCGGAAATCACTTTCTCTCCCGCAAGGGGAGAGATAGACGCGCGTGATCGCCGCCGCGCTTCATCTCCAAAGCCAGCGTTTTCAAAGAACCGGAAGACGGGCGGTCGAAGGATCGCTCTGTCTGATGTATGTGTGCGGTCCCGCGACCGCCCGTTCGGCATGCTCACGACATCAGTCGTCCCGGCGCTTTCCCGCGAGAAACTCGCCTGACCGGACAAGGTACGCATCTGTTGCCCGCTTCCCTCAAGCGGATGCGCTCAGTTCCGGTCATGCTCGGCTTGCCGTTGCTGCTACTCCGTCGGGAACGGAGCACGGCGCGCCACGCCCGGACCGATATGCCTCCCTGGTTTCGGGGACATTTGGGCGACTTGTCGTCAAGCCGGACCCTATCCGCGCCACCTCAGCGCAGACACCAGGCACCGTCCCTCTCCCCTGATACCGGTGCGCATCCGGGCTTCCGATGAGAGGGCAAGGACAGGATAAGGGAGGTTCGGGAGCGGTGGATAAGTTTTCTATGCCGCCGAGGCCAGCCGTTCGCCGGCGATGCGGTAGGAGATCGCTTCGGCGACATGGATGCGGCCGGTCTGGGCCGCGCCGTCGAGATCGGCCAGCGTACGCGCGACCTTCATGATGCGGTGATAGGCGCGGGCGGAGAATTTCATCTGGTCCGCCGCGTCGCTCAGCAATTGCATCCCGCCGGTATCGACATCGGCGACCTGTTCGATCAGCGCCGTCGGACAATGGGCGTTGGTGGTGACGCCCTCGACACCCAGCATCGCATAGCGCTCGGTCTGGACCGTACGCGCAGCGGCAACCCTTTTAGCCACGCCGGCGCTGGGCTCGCCCGGGCGCGAGCGAATCAGGTCGCCCGGCATCACGGCGGGCACCTCGACGCGCAGATCGATGCGGTCCATCAGCGGACCGGAAATGCGCGCCTGATAATCGGACCGGCAGCGCGGCCCGCGCGTGCAGCTGTGACCCGGCTCACCGGCCATGCCGCAACGGCACGGGTTCATCGCCGCGACCAGCTGGATTCGCGCCGGGTAGGAAACGCGGTGGTTGGCGCGGGCGATGACGCATTCGCCGGTTTCCAGCGGCTGGCGCAACGCATCCAGCGCCTGCGGGGTGAATTCGGGAAACTCGTCGAGGAACAGCACGCCATTATGGGCGAGCGACACCTCGCCCGGCTTCACGCGAAGACCGCCGCCGACCATCGCCGCCATCGAGGCGGAGTGATGCGGCGCGCGGAAAGGACGCCGGTCGGAAAGCTTGCCGCCGGCAAGCTGGCCGGCAATCGAGGCGATCATCGAGACATCGAGCAGTTCGGCCGGGGTGAGCGGTGGCAGGATCGACGGCAGGCGCTGCGCCAGCATCGACTTGCCGGAGCCGGGCGGGCCGACCATCAGGAGATTGTGGCCGCCGGCGGCGGCGACCTCGAGCGCGCGCTTGGCGGTCTCCTGTCCCTTGATGTCGGCAAGGTCGGGCAGGTTGGCCACCGCCTCGCGCCGCGCGGGCTGCGGGCGCGACAGGACCTGCGTGCCGCGAAAATGATTGGCGAGCGAGATCAGGCTCGCGGGCGCGACGATGTCGGTATCCTCGCCGGCCCAGGCCGCTTCCGGGCCGCACTCTTTCGGGCAGATCAGGCCCTTCGCTAACGCATTGGCGGCGATCGCCGCCGGCAGCACGCCTGCGACCGGCGCGATGGTGCCGTCGAGCGACAATTCGCCGAGCACGACATAGGAGGCGAGCGCATCGGCCGGCACGGCGCCGAGCGCGGCCATCAGGCCGAGCGCGATCGGCAGGTCGAAATGCGAGCCTTCCTTGGGCAGGTCGGCGGGGGCCAGATTGACGGTGACCTTCTTCGGCGGCATCGACAGGCCCGACGCATGCAGCGCCGACTGGACGCGCTCGCGGCTCTCGGCCACCGCCTTGTCGGGCAGGCCGACGATATGCATGTTCATCTTGCCGGGCGAAACCATGACCTGGACATCGACCGGCACGGCCTCGATGCCCTCAAACGCAACCGTGGAAATGCGCGATACCATGAGCCCGCTCCCCGCTGAACGAGGGTATTAAGACTCAAAAACCGGAACAAGACAAGAACAAATTTGCAACCTGTGCACGCATTGCGTGCCTGCAGGTTGTATCCGGTTGCAGCGGCGGAACAAATCGTTAAGACGAAGCCGCCTCAGCGCTTCGCCTCGACCGCGTCCCAGAACAGCGCTGCGATGTCGGCGCCGCCGAATTTCTTCACCTCGCGGATGCCGGTCGGCGAAGTCACGTTGATCTCCGTCATCAGGCCACCGATCACGTCGATGCCGACCAGGGTGAAGCCACGCTCCTTCAGGGACGGGCCGATGCGGGCGCAAATCTCGCGCTCGCGATCGGTCATCTCGGTCGCCAGCGCCTTGCCGCCGACATGCATGTTGGAACGGGCGTCGCTTTCGTCCGGCACGCGGTTGATGGCGCCGACCGGCTCGCCGTCGATCAGGATAATGCGCTTGTCGCCGCCGCGCACGTCGTCGAGATAGCGCTGGACGATGATCGGCTCGCGGGTGAGCTGGCCGAACATCTCCATCAGCGAGGTCAGGTTGCGGTCGCCGTCGCGCAGGTGGAATACGCCGGCGCCGCCGTTGCCGTAGATGGGTTTCAGGATGATATCGCCGAACTCGCGGCGGAACGCCCAGATTTCCTCGATGTCCTTGGTGATCATGGTTTCCGGCATCAGGTCCGGGAACTCGGTGACGAAGATCTTCTCCGGCGAGTTGCGCACCCAGGCCGGATCGTTGACGACCAGCGTATCGGGATGGATGCGCTCGAGCAGATGCGTCGTCGTGATGTAGTTCATGTCGAAGGGCGGATCCTGGCGCAGCAGCACCACGTCCATTTCCGACAGATCGGTGCGCGCGGCATGGCCGAGACCGAAATGCTCGCCCTGAACGTCGCGCACGGTGAGCGGCTCGATGCGGGCGAAGATGCGGCCGTCGCGCATGGTCAGGCGGTCGGGCGTATAGTGGTAGAGTTCATGACCGCGCGCCTGCGCCTCTAGGCACAGCGCAAAGGTGGTATCGCCGTCAATCCGTATGGTGGAGATGTGGTCCATCTGGACCGCGATCTTGAGAGCCATGTGTTCCGTCCCGTTTGAGCCGACCGTCTAAGTGGCGGCATCGGGCGGGAAAATCAATCGGGCAACCGCAGGAAGGGGCCCGCAAAAGGAAGAAAGCGCCGGAAGGGCTAGGACCGGCGCTTTCAATCCGATCGCAATGGGGGTAGCGATCAGAAACTGCGCGAGAAGCCGAGACGAACGGCGTGGACGCGGTTGGTGTGCGACGTCTCGGCGTTGATACCGGCGAAGGGGCCGATGATGCTGGTTTCGCCGTAGTCGGTGTAGCGGTACTCCGAGCGGACGCGCCAGTCGTTGCCGAGCGCGTATTCGGCGCCGACGCCTGCGGTCCATCCGAGTGTCGACTGCGAACCGGAGAAAACGGAAGCGCCTGCCTCGAGCGCGTCCATCTCGACGGAGGCGAAAGCAAGACCGGCCGTCGCGTAACCGAGAAAACGTCCCTGAGCGACACCGGCGCGGCCACGCACGGAGCCGGCCCAGTTGATCCGTTTCGTCACGGAATCGCCGCCACCGATATCAAATGCGCCATCGATATTGGCGTATTCGAAATCGGCTTCCGCACCGTAGACGACCGCGCCTGCCTGCACATTGGTACCGATATGAACACCGCCGACAAAACCGGTTGTGTCGTAGCCAAACGGTCCGATGGCAATGCCAGTGGTGGTCTCGATTACGTCTGTATCGTCGGAACCCCGGCCATAGCCGAACTGGACGCCGGCATAGGCGCCTGACCAGTCATAGGCGGGGGCGGAAACATAAGCATCATAGTCGGCAGCGAGAGCCGTAGCGGGGCTCAGGAAGGAGGCAACGAGAGCCGTGGCAAGCAGTGTCGATCGCATGGGATCCGGTCCTTTTCGTGAACGGTTCGGGAGTCGAACAATGTCCCTTCCCTAGTCTGCTTCACGGGGTGCGATCATCATCCACGCGGATGAAGAGAAAGGCGGAAAATGAGGGCGTTGCCGAACCGTAACGGAGCCGATCAGCCGGCGATGTTGACGACGTGCACCGGCCAGCGGCGCGGCAGCACGGCAACGAGGTCGAAGCGGAGCGACAGGCGGGCGTAGTCCGGCTGGCGGGCGAGCCACAGATCGGCTGCGGCTTCGATGCGCCGCAGCGCATGGGGCGTGACCGCGTCCATCGCCTCCTCCAGCGTCGGGCGGGCCTTGACCTCGACAATGGCGACAAGATCGCCGCGCCTCGCGATCAGGTCGATCTCGCCGGAAGGCGTCCTGTAGCGACGGGCGAGGATGCGGAAACCTTTCAGGCGAAGCGCCCAGGCGGCGAGACGCTCGCCGCGATGACCGAGGCCGTAGGCGGCACGGCGCTTCTGTTTCGCCGGATCAGGAGCCTTCTTCATCCTTCAGCTCCAGCAGGCGGGCATAGAGATCGGATTTCGGCAGTCCCGTCACCTGGGCGGCCTCGCGGGCCGCTTTCGAGACGGAGAGGGACCGGAGCATGTCGCGCAGCAGGGCGTCGGTTTTCTCCGGCGTCCATTCGGTGTCGCCTTCGGGGGCGGGCGCGATCAGGATGGCGATCTCGCCCTTGATCGTTTCGGAAGCGAATTGTTCCTCGATTTCGCGGGCAGGTCCGGTGCGTATCGTTTCGAAACGCTTGGTCAGTTCGCGGGCGACCGAGACCGTACGGTCCGGGCCGAAGATGTCTTCAATGGCCTTGAGCGCCGCATGAAGGCGGTTCGGCGATTCGAAGGCGATCAGGGTGGAAGGCTCGTGTGCCAGCCCTGAAAGCCGGGTTCGGCGCGCGCCATCCTTTGCCGGTAAAAAGCCGATGAAACGGAAGTCGTCGCTCGGCAGGCCGGACGCGGCCAAGGCGGCCAGCGTCGCCGAGGCGCCGGGGATCGGGATCACACGGATGCCCTCCTCGCGCGCGGTCGCGACAAGGCGGAAACCGGGATCGGAGACGAGCGGCGTGCCGGCGTCGGAAACCAGCGCCACGGCTTTTCCCGCGTGAAGCTCCGCGATCAACTTGGGCCCGGCCGCATCGGCATTGTGCTCGTGATAGGCGACAGGTTTCGCGCGAATGCCGTAACGGTCGAGCAGGCGGCGAGTGACGCGGGTGTCTTCGCAGGCGAGTATGTCGCAGGCGGCCAGCGTCTCCAGCGCGCGGAGGGTGATGTCTCCCAGATTCCCGATCGGTGTGGCGACGATATAGAGGCCGGGCTCCAGCGGCGGCGCGGTCAGTTCGTGACCGCCGACGATGAAGGAACGGCCGCCGCTCATGCCGCCAGCTCCGCGACGAGGGCGTTGAGAACCAGGCGGCCTGCAGGCGTGGCGCGCAACCGGCTGTTCGATACCGGCTCGACCAGCTTCTCGGACTGCAGCATGGCGAGCCGCGCGGGATCGAAGGACCGGCCGGAGAGCGTCTCGTAGCGGGCGAGGTCGATGCCTTCGGTCAGCCGCAAGCCCATCAGCAGCATCTCGTCGCCCTGCGCCTCGGCGTCGAGGCTTTCCTGCTCGGCAATGCCATGGCCCTTTTCGATAACCTCTTCGGCCCATGTTTCCGGCACACGCCCGGCGATGGTGACACGCTTTTGCCCGCCGTCGACGGCAAAGCGGCCATGCGCGCCGGGGCCCGTGCCGGCATAATCGCCGTAGCGCCAGTAGGTGAGGTTGTGGCGCGATTCCGCTCCGGGCACGGCGTGGTTGGATATCTCGTAAGCCGGCAGCCCGAGTTCCGCGGTGACCTCGTTGGTCAGATCGTAGAGATCGGCGGCACGGTCGGGATCGGGGACCGGGATCTTGCCCGCTTCATGAAGCGCCTTGAACGGCGTGCCGTCCTCGATGGTGAGCTGATAGAGCGACAGATGGTCGGCGGCATGGCCTATGGCCGCGCGCAGTTCCGCTTCCCAGGCTTCCGGTGTCTGGCCGGGGCGGGCATAGATCAGGTCGAAGGAGAGGCGCGGGAAGGTCTCGCGCGCCATGTCGATGGCCTTCAGCGCTTCCTCCACGTTGTGCAGCCGGCCGAGGAATTTCAGGTCGGCGTCGTTGAGCGCCTGAACGCCCAGCGACAGCCGGTTGACGCCGGCGGCCCGGTAGCCGGCAAACCGCCCGGCATCCGCAGAAGACGGATTGGCCTCGAGCGTGATCTCGATGCCAGCCGGCAGGCCCCAAAGATCGTCGGCGGCTTCCAGCAACGCGCCGACGGTTTGCGGCTGCATCAGCGACGGCGTGCCGCCGCCGATGAAGACGGAGGTGACGTCGCGCGGGCCGGTCCAGCCCCGCATTGTCTCCATCTCGCGGCGAAAGGCCCCGACGAAACGGGGCTGGTCGATCGGCCGATGGCGGACATGGGAGTTGAAGTCGCAATAGGGGCACTTGGCCGCGCAGAAGGGCCAGTGGATGTAGATGCCGAAGCCCGGCGTGCCGTCGTCGCCATTTACCGGCGGCGCAACGGATCTATGCGACGCCAAGGCATTCATGGGCGAATTTCCTGAAAGCACGAGCGCGATGGGACAGGGCCTCGGCATCGCCCGGCTTCCAGCCGTGTTTCTGATCGGCGGTCATCTCGCCGAAGGTGACGTCGTAGCCCTCCGGCCTGAAAACAGGGTCATAGCCGAAGCCGAGCTTGCCGCGCGGCGGCCAGACCAGCGTGCCCTCGACCTCGCCGCGGAAATATTCGACATGACCGTCCGGAAAGGCGAGGCAGAGCACCGAGACGAAACGGGCCGTGCGGTCCTTCGGATCGGACGCACCGTTCGCCACCAGCTTCTCCTCGACATTGCGCATGGCCATGGCGAAGTCGCGGCCGCCATCGGGCAGTTCGGCCCAGTCGGCGGTGTGGACGCCCGGCTGGCCGTCCAGCGCATCGACGCAAAGGCCGCTGTCATCGGAAAGCGCGGGAAGGCCGGTCGCCTGCATCGCGGCGACGGCCTTGGTCCTGGCGTTTTCCTCGAAGGTCGTGCCGTGCTCCGGCGGCTCGGCAAGGCCCAGTTCGCCGGCCGAGGTCACCTCGAAGCCGAAGGGACCGATCAGGTCGCGCATCTCGGAAAGCTTGCCGTCATTATGGGTGGCGAGCACGAGCTTGCCGGGTTCGAGCTTGCGGGTCATTCCAGTCCCCAGAGTTTCGGTTCGGCTATTTCGAGGCTGTTGCCGTCGGGATCGCGGAAATAGATCGAGCGGGCGCCGTTCGGCCAGCGGAAATCGGCTTCGATTTCGACGCCCACGCCTTCCAAATGGCCCCGCCAGGCGTCCATGTCCACCGGTTTCGCCTTGAAACAGGCATGGCCCGGCCCCTGTGCGCCATGGGTCGGCACCGGCATGGCCGGATTGGACGGCGGCTGAAGCGTCTTTTCCGGCCTGAACAGCAGCAACACGCCCGTGCCGCAGGCAAAGAAAACATGGCGGCCGTCGACGCGGGCGATGCGTTCAAGCCCCATCACCTCGCCGTAGAAGCCCTCGGCGGCATCGAGATCGGCGACATAGAGCGCCGTCTCCAATATGCCGTCCGGGCGCAGCATGGCGGCTCAGGCTCCGACGGCCTGTTTCTGCAGTTCGACGATCTGTGCGATGGCCGCGTGCGCCTGATCGAACAGGGCATTGAACTCGTCGCGCGAGAAAGGCGCGCCCTCGCCGGTGCCCTGGATCTCGACGATGCCGCCGGAGCCGGTCATGACGAAATTGGCGTCGGTCTCGGCCTGCGAATCCTCGGCATAGTCGAGGTCGGTAACCGGCGTGCCCTGATAGACGCCGCAGGAAATGGCGGCGACGTGATCCTTCAGAACACGGGTCTTCGACGCCATCTGGCGCTGGTGCATCCAGTCAAGGCAGTCATGCAGGGCAATCCAGCCGCCGGTGATCGAGGCCGTGCGGGTGCCGCCATCGGCCTGGATGACGTCGCAGTCGATGGTGATCTGGCGCTCGCCGAGCGCCTCGAGATCGACCACGGCGCGCATGGAGCGGCCGATCAGGCGCTGGATTTCCAGCGTGCGGCCGCCCTGCTTGCCGGCGGATGCCTCGCGGCGCATGCGGTCGCCGGTCGAGCGCGGCAGCATGCCGTATTCGGCGGTTACCCAGCCACGGCCGGAATTGCGCATCCAGCCGGGCACGCGCTCCTCCAGGCTGGCGGTGCAAAGGACATGGGTGTCGCCGAACTTGACGAGGCAGGAGCCCTCGGCGTGTTTCGACACGCCGCGTTCGAAGGAGATGGTGCGCATCTGGTAGGGCATGCGCCCGGACGGTCTGGCCATGGGTAAACCTCACATTTCAGTCTGCCGGGGGTTCTAGAGGAATGACAAAGGCCTGCCTAGGACCAATATGTTTGTTTAAGGCCCGACGCATTATATACAGTAATTGAAACCAGAACGCCGATGACAACCATGCTGTCCAAGACCGATTTCAGTTCCGAGCTCGACGACCGGTCGCAGGAGATCTTCCGGCTGATCGTCGAAAGCTACCTGCAGGAAGGCGAGCCGCTGGGATCGCGCACGCTGTCGAAAAAGCTGCCGATGTCGCTTTCGCCGGCCTCGGTGCGCAACGTGATGAGCGACCTGGAAGCGCTCGGCCTGATCTACGCGCCGCATATTTCGGCCGGCCGGATGCCGACAGAACAGGGGCTGCGCTTCTTCGTCGACGCCTTCATGGACACCGGAGAGGTGAGCGACAGCGAGCGCGAGATGATCGAATCGCAGATCACCCGCGACGGGGCGCCGGACTCGATGGAAAAGTTGCTGACCGACGCCAGCCAGATGCTGTCCGGCGTTTCGCGCGGCGCGGGACTGGTGCTTGCCTCGAAGCGCGAGGGCATCCTGAAACACATCGAGTTCATCCGGCTGGAGGAAAACAAGGCGCTCGCCGTGCTGGTCTGGGAATCCGGCGACGTGGAAAACCGCGTGGTCGAATTGCCCGCCGGAACGACGGCGGCGCAGCTTGCAGAGGCCGCCAACTACATCAACCATCATGGCCGCGACCGCAGCCTATCCGAAGCGCGGCGGACCATCGAGGAACGCCAGGAAGCGCTGCGCTCGGAGGTGGACGCGGTGAGCGCCGACCTGATCGCGCGCGGGCTCGCCGTGTGGTCGGGATCGGAAACGGGCCAGCCGGCGCAACTGATCGTACGCGGGCGCGCCAATCTGATCGAGGACGTGCAGGACAAGGAGCAGATCGAGCGGCTGAAGCTGTTGTTCGACGAACTGGAGCGCAAGGACGAGATCGTGCGCATGCTCGATCTGACCGAGACCGGCTCCGGGGTGAAGATCTTCATCGGCTCGGAGAACCGGCTGTTCTCGCTGTCGGGATCGTCGCTCGTCGTCGCGCCCTACCGCGACTCCAACAGGCATGTCGTCGGCGCGATCGGCATCATCGGGCCGACGCGGCTGAACTATGCGCGTATCGTGCCGGTCGTCGACTATACAGCGCAGCTGATCGGCAAGCTGATGGAAAAGGGATAGGCTAATCCGCCTCTTGCCCTTGATTTTTAACGGCCAAACCTCGATATCGCCGTCAAACAATTTCCCTTGTGAATATGGATAGCATCCAGATGGCTGACGACAACAAGACGCCTGAAGAAACCGTGCGCAGCACGGCCAACCCGAAGGACCGCGAAGCGCTGAAACGCGCCGCCGACGAACTCCTGAAGAAAGGCGGCAAGGCGAAAGCGGACGAAAAATCGGCCTGGGCGAGCAGCGAAGCCGAGGACGGCACCTACGGGCCGGACGTGACCGCGGACGAGGAGGCCCTGGAGATCGAGGAAGAAATCTCCGCGATCCAGGCCGAAAACACCGACATGAAGGACAGGCTGCTCAGGCTTGCCGCCGACATGGAAAACCTGCGCCGGCGCACGTCGCGCGAAGTGCAGGATGCGCGCGCCTTCGCGATCTCCAAATTCGCCGCCGACATGCTGGGCGTGGCCGACAATTTGCGCCGCGCGCTCGACCATGTGACCGAGGAACAGCGTTCGGCTGCCGACGAAACGCTGAAGAACCTGCTCGACGGTGTCGAGCTGACCGAACGCGAGATGCACACGACGATGGAACGTCACGGCGTTTCCAAGCTGGAGCCGGAAGGCCAGAAATTCGATCCGAACTTCCACCAGGCGATGTTCGAAGTGCCCAATCCCGAGGTGCCGAACAACACGGTGGTGCAGGTGGTGCAGGCCGGCTACCAGATCGGCGGCCGGGTGCTGCGCCCGGCCATGGTCGGCGTCGCAAAGGGCGGCCCGAAGCAGCCGTCGGAAGCCGAGCCCGGCGCACCGAGCCCGGAAGCCGAAAAAGACGCGTAATCGGAAAGGGCCGCTGACGCTGAAGCGGCCCTTTTTCACATCAGCCTTTGATCAGACCGTCGTCGATCGCCGCCTGGCGCAATGACACCTGCGGGCGCGGCCCGACCTGCTGGATGACGATGGAAGCGGCAAGCGATCCCAGGCGGGCGCAATCCTCCAGCGAACGTCCCTGCGTGTAACCATAGAGGAAGCCGGCGGCATAAAGATCGCCGGCGCCGGTGGTGTCGACCAGATTGTCGATCTCATGCGCCGAGACGCTGGCGGTTTCGTGCCGGTTCATGGCGACCGAACCCTTCTCCGAGCGGGTGACGATGGCGAGCCGGCAATCGTGACGCATCGCTTCCACCGCGGTTTCGAAATCGGCCGTCTGGTAGAGCGACTTCGCCTCGTCCTCATTGGCGAAGACGATGTCGACCGTGCCGGAACGCATCAGGTCGAGAAACTCGTCGCGGTAGCGATCGACGCAGAACGGATCGGACAGCGTCATCGACATTTCGCGGCCGTTCGCATGGGCAATCTCCGCAGCCTTGCGGATGGCATCCTTGGCGCGCGGCGGATCCCACAGGTAGCCCTCGAAGAAGGTAACCTTCGAGGCGGCGACCTTGTCTTCCTCGATGTCCTCCGGACCGAGCTCGACGCAGGCGCCGAGATAGGTGTTCATCGAGCGCTCGCCGTCCGGCGTGACGAAGATCATCGAGCGCGCGGTCGGCGGCGAGCCGATCAGCGGATGGGTGTCGAAGGCAACGCCCTGGGCGCGGATATCGTGGCGATAGATACCGCCGAGATGATCGTCATTGACCTTGCCGAAAAAGGCTGCCGTACCGCCGAGGCTGGCGATGCCCGCCGCCGTGTTGCCGGCAGAGCCGCCGGAGGTTTCCACAGCCGGTCCCATGCGGTCGTAAAGCAGTTCGGCGCGGTCGGCGTCGATGAGGTTCATCGCGCCCTTGATGATCTCGTTGTCGTGCAGAAAATCGTCTTCGGCACGCGCGATAATGTCGACAATGGCGTTGCCGATGCACAGGACGTCGAATTCGGACATGGATCCCCCGGGAAGAAACGTTTCCGCGCGTTTAGCCTGTCGAAACCCGCTTGAGAAGGCGGGAGCGAAGAAAAGCCGCATCTTGAGATTCAAAGCGGGGATCGCCATCTCACCGACATGATCTACTCATCCGCCGTCATGGCGCTGCGCTCGCTGACCGACCCGGGCATGCGCCAAACCCTCTGGAAAACGCTCGGGCTGACGATCCTGGCTCTGATCGCGGCGTGGTTCGCGATCTCGCAGGGCTTCACGCATCTGGCGATTCCGTGGGTGTCCGATTTCTTCCAGCTCGATTTCCAGCTGCCGCAGTGGACCGGCTGGGTCTCGTTCTTCGCGCTGATGGCCGCCGGCGTGGGGCTTGCCGCCGTGCTCGCTTTCCTGATCGGACCGGTCAGCGCACTGATCGCCGGCATCTTTCTCGACGACGCCGCGGAAAGCCTGGAAAAGACCTACTACCCCGACGATCCGCCCGGCACGGCGATGCCGATCGGCGAGGGTATCTGGCTGGCGGTCAAGTTCACCGGCGTGGTCATCCTCGGCAATATCGTGGCGCTGATCCTGCTGCTGGTGCCGGGCATCAACCTGATCGCTTTCTTCGTGGTCAACGGCTACCTGCTCGGGCGCGAATTCTTCGAGTTCGCCGCGCGGCGCTTCGGTTCGGAAGATTATGCAAGGATGCTGCGCTCGAAAAACGCCGGCACGATATTCGGAGCGGGCCTCGTCATTGCCGGCTTCATGGCGGTGCCGATCCTCAACATCCTGACGCCGCTGTTCGGCGCGGCGCTGATGGTGCATCTGCACAAGGCGATCGCCGAGCGGCAGCCGGCGTCAAACAGGGCGACCGCCTGACCGCCTACCCGATTTCCTGCGGCGGCAGTTCGACCAGCGGCGCGGGGATGTCGCAGGTCTTTTCCTTCGACTTGCAGATATCGGCGATAACGCAGGCCTCGCAATCGGGCTTGCGCGCCTTGCAGCAATAACGCCCGTGCAGGATCAGCCAGTGGTGGGCGTGATAGAGATATTCTTCCGGGATCACCCGCATCAGGCCTTCCTCCACCTCGTCGGGCGTCTTGCCCGGTGCGAGGCCGATGCGGTTGGCGATGCGGAAGATGTGGGTATCGACGGCCATGGTCGGGACGCCGAAGGCCATCGACATGACCACATTGGCGGTCTTGCGGCCGACGCCCGGCAGGGTGACCAGCTCCTCGCGGGTGCGCGGCACTTCGCCGCCGAACTCATCGACAAGCTTCTGCGACAAGGCGATCACATTCTTCGCCTTGTTTCGCCACAGGCCGATGGTGCGTATGTAGTCGCCGACCTTCTCCTCGCCGAGCGCCAGCATCTTTTGCGGCGTGTCGGCGACCTTGAAAAGTTCTTTCGTCGCCTTGTTCACGCCGGCATCGGTCGCCTGCGCCGAAAGCGCCACGGCGACGACCAGCGTGTAAGGATTGACGTGGGCGAGTTCGCCCTTCGGTTCCGGACGCTGGTCCGAAAACCGGCGAAAGATCTCGTGCAGCTCTTCCTTCGTGTATTTCGTGCGCGGCAAGCGCTTCCTGCGCGGCTTCGCTTTGGCGCCGGAAGACACTGCGGCAATTTTGGGCTTTGGATTCTCCATCCGTCCCCTATAAATATCCATCATGGCCGAGACAACGCATGAACACGGTGCGCCGGAAGACCACGCCGAAAAGCCGCTTTTCGACGCGCTTCTGACGCCGCACCGCTCGCTTTCGAAGAACGGGTTCACGATCCTGATGATCCTGACCGGCGGCGTGCTGTTCGTGCAGGGCTTCTTCTTCTTCGTCACCGGCGCATGGCCGATCGTCACATTCCTCGGCGCCGATTTGCTGGCGATCTTCGTCGCCTTCAAGCTGAACTACCGGGCGGCGCGGGCACATGAGGAAGTACGCGTCTCGCGGCAGGAACTGCTGATCCGCAAGGTCAATCCGGCGGGCCGGGCAACCGACCACCGCTACAACCCGTTCTGGGCGCGCTTCCAGGTCGAGCGCGATCAGGAGATCGGCATCACCGCGATGCGGGTGACCGGCGAGGGGCGGACGACGCCGGTCGGCGCGTTCCTCAATCCCGATGACCGCGAAACCTTCGCCGACGCCTTCACCCACGCGCTGGCGACGGCAAGACGCTAATCTTTCCGTCAAGAAACGGGTGGCGAGCCGTACCACATCATGATGAAGTCCCGGCAGACGAGGATTTCGCCATGAACGCCCTGACCCAGCCGCAAACCGTCCTGACCGACGAGATCACTTCCGGCGCAGACTACCAGATCGTGCGCAAGGTGATCGAATCCATTTCGGAGAATTACCGCGACCAGCCATCGCTGGAAGAACTCGCCGCTGCCGTCAATATGGAGCCGACGGCGCTGCAGAAGCTGTTCACGCGCTGGGCGGGGCTGTCGCCGAAGGGCTTTCTGCAGGCGGTGACGCTCGATCATGCGCGCCGACTGCTCGCCAGCGACCTGCCGCTGCTCGACACGGCCTACGAGGTCGGGCTTTCCGGGCCGGGCCGACTGCACGACCTGTTCGTGACGCATGAGGCGATGTCGCCTGGCGAGTTCAAGGCGAAGGGCGAGGGCCTGACCATGCGCTACGGCTTCCATGTCTGCCCGTTCGGGCTGGCGCTGGTGATGGTCACCGACCGCGGGCTCGCCGGGCTTGCCTTCTGCGACCCGGGCGGCGAGCGCGAGGCGCTGGACGACATGTGCGGCCGCTGGCCGAAGGCGGCCTATATCGAGGACATGGCGGCGACCGGCCCCTATGCGGCGCGGATCTTCGATCCAGCCAGCTGGCAAGCCGACAGGCCGCTCAAGGTCGTGCTGATCGGCACGGATTTTCAGGTGTCGGTGTGGAATGCGCTGCTGCAGATCCCGATGGGCAAGGCGCTGGCCTATTCCGATATCGCCACGAAGATCGGCCGACCCGACGCGCCGCGCGCCGTCGGTGCGGCGGTCGGCGCCAATCCGATCTCCTTCGTGGTGCCGTGCCACCGCGCGGTCGGCAAGTCCGGCGCGCTGACCGGCTATCACTGGGGACTGACGCGCAAACGGGCGATCCTCGGCTGGGAAGCCGGGCAGCTTTGCGACTGCTGAAACTAGCCCGCGATCAGGCGAATGCCGGCATAGCCGAAGACAGCGGCGAGCGCGCCCTCGATGTAACGGCGCAACTTCAGATACTGACGCATCATCACCCGGCTGGCGAAAACCAGCGCATAGCCCTGGAAGACGACGATGCCCAGAAGAAAGCAACCGGCCAGCGTGATCGCCATTACCGCGCCATTACCGCCATCGGACTGTGTGATGCCGACGATGGCGATCCAGGCAAGAACCGCTTTCGGGTTGGTCAGATGCAACAGCGCGCCGCGCCGGTATTGCTGCGCGAGCGACACATCCCCGGGCGCCGGCAGGGCGCGGGTTTCGGCCGTTAGCATCGAGCGGAGCGACTTGAACGCGAGCCACAAAAGATAGAGCCCGCCGCCGACTTTCAGGACAACGAAGCCGAAGGCAAAGGCCTGCAGCCATGCGCTCAGTCCGATGGCGGCAAGAAGCGCCCATGTCATGGAGCCGGTCAGAACGCCGGCGGCAAAGACCATGCCTGCCTTCCGGCCAGCCGTCATCGAGGTCGCCATGATGCCGAGAACCGCCGGTCCCGGGCTTGCGGTCGCAATGACGAAGGCCGTGAAGGCCAGCGTCATGTGCGGCCAGTGCAACTGCAGCTGGGCGAGCAGGCCGTCCACGCCGCCCGGCCCTCAGTGCGCGCCGGACATGTCGCCGAGGACTTCCTTCGAGGCGACTGTGGAATCCGGGTTCAGCCTGTAGACCATCGGCACACCGGTCGCGAGATTGAGCCTGGTGATGGAATCCGTGTCCATGCGGTCGAGAATCATCACCAGCGCGCGCAGCGAATTGCCGTGAGCGGCGACCAGCACCTTCTCGCCGCGCAGCACGCGCGGCAGGATCTCGGTCATGTAATAGGGCCAGACGCGGGCGCCGGTGTCCTTCAGGCTCTCGCCATCATCGCCGGGCGGCGGCACGTCGTAGGAACGGCGCCAGATGTGAACCTGCTCCTCGCCCCACCTGGCGCGGGCGTCGTCCTTGTTGAGGCCGGCGAGATCGCCATAGTTGCGCTCGTTGAGCGCCTGGTCGTGGATCGTCTCAAGATCCGGCTGGCCGATGCCGTCGAGGATGATCTGGCAGGTCTTTTCGGCACGCTTCAGGACCGAGGTGAAGGCGATATCGAACTTGATGCCGTAATCCTTCAGCGCCCGGGCGCCCTGCTCGGCTTCCCGGATGCCAAGCTCGGTCAGGCCCGGATCGCGCCAGCCGGTGAAAAGATTCTGCTTGTTCCACTCGCTCTGGCCGTGACGGACAAGAACCATGGTGCCGGACATGAGTAACTCCTTCGGTCGAATTGGTCTGTGCTAGCCGTCGAGGCCCAGCACGTCATGCATGGAATAAAGGCCGGGCGCGCGGCCCTTGGCCCAGAGCGCGGCCCTGATCGCGCCGCGGGCGAAAATCATCCGGTCCTCGGCATGGTGAGACAACGTCACCCGCTCTCCGGGACCGGCAAGAATCACCGAATGATCGCCGACGACCGAACCGCCGCGCAGGGTGGCGAAACCGATCGAGCCGGCCTCGCGGGCGCCGGTATGGCCATCGCGCACGCGTACGGAGTTGTCCTCCAGCCCGATCCCGCGGCCCTTCGCCGCCGCCTCGCCGAGCAATAAGGCGGTGCCGGACGGTGCGTCGACCTTGTGGCGGTGATGCATTTCGAGGACCTCGATGTCCCAGTCGGCGGCTTCCAGCGCCCTTGCAGCCTGTTCGACGAGGACAGAAAGCAGGATCACGCCCATCGACATGTTGCCGGACCTGACGATGGCGGTCTTTGCAGCTGCGGCGGCGATGGCCTTGCCGTCATCCGCCGACAGGCCGGTTGTGCCGATCACATGGGCGATGCCGCGGGCGGCGGCATGTTCGGCGACGGCGACGGTGGCGGCCGGCGCGGTGAAATCGAGAATCGCGTCGGCATTGGCAAAGGCCGCGTCCATGGTGTCGGCAACGGCGATGCCGTTCGCCTCCAGCCCGGCAAGCGTGCCGCAATCGGCGCCGACCTGCGGCGACCCCTCGCGCTCCAGCGCGCCGGCAAGCTCGGCGTTCCCGTTTTCGGCAATGGCGCGGATCAGGTTGCGGCCCATGCGGCCTCCGGCGCCAACAACCGCGATGCGTATCCTGTCCATTTCCCTATCCCGTCTGCTTCACTTTCGTTTCGCCCCGGCCGTCGAGCAGGTTGGGGGCGCGCTCACCCTGCAACTTGTAGAAGCGCGCATAGATACCGCCCTTCCTGCCGATCAGCGAGGCATGGGTGCCTTCCTCGACGACGCGGCCCGCCTCCATGACGATGATCTTGTCCGCATCGACCACTGTGGACAGCCGGTGAGCAATGACAATCGTGGTGCGGCCCTGCATGACCTTTTCCAACGCGTCCTGCACCAGCTTTTCGGAATCGTTGTCGAGCGCCGAAGTCGCCTCGTCGAGCAGCAGGATCGGCGCGTTGCGCACGATGGCGCGGGCGATCGACACGCGCTGACGCTGGCCGCCGGAAAGCGTAACACCGTTTTCGCCGACCGGCGTGTCGTAACCCTGCGGCTGGGCGAGGATGAAATCCTCGGCATTGGCGAGACGGGCGGCTTCCTCGATCTCGGCATCGGTGGCATCGGGACGTCCGTAGCGAATGTTGTCGCGGATCGATCCTTCGAACAGATAGGGCTGCTGCGAAACATAGGCGACGGCGCCGCGCAGCGATGCCTTGGTTACCTGGCCGATATCCTGCCCGTCGACGGTGATGGCGCCGGATTGCGGATCGTAAAAGCGCTGCAGCAGCGAAATCACGGTCGACTTTCCGGCGCCGGACGCGCCGACGATCGCCGTCGTCTTTCCGGCCTCGGCGACAAAGGCGAGCTCGTGCAGCACCCGGCCGCCGGTCGGATAGGCGAAGTCGACGCGGTCGAACTCGATGCGGCCGGCGGAAACGGCCAGCGGCACTGCGCCGGTGACATCACTCTGCTTCACTTCCATGTCGAGCAGTTCATAGATCATGCGCGCATTGACCATGGCGCGCTCGAGCGTGACCTGCAGGCGGGCGAGTCGCTTGGCCGGTTCGTAGGCGAGCATCAGGGCGGCGATGAAGGCAAGGGTCGAGCCCGGCGGCTCGTCGATTACGATGGCCCGGTAACCGCCATAGGCGATGACGCCGGCGATGGCGATGCCGGCCAGGATGTCGGACAATGGTGTGATGCGCTCGGAAATGCCAACGAGGCGATTGTTGCGTTCGCGCGCCTGCTCGATCAGCCGGCCGACGCGGGCGGTCAGCTGGTCTTCCATGGTGAAGGCCTTGACCACGGTGATGCCCTGGGCAACCTCCTGCATGGAGCCGACGACATGCGAGTTCAGCAGGACCGTGTCTCGCACGACGCTGCGGATGCGGCGCGAAATATATGCGACCGAAAGGACCAGCGGCGGCGCGATCAGCAACGAGACCAGAGAAAGCAACCAGTCCTGCGACACCATAACGGCGACAAGGCCGACCAGCGACAGCAGATCGCGGGCCAGCGAGGTGACGGTCAGGTTGAGAACATCGCGGATGGCGCCGATGTTCTGATTGATGCGCGCGGCAAGCTGGCCGGAGCGCGATTCCGCGAAGAAATCGACGCCGAGCGACATCAGCTTTTCGAAGACGCGCTTCTGGTAGCGGGCGACGATGTCGTTGCCGACACGCGCCAGCAACAACGACTGGAAATAGGTGGCGACGCCGCGGATCAGGAAAGCGGCGAAGACCGCGATGCAGATCAGGACGATCAGGTCCTCGCGCCGGTTGACGAAGATCTCGTCGATAACGTCCTTGAGGATCCAGGCGGAAAACGCCGTCGTTGCCGAGATCAGCACGAGACAGACGATGGCGATCGCATAGGTGCCGACGTAGTCGCGGCCGTTTTCCGCGATTACGCGCTTCAGCAGGGAGAAAACACTCTCCGCCGTCTCCAGTGCGTTCCTGTGATCTCCGTTCAACGGCTTTTCCGTGTCATGCGGTCTCGAAATCGCGCGAGCTATACATGACGCATCTGCGAAATGATACCGGTCAGATGACCGAATCGAGCGCGCCGGATCAGGTCTCGCGCCACCAGCGGCCGGTGGTATCGACGCCGAAGCGACCGGGCATGCGGGCATAGGCCGACAGCCCCTCGAGCGGCGCCTGGTCATGCATGATGACATAGACAGGCGTCTGTTCAAGCAGGTTGCGGTGCGGCTCCTTGTTGTCGAAGGCGGCGCGGAAGCGCGTCTCGTCAAGCACGGACAGCACCTTCTGGGTGATGCCGCCGGTCAGGTAGATGCCGCCGCGCGCCATGAAGACCAGCGCCATGTCGCCGGCGACACGGGCAAGATATTCGAGGAACAGCTGCACCGTTTCGACCGCCACCGTGTCCGATCCGTCAAAGGATGCGGAGGTGATATCCTCCGGCCGCGACAGCGTCGCTGGCCGGCCATCGGCTTTGGCAATCGCCTGGTAGAGATTGACCATGCCGCGGCCGCACAGGATCTGCTCGCCGGACACGCGCCCGCCGATCGTCTCGAGATGCGGAAAGACCGCATAATCGCGCTCGGTACGCGGCCCGAGATCGACGTGACCGCCCTCGCCGGCCACCGGAATCCAGCTGTTGGAGCCATGCACGATGCCGGCGACGCCCAGCCCGGTGCCGGGGCCGATGACGACGCGGTTGGCGCTTTCGATACGGGTGCCGCCACCGACAGGCTGAAGATGCTCTTCGTCTAGCGCGACCACGGCCAGTGCCTGGGCCTCGTAGTCGTTCATCACCATGACGTCGGTAAAGCCGAGATCCGAGATCAGGCGGCGTGGGCGCACGATCCAGTCGCAGTTGGTCAGGTCGATTTCGTCGCCGTCGATCGGCCCGGCAACGGCGAGGACTGCCGATTGCGGAATGATCGAGGTCTTGTCGAGCACGACCTGCTGGATCGCCATGTCGAGCGTCTCGTATTCCGCGGTCTTGATGGAGGGAAAACGCTTCGGCTCGGCGTTGGAATCCACGACGATGGCGAAACGCGCATTGGTGCCGCCGATGTCGGCAATCAGCACGGGAAACGGCAACCGCATTTCGGTTTCCGAACGGCCGGTGGGCATGATCATGCTCTCCTTGCGACATGGCCGCCAGCGGCCCGGGTTTCGCGTTCCGGTCCTGTCGGCCGGTGCCGCCCGCTGGTCTGCCATGTCCGATTAAATCGTTTGAACCCGATTAATCCAAAAGTCGAAGCGATAAAAGGCGAAATCGACCCGGAACGCTAATTCGGACGCTGTGCCGGCACCGGCACGATCACGGGAAGACGCGATGCGGCCAGCCTGCGCGGCGCGGCGACCGGCACGGCACTGGCGCGCGCACGGGCAGGGTCGTAGCCGCCAGTATAGGTGACCAGCGATTCATCGGCCGGCGCGGGCTCGGACAGCACCTTCGTGCAGGCATCGGGCAGGTCGGCCAGCGTGACCGCGCGCTTCTTGACGGGTTTCTTGCCAGGCTTCGGCTTTGCCGGCGCCCAGGGTTCGGAAGTAAACCACCAGTCGAGCGACTTGTCGCAGCCATTGCCCGAGCCGGTCGATTTCTGCGGCTCGCAGCCGGGCGAGCCCTCCGGGCAGAACATGCGGATGTGGAAATGGTAGTGATGGCCGTAATACGGCCGCAGCTTGTTCATCCAGCCGTCATTGGCGCGCGAGGCGCCATATCTCTCGCACATCGCCTTCTTGATGCCGGGATGGATGAAGATGCGCTGGACCTCCGGATAGGAAGCAGCACGGGCGATCACGGCGGCGTGGGCCGCAGTGAACTTTTTCGGATCGACGTAAAGCGATTTCTTCTTGAGCATGGAGACCGCAGAAATGTTGGCGCGCTCGGCGACCGACAGGCGGCGGTCCGGCATCGGCGTCAGCCAGATATCGGCGTCGAGGCCGACCTGATGCGAGGCGTGGCCGGACAGCATCGGCCCGCCGCGCGGCTGGGCGATGTCGCCGACCAGCAGGCCCGGCCAGCCGTCCTGCACCGCCTCGCGCGACAGGCGCTGCAACAGCGCGATCATTTTCGGGTGACCCCAGCGGCGGTTGCGCTCCAGGCGCATGGCCTGCCATGTCGGCCCGTCGACCGGCATGGCGACGGCGCCGGAAATGCAGCCCTTGGAATAAAAACCGTGCGATTGCGGCTCGGCGACCGAGGGAAGCGGCATGCGGCCGAACAGCTCCTTGGCCGCGGTCTCGGCGGCGGCGGGCGCGGCAAATGCCGTCACGGCCATTGCGGCGGCCACAAGCAGATTATGAGATCTCTTCAACGTCATTGGCTTTCGCCTTATCGGCTGTTCATTCGAGTGTAATCCGATTAGTCCCGCCGACCAAGTGGCGGAACGGGCATGCCGGCCGCGTCACGGGCGCACACGGTAGATCACAAGCGGCTCGCCAATCGTCGTCTCGACGGGTTCCAGCCAGGAGGGCACGTGGTCCGAGCGCAGCGCCGCCTGAAACCCGTCCGGCGCGGCACGCATGAAGTCGTTGGCGTCGGCGGCGTTGATGCAGTCGGCGATCAGCGTCACGCCCTCGTTGCGCAGCATGGCATGCGCTTCCTGCGGCGCCGCCAGCATCGTCTCGATCAGAAACAGATTGCCTGCCGCATTGCGGTGATAAGGCCCGGCGATTGCACGGTGCGGCGTATAAAGCAGAAGCGATGCGCCGATATCGGTTGCACCGAGGACGACGCCCTCCGGCGCGGCGGCAAGCGGTGCGTAAAGGTCGGCGGTATAGCAATAATCTCGCGGCGAAGCGGCATTGACCTTCTCCTGCAGCGTCGGCCCTGCCGAAAAAAGGCTGGCGGCCTGCGCCCCGGCAATCCACCAGAGCAGGTTGATTGAAATCGCCCATGCGCCCGCGAGGCGAAAGGACTGGATCAATCCGCGCCTTTCCGGCATCGCCGCGCGCAACCGGCCAAGCCAGAAACCCATCGGCAAAACAGCGAAAGCGGCGGCAAATGTAAAGCCGCGCTGCTGCCACGCGGTGACCGCGAGGCCCATCGCCAGAAAGGCGGCGAAGACGACAGCCTGACCGCGCGGCAATCCACGGCCTGTCACCGCGCCATAAAGGGAAATCACGAAAGCGACCGTAGCCATGCCGTAAAGCCCGAGGACCGCGAAGGGATCACTGCGCAGGATGTCGGCCAGCGAGCGGGTCTCGACGACGCCTTCGAGCCAGAATTCGCGCAGGCGCGCATCGAGAGACGCGAGCGGATTTTCGAGGCAATGCGGGAACAGAAGCGCGACGACCGCGCCGAAAACCGCCGCCAGCGCGACGATCGCGCCGGCGCGGAACACCAATCCGCGAGGAAAGGCGGTTACGGCGACAAGGCCGAGGCCGCCGGTCATGCCGGCGACGAGATGGAAGGAAGAATAGGCGTCGCAGGCATCGTAGGCCCAGTTACCCGGCGCCACCGTTGCCAGGAAGATCGCGGCCGCGGAAAGCGCAACGGAAGCGCCGAAGGCGCGCGCTTGCGCGGCGGTCGCCGGCCCGACCACATAGCCGAGCGCGACCAGCGCGCCGGCCACCGCGACATAAGGCAGGACCTCCATGCCGATCGCCAGCATGACGACGACGACGAGCCCGGCAAAGGCATGGGCCGCGACCGGGCGACTTCCCGGTAAAAGAAGCGCCAGCAACCACAGCACCAGCGCCACCTGGATATTGTGATGGTCGAGCGAACCGGGCGCGAAGACGCCGATGGTCCACATGGCGATCGCGCCGATGACGGCAACAGGCAGGCGGAAGGCCGCGTTGCCGGTGCGGGCGCAAGCGGTCATCAACGCCATCAACGCGAAGAACAATGTCAGCGCCGGCCAGAGAATGCGGGCGAGCCATTCGCCGGACGCGGCGTCGCCGGTCAACCACGTTCCCGCAGCGACAATGGCGGCGATCGGCGCGTCGACCAGGCGCGACCAGTGCATCAACGTGCCGCCTTCGAGACCGAGGCGGTATTGCGTCAGGTCGAACCAGTGCTGGCCGGCGAGAAGATCGCGCACCTCGACAAGACGAACCAGATTGTCGGAATTGGGGATGCCCGGTCCATCGAGGCCCGGCAGGCCGATGGCGGTGACGAAGGCCGTGCCGGCCAGTGCGAGCAATACCGGTTCGTAACGGAACGACGGCGGCGCGGCGCGCCCGGCGGTCTCGCTCGGCTCGGAAAGGACGGTCATCTTCAGGCAATCCGCGGCAAATCGTGTTGCGCTAAACCTAAACTTAACCGGATCAAGAAAAGGTAAAGCAAACCACCTGCGAGCTTCTGACCATGCCTGCACAGACGCCAATCGACGCGCTCGACATCGCGGTCATCCTGCCCTGCTACAATGAGGGGCTGACCATCGGCGAGGTCGTCAAACGGTTCCGCGAGACGCTTCCCGGCGCGCGGATCTTCGTTTTCGACAACAATTCAACCGACAATACGGCGATCATGGCGCGACTGGCAGGCGCGACCGTCGTGCGCGAAAGGCGGCAGGGCAAGGGCCATGTCGTGCGGCGCATGTTCGCCGACATCGAGGCCGATCTCTACATCATGGCCGATGGCGATGGCACTTACGCCCCGGAAGACGCGCCGCAGCTGATCGCGACGCTGTTGAGCGAGAAGGTCGACATGGTAGTCGGCATCCGTTCCGGCGTGAAGGACGATGCGGGCCGCACCGGCCATGCCTTCGGCAACCGTATCTTCAACTCGTTGTACCAGTACATCTTCGGCAAGGACTTCACCGACATCCTGTCGGGATACCGCGTGTTCACCCGGCGTTACGTGAAAAGCTTCCCGGCGATCTCGCACGGTTTCGAGATCGAGACGGAAATGTCGGTGCATGCCGGCCAGCTGAAGCTGCCGGTCGCCGAGGTCGAGCTCGATTACGGACGCCGGCCCGAAGGCTCGGATTCGAAGCTGTCGACCTTCCGCGACGGATTGAAGATCCTGATGATGTTCGCCCGGCTGATGAAGGAAACCCAGCCGTTCCGCTTCTTTACCATCATCGCCGGCACGCTGTTTGCCGCGAGCGTCTTCTTCATGATCCCGCCGGTCTACGAATATCTGACCACCGGGCTGGTCAACCGTGTGCCGACCTGGATCGGCGCCATCGGCCTGCTGACGCTGTCGATGCTGATGCTGGTGACCGGTCTGGTGCTCGACTCGGTGGCTGCCGGCCGCGTCGAACAGATGCGCATGGCCTATCTGAACCTGCCGCCGCATCGCGGCGAAATGCGGCCGGCGACAGCGCGCAAAACCCGTCGACGCGAAGAGCCGAAACGTGTATCCAGCCCGGCGAAGGCTAAACGCAAGAAACAGGCGGAACCAGCCGCCTGAGGCTGACATGCGCGACATCTTTTCCAGAAAGTTCATTCTGCGACTGGCGAGCTTCGCCGTCGCGGGCGGCACAGGCTTCATCGTCGATGCCTCGGTGCTGACGCTGTTGATGAAAATCACCCCGCTCGGGCCGTTTTCGGCGCGGATCTTCGCCATCGCGGCAGCAATGTTCACGACCTGGATCATCAACCGCACCGTGACGTTCGGAAAGAGCGGCGACCATGTCGTCAAGGAAGGCGCGCGCTACGGCTTCGTGGCGCTGATAGGCGCGGGGCTGAACTACGCGATCTATTCCGGCCTGCTTCTGGCGGCGCCGAACCTCATCACGCCACTGATGGCACTCGTCATCGCCGTCGGCATCGTCACCGTGTTCTCCTATCTCGGCTATTCGCGCTTCGTCTTCAATCGCGCGTGAGCGAGGACTCCACGCCGCCGCATTGCATGCCCATATATGGCGCATGAATTTTTCTTTCCTGCATGGCGACCATATCATCCTGCGCCAGCACCGGGCGCTGAACACGCTGCATACCTGGCTTCTGGCCGCCGGCAGCCTGGCGCTGCTCGGCGTCACGGCCTGGGCCATCGCCGGCCTGACCGGCATCGTCTATGCGATCGCGTTCGGCGGCCTGACGCTGGCCGCGGCGCGGCGCGTCTCGCCGACCATGGTGTTGCGGATGTACAAGGCCGAACAGGTAACGCCGCACAATTTCCCGGCGGGCTACCGGTTGATCCACGAGCTGGCCGACCGGGCGGGCCTGCCCGTCGCCCCGAAACTGCATGTCATTCCGTCAAAGATGCTGAACGCATTCGCGGTCGGGCGGCGCGAGGATTCCGCCATCGCGGTGACCGACGGGCTGCTGCGCAGCCTGACGCTGCGCGAACTGGCCGGCGTGCTGGCGCACGAGATGACGCATATCGCCAACGAGGACATCAAGGTGATGTCGCTGGCCGACATGGTGTCGCGCATGACCTCGACGCTGTCGACCGTCGGCATGCTGGCGATCCTGTTCAACCTGTCGGGCTTTTTCGGCCACATCCCGTGGCTCGGCGTGCTGGCGATGATCGCGTCGCCGACCATCGGCGGGCTTCTGCAGATGGCGCTGTCGCGCACGCGCGAATTCGACGCCGATTACGGCGCCGCGCTGTTGACCGGCGATCCGGACGGGCTGTCCTCGGCGCTGATCAAGCTGGAACGGGCGCAGGGCCGGCGCTGGGAATCGATGATGCTGCCGGGCGGCCGCATTCCCGACCCGTCGCTTCTGCGCACCCACCCGGCGACGGAGGAGCGGATCGTCCGACTGACACAGCTGAAAACCGCGCTGCGCCCGCAACCGCCTTTGACCGAGGCGTTGCCACAGGAGCCCTTCCAGCATCGGCGCGGCCATGCGCCGGTACCACAGATCCGGCTTTCGCGACGCGACCGCGACATCTTCAACCACTGGGCGGCGCTGGCCGGAGAGATGCCGGAGCGAAAGCCGCTGACCGACGATCCCGGCTGCACCGATCCTGCTTGCGGCGACAGCCTCAATCCTTGGGAGAGACACGGCGACAAGCCGCGCATCCGCATCCGGCGCGGCGGCGTATGGTGGTAGGCCCTTAACCGGCTAAATGCCTTACGGTCCGGAGCCGGCTAAACACCTTCCCAGCCATCCGACTCGCCGGCGCGGTAGCATGCGTCGATGAATTTCTGGTTGGCGATCGAATCCTGCAGACCGAAGACCGGCACGTCCTCGCCGGCAGCCCTGCGGGCGAAGGCCTCGACTTCGAGACGATACTGGTCGATCCCCGGAAAACGGAAAACCTGCGCACCGTCATGGCCGATATTGTGCAGTGTGATGTGGTCGTGATCGTAGAGGCTGGCATTGAAGGGCGCATGCACCGTGATGAAGCCCTTGTCGCCGTGGAAGGTCATTTCCTGCCTCAGCGCCATCTGCGTGGAGCAATAGAAGGCCAACTCGAAGCCGTCGAACTTCGCGCGGACGTCGGCATAGATATCGGTGCCGAAGGTCGGATCGCGCTCGACCGTCGCCGATACCGACAGTGGTTCCTTGCCAGTGGCAAATCGCGTCGTCACCGTCGGATAAACGCCGATATCCGGCAGGCCGCCGCCGCCCAGTTCCGGCTTGTTGCGCATGTTATCCGGATCGGTGTTGAAATAGGAGAACGCCCCCTGCACCTGGCGCAGCCTGCCGATCGCGCCATCGGCGATCAGTTCGCGCACCTTCAGCCATTGCGGATGATAAGTGACCATGAAGGCCTCGGAGATGATCACGCCGGTGCGTTTCTCGACCTCCAGAAGCGGCTCGATCTCCGCGGCGCTCAGCGCCAGCGGCTTCTCGACCAGAACGTGCTTGCCGGCTTCCGCCGCCTTTGCCGCCCATTCGACATGCTGCGAGGTCGGCAGCGGGATATAGACGCCATCGACGGCGTCGGACGTCAACATCTCCTCATAGGAGCCGAAGGCGTGCGGCGCGCCAAACCGGTCGGCGAGCGCGCGGGCGCGGGCCTCGTCGCGGCTGGCAATCGCCGAAAGAATGCCGTTTTCGGCATCGCAAATCGCCGGGATCACATGTTCGCGGCCGATTTTCGCCGTCGACATTACTCCCCATCTGAACATCGCATTCTCCCAGTGGTTGATGAACTGCGTTAACTGCACGTCACCGTGGAGAATCAAATCCTCCCTCGCAAACCCACCTAATCGCAATTTTCGGCCCGCACACTTCTCCCGTCAGAGTTCAGTAGCGGGGCGAAGCTATGAGAGGCTTGCTGACATGGCTTGCCGTCATGAAGACGGTTTTGATCGTTTTTGCAACGCCGAGCGTTGCGGAGCCGTCTGTTTATCCGGCTATGCAGTTTCTGCGCATTCCGGTCAGCGCGGGGCTAGCTCCCGCCACGGCGCTACCGCATCTGCCGACATTGCACGAAATCGAGACGACCTGTCTTGCCGCCGCCCTCTACCACGAGGCACGCGGCGAATCCCGGCCCGGGCAACTGGCCGTAGCGCGGGTCATCCTCAACCGCATGCGCAGCCATGCCTATCCGGACACGATCTGCGGCGTCGTCTACCAGGGTGCGGAAAAGCCTTTCCGCTGCCAGTTCTCATTTGCCTGCGACGACCTTCCGGACGCACCGCGCAATCTCAGGGTCTTTCAACGGCTGCACGCGCTGGTGCATGTAATCCTTGAACACGGCATGCCGGGCCGACTGCTGCCCGGCGACCCGCATGAATACCGCGAAGCGGATTTCGACCAGATCACGCATTACCACGCAGACTATGTCAGCCCGTTCTGGGGCAAGAAGATCGACCGCGTGGGCCAGATCGGCCGGCACGTCTTTTACCGCAGCGAGCGGGTGGCACGGAGCCTGTAAGGGCGATCAGCCCCTGAGCACACCGCCGGCCTTTTCGACATTGGCGACGATCTTCGCCGACAGCGCCTCCAGGTCCTCGTCGGTAAGCGTGCGGTCAACCGGCTGGATGGAGACCTCCAGCGCGACCGATTTCTTTCCTTCGCCGAGCGAGGCGCCCTCGAAGACGTCGAAGACGTTGACGCCGACGATCAGCTTCTTGTCGGCGCCGGCAACCGCGCGCAGAAGCGTCTGGGCGGTGACGTCCCGATCGACGACGAAGGCGTAATCACGCCGGAGCATCTGAAAGGGCGAAACTTCCAGTTTCTGCTTGGTACGGGTCGGCTTCCTCTTCGGCTCGGGAATGGCGTCGATGAAGATTTCGAAGCCGCACAGCGCGCCGGAAACGTCGAGCGCTTCGAGCGCCCGAGGATGGAACTCGCCGAAATGGCCGAGTACGACCTTGGGCCCGAGCTTTATGACGCCGGAACGACCCGGGTGATACCAGCCCGGCGCGCCGGCCTCGATCTGCAGATTGGCGACCGGGGCGCCGCAGGCTTCCAGCGCGGCAAGCGCATCGGCCTTGGCATCGAAGACGCCGACAGGATCGCCATTGCCGGCCCAGTGACGGCCGCCGCCGGTAAGGCCCGCCGTGCCGCGGCGGATGCCGCCGGCAACGCGGCGCTGATCTTCCGGCTTGTCGCCCTCATAGGTCGCGCCGACCTCGAACAGCGCGACATCGCCGACGCCATGGTCGGCATTGCGCTGCGCCGCGGCGAGCAGGCCCGGCAGCAGAGACGGGCGCATGTCGCTCATGTCGGCGGCAATCGGATTGGCGAGTTTCAGCTCCTTGCCGCCGCCGCCGAACAGTTCGGCATGCTCCGCCGGGATGAACGACCAGGAGACCGATTCCATCATGCCGCGCACGGCCAGCGACCGCTTGGCGAGACGTGTGCGGATCTGCAGCGTCGTGAGGATCTTGGCGTTGACCGCGCCATGGCTCGGCAAGGGCTGCGGATCGATGTTGTTTTCGCCATGGATGCGCATGACTTCCTCGACGACGTCGGCCTTATGCTCGACATCGTACATGCGCCATGACGGTACGGAGACATCAACTTCCACGCCGGAACCGGAGACGCCGAAACCGAGGCGCTTCAGGATGTCGGTCTGTTCCTCCGACGCCACCTCGATGCCGACAAGCCGCTTGACCTCGGCGAAGGGGAACTTGATCACCTTCGGCTCAAAGGGTTTGTAACCGACGATTTCCGGTTCTGTCGGCGTACCGCCGCAGAAATCGAGCACCATTTCGGTCGCCAGTTCCATGCCGTCTGCCATGAACTCCGGATCGACGCCGCGCTCGAAGCGGTAACGGGCGTCGGTGATGATGCCGAGATCGCGGCCGGTGCGGGCGACGTTCATCGGGTTCCACAGGGCGGATTCGATCAGCACATCGGTTGTCGACTCGTCGCAGCCCGATTCCTCGCCGCCTATGATGCCGGCGATGGATTCGACGCCGCGGCCATCGGCGATAACGCAATTTTCAGGCGTCAGCTCGTATTCGCGACCATCGAGCGCGAGCACCTTCTCGCCGTCCTTCGCGCGGCGCACGACCAGATTGCCGGCGACCTTGCCGGCATCGAAAACATGCAGCGGGCGACCGCGATCGAAGGTGACGTAGTTGGTGATATCGACCAAAGCGTTGATCGGCCGCATGCCGATGGCGATCAGGCGCTGCTGCAGCCAGGCCGGCGAAGCGCCGTTCTTCACGCCTTTGACCATGCGCAATGCGAAACCGGGACAAAGCTCGGGCTCCTCGATCGTCACCTTGACCGGACATTCGCCGGTGCCTTTCGCCGGTTTCACCCCGGGCGTCTTCAGCTTGCCGAGACCGGCGGCAGCAAGATCGCGGGCGATGCCGGAAACGCCGGTGCAATCGGCGCGGTCGGGCGTCAGCCCGATCTCGATCACCGGATCGTCGAGGCCGGCCCAAGCGGCGAAGGAGGCGCCGACCGGCGCGTCTTCCGGCAGGTCGATGATGCCGGTATGGGCGTCGGAGATCTGCAATTCGCGCTCCGAGCACATCATGCCGTGGCTCTCGACGCCGCGGATCTTGCCGACCGACAGGGTAATGTCGATGCCGGGGACATAGGTGCCGGGGGCGGCGAAGGCGCCGATGAGGCCGGCGCGCGCGTTGGGCGCGCCGCAGACGACCTGGACAGGCTTGCCATCACCTGTATCGACCGACAGCACGCGCAGGCGGTCGGCATCGGGATGCTGTTCGGCGGTCAGAACCCTGGCGATGACGAAGGGCTTGAAGGCGGCCTTGTCGTCCACGGCCTCGACCTCGAGGCCGATACTCGTCAGCCGCTCGACGATTTCGTCGAGCGTGGCGTCGGTTTCCAGGTGGTCTTTCAACCAGGAGAGCGTGAATTTCATGGCTCAGTTTTCCGTGTCGTCGATGGCGAACTTTTCGACCAGGCGAAAACGCTCGCAAACCAGTGTCATGTCCGGCGCATAGCCGCCGTTGCGCTCGAAATAGTCGCGGTGGCCTTCGCGCCACTCGGCCAAGGTGCCGAAGCCCTCGCCCTCGTCGCGGGCAAAATCCTCGTCCATCTCGTCGAAACGCCGGAAGGTCACTTCCTCCGTCTCGATGACGGCGGCGGGGCGGCCCTGGCCGTCGAGGATCACGTCACGGCGGCCGACCATCGGCAATTCGGCCTTGCCGGGGCCGAAATCGCTCGCCCGGCCGCAGGTCGCCGTCTTGCGGCCTTCCAGCACGAGGGCGAGCAGTTCGTCGGCCATCTCCGGGCTATCGCCGAAGGAAAAGGTCACGGCGGCGGCATAGGGCTGCGGCGGCAGCTTGGTCACGCGCTCAGGCCTCCGAACAAGGTCGGCATGTCGAGCGGGCGGAAGCCGTAATGGGACAGCCAGCGCACGTCGGCGTCGAAAAAGGCGCGCAAATCCGGCATGCCGTATTTCAGCATGGCGAGACGGTCGATGCCTATGCCCCAGGCAAAGCCCTGATACTCGTCGGGATCGAGGCCGCCGTAGCGCAGCACGTTCGGATGGACCATGCCGCAGCCGAGGATCTCCATCCAGTCGCTACCCTCGCCGAAACGCACCTCGCCCGGCTTGGAGCGGTCGCACTGGATATCGACTTCCATCGACGGCTCGGTGAAGGGGAAGAAGGACGGACGGAACCGCATGTTGATATGCTCGACCTCGAAGAAGGCCTTGCAGAACTCGGTCAGCACCCATTTCAGGTTGGCAACATTGGCCGACCGGTCGACCACCAGCCCCTCGACCTGATGGAACATCGGCGAGTGGGTGGCGTCGGAATCCTGCCGGTAGGTCTTGCCCGGAATGATGATGCGGATCGGCGGTTTCTGCTCTTCCATGGTGCGGATCTGCACCGGAGAGGTGTGGGTGCGCAGAAGCTTGCGCTCGCCCGCCTCGCTCTCGTTGAAGAAGAAGGTGTCATGCATCTCGCGGGCGGGATGGCCCTCGGGGAAATTCAGCGCGGTGAAATTGTAATAGTCGGTCTCGATATCCGGACCCTCGGCGATCGAGAAACCCATGTCGGAGAAGATGGCGATCAGCTCGTCGGTAACCTGGGTGATCGGATGGATGCGGCCGGTTTCGGCGGGCGCCGGGCGCACCGGCAGGGTAACATCGACGGTCTCGGTCGCGAGGCGCGCGTCGATGGCGGCATCGCGCAGCTCGGCCTTGCGGGCGGTGATCGCCTCGGTCACACGGTCGCGCAGGCCGTTGATCGCCGGACCCATGATCTGGCGCTCTTCCGGCGTCATCTTGCCGAGCGTCTTCAAGCGTTCCGAAACGGAGCCCTTCTTGCCGATGGCGGCAACGCGGATCGCCTCGATCGCGGCCTCGTCGGCGGCGGCGGCAATCTCGGCCATCAGGTTTTTCTCGAGTTCGGCCAGTTCTTCCATGATCGATCCTGCAGAAAATGCGGGACGCAGCCCCGAGCCGCGTCAATTTCCGCTCTCATAACAGGATTCTGCCGCAGGTCCACACCTGTGCCGCGCGACAATGCGGCTCCGAGAAAGATCAGCCGCGTTTCTCGGCGATCATCATCATGAACGGAACGGCGCCGTCGTGCTCACGGATCAGCGAGCCGAGCGCGGTGACAATCGTGCCCGCCGTGTTTTTCATCGCGGCATTGAGTTCGTAGTCGATATGCTCAGTGGGCAGAACGTTTCGGTCGACCGATGCCATGAAACTGCGCACTGCGGTTCCTGGCGAGTGCTGCATCAGGTCGCCATCATATTCGAAATCGTAGCGGCCCTCGCCGCCGGTGTCGCCGTCGACGATAATTGCCGTGTAGGTGGTCATGCCCGCCTCCGCCAAACGATGTGTCTGGCTAGGCGCGGCGGATGACAGGCAAATGACAGCCCGCGAAATGAAAAGACCCGCGGCGCCAGGCGCCGCGGGTCCTGAATTCATCGATCCGGGATCGCTTAACCAACAACCGACTCGTAGGCGTTCGGCGTGGTGTCCTTGAGGTAGGACAGAGCCTCTTTCGCCTGAGCGACCAGCTTGCCGAATGCTTCCGGCTCGTGAATCGCCATGTCGGACATGACCTTGCGGTCCATTTCGATACCGGCCTTGTTCAGACCGTCGATAAAGCGGCCATAGGTCAGACCATGCTCGCGCACGGCAGCGTTGATGCGCTGGATCCACAGCGACCGGAAATTACGCTTGCGGACCTTGCGATCGCGATAGGCGTACTGCTTGGAGCGGTCCACCGCGGCCTTTGCCGTGCGGATGGTATTCTTGCGCCGGCCGTAGAAGCCCTTGGCCTGCTTGATGGTTTTCTTGTGCTTGGCGTGAGACGTCACGCCGCGTTTTACACGTGCCATGAGTTTTCTCCTGGTTCAGGTCGTGACGGCTCAGTCGCCGTAAGGCATCATCTTCTTGACGATCTTCGCATCCTGATCGGCCAGCACCATCGTGCCGCGCGCATCGCGGATGAACTTGTTAGACCGCTTGATCATGCCGTGACGCTTACCGGCGGCAGCGACCTTGACCTTGCCAGAGGCCGTGATCTTGAAGCGCTTCTTCACAGAAGACTTCGTCTTCATCTTGGGCATTTTGCTCTCCGTCTTGTTTGCGCCATCGCCGCTTCTCAAGGCTCCGGTTCAAAATCTCCGGCCCGCGTGCCGGACTTGCCGCCCGCGGGTCCTGCCCTGAAACGATGTGCGCTGTTTTGCATTCGGAGCGGACACGGCATGCCCTGCCGGCCCGCTCGGGACGCGGCTCTATAGACTCGAAGCGGCCCGAATGCAAGCATCGGCGGCGTTTGCGAGAGGAGGGCATGCAGATGAGCGGCAAGACCCGTTTCCTGCCGAAGGCCTATACGGTCAAGACCGAGGAAGAAACCCGCGCCTTCTACGACGAATGGGCGGAAGTCTATGACGAGGAACTGACGGAAAACAGCTACCGGCAACCGGAACGCTGCGCCGTCGCGCTGCGCGCGCTGTGCGATCCGGCGACAAGCGCGGTGCTGGATGTGGGCTGCGGCTCCGGGCTTTCCGGAGTCGCGCTACGCGCGGCCGGCTTTGCGACGATCGACGGCTGCGACTTTTCGCCGGGCATGCTGGCCAGGGCGAAGCAGGCCGGCCACTACCGCCGCCTGTTCGAGACCAATCTCAACGAACCGCCGATGGATGCCGCCGACGAAAGCTACGACGCTGCGGCGTGCGTCGGCGTGTTTTCATTCGGCCATGTGATGGCGGACGCGCTGGACGACATCTTGCGCGTGCTCAAGCCCGGCGGCGCGCTGGTGATCGGACTGAACGACCATTTCTACCAGGAAGGCTCGCTGACCGGGAAACTGGAAACGCTGGAAAGCGAAAACAGGCTTTCGGTCCTCAAGACAGAACACGGCGAGCATATCCCCGGAACCGGGCTGACGGGTTGGGTGATCTCGGCGCGCAAGGCCGGCTGATCAAGCCGGGTTCTGCTTCCTCCCGGTTTCGGCGGCCGGCAAGACGATCCTGACCAGAAGACCGCCGACGGATGCCTTGTCGAGAGCGAGCAAGCCGTCATAGGCCTCGACAATCTCTCGGGCGATGGCCAGGCCTAGTCCGGTTTCGCTTTCCGGATCGCCCGCATGGACGCCGCGTTCGAGAATGCGCTCGCGCTCTTCGGCCGCGATACCGGCACCGTCATCTGCAATTTCGATGACGATCTGATCGCGCCGCCGAGATGCCGTCAGCCGGACTTCGGACGCCGCCCATTTACGCGCATTGTCGAGGATATTGCCAAGCGCCTCTGCCAGATCGGCAGTGTCGATAGGCGTTGCCAGGCCATCCGGGATGTCAAGGCGCCATTCGATCCGGCGATCGACCGGTATCGCCGATATGACATTGACCAACTTCGCGGCGATGGTGCCGAGATCGCCGCCGCCGCTCTGACCGACGCCAAGACGGGCGCGCTGCAGTTGCCGGTCGGCCCGACGGCGGATCATGGTGACATGTTCGATGATCGGCTCGCCGGTTTCCGGCGGAAGCATTTCAGCCACCTGGACGATCGCGGTCAGCGGCGTCTTGAGGCCGTGCGCCAGATCGGCGGCGCGCGCTCGGGCGCGCTCCAGCGCCATCGCCTTCTCGTCGAGCATTTCATTGATTTCCGCGACCAGCGGCTTGACCTCGGTCGGCACGTTGGAGCGCAGCCTGCTCGCCGCGCCGCTGCGGATTTTTATGACGTCGGACTGCAGCAATTGCAGCGGGCGCAATCCGACAAGAACCTGCAGAATAGCGGCCAGCAGAAGCATCAGCGCAGTCAGGCCCAGCATGACGGCCAGTTCGCGGCGGAAATCTTCCAGCGCCGCTTCCATTTCAGCGGCTTCAAACCCGGCGAAAAAATCGACGGGATGGGTGTCTTCTCCATCCTCGAAGGTGAGAGTGCGGGCAAGGATCAGCATTGCTTCGCCATCCGGGCTCTCGGCCATGGAAAAAGCGCGATAACGCGAGGGAGACAGCGATTGCCGGTCGACTTCCGTGTCCCAGAGCGAGCGGGAGCGTAGTGCCCCGCCGCCATGGGGTGCAACCACCCAGTAGCGACCGCCGGCAGGCAATTCGAACCGCGGATCGGCAGGCATTCCGTTCAGCACCGGCTCCCGATCTCCGAATTCCAGTCCGGCTGCCAGAGTGTCGATCGCTGTCGACATTTCGCGCTCATACTGAGCGGCAACGTAGCCGGAAAAAATCTGCTGCAGGCTAAACCATGTGGCGATCAGGCCAAGCGCGATAAAGAATACCGCGCCGGCCAGAAGCCGAAGTCTGAGCGATCCGATCACGTCTCCTCGTGCCCCAGCGTGTAACCGAAGCCCCGTCGCGTCAGGATCGCATCGGGAGCGGTCTTGCGGCGTATGCGCTTGATCATCGCCTCCACTGCATTCTTCGCGGCATCGTCGTCGCGGCCCTGCACGTACAGCGCCAGATCATAGGCGGAAATGACGGCATTCGGATCGGCCATCAACAGAAGCAGCGCGCGGTATTCCTGTGGCGAAAGGTCTATCTGCCGGCCATCGAACAAAATCGTCTTGCGTGTCTCGTCATGGCGAAAGCGGCCGATTTCGGCAACAGGCGCCGGGGCGGAACCGGCACGCCGCAGAAGTGCCTTGAGACGCGCAATCAATTCCTCGTTGCGGAAAGGCTTCGGCAGATAATCGTCTGCACCCGCATCGAAACCGTCGACGCGTTCCATCCAGGAGCCGCGGGCGGTCAATATGAGAACCGGAATGGTGTTGCCGCCTTGGCGCCAACGGCGCAACAGCGTCAAACCGTCGAGGTCGGGCAGGCCGAGATCAAGGATAACGGCGTCATAGATGCCGATGTCCCCCTTCTCCCACGCGTGGGAACCGCTAGTGCAGTGATCGACCGTATAGCCTTCGCGCGCGAGCGCGGTCGTCACATAGCCCGCAATGACAGGATCGTCTTCGGCAAGCAAAATACGCATGCGCCTACCGGAACAAACTGCCAAGACCGAGGAACCGGCCGGACTTCGCATCCATCCTGATGGTGCGCACTCTACCGCGATCCGTCCTGATCTTGAAACTGTATTCCAGGCGGCGGCCGGTGGAGCGCAACTTCACATCGATAACTGCACCACCATAGGCGTCCTCGACACGATTCAATGCCGCCTTGAGAGAAATCGCCTCGCCTTGGTCGACCGCTCGCGCGGCATCCGACTGATCAAGAGTTTCGTCATCGTCATTGTCCATCTCATGGTCGCGACCGCTGTTTCCGCTGCCATGTTCGCCACCATGGCCGCTGCCGCTTTCGCCGCCGGAATCGCCATCGCTGCCTTCTCCGTCGGAGTCTCCATCAGATTCGCCTTCACCTTCGCCGTCGCTCTCTCCGTCATCGGCGAGAACCGGAAAGGCAGGTAGCGACAATGCCGCAATGAGCAGCATTCCGGCAGTATTCACCGACCGCCGCAGAAAAAGGCGGCGCAAAAGGTCCTCTTCGATTTCGAGACGTTTCTTCATACGCGGGTGAGACTAGCCAAACCCCCAGAACAGGCAAGAGCGGGCCGAAGCCCGCTCCTGCACGACCGGAACTGCCAGAGGGACGCACGGCAGCTTGCCGGTGGGCGGGATCGTTTACCTGGTGAACAAATCCATGAGGGTTTTGCTGTTTCCTCCATGGTCGTCACCGGCATCATGATCCGGACCGTCATCGGAATCGTCGCCGTCATCAGAATCGTGGTCGGAGTCGTGATCGGAATCGTGGTCCGAGTCATGGTCGGAGTCGTGGTCGCTGTCATGATCACTGTCGTGATCACCATCGCTTTCGCCATCGCTGGCAAAGGCGGCGGACGCTACGTATTTCGTCCAAAAGCCATCGTTGTCAGCCGATCCCGAAACTGGAATCATTGCACCGGCCAACAGCGTCGCGAACGCGCCCAAGAAGATTAATTTGTTCTTTGCGATTTTCATATGCGTGTCCTCCTGAAGTCCCGTTACCGGGCTTGTTCGATGGAGGAACCGTAACGACACTACGCTGACAGACCGCTGAGTCCGCCTGTCAGCGACTTGTCAGAAAACCGTGCGGCAAACAAAAAAGCGGGCCCGAAGCCCGCTTTCTCATACCGCAGTCTTTCGCGACCTAACGCGGCGCCAGCACCATCATCATCTGGCGGCCTTCGAGCTTCGGCTCGGCCTCGACCTTGGCGATTTCCTCGGTGTCGGACTTGACCTTCTGCAGGAGGTCCATGCCCAGGTTCTGGTGCGCCATCTCGCGGCCGCGGAAGCGCAGCGTCACCTTGACCTTGTCGCCTTCGTCGAAGAAGCGGCGCATCGCCTTCATCTTCACCTCGTAATCGTGGGTGTCGATGTTGGGACGCATCTTGATCTCCTTGATCTCGACGGTCTTCTGCTTCTTGCGCGCGGCGGCGGCTTTTTTCTGTTGTTCGTATTTGAGCTTGCCCAGATCGACGATCTTGGCGACCGGCGGCTTGGCGTTCGGCACGATCAGGACAAGGTCCAGACCGGCATCCTCTGCGATCCGCAGGGCTTCCTCGGTATCGGTCGGGCCGAGGTTCTCACCTTCGGCGTCGATCAACTGGATTTGGGGTTCGCGAATGTCGCGATTGGCGGTAGGACCGGTTTTTTGAGCCGGAGGGGCTCGGAATGGACGGCGAATGGTCGTTGTCTCCTGTGTCGTTTCGGATTCGGCTCGTGCCGGAAACCCGCGCACTGTCGGGATTCCGGGCGCCGAGTCAATAGCATGGTCCGGTAAAAAAATCACCCTTGCGGCCAGCGAATCGCGTCTCGGGGCTTCACTTTGCATGGCTGTCCGCGCAAAACACGGCGATTGTCGAGAAAAAAGGACCGTCATGACGGACAAACCCGAAACGCTCACCGTCGCCGGCGCCGATATCGCCGTACGTCATCGTCCCGGCGGCAATCCCGGACTGGTCTGGCTCGGCGGCTACCGCTCCGACATGCTCGGCACCAAGGCTGAGACGCTGGACGCGCTGGCCGGCGAACTGGGCCTTTCCTACACGCGGCACGATTATTCCGGCCACGGCGAATCCGGCGGCGCGTTCACTGACGGCACGATCTCGAAATGGCTCGCCGAAAGCATCGCGGTGTTCGAGCGCTACACGAGCGGACCGCAGATCCTCGTCGGCTCGTCGATGGGCGGCTGGATCGCGCTCAGAATGGTGCAGGAACTGAACAAGGGCGGAGCGGATAACCGCATCGCGGGGCTGGTGCTGCTGGCCCCGGCGCCGGACTTCACGCATGAGCTGATGAAGCCGGACCTTTCCGAGGCGCAGAAAGCCGACCTGGAAACAAAAGGCTATTTCGAGGAGCCCAGCGAGTACTCGCCGGAACCGAACATCTTCACCAGGGCGTTTTTCGACGACGGCGACGAAAACCGGGTGATGACGGCGCCGATCGACACGTTCTGCCCGGTGCATATCCTGCAGGGGATGGCCGATCCGGACGTACCCTATACGCATGCGCAAAAACTGATGGAATTCCTGCCGAAGGACGACGTGACGCTGACGCTGATCAAGGACGGCGATCACCGGTTGTCGCGGCCGCAGGACCTGGAGCTTCTCGAACGAACCGTCGGCGCGATGGCCGAACGGGTGCGGGCCGGCGACTGACCGGCCCGGGCGTGCGCAGCGCACCTTTCCTTGCGTAAGGCGAAGCTTTCGAGGCCTTTCGGCGACTATTTGCGAATTTTTTTCATTGCGCGCCGTGTGGAGAAAACTCCAGTGAGTCGCCTCCGGAAGCCCGGAACTCCGGGGTTTTCGACTTGCAAAGGCGCAGCCCAATTCCCAACTCGATTACAGGCAGCGACCATCGCCGCCTTAACTCGAAAAGGGGTAGCGTATGACACAAACCGCACTGATCCGTCCGGCGTGGACTCCGGCGACGATCGCGCTGATGGTTCTGGGTTTCATCATCTTCTGGCCGCTCGGCCTGGCGATGCTGGCCTACATCATCTGGGGCGAGCGCCTCGACGACTTCAAAAAGGACGTGAACATGAAAACCGACGAAGTGTTCAAGGGATGCAGCGGCATCGGCCGCAGGAAGCATCGCCGCCGGCACCATCACCACGCCTATACCGGCAACGTGGCCTTCGACGACTGGCGCGAGAAGGAACTCGAGCGCCTGGCAGAAGAGCGCCGCAAGCTCGAAGAAATGCGCGAGGATTTCGACTCCTACATGCGCGAACTGCGCCGGGCCAAGGACCAGGAAGAGTTCGACCGCTTCATGCGCGAGCGCAAGAACGGCCAGAACAACGGGTCCGACAATGCCGGTCCCTCTGTGCCGAATGTCACAGACCACGGCTAAGCCTCGAGCCTAAATTCCGGTCTGACCTCCAGTTGACCTTCCAGGCTCATGCCCGCGGCTCTTGCGATCCGCGGGCTTTTTTTATCGTTTCCGCACGCCGCGCGACAGCAGCGCCGCCTGCCCGGCCATCGCCGCGCACAGGACCCAGTAGCCCGCCCGGGGATCGATCCCGTCGAGTGCGCCGACCGCCAGCGGGCCGGCCACGTAACCGAGCGCCCAGGCGAAATAATACGTAGCGGACACGGTGCCCTTCAGCTTCGCGGGCGCGGTGTCGTTCAGCATGGCGAGCGAAGCCACGCAGAAGACGCCGAGGCCGAAACTGGAGCAGGCGAGCATCGCGAAGGACCAGGCCTTGCCCAGAAGCAGGAAGGCCGCCAAGCCGCAAACGGCGAGCAGCAGACCGCCGATCATATACGGACCGCGGCCCTGACGGTCGGACAGCGGACCGGCGACGATCTGCGAAACGGAAACGGCGGCATAGAAGACGACGAAGAACAGGCTGACCGATTGCGGGCCGAAATCCTTCAGGATCGAAGCCGTAACGGGAAGGACGCTCAGAAAGGTGCCGTAACAGGCGCCGTAAAGGACGATGCCCGCCAGCACGACAAGGAGCGGCCGGTGCGCCAACAGCTCAGCAGCGCCGCGCAATGCCGTTCCGACGTCGCCTTTCGCCGTTTGCCGTTTCTCCATACGGGGAAGAAACGTCGCCACGACCACACCGCCGGCGAGGCACAGGCCGGCAAAGAGCAGGAACGGCGTGCGGGCCAGACCGGACGGATCGACCCAGAGACCGGCAAGCGGTCCGATGGTCAGGCCGACATGGATCGCTGCATTGTAGATGCCGATGGCGCGCCCCTTCGCGGCAGGATAAGCCGCCGCCAGCACCGCCGGGCCGAGCGCCCAGACCGGCGCCTCACCCATTCCCTGGACGGCGCGCCCGAAAAATATCTCTCCCGCCGTTTCGGAAAAGAAGAATACCAGGCCCGCGACAGCGCATAGCAGGTACCCGGCGACAAGCAGGGGCCGGACGCCGATCCTGTCGGCGAGGATGCCGGCAGGCAATTGCGCGAGAAGATAGGCGAAGGCGAAGACGGATGCGACGAGACCCACGCTTTCGAGACTTCCGGTCTCGGCATGGACCCGTTGCGGCAGCAGGGCGACGATCATGCCGACGCCGATCATCAGCAGCGCGGCCGCGAGACTGAGGACGATGATTGCTCTGTTTCCAGCCATGAGAAGCTGACCTCTTGAACATGGCGACCATCGGCGCGCGCCGCCATCTGCCGGGCAGCGCGTCGCGCGGTCGCGAAAAATCAACTGGAGAGATCAGCCGGGAACGCTTTCGCCTCCGGCGCCCGCAATGCGGGCGGGGGCCGGCTCCGGCAACCTCCCGGTGTCAGGACGAGCGCGCGGTCACGACCGCGGCGCGATCCCTACCGTCCGGAAGGCGGCGGAGGCGAAACAGTGAAGATGATTGCGTTTCGATGGATCATCGAAATTCGGTCCGTTTCCTTAAAGACGCCCAAGCGTCACGAGGACTATGGACCGGTTCGATCCGAATTAAAACCACCCAAAACCATTACCGTTCGTCACGAGAATCGGATAAATCGCATCGCATGGCATTCGGCTTTTCACGCAGGCGCGCGACGGTTTCGCCCGGCGCAAGCGTCCAGAACCTGACCCACGAGGTGGCCGGGCGGACGCTGCCGCTCAGAATCGCCGAAAATCCGCGCGCGCGGCGGCTGACGCTGCGCATCAAGCCCGGCAACAAGGGGCTTTCGGTGACGACGCCGGTCGGCATCTCGATGCTGGAGGTGGAGCGCTTCCTCTACCGCAACAAGGCATGGCTGGAGGAGCGGCTGGAAAAGGTGCCGGAACGGCCGCAGGTCAGGCCCGGCATCAAGATCCCGATCCGCGGCGTCAATCACGAGATCGCGCACGAGCCGGGGCGCGGCGTAACCGAGGCCGCGCGCAGCGAGGACGGCGCGCAGCTGATCGTGCGCGGCGAGCGCATCCACCTGCCGCGCCGGGTGGCCGATTTCCTGAAAAAGGAGGCCAAGGCCGAGATCGGCATGCTGGTGGAAAAGCACACCGCAACGATCGGCAAGCCGGCGAAGTCGATCCGCTACAAGGACACGGTGTCGCGCTGGGGGTCCTGCTCGTCGGAAGGAAACCTGTCGTTTTCCTGGCGTATCATGATGGCGCCGAAACCGGTCATCAACTACCTCGTGGCGCATGAGGTGGCGCATCTGGTGCACATGAACCACTCAAAGGATTTCTGGGCACTGTGCGAGGAGCTGTGCCCGGACACTGACCGGTGCAAGGCGTGGCTGAAGAAGAACGGCTCGGCGCTGCAGGCGATCGAGTTCTAGAATCGCGCCAATTTGCTCGACTCTTCGCCTCGCGGGCATTATCTCGCCCTCATGACACTCGACATCAAAATCTGCGGCCTGAAGACACCGGAAGCCATCGACGCGGCGATCGCCGGCGGAGCGACGCATGTCGGGTTCATCTTCTTCCTTAAAAGCCCGCGCAATGTCGATGTCGAGACGGCGGGTAAGCTTGCCGAACGGGCGCGCGCCGGCGGGGCGAAAACCGTCGCGGTGACGGTCGACGCGGACGACGCGTTCCTGGAATCCATCGTCAGGATGGTGAAGCCGGACATGCTGCAACTGCACGGCTCGGAAACGCCGGACCGTGTGAGGGAATTGAAGGCGCGATACGGCCTGCCGGTGATGAAGGTGTTTTCCATCCGGGACGCCACCGACCTCGCAAAATCCGTGCCCTATCTCGGCGTCGCGGACCGGTTCCTGTTCGACGCCAAGGCGCCGGAAGGCTCCGACCTGCCGGGCGGCAACGGGGTCGCCTTCGACTGGCGGCTGCTGGCTGCGCTTGACGATGGGATCGATTACATGCTTTCCGGGGGCCTCGACCCCGAAAACGTCGCACAAGCGCTGGCCCTGACGGGCGCGCATGCGCTGGACGTGTCGTCGGGGGTCGAAAGCGCCCCGGGCGTAAAGGACATCAACAGGATCGCCGCCTTCCTGGAAGCGGCACGCGCGGCCGAGGCCCGCAACGGGAGCAGGACATGAACAAGCCGGCCGAACCCAATTCCTTCCGCACTGGCCCGGACGAACAGGGCATGTTCGGCATTTTCGGCGGCCGCTTCGTCGCCGAAACGCTGATGCCGCTGATCCTCGACCTGCAACAGCATTGGGAAGAGGCGAAAAACGACCCGGAATTCAGGGCCGAGCTGGAAAACCTCAATACCCATTACACCGGCCGGCCGTCGCCGCTCTATTTCGCCGAACGGCTGACCGAGCATCTCGGCGGCGCGAAGATCTACTTCAAGCGCGACGAGCTGAACCACACCGGCTCGCACAAGATCAACAACTGCCTCGGCCAGATCCTGCTGGCGCGGCGCATGGGCAAGACCCGCATCATCGCCGAGACCGGCGCGGGCCAGCACGGTGTGGCTTCGGCCACCGTGGCGGCGCGATTCGGCTTTCCGTGCCATGTCTATATGGGCGCGACCGATGTCGAGCGGCAGGCGCCGAACGTGTTCCGCATGAAGCTGCTCGGCGCGGAAGTGACCCCGGTCACCTCGGGCCACGGCACGCTGAAGGACGCGATGAACGAGGCGCTGCGCGACTGGGTGACCAATGTCGAGGATACCTACTACCTGATCGGCACGGCGGCGGGCCCGCACCCCTATCCGGAGATGGTGCGCGAATTCCAGTCGGTGATCGGCACGGAAACGAAAGAACAGCTGATGGAAGCCGAAGGCCGGCTGCCGGACATGATCGTCGCCGCCGTCGGCGGCGGCTCGAACGCGATCGGCCTGTTCCACCCGTTCCTCGACGACAAGGACGTGCAGATCGTCGGCGTCGAGGCCGGCGGCAAGGGTCTGGAAGGCGAGGAGCATTGCGCCTCGCTGACCGCGGGTTCGCCGGGCGTCTTGCACGGCAACCGCACCTACCTGCTGCAGGACGGCGACGGCCAGATCAAGGACGGCCATTCGATCTCGGCCGGGCTCGACTATCCGGGCATCGGGCCGGAACACTCCTGGCTGAAGGATTCGGGGCGCTGCGACTACGTGCCGATCATGGATGACGAGGCGCTGGAAGCCTTCCAGCTTCTCTGCAAGGTCGAGGGAATCATCCCGGCGCTGGAGCCGAGCCATGCGCTGGCCGAGGTCATCAAGCGCGCGCCGAAGATGGGCAAGGACCAGATCATCGTGATGAATCTGTGCGGCCGCGGCGACAAGGACGTGTTCACCGTCGGCAAGATCCTCGGGCACGAGCTATGACCGCCTTCGAGATCTACCAGTCGAAACAGAATTCGCTGCATTACGTGGCGATCGAGGAAGGCGACCAGCGCGAGAACGCGCAGGGCGTGCGCACGAGCCAGAATCTGCAGTTCCTGACCCGCGTTCCCGACGACGGCGAGCCGCGCATCGCCTTCGATCCGAAGGAGGCGGTATCGCGTATCGCGAAGTGCGGCTTCTATGCCTTCAACGTGACCATCACGATCCGGGAGTCGGCGGACGGATGACGGTGACGATCTACCACAATCCGAAATGCGGCACGTCGCGCAACGTGCTGGCGATGATCCGCGAACAGGGCATCGAGCCGGAGGTGGTCGAGTATCTGAAAACGCCGCCGGGCCGCGACAGGCTGGCGGAAATCGTCGAGGCGACCGGCGAGCCGGTGCGCGCGGTCCTGCGCGAACGCGGCACGCCCTATGGCGAACTCGGCCTCGACGATCCGAAATGGTCGGATGACGAACTGATCGATTTCATGGCCGAACACCCGATCCTGATGAACCGGCCGATCGTGGTGACGCCGAAGGGCGCGGCGCTGTGCCGGCCGAAGGAAAAGGTGCTGGAGCTGCTTCAGGCGGCGGCCGAGAAGGAACAGACGCAATGACTGCACGCATGGATGCCCGTTTCGCCAAGCTGAAGGAAGAAGGCCGGCCCGCGCTCGTCTCCTTCGTGATGAGCGGCGACCCCGACTACGACACCTCGCTTGCGATCCTGCGGCGGCTGCCGGGCGCCGGCGCCGACGTGGTCGAGCTCGGCATGCCGTTTTCCGACCCGATGGCCGACGGTCCGGCGATCCAGGCCGCCGGCCTGCGCGCGCTGAAGGCCGGCCAGACGCTGAAGAAGACGATCCAGATGGTCGAGACCTTCCGCAAGGAAGACGCCGAGACGCCGATCGTGCTGATGGGCTACTACAATCCGATCTATGTGTATGGCGTCGAGACCTTCCTCGCCGACGCCAAGGCCGCCGGCGTCGACGGGCTGATCATCGTCGACCTGCCGCCGGAGATGGACGAGGAGCTGTGCCTGCCGGCGCTTGCGGCCGACATCAACTTCATCCGGCTTGCCACGCCGACTACCGACGACAAGCGCCTGCCGACCGTGCTCGCCAACACATCGGGCTTCGTCTACTACGTGTCGATGACCGGGATCACCGGCGGCGCCATCGCCTCGACATCCGCCGTCGCCGGCGCCGTCAACCGCATCAAGAACCACACCGACCTGCCGGTATGCGTCGGTTTCGGCGTCAAGACGGCGGAACAGGCCAAGGTCATCGGCAAGGACGCCGACGGCGTGGTCGTCGGCACGGCAATCGTGCAGGCGGTCGCCAACACGCTCGATCAAAACAACAAGGCCACGGCCGACACGGTGGAAGCCGTGGCGACGCTGGTCGGCGGACTTGCCGCGGGCGTGCGCGCCGCACGCCTTGAAGCCGCCGAATAGGCGCGCCACATTATCCTGACAGGAATGAACGGGAATAATCCATGAACTGGATCACCAGCTATGTCCGCCCGCGGCTGAACTCGATGCTCGGCCGCCGCGAAATGCCGGAAAACCTCTGGATCAAATGCCCGGAAACCGGGGAAATGGTGTTTCACCGGGATCTCGAGGAAAACCAGTGGGTGATCCCGGCGTCGGGCTACCACATGAAGATCTCGGCCAGGGACCGGCTGCACAATTTCTTCGACAGCGGCGTCTACGAGATCCTGCCCAACCCGGAAGTGGCGGTCGATCCGCTGAAATTCCGCGACCAGAAGAAATACACCGACCGGTTGCGCGAGAACAAGAACAAGACCGGGCTGGAAGATTCCATCGTCAATGCGCTGGGCTCCATCGAAGGCCTGCCGATCGTCGCCTGCCTGCACGATTTCAACTTCATGGGCGGCTCGCTCGGCATCGCGGCCGGCGAGGCGATCATCAAGGGCTTCGAGACGGCGATCGAGAGAAAGCGCCCGCTGGTGCTGTTCGCGGCTTCCGGCGGCGCGCGCATGCAGGAAGGCATCCTGTCACTGATGCAGCTGCCGCGCACCACGGTCGCGGTCGAGATGCTCAAGGAAGCCGGCCTGCCCTATATCGTCGTGCTGACCAATCCGACGACCGGCGGCGTGTCGGCGTCCTACGCGATGCTCGGTGACATCCATATCGCCGAACCCGGAGCGGTGATCGGCTTCGCCGGCGCCCGGGTGATCGAACAGACGATCCGCGAGAAGCTGCCCGAAGGTTTCCAGCGGTCAGAATATCTGCTCGAACACGGCATGGTCGACATGGTGGTGCCGCGCCACGAATTGCGGTCGACCATCGCGCGGCTGTTGCGCATGCTGCTGAAACATCCGGCGGCAACGCCGAAGCTGGCGCCGCCCAAGGAAACGCCCGCAGCCGCCAATGAAGACAAACCGGCCGTCGCGGTCGAGACGGTAGCAGCCGAGGGCAATCCGGAATCGGACCAGAAACCCTCGCCGAGCTTCTGATCGGACACTGATTTGACAATACCGGCACAGCGCCGACCCGACCTGCCCGCCGCGAACAGCGGCGGCGAGGCCGCGGAACGCGAAATCGACGCATTGATGCAGCTGCACCCGAAAGGCTTCGACCTTTCGCTGGGCCGCATAGCGAACCTGCTCGAAAAACTCGGCAATCCGCAGGACCGCATGCCGCCGGTGATCCATGTCGCCGGCACAAACGGCAAGGGATCATGCGCCGCCTATTGCCGCGCGCTGCTGGAGGCCGAGGGCAAGGCCGTGCATGTGCATACCTCGCCGCATCTAGTGCGCTGGCACGAACGTTTCCGCATCGGAAAGAAGGGCGCGCCGGGCCGTTATGTCGAGGACGAGACGCTGGCCGACGCGGTGCGCCGTGTCGCGGAGGCCAATGGCGGCGCCACGATCACCGTGTTCGAGATGCTGACCGCGGTGATGTTCGTCCTGTTTTCCGAACATCCGGCGGATGTGGCGATCGTCGAGGTCGGTCTCGGCGGCCGCTTCGACGCCACCAACGTGATCGAAAAGCCGGCCGTCAGCGTGATCATGCCGATCGGGCTCGACCACCAGGCCTATCTCGGCGACCGTATCGAGCTGATCGCAATGGAAAAGGCCGGCATCATGAAGGCCGGCGTGCCTGTGGTGATCGGCTACCAGGACAACGAGGTGGCGCGCGACGTGCTGATCGATACGGCGGAACGGCTCGGCTGCCCGCTTGCCGTGTACGGCCAGGATTTCTACGCCTTCGAGGAACATGGCCGCATGGTCTTCCAGAGCGGCGCGGGGCTGATGGATCTGCCGTTGCCGCGGCTGGCCGGCCGGCACCAGCTCGCCAATGCGGCCGCGGCGCTCGCCACCGTCTCCGCAGCCGGCTTCGAAATCAGCCAGGAAAGCGGCGAAAGGGCAATGGAAAGCGTCGTCTGGCCGGCGCGCATGCAGCGGCTTTCCGAGGGGCGCTTTCCGGAGCTCCTGCCCGAGGGATCGGAACTGTGGCTGGACGGCGGACATAATCCGCATGCCGCGGCGATGATCGCCGAGACACTGGCCGGGATGCAGGACCGCACCGAACGGCCGCTGTTCCTGATCGCCGGCATGATCAACACCAAGGACGCGACCGGCTATTTCCATGCCTTCGAGGGCATGGTGCGACACGTCTTCACCGTGCCAGTGACCGAAAGCGAAGCGGGCGTCGATCCGGAAAGGCTGGCCGACGACGCCGAGGCGGCCGGACTGACCGCGCAACCGATGAAAAGCGTCGAGGAAGTGCTGCGGCTGCTCGGCGAGGGCTGGAACCGGCTGGAACCGCCGCCGCGCGTGCTGATCGGCGGATCGCTCTATCTCGCCGGCGCGGTGCTGCGCGACAACGGCACGTTCCCCGAATAGGCCCGCCCGCAACGAAAAAAGCCCGGCCGAAGCCGGGCTCTCGCGTTTCGAAGGAACTACGTTCGATCAGCCGGCGGCGTTCTTGATCCAGTCGGCCAAGCGGGCCTTCGGCGCGGCGCCGATCATCTGGTCGGCGATCTCGCCGTCCTTGAACATCAGCAGCATCGGTATCGAGCGGACGCCGTACTGCACGGCGAGGTCCTGGTTCTCGTCGACATTGACCTTGGCGATCTTCACCTTGCCTTCCATCTCGTTGGAGATTTCCTCGAGCGCGGGAGAGATCATCTTGCAGGGACCGCACCATTCGGCCCAGAAATCCACAACCACCGGCTCCGACGCGCCGAGAACGTCGCTCTGGAAGTTGTTGCCATCAATCTTAACGGTCGCCATGTCGGCTCTCCTTATTTCCAAAATCCGGATGTCATTTGGGTATCACCACATGCGATTCAAGGCCAGCGCATGATTTGCCGCAGCTTCACGATGGTGTGAGAGAGGCATAGGCCGCATCGAGCAATTCATCCGGAAGGCCGATCATGCGCGGCCCGGCGGTATAGAGCAGGAAGGCCTCGACCGACTTGCCCGGATAGAGCGGCGCGACAAGCGCGCGGTACAGCGCCATCTGGCGCAGATAGACGCCGGGTACCTGCGCGGCATCGCGCGGCGGATGCGCATTGGTCTTGTAATCGACCAGCAAAACGCGATCGGCCTCGACGGCGATGCGGTCGATGACGCCGGAAACGGCCCGTTCCTCGGCGCCGAACGTCAGCGTGCCCATTACCGGCACTTCCGCCGCGGTCGCCTCGCCGAACAGCGCGGCGTGGGCGGGATCCTCGAGAATGGCGAAGGCCTGACCGAGGATCGCCGCAATATCGGCGGCGTCCCAGCGGTGTTCGAAGCGGTGGCAATATTCGGCGGCTTTCCGGCGGCGCTCGTCCGGCTGCACCGAGGGAAGCATCTGCAGCAACCGGTGCAGCGCGATGCCGCGCTTGACGGCAAGCGACGGCGGTTCGTCGTCGCCGGGCGCAAGAAGCGACGGCGCGCCGGAGGCTTCGGCGGTATCCTGTTCGCGCTCGATGGCGACGCCGGAGGCGCCCGACGGGGCCAGCGGCCGGGGCAGGGGCGGCTCGGCCGGAACCGGCGAACAAAACCATGACGGTAACGAAACGGCTCGTGCGTTTTCGGGTTTTTCTTCGCAAGTGACCGATGAGGATGCTTGCGTGATCTGGAAACGCAGCGCCTCGAAATCCGGATAGGCGACGGTCGCCGATACGGGCGCCAGGGCGCGCTCGACCACGGCATGCCAGGTGTCGTCGCCGCCGCCGCGCGATCCGGCATAGCCGGCGACGATCAGCCGGTCGGCGGCGCGGGTCATGCCGACATAGAGCAGACGGCGGTATTCCTCCGCCGCCTTGCGGGCGACTTCGGCCTTCGCGGCTTCCGATTCGGCGGATTTCAGTTTCGACGAGGCGTTCCACAGGATGACCGGATCGCCGCCCTCGACAGGGATGTCGAGAAAACCGTCGGCATGCGCCGAATTATGCGGGGCCGAGCCGCGATCGATCAAAAAGACGACCGGCGCTTCGAGCCCCTTGGCGCCATGCACCGTCATGATACGGACCTGTTTTTGCGCCGGGTCCATCTCGCGCTTGATGACGGGGCTGGCCGCTTCCAGCGCCGAGACGAAATTCTGCAGGGCCGGCAGGCCGGCGCGCTCCTGCGCCAGGGCGAAGCGCATGAACTCGTCGAGCATGTCCGGCGTTTCCGGGCCGAGCCGGCCGGCCAGCTTCTCGCGGCCGCCCTCGCCGGACAGGATCGAGGCATAGAACTCGAAGACCGGCAGCGCCGCGCCGCGTTCGCGCCAGCGGGAAAGCGTCTCGTGCACGGGCGCGAGCGCCGCGTCCGATGCCGCCGCCATCTCCAGCGCCTCGCAAAGCGTCAGCTCGCGCCGATCGTAAGCGAGCTCGAACAGCTTTTCCTCCGGGAGGTCGAACAATGGCGAGCGCAGCAGGGCGGCAAGCGACAGATCGTCAGCCGGCTGAAGAACGAATTTGGCGAGCGCGAGCAGGTCGAGCACGGCGATGTGGTCGGTCATCTTCAGCCGGTCGGCGCCGGCGACATCGACACCCCTGTCCTTGAGCGCACGCGACAGCGTGCCGATGAAACTGTCGCGGCTTCGAACGAGGATCAGGATGTCACCTGCGGTGACCGGGCGGCCCAGGCCCTCGATGATCTCACCGTTTCTTATCCAGGCCGAAATGGTCTCGGCAACGCGCTCGGCGACGATGACGGCGGGCGGGCGCGGCGCGTCGACCGGAGCGGTCCAGTCTTCCGGGTCATCCTGCCTTTCCGCCTGCACCAGCGGCCAGACCTCGACGCGGCCGGGCTGATCCTCGCGCAGGGATGCGTGGCGGATCGGACCGGTGGAATAGGCAACGCCCTGCCGGTTGATCTCGGATTCGAACACCTTGTCGACGGCGGTCAGCACGTCCTGCGTAGAGCGGAAGGAGGTTTCCAGCGGCACGTCACGAAACCCCTCCTCGCCGAAGGCGGCAATCGCCTTGCGGCGCATCAGTTCGCCGGTCTTGCCGAAACTCACCGGATCGGCGCCCTGGAAGGAATAGATCGACTGCTTCTCGTCGCCGACCGCGAACAGGGTTCGCTTGACGTCCCGCGCAGCCTCGCCGGAAAAGAACTCGTCGGCCAGTGCGCGGATGACCTCCCACTGGCGCGGACTGGTATCCTGCGCCTCATCGACGAGGATGTGGTCAATGCCCTGGTCGAGCTTGTAGCGCACCCATGCGCCGACATCGGGCCGGGCGAGCAGGTTGGCGGTGCGCTCGATCAGGTCATCGAAATCGAGATAGCCGCGCGCCTGCTTCAGGTTTTCATAGCCGGATAACAGCCGGTCGATGATGGTCAGCGCGGCAAGCGTGTTGTCGATCTGGCCCAGCAAGGCGATGCGGTCGCGCGCCTCCTGCAAGGCGGCAAACGCCGATGCATGCGCCGCCTCGAAGCCCGGCACCTGCTGGACCGCCTTGTCCTTCATCAGCGTGCCGGTGGAGCGTGGCGCGCCAGCCCTGGTGTAGAACAGATCCTCGAAAGCCGAGAAGGCATCGGCGGCATCAAGCGCGGCCAGATAGTTTTCGGCAAAGGCGCCCCCGGTCTTGGCAGTGACGCTGGCGGCCGCGTCGCGCAAATCCCGCATGATCGGCGCATGCGCGCGCATAGTGTCCAAGGCCCGAGTTATGAAGTCTTCCGGCGTATCGTCCTCGCCGAAACCCAACATGACGCGATAGTGCGCGCGGCGGTCGTTAGCCGGATTCATGTGGCGCAGGAAATCGACCAGTTTCGAGCGGTTCTGCACCGCTTCGTCAAGCAGGACGTCGAGGCCGTTCTCGCCGGTCAGCTCGATCACGGTGCGGAAGGCTTCGGCGACGTCCGCGACATGCCCCTTGTCGATGCGCGCCAGCATCTCGGAGCGGGCCTCGCCGATCAGCGCGGCGATCATGTCGTCGTCAAGCTGCTCGAAATGGCCCGGCACGTTTGCTTCCAGCGGAAAGCGGTGCAGCAACGCATCGCAGAAGGCATGGATGGTCTGGATCTTCAAGCCACCGGGCGTCTCCAGCGCGCGGGCGAACAGGCAGCGGGCAAAGGCAAGCTTGTCGCGGTCGGGTGGACTGCCCTCCAACTCCGTCAGCGCCCTGCGCAGACCGGCCTCCGGCATGGTTACCCATTCGCCGAGCCGCCTGAAGACGCGGTCCTTCATCTCGGCGGCGGCCGTCTTGGTGTAGGTCAGGCAGAGGATGCGCGACGGATCGGTGCCGGACAGCAGCAGGCGGATGACGCGGGTCGCAAGGACGTAGGTCTTGCCGGAGCCGGCATTGGCCGACACCCAGACCGACCAGTCGGGATTGGCGGCAATCGCCTGACGCGACAGCGTGTCGGTATCGGGAACGAGCTTGCGCGGCGCCTCACTCATCGCCATCTCCGCCAGAACGCCATTCATGCGCGCGTGCGAGGTGATCGTAGTCGCCGAGCCGGCCGCGCAGTTTCTGCGGCATGCGCTGGGCAAGATAGCCGTTCGTTTCGGTTCCGTACCAAGCGAGCATTCCCGCCAGCTTGTCCCAGGCGGCATTGCTCAGTTCCGCCGGATCGACTTCTTCCTTGAGCACATCGGTCGGCTTGACCTCGCCGCGCGCCTCGATCTTCACGTAAAGCATGGAGGCGGGATCGGCCGTGCCGATGTCCGGGAAAGCTCCGCGCGCCAGCAGCGCGCCCTCCAGCGGCAATTGCGGTGCGAGCAGCGCCCTGACCATTTTCGCAGAAGGCTGGCCGCCGGTCTTGAAGTCGATGATGTCGACCGCTCCGCCCGGCAGCAGATCCATGCGGTCGGCGCGGCCGGTCAGGCGCACGCCGGTCGTCGCGACCTCAAGCGGATCGGCATCGATTTCGGCGAATCGCTGCTTCACGCCGGAAGCCCGCGCCGCCTCCCAGTCGATGATGCCGGCGGCAGCGGCTTCCAGACGCGGCCACCAGATGGCGCGAATATCAGGCGGCAGGTTCTCGGCATCGAACAGCCGACGGGCGATGTCGAGCGTCCTGTCCAGCGCATCGGCGGCGAGCGGATCGACACCTTCGGTGACGACGTGCTCGAAGATAGCGTGGAACAGCGAGCCGCGCTCGGCGGCGCCGGGATCGCGCACCAGTTCCTCGACCGGACGCAAGCGCAACACCTTTTTTGCGTAGATCGCGTAGGGATCGCGGATAAGCGTTTCGACCTCGGTCACGGAGAGCGCTTTCGGCCGCGCGGCGAGCAGCGGCGCCGGTCTCGGGCGCGGCGCTGGCTTCGCGTCGATACCGGCTTCGAAAGCACGGGCGTAATCGAGATAGCGATTGCCTTCCGCAAGCATCGCTTCAACCGCTTCTTCGCCGGCAAAGGTTGTCAGCCGCTGCCACCAGCGCGAAGCGATGGAGGGCGCGCCCTCGGCCCGCTCGGAACGCGACAGGATCACCCGTTTCTGACCCATCGCCATCTGAAAATCATGCGCGGCGAGGCCGATGCGTCTTTCCGGCGGTTCAAGACCGAGACCGGCCTTCATGCCGCGAGTCAGGAACTGGTCGTTCTGGGTCTGCGCGGGCCAGACGCCCTCGTTCAACCCGCCGAGGATCATCAGGTCGACCGTCTGCAAACGCGCTTCCAGCGTGCCCCAGATGGATATGCGCGGATGGCCGCCCGGCGCGGGCTTGACCGAGAGATCGGCCACCAGCGCCTGAACGGCCTGCGGCCACTCCGCCGGCCTGAGGAACAGCGGCACCTCGGCCGCGACAAGACCGGACAGGAAAGAGCGGAACAACGCGCCCGCCTCGCCGTCGTATAGCGCGTCGTGAAAACCGTTTTCGCCGCGGGCCAGCGCCTCCAGCGTCCGTACCGTCGCGGCAACAAGCGCTTCGAGCGGAGCCTCGTCTCCCTGTACGGCCAGATCCGCCAGCGGCGCAAGCGCGGCCTCGAAACGTTCCGCAAACGCAACGAGCCGAGTGAAATCGGTCTCCTCCAGCATTTTCAGCCAGGACGAGATGCGAATATCGGTGCGTTCGGCATCCGCTTCGCGCCGACGGACCAGCTCGACGAGCGCCTGCGGGCCGATGCGGCCGGTGCCGCCGCGCAGGATCGCCATCTCGAACAGCGAGACCAGGGCGGCGTGGTCCTCGGCGGAGGCCGAGAGCCGGACCAGCGGGTGCTTGGCGAGCGCCAGCAGCGCCGCCGGATCGCCGGGCGAAAAGACCACCTCCAGCAACAGCGTGAGCAACCGGCCCTGCGGTGTCGAGCCGGCCGGCGTACCGCCGGTATCGGTCGCGGCAATGCCATAGCGGGCGAGTTCCGCGGCGACGCGGCGGGCGAGTTCGCGGTCAGCGGTGACCAAGGCGGCGGTCGCGTCCGGCCGGTGAATCGCCTCGCGCAGGGCGGCAGCGATGGCAGCCGCCTCGAGATGCTCGTTCGGCGCGACGAGCAGCGCAACGTTTTCAAAAGCCGCATCCGTGATCGAGGCCCGGGTTCCGGTCCAGCGGTCGGTGACGGCGGACGGGCGCAGGCTTTCGGCGACCCAGAGACAGCGCATGCGCATGGCTTCCGGTTCACCGCCGCCGAGCGGCTCGACGGCATCCGGTGCGACGCCGACACGGCCGGCGAGCTTTATCAGGCCGAATTGCGGATGGCCGATCACCGAGGCAACGTCTTCATCGGCAGTCATCAGTTCACGGGAGGCCCCGTCCATGTCGAGGTCGAAACCGGGCAGGACGACCGCGCCGGACGGCAGGCGGGCGATGGTGGCGATCAGGTCGGCGGTGGCGGGAATGGTGCCGGTAGAGCCGGCGACGACGACAGGCCCTTTCGGCGGATTGCGCTTCAGCCGCAGGGCCTCGGCCATCAGGCGGCGGTTGCGGTGCTCGCCGGGATCAAGCGCATCGCGCTCGGCCAGGATATCCGGCCATTCGCGGCGCATGATCTCGAGGAAGGCGAGCGTCACCTTCCACCAGTCCGGCAGTTCCGCCGTATCCAGACCGGCAATGGCCGACACCGGGATCTGCCCGGTCGAGAACTGGTCCATCAGCGAGGCGAGATCGCGCGCCAGCCAGAAGGCGTCCGCCGTCGAGACCGGCGTGCGGATCGCCTCGTCGCCATAGAGCTTCCCGATGTCGATCTTCAGGTGCCGCGTCCACGACCGGACGAGCGTGCCGAGCAGCAACAGCCGCTCGGTGGCGTCGATGGCCGGCGGGATGTCGATCGCGGCGGCATCGTCGCCGTCGAAAAAATGAGCGTCCTCGTCGAATTCGCCAAGCGGGCGAATGCGCGGCAACAGGATCGTCCGGCCGCCGAGATAATCGAGAAAGGCGGAGCGCAACTCGCGCGCGGCACGGCGGGTCGGCACATAGATCGAGACCGACGACAGCTGCAGCGGATCGCCCTCGTAGCGAAAGCCGGGCACCAGATCGCCATCGCAAAGCGCGCGCGTGACCGCCGGCAGAAAGGGGATGCCGGGGGCAACGGTATAGACGCGCGGCTGAACGTAACCGGCCAAGAGGTGCCTTTCGGTTCGGGTGATTCCGGGCCGCAGTTTCCTCCGCCGGAGGGGCGCGGGTCAATCGGCGGATGCGGCCTGAAGGTCTCTCAGTTTCGCTTCCGCCGCGGGCAGCGCTTCCGGCGTGCCGACCGTGAACCAGTGGCCGTCGGTCATGACATGACCGAACAGGCGTCCCTGGGCAATGGCGCGGTCGTAATAGAGATTGAGCGAATGCGGCTCTGCGGCTGTACCCTCGAAGATTGCCGGATCGTAGATGGTCGCACCGGCATAAAGCAGGCCGGCGGGATCGGACTTGTCGGAGAGCCTTGTCAGCCGGCCCTCCTGATCCATCAGGAAATCGCCGCCGCCGTTGTGGCCGGTCGTGTCGGCCAGCCGGCAAAGCATCAGCAGGATATCCATGCGGGCGGGATCGAATGCCTCGATCATCGCGGCGAGATTGGGCCCGCCCCATTCGACCCAGAAAGTATCGGCGTTGAGCAGCAGGAAAGGATCGGAACCGAGCAACGGAAGCGCTTTCACCACGCCGCCACCGGTTTCGAGGATCTTCTCCGTCTCGTCGCTGATGACGATCGCGGGTTTTTCTCGCCCCTTGCAATGGGCAACGATGCGATCGGCGAGATAGTGGACATTGACCACCGCTTCTTCGACGCCGGCTTCGACAGCGAGATCAAGGCTGCGGTCGAGCATGGTGCGGCCACCGACGGCAACAAGCGGCTTGGGAATGGTGTCGGTGATCGGCCGGAGCCGCGTGCCGAGGCCGGCGGCCAGGATCATCGCCTTTTTCACCGATCGGACCACCTAGCGCGGCTCCACTTTCGCATCGATAATACCGTGCTTTTCATACCATGAAGCGAGATCGGCAAGGGCCGGATGGGCAAGGCTTTCGCGCAAATAAGCCTGCAGGCGGGGAATGTGGGCAAGATAGCCCGGCTTGCCGTCGCGCTCGTCAAGCCGGACGAAAATGCCGAGGATCTTGGTGGCGCGCTGGACGGCAAGTATCGCGACGGCAAGGCGGAAACCGTCTTCGGCAAAGCCGCCAGCCGCGCGGCGGGCGGCGCAATAGCCGTCGAGCAGGCGATGTTGCAAGGAAGGCGAAACATCGACGCGGGCATCCTGCACGATCGAGGCGACATCATAGGCGGTCGAGCCGATCATCGCGTCCTGGAAATCGATCAGGCCGATGCGGGCGACGCCATCGGCGCTGTCGTCCCAGATTATGTTGGGCGAATGGAAATCGCGCAGCAGCAGCGTCTTTTCGCCGCCGTCGACGATTTCGAAAAGGGCGGACCACAAGGCGCGGAATTCTGAGGTCTCGCTTTCGGTGAGCGGCCTGCCGGCAACGCGTGGCACATACCAGTCGGTCAGCAATTCCGTCTCGATGAGAAAAGCGGGAAGATCGAAATCCGGCACCCGGTAAAGCTGTCCATCGACGGCCATGTCGCGCGGCCAGCTCACCGCATGCATCGCGGCGAGGCATTCGACCGAGGCCAGGTAGCGCCCGGCGATGGGGACGCGTTGCTCATCGATCACGCTGCCGGAGCCGAGGTTTTCGAGCAGGACGAAGCCGGTATTGAGATCGAAGGCGAAGATCTCCGGCGCACGAAATCCGCGATCCTTCAGGGCCTTGCCGATGGCGACGAAAGGCAGCACGTCCTCGGCGAGATGGGCGATCTGCGAATAGGGCCTGCCATCACGCACCGGCGGACCGTCCGGCCGTCTCGGTGCGTTCATCAGGATCGCGGTTTCACCGCCGCGATGGACGATCTCGTAAGCGCGCGTCGACGCGTCGCCGAGCAGGAAGTACCGGTCGGCATCGCCCCAGCCATTGGCTTCCAGGAAGGCGCGTATGGCGAGGCTGCGCTCCAGCCGGGCGGCAAATTCCGGCGGCGCGTCGATTTCGATCTCGCGGGCATCGGGATCGGCCAGTTCACAAATCGCGAGGCGGACAGCGCCGGCAGGCAGATTGCCTTCGGCGCGTTCAGGCCATTCGACAAGCGCCACGCCGGCCTCCAGCGCGTCGGCGAGGCCCAACTCGTCGATCTCGGCCGGATCGGATATCCGGTAGAGATCGAGATGGGCGACCGGCAGGCGCAGATCGTAGCTCTGGACAAGGGTGAAGGTCGGGCTCGGCACTTCGAGGCGGCCCTGGCGGTCGCCGGCGAGGGCACGGATCGCGGCGCGGGCGAAAGTCGACTTGCCGGCGCCGAGATCGCCCTCGAGCAGCAGGCAGTCCCCCGCCTTCAGCGCCATCGCGGTATCGCAGGCGAAGCGGGTGAGGGCCTGTTCGGAGGAGAAGGTCAGTTTCACGGCGGCGGCCGCGGCTATTCGGCGGCTACCCGGACACCGGGCGGAACCTGGGGAAAGCGGAGCAGCACTTCGGTGCCGCGCTCGGGCGAGGAATCGATCGACACCTTACCGTCATGCAGCGTGACGAAGCTCTTGACCAGAGACAGGCCGAGACCGGCGCCGCGGCGGCGACCGGGTTTTCCGGTTTCGAAGGGATTGAAAACCTCGTCCATGGCTTCCGGCGGAATGCCCGGGCCGCGGTCGCGGACCTTGAAAACGACGCCGTCTTCCTCGCGTTCGCAGGTGAAGGTGACGGTGGAGCCTTCCGGCGCGAAATCGGCGGCATTGGCGAGCACGTTGAACATCACCTGGCGCAGCCGCGCCGCATCGGCATAAATCGCGCCGGCATCGGGCGTGACACGAACGGCGAGATCGATGTTGTGTTCACCAAAGCGCGGGCCGAGTCCGGCGGCCACCTCGCGCATCATCGGCTCCAGTTCGACCTCGGCGAAATCGAGTTCCATGATGCCTGCGTCGATGGTCGCCAGATCGAGAATGTCGTCGACGATCAGCATCAGCGCGTCGGAGGACGAGGCGATATGATCGACATAGTCCGTCTGCTTCGGATTGAGCGGGCCGGTCGCCGGACTCTGCAGCAGCGCGGTGAAGCCGGAGATGTTGGTCAGCGGCGTGCGCAGCTCGTAGGAGACGTGCTGGATGAAGCGCGAGCGCAGCAGAGCGGTTCGCTCCAGCGCCTCGTTGCGCTCGCGCAAGGCGCGCTCGACCTGGTCGGAATCCGTGACGTCGACAAAGGTGATCATGGTCTGGCCGTTCGGCAGCGGCGCGACCATCCAGGACAAGATCGTGTCGCCTATCGAGCAGCGGCCGGCCTCGTTGTCGCGGTCATCGGCGAAACCGGTTACGACACCGGCGAAATAGGACCACGGTTCGGAATCGCCGAGACGGGATTCGCAGGCGCGGGTGATCTCGGAAATATGCGGCGAAGTATCCTCTTCCGGTTTTTCGAGGCCCCAGAACCGCAGGAAGGCGGGATTGGAGAGCTGCAGGCGGCCATCGGCACCGAACACCGCAACGCCCTCGTCCAGATGATCGAGCGTTTCGCCCTGGACCCGCATCAGCGTGTTGTAGCGGCTTTCCAGGTCGATGCGCTCTGTCAGGTTCTCGAACACCCAGGTCAGGCCGCCCTTGGGATGCGGGTTGGCGACGACGCGGATCGTCTGGCCGTCCGGCAGGTGCCACCAGTCGACCTGCGTTTCAACCGCGCGATAGGCGGACAGGATGTCATCCTTCCAGCGTCGCCATTCCGGCTGCTCGGCCAGCTTGCCCTCGGCGCGCAGCCGGTCGAGGAAGATCGCGTTGTCCGGCCCGGATTCGAGGAAAGCCTGGTCGAGATCCCACAGTTTCTGGAATGCCTGGTTGTAGAAGCGCAACTTGGCGTTTTCGTCGAACATGGCGACCGCGGTCGTCAGCTTGTCGAGGGTTTCCTCGTGGCTGGAGATGGTCTTGTTCAACTCGGTGCGCATGGCGTCGTAGTCGGTCTTGTCGATGGCGAGGCCGGCGGAGCCGAACGGGCCTTCGGCCTCGGCGACATCGAACACCAGCCGGTCGCCATTGACCACGGTGGAGACGGACGCCTTGTAGCTGCCGTTGTTCTCACGGCCGACGGCCATGGTGTGCAGCGCCTGGCTGCCGAACAGTTCCGCGCCGGCCTTGGCCGTCTCGGCGGACCCGGCATGGCCGGTCGCGGTGGCGAAGGCGCGGTTGACCCAGGCAAGCATGCCGTCGGCGCTGCGCAGCCAGGCCGGCGCATCGAGCGTGTCGAGCAGTTCCTGCAGCGTTTCCAGCGTCTCGACGACGCGGCCATGCTCGACCGCCAGGCGGGCATGACTGGCCCGTTCTCCGGACAAGCTCTCGAAGCGAACCACGGCGCTGGAGCCATTGGTGCGGCCGATCACCTCCAGCGGTGTGCCCCGCCGGGTCTCGACCGTGTCGCTGAAGGGTTTTGCCTCGTCGCGCAATTCGGCGACAAGATGCTCGACGCGCGCGGCCGAGCGCGGCTCCAGCCAGCGGCCGAAAGCGAGGAAGGCGGCCCGTTCTTCGGGCGCTCCCGTATTGGCGTCGAGCGAGCCGATCACGACCGGTTTCTGGTTGCGGTCTTCCCAGACTATGGCGCGCTGGCCCTCTGTCGTCGCCAGCGCCTCGAGCTTGCCGATCTGCGCATTGAGCGCGGTGACGCGGGCGCGTAGCGTCTCGTTGTGGCGCGCAATGCGGCCCCTCTCGCGAATCAGCCACAGCGCCGAGCCGAGTGCGGCCGTCATGGCGCCCGCGAACAGCGCGAACTGCACGACTTCGGGCGTTCCCAGCGGATGGCCGAGCATGTTCTCGATGAAACCGGTCTGCTCCTGCGCCACGGCGGCGTTTCCGGACAGGACGAGCGCGGCAGACGACCACAGGAAAGCCAAGCGCGTGTTACGGCGCTTGCGCTCCTTCGGCCCGATTGCCCTTTCCGAATCCGGCATGCTTCGTCCCCTCGCCGCAGGCACGTTTATTCGCCACCTTCATGTGGAATCCACGCAGACGCTTCGCGATTTCTGCGCCGCCGCGCGCATTCACGAATCACCCCAAAATACCCGCAGGTGGATTCCGCGTGAAGCGTCAAGATACCAAAAAACAGGCCGGAGAATGACTTGCATCCCCCGGCCACTAGATGTTGTGTCGCTAGGTAAAGTAATCAGTACCTGTAGTGTTCCGGCTTGTAGGGACCTTCCGGCGTGACGCCGATATAGGAAGCCTGTTCCTCGGAAAGCTGCGACAGCCGGACGCCAAGCTTGTCGAGATGAAGGCGGGCGACCCTTTCATCGAGATGCTTCGGCAGCACATAGACCTCGTGACCGTATTCGTCGCCCTTGGTGAAGAGTTCGATCTGGGCCAGCACCTGGTTGGTGAAGGACGCGCTCATCACGAAACTCGGATGGCCGGTCGCGTTGCCGAGGTTGAGGAGACGGCCTTCCGACAGGAGGATCATGCGGTTGCCTTTCGGAAACTCGATCATGTCGACCTGCGGCTTGATGTTGGTCCATTTGAGATTCTTCAGCGCGGCGACCTGGATCTCGTTATCGAAGTGGCCGATGTTGCCGACGATGGCCATGTCCTTCATCTCGCGCATATGCTCGAGGCGAATGACGTCCTTGTTGCCGGTTGTGGTGATGAAGATGTCGGCCGAGGAAACGACATCCTCTAGCTGAACGACCTCGAAACCGTCCATCGCCGCCTGCAATGCGCAGATCGGGTCGATTTCGGTCACCTTGACCCGTGCGCCGGCGCCGCTCAGCGATTGGGCCGAACCCTTGCCGACATCGCCATAACCGCAGACCACGGCGACCTTGCCGGCCATCATCACGTCGGTGGCGCGGCGGATGCCGTCGACCAGCGATTCCTTGCAGCCATACTTGTTGTCGAATTTCGACTTGGTGACGGAGTCGTTGACGTTGATCGCCGGGAAGGGCAGCAGGCCCTTCTTCTGAAGCTGGTAAAGACGGTTGACGCCGGTCGTGGTTTCCTCGGTGACGCCCTTGATGGCGTGACGCTGCTTGACGAACCATCCGGGGCTGGCGGCCATGCGCTTCCTGATCTGGGCGAACAGGACTTCCTCTTCCTCGGAGCCGGGATTGGACAACACGTCCTCGCCTTCCTCGGCGCGGGCGCCGAGCAGGATATACATGGTGGCGTCGCCACCGTCGTCGAGGATCATGTTGGTAAGGCCGCCGTCCGGCCACTGGAAGATCTGGTCGGTGTAAGACCAGTAGTCCTCGAGCGATTCACCCTTGATGGCGAAGACCGGAGTGCCGGTGGCGGCGATGGCCGCGGCAGCATGATCCTGGGTGGAAAAGATGTTGCAGGATGCCCAACGAACATCAGCACCGAGCGCCTTCAGCGTTTCGATGAGCACAGCCGTCTGGATCGTCATGTGCAGCGAACCGGTAATGCGCGCGCCCTCGAGCGGCCGGCTTTCCCCGAATTCCTCACGGCAGGCCATCAGGCCCGGCATTTCAGTTTCGGCAATGTCGATTTCCTTGCGGCCGTAATCGGCCATCGCGATATCGGCGATCGCATAGTCGTTCGTATTGGACATGAGGCAACTCCGTTTGTTCGCTGCGCTGCCTAGCAGAGAGCGGCCAAACTGACAATCGCAATATAAGGAAATCTTTATATGCTGATTTGGATAAAATCACTCGCCCTCGCCGAACTTGTCGGCGAGAAGCGCAGCGACGGCATCGAGCGCTTCCTCGGCATCCGGCCCGTTCGCGGTGACCTCGATCTCGCAACCGAGGCCGGCGGCCAGCAGCATCAGCCCCATAATCGAGGTGCCATGCACGGAAAGCCCGTCCTTCGAGACGGTGATGTCGGACCGGAAGCTGTCCACCAGCTTGACGAATTTGGATGAGGCACGGGCGTGCAGGCCGCGTTTGTTGGTGATGACGAGATTGCGCGTGAGCGAAGCGGCCTGCTGGGTCACGCGGTCACTTCCCCGCCAGGATCTGGCTTGCAACATTGACGTATTTGCGGCCGGCGTCGCAGGCTTGCGACAAGACGTCGGCCATCGGCTGATCCTCACGCAGGCGGGCGAGCTTGATAAGCATCGGCAGATTCATGCCGGCAAGAACCTCGATGCGGCCGGTTTCCATGACGGAGATCGACAGATTGGAAGGAGTGCCGCCGAACATGTCGGTCACGATAATGACGCCCTCGCCGCTGTCGACGTCGGCAATCCGGGCCAGGATATCGCGGCGGCGCTGCTCCATGTCGTCATCGGCACCGATGCACACCGTCGCGAACTGCGCCTGGGATCCGACAACGTGCTCGACCGCGCCCTTGAATTCCTCGGCCAAGTTTCCGTGCGTTACGAGCACGACGCCAATCATACCGTCTTTTCTCCCGTCCCGTGCCTCGGTCCTTGTGTCATTGCCGCTCGGCACAACCCTTTCAGGCGGTGCGCATCATGATCAGCAATTTCCGCGCCTGACAAGGCTTTTCCGGGTGCAAACCGCCTAAATCGCACGCTCGGACAGGCCGAGCCAGCCGAGGATCGCAAGGGCCGCCGAAACCGGCGTGCGTTCCGGCACAGTGAGTTCGGGCAATTCCACGCCCTGAAAGATGGCGCGGCGGGCGGGATCGGCTACCCTTTCCGCCTGCTCTTCTGGCACCAGTGCGACGGCGAGCGCGATGGCCGTGCGAGGCACGTGCCGCGCCGGGCCGACCGGCGCGACACCGAAACCGCGCAGTTCGATCAGGCCGGCGATGCGATCGGGTACATCGGCGACCAGCGCGCCGCTCTCGCCGTCACGGGACAGAAAGGCGTAGTCGTCGGCGACGAGGGCGGACGGGATATCGGAAACGCGGCAGCGCGACAGCAGCTCGAGACCGAGCACCGTCTTGCCCGATCCGGACGGGCCGCAAATCATCACGCCCCGATGGTCTATCTCGACGATTGTCGCGTGCTGAAGGGCGCCGCTGCCGGTCATTCGCGCGGCAGCCGGATGACAAAGCGCGCACCCGCCGGCTTGCCGCCGGGGCCACCCGAAATGTTCTCGGCGGTGAGCGTCCCGCCATGGGCCTCGACGATCTGGCGCGATATCGACAGGCCGAGCCCGGAATTGCGGCCGAACTGATCCGGCCCGGGGCGATCGGTATAGAACCGCTGAAATATCTTCTCGAAATTGTCCGCCTGGATGCCCGGCCCGTTATCCTCGACCAGGACGATGACGCTGCCCGGCGTCATCAACAGGCGGATGTCGATGCGGCCGCCCTCGGCGGGGACAAAGGAAAAAGCATTCTGCACCAGGTTTGTAATGACCTGGCCGATACGCGTTTCATGGCCGATGACGAAATAGCCCTTCGCATTGGCCGGCGGTTTGGCGATGTGCAGCTTCATCTCCGCATCGGCGCCACCCCGGAGGCTCTGGCCGAGTATGCTCGTCAGTTCCTGCAGCAGTTTCACCATGTCGACGCGCGACGCATCCTCACGCACCAGTTCGGCATCGAGGCGCGATGCGTCGGAAATATCGGAAATCAAGCGATCAAGACGCCTGACGTCGTGCTGGATGACGTCGGTGAGGCGCTTGCGCATATCGTCGTTCCTGGCCAGCGGCAGGGTCTCGACCGCGCTGCGCAGCGAGGTGAGGGGATTTTTCAGCTCATGGCTGACATCGGCGGCAAAGCTTTCGATGGCGTCGATACGGGCATAGAGCGAATTGGTCATCTCGCGCAGCGCGACGGAGAGGTTGCCGATCTCGTCCTGGCGGTCGGAAAAATCGGGGATCTCCTCACGCAACTTGATGGAGCGGCGCACGCGGACGGCGGCGGCGGCAAGGCGGCGCAGCGGATTGGCGATGGTGCCCGCGAGCGCCACCGACAGGATGATGTTGACGATCACCGCCACGGCGAAGACACGGATCATGGCGAAGCGCTCGGCGCGCACGATCTTGTCGATATCGCCGCCCTGGGTGGAAAGCTGGAGAACGCCGAGCACGGCACGATAGCGCTGGATCGGCACGGCGACGGAAACGATCATCTCGCCCTGGGTCGAGATCCGAACGACCTGCGAACGGCCTCCGGCCAGCGCGCTCATCACCTCCGAATAGGCGGTGCCGCTGCCACCCGGCTGCTCGGTGTAGATGCTGAGATCACGGCGGCGGAACAGCCAGGAGATGACCTTGTCAATACGGCCGACAATCCCGGTCTCGTCCTCGCCGACAGGCGGCAGATCGTAACGCAACACCTGGCCTCCGGAATAAAGCGCACGGGAATCGAGCAGCAGATTGGCATCGCGGTCATAGATGCGGGCGCGGGTGCGCGTCGGCGAGATCAGCCGGCGCAGAACCGGCGCGACACGTTCCGGATTGATCGGAAAGTCGAGGCTGTCGAAGCGGTCGGCATTGGGAACGATCGACTCGCCGGCCTGCAGTTCGAGCAGCTTGTCGGGATCGATCAGGATGGCGTTGGTCTCGACATTGGCCGAGGCGGCGATGGCGCCGGCAATGATCTCGCCCTGCGTCATCAGGCTTTCCACCCGCGCATCGATCAATCCCTCGCGGAACTGGTTGATGTAGAGGATACCCGACATCAGCACGCCGAGGGCGGCCAGGTTCAAAAACAGGATGCGGTGGGTCAGCGAGGAAAATATGAAACCGCCGAACATGCGGCGCAGCGGTGCCAGGACGCCTCTTTTCTGCGGAGCGGATGGAGCGGCCAGCTTAGCGCGGGCAGATTTCGCCTCCGCCTCCGCGGCCCGATAGGCCATATGATCCGTTTCCGCCGTCATCGCGTCCCTGTTTCCGCCCCCGCCGGATGCCCGCCGGCCGCCGGTCAGGATTCCCGGAACCGGTAGCCGACGCCATACAGCGTCTCGATCATGTCGAAACTGTCGTCGACGGCCTTGAACTTCTTGCGCAAGCGCTTGATGTGGCTGTCGATCGTGCGATCGTCGACATAAACCTGGTCATCATAAGCCGCATCCATCAGCGAATCACGGCTTTTCACGACGCCGGGGCGCTGGGCAAGCGCATGCAGGATCAGGAACTCGGTGACGGTCAATGTGACCGGCTGATCCTTCCAAGTGCAGGTGTGGCGTTCCTGGTCGAGCACCAGATTGCCGCGCACGATGGTCTGGGCCTGGTTGGCGCCCTCGCCCTTGACCATGACCTCACGAGCCGCGGTGCGGCGCAGCACCGCCTTGACGCGCTCGACGAGCAGACGCTGCGAGAACGGCTTGGTAATGAAATCGTCGGCGCCCATCTTCAGGCCGAACAATTCGTCGATCTCGTCGTCCTTGGAGGTGAGAAAGATCACCGGCAAATCGGTTTTCTGGCGCAGGCGGCGCAATAGCTCCATGCCGTCCATGCGCGGCATCTTGATATCGAGGATGGCCAGGTTCGGCGGCCGGGCGACAAGCCCCTCCAGCGCCGATGCGCCGTCGGTAAAGGTCTCGACCCGGTAACCCTCCGCCTCCAATGCGATCGAGACGGATGTCAGGATGTTCCGGTCGTCGTCGACCAGCGCAATCGTCTGCATGCTGAAATTCTCCCCAGCCATGGCGTCATGTCCCTTGCTCGTCCTTCAAACCCGAGCCGTTGACGCCGAAACTTGGCGCAAAATGTGGCACAGAACTCATCTGGTGTCATTGAAGGCGATTTTCCATGCCTGCCCGCCATACGCGGGCGGCCGGTCATACAAAATGCTTAATGACAGGGCCGACGGCCTGTGACTAACAGGTTCGCTTGAAACGATTGAATCGTTTTTTCAAAGATTAAATCGATTAATCATTTGAAGCCGCTGGCGATTTCTGTTTCAGCCTCTATCCTGTTTAAACACGAATTTAAACAGGATTAAAAATTTCGCACGAGCGACCGGGCTTAAAACGCAACAACACGCAGACCATCGGTGAGGACAATGAAGACCAACGGATTGTTCAACGCAGCGCACGGACTTGAAAAACAAGGATTTCGGGCTCCCGCTGCCGTTTACTACAACCTCACCGAGGCGGAGCTCTATGAAGAGGCGCTCGACCGCCGCGAGGCGCAGTTGAGCGCGCATGGCGCCCTGGTCGCTAAAACGGGCGTGCATACCGGGCGCTCCGCCAAGGACAAGTTCGTCGTCAAGGACGGCACCGTCGACGAGCATATCTGGTGGGACAACAACAAGGCGATGTCGCCGGAGCATTTCGAGCAGTTGCACCAGGACTTCCTGACCCAGGCGCAGGGCATGGAGCTGTTCGTGCAGGACCTGGTCGGCGGCGCCGACGAGGATCATCAGATCAAGGTGCGCGTGGTCACGGAAAACGCCTGGCACTCGCTGTTCATCCGCAACCTGCTGATCCGTCCGGAGCGTTCGGCACTTGCCGATTTCATGCCGGAAATGACGATCATCGACCTGCCGTCCTTCGAGGCCGACCCGGACCGGCACGGCTGCCGCACCGGCACGGTGATCGCGGTCGACCTGACGCGGATGATCGTGCTGATCGGCGGCACCTCCTATGCCGGCGAGATGAAGAAATCGGTGTTTACCGCGCTCAACTACCTGCTGCCGAAGAAGGGCGTGATGCCGATGCACTGCTCGGCCAATGAAGGCCCGGACGGCGATGTCGCCGTGTTCTTCGGCCTGTCGGGCACGGGCAAGACGACGCTGTCGGCCGATCCGAGCCGTACACTGATCGGCGACGACGAGCACGGCTGGAGCGAAAACGGCGTGTTCAACTTCGAAGGCGGCTGCTACGCCAAGACGATCCGCCTGTCGCGCGAGGCCGAGCCGGAAATCTACGCCACGACCGAGCGCTTCGGCACGGTGCTGGAAAACGTCATCCTCGACGACGAGAAGATGCCGGACTTCCACGACGCATCGCTGACCGAGAACACGCGCTGCGCCTATCCGCTGCACTTCATCCCGAACGCCAGCGCGACCGGCACAGGCGGCCAGCCGAAAAACATCATCATGCTGACGGCGGACGCTTTTGGCGTGATGCCGCCAATTGCCAAGCTGACGCCGGCGCAGGCGATGTACCACTTCCTGTCCGGCTACACCGCCAAGGTCGCCGGCACCGAGAAGGGCGTTACAGAGCCGGAAGCCACCTTCTCGACCTGCTTCGGCGCGCCCTTCATGCCGCGCCATCCGTCGGAATACGGCAATTTGCTGCGCGACCTGATCGCCAAGCACAATGTCGATTGCTGGCTGGTCAACACCGGCTGGACCGGCGGCGCCTACGGCGTCGGCAGCCGCATGCCGATCAAGGCGACGCGCGCCTTGCTCAAGGCGGCGCTTTCCGGCGAACTGAACTCCGTCGAATTCCGCACCGACGCCAATTTCGGCTTCGCGGTTCCGGTGGCGGTCGAGGGCGTCGACAGCGCCATCCTCGATCCGCGTTCGACATGGGCCGACGGGGCTGCCTACGACGTGCAGGCCGAGAAGCTGGCCGGCATGTTCACGGCGAATTTCGAAAAGTTCGCGGATCACGTCGATCTGGAGGTGATGGACGCAGCGCCTCGATTTCTCCAGGCCGCTGAGTAACAGCGACCCGCAAGGGTGAGTTTACAGCGTCTGCCCTGGCAGGCGCCGTTTTTCTTTGCGCGGCGGCTTTTTTCGTGCCGCGGCAAGGCTTATCGTCAGGCTGTCATGACCTGCACCGCCAGCACGGAATCCAAGCCATGAGCGTCGAAAATCTGCCGATCCGCCACGGGCTGGAACTGCCCGGCTGGTCGATGACGGAGGAGTTCGTGCTGGCCTCCGGGCCGGGCGGGCAGAACGTCAACAAGACGTCGTCCGCGGTGCAACTGCGGTTCTTTCCGGGTTCCGCCGGGGTGTTTTCCGATGCGCAGCTGAAACGGCTTGTACAGCTTGCGGGAAAGCGCGCCGCCAAGGACGGCTCGATCCTGATCCAGGCAAGTCGGCACCGCGCCCAGGAGCGCAACCGCGAGGACGCCCGCGAAAGGCTGAAACAGCTCGTTCTCAAGGCGCTGGAGCCGCCACCGCCGCCGCGCAAGAAGACAAGGCCGTCGCGCGGCGCCGTCGAACGGCGGCTGAAGGCGAAGGCGGGACGGTCGCAAATCAAGAAAATGCGCGGCTCTGTCGATACCGAGGACTAGCGTTGCTTCCGTGGCGGCACTACGGTCTTTCCGCCGCTACGGGCGGCAGTGTTTCGATTCAGTCTGGAAGGATATTGCAATGGGACTTTTCGATTTCGTGAAATCGGCCGGCAAGAAGCTTGGCTTCGGCGACGATGACGAGGAAAACGCGAAGGAACTGAAGAAGGAACTCGATTCCTACGGTCTCGGTACAGATGCGGTGCAAATCGAAGTCCAGGGCGACACGGCCGTCATCAAGGGCGCGGTGGAAGACCAGTCGATCTTCGAGAAAGCCGTCGTTGCCGTCGGCAATACGCTCGGCATTTCCGAAGTGGAAGCCTCGGAATTGAAGGTCGTTGTGCCGGGCAGCGGAATGAAACTGGACGCCAATGCCGACATGAACGCGATCATCGCGGCGGCCGGTCCGGCCAACGAACCCAAATTTCACACGGTCGAAAAAGGCGATACGCTGTGGGCGATCGCCGAGAAAGCCTACGGCAACGGCGCGAAATACGAGGCGATCTTCGAGGCCAACAGGCCGATGCTGACGCATCCGGACAAGATCTATCCGGGTCAGGTGCTTCGCATCCCCGATCTCGACTAGATACGCGCACATCCCTGCCGGCGGCGGATGGCAATCGGCCGCCGGCACATTACATTCCAACTCATGCTGGTTCTTCCCAAAGGCGTTCGCCACATTCCCGGTTGCCTCTCGACGGAGGCGCAGCGCGCGCTGGTCGAGGACATCCGCGCCGTTATAAAGGAGGCTCCGCTCTACACCCCGGCCATGCCGCGCACCGGCAAGCCGATGAGCGTGCGAATGACCAATTGCGGCGTGCTCGGCTGGGTGACCGACAAGGCGCGCGGTTACCGCTACCAAGCAAACCATCCGGTCACCGACAGGCCGTGGCCGCCGATCCCGCGGGCGCTGCTCGACCTGTGGGCCGAATACAGCGGCTATCCGCATCCGCCGGAAGCCTGCCTGGTCAATTTCTACGACGACACCGCGAAGATGGGCCTGCACCAGGACCGCGACGAGGAGGATTTCGACGCACCGGTGCTGTCAGTCTCGCTCGGCGACACCTGCCTGTTCCGGATCGGCGAGACGGAGCGGTCGGGCCGTACCGTGTCGTTCAAGCTTGCCAGCGGCGACGTTCTGGTACTGGGCGGGGCTGGCCGGTTGTGCTTTCACGGCGTCGACCGGCTTTATCCGGCAACGTCGGCCTTGCTGAAGAATGGCGGGCGCATCAACCTGACGCTGCGCCGGGTGACCAAACCGGCCTAGGCATTAAAGCTTGCGGAGCAGCACTTCCTCAACCATGTGGTCGGACCCTTTCTTCAGGATCAGGTCGGCGCGCGGCCGGGTCGGCTGGATGTTTTCCTTCAGGTTCTTCAGGTTGATATTCGTCCAAAGCCCCTCGGCGATGCCGTGCGCGGCATCTTCGGTCAGTTCCGAATAGCGGTGAAAGAACGATTTCGGATCGCGGAACGCGGTTTGGCGCAGCCGCATGAAGCGGGTCACATACCAATCGTGGATCAGTTCCTCGTCGGCGTCGATATAGATCGAGAAATCGAAATAGTCGGAAACGAAAGGCACCATCTTGCCGTCCTCGGGCAGGTCGCGGACCTGCAGGACGTTGATGCCCTCGAAGATCAGGATGTCCGGCCGGTCGATGGTGACATATTCGCCCGGCAGGACATCGTAGGTAAGGTGCGAATAGAGCGGCGCGCGCACCGAGTGTTCGCCGGCCTTGAGCTGCGACAGAAACCGCAACACCGCTGCCACGTCATAGCTTTCGGGAAAGCCCTTGCGCTCCATCAATCCCTGTTCGCGCAGGACGGCGTTCGGCAGGAGGAAGCCGTCGGTCGTCACCAAAGAGACCTTCGGGTGCGATTCCCAGCGCGCCAGCAATTCCTTCAGGATACGCGCGGTGGTCGACTTGCCAACGGCGACCGAACCGGCGATGCCGATGATGAAGGGCGTCTTGATGGCTTCATCGACATTGAGGAAGTTCTTGCGCTGCTCGAACAGGCTCTGCGACGCCTCGACATGGGCATAGAGCAGGCGCGACATCGACAGGTAGATGCGACGGACCTCGTCGAGATTGACCGGATCGTCGAGCGAGCGCAGCCGCATGACTTCATCCTCGGTCAGGGTCAGCGGGGTGTCGGCGCGGAATTCCGCCCATTTGGCGGCCGGAAAACGGCGATAGGGCGACAATTCGCTACCGGACAGCTGATCGAGAGGATCGGAATGCGCCGATGGGCCGCTACGCTTGACGGGCTGGTCCATGAAAACGCCTGTGGTTACTCCGCTGTGCGGGCCGCCTTTTCCTGCAGCCCGGTCTGCGCCGTCCGACCTTGCAGTTCGACCATGACATCATCCAATGCCACGCCGCGCATGTGCAGGACAACGAGCAAATGGTACAACAGGTCCGCTGTTTCCGCCACCAAGGCGGAGTTGTCCTGTCCGAGTGAGGCGATCACCGTTTCGACAGCTTCTTCGCCCAGTTTCTTCGACGCTTTCTCGATTCCCTTCGAAACGAGTTTCGCCGTCCAGGAGTTCTCGTCGCCCGACGCGGCGCGCGCGGCGATGATTTTTTCGAGATCGGCAAGGGTGAAATCGGTCATGGTCCTCGTCCCGGTTCAGGTGTCGCGGCGTACCGCGATGCCGGCGGCGGCCATGTGATCCTTGGCTTCGCCGATCGTATAGGTTCCGAAGTGGAAGATCGAGGCGGCGAGCACGGCGGTGGCGTGACCGTCGCGGATGCCCTCGACCAGGTGATCGAGCGTGCCGACGCCGCCCGAGGCGATGACCGGCACGCGCACGGCATCCGCCACGGCGCGCGTCAGCGGGATATTGTAGCCGATCTTGGTGCCGTCGCGATCCATAGAGGTGAGCAGGATCTCGCCGGCGCCAAGTTCGACGACCTTGCGCGCATAGTCCACAGCGTCGATGCCGGTCGGCACGCGGCCGCCATGGGTGAAAATCTCCCAGCGCGGCTCGGCACCGCCTTCATCGACGGCCTTGGCGTCGATGGCAACGACGATGCACTGGTTGCCGAACTTGTCGGCAGCCTCTGCGACCAGTTCCGGGCGCTTCACCGCAGCGGTGTTGATCGAGACCTTGTCGGCACCGGCCAGGAGCAATTTACGGACATCTTCGACCGCGCGCACGCCGCCGCCGACGGTCAGCGGCATGAAGCATTGTTCGGCGGTGCGGGCAACGACGTCGAAGATCGTCTCGCGGTCGTCGGAAGAAGCGGTGATGTCGAGAAAGCAAAGCTCGTCCGCACCGGCGGCGTCATACGCTTTTGCGGCCTCGACCGGATCGCCGGCATCGACGAGATCGACAAAATTGACGCCCTTGACGACGCGGCCGCCGGCAACATCGAGGCAAGGAATGACACGAGCTTTCAACATTGGGCGGCCTTGCTTTTTTGTTTGCACGTCCTCGCCGCTTCGCGCCTGCGGGTGACGCCGCTGCCAGCAACATCGGGGCAAGGAATGACACAGGCCTCGAGGGTCATTTCTCCCTCCCTTCGCCGCGCAGAACCGCCAGCGCACGCTCAGGATCGATGCGGCCGTCGTAAAGGGCACGGCCGGAGATCGCGCCTTCCAGCTTTTCGGCGTCCGGCATGGTCATGCGGACGATATCGGCAATCGAGGCGAGACCGCCCGAGGCGATGACCGGGATCGAGACGGCCTCGGCGAGATCGATAGTCGAGTCCCAGTTGATGCCGGTTAGCACGCCGTCGCGGTCGATGTCTGTGTAGATGATCGCGGCGACGCCCGCGCCCTCGAACTTCTTCGCGAGCTCGACGACGCCGAGTTCGGAGGCTTCGGCCCAGCCCTCGACGGCGACCTTGCCGCCCTTGGCGTCGATGCCGACGGCGATCTTTCCGGGGAACTTCCTGCATGCCTGGATGACGAGATCGGGATCGCGTACGGCGACAGTGCCGAGGATAACGCGGGCGAGGCCCTTGTCCAGCCAGCTCTCGATATGCGCGAGCGTGCGGATGCCGCCGCCGAGCTGCACCGGGTTTTTCGTCGCCTTCAGGATCGCCTCGACGGCGGCGCCATTGATCGACTCGCCTTCGAAAGCGCCGTTCAGGTCGACCACATGCAGCCACTCGAAGCCCTGCTCCTCGAACGCTTTCGCCTGGGCGGCGGGATCGGCGTTGTAGACGGTCGCCTGGTCCATGTCGCCCTTGACGAGACGCACGCACTGGCCGTCCTTCAGGTCGATGGCGGGAAAGAGGATTTTCTTGGTCGACATGGCCTTACGGCGTCCATTTCAGGAAATTGGCGATCAGGGCGAGACCCAGTGTCTGGCTTTTTTCCGGGTGGAACTGCGTGCCGAACATGTTGCCGCGCGCGACGGCGGCAGTGACCGGTCCGCCATAGTCGGTGCGCGCGACCACGTCCGCCTCGTTCTCGGCGGCGAGGTAATAGGAATGGACGAAATAGGCGTGCAACCCGTCCTCCCCGGTCCTGATGCCGTCAAACAACGGATGCGGACGAACAAGTTCCAGCGTATTCCAGCCGATCTGCGGGATCTTCAGGTTCGGATCGGACGGCGTCATCTCGACAACATCGCCCGCGATCCAGCCGAGGCCATTGGTGACGGTCTTTTCCAGACCGCGGGTCGACATCAGCTGCATGCCGACACAGATGCCGAAGAAAGGCCGGCCCTTGTCGACCACCGCCTCGTTCAGGGCATCGACCATGCCCGGCACGGCATCGAGGCCGGCGCGGCAATCGGCATAGGCGCCGACGCCCGGCAGGACAATGCGGTCGGCAGATGCAACGCGAACAGCGTCCGAGGTCAGCTCGATCTCTGCGGCAATGCCGGCCTCGCGAGCCGAGCGCTCGAAGGATTTGACCGCCGAGCGCAGATTGCCGGAACCGTAGTCGATAATAGCGACACGCATAGTGCTCACCGTGCCGGTTCTTCAGAGAAGCCGAACATCATGTCGGAGGAATGCGGCAGGGGCGGCGGCACGGTGGCCTGTTTTGCAACCGTGGGCAGCGGCGGTGGCAGCAGAGGCGCAGCGTGGCCGGTAAACCAACGGATTTCGGCATCGTCCAGATCGCGGGCGACGACCGTGCCGGCCTCGGCAAAGCCGTCGCGGCGATAGCGCGCGATACGCCATGCGGGCCCTTCCAGCGCGACGAAGAAGCTGATGACAGTGCCGGCAAGAAGCATCGCAGCGCCGGGCGCCAGATACTCGCCGGCCATGCCGATTGTGGCGGAAACCAGCAGCAGCATCAGCGCGGCAAACCACAGCCGATGCCACAAAAGCCAGATCAGCGGGAACACCAGCGCCGGCACCGAGAAATGATCGCGCACGAACACTGTCTCCGGCCGGCTGCCGGTGACGGGCCTGCGTTCGAGGACAACATAGCTTGCCATCGTTTTCGCCTAACCGTTCAGGGTGCCCTTGGTCGACGGGATCGCGTCCGCCTGACGGGGATCGATCTCGACAGCGGTGCGCAGCACCCGCGCCACCGCCTTGAAGCAGGTCTCGGCGATGTGGTGGCTGTTGGCGCCGTAGAAATTCTCCACATGCAGCGTGATGCCGGCGTTCTGGGCGAAAGCCTGGAAGAATTCGCGCACAAGCTCGGTGTCGAAGGTGCCTATCTTCTGGGTCGGAAAATCGACATTGAACACAAGAAACGGCCGGCCGGACACGTCGATGGCGGCGCGGGTCAGCGCCTCGTCCATGGCGAGATCGAGGCTGGCATATCGGGTGACGCCGCGGCGGTCGCCGAGCGCCTTCGCCAGCGCCTGGCCGAGCGCGATGCCCGAATCTTCCACGGTGTGGTGATCGTCGATGTGCAGATCGCCCCTGGCGCTGACCGTCATGTCGATCAGCGAATGACGCGCGAGCTGATCAAGCATGTGATCGAAGAAGCCGATGCCGGTCTTTATCTCGTGCTTGCCAGTTCCGTCCAGATTCACCGTGACGGAAATGGCGGTCTCGTTTGTCTTGCGGCTGATTTCAGCCGTGCGCGCGGTCATGGCGATAGCCCCTTATTTTCGGCGACTGCGCCTCATAACAAGGGTTTAGCGCAAATGCCAGCCTACAAACCCTCCGCATGCCTGAGAGCTTTCAACGCATTAAGCGTGATCCACTTGCTCGGCGCACCCTTTTCCCCGATCGGGACCAACAGGCTCGGATTGTAGCTGTTCTCGAGCAGCCAGCGCCCGTCTGAGCCGCGTTTTGAACGCACCAGCTCAACAGCCTCCCTCATACGACTATCCCGATATCCCAGTCCGAGAAGCAGATTGAGGATTTCCAACACATCCGTCTGGTACATGAGCGGGAAACCGAACTTTTTCCAGCCCGGCTTGGAAACACGGTCGAGATTGTGGCTTCGCTTGAAGACATGATGGATCAGCATGAACTCCGCGGCGCGGTCTATCGTCTCCCTGACGGCCCGTGATCGGGCACTTTCCGGTATTTCGGCGAATGCCTTCAGTGTCTTGACGACGCCCATGTGACAGGTGTGGCGGCCCCAGCATATCTCCCAACGGTCGTAAGGCCATCCGGTCGGCGCCTCGCCATCACCGTCATCGAAACGCTGGTATTGCGTCACCCAGTCTACCGCCGATTGCACGCGCGGATCGTCCAGCAAGCCGAAACGGATCAGCACCCAGAGCATGTTGCCGGTCAGACAGGGAATGACACCGCTGCCCTGACCTCCCGCCCGACCAGCGCGCATGGAGAATCCACCGCTATCCGCGTGTTGCGAATGGTCCAGGATGAAGGCGCAGGCCTTTTGAATTCGCTCGTCAGCGGCACTTGCGCCGAGTTCCGCCAGGACCAGAAGCGTCCAGACGGTACTGTTGTATTTGCCAGTATAAAATTTCTTTTCAGGCCCCCAGTTGCCGCCCGGTTCCTGCTCTTCGAGTATCGTGCTGACCGGCGGCGCATGATTGATTTCACCCGCTGCCCGCATGACATCGGGATCGTTCGCCGGGCGGTCGAGCAGATCAGTCAGGGTGAACATGCGCACGCCCGGATCGGCAGGCTCGAGCAGCCAGTCAAGCGTCTCGTCGTCGATCGCGAATGGTTTGACTCTCAATACAGATCCCATCAAGCAGAAGCCATTGGCTTTGTTGCCTGTATTTTTTTATCTGCGCCGCGAGTGGATGTCATCCGGACGGCGCGTTTGCATTTGACCATGCCCCGCTTACATAGCGGGAGCGAACAAACAGGCACGGGCAACAAGGACAGGTCATGAGCGAGAAAGACAATCCCTACGGCACCATGCATGCGACCACGATCGTCACCGTACGCAAGGGCGGCAAGGTGATCATCGCCGGAGACGGACAGGTCAGCCTCGGCCAGACCGTGATCAAGGGCAATGCGCGCAAGGTGCGCCGGATCGGCAAGGACGGCGAAGTGATCGCCGGTTTCGCGGGCGCGACGGCCGACGCCTTCACCCTGCTTGACCGGCTGGAAAAGAAGCTGGAACAGTATCCAAACCAGCTGATGCGCGCCGCCGTCGAGCTCGCCAAGGACTGGCGCACCGACAAGTATCTGCGCAATCTCGAAGCGATGATGCTGGTCGCCGACAAGACGATATCGCTGTGCGTGACCGGAAACGGCGACGTGCTGGAGCCGGAACACGGCGTGATGGCCATCGGCTCGGGCGGCAACTATGCGCTGGCCGCGGCGCGCGCGCTGGTCGACAGCGACATGGATGCCGAGGCGATCGCGCGGCGCGCCATGGAGATCGCCGCCGATATCTGCGTTTACACCAACGGCAACACCATCGTCGAAACGCTGGATGCCGAGTAATCCGGAAATCCGATTCGTTCCTGTAACAAAAGCTGATTTCCCCATGCTGCGACGCTGGCTGGAAAGCCCGCATATGCGCGAATGGTGGGGCGAGGCAGAGACCGAATTCGGCTATATCCGCGACATGGTGGAAGGCCGCGATCCGACCCGGCCCTTCATTTTCCATGTCGATGGCGCGCCGGCGGGATTTATCCAGGTCTGGTCCGCCCGGGATGCTATCGAGGGCGGGTTTGATGCGGATGCGCCCTGGCTGCACGACCTGTCGGAAGATGCCGTCGGCGTGGACCTGTCGATCGGCGATACCGACAATCTTTCCAAGGGTCTCGGCACGGCGGCGCTACGCGCGTTCCTTTCGATGCTGATGGACGGAGGTTGCGAAACCATCACAATCGATCCGGACGAGACCAATTTGCGCGCCATCCGGGCGTATGAAAAAGTCGGTTTCGTGCCCTGTGGCCTTTATCCGGGCGACAAGGGCACAACATTGCTCATGAAACTGGACCATGAGCGTTTCAGGGAGCTGGCCGGATGATTTCCGAAGACACGCTCGATCTGGCGGTCAAACGCGCGATCATTTCCGGCGAACAGCGCGACAGGATCGTGGCGCTCGCTGCGACACCGCCGCCATTGCGCGCCGATACCGAAACGGCATCGGGAGACGAGCCTTTGCGGCTGGTCGGCGGCGGCAACGACCTGTTCGTGACCGTCGGCATCGTGCTGCTGTTTGCCGGCGCCCTATTCGCACTGCAATCGTTCTCCGGCGCCACTGTCCCGTTCATCGCGGTCACGCTCGGCATCTTCGCCTGGCTGGTGGCGGAGTTCGTCACGCGGCAGCGGCGGATGCGGCTCTCCAGTACTGTGCTCGGACTGGGCTTCATGGCGGCGGTGCTGACTGTTCTCGGCTTCCACCTGGAAGGTCGCGCCGAAATTCAGGCCGTCCAGACCCCGGTGCAGATCGCGGCGCTGAGGCCGCAGGCCACATTTTATGCACTGGTCCTGTTCGGCGGGACGGCACTGGCGGCAATCGTCTATTTCCTGCGGTTCCGGGTGCCGGTGATGGCCGCCGTTCTGGCGCTTTCGTTTACCGGCGCGGCGTTCTTCTTCGCGACGCTCTATTTCTACGACGGCGTGGTTGCCGGACAAATGCTGATGCCGACGCTGCAGCAAGTGCCGGAGATTCTCGCCAAAGCGCTCTACGTGCCGCTGATCTGCGGACTAATCGTGTTCGGCACGGCGGTGGCATTCGACCTGCACGACCGCGAGCGGTTCACGGTGTGGTCGGACTGCGCCTTCTGGCTGCATGTCATCTCGGCGCCACTGCTGGTGCATCCGCTGTTCATCCTGGCAACCGGCCAAGACGTGGTATTTGGCGAAATCGAGCCGGGCCTTTCGGCCTCGGTGATGCTGGCCCTGCTGATCGCGGCTTTCGTCTATGTGGCGCTTGCCATCGACCGACGGTCGCTGCTGGTGCCGACGCTCGCCTATTTCGGATCGCTCGGCATTTACTATCTCGTGAACTCGGCGGCGAACACGACGGGAATCCCGCCTTTTGCGCTGATTTTGCTGGTGATCGGCGCGATGATCATCCTGTTCGGCGCCGGCTGGCAACGCATCCGGCGCTTGATTGTCGGATCGACGCTTCCCACATCGCTGTTGACCAAACTGCCTCCCATCAAACCGTGAGTGCCCATGTCTGAATTCTCTCCGCGGGAAACCGTTTCCGAACTCGACCGCTTCATCATCGGCCAGAAAGACGCCAAGCGCGCGGTGGCCATCGCATTGCGCAACCGCTGGCGGCGCCAGCGGCTAGAAGGCGCGATGCGCGACGAGGTGATGCCGAAGAACATCCTGATGATCGGGCCGACCGGCGTCGGCAAAACCGAGATATCGCGCCGCCTGGCCAAGCTTGCCAGCGCGCCTTTCGTCAAGGTGGAAGCGACCAAGTTCACCGAGGTCGGCTATGTCGGCCGCGACGTGGAACAGATCATCCGCGATCTTGTCGAGGCCGGGATCACGCTAGTGCGCGAGAAGAAACGCGAAGAGGTCAAGGCGAAGGCGCATGTCAATGCCGAGCAGCGTGTTCTCGACGCGCTTGTCGGTCCGGGCGCTAGCCCGGCGACGAAGGACAGTTTCCGCAAGAAGCTGCGCGACGGCCTGATGGACGACAAGGAAATCGAGATCGAGATCGCGGATACCGGGTCCGGCGGGATGCCCGGCTTCGAGGTTCCGGGCATGCCCGGCGCCAATATCGGCATGATCAATCTGAACGACATGTTCGGCAAGGCGTTCGGCGGCCCAAAGACAAAGACGATCAAGACGACCGTGCGCGAATCGCATGATATCCTGCTCGCCGACGAATCCGACAAGCTGCTCGACCAGGAAGCGATCACCCAGGAGGCGATGCGCACCGCCGAAAACGACGGTATCGTCTTCCTCGACGAGATCGACAAGATCGCGGCCTCAGAAGGCCGCTACGGCGCCGGCGTGAGCCGCGAAGGCGTGCAGCGCGACCTGCTGCCGCTGGTCGAAGGTACGACGGTGGCGACAAAATACGGTCCGGTGAAGACGGACCATATCCTGTTCATCGCTTCCGGCGCTTTCCACGTCTCCAAGCCGTCCGACCTGCTGCCGGAACTGCAGGGCCGGTTGCCGATCCGCGTCGAACTGCGCGCGCTGGAACGCGAAGATTTCCGCCGCATCCTGACGGAGACCGAGGCCAGCCTGATCAAGCAGTATGTGGCGCTGATGAAGACGGAAGACGTGAACGTCTCCTTCACCGACGACGCCATCGACGCCCTTGCCGATATCGCGGTCGATCTCAATGCGACGATCGAGAATATCGGCGCACGGCGGCTGCAGACCGTGATGGAGCGTGTGCTCGACGAGATCTCCTTTACCGCGCCGGACAAGGCGGGCGAGGAATTCGTCATCGACGGCGATTACGTACGCTCGCAGATCGGCGACCTTGCCCAGAACGCCGATCTTTCGCGCTACATACTGTGACCTATCGGCCATAGTGGCGATTTCGTTGCGTCAGGCTCTCGACTCGGCCTGACGCTTTTTCTACTAGCGTTGCGGGGCGCTAGGCAGAAAATCGAAGCGATGTCGTCATTCCGTACCATGGCTGTTGCCGTGCTTTGGCTGTCTTTCGCCACGGCCGCGCCCGCCTTGGCCATGACCATCGTCGAGCCGGGCAACCGCAATACGGAACAGCCGGCCATTCCCGGCGCCTCGAAAAACCGCACCGCCGCCCTGAAGACCACTTTTGAGCGCAAATACGAAAAAGTCATCGGCCTGCTGAAACGCGACCAGCGCCTGATCGCCAATATCAAGCGGACGGCGGCGAAGTTCGAAATCGACCCGATCCACATGATCGGCGCCATCGTCGGCGAGCACACCTACAATGTCGACGCCTATGACCGGGCGCAGACATATTACGTCAAAGCGATCGCCTATCTGAAGAACTCGATCGATTTCGAATATGACGGCGAGGATATCGACGACTTCATCGCCCGGCCGCAGTTCGAGAAATGCAACGCGCTGAACGGCAGCAAGGAGACCTGGACCTGCCGGGAAGACGTCTGGAAGACAAAATTCCAGGGCAAGACCGTCGATGGCAAGCGCTTTCCGAACAACCGGCTCTCCGCCGTCTTCTTCCAGCCCTTCTATGCCGGGCAGACATTCGGCATCGGCCAGCTCAATCCGCTGACCGCGCTGATGATGACAGACCATGTTTCGGAAGTGACCGGCGCGCGCAAGCTGTCCCATACCAATGGCAAGGCCGTCTACAAGGCAATCATGGATCCGGACGAGACGCTGCCCTATATCGCCGCAACACTCGCCTCGGCCATCAACGATTACCGGGACATCGCCGGGTTCGATATTTCACGCAATCCGGGCCTGACGGCGACGCTGTACAATACCGGCGACACCGCCGGCCGGGCGCGCAAGCTGGCGACGCGCAACAAGAGGTCGGGCCGCACGATCTGGCCGCAGGAAAACTATTACGGCTGGATGATCAACGAAAAGGAAGCGGAGCTGCGCGCGCTGCTCGACGGCTGATGCGCTAACCGGGCGGCAGCTTACCCGGCTTTTCCAAGAGCGCACGCAAACGCTCGGACAGGTGTTCGAGATCTCGGCGCGACAGCCTGCCGATCGACTGACTAAGCATGTTGGCGAGTTCGGTTGCCGCGGGATCCATGCCCGAGGTATCGATGGTGACTTTCGGCGCGGACTGCATGGCAAGACGCTGCAATTCGTCCGCGTCGTCCCAGATGATGTTGAGACAGGCGATGATACGCTGAAGCAGCGGCCAGCTCGGCACGCCGCGATGGCCGTGTTCGAGCGCGGACAGATAGGCCGCCGAAACGCCAACCTGTTCGGCCATCTGTTTCTGGGTCATGCCGCGCTCGGCGCGCAATTCGCGCAGTCGCGCTCCGAAAGGCGTCATCGCCGCACACTCCCGTCGGGCCGGGCAAGCTTGCGCAACCGGACATAGATCGCACCTTCGCCGCCGTGATGGCGGCTCGCAGAGGAATAGCCGCTGACCAAGCCGGCGAAGCGGGCGCTGTTCAGCCACACCGGAACCATGCGTTTCAATACGCCCTCGCTGCCGAGCGAGCGACCCTTGCCGGTAACCACCAGGACGTGGCGCGCGCCGCGCGAGCGCTGGTCGGCGAGAAAGGTATAAAGCCGATCATAGGCGAGGTCCTGAGTCAGGGCATGCAGGTCAATCGTCGCGTCGATGGCGATACGGCCCTTGGACAGTTTGCGCGCTGTCGGCCGGTCGATATGTGGTTCGACACGCGGTTTCGGTTTCGGTGACGGCGGAGCGCGGTCATGCGCGAAGGGTGATCTGATGTCGGTTTCCTGCACGGGATGATCCCTGGCGGGCTTTTTGCCGTTCATCGCCTCGCGGAATTCGCGTTCGGCATCCTCGATCGCCGCAGGCGGCACGAGCGACCGGTCGCGCAGCGGCGTCACGGTGCGGCCAACCCGGTGCCAGAGGATGGTTTCGTCCTCGCTCAGCTTGCGGCGATGGCCTTTCTTGGTCATGGCGCGATCTCCGCGCCCGGTTCGATGCGCACGGATTTCGGCACGAGAAGAAAGAAATCGGCGGGAGATTTGACTGCCCCGGCACGCGCGCCTGCCTCATCGCCCGATCCCATGAACAGATCGCCGCGCGCCGCGCCAGTGATGGCCGATCCGGTATCCTGGGCGATCATCAGTCTGCGCCAAGGCTCGCCATTGACGTCATCGGCGGCAACGAAGACCGGCGAGCCGAATGTGTGCAGCAACCGGTCGACGGCAAGCGAGCGCCCGGCAGTCAGCGGCACCTTAGCGGCGGCAACCGGTCCATCGTCATTCGCCGCGACCGGCGCTTCGCGAAAGAAGATGTAGGAGCGGTTCATTTCCATAATCGGACGGGCGCGTTCCGGGTGATCCGCCAGCCACCGGCGGATCGACGCCATCGAGACATCGGCGGCATCGATCCCGCCACGCTCGACCAGCATTTTGCCGATGGCGGTGAAAGGGTGGCCGGTCTTGCCGTCATAGGTGATACGCATCGCCGAACCGTCGGAGAATTTCAGCCGCGCCGCGCCTTGTACATGGGCAAAGAAGGCATCCACCGGGTCCTCGACCCAGGCGATTTCGAGATCGCGCCCGTCCAGCCAGCCTGCATTAATGGCGGATCGGTCCGGATAGACGAGCAGAGTGCCGTCATCGGCCCGACGAGCAAAGCGGTAGTTCTCGTCCCAGGCAAATGGCCGGTTATCGGCGGTTACGGTGACAAGATCATCCGGCCGTCGGTAAAACGGCGTTCGAAAACGCTTGTTGCGTTCCCGCGAAGCCTCGATTTCCGGTTCGTAGAAGGCGGTGACAAAGCCGCGCGAACCGGCCGTTTCCTGGACCGCATAACAATCGAAATTGCGCTCGAAAAAGCCGCGCGGGTCGGATTCCGCAGCGGCCGAGGACGCTGCGGAGAATAGCGATTCCAGACATTCAGGCGAAACGCCGGCGGCGCCTCGACGATAGGTCCTGGCTTCCGGGCGATGTGCATGACGGGCAAAGGCCGCAAGCGCCCCTGCGTGATCGTCCACCGCCCACCCGGCCAAAGCATCGAAGGAGAGCGGTCGCAAGGTCCACATGAAAAGCGGAATCAGTCCTCGGATTCGGTCGCAACGAGACGCCAATTCGGATCACGGCTGCGCGCGTCGCGGGCGAAGGTCCACACATCCTTGACCTCAACCACCGCATCCGGATCCCCGTCAACGATTTCGCCGGCCTTGTCGCGGGTCGCCGAAATGAGCTGGCTGACGATGCGGACGGTGATCAGGGCTTCGGAATCGCGTATCTCCGCGGCTGCGATGTCGGCCTTGTCGATGCCGACGAAGCTCGATTGCACTGTTTCGCCCCGAGCCTCGCGTTCATCGAGGGCGGCGGCAAAACCGTCATAGACCTCTTTCGACAACAGGTTTTTCAGCGTTTTGCGGTCGCCATCGGCAAATGACATGACGATCATCTCGTAGGCCATCTTGGCGCCGGAGAGGAAGCTGGCGGGATCGAAATCGGTCGAGGCATCGCGGATGGCGCGCAGACTCTCGTTCAGTTCGCTGCCTGGCGCCGCATAGCGGTCGATCTCGCGATAGGCGTCGGCGTTCGTTTCGCCACGGCCAGGTAGCGTGATCACATTGTCCGTCTCGCCGGTCTCCGCGCCCTTGTCGGCAGGCGACTCCCCGGTTCCTGAATAGGGATCGAAAGGCGGCCGTTCGCTGCCGGTGCGTTTTCCGAGCACGCTGCGCAACTGCAGGAACACGAAAACCGCGGCGACGACGAAGATCAATGTGACTAGGTTGGAGCCTTCCATAAAACGTCCTGCTAAACAATCATTTGCACTCGACTTCATATAACCATGAATGGCGTGCATTCAAATCGTACAATGAATAACTACATAAGAGCGGCAATAACGCAGAAAGAAGCCGAATTCATGCCGTTTACCCTGATCCCCTTCATCCTGCTGATCGTCCCGCTGCTGGAAATCGGCGTGTTTATCGCCGTCGGTTCGCAGATCGGCGTGTTTCCGACGCTCGGCATGGTGGTGCTGACCGCGCTGATCGGTTCGATCCTGCTGCGCGTGCAGGGCTTCGGCCTGCTAACCCGAATGCGCACGGAGATGGATCAGGGACGCATGCCCGGCCGCGATCTCGTGCATGGCGTGATGATCCTGGTCGCCGGCATTTTGCTGCTGACGCCGGGCTTCGTGACCGACACGATCGGTTTCCTGCTGTTCGTGCCGGCACTGCGCGATCTCGCCTGGCGGTTCCTGAAAAGCCGGATCCAGGTCGTGTCGGCAACCAGCGCGCACTACGAAACCCGCCGCAGCTACGACACCCAAACCATCGATCTTTCCGAAGACGATTATTCGGAAGGGTCCGATCCGAACAGCCCGTGGTCGAAAGGCGACAAGGCCTGAAACTGCAATGGGCAAAGCCGTTCTTGCCACTCATCCGGGGTCGTGCTAGCCAGCCGCGAAGAATTCCCCGCATGCGCCCTCTTTTCGCGCATCCAGTTACATTCGAGAGGCATTTTCGATGGCAAAAGACGCAAAGAATGGCGGCGCACAGCCGGCCGGCGAAACCCAAGGCGACGGCAAACCGCAGCTTTCCGTCCTGACGCAGTATGTGAAGGACTTGTCCTTCGAAAGCCCGGGCGCGCCGCTGTCGCTGCGTCCGCGCGAAAAGGCGCCGGCGATCAATATCAATGTCAATGTGCAGGCCAATCCGCTGGCCGACAGTGATTTCGACGTGACGCTGACCATGACGGCGAAAGCCGAAGATGCCGGCACCGTTCTGTTCAATGTCGAGCTGGTCTATGGCGGTGTGTTCCGGGTGACGAATTTCCCGCAGGAGCACCTGCTGCCGATGCTGTTCGTCGAATGCCCGCGCATGCTGTTCCCGTTTGCGCGCCAGATCGTCGCCGAGTGTACCCGCAATGGTGGTTTTCCGCCGCTGATGATCGATCCGGTCGATTTCGCGCAGATGTTCCAGCGCCGCATGGCCGAGGAACAGGCCAAAACCCAGGCCAATGACGACACGGCCAAGGCCTGATCCGGGACTGCCCGGTCACAGATTGCAAGGAAGGGCGGCTCAGCCGCCCTTTTTCGTGCTCGCCATCCAGAGCGCGTTTTCGCCTAGACCGGCGACAAGCCGGTTATGTGCCGCGATTTCCTCGGCGGATATGCGCGGCGGGAGAGGTGCGGGGCGTGGACGAAGCGTAACCGTGCCGGAAACGGCCGTGTTTTCCCCGTCGCCCCGGTTGCCCGCCTCACGGGTTTCCAGGCTGAGTGCGGCCTGCTTGCCGCCGACCAGCTCGATATAGACCTCGGCCAGCAATTCACTGTCGAGCAATGCGCCATGTTTTTCGCGCTTTGAATTGTCGATGCCGTACCGCTTGCAGAGCGCATCGAGCGAGTTCGGCCCCATCGGATGGCGACGGCGCGCAAGGCTCAGACTGTCGACAACGCGGTCCGGATCGACCGGCGGAAAGCCAAGCCGGGCAAACTCGGCATTGAAGAAACCGACATCGAAGCTCGCATTGTGCGCGATCAATGTCGCGCCTTCGATGAAATCAAGCCAGTCCTGGACGATTTCGACGAATTTGGGCTCGCCGACGAGCTGCTCGTTGGAAATGCCGTGCACGGCGAGCGCCTCGGGATGCACCGCCCGGCCATCCGGATTGACGAACTTGTGAAAGGACCGCCCGGTGACGAACCGGTTTTCCAGTTCGACCGCGCCGATCTCGATGATGCGGTCCATCGAGGAATCGAGGCCGGTCGTCTCGGTGTCGAAAATGATCTCGCGCATGGTTTTCGTCCGCAGAATCGCTTCATCGCCATGATGCGCAGGCGGCTGCGGCATCACAATGGCGCTCAGGTATCGTCCCGTGCTTCTTTTTCGCGGCCCAATGCCGTCAGCACGCCGACGATATCGCGTACCTTGGCTTGCGCCGCTTCCATGCCGTGCGATGTGTCGATCAGGAAATCGGCGCGGCGGCGTTTTTCGGCATCGGGCATCTGTTTGGCGAGCAGACCCTCGAACCGCTCTTCCGTCATGCCCGGACGCGCCATGACCCGTTCGCGCTGCACCTTGGCCGGTGCGGTAACCACCGCGACATAATCGACACGCTCTTCTCCGCCGGTTTCAAAAAGAAGCGGAATGTCGAGAACGACAAGCGGGTGCTTTTCGGAACGCGCATGCTCCAGAAAGGCGAGCTCGGCTTTGCGAACCAGCGGATGGACGATCGCTTCCAGCTTTTTCATCGCCTCGGCATTGCCGACGACGCGTTTGCCGAGTTCGCTTCGGTCGACCGTGCCATTCCTTACGGTGCCTGGAAAAGTCTCTTCGATCAGCGGCGCGGCCTTGCCGGAATAAAGCGCATGCACGGTTGCGTCGGCGTCGTGCACCGGCACGTCCTCCTCGGCAAACATCTTCGCGGTGGTCGATTTGCCCATGCCGATGGATCCGGTGAGACCAAGAATGATCATTGATTATGCGCCTTCATCAGATCGGCGATGACAAGATCGCGCAATTCTTCGTCCACTTCTGGGAAACGGCCGAACCAACGGGCAAAGCCGGGGGCTGCCTGGTGCAACAGCATGCCGAGACCATCGCAGGTTTTCAGACCGGCCTCGGCCGCGCTTCTCAGGAACGGCGTTACGAGCGGCACATAGACGATGTCTGTCGCCACCGCACCGGGCCGGACCGCCGTCAGATCCAGTTCGAGCGACGGCTGCCCCGCCATGCCGAGCGAGGTGGTATTGACGATCATGCCGGTCGCCGAGAGCAGATCTCCGGCCGCATCCCAGCCATGGGCGAAAACCTTGCTGCCGAATCGAGCCGCCAGCTGTTCGGCGCGCGCAACCGTTCGGTTGACGATATCGATGCGGGCAAAACCCGCCTCCAACAGGGCGTGAATGACGGCGCGGCTGGCGCCGCCGGCCCCCAGTACCAAGGCCGTCTCGGCATTGCGCCAGCCAGCCAAGCGCTGGTCGAGATTGGCAGTGAAGCCGTAGGCATCCGTGTTGCCGCCGACAAGAGTTTCACCTTCCAGCCACAAGGTGTTGACCGCGCCGATGGCCTCAGCGGCCGCGTCACACTTGTCGGCCAGTTCGAAAGCGGTTTCCTTGTGCGGAATGGTGACATTGCCGCCAGCCCAGTCGCCGGCGCGCAAGGCGACGGTCAGCGCGCGGAACTCCTCAGGCGGAACGTCGATTGCCGAATAGGACCCGTCGATGCCGTAACGCACCAGCCAGGTGCCGTGGATCAGCGGCGAGCGGGAATGGGCGACCGGATGGCCGGCCACGAAAGCACGCGGCGTATCAGTCATCGATCTCTCCGAGCGCGCGCAACTGTTGCAGAAGCGGCAGGATCGGCAGGCCGACGATGGTAAAATAGTCGCCGTCGATCTTTTCGAAGAGCTGGATACCGAGTCCTTCATATTGATAGGCGCCGACGCTCTTCAATGCGGTGTCTCCGACACGGGCGAGATAACCGCCGATGAATTGCGGCGTCAGCTTGCGTACCTGCATGTGCGCGACCGAGACATGGCGCCATACGGTTTCGCCGTCCCGGACAAGGGCAAGCGCGCTCCAGAGCTGGTGCGTCTTGCCGGAAAAGGAAAGCAGATGATAGCGCGCCTCTTCCATGTCGGCCGGTTTGTGAAACAGCTTGCCTTCCAGCGAAAGCGTCTGGTCGCCGCCGAGCACGAATGCGCCGGGATTGCGCTGCGAGACGTCGAGCGCCTTGGCCTCGGCGAGGACGGCGGCAATATCTTCCGCTGTCGCATCGGCCTCGAGCAGCGGCAACTCGACGGCGCGTTCATCGATGGAAGCGCCCTCGGCCCGAAACTCTAGGCCGGCATGTTTCAGGATTGCGGCGCGGAACGGGCTCGTGGAAGCGAGAACAAGGCTCATTGTCTTTCATCCTGCGGTTCGGCCCTGCGGTTAGACGCTTGAGCGTGGCTTGGCAAGAAAGACCGCCGGCGATCGGACCGACGCCGCTCCGCTGTGCGAATCTGTGGACAATTTTCCGTCGGCTGACCGGCGCGTTCCCGATGGCGGATTTGAGTGCCGGTTTTGCACTTTTCACAGCGGCGCCCGAGTAAAGTGTCCACAGTGTGGAACAGCGTGAATAAAGAATTAAGGCCGTGATTATTTCATCTTTCCCACAGGCCATGGAGGTACTGACCTAGTAAGGTATTGATATATTTAGAGAAATTAATCCACATTGAATCACAGGCGTTTTTCGCCTTGTTTCCCGCACCGTGAATTGGCTGCGGCGGAATGCCGACCTCTGCAAAACCGAGGATACCTGCTATTCACAGACTCATAGAATCATCAAACAGCTTCGCTGAAATTTATTTAGGACAGGAATGTGGAGCAGGAAGCGGGGATAATGGCGGTCGAACGCAAGGTCATGAAGGTACTGAACGGAGAGACGGTAAGCCCACCGCCGATCTGGATCATGCGACAGGCCGGACGCTACCTGCCGGAGTACCGGGAGACCCGCGCCAAGGCGAAGGGCTTTCTCGATCTATGCTACACGCCGGATCTGGCCGTGGAAGTGACGTTGCAGCCGATACGCCGCTACGGGTTTGATGCTTCGATCTTGTTTTCGGACATTCTGGTTTTGCCCGATGCGCTGAAATGCGGCGTTCGTTTCGTGGAAGGAGAAGGACCAAGGCTCGATCCGATCGACGCTGAAGGGATTTCCAGGCTCGATCCTTCTGCCATGCATGAACACTTGGCTCCGGTCTATGAAACGGTGCGGCGGCTGCGTGCGGAACTGCCGCAGGAAACGACGCTGCTTGGTTTCTGCGGTGCGCCCTGGACGGTGGCGACCTACATGATTGCCGGGCGTGGCACACCGGACCAGGCGCCGGCGCGGTTGTTCGGATATCGCGAACGGGTGGCGATGGAGAAGCTGCTCGATCTGCTGGCCGATATGTCCGCCGATTACCTGGTTCATCAGTTCGAACAAGGCGCCGATGCTGTTCAGGTGTTCGACAGTTGGGCTGGCGTGCTGGACGAGGAAATGTTCGAGGCATTCTGCGTAAAGCCGATGAAGCGCATCGTCGACAAGGTGCGCGCCGCGAAACCTGATGCGAAGATCATCGGTTTTCCGAAGGGCGCCGGCATGGCCTATCGTGGCTACCGGACCAAAACCGGGGTCGATGCGCTGGGGCTCGACTGGACGGTGCCGCTTTCGTTTGCCGCGGAACTGCAAAGCGAAGGTCCGATCCAGGGCAATCTCGATCCGCTGCGTGTCGTCGCCGGCAAGGAAACGATAAAGGACGGCGTGGACCGCATTCTGGACGCCTTGGGCAACGGTCCGCTGATCTTCAATCTCGGGCATGGCATCACGCCTCAGGCCGATCCCGACAATGTCGGCTATATGGTCGACCGGGTGCGGGGCAAGGTATGAGCGAGATTTCGGCGCAAAGCGGGCGCAAGGCCGCGCGCCGGGCGGTGATCGCGCTGGTCATTCTCGGGCTTTGCACGGCCGCGGTTTTCTGGATGAATCCGGCGGATCTCTATCTCTGGATCAAGGCGGTCCACGTGATCGCGATCATCGCCTGGATGGCCGGCATGCTCTACCTGCCGCGGCTGTTCATCTATCATTGCGACGCCGAGCCGGGTTCGCAGCAAAGCGAGACCTTCAAGGTCATGGAGCGGCGCCTGCTGCGGGTAATCATGAATCCGGCGATGACCATAGGCTGGGCGCTGGGTCTCTGGCTTGCCTGGTCCGGCGGTTTCCTCTCCGACGGCTGGTTCCATGCGAAACTGGTGGCTGTCATCGCGCTTTCGGCTGTGCATGGCTGGTTTGCGCGTGCTGTGCGGCTGTTTGCCGAGGATCGCAACGACAAGACGCCGCGTTACTGGCGCATGATGAACGAGGTGCCGACTCTGCTGATGATCGCCGTCGTCATCTTCGTTATCGTCAAGCCGTTTTGAGCGCTATTACGTGTCTGCGCGTATTGTGACTTGAAGTAAGTTTCGCAAAAGCTTATGTGAGGGATAATTCGGCTCCGGGATCCCCTCCCCTTTTCGTGGGCCGCTTTATTCCCCTTTTCTTTCTATTCCAAATACAAGCGTGTTTTCATGCAACAAATGAAGCTACAGGACCTCCAGAACAAGTCCGCCACGGAACTCGTCGAATTCGCCGAGAGCCTGGAGGTCGAAAACGCCAGTGTGATGCGCAAACAGGAGCTGATGTTTGCGATCCTGAAAAAGCTGGCAGCCGACGATGTCGAAATCATCGGCGACGGTGTCGTGGAAATCCTGCAGGACGGCTTCGGCTTCCTGCGTTCCGCCAGCGCCAACTACCTGCCCGGCCCGGACGATATCTATATCTCGCCGTCGCAGATCCGCCGTTTCTCGCTGAAGACCGGCGACACGGTGCAGGGACCGATCCGCGGTCCGAAGGAAGGCGAGCGCTATTTCGCGCTGCTCAAGGTCAACACGATCAACTTCGAAGACCCGGAGAAGATCCGCCACAAGAGCCATTTCGACAATCTGACGCCGCTCTATCCCGACGAGCGGTTCAAGATGGAAATCGACGTACCGACCTCGAAGGATCTTTCCTCGCGGGTGATCGATCTGGTCGCGCCGCTCGGCAAGGGCCAGCGCGGTCTGATCGTGGCGCCGCCGCGCACCGGTAAGACTGTTCTCCTGCAGAACATCGCCCATTCGATCACCGCTAATCATCCGGAATGCTATCTGATCGTTCTTCTGATCGACGAACGCCCGGAGGAAGTGACCGACATGCAGCGTTCGGTGAACGGCGAGGTCGTGTCGTCGACCTTCGACGAACCGGCCTCGCGCCACGTACAGGTCGCGGAAATGGTCATCGAGAAGGCCAAGCGCTTGGTCGAGCATGGCCGTGACGTCGTCATCCTGCTCGACTCGATCACCCGTCTCGGCCGCGCCTACAACACAGTGGTGCCGTCTTCGGGCAAGGTGCTGACCGGTGGCGTCGACGCCAATGCCCTGCAGCGGCCGAAGCGTTTCTTCGGCGCGGCGCGCAATATCGAGGAAGGCGGTTCGCTGACCATCATCGCCACTGCGCTGATCGATACCGGCAGCCGCATGGACGAGGTGATCTTCGAGGAGTTCAAGGGCACCGGTAACTCGGAAATCGTGCTCGACCGCAAGGTTGCGGACAAACGCACCTTCCCGGCAATCGATGTGCTGAAGTCCGGCACCCGCAAGGAAGATCTGCTTATACCGCGCCAGGACCTGCAGAAGATCTTCGTCCTGCGTCGTATTCTCGCGCCGATGGGCACGACGGATGCGATCGAATTCCTCATCGACAAGCTCAAGCAGACGAAGAACAATGCCGAATTCTTCGATTCGATGAATGCCTGATCCGTCTGTTTAGCCGGATTCGTAAGCCGGAGTCATAATCCCTTCTCGAGAAGGGTCTTCAGTTCGCCGTCGGTTGTCACCGGCGGCGAACATTTCATTTCAGCGCAGAGATAGGCGCCGTCCCGGCTGAATTCCGGATTGGCCGTGCCCGAAGGAAGAAACGCATCAATGCGGCGCGGGTCAGGATTTGCTGTAACCCATTGCCACAGCGAATCTGTTTTCAGATCGCTCCCGACAACGACCAGTTTGCGCCCCGCCAGGACCGAATCGGCGGCATTGAAGAAGCCCGCCTGGCCGAAACGGCTTTCGAGAATGCGGCCGGCCGCCTGCGCTGCCAGATCATCGACAAGGCCAGCCAGCTCTGCGTCGTCGGTCACAAGCGCGAGCCGCGCCAGTGCTTCGAGGAGCTGGGCCGTGGCGGACGGATTGGCCTCGTCAAGGTCATTCCAGGTCAGCATCGGCGTATCGTCGCGGTTCCGCTCCTGCATCCAGAATCCCCGACTCGATTCGGAATCGAAATGATTTTGCTTGAGCGTTTCATGCAGCGCTTGGGCATCCGAAAGATAATCCGGATTTGCCGTTGCTTCATAGAGAGCCAGGGCGGCGCCGATCATGGCTGCGTAATCGGTGGCGAAACCGAATTCGCTGATCTTGTCGCCGTCGAAGACATGGGCGAGCCGTTTTTCGCCAAACATGATCCTCATCAGACTCCGGAACTGGTCTGCGGCGAGATCCCGCCATGATTCGGAGCCGAAATAGCGCGCGGCTTCGGCGATCGCCCGGATGGCGTATCCGTTCCAGTCGGCGAGCACCTTGGTATCGCGACCGGGCGGAACACGGCTTCGACGGCGCTCAAGCAGTCTCGCGCGATCTTCGGCATGACGGCTGATTTCGCCGCAGACTTCTTCCCGGTTCTTCCGGTAGGCTGAGAGGTTGGGAATGTTTTTTCCTTCCCAGTTTCCCTTCGCGGAAATGTCGTAGGCGAAACCGAAGGCGGATGCCGCGTTGCCGAGGATGTCCGTCAGCTCCGCCAACGACCAGACATAGTATCTGCCTTCCTCGCCTTCCGAATCGGCATCGAGGCTGGCCGCGAATCCACCGGCGGGAATGGCCATATCGCGCAACAGCCAGCCGATGGTCTCTTCGATTCGAAGCCGGAACAGTTCGGATCCGGTCTCGGCATGCGCCCAAATGCAATGGCGGATGAAATGGGCGTTGTCGTAGAGCATCTTCTCGAAATGCGGCACCAGCCACTTGCCGTCGACGGAATAGCGGGCGAGGCCGCCGCCGATGTGATCGTAAATGCCGCCGAGCGCGATCGCCGTGACGGTTTCGAGAAAGCGGTCACGGGCGGCTTCATCGCGGTCCCGCATCCAGCTGCGCCAAAGGGTTTCAAGAAAAGGCGCGTTTGGAAATTTCGGCGCGCCGGTCAGGCCGCCATGTTCGGGATCGTAAAGCTTTGCGACCTGGCCGGAGAAATTGCGGATCATCTCCGGTGTCACCGGGTTCGGTTGAGCGCTGCCCGCCAACTGTTTCGCCAGGTGATCGCGCAGGCGCAAAGCGTTGGCTTCGATGTCGTCTCGCCGCTGGCGGTATGCGGCTTCGACCTGTATCAGTACGTCCTTGAAACCGGGCCGGCCGTAGCGCGGTTCCTTCGGGTAGTAAGTGCCGCCGAAGAAGGGCCTGCCGTCGGGCGTGAGCACCATGGTCAGCGGCCAGCCGCCCTGCTCTCCCATCGCAGTCAGTGCGGCCATGTAGAACTGGTCGATGTCCGGACGCTCCTCGCGGTCGACCTTGATATTGACGTAGAGCCTGTTCATCAGCTCCGCGACGTCTTCGTCCTCGAAGCTTTCATGCGCCATGACGTGGCACCAGTGGCAGGCCGCGTAACCGATGGACAGCAGGATCGGCCGGTCGAGCTCGACGGCGGCGGTGAGCGCCTCGTCGTCCCAGGGCTGCCAGTGGACAGGATTGTCCTTGTGTTGCAGTAGATAAGGGCTGCCGGTGGCGGCGAGCCTGTTTTTCGAAGTGCCGGACAAACGAACACCCTCTTTCGATTCGGATAGGTAATGATATGGACACGATCTACGCATTGTCGAGCGGTGCGCTGCCGTCTGGCGTAGCTGTGGTCCGGATATCCGGCCCGCAAACGAAGATGATAATCGAGGAACTGACCGGGAGGTTGTCAACGCCGCGTATCGCGTCATTGCGCTCGATTCGAAGCCGGAACGATTTGGAGATCGACAGCGGGCTCGTTCTGTGGTTTCCCGGACCGCGCAGTTTTACGGGCGAGGATAGCGGCGAATTTCATCTGCATGGCGGCCGTGCGGTGGTTGACCGGCTGTTCGAGGAATTGGCGGGATTCGAGGACGTAAGGCTGGCGGAAGCCGGAGAGTTCTCCAGACGCGCTTTCTCGAATGGGAAATTCGATCTGACGGAGGCGGAAGGTTTTGCGGACCTGATAGCCGCGGAGACGGAAGCGCAGCGTGTTCTCGCCCTTTCGCAAGCTTCGGGAACGTTGCGGGATCTCTACAATGGATGGCATGAGCGATTGCTGAATGCACGGGCAATGATCGAGGCCGAGATCGATTTCGCCGATGAGGATGACATTCCGGGTTCGGTTTCCGACCGCATCTGGTCGGACATGGCGGCACTCGTGGTGGAGATGCGCGAACATATGTCCGGCGCGAAGCGCGCCAATGCGGTGCGCGAAGGATACCGGATCGTCATAGTCGGAGCGCCTAATGCGGGCAAATCGAGTCTGATGAACGCGCTTGCCGGCAGCGATGTGGCCATCGTTTCCGATCAGCCGGGCACGACGCGTGACGTACTCGAAACGCGGTTGTCTCTTGGCGGCCAACTCGTAATCATCACGGATACTGCGGGCATTCGGGAAAATGCGGAATCCATAGAGGCGGAGGGCATTCGCCGCGCCCTGGCCCGTGCCCTGGAGGCCGACCTGATTCTGCATCTTTCAGAAACCGGTAGTTGGAAAGCGATAGGTGATTTCGGCGCCGTCCCCGTTTGGCGCATTACGACGAAAGTGGATCGTGGCACTGAGGTGAATGAAGACGATGGGATTATACCCATTTCCTCTATTACTCCGGGCGGCCTCGAAAAGCTGATCGATTCGCTTCGGAAACATTTGGGCGAAACGGTTGGAAAGGATGTGATGTCGCTTCCGACACGGCAAAGGCATGTCGACAATCTGCGTGCGGCGCTGACCGAACTGGAAAAGGCGGTCGAGGAAGAAGGTGTGGCTCTCGAATTGCGGGCCGAATCTTTGCGGCTCGCGGCGTTCAGCCTGGGAAGGATTACCGGGCAACACAGTGTCGATGACGTGCTCGGTGTGATCTTTTCCGAATTCTGTGTCGGGAAGTGATTCACGTGAAACAGCTTCGGCAAACAGCTTCGCCATGTTTCACGTGAAACATGGCCGGCCTTGACGGCGCCGTTTTCCTGCGCCATCTCGACGCCATCTTAACAGGCAGATTCCATGAAACGCGAATTCGATGTCATCGTGATCGGCGGCGGCCATGCCGGATGCGAAGCGGCGCGCGCTGCCGCGGCCGTCGGCGCGCGAACGGCTCTGGTGACGCATTCCTTTGAGACGGTCGGTACGATGTCGTGCAATCCGGCGATCGGCGGACTGGGCAAGGGCCATCTCGTGCGGGAGATCGACGCGCTTGACGGCCTGATGGGCCGCGTTGCCGATGCTTCCGGCATCCAGTTCCGCATGCTCAATCGCCGCAAGGGTCCCGCAGTGCGCGGACCGCGTACACAGGCTGACAGGAAACTCTACCGGGAAGCCATGCAGGCGGAAATCGCCGCTGTGGACAATCTCGAGGTGATCGACGGTGAAGCCGTCGATCTGATGTTCAATGGAGACAAGGCTGTGAGCGGCGTGACGCTGTCCGACGGTTCGGATATCGCGTGCGGCGCCGTTGTTTTGACGACCGGCACGTTCCTGCGCGGCCTGATTCACATCGGCGACAAGACACTGCCGGCCGGACGCATGGGAGAGAAACCGAGCGTCGGCCTGTCCGCCACACTGGAGCGTCTCGGCGTTCCCCTCGGCCGGCTGAAGACGGGAACACCGCCGCGACTCGACGGCAAGACGATTGCCTGGACGGATCTGGCGATGCAGGCCGCGGACGATGAGCCGGTTCCCTTTTCGATGCTGACGGACAGGATTACCAATCCGCAGATTGAATGCGGCATCACGCGCACCACACCGGCGACGCATCGGATCATCGAGGAGAATCTCGGCCGAAGCGCGATGTATTCAGGCAATATCAAGGGAGTCGGCCCGCGCTATTGTCCGTCTATCGAGGACAAGATCGTCAAATTCGGCGAACGCGACGGTCACCAGATCTTTCTCGAACCGGAAGGTCTCGACGACGACACGGTCTATCCGAACGGTATTTCGACGTCGCTCCCCGAAGAAGTACAGCTGGAAATCCTCAGGACCATTCCGGGTCTGGAGAACGCGATGATGCTGCAACCGGGCTATGCGATCGAATACGATCACGTCGATCCGCGCGCCCTTGACGCGACCTTACAGCTCCGGAACGCCCGGGGGTTTTTCCTGGCCGGGCAGATCAACGGTACGACCGGATATGAGGAAGCCGGCGCGCAGGGCCTGGTAGCGGGACTGAATGCGGCACGTCTGGCCGGCAGTCTCGATCCGGTCGTCTTCAGTCGAACCGAATCCTATATCGGCGTAATGATCGACGATCTGATCTCGCACGGTGTTTCCGAGCCGTATCGGATTTTCACGTCACGGGCCGAATATCGCCTGTCGCTGCGGGTGGACAATGCCGACCTGCGCCTGACACCTCTCGCGATCGATTCCGGCCTCGTCGGAAAAGCACGGAAAGCCCATTTCGATTCGATGACGGAACAATTGAATGCGGCGCGGATCGAGGCACAAAGCCGCCCGGTCTCGCCGCAGGAAGCCAATCGATTCGGACTCGAAATTAACCGAGATGGCGTTCGCCGCTCGGCCTTCGATCTGCTGTCCTATCCGAATATCGAAATGCCGGATGTTCTGCGGATCTGGCCGGATCTCGGACAATTTTCGCCATCGATTCTCGAACGGCTGGAGATTGAAGCGCAATATGCGGTCTATCTCAAGCGGCAGGCTGCAGATATCGCCGCCGTGCGGAAAGAAGAGCAGACTGCTATCCCGGAGGATCTCGACTATGGCCGGATTGCCGGCCTGTCGAATGAACTCAAGCAAAAGCTGATTGACCGCAAGCCGGAAACGTTGGCGGCTGCGCAACGTATCGAGGGCATCACGCCGGCGGCTCTCGGATTGATCGTCGCTCATGTTCAGCAGCGACGCCGCGATTCAGGCCGTGTCGCCTGATGGACCGAATCGCTTCCGAAATACCATCCGATCCGCTCGCCAATGTTTCACGTGAAACGCGCCGCCGGCTTGAAGGCTATGCGGCGCTTTACGAGAAATGGTCGCCGCGCATCAATCTGACCGCGCCTTCGACGCAAACGGATTTCTGGCGCCGCCATGTCGGCGACAGCGCGCAGTTGCTCGATCTGGCGCCGGATGCACGGCATTGGATCGATCTGGGCTCGGGCGGTGGTTTTCCGGGCATGGTGATCGCGATCCTGTTGCAGGATAGTCCGGATGCGCGGGTGGAACTGGTGGAGAGCAACCGAAAGAAAACGGCGTTCCTTCAGGCGGTGAAAGCGCGATGTGCCCCGTCCGCGCTCATCCATTCCGCACGAATCGAAGACGTCGTCGGGCGGATCAGGCCGCCGGAACTCGTCACCGCACGGGCGCTTGCGGCTCTTCCGAAGCTCTTGGAGATGACCGCGCCATGGCTGCAAGAAAATTCACGCGCCCTTTTTCACAAAGGCCGTGGATATGCTGCCGAGATCGAAGAAAGCCGTGCCAAATGGGGATTCGATCTGGTAATACATGAAAGCCGGATCGACGCGGATTCCGTTGTCCTGGACATAAGCAATCTGCGGCCGGTTTGAACCGTTTCCGATTTCGAGGGCTCTTGCATGGCGGACAATTGCCGCGTGATCACGATAGCGAATCAGAAGGGCGGCGTGGGCAAGACGACCACGGCGATCAATCTGGCAACCGCACTGGCCGCCATTGGCGAGCGTGTGCTGATCGTCGATCTCGATCCGCAGGGTAACGCCTCGACCGGCCTCGGGATCGACCGGGAGGATCGCGAGGTCTCCTCCTATGACGTGCTGCTCGGCGAAGCCGATGCTCTCGATGCGGCGATCCCGACTGCCGTGCCGAACCTTTCTATCGTGCCCTCGACGATGGATCTCCTCGGTGTCGAGATGGAGATCTCGAGCGCGCAGGACCGTGTCTTCCGGTTGCGCTCGTCATTGAGCCGCATTGCGTCGCGGTTCTCTTACGTGCTGGTCGACTGTCCGCCGTCCCTCAACCTTTTGACGCTGAATGCGATGGCCGCAGCCCATTCCATTCTCGTGCCGTTGCAGACCGAGTTCTTTGCGCTGGAAGGTCTCAGCCAGCTTCTCAAGACGGTCGACCAGGTCAGGCGGTCGATCAATCCGGCGCTCGAGATCCAGGGTATTGTCCTGACCATGTTCGACCGGCGCAACAATCTGGCGCAGCAGGTGGTCGAAGATGTGCGCGCTCATCTCGGCGACAAGGTTTACGAGACGATAATCCCGCGCAATGTGCGGGTTTCGGAGGCGCCGTCGCACGGCAAGCCGGCGATTCTCTACGATCTGGGCTGTGCCGGCAGCCAGGCCTATCTTCAGCTTGCCTCGGAAGTTATCCGGCGAGAACGGCAGCTGACGCCGGCCTAAGCGAAAAAAGACGAGACGAACGGAAAAGACATGGCAGACGACGCTTCCCGCAAACGCCTTGGCCGCGGCCTTGCCGCTCTGATCGGCGAGATGGATCAGCCCGTCGAGGAAGCGCCGAAACCGCATGCGTCCGACCGGATACTTCCGATCGAGTTCGTTGTCCGCAATCCGAACAATCCGCGGCGCGAGTTTTCGGAGGACGATCTGAGCGATCTCGCGGCCTCGGTGCGCGAGCATGGTATTATCCAGCCGATCGTGGTGCGCGAGCAGGCACAGCAGCCCGGCACCTACGAGCTCATCGCCGGCGAGCGGCGCTGGCGCGCGGCGCAAAGGGCCGGGCTGGTCGAGATCCCGGTTATTATCCGCAATGTCGACGACAAGGTCGCGCTCGAGCTGGCGATCATCGAGAACGTGCAGCGTTCCGATCTCAACCCGATCGAGGAAGCGGCCGGTTATCAGAAGCTGATCGACGATTACAGCTATACCCAGGCCGATCTTGGCGATGTGATCGGCAAGAGCCGTAGCCATGTGGCCAACACATTGCGTCTGCTGAAACTGCCGGCGGGCGTCCAGTCGATGGTCAGCCATGGCGATTTGTCGGCCGGCCATGCCCGCACGCTGGTGACCGCCACCGATCCGGAAGCGCTGGCACGGCGCATTGTCGAAGATGGCCTGTCGGTACGGCAGGCGGAAGCGTTGGCACAGACCAGTCAGCCCTCTTCCTCGCCGAAGCCGGCAAGCCGTGCGCCGAAGGATAAGGATGCCGACACGCTGGCGCTGGAAAAATTGCTGACCGACCAGCTCGGCCTGCTCGTCGAGATCGCGCACGGTCAAAACGGCGGCGAACTGAAAGTGCGTTACAAGACGCTCGACCAGCTCGATTCGCTGTGTCATCGTCTTCAAGGCGTCTGAAAAGCCGATATATTTATCCGGCTAACGGCGGCGGGCGCTCTGGATCGTTATGGCCAGCAAAGCCGTTCTTACGACCGGTACGGTCAAAGCCGCGTTCATGCGGCTTTCCAGCACGCAATCCTGCAATCGGCGCAGCGCATGGCGAATGCCCTGCGCAGTCCAGCGGCTCAGTGCCAGCTCGACGGTCTTGCGGCGGGCAAAGAATACAGGTGGCCTGGCGGAAGCGATAACCGCGGAAGCGGGACGGCCGCTTTTGTCCATATCGGCGCGCAGCAGGTCGAGCTGCTGGAACTGGCGGATCGCGGCTGCGAGCAGCGGCTGCGGGTTGGAGCCGGCGGCGATGAAAGCCTGCATTGCGTCGTCGAAATCGGCGAGTTTCCCGGTGATGACCGCATCGACAACATTATCGAACGAGGTAGACGAAGCGTCGCCGATGCAGGCACGGGCCATGTCGAGGGTGACTTCCTCTTCGCCCAAAGCATAGAGAACGAGCTTTTCCAGTTCACCGCGCGAGGCGCGCCGATCGCCGCCGATATGCTCTTGGATGTAATGGCGGGCGTCCAGTGAGAGACGTTGGCCGGATTCCGAAAAGGTATTGTCGATCAGATTGTTAAGTGCTGCGGTATTGTCGGCGTAACAGGGCAGGGTTATGCCGCTCGGCGCCTTTTCCACGACTGCGCGCAGGCCCGTGCCTTTTTTCAGATCGCCGGCCTCGATCACCAGCTTCACCGCATCGGGCGGGTCCTTCAGGATCTTCTCGATATTGGCGGCGATCTCTTTCTGATTGCCGGCGTTGCGGATCCAGATCAGCCGGTCTCCGCCGAACATGGCGACGGTGTAAGCCTCGTCGATCAGGCGGACCGGATCGCTCGCCAATTCGGCGGCGTCCATCTTGATGGTCGAGAAAGTATCGGAAAGATCGACCCCGGTCGATTTCGCCAGAATTTCCGCGCGTTCCGAGACCAGGCCACGATCGGGACCGTAGACCAGATAGAGCGTTTTCGTCTTGTCCGGATTCTTCAGAAAGCGATCGACTTCGCCGGCTTTCAGCTCGCTCAAGGGTGGGCTCCCGGCGTCAGCTCGCTCCCGCGCGTTTCAGATCTGCGGCAATCAGGGCGCGCAATTGCTCGGCGGCCTCCCGGGCCGCGCGGTTTTCGGCATCGCGGGCGGCGCGGGTATTGGCGAACTCCTGCAGCGAAACGTCATAGGATGCCGCGGCCGCCGTCCGGCGCCCGGACAGAAGCGTCCCGTCGGCCCGCGACAGCTTGTAGGAGGCGGTAACGGTGATGGTGCGGGCAGTCGGTTCGCCGTCCGAGGTCGAGACCTGCACAACGGCCGCGTTCCTGCTTTCCGATTGCACATCCAACACAAGGTCGTAAGCCGGATTCGCGGGCAATCCGGATCCGTTATTCAATATGAATATCAGATGGTTACGCAGTTTCTGGCCGACTCGGCCGTTAACCGGCTTAACAGAAACCGAGGCAAGCGCCGGCGTTTGCACCGCGCCGGGCTGCGGCGCGTAGAGGGGTTGCACCGTGCATCCGGCGAGCGCCAAGCCCGTCAGGAAAGCCAGTGCGGCGCGTGCAGCGGGTCTTTTCATGGGATGCCGGCCCCTGATTCCATCATGCGACAATGTTTACGATGCGGTTCGGAACCACAATGATTTTTTTCGGCGCCGCTCCGTCGAGATGGTGGACAACGAAATCGGCTTCCAGCGCGGTCTTTTCGACGCTGTCCTTTTCGGCGTCCTTGGCCACGGTGATTTCGCCACGCCGCTTGCCGTTGATCTGCACCGGCAGGGTGACGGTGTTTTCCACCACCAGCGCCGGATCGAATTTCGGCCAGGGTGTTTCGGCGACCATGGTGTCGTAGCCCAATGCCTGCCAGCACTCTTCGGCCAGATGCGGCATGACGGGCGCGATGATCTGAACGAGGAGCGACAGCGCCTCATGCGCCGCCGCCTTGTCGGCACCGGAACCCGACGCGGCGTTATCGATGGCCGGCGCGATTTCGTTGAGAAGTTCGTGCACACGGGCGATGGCGCGGTTGAATCCGAGCTTTTCGAAATCCTCGCCGACGGATTTCAGCGCCTTGTGTGCAGCTTTGCGCATGGCAAGAGCTTCAGCGGACGCAGCGGCGGCGTCGCCGGCGGCGATATTGGCCGCCGCGCCGGAGATGACGCGCCAGATGCGCTGTACGAAACGATGTGCACCCTCGGCGCCGCGGTCGTTCCACTCCACGTCGCGGTCGGGCGGGGAATCCGACAGCATGAACCAGCGCGCTGTGTCGGCGCCGTAGCTCTGGGTGATTTCCTCTGGCCCGATCGTGTTCTTTTTCGACTTCGACATCTTTTCCAGATGTCCGATCTCGGCTTCCTCGCCGGTTTCGGTCACGATGGCGCGGCGTGTGCCACCGGCTTCCTCCAGCTTGATTTCGGATGGCGCGTACCAGCGGCTGTTGGAGCCGGAACCGACCTTGTAGGTTTCGTGCACGACCATGCCCTGGGTAAACAGGCCCTTGAACGGTTCGGCGAGATCGAGATGGCCGGTCTCGCGCATGGCGCGGGTGAAGAACCGCGAGTAGAGCAGGTGCAGGATCGCGTGCTCGATACCGCCGATATACTGATCGACCGGCAGCCATTCATTGGCGGCCTTCGGGTCGGTCGGATTGTCGGCCTTCGGTGCTGTGAAGCGGGCAAAATACCAGGACGAGTCGACGAAAGTGTCCATCGTATCGGTTTCGCGGCGGGCCGGTTTGCCGCAGTTCGGACAATCAACATCGCGCCAGGTCGGGTGGCGGTCGAGCGGATTTCCCGGCTTCTCGAAATCGATGTCGTCGGGCAGCTTGACCGGCAGATCGGCTTTCGGTACCGGCACGACGCCGCAGTCTTCGCAATGGATTACGGGGATCGGGCAACCCCAGTAGCGCTGGCGCGAAATGCCCCAGTCGCGCAGGCGGAAGCGCACCTTGCGTTCGGCCTGCGGCTTGCCTTCAAATCCGGTCTTTTCCAGCCGGTTCGCCACTTCGTCGAACGCGGCCTGCGGCGTCATGCCATCGAGGAAGCGCGAATTGATCATCACGCCGTCATCGACATAGGCTTCCTCGGTAACCTGGAAGGTCGACGCATCGCCATCTTCCGGCATCACCACCGGAATGACCGGCAGGCCGTATTTGTTGGCGAAGTCGAGGTCGCGCTGATCGCCGGACGGGCAGCCGAAGATGGCGCCCGTGCCGTAATCCATCAAGACGAAGTTGGCGACATAGACCGGCAGCGTCCAGGACGGATCGAACGGATGAACGACGCGAATGCCGGTGTCGAAACCCTTCTTCTCCGCGGTTTCCAGCGCGGCCACAGAAGTGCCGGCGCGGCGGCATTCGTCGCAGAACGCGGCCAGTTCCGGATTTGCGGCTGCGGCTTTCCTGGCCAGCGGATGATCGGCGGCGATCGCCATGAACGAGGCGCCGAAGATCGTGTCCGGACGGGTCGTATAGACCTCCAGCTCGGTCTCGCCGTCTGGCGCCGAATCTTTCGCCAGTTCCCAGCGGATCTGCAGGCCTTCCGACCGGCCGATCCAGTTCTTCTGCATGACGCGGACCTTTTCCGGCCACTCGTCAAGTGCGTCGAGCGAATCGAGCAGGTCCTGGCTGAAGGCGGTGATCTTGAAGAACCACTGGGTCAGCTCGCGCTGTTCGACCGGCGCACCGGAGCGCCAGCCGCAGCCGTCGATGACCTGCTCATTGGCGAGCACGGTCATGTCGACCGGGTCCCAGTTCACCTTCGACTGCTTGCGATAGACGAGATCCTTTTCCAGGAAATCGAGGAACAGCATCTGCTGGCGGTGGTAGTAATCGACATCGCAGGTGGCGAATTCGCGCGACCAGTCGATCGACAGACCCATCAGCTTGAGCTGCTCGCGCATCGTGTCGATGTTCTCATAGGTCCACTTGCCCGGATGGACCTTGTTCTGCATCGCAGCGTTTTCCGCCGGCATGCCGAAGGCGTCCCAGCCCATCGGGTGCAGCACGTTGTAACCCAGCGCGCGACGATGGCGGGCGACGACGTCGCCCATCGTGTAGTTTCGCGTGTGGCCGATATGGATACGCCCGGACGGATAGGGGAACATTTCGAGGACATAGTATTTCGGACGCGGATCGTCGTTGTCCGTCTCGAAAAGCTTCGCCTCCGCCCAGGCCTTCTGCCATTTCGGTTCGGCTTCGCGCGGATTGTATCGTTCGGTTGCCATGCTGTCAGAAACTCTTGAATTCTGTGTGACGGCGTGCAGGTTTGCGCCGCAAAACAAATCAACGGTCTCTTGCCGGTAAAAGGGCAAGCCGTCAACATATCGCCGGCCCGGCGCCCGGGCTGCGACCCCGGAGACAGCCATGACAGCGGTCGAACAACTGAACGACGTGAAAACCCGCATTGCCGAAGCGGAACGCGAATGCGGACGTCAACCGGGCGGCGTCGAGCTGATCGCGGTCTCGAAGACCTTCGACGCGGATGCCATCCGCCCTGTGCTCGAAGCGGGCCAACGCGTCTTCGGCGAAAACCGGGTGCAGGAAGCGCAAGGAAAGTGGCCGGGGCTGAAGGAAATCTTTCCGGATATCGAGTTGCACCTGATCGGGCCTTTGCAATCGAACAAGACAAAGGAAGCGGTGGCGCTGTTTGACGTGATCCAGACCGTCGACCGCGAAAAGATAGCCCGCGCGGTCGCCAGGGAGATGGAAAAACAGGACAAGACCGTGCGGCTCTATGTCGAGGTCAATACCGGCATGGAGCCGCAAAAGGCCGGCATCGTGCCGGATGACTGCGCCGCTTTCCTTGCATTGTGTCGCGAGGAACTCGGGCTAGAAATCGAGGGGCTGATGTGTATCCCGCCATTCAATGAGAATGCGGGGCCGCATTTCGCGCTGCTGCGCAAGCTGGCGGAGGAAAACGGCATCGAAAAGCTGTCGATGGGCATGTCGGGCGATTTCGAAACGGCAATCGGCTTCGGCGCGACCAGCGTGCGTGTCGGCACGGCGATCTTCGGCGTTCGCTAGGGCATTTTATCGCAATTGCCGGACTGACTTTTTCCCGTGAATCGGGCATGTTCCCACGGGGCAGTTATTGACCGGACGCCTGGAGGAAAAGGCATGAGATCGAGACTGGCGAGATTGGCACCCTTCGTTCTTGCCGCAGCCACCCTGTTTTCCATTCCCGCCGAAGCTGCCCAGTGCGGAAACAATGCCGGCGGATTCGAGACCTGGAAACAGCAATTCGCCGCCGAGGCCAAGGCCAAGGGAATCGGCCAGAAAGGGCTTCGGGCGCTGGCCGGAACGCAATACGCAACCAGGACGATTGCCGCCGATCGCGGCCAGAAAAGTTTCAAATATTCGCTGCAGAAATTCATGCAGGTGCGGGGCTCGAACGCGATCATTTCGCAGGGCCGCCGGCACAAGGCCGCCAACGCCAAGTTCTTTGCGTCCCTCGAACGGCAATACGGTGTGCCGGCGGGTCCGCTGCTTGCCATACACGGCATGGAGACCGGTTTCGGCCGTTTCATGGGCAATGCGAATGTCATGTCGGCCATCGCAACGCTTGCCTATGACTGCCGGCGCAGCGCGTTTTTCACCGAACATCTGCTGGCAGCGCTTCAGCTGGTCGACTACGGCATCATTTCGTCGAGCACGAAGGGTGCGATGCATGGCGAGGTCGGCCATACGCAGTTCCTGCCCGGCAGCGTTCTGAAGTACGGAGTCGATGGCGATGGCGACAGGCGGCTCGACCTTGCCGGCTCGAAATGGGATGCGCTCGCCTCGACGGCGAATTTCCTGCGTGCGCATGGCTGGCGAAGGGGCGCCGGTTATCAGCCGGGCCAGCCGAACTTCCGGGCTATCAAGGGCTGGAACGCGGCAAGCGTCTATCAGCAGGCGATTGCCATCATGGCGGCGGAAATCGACCGGTAATCCCGCTATCCGGGCATGAAAAAACCCGCGTTCCGGTGGAGCGCGGGTCTTGTCTTTCGACGATGTTCCGGAAGACTCAGCCTTCCTTCGGCGTCAGAACCTGGCGGCCGCGATACATGCCGGTCTTCAGGTCGATGTGGTGCGGACGGCGCAGTTCGCCGGAATCCTTGTCCTCGACATAGGTCGGGTTTTTCAGCGCGTCTGCTGAACGACGCATGCCGCGCTTGGAGCGGGTCACTTTTCGCTTCGGAACAGCCATTTTGGTCTCCAGTTTCGCCAGACGTGTCCAGTTATCGGCCAATTGGGCCGACAGGCGCCCGACATGTTCATGAAAAAGATTGCGCGCCTATACACGCTCGAAAGCGTCTTGACCAGACTCGGACGAAAAAATTGTGCGCCTGGCCCGGTCCTCAGAACAGGCAGTCGACATAACCGCCCGATTTCGCCGCGCGGCGCTCGATCACATTGGCCAACCGTATCATGCCGGCGCTCGGATTCAGCGGATCGCGCTTGTATGGATTGGGCAAGGTGACGGTGAGCAGGGCCGCCTGGCGGGCGGTCAGTTCGGAGGCGGGCCGGCCGAACCGGATCCAGCTTGCCGCCTCGATGCCGTAGATGCCATCTCCCCATTCGGCGATGTTGAGATAGATCTCCATGATGCGGCGTTTCGGCAGAACGAAGTCGATCCACAGCGCCAGCGGAATTTCCAGGCCCTTGCGAATGAAGGAACGGCTCGGCCACAGGAACAGGTTTTTCGCGGTCTGCATGGTGATGGTCGATGCGCCGCGCGTCGCCTCGCCCTCCAGCGCATCATCGATCACAGCGTTGAGCGCCGCCCAGTCGACGCCGTTGTGGCTGCAGAACTTGCCGTCTTCCGACATGACCACCGACTGGACGAGCACCGGGGCAACCGCTTCCAATTCGACCCAGTCCCGCTCGTAGCCCTTCAGCGTCACGAGATCGCGCAACATCAGTGTGGAGACGGGATGAATGAAATCCACCCGGTAAAGAAGCGTCAGGGCAGGCGGGATGGCGGCGAGAAGGACAAGCACGATGGCCAGACGGCGAAGCCAGCGCACGGTAAAGTGCCGGACACGTTCCGCCGCAGTCGGCTTCTTCCTGCGGCCACGGCCTTTTGCGCCTTTCCGGCCGGGCGATTTTGCGGATCTGCTGCCGGTTGCCAAAGCCTCGACCGTCCGGTTGGCGCGCCGGACCATCCGGGGCGCGTTGACCGGCGTTTCCTAGGCAATATGGGATTTTCCCGCAACCGGAATGCGCGGCTCCCGGTCTTCGGACTTGACCGAACGGCTGCGACCGGCCATCGGGAGGCATGTCTGTCGCATTCACAAAAGCCCTTTCCGCGCGCGCCGTCCAGGTTGAGAGGTATCTCGACAGGGTTCTCGGCGCGGCAACGCTTGAAGGCGAGACCGTCCGGCCGGAGCAGTTGATGGCGGCGATCCGCCATGGCGTGCTCAATGGCGGCAAGCGGTTCCGCCCGTTTCTCGTGATGGAAACGGCGAAGCTCTTCGGCATCGACGACGGCAAGTCGATCCCGGTCGCGGCGGCACTGGAATGCGTGCATTGCTATTCGCTGATCCATGACGACTTGCCGGCAATGGACGACGACGATCTTCGGAGAGGCCAGCCGACGGTGCACAAGGCGTTCGACGAGGCGACGGCGATTCTTGCCGGCGACAGCCTGCTGACGTTCGCCTTCGATCTGGTGTCGGATCGGGAAAACGGACTTTCCGGCGACATCCGCGCCGATCTCGTCAACTTGCTGGCGCGCGCCGCCGGTTTCGGCGGCATGGCCGGCGGGCAGGCGCTTGATCTTGCCGCGCCGGCATCGAAGCCGGACGAGAATGGAATCGTGACCCTGCAGGCGATGAAGACCGGCGCGCTGATCCGCTTTGCCTGCGAGGCGGGCGCGGTGATCGGCGAGGCGGGAAAAAGCGATGTCGCGAGAATGCGTAATTTCGGCGAGATCATCGGGCGGGCCTTCCAGCTTGCCGACGATCTGCTCGACGTGACGCAGACCGCAGACGCGATGGGCAAGGCGACCGGCAAGGACGCCGACGCGGGCAAGGCGACACTGGTCAGCCTGCGCGGGGAGGACTGGGCGCGGGCGGAACTGGCGCGACTGGTCGGCGAGGCGGAACGATTGCTGGCTCCGTTCGATGCTGCCGGGGAGGTGCTTGCCGCCGCGGCGCATTTCGCAGCGGAGCGGCAGTCCTAGTTGCGGGTGACGACGCAGGCGCCGCTCTCGGCGCGCATGCGGTCGCAAAAAGCCTTAGCCTGCGCCTGATTTTCCGCGCCGATCTGCACGACATAGACTCTCGTGCGGCCGAGATGGGAACGGGCGCTGAACACCGCAGGCTCCAGTTTTTCGAGCAAGGCCGGGTGGCGTTCCTTGAGGAGTTCCCACTGTTTCAGTGCAGTCTCACGGTTGAAATGGCCGGCGATCTGGGCGCCCCAGGCGGGTCGTTCGGCATCGTTCAGGAGGATGGCATCGCCGAGTTCGGGTACGGCGCGGCAGGATTCCTCGAATTGCCGGCCTTGCTGCAATGCCGGCACGGTTACCGGAGTATCGGCGCGGCGATAGACGATCGGCAATTCGCCGAGGATCGCCAGCAGATAGTCCTCGGTGCGGATCGGCAGGAAGCCACCCCTGTCGAGCCAGTTGGCGACCTTCTCCTCGCCGGCGTCCCAGGCGGCTGAGGCCAGGCCGATATTGCCGAAGCGGTCGCGCAGTTCGGCGAGGTATGCGGCGAGCGCCGGAATGGCCTGTTCGGCATCGAAGGAGTCGCGCAGGCCGCGCGTAAAGGCGAGGCCGGGCTGGAACTGGGCGATGCCCCTTTCGCCGGTGCGGGCGACAAAGCCCGGGTCGAAACGGCTTTCCTTCCAGATCAGCCGGGCAAGGAAGGGCGGCGGCAGATCGTATTCTCCGGCCGCGGACGAGATCAGGCTGCAAATCCGGGCGATGTCGACCGGCTTCGCCCGATCGGGTGCTATGCGTTCGAATTCATCGGTCGGCTTGGCGTTTAGTTGAAGCGGCAGGATGACGCGAACGTCGCGGTCCTGCGCGCCGACGGGATCGGCAAAGCCGGCAAGCAGGTACAGGGCAGCTACGGCGCGGAGGAAGCCGAACTTTCCCCTGACCGCACGCATCGTTCAGCCGGCTTTTCTTTCGGCGCCCTGCCCGAAGCGCTGTTCGATATAATCGCCGAGCATCTTCTGGAACTCGGCGGCTATGTTCTCGCCGCGAAGGGTCGCCGCCTTCTTGCCGTCGATGAAGACGGGGGCAGCCGGCGTTTCGCCGGTGCCGGGCAGCGAGATGCCGATATCGGCGTGTTTCGATTCGCCTGGGCCGTTGACGATGCAGCCCATGACGGCGACCTTGAGATTCTCGACGCCCGGATATTTATCGCGCCACACCGGCATGTGCTCGCGCAGGTCGGCCTCGATGGTCTGGGCGAGTTCCTGGAATACGGTGGACGTGGTGCGACCGCAGCCGGGGCAGGCCGCGACGACCGGCAGGAACTGGCGGAATCCCATGGTCTGCAGCAGTTCCTGGGCGACCTGCACCTCGCGGGTACGGTCGCCGCCCGGTTCCGGTGTCAGCGAAATGCGGATCGTGTCGCCGATGCCCTGCTGCAGCAGGATGCCCATTGCGGCCGAAGAGGCGACGATGCCCTTGGACCCCATGCCGGCTTCGGTGAGACCCAGATGCAGCGCGTGGTCGGAGCGTCGGGCCATCTCGATATAGACGGCGATCAGGTCCTGCACCTGGCTGACCTTCGCCGACAGGATGATTTTCGAGCGCGGCAGGCCGACATCCTCGGCCAGATCGGCGGAGAGGAGCGCGGACTGGACGATTGCCTCGCGGGTAACCTCGCGGGCGGTCATCGGCGCGCCCTTTTCATGGTTCTCGTCCATCAGCCGGGTCAAGAGCTCCTGGTCGAGCGAACCCCAGTTGACGCCGATGCGTACCGGCTTGTCGTATCTGATCGCCATTTCGACGATGTCGGTGAACTGACGGTCGCGCTTCTCGCGGAAACCGACATTGCCGGGATTGATGCGGTACTTGGCGAGCGCCTCGGCGCAGGCGGGGTGATCGGAGAGCAGCTTGTGGCCGATATAATGAAAATCGCCGACCAGCGGCACGAATATGCCGAGCCGCTCCAGCCGTTCGCGGATCTGCGGAACGGCGGCGGCGCTCTCGTCGCGGTCGACGGTGATACGGACAATCTCGGAGCCGGCGCGATGCAGCGCGGCGACCTGTGCGACCGTGGAATCCACGTCGGCCGTGTCGGTGTTGGTCATCGACTGGACGACAACCGGCGCATCGCCGCCGACGGTTACGCCGCCGACATCGACGGCAACCGTTTTGTGGCGGGAAAGGGGTTCGCTCTGGTACTGGCTCATCACTGACAGGTCCGTGCCGTTGGCGGCTTCCTTATCGCGCTTCGGGTTTCAGAGAAAGGCGTTTTCCCAATCGGCCTGTCTGAAGCCGGTCAGAACCGTCTTGCCGTCGGTGCCGACCGGGCGCTTGATCAGGCGCGGATCGGCGGCCATGGCCTCGATCTTGGCGGCGTCGCTGGCGGTAATCGCCTGCCGGTCTTCCGGCGCCATCTTCTTGAAAGTCTGCGCCTTTTCGTTGAAGACGGCGTCGATTCCGGCGGCCTGCACCCATTCGGCGATGCGATCCTTCAGGTCTGGCAGCTTGGAGAAGTGTTCATATTGCGGCTCGAGCCGGTTGGCCTCGGCCCATTCGCGCGCCTTCTTCACCGTTGTGCAGCCGGAATATCCGTAGATCTCGATGCTCATGGTTGTTTCCCCGATTTGTCGCCTGACAGGCGATTTCGTTGCGATTATGTTGCGGCGCAGCAGCAATCCACGATGTAGTCGTCGAAAGGCAAGGTTCAAATGGGAAAAATCAAGACCGCGGTGGTGACCGGATCGAATTCGGGCATCGGGCTCGGCGTCGCCCATGCGCTGGCCGCCGAGGGGCACAATGTCGTCATCAATTCCTTCAGCGACCGCGACGAGGACCATGCGCTGGCCGGCGAGATCTCGGGTAAACATGGCAACAAGACCGTTTATATCCAGGCCGACATGTCGAAGGGCGAGGAATGCCGGGCGCTGATCGCCCGGGCGGGGGAGCGGTTCGGCGGCGTCGACATTCTTGTCAACAATGCCGGTATCCAGCATGTCGCGGCGATCGAGGAGTTTCCGGTCGAGACCTGGGACCGCGTCATCGCGATCAACATGAACTCGGCCTTTCACACGACGGCAGCGGCACTGCCGATGATGCGCGAACACAAATGGGGCCGCGTCGTCAACGTCGCCTCGGCGCACGGGCTGACGGCGTCGCCCTACAAGTCGGCCTATGTCACTGCGAAGCACGGTGTCGTAGGCATGACCAAGGTGGTGGCGCTGGAAACGGCGGAAGACCCGATCACCTGCAACGCGATCTGCCCCGGTTACGTACTGACGCCGCTGGTCGAGGCGCAGATTCCCGACACGATGGAAAAATACGGCATGGACCGCGAGACGGTCGTGCGCGAGGTGCTGCTGCAGCGCCAGCCGTCGAAACAGTTCGCGACGGTGGAACAGATCGGCGGGACGGTAATCTTCCTGTGCTCCGATCACGCCGAGCAGATCACCGGCACGACGATTTCCGTCGATGGCGGCTGGACGGCGCTCTAGCGATCAGGCTTTTCCGGCGGCCAATGCGCCGGCGACGAATGTCACCATGTGGCGGACGTCTTCCTCGATGGGCTCGCCGCGCAGATATTTCGCCTTCATGCCTTCCATTGCCTGCATGACGATGGTGGCGACCGTTCTGGCGTCGACGCCGAGCGGCTCGAGCACGATCTCGCCGGTTTTTGCGGCCTCGGAAATGCCGTCGGCGATGGCGCCGATCATCAGATCGCACCATTGTTCCTCGATATCGCCGGCGACCTCCTCGTTGACGCCCATCAGTTCGGCGCCATGCGGGGTCGCGTCGATCTTGCGGTGCAGGGAGAGAATGCTGCGGTCGAGCGAATCGTAGAGGCGTTCGACAAATGGCTTGTCGCTTTCGAAGGCTGCCCTTGCCTCGTGGCCCACATTTTCCAGAATGCTCAGGCTGGCGGCGCGAAAGATTTCAGTCTTGTTGCGGAAGACCTGATAAAGCGCCGGCCGGGACATGCCGGCGGCGCGCGCGATGTCATCCATGGATGTCTTCCTGAAACCGTAATTGATGAAGACATCGAAGGCCGCGGCAAGGATGATTCCGCGTTTGTCGGGAGTTGTTTGCAACATCATGGCTTGACGTTATGACATTTTTCGTTATTTTGTCAATTCGTCAGGATGCGGTTGCCGCGGCAGCATGAGTTAGGCGTCCTCAAGAAACAATCCGAAGCGGACCGGTCCATGCAGCTCACAATCAATGGTGACATGTACGACCTCGACGTCGATCCGGAAATGCCGCTTCTGTGGGCATTGCGCGACGTTGCCGGTCTGAAAGGCACGAAATTCGGCTGCGGCGTGGCGGCCTGCGGCGCCTGCACGGTGATCATCGACGGGCTGGCGATCCGCTCTTGCTCGCTTCCGGTGGGCGCTGTGACCGGCGACGTGCGCACGATCGACGGACTGGCCGAAGGCGACGAGTTGCATCCGGTGCAAAAGGCCTGGCTTGACGAGCAGGTACCGCAATGCGGCTACTGCCAGGCCGGGCAGATCATGAATGCCGTTGCGTTGCTGGAAGAGGTTCCCAATCCGACCGACGCGGAAATCGACGACGCGATGAACGGCAATCTTTGCCGCTGCGGCACCTATTCGCGCATTCGTGCGGCGATCAAGCGGGCCTCTACGAAGATGCCGGCGCAACAGGACAGCGAGGCGTAAGCGATGGGAAAAATCCTGCGCCGTACATTCCTGATCGGCACCGGCGTGATCGCCGGCGGCCTTGCTGTCGGATTCTACGCCGCCAGCCGGCCCTGGCCCAATCCGCTCGACGATGGGCTGGCCGAAGGCGAAGTGACATTCAATCCCTATGTGAAAGTCAGCGCGAATGGCGCGATCACGATCATCGTGCCGCGTGCCGAGATGGGTCAGGGCGTTGCGACGACGCTTGCCGCGCTGGTGGCCGAGGAACTCGGCGTGCCGCTTTCATCGGTGACCGTCGAGCACGGACCTGCCTCCGGCGCCTATTATAATGAGGCGGTGCTGGAAGAGACCGGGCCCTTTCCGTTGTTCGCGGAGTCTTTCGTTGCCGAAACGACCCGTAACGTTTCTGGCGCGTTGGGCTATGTTCTGGGATTGCAGATCACCGGCGGATCGGCATCGGTGCGCGATGCTTTCGACAAGATGCGGCATGCCGGGGCAATGGCGCGGCATGTGCTGTTGGCGGCGGCTTCCGAGAAACTCGGCGTTTCCGCGGACATGCTTTCCTTCAAAGGGGCAGAAATCGCCGGGCCGGAAGGCAAGGCAGTCGCGATCGCCGATGTGGCGCAGGCCGCGGCGGCGCTGGAGCCGCCATCCGAGCTCGCGCTGAAGGATCCCGGAGACTGGACGATTCTCGGCAAGACGCAGCCGCGCGTCGACGGGCTCGCCAAGGTGACAGGCGCTCCGATTTTCGGCATCGACATCGACCTGCCGGAAATGCTCCACGGCACGGTGCGGATGAGCCCCAGGATCGGCGCATCCATCCTGTCCGCCGACACGACGGCGGCGGAATCGATACCCGGCGTGATCAAGATCGTGCGGCTGGAAACCAATTACGGCTCGGGTTTTGGCGTGATCGCGGAAAACACCTGGTCGGCCTTCAAGGCCGCGGAAGCCATCGAAGTCGAGTGGGAGGAAGCGCCCTACCCGCGCGACACCGAATCGATCATGAATGTGTTTCGCACTGCGGCGGCGGGGAACTGGCGCGGTTCGTCCTGGCGCGATGACGGCGACGTGGAGACGGCGTTTGCCGATGCGCCGGCCGATTCGGTGCTTTCCGCCGATTACGAGGTTCCCTATCTCGGCCATGCGACGATGGAGCCGATGAATGCCACCGCGCGGTTAAGGGACGGCAAGCTCGAGATATGGGCGCCGAACCAGGCGCCGACGCTGCTGCAGACGGTCTGCGGCGGGATTGCCGGCGTCGATGCCGATTCGGTGACAATCAACACGACATTTCTCGGCGGCGGTTTCGGGCGTCGCGGAGAAGCCGATTTCGCCATCTACGCAACATTGCTGGCGATGGAAACCGACGGGAAGCCGGTCAAGGTGACGTGGACCCGCGAGGAAGACACGACACACGACACCTACCGGCCGGCAGCCGCAGGGCGGTTCCGCGCACGGATCGGCGCCGACGGATTGCCGGAAGCCGTCGACATGCGCGTCGCCACGCCGTCGCTCATGAAGAGCATCGGAAAACGGCTGTTTCCTTCCCTGCCGGTGGGCGGGCCGGAGCGGCTCTTGACCGAAGGCGCGTTCGACCAGCCATACACGATTGCCAATTACCGGGTGACCGGCATCGAGACCGCGATGAACATCCCGGTCGGTTCCTGGCGCTCGGTCGGTCATTCCTTCAATGGTTTCTTCCACGAGTGTTTCCTCGACGAGATCGCCGAGAAAGGCGGGCAGGACCCGCTCGACATGCGGCTGAAGCTGATGGCCGAGTATCCGCTGGCCGTTGCCGTGATGGAAAAACTCGCCGAGATTTCCAGCTGGGGCGAGGCGCTGCCCGCAGGCAAGGCGAAGGGCGTTGCCTTTACGCTGTCCTACGGTTCCTGGGTCGGCCAGGTGGTGCAGGTCAGCGATACGCCCGACGGTATTCGTGTCGAGAAGGTATGGGCGGCAGCTGAAATCGGCCGCGCTCTCGATCCGGGCATCGTTACGGCGCAAATCGAATCGGGCATCGTGTTCGGCCTTTCCTCGGCCATCGAACAGGAAATCACGTTTGCCGACGGCATGGTCGAACAACAGAATTTCTACGATTACGATGCGCTGCGCATCGGTCAATGCCCCGATATAGCAGTGACGATTCTGGAAAACGGCGAGAAGCTGGGCGGTGTCGGAGAGATCGGAACGCCGCCGGTGATCCCGGCGCTGGCCAACGCCGTATACGCCCTGACCGGGCAACGCATTCGAAAACTGCCTCTTAACAGGGAGGTGGATTTCGCGTAATCGAGTGTTCAATGGATTTGTGCATTGCAGCATGCGCCGCCGGCAAAACAATCGATTCTGCAAATTTTCAAAAACGACCAGTCAATAGGTCGGAAGTATTGAATAAGGGCTAGTGCGCGGCCACCTGAATACGATGCGCCGTGCCCGTCCTCACGACAATCCGTAGAGACGATCATGAAGATAAACCGATATTTAGCCATTCTTGTTTTCCTGGGCTCGGCCGCCTGGATCGCAACCGGTGAGTTTTCCTTTGTCGGCAGTGCCGCCGGCAACGAGGAGGAACCGGCTGTTGAAGCCGCATCTCCGGACAGAGCGGAGAGCGAAACCGCTGCCGCGCTGCAGACGGTTGGCGTGGCGGTTATTCCGCAGATCAATCATGCCCGTTCGGTGAAAATTTCCGGCGTGACGCAGGCCGACAAGATGACGACGTTGACGGCGCGGGCCGGCGGTGTCATCGGCGAACTCTCTGTCAGGCAGGGCGATCGGGTCGAGGAAGGCCAGGTGATCGCCCGTATCGCGCCGGAAGGCCGCGATGCCGCGGTGCGCACCGCGCAACAGCTTCTCAACCAGCGCAAGGCCGAGGCCGAAGCCGCAAAGCGGCTGGTCGAGCAAGGCACGCTGCCGAAGCTGCAGGGCGACGCAGCCTTGTCGGCGCTGCGTGCGGCCGAAAGCCAGCTAGAAGCCGCCCAGGCCGAGTTCGACCGGCTCGAGGTCGCCGCTCCGTATGACGGCGTGATCGATGTCCTGTATGTCGAGGAAGGTGCCGCGACCGACAGCGGCAAACCGGTGGCCGAGCTCATTGCGCTCGATCCGATCATCGGTGTCGGCGAAGTCAACGAAAGCGATCTCGGCGTAGTGCGGGTCGGTGAAGACGCCGAATTGCGGCTGGCTACCGGCGGAACCGCCACCGGCACCATCCGCTATATCAGCCGTGCCGCCCAGGCCGCGACGCGTACCTACACGGTCGAGGTCGAGGTTCCCAATCCCGATCTTGCCGTTTCCGCAGGCATGACCACCGAGGTCATCTTGCGCGGTGATCCGGTGCTGGCAACGCCGGTGCCGCGTTCCGTGGTTGCGCTCAACGATAATGGCGAGCTTGGCGTGCGAACGGTCAACGAGAATGACGAAGTTGTGTTCCATCCGATCGACATCGTCGACGATTCGACCGGTGCACTCATTCTCGGCGGCATCCCGCAAGGGGCGCGCGTGATCGTGGCGGGGCAGAACTTTGTCGGCGACGGCATGAAGGTCAATCCGGTCGAGGCGGATGCCGCGACCATCGAACGGTTGGTCGAGGAAGCGACCGCGGGAGAGAGCTGACCATGATGGGTTTCCTCGAAGTTGCAGTCAAAAACGCGCGGTTGACGATAACCGCGCTGCTGTTCTTTCTGGTCGCCGGCGCGCTTGCCTATATCAACATCCCGAAAGAAGCCGAACCCGACGTCCAGATCCCGGTGATCTATGTCAGCCTGCATCTGCAGGGCATTTCGCCCGAGGATGCGGAACGGCTGCTGGTGCGGCCGGTCGAGACGCAGATCAAGAACATCAAGGGCATCGACAAGATCACGTCCAACGCCTACCAGGGCGGCGGCAATGTGGTCATCGAATTCGAGCCGGACGCGGATCTCGCGACGGCGCTTGAGGATGTTCGCTCCAAGGTCGATGACGCCAAGCGGGAGTTTCCCTCCGGCACGGACGAGCCGTCGGTCAACGAAGTCAACATTTCCGAGTTTCCGATTCTTGTCGTGACGCTGTCCGGTAATGCGCCGGAACGGGTACTGACCCGTGCCGCGAAGGAAATGCGCGACAGTTTCGAGGAAGTCGGCGGCGTGCTGGAAGCCAAGCTTCAGGGTTCGCGCGACGAGATGGTGGAAGTCATCATCGATCCGGTGAAATTGTCCTCCTACAATCTGCAGCTCGATCAGCTCATCGGCGGTGTGCGCGCGAACAACCAGCTGGTTGCCGCGGGCACGCTGGAAGGCGAGGAAGGCAAATATGCCGTCAAGGTTCCGGCGCTGATCGAGACCGTCGAGGACATCGCCAACCTGCCGATTGCAGCCAGCGGCAACGCGGTGGTGCGCGCACGCGATCTCGCGACGATCCGCTCGACCTTTGAGGATGCCGATTCCATCGCGCGGCTGAACGGCAAGCCGGCCATCGCTATCGAGGTGTCCAAGCGCTCGGGCGCGAACCTCATCGAGACGGTCGATGGCGTCAAGGCGGCGGCGGAAGAGTTCAAGTCTTTGCTGCCGGCCGGTGTCGAAGTGAGTTTCAGCCAGGACAAGTCCAAGGACATCCGGACGATGCTCGAGGATCTGCAGAACTCGGTGCTGACCGCAGTGATCCTCGTGTTCATCGTCATTTTGTATTTCCTTGGAATCCGGTCCTCGATCCTGATCGGTTTGGCGATCCCGACCTCGTTCCTGATTGGCATACTGGCGCTTTCGGTTGCCGGTTTCACGGTCAACATCGTCGTGTTGTTCAGCCTGATTCTGGCGGTCGGCATGCTGGTCGACGACGCGATCATCGTGACGGAATATGCCGAGCGGCGCATGACCGAGGGCATGGCCTCCGGTCCGGCCTTTGCCGAAGCCGCGCGCCGCATGTTCGGCCCGGTCGTGGTTGCGACAGCGACGCGCATCGCCGCCTTCTCGCCGCTCCTGTTCTGGCCCGGCATCATGGGCGAGTTCATGGGTTATCTGCCTTTGACCCTGATCGCCACGCTGTCAGCCTCGATCCTCTACGCGCTGTTCTTCGCGCCGACGCTCGGCTCGATTTTCGGCAAGGCGCATGTCGAGGAGCGCAAGCCGGACGGCCTCTACATGATGGCCGTCAAGAAGGCGGTGCGTTTCCCGCTGGTCACGCTTGGCCTGGTCTCTGTACTGATGGTCGTGATCGTCGTGGCCTTCGGCAAATACAATAACGGCGTCGCGCTCTTCCCGGATGTCGAACCGGAATACGGCCTTGTCTATGTCCATGCGCGGGGCAACCTGTCCCTCGACGAGCAAAACCAGGCTGTGAAGCTGGTCGAAGGCCGCATGCTCACCTGGCCCGGCATCGAGACGGTTTATACGCGTGTCGGCAAGTCCAATGGTGGCGGAGGCGGTTTCGGCGGCTCGGTCGACGAGGACGTGATCGGTACTATCCAGTACGAATTCGTCGACTGGCGCGAACGCAAACCGGCAAGCGAAATCCTGACCGACCTGCGCGGCACACTGCACAGCATGCCGGGTATCGAGGTCGAGGTCTCCGTGCCGGAAGCCGGCCCGCCGCAAGGCAAGCCGATCCAGGTCGAGCTTTCCGCCGACAATCCGGAAGGATTGGAGGACGCCGCGGCAACGGTTGCCAACTATCTGCGCACTATTCCGGAAGTGATCGACCTGTCCGACGGCCTGCCGCCGCCCTCGATCGACTGGGAGCTGAAAGTCGACCGCACCGAAGCCGCGAAATACGGCATCGGTCCGGGCTCCGTCGGCACGGTGGTGCAGTTGGTGACCACCGGCCTGAAATTGTCCGACTACCGTCCGGCCGGCGCCGACGACGCGGTCGATATCCGCCTGCGTCTGCCGGAAGACCGGCGCACGCTGTCGATGCTCGACCAGCTACGCGTCGAGACCTCGCAGGGCGCGGTGCCGCTGTCGAATTTCGTCAGCCGCGAGCCGGCCAAGAGCCTTGGCACGCTGAAACGCGTCGACACGACGCGCACGATCACAGTGGCGGCAAATCTTGTGGAGGGCGCTCAGGATGCCGAGTTCCAGGCCAAGGTCGCCGAGGCGATACCCGGCCTCAATCTGCCGGAGAACATTCGCTGGAAACTGGGCGGCTCGAACGAGGAAAGCCAGGAGGCTTCGGCCTTCCTCGGCAAGGCGTTCGGCGTGGCGATCTTCCTCATCTTTGCGTTGCTGCTCGCCCAGTTCAACCGGTTCACCTATGTTTTCCTGGTGCTGACGGCAGTGGTGATGTCGACGGTCGGCGTGTTGCTCGGCCTCTTGATCATGCAGATGCCCTTCATCATCGTGATGACGGCGGTTGGCACGATCGCGCTGGCAGGCGTGGTAGTGAACAACAATATCGTGCTGATCGACACCTATGTGCATCTGCGCTCGGAGGGCTGGGACAAGCTCGAAGCCGTGCTGGAAACCTGCCGCGAGCGTGTGCGCCCGGTGATGCTGACGGCGGTGACCGCTATTCTCGGCGTGCTGCCGATCGCTTTCGGCGTCAACCTGGCGATCCTAAGCCACGAAGTGACGATCGGCGCGCCGTCGACGCAGTGGTGGATTTCATTGTCGAGCGCCATCGTGTTCGGTCTCGCCTTCTCGACCATGCTGACCCTGGTTGTGACGCCTGCGGCGCTGATGGTGTTTACGCGCGATAACGCCTGGAATTCCGACCAGCGCAGCCTGCTCGCCAAGTTGTTCCGCCGCAAAAAGAAGGCAGTTGCCGAAAATGCGCCGGAAGTGGCCGAGGAAACAGCGGCCGACGAGCATTTCGAAAATGTCCGCGAGTTCCCGAAGGCGGCCGAGTAAGGGCAGATCAATCGAGACAAAAGGCCGGCGGGGTCATCCGCCGGCCTTTTTTATTGGAGAGGGAATTTCAGCGGATTTGTGCGCGACCGGCGGCGAGCCCGGCGCCCGGCTAAGAAAGCCGGGAGGTTTCCCTCCCGGCTCGCATGCTTGTTCGGATGGTTCCGGTTTACGCAGCCTGCTTCTTCGGCTGAATCAGGCCGCGATTGACCAGCAGTTCGGCGATCTGCACCGTGTTCAACGCGGCGCCCTTGCGCAGGTTGTCGGAGACGACCCAGATGTTGAGGCCGTTTTCGACCGTCGCGTCCTCGCGGATGCGGCTGATATAGGTCGCGTCCTCGCCGGCGCTTTCATAAGGCGTGATGTAGCCGCCGTCCTCGTGCTTGTCGATGACGATGCAGCCGGGTGCCTCGCGCAGGATATCGCGCGCCTCGTCGGCGGTGATCGGCTTTTCGAACTCGATGTTGACGGCTTCGGAATGGCCGATGAAGACCGGTACGCGCACGGCGGTGCAGGTGACCTTGATCTTCGGGTCGAGCATCTTCTTGGTCTCGGCCAACACCTTCCATTCCTCCTTGGTGTAGCCGTCTTCCATGAAGACGTCGATGTGGGGAATGACGTTGAAGGCGATGCGCTTGGGGAATTTCTTGGTCTCGATCTCGTCGGACACGAAAACGGCGCGGGTCTGGGTGAACAGCTCATCCATCGCATCCTTGCCGCCGCCGGAGACCGACTGGTAGGTCGATACGACGATGCGCTTGATGGTCGCGGCGTCGTGCAGCGGCTTCAGTGCGACGACGAGTTGGGCCGTCGAACAGTTCGGATTGGCGATGATGTTCTTCTTGCGGAAGCCCTCGATCGCGTCGGCATTGACCTCCGGCACGATCAGCGGGACGTCGGAGTCGTAGCGCCAGGCCGAGGAGTTGTCGATGACGACGCATCCCTTGGCGGCGATTTTCGGCGACCACTCCTTGGAGACGTTGCCGCCTGCCGACATCAGGCAGATATCGCACTCGGAGAAATCGTAGTTCTCCAACGCCTGAACCTTCAGTGTCTTGTCGCCATAGGTGACTTCCTGTCCGATGGAACGGCGCGAGGCCAGCGGAACGACCTTGTCGGCCGGGAATCCGCGTTCGGCGAGAATTTCCAGCATTTCGCGACCGACATTGCCGGTTGCTCCTGCGATGGCGATGGTAAAGCCCATGATCCTTTTTCCTGCTCCTCTCTCCCCTTTGCTTCGGCAAGCACCACTCATCCCGCCCCGGGAGAGTGAGGGCGGAACGGTCAGAACGTCTTCGTGGTCTTCGACGGCAGCGTGCTCATGGTGGCCGCGTTTTGCGGCAGAGCGGGCAAAAAGTCAATCGGCGAGGGTTTTTGGATTCGTGCGGTCAACCGGTTGACCTGAGGCGGACAAGGCTATTGCCTGAGTGACGTAACGTCACTTGGAGATCATGCTCGTCACAGTAAAAATCCTTTTTGGTATCGGTCTCGTTTTTGGAACCGCCGTCGCGGCAACCGCTTCCGAGACCGAAGCCTGCCTCGTTTCGGAGGCTTCCATCGGTGAGCTGATCGACTGGATCGAGGCCAACACCGGATATGATGTTTCGCGCGTTCGCTCGAATCCGCCTGTTATCGAAAGTTGCGTCACCGGCGAGCTGATCGATTACGCGCATGAGGCGACAATCGTCGACGAAGGCATCAACGGCCTTTACGATTTCGAGGCACGGCGCATCTATCTCGTCGAGCCCTGGGACAATGGCGACCCGCGCGACCGCTCCGTCCTGCTGCACGAGCTGGTTCATGCCGTTCAGTTCGACGACCGGGAGTGGGACTGCATCGGCGCGCCGGAATGGGAAGCCTACAAGCTGCAGGAGGCGTGGCTCGCCGAACACGGGCTGGATGCGGATTTCGACTGGATGCGGATCTATTTCCAGTCCCGCTGCCCGCGCGACATTCACCCGGACTAGGCGGCCTCGGCGCGCGCCTTGATGTTTCGTAACTGGCGCTGCTGCATGATGAAATGCACCGGCCGGGCGAGAAGGCGGGCGAGCCAGGCCGGGAAGTTCACCATGCCGAGAAACGGAAGGTCCATTTCCAGCCAGCCCAGCCAGCCGCGGACATGGATGCGCGTGCCGGCATCCGTACGCGCCAGCATCCAGGTCCAGTTAGAGCGGCCAGAGGAGCGCCGTCATTCATACGATCCAGGCTCGCCATGCGGGCCTTAAGGTCCGGGAACGGCCAGTAGCAGATAGCGGTTCGGCACGAAAGCGGTGAGGACGAAGCAATCGGTCACATCGGGCAGCGCCGGAAAAACACTGCCGATGCCGATTTCCGCCATGTCGGGATCGATGCGGTCGAGGCTTTTGTAGCGGCGATTGTCCAGCCAGTCGTAGGAATACCGGCCGGCCTTCGGAAAAGCGCCCATCTGGGCGAGCCACGGCCAGACCGCTTCCGGCGGCGCGGCGACATCGACGGCGTTATCCAGAACGACGACAGGATTTGGGATATCCTCGTCGCCGGGCAGCTATGCGGCGCGTTCTTTTCTCGTGGGCCGGCAGAAAAACGCGTCGAGCATGATCTAGCTTCCCCGGTCCTCTCCAGCAGCGAGTTTTTCGAGGCTCTCCGTCTCGAAGCGGAGGAAGAGCTTCTGGCGCTGGATCGCAGCGCCTTCGCGCTCGTAGAAGCGGATGCCGGCCTCGTTGTCGGTCGCGGTGGTCAGGTCGATGCGCTCGATGGTCTCGGCGACGCAGAACCGTGCGAGGAAGACGAGCAGTTCGTGGCCGATGCCGCGGCTGCGCACTTCAGACGAAACGAATAGCTCCTTCAGGTAGAGCGCGCTTGCTAGGCCCATGGCTGGCGGTGTCACCGCGACACTGGCATAGCCAGCCGGACTGCCGTCGGCGAAGGCGATGGCGAAAAGCGCATGGCCCGGTTTCGTATCGAGCCAGCTGGCGACCGCGCGGTCGATGGCGGCTGATGGGGCCGCCGCTTCGCCGTAGTGCAGCTTTGTTTCCTGCACGAGCCCGGCCAGCGCGGCGAGATCGCCGCGCTCCGCCCAGCGGATCTCGATTTCGTCAGGCGTTTCCGCCGGCATAGGCTTCGAGCACGGCGTCGCCCATCTGCGAAGTCGTCACCTTGGTGCAGCCGTCCGACATGATGTCGCCGGTGCGCAGGCCTTTGTCGAGAACTTCCGAAATCGCCTTTTCCAGCCGGTCGGCCTCGGCGATCATGTTGAAGGAATAGCGCAGGCACATGGCAAAGGACGCGATCATCGCGATCGGATTGGCGATCCCCTGCCCCGCAATGTCGGGCGCGGAACCGTGCACCGGTTCGTAGAGCGCCTTGCGTTTGCCGGAAACCGGGTCGGGGGCGCCGAGCGAGGCGGATGGCAGCATGCCGAGCGAGCCGGTCAGCATGGCAGCGACGTCGGACAGCATGTCGCCGAACAGGTTGTCGGTGACGATGACGTCGAACTGCTTGGGCCAGCGCACGAGCTGCATGCCGCCGGCATCGGCCAGCATGTGGGTCAGTTCGACATCGGAATATTTCGCCTTGTGAGTGTGGGTGACGACATCCTTCCACAGCACGCCGGACTTCATCACATTGTGCTTTTCCATCGAGCAGACCTTGTTGCCGCGCGTGCGCGCCAGTTCGAAAGCGACGCCGGAGATACGCTCGATCTCGAACGTGTCGTAGACCTGCGTGTCGATGCCGCGCTTCTGGCCGTTGCCGAGATCGATGATTTCCTTCGGCTCGCCGAAATAGACGCCGCCGGTCAGTTCGCGCACGATCAGGATGTCGAGACCCTCGACCACTTCGGGCTTCAGCGAGGAGGACGCGGCGAGCGCCGGATAGCAGATGGCCGGGCGCAGATTGGCGAAAAGCTCCATGTCCTTGCGCAGACGCAACAGACCCGCCTCGGGACGGACCTCATAGGGCACGCTGTCCCATTTCGGCCCGCCGACGGCACCGAACAGCACCGCGTCGGCGGCCATTGCCTTGGCCATGTCTTCACCGGAGATCGCCTGGCCATGCGCATCATAGGCCGAACCGCCGACGAGGCCTTCGCCGGTTGTGAAGCCCGCACCTTCCTTGTCGTTCATGTGGGCGATCAGCTTGCGAACTTCGGCCATTGCCTCCGGGCCGATGCCGTCGCCGGGAAGCAGGAAAAGGGAACGCGTGGTCATGGATGGATTTCCGGTCAGTTAATGTCGGATCACGGCATAGAGGCAGAGCGGATCGAATTCAACTGCCGCGAGGCCGCCGGCGCGCCGCATCAGCCCCGGAAGGCGGTCACTTCGATCTCGATTTTCATCTCCGGGCGGATCAATCCGGCGACGACCATGGTCGCGGCGGGGCGGATTCCGTCGAAATAATGCCCGAGAATCGGGAAAACGATGTCCGCATAGGCCGCATCGGTGACGGTATATTGCGCGCGGACAATTTCACTGCGCGAAAAACCGGCTTCGGCCAGTGCCTTGTCGATGGTGGCGAGCGTGTTGTGCGTCTGCGCCTCGACTTCGTCCGGCATTTCCATCTTCTCGTAGTCATAGCCGGTGGTGCCGGAAACGAAGCACCAGTCGCCCTGCACTACCGCGCGCGAATAGCCGGCGGTCTGTTCGAAAGGCGAGCCGGTGGAAATCAGGCGGCGTGCGGTCACGTCATTCCCCTTCCGGTTCTGCGGCGTCGGCCTGCATCTCGAGAAGCCGCATCACAATACGGCGCATGCTGTCTCCCACCATCTCGCATTCCTCCGGCGTCGTCGCGGCCATCATGTTGTCTATGACCTTTGCCTGGACGGCGATCGCCCGGTTGGCAAGCGCCGCCCCTTCCGGCGTCAGATAAAGCCGAAGAACCCGCCGGTCGTCGGCGTCGGGCTGGCGTTCGACAAGGTCGCGCTTTTCCAGCTGCGGCAACAGCATGGTCATGTTCGAGCGGCCGACGAACAGCTTGCGCGCCAGATCCTGCTGGCTGATGCCCGGCGTGCGGGTGAGGTTCACCAGGATGTCGAGATGCGGCGTCTTGAGATCGAGCGGTTTCAGCTTTCGGGCCAGTTCCTGCTGCACGAGATGGCAGGCGCGGGCGACGGCGATCCAGTTGCGGAAGCGCGGATTATCCCACATTGCCGGGTGTTCTGTTTTCTCGGCTTGCTTATTGTTCATGGTTGTACTATTCTGTTCAATATTGAACATAAAGGGTAAGTCGCGATGTTGCACGTGCAAAACCGTCTTGCAAAGGGGTTGATCGAACGAGCCGGCAATCGCTGGCCGCGGACGACGGCCAACGTGGCCTTTCGCGCCTTCACGCGCATCCCGCGACCTCGCAACCGGAATCCGCATGCCGGCATGCCCGGGCATATCAAGCCGGTCATGCTGCAGACCGCAAGCGGCACGGTGGCGACGTGGTTCCGTGCTGCCGAGGTGCCGGCCGGCAAGACGGCGTTGCTGGTGCATGGCTGGAACTCGCTCTCGGCGCATATGCTCTCATTGGCGAATACTCTCAACGATGCCGGCGTCGATGTCGTTCTGCTCGATCTGCCGGGCCACGGTGCATCGTCGGGCCGGCATCTGCATCTCGGCAAGGGCATTGAAGCGGTCGACGCCGCCTGGCGGCATCACGGGCCGTTCGACGCCTTTGTCGGCCATTCTTTCGGCGGTGCCGTAGTACTCAACGCCGCGCTCGGCTCGTCGATGTGCATTCCGGCGCGGCGGCCGGAGACGCTGGTCATGCTGGCGGCGCCGAATTCCATGCCGGCATTCTTTCGCGGCTTCGGCCGCATGATCGGCCTGCCCGCACCGGCCCAGGAAGCGATGGAGCGCAAGGTGCTGACGATCATCGGCCAGTCGCTCGACCTGATCGTGTCCTCGGATCAGCTGAAGGACTATCGCCGGCCGGTGCTGGTCGTGCATGACATGGACGACCGGGACGTGCTCTATGCCGATGCGTTGCGCATGGCGCGGGCCGGCAAGCATGTCGAATTGTTCACGACCAGCGGCCTCGGCCACCGGCGCATTCTCAGGGATCGCGAGGTGCACGCCGCGGTGCGCGACCGCGTGACGAGTGGCGCGGCGGCGCATGTGCCCGGCCTGCCGGTTCCGATCGAGAATTGCGCCTGATCAGACGGCCTTGAACGCGACGACCGCGTTGGCGCCGCCGAAGGCGAAGGCATTCGAGAGGGCGACCTTCACTGTCCGCTCCCGCGCCTTGTTCGGCGTCACGTCGAGATCGCATTCCGGATCGGGCTCGGTGTAGTTCACTGTCGGCGGCACGATGCCGTCGCGGATCGCCTGGATGCAGGCGATGGCTTCCAAGGCGCTTGAGGCGCCGAGGCAATGGGCGTGCATGGATTTCGTCGACGAGACCGACAGCTTGTCGGCATGATCGCCGAAGACCTCGCGGATGGCCGCAGTTTCCGTCTTGTCGTTGCCGATCGTCGCCGTTCCGTGGGCATTGACGTAATCGACCTCCGCCGGTTCGAGTCCGGCATCGGCGAGGCATTCACGCATCGCCGCGACCGGCCCTTCCAATGTCGGGGCAACGATGTCGCTGGCGTCCGCCGACAGGCCGGCGCCGGCCAGTTCGGCGAGGATCGGCGCGCCGCGTTTCTCCGCGCTCTCCAGCGTTTCGAGCACCAATGCGCCCGCTCCGTCGCCGAGGACAAGGCCCTCGCGGTCGGCGGAAAAGGGGCGGCAGCCGGTTTTCGCAAGGATGCGCATGGCCTCCCAGGCCTTGACGATGCCGTAGGAGAGCGGCGCATCGGAACCGCCGGCGACAATGGCGTCGGCGCGGCCGGAACGCAGCATGTCGAGCGCGGTCGAAAAGGCGTGGTTGCCGGAAGCGCAGGCCGAGGTAACGCCGAAGACCGGGCCGTTCAGGCCATGCAGCATCGAAACATGGACCGCCGCCGAAGACGGCATCGCTCTTGGCACGGTCAGGATTTCGGTGCGCTTTCTTCCGCCGAGAAAAACGTCGCGATAGGCCTTTTCGACCGAATCGGCGCCAAAGACGCCGACGCCGATCACCGAGCCGATGCGCATCCCGGGGCGTTCATTGGCGGACAATCCGGCCTGTCGCAGCGCCTCGTCCGCGGCCAGCGCCGCCAGCAGGCCGAAACGACCTGTCGAAGCGAGTTTGCGCTGGTCGAAGTCGTGCTCCGGCAGTTCGACGACCTGGCCGGCAATGGCGGTTTTCAGATCGTGCTTGTCGGCAATCGTCAGCGGGCCGATACCGCAGACGCCGTTGCGCATGGCATCCCAGATTTCGCCAGCATTGCTGCCGAGGCAGCACAAGCCGCCAAGGCCGGTGACAACGATGCGCGGTATTGTCATTCAGTCGCCTTTGGCCACGAGGTCCGAAACCGCCTCGACGACATCGTTGACGGTCTTGAGATTGTCCCAGGCGTTGGCTGTGTTCATCTCGATTTCGATGTCGAACTCGTCCTCAAGATCGAAAATGATCTCGGCCATGTCGAGCGACTGGATATCGAGATCCGTCAGGACGGTGGCCGGCTTGATCGCTTCCGGTTCGATATTCGCCTTGTCGGCGATGATGCGTATCGTCGTATCCAGAACTGCCGTCGTCATAAGTGATCCCGATCGTTTGCCCGGTTGGTCCGGTTTCCGCGCCGACACATTTTTGCGATGAGGCGAAAGCCCATGTCAATTCCAGAGTCGGCAAACAGGCTGCAATCAGGGTGTTCCGAGCTGTTTAAGCGCATTGCGCGCTGCCGGGGTCCATTTATCCGCGGACGGCCATTGCGCGATTTGTGTGCCGCGTTTCTGGGCGAACCAGGCGGTTTCGGCCGCGATGTCGACGACAAGCAGCGAATCGGCGCCACCGCAATTGTGCGGTACGCAGCCGGTGGCCGCATAGATGTCTCCATCGATTTTTCCCATTTCGGCGGCAACGCGCAGTCCGAGCGCGTATTCGGCGAGGTCGTCACCGAGCGCGGCTGCGGCATCGGCGAAGAAAGCCGCGTTGGAGAAATATTCGAGCGGGTGGATGGCCGGATCGGCGGTAATGCCGGCCCAGCCGGTGTCCGGCTCGGGCACGAAGCGCAGCATGCCGGCCAACGCAAATCCTTCATCGGGCGCCCAGCGCTGCACCGGCAATTCCTCGCCGGGTCCGGGCCACGGCACGAAGAAAACCGCATAGTCGGAGACAGCGGGCGCAGGCCAGCCGCAATCGCCGGGAAGCTTGTCGGTGTTGACGCCGTCTTTGCCGTCGGACCACAGCAGAAGCGTGTTGGCGCCGCAGGCATTGCCGCCCGGGCCTATGCTGATCAGCGCGACTTCGGTGCCGCGAACGGTGGCGATGCGCTCGAACCAGACCTGAAAATCGCGGTCGATTTCCTCGCCGTTGAAGTTGACGATTTTTTCGTAGTCCGTCGTTTCGACAATGGTGATGGTTCCGCCAGCGAAGGGGATTTCCTCGCTGCCGTCTTGCGCGGGAGCGGGCACGGCAAGGCCAAGGGCCAGCAGGAAGGCTGTCAGAAACCGGGTCGGAAAATACATCATGGCCTCCCTGTCCGGCGGATCAGCCGGGCTTGACGATCCGGTGAACAATTCTGCGCACGATCGGGGCAACAACAAGGACGGCCGGAAAGGCGAGCGCCCAGGATGTCAGCCACGCCTTCAGCCAGAGGCCAAGGAATCCCGCCACGAGGCCCGTGGCGAGATAGGTCGAAAGGCCGGAAACGAGCGACGACATCATGCCTGCCAGCAGCAGGCCGAAAACGACCGGCTCCAGCCGTTTGGGAACAAACGGCTTCACGACCGGATCAGGCCCAGGGGCGGTTTTCGGAGAGCTCGGCTTCGTAAGAGTCGATCTTGGCCGACTTCGCCATGGTCAGGCCGATATCGTCGAGGCCATTCAGCAGGCAATGTTTCTTGAACGCGTCGATATCGAACTTCACCACGCCGCCGTCGGGGCCGTGGATTTCCTGGGCTTCGAGATTGACGGTCAGCGTTGCGTTGGAACCGCGCTCGGCATCGTCCATGAGCTTGTCGAGGTCCGCCTGGCTGACGACGATGGGCAGGATGCCGTTCTTGAAGCAGTTGTTGTAGAAGATGTCGGCAAACGAGGTGGAGATCACGCAGCGGATGCCGAAATCGAGCAGCGCCCACGGCGCGTGCTCGCGCGAGGAACCGCAGCCGAAATTGTCGCCCGCGACGAGAATCTTCGAGTTGCGATAAGCCGGCTTGTTGAGGACGAAGTCCGGATTCTCGCTGCTATCCTCCTTGTAACGCATCTCGGCGAACAGGCCCTTGCCGAGGCCGGTGCGCTTGATGGTCTTCAGATAATCCTTCGGGATGATCATGTCGGTGTCGACATTGACGATCGGAAGGGGGGCGGCAACGCCGCTCAGCGTGGTGAACTTGTCCATGATGACCGCTTTCGCTTGAAACTTCGCCCGGCCAATAGCAAAGCGCGGACGAAAAATGAAGCGTCTCGTCGCCGCATGGACTTCAGATGATGTTGCGTTCGGCGAAAACACGTCCTGCGCCGACGCGTCCGGGCGCAAAGGCGGAACAGTCGGTCGAGCGGTATTCGCCAAACAGGATCAGTTCGGCCAGCGCCTCGCCGGCTGACGGCGCCTGCTGGACGCCATGGCCGGAAAAGCCGGTGACGGCGTACAATCCCTCGGTCCCGGGCACGGGTCCGATCAGGGCGTTGCGGTCGAAGGAATTGTAGTCGTAATGCCCGGCCCAGGCCGATTGCAGCTTGATCGCCTCGAAGGCGGGAATGCGTTCCGCCAGAAGCGGCCAGATGCGCTGCTCGAAAAGCGGCCAGTCTGGCTCGAAATCATACGGCGCGGCAGGACCGTCCTCCTCCGGTGGCGGCGAAATGCCGGTGATGTAACCGTCGCCTTCCGGGCGCACATAAAGGCCGGACGGATCGACGGTCAGCGGCATCCCGGCAAGGCGGTCCATCGCACGAAAGAAGAAAACGCTGCGCTTGCGCGGCTCGACAGGCAGGTCGTGTCCGGTCATCTGCGCGATCGCGCCGGATGACGGTCCGGCGGCGATGACGACCGTGCCGCAGCGCCATTCCGAACCGTCGGCGAGGCGCAAGCCGGTGACCTTGTCTCTTTCATGACTGATGGAGGCGACTTCGTCTTTGACCAGCGAAACGCTGGGATCGCCTTTCAGTGCGCGCCGGAAGGCGGCGAGCAACGCCATGGCGTCGAACCAGCCTTCGCCGGAGAGGCCAAGCGATCCGGCGGCGATTCCATCGGTATTCAGCCAGCCAAACTTATCCTCGAGGGCCGCCGGATCGAGCAGGGTCACATCGGCGGCGCATTGTTTCTGCACCGCGTGGTTGGCTGCCAGCGTCTCGCGTCCGGCCTCGCTTGCCAGCAGCAGATAGCCGTTGGCATGAAAACCGATATCCGTTTCGAAGCCGAAATTTTCCGAGACTTCATGCAGGAAAGCGAGCGTGCGTTGCGACAGCGCGATATTTTCAGCAAGCGAGAATTGCTGGCGGATGCCCGATGCCGACAGGGCCGTCGCGGCTTTGGCGAAAGCCGGATCGCGCTCGAACAAGGCTATGTGGCCGTTGAAGCCGAGGCGGGTGAGATGCCAGGCGGTCGCCGCGCCGGCCAATGCTCCGCCGATGATCGTGATGTCGCAGCTTTTGTCCGTCATGCCCGATCCGCCTGCTCTCTCCACTTGCGACCCTTATCGCGATGTTGTCAAACACTTGCATGACCAGATGCCCGCTCCGCCTCCGCCGTTCCGTGCTCTACGTGCCCGCCTCCAACGAAAAGGCGGTCGCCAAGTCGCAGGCGCTTGCCTGCGACGCGGTGATCTACGACCTGGAGGATGCCGTCGCGCCGGCGGCAAAGGAAGAAGCGCGGGAGCGGTTGCGCGATCACTTCAAGGCGAATCCGCAAAGCGGGCATGAACGCGTCATCCGCATCAATGCGCTGACCGGCGAATTCGGGCCGGAAGACTTCCTGGCGGCGCGCGCGTGCAAGCCGGATGCGATCCTGATTCCCAAGGTCGATGTGCCGCGTGACATCGCCGATGTCGCCGACATGCTGGCCGAGACGGATGCCGCCGACGCGATCAGGCTGTGGGCGATGATGGAGACGCCGAAGGCGATCCTCAATGCGGGTCGCATCGCCGAATGGGGCGAGACGCCGGGCTCGCGGCTCGATTGTCTGGTGGTCGGGGCCAATGATCTCGCCAAGGATCTGCGCCTGCCGGGACCGGGCCGTGCCGTGCTGAAACCGCTCCTGATGCAGTTGATCGTGGCGGCGCGCGCCTCCGGGCTCGACGTGATCGACGCGGTGTTCAACGCGTTTCGCGACGAGGAAGGCTTCGCAGCGGAAAGTGTCGAGGCGGCCGAAATGGGCTTCGACGGCAAGACGCTGATCCACCCGGTGCAGATCGAGGCCGCCAATCACGCCTTCGGCATTTCGCCGGAGCGCGAGGCGGTCGCGGCGTCCATCGTCGCGGCTTTCGATCTTCCCGAAAACAGACAAGTCGGCGTGATCGACCTTGACGGACGGATGGTGGAGCGCTTGCATCTGGAAGATGCACGTCGCACGCTGGCACTTGCCGCGCTGCAGCGCGGCGACTGAGAGGAGGTGACAAGCATGCTGCTCTATCGACTGCTGACCGGGCCGGATGACGCCAGCTTCTGCCACAAGGTGACCGAGGCACTGAACAATGGCTGGTCGCTGCATGGTTCGCCGTCCTATTCGTTCGACGCCGATGCCTATGCCATGCGCTGCGCCCAGGCAGTGGTGAAGACCGTCGAGGGCAAGGACTACGATCCGTCCATGAAGCTCTCCGAACAATAGGAGATGCCGGCATCCGGATTCTCGCCGCCACGGGACTTTTTCTTTTCCTGATTGTAAATGCGGGGCAGGCGCAATCGCGCTGCGGCCTGTCGCTGGTGCTGGCGCTCGACGTTTCGTCCAGCGTCGATACGCAGGAATTCGATCTGCAGATGAGCGGACTCGCCCGGGCGCTGCGCGACCCGGCGATCGTGCGGTCGATCGTGGAAGCCGGCGGCATGCAGGCGATGGCCTTCGAATGGAGCGGGCGCACGCAGGTCGTCGACGTGGTGCCGTGGACGTTCCTTGCGAGCGAGGCGGATGTGTTTGCCTTTGCCGGGGGAATCGAGGATCACCGGCGCGGTTTCGACGAGTTTCCGACGGCGCTCGGCCATGCGCTCGGCCATGCGGCGATCCGGCTTGACCGCGCGCCGCGCAGATGCGCCCGCGCGGTGGTCGACGTTTCCGGTGACGGCGTCAACAACGAGGGCTACGAACCGGCGCTCGCCTTCAGGAATTTCGATTTTTCGGGCGTGACGGTGAACGGCCTCGTCATCGAGGGCGAAAAGCCCGATCCGGTCGCCTATTACCGCGCCGAAGTGATCCGCGGCCCCGGCGCGTTCGTCGAGGTGGCGCGGGATTTTTCCGATTACGAGGCGGCGATGAAAAGGAAGCTGCTGCGCGAGATCAACGGCGCGGCGCTGTCGATGTTACGTTAGAAGATGCACCCAAAGTAGATGTTTTTTCAGGCTTTTGTAGATTCTTTCCACATATCTACAATGCCATATTTTGTACTATTTAATTTTTGCTTATAGTGCTCCTTTCCGTTTAGGAGATACTCTATGCGTCAAATTTTTATAAATCTGGCTACTATTTTAGCCGTATGCATATCCACTACAGGGTGCATGGAGACAAAAAATTTCCATAAATACCGATATGGACCGCTACCCACATTCAAAGTATCAGATGTTAGTGACTCTTTGCAGAATCAAAGCGAAATAATGAAGCTGTTTGAAAAATCCGCAATTGAAAATGGGTCTTTTACTTACTATGAGGTGGCGCTATCTGGATTCAATTTTGTTGATGAAGAGTGCGATAAATATCTTAGAGCTTTACTTGTTTTGGACCGCTCAGTCGATCGTTTTAAATCAGGAATAGGTTCGGCGGGAACTCTCACAAATGCGATTTTAGGATCTACAAATAAACCTGCAGAAACTATAGTTATTGTTGCACAAGCCTTTGGTATAGCCTCAGAATTTATTAACGTAGCTAAAAACAGTTATTTATATAATGCTGAGCCAAAGGTTGTTTTTAGTGTTGTTGAGAAATTGCAGGGCGCTTATAGAAAACAGGCAAAGCTTGAAAGATCGGACATATCTTCCAGAGCAAGGGCTTATCATAAGATTCGAAGCTATTTACGACTATGTTCTGCTCCGACAATAGAAGCTAAGATCAACGAAGCTATTGCTGGCGCATCTGCAAAAACTGATGCGAAAACGGGAGTTCAGGTTCTTTCGGTGAATTAGCCGAATGGATAAGCGGAATTATTCCGCAGCTTCCTCGATACGCTCCATGTCGGCATCCGACAGGCCGAAATGGTGGCCGAGTTCGTGGATCAGCACATGGATGATGATGTCGCCGAGCGCTTCCTCGTTTTCCGACCAGTAATCGAGGATGGCGCGGCGGTAGAGGGTGATGCGGTTGGCATGCTCGCCGGTGCCGGGATTCCAGCGCTCGGCGATGCCGCGGCCCTCGAACAGGCCGAGCAGGTCGAACGGCGTCTCGAGGCCGAGATCGTCGCTGATCTCGTCGGTCGGGAAGTCGGCGACGACGATCTGCACGTCGGCCGTCAGCTCGCGGAATTCCTTCGGCAGATGCGCGTAGGCTGTCAGCGCGATCGACTCGATCGTCGCGAGATCGGGCGAAAGCCGGTCGGCCCAGTCGCCGCTCTGGTCGGTGCGGTCCATAATCTGCGTCTTCATTTTCCGGCTCTCTATATAGTGTCTTTGCGGCATGTGCGAGAGGGGTGAAAATGGCTTCACGGTTTGAGGAATAAATTCTTCTCCTGCCTGCTTGACTCTGTGGCGGTTTGCCGGAATCAATAGGAGAACAAAAAAAGAACACGCTGGGTAAGGCGCGGATAAGCGCGCGGCCCGGCAGGCCCTGAACAGGCAGACAGGACGAACGCCATGGCGTCAGCACACCGCGCCACGGCGCGGGTGGCGCTTGCGTCGCTGCGCCGGCAGATCGCATCCATCGAAAAGGCCGCGCCTGCGCGCGCAACCGGGGCCGCGGGCTGGTCCGGCACGCTCGAGGCGGAGCGCTCTACGCTGCTTGCCACCGGCGTCACGGCCTTCGACCGGGAGACCGGCGGCGGCATTGCGCTTGCCGGCCTGACCGAAATCCATGCGCGGCAAGCGCGCGATGCCGGGCTTGCCGCCGGATTTGCCGCTTGCCTTCTGTCGCTGTCGGGGGCGCCGTCCTTCCTCGCGCGCGACCCGGTGCTGTGGATCGGCGCGGCGGGTACGTTCGCCGAGGCCGGCGTGCCGCACGGGCGCGGGCTTGCCGCTTTCGGGTTCATGCCGGAACGGCTGCTGACGGTCGAGCCGAGAACGCTGGCGGATGCGCTGTGGGTTGCGGAAGAGGCGGCGCGCACGCGCGGACTTGCCGCCACCGTGCTGGACATGCGCGGCAACGCGAAAGCCTTCGGCCTGCGCGAGACGCGACGGCTGGCGCGGCGCGCCCAGGCATCCGGCCGGCCCCTTTTCCTGCTTCGCCAGTCGGCGGCAATCGAGGCGAGCGCCGCGCCGTTGCGGCTTGTCGTCGAAGCCGCTCCGTCGGCGCCGGCCATGGTTCTGGAGGGGACGGCGCATGCGCGCGCCGTTCCGGGCGGCATCGGGCCGCCGGGCTTTGCCGTGACGATCGAGAAGAACAAGGCCGGTCCCGCCGGGCGGACCCATCGCATGCACTGGAACAGCCATGAACGCTCATTTTTCACCGAACAGACAGGCGGATGCCGTGCGCGGCCTGCCGCACAAGCGGCAACCGGAACGGTCGTCGGTTTCCCCGGCGGCGCAGCGCATCCTGGCGCTGAACTTTCCCTTTCTTCCGACGGACCGGATCGCCCGCGGCCGTCACGGCAAGGGCTGGCGACAGGAGAGACGTGAGGCGTGCCCGCTGGTCACCGCGCATAAGGAAAAAAGCGCCATGCGCATCGCCGCTCTCGACGAGACGGCCGAGGCGCTGGGATTGCGGCGCGGCCAGGGGATAGCCGATGCGCGCGCCGCCCATCCCGATCTCGATATCGTGCCGGCCGACACGCAAGCCGACCGCCGTCTGCTGACCGCGATCGCCGACTGGTGCGACCGCTACACGCCGCTGGTGGCGCTGGATGCGCCCGACGGGCTCTTCCTCGACATTTCCGGCTGCGCGCATCTGTTCGGCGGCGAACAGGGGCTGCTCGCGGACCTGATGGCACGGCTTCACGAACAGGGGCTCGCGGTGCGCGCGGCGATTGCCTCAACGCCCGGCGCAGCCTGGGCGGCGGCGCGTTTCGCGGAGCGGCCGCTGGTGATCGAGAAGGGCGCGGAGGCGCCCGTTCTCGCCCCTTTTGCGCTGGCGGCGCTCCGGCTTGACGCGGAGACGCTGGCCGGGCTCGCCAAGGTCGGGCTGAAAACCGTCCGCCAGCTCATCGATGCGCCGCGCGCGCCGCTGGCGCGCCGGTTCGGGCGGCAGTGCCTGCTGCGCCTCGACCAGGCCTTGGGCGCGGTGGAGGAAGCGATCTCGCCGCGCCTGCCGGTTCCCGCCCTGTCGGTGGAGCGGCGGCTTGCCGAGCCGGTCGGCCGCATCGAGGATGTGGAACAATTGCTGCTGGCGCTGGCCATGCGGCTGAAGCAAGACCTGGAACGCCGCGGCCTTGGCGCGCGGGCGCTGGAATACACGCTGTTCCGCGTCGACGGCGCCGTCTACCGGTTGTGCGTCGGCGCGTCGCGGCCGGTGCGCGATGCCGAGACAATCGTCAAGCTGTTTCGCGAGCGGCTGGCCGGGGTCGGCGACGAACTGGACGCCGGTTACGGTTTCGACGTGGTGCGGCTCAACGTCCTGGCGTCGGGCGAGCTTGCCGGCAGCCAAGGCGATTTCGCGCAGGCGGGCGAGGCGGACGATCCCGATGTCGCGCTGCTGCTCGACCGCATCGCCGCGCGGCTCGGCGGCGGCGCGGTCCTGGACGGGCGGCACCCGGTGCGGCGGGCCGTGCGACAGGAAAGCCATGAGCCGGAGCGGGCGGAGCGGCATGTTCCGGCCGAGGACCATCTAAAATCTTTGCCGGCAAAAGAAGAAGCGCTGCAGCCTGCCGCGCCGCGTCCGGTGCGGCTGCTCACCGCGCCGGAGCCGGTCGAGGTCGTCGCGGGCGTGCCGGAAGGCCCGCCGCAGCGTTTCCGCTGGCGGCGGGCGCTCTACCGGGTGGTCAAGGCGGAAGGGCCGGAACGGATCGGCGGTGAATGGTGGCACGGCGACGCGCCGGAGGATCTGCAACCCCATCCGCGTGACTATTACCGCGTCGAGGACGATGAGGGCCGGCGCTACTGGCTGTTCCGCAAGGGGCTGTACGGCCCGGCCGGGCGAGGCGTGCAGCCGCAATGGTTCCTGCACGGGATGTTTGCCTGATGGCGCCTGGTCCCGGCTATGCGGAACTCGCCGCCGCCTCGAATTTCTCCTTCCTCAGCGGCGCGTCGCATCCGGAGGAACTGGTGGTGACGGCCAAGCGGCTCGGCCTCGCCGGACTTGGTCTTGCCGACCGCAACACGGTTTCCGGCACGGTGCGCGCCCACATGGCGGCGAAGGAAGCGGGGCTCTCATACCGGCCCGGCGCACGGCTCACCTTCTGCGACGGCACGCCGGACGTGCTCGCCTATCCGAAGAACCGCACCGGCTGGGGCCGGCTCTGCCGCATGCTGACGGCGGGCAATCTGCGCGGCGAAAAGGGCGCGGCGCTCATGGAACGCGGCGACCTGATGGAATGGGGCGGCGACCTGGCGCTCGCCGTGCTGCCGAAACCGCAAATGCTCGACGAGGCCTGCCTTGCCATGTTGCGGGAACTGAAATCCACCTTTGGACACGCCGTCCGGCTGGCGGTGACGCCGGCCTATGACGGGCGCGACCGGGTGACGCTGGCAGCCAGCCGCGCGCTGGCGCAGACCTCGGGCGTCCGGCTGATGGCCGTCGGCAACGTTCTCTATCATGACCCGGCGCGCCGGGTGCTGGGCGATGTGCTGACCTCGATCCGCGAACATGTGCCGCTGGCCGAGGCGGGCTACCGCCTGTCGGCCAATGCGGAGCGGCATTTGAAGCCGGCAAACGAAATGGCGCGATTGTTCCGCTCCGAACCGGAAGCCGTCGCCGAAACGCTTTGCTTTTTCGGCGAACTGGATTTCTCGCTCGACGAGCTGCGCTATCAGTATCCGGACGAACCCTATGGCGACAGCGCTTCGCCGCAGGAGGAACTGGAGCGGCTCGCTTGGGAAGGGGCGCGGACACGTTACGGCGAAACGGTCCCGGAAAAGATCGCCGGCCAGGTCCGGCACGAACTCGAACTGATCGCGGAACTCGACTACGCGCCCTACTTCCTGACCGTGCACGACATCGTGCGTTTCGCCCGCTCGCAGAACATCTTGTGCCAGGGTCGCGGCTCGGCGGCCAACTCGACGGTCTGTTTCTGTATCGGCATCACCGAGGTCGATCCGGCGCTGACCGACCTCCTGTTCGAGCGCTTCATCTCGCCGGAGCGGCGCGAGCCGCCCGATATCGACGTCGATTTCGAGCATGAGCGGCGCGAGGAGGTGATCCAGTACATCTACGAGAAATACGGCCGCGACCGCGCCGGGCTGGCGGCGACCGTCATCACCTACCGGGCGCGCTCGGCGGCGCGCGAGGTCTCCAAGGCTTTCGGCCTGTCGGAGGATGTCGCCGGCGCGATCTCCGGCTCGGTGTGGGGCTGGTCGAATGCCGATCTCGGCGCGCGCGAGGCAAACGCCGCCGGGCTCGACCTTGCCGATCGCACGACGACGAACGTGCTCAACCTGTCGTCGGAGATCATGGGCTTTCCGCGCCACCTGTCGCAGCATGTCGGCGGTTTCGTCATCACCCGCGACCGGCTCGACGAGGTGGTGCCGATCACCAAGTCGGCGATGGACGGGCGCACCATGGTCGAGTGGGACAAGGACGATCTCGATTCGCTGGGCATATTGAAGATCGATATCCTGGCGCTCGGCATGCTCACCTGCATCCGCCGCGCCTTCGATCTGCTGGAAGATCATTATGGCTGGCCGCTCACCCTGGCGACGATCCCGAAGGAGGAAGGTGAAGTCTACGACATGATCTGCCGGGCCGACACGCTCGGCGTCTTCCAGATCGAGAGCCGGGCGCAGATGACCATGCTGCCGCGGCTCCGGCCGCGCAATTTCTACGATCTCGTCATCGAGGTGGCGATCGTGCGCCCCGGGCCGATCCAGGGCGACATGGTGCATCCCTATCTCAGGCGGCGGCAGGGCAAGGAGCCGGTCTCCTATCCGAGCCGGGAGCTGGAACAGGTGCTCGGCAAGACTTTGGGCGTTCCCCTGTTCCAGGAACAGGCGATGAAGATCGCCATCGTCGCCGCCGGCTTCACGCCGGGCGAGGCCGACCGGCTGCGCCGCGCCATGGCCACGTTCCGGCGCGTCGGCACGATCCATACCTTCCAGACCAAGATGATCGAGGGGATGGTGGCGAACGGCTACGAGGCCGAGTTCGCCGAGCGCTGCTTCCGCCAGATCGAGGGCTTCGGCGAATACGGCTTTCCGGAAAGCCACGCCGCCTCGTTTGCGCTCCTGGTCTATGCGTCGTGCTGGCTGAAGGCGCATTATCCGGACGTGTTCTGCGCGGCGATCCTCAACGCCCAGCCGATGGGCTTCTACGCGCCGGCGCAGCTGGTGCGCGACGCGCGCGATCATGGCGTCGAGATCCGCCCGGTCGACATCAATGCGTCGGCCTGGGACAACGGATTGGAGGAGCGCGATGCGGACGATCCGGAAACCGCGGCGCGCATCGCGCACCGCCATTGCGAGATGGCGGATGTGATCGAGACGAGGAAAGCGGTGCGGCTCGGCTTCCGGCAGGTCAAGGGCCTGCGCGAGGACGCAATGGCGCGGCTCGTCGAACGGCGCGGGCGCGGCTACGATTCGGTGCGCGACCTGTGGCTGCGCTCCGGCCTCAACCGGACGCAGATCGAGCGGCTGGCCGATGCCGACGCTTTCCGCTCGATCGGGCTCGACCGGCGCGCCGCGCTGTGGGCGGTCAGGGCGCTGGACGACACTTCGGCCGAGGAACGCCTGCCGCTGTTCGAGCGGCCGTCGGAACGGAGCGATCCGGACGAGGCGGGCATCGAGATTTTCGGCGAGGCCGAAGTCCGTCTTCCGCCGATGCCGCCCGGCGAGCAGGTGGTGCACGACTACCGCTTTCTGTCGCTGTCGCTGAAAGCGCACCCGGTCTCGTTTTTGCGCAAGCAGCTCGACGCGATGGGCGTGCTCAGGCACGAGCGGCTGGACGATATCGCTTCGGGGCGTCGCGCCGACGTGGCGGGCCTCGTCCTGGTGCGCCAGCGCCCGGGTTCCGCCAAGGGCGTCATCTTCATGACGCTGGAGGACGAGACCGGCGTCGCCAATGTCATCGTCTGGCCGAAGACCTTCGAGCGCTACCGTTCGCTGGTGCTCGGTTCGCGGCTGGTGCGGGTTTCCGGCAGGCTGCAAAACGAGATGGGCGTCATCCATGTCGTCGCCGACAGGATCGAGGACCTGACGCCGCTGCTCGGCGAGCTGGAGAAGGACGAGAGTTGCGACACGATTCCCGGCGACATGGAGCTCGGCAATGCCGGGCTGGCGAATGCCGACGAGGTGCGCCGGCCGGTGATCGAGATCCGCGAGAAGCTGAAGCCGCGTTCGCGGCTCGCCCAGCTGCTGAAGGAGGCGCCGCAGTTACGAAGCGACTACGAACAGCTGAAGCGCACGGAAGCCTCGGCCAAGGCGATGCCGAAAGGCCGGAATTTCCACTGAGAAAAACAAAAGCCGGCGCTTGGCCGGCCATTTTGTCGGAAAACTGGAGCGGGCGATGAGATTCGAACTCACGACCCCAACCTTGGCAAGGTTGTGCTCTACCCCTGAGCTACGCCCGCTCACAAGCCGGAATTCGGCTGCCGCGCTCTATGCCGCAAGCGCCCCGCGAATGCAACAGCAAATTTCACACGATTTTCCGCTTCGCGCCAGATGTGCCGTCGCGCCGCTTGCCAAGCCCCGCCGCATGCTTCTATTCAGGCCCCGACGCACCGCCGGAACAGACGGATTATCCCATGAGCGCCAGCGCATCGAAATCCCGCGACGATCTTTTCGCCTTTCTCGACGACCTCGGCATCGCGGTGACGACGAAATACCATCCGCCGGTCTTCACGGTGGAGGAATCGAAGGCGCTGCGCGACGAAATCCCCGGCGGGCACACCAAGAACCTGTTCCTGAAGGACAAGAAGGGCCGGCATTTCCTGCTCACCGTCGGCGAGGACGCGGTAATCAACCTGAAGACGATCCACACGGCGATCGGCGCCAGCGGCCGCGTCTCCTTCGGCAAGCCGGACCAGATGATGGAGTATCTCGGCGTCATTCCCGGCGCGGTGACGGCTTTCGGCATCGTCAACGACACGGACAATGCCGTGACGCTGATCTTCGACGAGGCGCTGATGGCGCATGACGTCATCAACGCGCATCCGCTGACCAATGACGCGACCACCTCGATCGCAAGGGACGATCTGAAGCGTTTCGTCGAGGCGACAGGTCACACCGTGCAAATCTTGAAACTTGCATCCGAAGGCGCGACATAGACGGGCAACAACGGCACTTTGTGCAAAGGAACGAGAGAATGAGTGCGAACGACAATCCGTTTGCGAGCGGTCAGGGCGGCGGCTACGGCGCACAGAATGTGGAATTCAGCGGCGCTTCGGCGCAGCCGGCGGCGATGCCGGGCGGTTCGCCCGCCGCCGGCGGCGCGCTGATCAAGGACACGACCACCGCCGATTTCCAGCAGGACGTGATCGCCGAATCGAACAACCAGCCGGTGCTGGTCGATTTCTGGGCGCCGTGGTGCGGCCCGTGCCGCCAGCTGACGCCGCTCATCGAGGCGGCCGTCAACAAGGCCGGCGGCAAGGTCAAGCTGGTCAAGATGAACATCGACGAGCACCCGGCGATCGCCGGCCAGATGGGCGTGCAATCGATCCCTGCCGTGGTGGCGTTCCACAACGGCCAGCCGGTCGACGGATTCATGGGCGCGATCCCTGAAACCCAGATCAACGAATTCATCGACAAGGTGTCGTCCGGCGCCGGCGGCGGCGGGCAGGAAAAGGCCATCGAGCAGGCGCTGGAGGCGGCCACTGCGGCACGCGAGGCCGGCGACGTCAACCAGGCGGCGCAGATCTACCAGATGATCCTGCAGCAGGTGCCGGACAACGCGGCCGCCTATGCCGGGCTCGCCGGTATGCTGCTCGACGCCGGCGAAACCGCCCAGGCAAAGCAGATGGCCGAGCAGGCGCCGGAGGCAATCGCCGCTTCCGCCGAACTGGCGTCGGTCAAGGCGCGGCTGGAACTGGCGGAAAAGGTCGCCGGCCTAGGTGATCCGGCGGAACTGGAACAGCGGCTTGCCGGTCATCCCGACGACCATGACGCGCGCTTCGACCTGGCGCAGATCCGCAACGCAACCGGCGACCGCGAGGCCGCGGCGGACCTGCTGCTGGAAATCATGTCGCGTGACCGCGAATGGCGCGATGACGGCGCGCGGCTGGAACTCTTGAAGTTCTTCGAGGCCTGGGGGCCGACCGATCCGGCGACCGTGAAAGCGCGGCGCAAACTGTCGAGCATCCTGTTCCGCTGACGGAACATTTTCCGGCGGGGCTTGAGATTGCCCCGCCATGCTCCAGATTCCGGACAGCGCAAGAAGCAAGGGAGGGTACGCTTCAAGCCATGCAAGCCGGCAATGTGACATATCGTTCGGCGCGTGACATTCCGGATATCGTGCCGGTGTTTCCGCTGGCCGGCGCTTTGCTGCTTCCCGGCGGGCAGATGCCGCTTAATATCTTCGAGCCGCGCTATCTGGAAATGATCGACACGGCGCTGCGCGGCGACCGGCTGATCGGCATGATCCAGCCTAAATTTTCCGGCGATACCGGCCATCCGGACAGGCCGACGCTGTGTGCGGTCGGTTGCCTCGGCCGTATCGCCTCCTTCGCCGAGTCCGGCGACGGGCGCTACCTGCTCTCGCTGCAGGGGGTCTGCCGCTTCCGCGTCGCGGAGGAATTGTCGATGCGCACGCCGTTCAGGCAATGCCGTATCACGCCGTTCGGTTCCGATCTGGATGACAGCGTCGACGCCGCGGCCTGCGTCAATCGCGAGGAACTGCTGCGCGTTTTCCGCGCCTATCTCGACGCGAACGAACTGGAGGCGGATTGGGACAGCGTGCAGCGTGCCGGCAATGAGACGCTGGTCAACGCGCTGTCGATGATGTCGCCCTACGGACCGGCGGAAAAGCAGGCATTGCTGGAGGCGCCGGACCTGAAGTCGCGCGCGGAAACGCTTATCGCGATCACGGAGATGGCGCTGGCGCGCGACAAGGAAGATTTCGGCAAGACGCTGCAATAGGTCTTGTCCGTCCGGGCGGAAAGGGGTGGCAAATGGACGAAAGCCAAGAGGAAAACGGCGAGGGCATCGACCCGAAACTGCTCGATCTGCTCGTCTGTCCGCTGACCAAGGAACCGCTGCGGTTCGACCGCGAGCGCGGCGAACTGATTTCCGACAGGGCGAAGCTCGCCTATCCGGTACGCGGGGGCGTGCCGATCATGCTTCCCTCGGAGGCGCGCCGGCTCGACAATTCCTGATACGCGGCTAGGCTGTCGCTCAACCGAATCGGGATCGACGGCAGGTGGCAAAGGGCGCGACGCGAAAACGGGGCGAGGCCAAGCGCGAGGCGCTGGTGCTGGCGGCAGCCGAACTGTTCTGGATGCGCGGCTTCGAAGCTTCCAGCCTGGCCGATATCGCCGAAGCGTCCGGCGTGCCGCTCGGCAATGTCTACTACTACTTCAAAACCAAGGCCGATCTCGCCCAGGCGGTGGCCGATCTTTTCGTCCAGCAGACCGAAACGCTGATCGAGGAGGTCCGCGCCGAAACGCCCGAGCCGCGCCGGCGGCTGAAACTGTTCATCGAACGGCTTAGGACGGCGCAGCGGAGCCGTCTGAAACATGGCTGCCCGATTTCGGCCATGGTGCGTGACTTCCGACCGACAATGCCGGCACAGGCGGCGCGGGCGGCGGAGAGCTTTTCGGTTCTGACCGGTTTCGTGGCCACCGAACTCGGCCGCACCGGGCAAAGGCCGGCCATTGCGCTGTCGCGCGCACGCGCCGCGATTGCCGACTGGCAGGGATCGATCGCGCTTGCCACCGCTTTGGATGAAGCGCCGGTGCTGGCGGAGTGCTTCAAGCGCATGGAACGCACGCTCGGCCTGGCGCCTGCCTGATTTCGGCCACCGTCTCTCCACCGCATCACCCAGAAATGACCTTTTTGCGAGCCGATTTGCGCCGCGAAACTCACGCTTCGTTACGGCCGTTTACGTTCGAACCCATTGTGGAGGGAAGTCACATGGCCGGTCTCGAAAGCCAAAACGGCGCAATGCAGGGCGGCGAAGACGCCGCATTATCAAAAAACCGAATGGCGGCTGGCATGGCGCTGCCATCCTTCATGCGCAGCCTCGGGGTGAAGTTTTTCGTCCTCGGCGTGCTTGTCTTCATGTTGTCCCTGCCGCTCCTGTCGGTCTGGGCGCTCGTACAGGACCGGGAGAACAATTTTCGCCGCGCCACGGCGGAAATCGGCCGCCAGTGGGGCGGCGCGCAAATCCTGACCGGGCCGATCCTGGAAGTGCCCGTTGTCGTGCAGAAGCCGCCGGAAAAGGAGGATGAGCCGCCGCGGACATATACCCGCAAGGTTGTTGTCGCGCCGGACGTCCTCGCCATCGACGGCACAACGTCGACGGAATCGCGCAAGCGCGGCATTCACGAGGCGGTTGTCTACCAGGCTGATCTGGTCATGACAGCGACTTTCTCGAAGCCGAACCTCGAAGCGCTTTCCTATTCCGACGATGCCAGGATCGACTGGTCGCGGGCACGAATCATTTCCGGGATCTCCGACCTGAAGGGGATCGAGGCTCTCACACTCAAGGTGAACGGACGCGCGATCGAGCAGATCGAGCCGGACCTTGGCGACGCCTACGGCACCTCCCACGCCGGATTGAGCGCTCCGGCGGAATTGCCGCAGGGTTTCGGCGCCAGCGGACAGAAACTGAAAGTCGAGATCGAATTCGATCTGAAAGGCTCGCAGGAAATCCGTTTTGTGCCGGCGGGTGACCGGACGACCGTTGCGCTCGCCTCGTCCTGGCCGCATCCGAGCTTTTCCGGCGCCTTCCTGCCGCAGTCGCGCGAAATAGACGCAAACGGTTTCAAGGCGAGCTGGAGCGTGCCGAAACTGGCACGGCAGGTTCCGCATCTTGCCTTCGCCAATGCCCAGACTTTCCCGCGTTTGCTCGATGCGTCATTCGGCGTGCGGTTCTATCAGCCGGTCGATTTCTACAAGCAGGTCGACCGCGCTGTGAAATACGGCGTGCTGTTCGTGTCGATGGCGTTTCTCGTCATCTTCGTGATCGAGATCCTGTCGAAGGGCCGCATGCACTTGGTGCATTACGCCATGACGGGGATGATGATCGTCGTCTTCTACACGATGCTGCTGGCGCTGGCGGAGTACGTCGGGTTCAGCATCGCCTACGGGCTGGCGGCGGGCGCGACCGGCGCGGTGATCGCGGCTTTCGTCGCTTCGCTGTTTCCGGGGCGGACATGGACGATGGCGGCCTTTGGCGGCTTCGCGGCGCTTTACGGTTTTCTCTATGTCGTGCTGCAACTGGCCGAAGCGGCGCTGCTCGTCGGTTCGGTGACAGGCTTCGTCATCCTGAGCGTACTGATGTTTGCGACCCGCGACACCGACTGGGGGGCGCGCAAGCCGCGGCCGCCTGCCGAGGCGGCAGCGCGAGACGCGTGACGAAAACGCTCAGATGGGCTCGCCGCGCAGCAGGCGCGGCGCTGGCCCGGACAGGCCCGCGGCTTGGGCGATGAAGAAACTCTTCATGCCGGGCATGCGGTCGACAAGGCCGAGGCCGATGTCGCGGAGCGCGCGCAGCGGCGTGAAGTCGTTGGAGAACATCCGGTTCAGCACGTCGGTCGTCGCGCCCATCTGCCAGGTGTCGAACCGCCGCCAGCGCTCGTAGCGCTGCAGCACGTCGAGAGCACCGATGTCGAGGCCGAGCCGGTCGGCTTCGACGATGGTTTCGGCGAGAGCCGCGGCATCCTTGAAGCCGAGATTGAGGCCCTGGCCGGCAATCGGGTGGATACCGTGCGCGGCGTCGCCGACCAGCGCGAAGCGCGGCTTGACGAAATCGCGGGCCAGCGTCAGCCCAAGCGGATAGGCGCGTTTCTGGCCCTCGACACGCAGTTCGCCCAGTTGCAGGCCGAAGCGCTTTTCCAGCTCGATGTCGAAAGTGAAGTCGTCCGCCTTCAGCAGGCGCTCGGCGTTTTCCGTCGATTCCGACCAGACGATGGAGGAGCGGTTGCCTTTCAGCGGCAGGATGGCGAAGGGGCCGGCCGGCAGGAAATGTTCTTCTGCGCGGCCCTCATGCGGGCGCTCATGGGCGATGGTGGCGACGATGCCCATCTGGCCGTAATCCCAATGCACCGTCTTGATGCCGGCGAGTGCGCGCAGGTTGGATTTCGCGCCGTCGGCGGCGATCAGCAGCCGCGTCTTGACGGTTGAGCCATCGGACAGGGCGATGTCGAGCGGCGCGCCGGGCATCTCCTCGGTGAAGCCGGAAACGGCGACGCCCTGCGAGATGGTCACACCGGCGGCCTCGCATTTTTCGCGCAGCGCGCCGTTCATGGTGACGTTCGGCACCATGTGGGCGAAAGGCTCGCCCGGCGCGACCTCGCCGTCGAAGGTGAGAAACACCGGACGGACCGGATCGCCGGTGCGGCTGTCGGTGACGATCATCTCGCGAATCGGCTCGGCGTCGGGCAGGATCTTCGACCAGCAGTCCAGTTCCTCGAGCATGCGGATGGCGGCGGCGGCGATCGCCGAGGCGCGGCCGTCCTTCTTCCAGACGCCTTCGGGCGCGGGGTCGACGATGCGGATGGCAAGATGCGGCGCGGCGTGCGCTATGGCCGCGGCCGTCGCCAGGCCGACATAGCCGGCGCCCGCGATCAGGATGTCGAGGTTTTCGGATTCCCTCTTCTTGCGCTTCGTTGCGGTCTTGCGTTTGGCGGTTGCAGCCATGGCCGTCTCCGTGGGCGGTGCGTTGACGTACCGCTATCTTGACTTGTCCGGCTTCCCCTGTAGCAAAGCGCGATCAATAGGAAAACCGGATCGCGCCCATGTCATCTGCCGTTGAGGAACTGATTTCCATTCTCGATCTGGAAACGCTCGAACACAATCTGTTCCGTGGTCGCAGTCCGCAATCCGGCTGGCAGCGGGTCTTCGGCGGGCAGGTGATCGGCCAGGCGCTGGTCGCCGCGCAGCGCACGGTCGAGCCGGACCGGCATGTCCATTCGCTGCATTGCTACTTCATGCGGCCGGGCGATCCGGCGGTACCGATCATCTACGAGGTTGACCGCATCCGCGACGGATCGAGTTTCACCACCCGCCGCGTCGTGGCGGTACAGCACGGCCATGCCATCTTTTCGCTGTCAGCGTCGTTCCAGGTCGACGAGCCGGGTCTCGAGCACATCATCGAGATGCCGGAGGGGGTTCCCGCGCCCGACACGCTGCTGTCGGAAAAGGAGCTGATCGCGCAATTCATCGATCACGTCCCCGAGGCGGTGCGCAAATACTGGCAGCGCGAGCGGCCGATCGAGTTCAAGCCGGTCTCGCTGACCCATTACATGACGCGCGAAAAACTGCCGCCGAAACAGAATGTCTGGATCCGCACGACCGGGCTGGTGCCGGATGACCGTGCCCTGCAGGCGGCGGTGCTCGCCTATCTGTCCGACATGACGCTGCTCGACACGTCGCTTTTTGCGCATGGCCGCTCGATCTTCGATCCCGACATCCAGGTGGCGAGCCTGGACCATGCGATGTGGTTTCACCGTCCGCACAAGTTCGATGACTGGTTTCTCTATTCCCAGGACAGCCCGAACTCGTCCGGCGCGCGGGGCCTGACCCGCGGCTCGATCTATGCGAGCGACGGAACGCTGGTCGCCTCAGTGGCGCAGGAAGGCCTGATTCGGCTGCGTTCGAACGACAAATAACGCCACGGAAGAGGCAAATTCGCCGCGCCGCAGCCAGTATTTGCATATTTTCTGATCAATTTGTCTTTTTTGCCTAATTATTAGGCTGTTTTACTGCCTGTGGCATGCGCCTGTTTTTACGGCCCGTTAAGAATCCCCGGAATCGCGGGCATTTCCATCAATTGGCACGCTGCTTGATTGGGTTTGGCCGACAGCGTCCGGCAACTCTTGTCGCGCTGCACCCAGTATCGCCGGTTTCGGCCGGCGGAGAAGTGAAAATAGGGAAACCAGCGCATGAAAATAGTCATGGCCATCATCAAGCCCTTCAAACTGGATGAGGTGCGTGAAGCGCTCACCGGGCTTGGCGTCCAGGGCCTGACCGTCACTGAGGTGAAGGGGTATGGGCGTCAGAAGGGGCACACCGAAATCTATCGCGGCGCGGAATACGCCATCAGCTTCCTGCCGAAGCTGAAGATCGAACTCGCAGTCGACGACGACATGGTCGAAAAGGTGATCGAAGCCATCTCCGGGGCGGCGAAGACCGGCCAGATCGGTGACGGCAAGATCTTCACCTACACGATTGACCACGCCGTGCGCATCCGCACGGGCGAGACCGATTCCGAGGCGCTCTAAGGCGCGAGACAGTCACTCAGGAGTTCACATAACATGACTATGTCCAAGGGTATCCGATACGGCCTTGCCGGTCTCGCCGCCGCTGGCGTGCTGACCGCCGGCCCCGCTTTCGGCCAGGAAGCCGAAGCGGCCTCGACCGCAGCCTCGGCTGACGTGCAATATATCTTCAACACGCTGCTGTTCCTCATCGGCGGCTTCCTCGTGATGTGGATGGCGGCCGGTTTCGCCATGCTCGAAGCGGGCCTCGTGCGTTCCAAGAACGTGTCGATGCAGTCGCTGAAGAACATCGCTCTCTACTCCATCGCCGGTATCATGTACTGGCTGGTGGGCTACAACCTGATGTACACCGGCGTTGACGGCGGCTTCATCGGCTCGTTCGGCACCTATGCCTTCGATCCGGTCGGCGGCGACGCGCTCGATGTCGGCTATTCGACGGCTTCCGACTGGTTCTTCCAGATGGTGTTCGTCGCGACCGCCGCATCGATCGTCTCCGGCACGGTCGCCGAGCGCATGAAGCTGTGGCCGTTCCTGATCTTCGTGGTCGTCCTGACCGGCTTCATCTACCCGATCGCGGGCTCCTGGCAGTGGGGTGCCGGCTGGCTCTCCGAAATGGGCTTTTCCGACTTCGCCGGCTCGACGCTGGTGCACTCGGTCGGCGGCTGGGCCGCTCTCGCAGGCGCACTTCTGCTCGGCCCGCGTATCGGCAAGTATGAAGGCGGCAAGATCAACCCGATGCCGGGTTCCTCGATCCCGCTGGCCACACTCGGCACCTTCATCCTTTGGCTCGGCTGGTTCGGCTTCAACGGCGCCTCGCAGCTCGCCATGGGTACGATCGGCGACGTCACGGACGTGTCGCGCATCTTCGCCAACACCAATATCGCGGCTGCCGCGGGTGTCGTGACCACGATCATCCTGCTGCAGATCCTCTACAAGAAGGTCGACGTGACGATGGTGCTCAACGGCGCGCTCGCCGGTCTCGTCTCCATCACCGCCGAGCCGCTGGCTCCGGCAGTGTGGCAGGCGATCCTGATCGGCGCGGTCGGCGGTGCGATCGTAGTGTTCACGGTTCCGCTGCTCGACAAGCTGAAGATCGACGATGTCGTCGGCGCCATTCCGGTCCACCTTCTGGCCGGCATCTGGGGCACCTTCATCGTTCCGTTCTCCAACTCCGGTACGTCCTACGGCACACAGATCGTCGGCATTGTCGCCTACGGCGCGTTCACGCTGGTCTGCTCCTTCATCGTCTGGTTCATCCTCAAGGCGATCATGGGCATCCGCGTTTCGCCGGAAGAAGAGACCATGGGTCTCGACAAGGCGGAGATCGGCGTCGAAGCCTATCCGGAATTCTCTCGCGGCTAAGCCGCGGGCGAAAACCCGGGGCGGGTGGTTTCCTTCCTCCCACTGCCCGCCCCGTTTTCCATCCCGTCGTGATGTCTATCATCACACCAACTGGCCCGGTCTTTCGACCGGGCCTTTTTTTGCCTGTTATTTGGACGGCCTGCCTTCCTGCTTTGCTTAATTTGTGTGCATTTGGCGCGATTTTCCCCTTGGTGCACAGCGAATGAGCCGCATTTTGCGGCATTGGCACGCTATTTGGACCGGAGGGGCGCAATCCATAAGCGGGAATACCCGCATCGACGTAAAGACGGGATCGATATGCAGAACACTTCTACGGGGGGCGATGTCTTTTTCGTCCTGATGGGCGCCATTCTGGTTTTTGCCATGCATGGCGGCTTCGCGTTCCTTGAAGCGGGCACTGTCCGCCACAAGAACCAGGTCAACGCGCTGGTCAAAATCCTGGTCGACTTCGCGCTGTCGACCGTCAGCTACTTCCTGGTCGGCTACTTCATCGCCTACGGCACGCATTTCTTCGTTTCGGCGGCGGGGCTGTCCGGCGGCGCGGACGGTTTCGAACTGCAGGGCCTCTCGCTGGTCAAGTTCTTCTTCCTGACGACCTTCGCCGCGGCTATTCCGGCGATCATCTCCGGCGGGATCGCCGAGCGGATGAAATTCGCGCCGCAATGTTTCGCCACGGTGGCGCTGGTCGGTATTTTCTACCCCTTCTTCGAGGGGATCGTGTGGGGCGGCAATTTCGGCCTGCAGGACTGGCTGGAAGCGACATTCGGCGCGCCGTTCCGCGATTTCGCCGGTTCGGTCGTGGTGCATGCGGTCGGCGGCTGGATCGCGCTTGCCGCCGTGCTGCTGCTGGGTCCGAGACTCGGCCGCTACCGCGCCGACGGCAAGACGAACGGTATTCCGCCGTCCTCGATCCCGTGGCTTGCGCTCGGCTCGTGGATGCTGTGCGTCGGCTGGTTCGGCTTCAACGTGATGACGGCGGCCTCGCTGGAAAGCGTTTCCGGCCTGGTGGCGATCAATTCGCTGATGGCGATGGTCGGCGGCATCATCACCGCGCTGATCGCCGGCCGCAACGACCCCGGATTCGTCCATAACGGCGCGCTGGCCGGTCTTGTTGCCGTCTGCGCCGGCTCCGACCTGTTCCATCCCGCGGGCGCGCTCGTCGTCGGCGGCGTCGCCGGACTGATTTTCGTCCATGGCTTCGAGTGGTGCCAGAACAAGCTGAAGATCGACGACGTGCTCGGCGTCTGGGCGCTGCACGGGCTGTGCGGCGTGTGGGGCGGCATCGGCGCCGGCATCTTCGGCATGGAGGCGCTCGGCGGCATGGGCGGCGTCGCTTTCGCCTCGCAGCTGATCGGCACCGTGGCGGGCGCGACCTATGCCTTCGTCGCGGGGGCGATCGTCTATGGCGTACTGCGCGCCGCTACCGGTCTGCGCCTCACGGAAGAAGAAGAGATGCGCGGCGCGGATCTTTCGATTCACAAGATCGGCGCCAATCCGGAAGCCGAGATCCGCGGCGTCTGACGCCGGTCCCGTTTTCGCCTGCGCAAAGGCGCCGCCTGCCCGGCGGCGCCTTTTCCGTTTTCCGCCTGTCCATGGTTAATGCCTGTTTAACCAAGCTTCTCTAGGCTTCGGCCGGAAAATTGTGCCTGCCTTGGCGGCGGGCCTTAACGGGACTTGGGGAAACAGGGCTTGGTTATGCGGGCCGATCACGCCATTTCGGTTGCAGGCGACCGGAGACTTTCGCGGGGCAACCGCGGAGATCGTACATTGTCGGCGGGGATGACCGCCTTGCTGCGCCGGCAGATGGAAATCGTCGCCGGCTTCGGCCTTTGGACCTTGAGTGCCTTCGCGCTGTTTTCGCTGGCGACATGGAACGCCGGCGATCCAAGCTGGAGCTATGCCGCCGACGTACCGGTGACAAACGCCATGGGTTATCCGGGCGCGGTTTTCTCCGATATCTTCATGCAGTTCTTCGGTATCGCGGCGCTTCCCGCGCTGATGCCGCTGGTTTTCTGGGGGTATGCGCGAATCCGCGGACATCGCTGGCCGCATGCGTTGCGGCGCCTGGCCGTGTGGCCGCTGGGCGCGGTGCTGACGGCCGCGGCGATCGGCTGCTTTTCCGTGACGGCGCACTGGCCGCTGCCGACCGGGCTTGGCGGCGTATTCGGCGACATGGTGCTGCGCCTTCCCGGCTTGTTGAGCGACGGCTATCCGGCGGGGTGGGTCCGCGTCCTGGCCTTCGTACTGTTCGCGCCGGCCGCGGTCTACGCGATGGCCGTGTCCTGCGGTTTCCTGTGGCAAACTGTCGGTGAAACCGCCGATGAAGATGACGAAGACGATGCATCCGGCGGGCGGTTCGTCACGCTCGGCGCGCTGATGCACGGGCTCTACACGCTGCGCGCCGCGTTGCGCCGCGCGGTCTTCGGCACACGCCGCCGCCCCGTCGCGAAACGGCGGGTGGTCGAGGACGACTTCGACGGCCGCTTCGAACCGGATTTCGGCGACGAACCGGATGCCGGCTATGCCGAGGACGAAGATGACTGGGCGCCGCGGTCGCCGCGCGATGAAGACGATATCCCGGTCGCCGCCGCGGCGCGCGTCGCCGCTGCCGCGCCGAAACCGAGGCAATCGGTGCGGGTGCAGCGCGAGGCGCAGGCGAGCTTCCTGCCCGACGGCGGGTTCGAGCTGCCGGCGATCCACTTGCTCGCCGAACCGAAGAATCCCGGCAAGGACGCCAGCCTCTCGCCGGAAGCGCTGGAAGCCAATGCGCGCCTGCTGGAGAGCGTGCTGGAGGATTTCGGCGTGCGTGGCGAAATCATTCATGTGCGCCCCGGCCCGGTGGTGACGCTTTACGAACTGGAACCGGCGCCCGGCATCAAGTCGTCGCGCGTGATCGGGCTTGCCGAGGACATCGCCCGGTCGATGAGCGCCGTCGCCGCACGTGTCGCCGTCGTGCCCGGCCGCAACGCCATCGGCATCGAATTGCCGAATGCGCGCCGCGAGACGGTGTTTCTGCGCGAACTGATCTCCTCGCAGGCCTATGATTCCTCGAAGGCGAAGCTGGCGCTGACGCTCGGCAAGACGATCAATGGCGAGGCGGTGATCGCCGACCTGGCGAAGATGCCGCACCTGCTCGTCGCCGGCACCACCGGTTCGGGCAAGTCGGTGGCCATCAACACGATGATCCTGTCGATCCTCTACAAGATGTCGCCGGAGGAATGCCGGCTCATCATGATCGATCCGAAAATGCTGGAACTGTCGGTCTATGACGGCATCCCGCATTTGCTGACGCCGGTGGTCACCGATCCGAAGAAGGCGGTGGTGGCGCTGAAATGGACCGTCCGCGAGATGGAACAGCGCTACAAGAACATGTCGAAGATCGGCGTGCGCAATATCGACGGCTTCAACGCCAAGGTCCGCGAGGCGGCGAAGAAGGGCAAGGAGATCACCCGCACGGTGCAGACCGGATTCGACCGCGAAACCGGCGAGGCGATCTACGAGACCGAGACGCTCGACCTGGAGCCGATGCCCTATATCGTCGTCATCATCGACGAGATGGCCGATCTGATGATGGTCGCCGGCAAGGATATCGAGGGCGCTGTGCAGCGGCTGGCGCAGATGGCGCGCGCCGCCGGCATCCATGTCATCATGGCGACGCAGCGGCCGTCGGTCGATGTCATCACCGGCACGATCAAGGCCAATTTCCCGACGCGCATCTCGTTCCAGGTGACATCGAAGATCGACAGCCGCACGATCCTCGGCGAACAGGGCGCCGAACAGCTGCTCGGCATGGGCGACATGCTCTACATGGCTGGCGGCGGGCGCATCCAACGCGTGCACGGCCCGTTCGTGTCCGACCGCGAGGTCGAGGAGATCGTCAGCCACCTCAAGGCGCAGGGCGTGCCGGAATATCTGGAAGCGATCACCGAGGATGAGGACGAGGACGGCGATGCCGGCTCCGGTGGCAGCGCGGGCGGCATGGGCGAATCCGAGGATCCCTACGACCAGGCGGTCGCGGTGGTGCTGCGCGACGGCAAGGCCTCGACCTCCTATATCCAGCGCCGGCTCGGCATCGGCTACAACCGCGCCGCCTCGCTGATCGAGCGGATGGAGGAGGAAGGCGTGATCGGTCCGGCCAACCACGCCGGAAAACGCGAAATCCTCGTGCCGACGGAAGAGGACAAAATGTGATTGCGGGCGCTTGTCGTGTGGCGGGTGCCACAGAGACGACAAACTCGATACCTAATTCTCGCGGCAACCAGAATCACGAGAGACCGGGATTCGTCCCATGAACACGATGACCAAAGAAACCAAAATCAGACCGACGCGCCGCGGTGCACTGCTCGGCGCCGTTTCGGCCGGCCTTTTCGCCATGCTTCCCCCGGGTCCCGCGCTGGCCGCGTCGGATGCGGCGCAGCGCATCGCCGATCATTTCGCCAGCGTGAAGACGATGACCGGCGAATTCGTCCAGTTCGGGCCGTCCGGCGAGCAGACCGGCGGCAAGTTCTACATCGAACGGCCGGGCAAATTGCTGTTCCTGTACGAGAATCCGTCGCCGATCCGTGTCGTTGCCGACGGCAACTCGCTGGTCGTCAACAACAAGAAACTCAACACATGGGATGTCTATCCGCTCGGCAAGACGCCGCTGAAGGTGTTGCTCGGCAACCAGATCGATCTGTCGGCAGGCCGGGTGCGCGATGTCAGGGAAGCCGAGGACCTGACGACGATCGTCATCGGCGACAAGCAATTGTTCGGTGACAGTCAGATCACGATGATGTTCGATCCGTCGAATTACGACCTGCGCCAGTGGACGATCCGCGACGCGCAGGGCAAGGACACGACCGTGATGGTGTTCAATGTCGAGCAGGGCGTGAAATTCGGCAAGGACACCTTCCAGATCCCCTATGGCCGGATCCAGGAGCTGAAGAACAGGCGCTAGGCCAGAGCCTCGTGCCGCATATCTGTGGGCGGCCGGCGCGATTGGCGTTCCGGCCGCTTGTCATTGATGCGGGCGGCTGAAAGAAGAAAACAGCTTCTTCGGGGAACTCCATGACATTCTCAGTCGCCACCTGGAACATCAATTCCGTCCGGCTCCGCATGCCGATCGTCGAATCCTTCCTGCAGTATTACCAGCCCGACGTGCTGTGCCTGCAGGAAACGAAATGTCCGAACGACAAGTTTCCGTTCAAGCCTTTCCGCAAGCTCGGCTACGAACATGTCGAGATTCACGGCCAGAAGGGCTATCACGGCGTTGCCACCATCTCGAAGCATCCGCTGGAAGAAGTGGAAGCCCGCGATTTCTGCGGTATCGGCGACACGCGGCATCTCGACTGTATCGTCAGGGCGCCGGACCGCGCGGTGCGGATCCATAATTTCTACGTGCCGGCCGGCGGCGACGAACCCAATCCGGAAATCAACCCTAAATTCCGCCACAAGCTCGATTTCCTGGAGGAGATGCGCGGCATTCCGGCCGACAGGGGCGCCGCCGACTCGGTCATTCTGGTTGGCGATCTCAACATCGCGCCGCTGGAGACCGATGTCTGGTCGCACAAGCAGCTGTTGAAGGTGGTCAGTCATACGCCGGTCGAAACAGAGACGCTCGAGGATCTGCGCAAGGCCGGCGGCTGGTCGGACCTGATGCGCATCGCGATTCCGCCGGAGGAAAAGATCTTTACCTGGTGGAGCTACCGGGCGCGCGACTGGGACGTTTCCGACCGTGGCCGGCGGCTCGATCATGTCTGGGGATCGCCCGATCTTGAGCCGCTTCTTTCGGACATCACGGTGCTGCGCGAGGCGCGCGGCTGGGAAAAACCGTCGGACCACGTGCCGGTGATCGCGAAGTTCGCCTTTCGCGGCTAGCGGACGCCGCTAGATATCGGCGCCGTCGAAACGGCCGTCCAGCGTGGCGATCTCTTCGAGGAAATCCTGCAGTTGCTCGGTCAGGCGGGCATGCAGCGCGGCGGCCGTTTCCGGATATTCCTCAAGCATGCGGCGGAACAGGCTGCGGTTGATACGCATTACCTGCGCCTCTTCGGGCGCAAAGGCGCCGGACAGCCTTGCCGTTTCGGTAATCAGCGCCAGTTCGCCGAGAAGCGTGCCCGGACCGACGCGCTTGATGATTTCGCGACCACGCAGCGTGTCGCGAAAAAGGTCGATCTCGCCGGAAACGACCACATAGCCGCATTCGGCGTTCTGGCTTTCGCGATAGAGTTCGCGGCCGCGCGCCAGCGTGATGCGTTCGGCGCCAAAGGCGAGCAGGCGCAGCTGTTCGGTGCTCAAGTCCTCGAACAGCGGAACACTGGCAATAATGCGAATATCGTCTTCAAGCGACAAGCAGGGGCCCCGCAGGACAAAAACATCGGTAAATGCCGCTGTTATATGACGGATTCGCTAATGAAAAGTCCACGCGGACCGCTTTATGCCGTCATCGGTTCAGGGATTGAGCTTGTAGCCGCCGCTCTCGGTCACCAGGATCTGCGCGTTTGACGGGTCTTTCTCGATCTTCTGGCGCAGCCGGTAGACATGGGTTTCCAGCGTGTGCGTGGTCACGCCGGAATTGTAGCCCCAGACCTCTTCGAGCAGGGTATCCCGGGTCACCACCTTGCGGTCGGCGCGGTAGAGATACTTGATGATCGCCGATTCCTTCTCGGTCAGCCGGACCTTCGAGCCGTTGCCGTCGATCAGCAGTTTCTGGCTCGGCTTGAACGTGTAAGGGCCGACGACGAAGGTGGCGTCCTCGCTCTGTTCGTGCTGGCGCAACTGCGCCCGGATGCGGGCCAGAAGCACGGCGAACTTGAACGGCTTGGTGACGTAGTCGTTGGCGCCGGCCTCGAGGCCGAGAATCGTGTCGGAATCGGTGTCATGGCCGGTCAGCATGATGACCGGAGCCTTGAAGCCCGATTTGCGCAGCAGCTTCACCGCCTCGCGGCCGTCCATGTCGGGGAGTCCGACATCGATGATGAGAAGGTCGATCAGGCCGCCGCGCGCCGCCTGGATGCCCTTGGTGGCGGTGCCTTCCTCGAGCACCACGAATTCCTCGTAGAGCGAAAGCTGCTCGACCAGCATTTCGCGCAAGTCTTCGTCGTCGTCGACCAGAAGGATAGTCCGTGGATTCATCGGTTCACTCGTCTCAAAAAAAGCGGTGCGGTATCGTTCACACTATGCACATGTTCCCTGTCATGAAAATGTGGAGGGTAAAAGCACCTCACGCGGCATTGCACCAAGATGTGATCGGACAGAAAGTTGAACGAAAAAGGGCGGAGGAAAAATCAGGCGATTTCAACGCTCTATGTCAGGCCCGCGCCGCGCGACCGGCGCCGCGGCGTGCTGATCGCCGGTAACCGGACCTTTCCCTGCGCGCTCGGGCGCAGCGGCATGACGCCGCTGAAACGCGAAGGCGACGGGGCAACGCCGATCGCCGCGATGCGTGCGGTTTCGGGCTGGTTTCGGCCCGATCGCCTGTTGCGGCCGCAGACGGCGCTGCCGCTCGAGCCGATTACGGCGCGTGACGGCTGGTGCGACGCGCCGGGCGATGCGAACTACAATTGCCCGGTGCGGCTGCCGTTTGCCGCGAGCCATGAAAAAATGCTGCGCGACGACCGGCTCTACGATGTCTGCCTGGTGCTCGACTGGAACCTGCCGCCGTTCGGGCGCAAACGGAATGGCGGTTCGGCGATCTTCCTGCATGTCGCGAGGCCGGGCTTTCCGCCGACGGAGGGCTGTATCGCGGTCGCGCCGGAGACGATGCGGGCATTGCTGCCGCGCATCGGGCCCCGCACGATGGTAAAGACCCTTTCCTAGACGCCGAAGGCGCCGATGATGCCGCCCATCAGGAGCGCGACGATCAGCCAGTGCAGGCTGTCGATCAGGGTGAGGTTCCAGCCGAAGCCCTGGTAGCGGTGGTTGACGATCTGCGTGGTGGCGATGAAGCCGAGCCAGAGAAGGAAGCCGGAGATCAGGCCGTGGCGGATCGTCACCTGGCCGTCGCCGAGATGGCCGATCACGCCGGCGAGGACCCAGGCCATAATCAGTTCGCAGACAAAGCCGGTGATCATCATGGGCAACGACATTTTCGCGTCCTCCGGATTGATCCGAGCCGCTTTCATCCAGGTCTTGCCCATCCAGCCGTAATAGACCGCTCCGGCCAGATAGGCCGCGATCGCCGCCACCAGAATTGCAAGATAGTTCGCGCCGTCAAACGACATGGTGTCCTCCCGAAAATCTCTCCCTCGGGGAAGAAACACCGGAGCGCGGAAAAACTCAAGCGAATTGCCAGACGCTCGTTTTCTTGACTTCGGCGTCCTCGAGCGCCCGGGTGACCGGCACCTCGTATGAGGCAAGCAGGGTCAGCCGCCGGCGCGGCAAATAGGCGCGGCCCGGATCGCCGACAAGAATGGCGATGCCGCCGGCGGCCAGAGCCTCGAACCAGGGAACAATCGCGGCGCTCATTTCGCGGTCGAAGAAAACGTCGCCGGCGAGCAGCACATCGGCATCGACGGGCTTTCCGATCAGGTTGTCCGCGAGGAAACCGATTTCCACGCCGTTGAGCCCGGCGTTGAGGGCGACGGCCGTTTCGCAGAACGGGTCGATGTCGGCGGCGGTCACGCTTGAGGCGCCGGATTTCGCCGCGGCGATGGCAACAAGGCCGGAGCCGGTCGCGAAATCGAGGACGCGTTTGCCTTTCACGCTATGCGGATGATCGAGCACGTAGCGCGCCAGCCCCTGGCCGCCGGCCCAGGCAAAGGCCCAGAAGGGCGGCTCCAGGCCGATCTCGTGCAGTTCCTGCTCGGTCCTGTGCCAGAGATCATGCGCCTCGTCGGCCAGGTGCAGGGCGATCTCGGGCACATGCGGCGGCGCCATCACGGCGGTGTTGGCGCGGACGAACTCCGCCTTTTCCGGATCCATCCGGATTACATGGGCGGATTGTCGAGGCCGCCCATGCGGCAGACCTCGAGCCACTCGTCCTCGGTCACCGGCTGGACGGACAGGCGCATCGAGGTCACGAGCGACATGGTCTCAAGCTTCGGGTTGGCTTTCACGTCCTTCAGCGTCACCGGCTTCGGCATGTCGCAGACCGCCTTGATGTCGACGCACTCCCAGCGCGGATCGTCGGTGGTCGAATCGGGATGGATCTCCTTGCAGACCTCGATGATGCCGACGACCTCGAGACCCTCGTTGGAGTGGTAGAAGAAGCCCTTGTCGCCCAGTTTCATGGCGCGCATGTTGTTGCGCGCCTGGTAATTGCGGATGCCGTCCCACTCCTCGCCGGCTTCGCCCCTGGCTTTCTGCTGTTCCCACGACCATTTGAACGGTTCGGATTTGAACAACCAGTAATTCGCCATGTCATGTCTCCGGGAATCGTGTTTTCGCCCTTGCTAGCGAAGCGGGCGGCAGGGTCAAGTCTCGGTCTTGAGCGGACGCGACATCAGGCCGTCCACCGCCTCGTCGATGGTGATGCGGCCGGCGAGGATGGCGTCGACGGCGAAGATGATCGGCGCGTCGATGCCGCGGTCGCGCGCCAGTTCGGCCGCAACGGCGGCGGTGTAGACGCCCTCGGCCAGTTTCAGCCCGGTCAGGTCTTCGCCCCGACCCAATGCTGCTCCATAGGTGAAGTTGCGCGATTTCTCCGAGGTACAGGTGAGAATCAGGTCGCCGAGGCCGGAGAGACCGGCCAGCGTTTCGGGTTTGGCGCCGAGTGCCGAGGCGACGCGCTGCAATTCGGCGAAACCGCGCGTCGTCAGTGCGGCGGTGGCGCTGGCGCCGAGGTTGCGGCCATGCACGATGCCGGCGGCGATCGCCAGCACGTTCTTCAACGCGCCGCCGAGTTCAACGCCCGTCAGGTCGTTAGAAGCGTAGCAGCGCAGCGTCCTGCTCGACAGCGTTTCGGCAAGCGCCCTGGCTGTATCGATGTCATGGGCCGCGACGGTGACGGCGGTCGGCAGGCCGGCGGCGACATCGGCGGCAAAGCTCGGGCCGGACAGGACGGCAGCGCGTCCGCGCCCGGCGATCTCGCCGATGATCTCCGACATGGTCCGGCCGGTGTCGCGGTCGATGCCCTTGGCGACGGAGACGAAGACGGCATCCGGCGCGGCCTCGCCGAGCATGCCGGAAAGAAAGCCGCGCAAAGTCTGCGCCGGCACGGCAAGCACGATCACGGCGGCGCCGGAAAGCGCCGCGCCGAGATCGGTCGTCGCCCGCAGATCTTCCGGCAGGGCGATGTCGTCGAGGTAGCGGGGATTGCGGTGCCGGTCGTTGATCGCGCCGACGGTCTCGGCGTCGCGGCCCCACAGCAGGCAGTCGCGGCCGGCGCGCCGAAACGAGGCGGCGAGCGCCGTGCCCCAGGCGCCGGCGCCGAGAACGGCGATGCGTTTTGCCTTCATGCCGCCTGCGTTCATGCCTTGGCTCCCCGCTTGCCCGCGCCGATCAGCGCCTCGGCGTCCGCGTCGAGCGGCCAGCGCGAGCGCGGTGCGAAATCCATGCCGCTTGTCAGCCCCTCGTCGAAGTGCTCCAGCCCGGCCCAGGCGATCATCACCGCATTGTCGGAACAAAGATTCAAGGGCGGCGCGTGCAGGGTGAAATCATGTTCCTCGCAGGTCTCGGCCAGCATGGCACGGATCGCGGCGTTGGCGGCGACGCCGCCGGCAATGACGAAATCGGCCGGGCCGCCGGAAATTTCTTCGCGGTAACGGGCGAAGGCGCGGCCGACGCGGTCGGCCAGCGTGTCGGTGACGGCGGCCTGGAAGGAGGCGCACAGGTCGGCGACATCTTCGCCGGTCAGCGGCGCAAGCAGTGTCGCCTCGCGGCGCACCGCCGATTTCAGGCCGGAAAAGGAGAAATCGAGCCGCTCCTCGCCCTTCATCGGGCGCGGCAGGGCAAAACGCTTCGGGTCGCCATTGGCGGCCTCGCGCTCGACGGCCGGGCCGCCGGGATAGGGCAGGCCGAGCAGCTTCGCCGTCTTGTCGAAGGCTTCACCCAGCGCGTCGTCGATGGTCGTGCCCCAGCGGGCATAGTCGCCGAGGCCCCTGACCAGCTGGATCTGGGTGTGGCCGCCGGAGACAAGCAGCAAGAGATAGGGAAATTCGAGGCGATCGGTCAGGCGCGGCGTCAGCGCATGGCCTTCGAGATGGTTGACGGCGACAAGCGGCTTGTTTTTCGCGGCGCAGATCGCCTTGGCGGTCATCACGCCGACCATCAGCCCGCCGATCAGGCCGGGCCCGGCGGTCACGGCGACCGCGTCGATATCGTCGAACGTCATGCCGGCTTCCGCCAGCGCGCGGGCGATGATGGCGTCGAGGCCCTCGACATGGGCGCGCGCGGCGATCTCCGGCACGACGCCGCCATAGGCGGCATGGTCGGCGATCTGGCTGTAGACGGTGTTGGACAGGACCTCCCCCGGCGCGTCCGGAGCGCGGCGCCGGACGACGGCGGCCGCGGTTTCGTCGCAGCTCGTTTCGATGCCAAGCACGGTCGTCATGGAAGGTCGGGGCCGCTTTCCGGAATGCCGCGTCACCGGGCGCGGTTGCCGATGCGCGGAATTGGGTTTACCTGTCCGGCTTCGGGTAACACGGAACGGCAGGCTTGCAAACAGCGATGGCAGGGCAGGACGCAATCAGGATCGGAACGCGGGGCAGTCCGCTGGCACTGGCGCAGGCGCATGAGGTGCGCGACCGGCTGGTGGCCGCGCACGCCATTGCGCCGGACAATATCGAGGTCGTGGTGATATCGACGGCGGGCGATCGCATCCAGGACCGGCCGCTGTCGGAAGTCGGCGGCAAGGGCCTGTTCACGCTGGAACTGGAAGAACAGTTGCGCGACGGCCGGATCGATCTCGCCGTGCATTCCTCCAAGGACATGCCGACGGTGCTGCCCGACGGGCTGGCGATCACCGCATTCCTCGAACGGGAAGACCCGCGCGACGCCTTCATCTCGGAAAAGGCGAAATCGCTGACGGACCTGCCGCAGGGCGCGGTGGTCGGCTCTTCGTCGCTGCGCCGCCAGGCGCTGATCCGGCGGCTGCGCCCGGATATCGAGGTGGTGCAGTTTCGCGGCAATGTGCAGACGCGGTTGCGCAAGCTGTCGGAAGGCGTGGCCGATGCGACGCTGCTGGCCAATGCAGGTTTGCGCCGGCTCGGCATGGCCGACATCATCACCGACCTGATGGATCCCGACATGTTCCTGCCGGCGCCGGGCCAGGGTGCGATCTGCATCGAGGGCCGGCAGGGCGACAAGCGCACCGACGCGCTGGTCGAGCCGCTGAACCACGAGGTCACCGCGATGGCGCTGGCCTGCGAGCGGGCGTTCCTCGCCGAGCTCGACGGCTCCTGCCGCACGCCGATCGCTGGGCTGGCGCTGATCGAAGTAGAGGGCGTTCTTTTCCGCGGCATGATTCTGACGCCGGACGGGACGGAGGCGCATGAAATCGCGCTGACCGCGCCGGTCAGCGATGCGGCGGCGCTCGGCCGCGAGGCGGGGCGGCATCTGCGCCGCGACGCAGGCGAAGCCTTCTTCTCTTCGTGGCAATGACGATCCGGCGATGAGCGGCTCCGGCAATCCCGTTATCTGGATCACCCGGCCAGAACCGGGCGCGGGCAGGACGGCGGAGCGTGTCGCGGCGTTGGGCTTCGACCCTTTGGTGCTGCCGCTGACGGAAGTGGAGCCCGTCGATCCGGAGATCGACATGGAGGATGCCGAACGCGCCGGTTTTGTCGCCGTGACCAGCAGCAACGCCATCCGGCTGGCGCCGAAACCGCTGCTCGATGTGTTGAAAGCCAGGACTGTCTATACCGTCGGCGATGCGACGAAGGCGGAGGCGGAAGCGCACGGCTTTGTGCAGGTCGTCTCCGCGCGGGGCGCGGTCGATGACCTCGTGGCGCTGATCGCCGGGCGCGAGAAGGCCGGTTCCACCGGTGTCTATCTGTGCGGCCGGCGCCGGACGGGCGATCTCGAAGGCAAGCTTGCCGCGCACGGCATTTCCTGCACGCTCGCCGAGGTCTATGCTGCCTATTCAGTCAGTCAGCCGACTCAGAAACTGACGGCTGCGCTGACCGGCCGCAGGCCCGACGCAGTGCTGTTCCATTCGGCGTTGTCGGCACATGCGTTTTGCGGCCTTGGCGCCAATGCTGGCATTGAACTGTTTGAAAAAACATTGTTTTTTGCCCTGTCCGAACGTATCGCGCAAGCCCTGCCGGCCTGGGCGCAAGCGCGGGCGACGGTCGCCGCCGCGCCGGACGAGGAAAATCTGCTGGCGGCTCTGCGCGCCGTATTCGCGCTTTAGCGGAACCGAATCCCAATTCCCGCCCTTTTGCTTTGCAAAAGCCGTGATATGACGGCGGCAAGGCATTTCCACAGGAAGCGGCAAGCGGTTCGCCGTCCGGAAATGCCACCAGGCACAGACTCAGTTCCGCAGGAGTTCCCCGATGGTTCAGAAGCCGAAGACCCGGCGCAGCAAACCGACGCGCAAGCCGGTTACGCTCGATCTGAAAGCAACCGAAATCAAATCCGGGCAGACACCTGCCGGCAAGGTGCACGAGGCGGAGCCGGTCGCCCTTGATGCCGGCGGCAAGACGGTTGCCGAGACCATCGAGGCGGCGGCGGAAAAGAAAGCCGCTCCGGCAGCGGAAAAGAAAGCGGACATGGACAGGGCCGCGCGCGGCGCGGTGGAAAGCGGCGAGCGCGCTAAGGAGCAGAAATCCGAAAAGGCGGCGCCGCCTCCCAAATCCGCGAAACCGGCGGCCGGGCCATCCGGCGGCGGCCACGGCCTGACCTGGCTCGGCGGCGGCGTGATCGGCGGACTGGTTGCCCTGCTGATCGCGGGCGGGCTGCAATGGGCGGGGGTTCTTCCCTCGATGCGCGCGGCTCCCGAAGCCGATCTCGCACCGCTGCAGTCGCAAATCGACGCGCTGGCCGGCAAGGTGACCGCGCTGGAAAGCGCCGAGCCGGCCGTGCCCGCCAATCTGGCGGCCGATCTCGAGGTGGCCCGCTCCGTTACGGAAACGGTCACGACGCTCGAGGGGGAAGTCGGTTCGCTCGCCGAGCGCGTCACGGCATTGTCCGATGCGGTTTCGGCGGGCGGGGCCGGCGAAGGCGCCGGCCTGGAGGCGGTGTCGGGCCGTCTGGGCGAAATCGAATCGCAGATCTCCGATCTGGCGTCCAAACTCGCAGGCGTCGAATCCGCCGGGCCGGCAATCGACCCCGCGGCGCTCGATGCGATCCGGGCCGAAGCCGCGCGGGCCAATGAGGCCATTGCCGGGCTGCAGGCCGAGCTTTCCGCGCTCGGCGGCCGGGTGGCGACCGTCGAGGGCGAGATCGAATCCGGCGCGGGCAGCCGCGTTGCGGCGGCCATTGCCGCCTCGGCGCTGAAATCGGCGGCCGACCGCGGCGGCGGCTTCATGGCCGAACTGGAAGCCTATGCGGCGGTCAGCCCGGATGCGGACAGCGTCGCGGCGCTGCGCGATTACGCGGCGGCCGGCGTGCCGACCGTCGCCGAACTGGTCGAGCGGTTTCCCGGTGTCGCCAACACCATCGTCGCGGCGTCGCGCGGTGTCGATGAGGATGCCGGCATCGGTGAACGGCTGATTGCGAGCGCGCGTTCGCTGGTGCAGGTCCGCCCGGTCGGCGAGGTGGAAGGCGAAGAGCCGGGCGCGATCGCGGCGCGCATGGAAGTGGCGCTGTCGGAAGGCGATCTCGACCGGGCGCTCGCCGAATGGGACAAGCTGCCCGAGGCGGCGAAATCTGTCGCCGCCGGCTATGCGGCGGATCTGAAGGCACGGCGCGAGCTCGACGCGCTGATCACCAAAGTGCTGACGGGCGCGGTCAAGGCCGGCGTACCGGACGCAGGCCAGTAAGGAGCGGCGGTCATGTTACGGGTTCTGTTTTTCGTCATTCTCGTCGCGGTCCTCGGGCTCGGCTTCGCGTGGGTCGCCGATACGCCGGGCACCATCGTCATGACGGTCGCCGGCCGCGAGATCACCGTCACGCTGATGGTCGCCGCCGTGGCGCTCGCGGCCGCCGTGGTCGCCGTCATGACCACATGGTGGATCATCCGCGTCGTCATCACTTCGCCGCAGCGCGTGCAACGTTTCTTCCGCGCGCGGCGGCGCGACCGCGGCTACCAGTCGCTGTCGACGGGCATCATCGCGGCGGGCGCGGGCGACAGCGTGACGGCGCGCAAGATGCTGAAACAGGCCAACGGCCTGCTCAACGCGACGACCGAGCCGCTGATCCAGCTGCTCGATGCGCAGGCGAGCATCGTCGAAGGCCACAATGACGAGGCGCGTGAGAAATTCGAGGCGATGCTGGAGGATCCCGAGTTGCGCATTCTGGGCCTGCGCGGGCTCTATATGGAGGCCAAGCGGCTTGGCGACCGCGATGCGGCCAAACACTATGCCGAGAAGGCCGTGCAGCTTGCACCGCAGCTCGCCTGGGCGGGCACGGCGGCGCTCGAACTGAAGACGGCGGCGGGCGACTGGGACGGCGCGATCCGGCTGCTCGACAGCCAGAAGAAGGCCAAGCAACTCGAGCGGGACGCGGCGAAGCGCAAGCGGGCGGTGCTGATGACCGCGCTGGCGATGCAAAATCTGGAAAAGGACCCGGTCAAGGCGAAGACGGCGGCGCAGGAAGCGCACCGCCTGGCGCCGGATTTCGCGCCGGCCGCGGTGACGGCGGCGCAGGCCCTGTTCCGGCAGAACGATCTGCGCAAGGGGTCGCATCTCCTCGAATCGACCTGGCGCAAGGCGCCGCATCCTGAAGTGGCGCTGGCTTACGTCAATGCCCGGTCCGGCGACTCGTCGCATGACCGGTTGAAGCGGGCGAAGCGGCTGGAACAGCTGAAACCGAACAATGTCGAATCTTCCATGATCGTCGCGCAGATGGCGATGGAGGCGGGCGAGTTCGGCACCGCCCGCAAGGCGATTGCCGCGGTGCTCAGGAACGAGCCGCGCGAAGGCGCCTTCATGCTGATGGCCGATATCGAGGACGCCGAGACGGGCGATCAGGGCAAGGTGCGCGAATGGCTGGCCCGTGCCGTGCGCGCGCCGCGCGATCCGGCCTGGACGGCGGACGGTTACGTCTCCGAGACCTGGGCGCCGATCTCGCCGATTACCGGCCGGTTCGACGCCTTCGAGTGGAAGGTGCCGGTCGAACGGCTCGGCCCGGTGCTGGAAAACGATCTCGACCCGATGGTGCCCGGCATTGCGGCATCGAGCGCCGAGGCGCCGGCGCAAGCCGTGCCGGCGGAGCCGGCTCCGGAGCCCGAGCCCGAGGAGGCCGGTGAAGCGGAGATCGTCGCCGAAGAGATCGAAAGCGGCCCGGTGATCGAGGGCGAGGCGGTAAGGGAACCGGAGGAAAAACCGGCCGGAGACGATGCGGCCGGCGAAAAGGCGAAAACCGCGCCGAAGGCGGAGGCAGCGCAGCCGGACAAGGACGCCACGGCCGACGACATCACCGTCATGCCAGGGGAGAGCGCGGCGGAATCCGCGTCCGCCGGGGCGAAGGCGGAACAGCCGGAGAAGGCGGAACAGCCCTATCCGCCGATCCCGGACGATCCGGGCGTCGATCCCGATTCGAAGCCGGAAGAACCATCCGGGCGTTTTCGCCTGTTTTGATTGTTGCACTGCGGCGGGCAAACTGACAGTTTCCCGTCGAGGTAATGAAACATGTTCGAACGAATTGCAGCGTTTTTCAAAGGCTTGAATGCCGACGGAGCGAATGAGGAGGATGGCGGGTTTTCCCGCGACGATCCGCGTCTTGCCGCCGCAGCGCTGATGTATCACGTGATGGGCGCCGACGGCGTGGTGCGCGAGTCGGAAACGGCGCGGCTTTCCGCCGTTCTCAAGCAGGCCTACGATCTCGACAGTTCGCAGCTCGACCGGCTGCTGGAGGCCGCGCGCGACGCCGACAACGAGGCCGTCGACCTCTATCAGTTCACCTCGATTCTGATGCGCAACCTGGCGGCCGGAGAGCGGGTGCATTTCATCGAGCTGCTGTGGGAGATCGTCTATGCCGACGGCGAGAACCACGAGCTGGAGGACAATCTCGTCTGGCGGGTTTCCGAACTGCTCGGCGTTGACGGGCGCGACCGGGTGCTGCTGCGTCAGGCGGTGCAGGCCCGGGCAAACGGAGCGGGAGGCGGCGAGTGAGAACGCCGGCCGGGGACCGCGCGCCGGTCCTGATCGTGCTGCATCAGGAAACCTCCTCGCCGGGGCGCGTCGGGCAATTGCTGCAGGCGATGGGCTTCCCGCTCGACATCGTGCGGCCGCCGCTCGGCGACCGGCTGCCCGACACGCTGGAAGGCCATTCCGGCGCGGTGGTGTTCGGCGGACCGATGAGCGCCAATGACGAGCATGACTATATCCGCCACGAGACAGACTGGATGGCGGTGCCGCTGAAGGAAAACAAGCCGCTGCTCGGCATCTGTCTCGGCGCGCAGTTGCTGGTCAACCATCTGGGCGGCAAGGTCGAGAGCCATCCGGAGGGGCTGGTGGAGATCGGCTGGTATCCGATCCGGCCGACCGAAGAGGGCAAGGCGCTGATGGACTGGCCGGAGATGATCTACCAGTTCCACCGCGAGGGCTTCACCCTGCCGTCGGACGCGGTGCATCTGGTCACCGGCGACACCTACGAGAACCAGGCGTTCCGCTATGGCGACAATGCCTGGGGGGTACAGTTCCATGCCGAACTGACGCAGGCGATGATGCACCGCTGGGTCGTGCGCGGCGCGCACCGGTTCACCCTTCCCGGCTCACAACCCGGCAAGGCGCATCTCAACGGTCGCATGCTGTATGACCGCGCCGTGCACAGCTGGCTGCAGGATTTCCTCGACCTGGTGTTTCTCGACGACGGCGGGCGCTAGCCGCGCCGGTGCAGGTAGCGCGCATCGCGTAATTGCGGAAACAGCACGGCCCACCCGAGGGCGACCGCGATGGCGCCGACGCCGCCGAAGACGACCGCCGGCACCAGCCCGATAAAGGCGCCCATGAAACCGGCGCGGAACTCGCCCAGTTCGTTCGAGGCGCCGAGAAAGACCATGTTGACCGCGTTGACGCGGCCGCGCACCTCGTCCGGCGTCCACAATTGCAACAGGGTTTCGCGGATATAGACGCTGACCATGTCGGCGGCGCCGACGAGAACCAGCGCGCCGATCGACAGCCAGGCGACGGTCGACAGGCCGAAGATCACGGTGAACAGGCCGAACAGGGCGACAAAGAACAACAGGACCTTGCCGGCATGGTTGGTGATCGGCGAGGCGGCGAGAAACGCGGCCATGGCAATGGCGCCGATGCCGGGCGCGGCGCGCAGCAGGCCGAGGCCCCACGGGCCGAGATGCAGGATGTCGCGCGCATAGGCCGGCAGCAGCGCCACCGCGCCGCCGAGCAGCACGGCGAAGAGATCGAGCGAGATCGCGCCGAGCACGACTTTTTCCTTGCGGATGAAGCGCAGTCCGTCGAACAGCGAGGAGAAGGTCACCTTCTTGACCTCGCCGCGCACCGGCGGCTTGGGCACGCGCGCGATCATGACGAGCGAGATGGCGAACATGGCGGCGGCGACGCCGTAGGAGATATTGGCGCCGATGCCGTAGAGCAGGCCGCCGGCGACCGGGCCGACGATGCTCGCCACCTGCCAGGAGGACGCGTTCCAGGCGACCGCGTTGGCGAAATCGCGCTGCGGCACCAGGTTGACGACCAGCGACTGCGAGGCCGGGCCGTAGAATGCGCGTGCGACGCCCATGCCGGCCAGCGCGGTGAAGACCGGCAGCGGGCTCGCCAGGCCGCGGACGGAGAAGAACAGGATCGCCGCGGTGCAGGCGAGCTCCAGCGCGATGGCCGCGCCCATGACGAGACGGCGGCCGAACCGGTCGGCGACGGCGCCGGTGACCAGCACGAGCAGCAAGAGCGGCAGGAACTGGACGAGACCGATAATGCCGAGATCGAGCGGGTCGCGGGTCAGGTCGTAGACCTGCCAGCCGACCGAAACGGCGACGATCTGCACGGCGAAGGTCGAGCAGAAACGCGCGATCCAGTAGCGCACGAAGGATGCGTGCGCGAAGGCGGCGAAGCGCTTGTGGCCGATCTGTTCGGGAGACGGGGCGGTCATGGCCGCTCACCGTTATTGGCTTCAGGCGCCTTTGGCAAAGGGGAATTCGCGTCCGGTGGTCTCATTGTTCCGCAGGCGGCGTCTTGCATGGCGCCGATTGAGCGCCTAAGTGATCGGACGACCGAAAAAGGAGAATGCGTGTGGGCGCGGCAATCATCAATACGCTTCTGTTCGCCTTGAGCATCTACAAGTGGATCGTGATCGCCATGGTCATCTTTTCATGGCTCTACGCGTTCAACGTGGTGAACAACTCCAACCGCTTCGTGGCGATGGTGGGCGAGTTCCTCTACAAGGCGACCGAACCGCTGCTCAGGCCGATCCGCCGCGTCATGCCGGATCTCGGCGGCCTCGACATCTCGCCGATCATTCTGTTCATTGCGATCTTCTTCATCGAACAGCTGATCTGGAACGTGCTGGCGCCAGCCATCATCTGATGGCGTTGCCGGCCTTCGCCCGCGGCGGCGACGGGTATGTCGACATCTTCCTGCGTGTAACCCCGAACGCGTCGCGCGACGCGATAGAAGGCGTCGAAGTGCGCGATGACGGGCAGGCGCGGCTTCGCCTTCGCGTCACCGCGCAGCCGGAAAAGGGCAAGGCCAACAAGGCTGTGATCGGGCTTCTGGCGAAGGCGCTGCGCCGGCCGAAATTCGCGTTCGGCGTGGTGTCCGGCGGAACGGCGCGCGACAAGACGCTGCGCATCGAGGCCGAAAACCTCGAAGATGCGCTGTCCGAACTGGGTAAAGCGGTTTAGCCCTTCGCCGCCTTGGCGCGGTCGACGGCCTCGAGGATCAGCTTCTTGGCGGTGTCGACATTCTGCCAGCCGCCGATCTTCACCCACTTGCCGGGCTCGAGATCCTTGTAGTGCTCGAAGAAGTGCTCGATCTGCTTGAGCGTGATTTCCGGCATGTCGGCGTAATCCTTCACGCTGTCATAACGCTTGGTCAGCGCCGTGGTCGGCACGGCGATGATCTTCTCGTCCTGGCCGGAATTGTCTTCCATCAGCATCACGCCGACGGGGCGGACATTGATGACGCAGCCGGGGATCAGCGGCCGGGTGTTGCAGACCAGCACGTCGATCGGATCGCCGTCGTCGGACAGCGTGTGCGGCACGAAACCGTAATTACCGGGATAGGTCATCGGGGTGTAGAGAAAGCGGTCGACGACGAGGACGCCGGCGTCCTTGTCCATCTCGTACTTGATCGGCTGGCCGCCGACGGGAACCTCGATGATGACGTTGATGTCTTCTGGCGGATTGTTGCCAATCGCAATGGCTTCGATGCGCATCCGGTTACTCCTTGGGAATGCGGCGGCTGATACCGGGTTTTTGGGTGCAGTGCAACAATACCAAGTGAGGATGGCGGCATGACGGCGCGGCGCATTGCCACTCCCGCGGCAAGCTGGCAAGCTCGCGGCCGGTTTCGGAGGTGACGTCGATGAAGAAGATTGTGTTGGCCGCGGCCCTGCTGGGCGGAACCGTGCTTGCGGGACCGGCGACCGCGGACGGTCCGGTCGGCAGCATCTATACCAAGCTCGATCTCGATTCGGGTTGCGAGCAAATCTCCTCCAACGAGGTCGGTGGCTCCTTCAGATGCGCCGGCCATGACGGCTATCCGGTCCATTTCGCCGAGGGCGATCTGCGCCAGTCCGTGTTTTTCGGCCATGTCGGCGACTGGCATGCCGAGCGCGCCTGGGAGAGCTTCGGCCAGTTCAACTATGTCAACGACACCATCGAATGGCGCCTCAAGGACGGCGTGCCGTTCGCGGCCATCCTGCGCTGGTTCATCGAAAACCCGAACCCGGACACCGGCTCGCCCGACGAGGCGCATCGCGGCCAGGTGCTGGTCGTCTCCAGGGTCGCGCAGCCGGCCGACGGCAATGGTTGCGTCGTCGGCTATGTCGACGCGCTCGCCAATGGCGACGCCAACACGCTGGCGCGCCAGGTGGCGGACACGCTTGCCGAGGGATTTGCCTGCCGCGCCGACGAGCCGCGCTATCACGGAAACCGTGGACCGCTCGGCGGCGATCCGACGCGGGTGTTCGGGGACTAGCTCCTAAAGCCGGGTCGGGATGCGCGCGGCGTCCCGCAAATGCGGGCCGATCCGCCTTATGCGGACGCTGTTTTTCGCGATCGCCCGGCGAATGGCGCCGCTGCCGCAAACAGCGCGACAAGGGTGATCGAAAGCCAGCCCAGCCAGTCGCCGTAGCGCCCATAGAGCGTGCGCACGCCCTTTGTCGGCACGTCGACATAGAGGATTCCCGGCTCGCCGGTGCCGCGATTCATCTGCCCCAGAAGATGGCCGTAAGGATCCATGGCGTAGGTGATGCCGTCATAGGTCGGGCGGACATGGGTAAAGCCGTTCTCGATCGCCCGGTGGGGATCGTTGATCGTGATACCCCGGGGAAACTCGTGCGAGCCGGTGAGCATGATGTCCGCTCCGGCCGCCCCGGCCTGGCGGGCGAAGTCGGGGAAGCTCATGTCGCGGCAGATGGCGAGCGCGATGCGGCCGTAGGGGCTGTCGGCGGTCTGGATGATCTCGGCGCCCTTTTCAAACACCGCGTTCTCGCCGAAGTCGCCGAAGCCGAGCAGGAAACGCTTCTGGTAGTCGGCCTGGACCGCGCCGCTGTCGTCGATCAGCAGGTGCCGGTTCGCGCCCTTGCCGGTTTCCGGCACCCAGCCATAGGGGATCGCCAGCCAGACGCCGTTGTCGGCGGCAATTTTTGCAAATTCGGCGCGGGCGCGTTCGTGGTTCGCCTCCGTGACCACGATGGCGAACTCGGAAAACGCCACAATCTGCGCGCCGTTGGCGGCTGCCTCGGCGGTCATCGAGCGGATGTGGTCCATCGTCGGCTCGTAGGGCGAGGTCATCCGCTCCTCGAAGACCTGGACCATCGATTCCGGGCCGCCTTCTTCCGCCGGCATGACGACGGCGGCGATCTTGACGGTCGGCACGTCCGGCGTCGTCATGAGCCGTAGACTTCCCCAGCCATAGAGCCCGCCGGCCACGATGACGAAGGCCAGCGCGGCCGCAACAGCCGGGCGGGTGCGAAATCCGTTTTCCCAGGCATGGTTGATGCAGGCAGCAAGCCACGACCACAGGAAGACGAAGGCCCACAGGCCGGCCAGCGCATAAATCTGCAGCAGCGGCAAAGGCGCGGTGGCGAAGACGTTCTTGGCCGCGGTGCCGTCGATCGGCGGCGGAAAGGAAGACAGGAACATCGATGCCGCCATCGCCGCCGGGAACACCAGCGTCGCGTAGAGCCGTTTGCCGAGGCGCGGCGCGACGAGCCGGTCGACCGCGTAGGGCAGCGCGTAATAAAGCGCGATGATCGTCGAGCGGATGGTGTTGAACACCAGCGTCAGCGTGGGATCGCCCATGTCGAAGATGCCCCACAGCGAAATGTTGAAGGCGAGCACGAAACCCAGAATCGTCAAAAGGATCGAACGGCCGGCGGGCAGGACGCGGCTGAAGCGGAGAATGAAGATCGGCGCGACGATGACCATTGCCGGGATCATCGGCAGGAAATCGCTGCGGCGGCAGAACATGAACAGGCCGAAGCCGAGAACGAAAAGCACGGCGGCTTCGAGAAAGCCTGCCCTGTGATCGGATTGTACTGATTTTGGCATCGTCGCCCTCCCCTTGCTCGACGCGAACCGGCTTATCGGAACTGCGAGCACCGCCTTGCCGCATCGGTACAGAATATCAACCGGCAAGGCGCGGTATCATTGACCGGGGTCAATTCCGGGCCGGCAGGCCGGCCCGGACATTCGGCAGCCAGGCCGGGACCTGGCCAAAGCGGCGGCCGGCTTCGAGAGCGAGGCCGATGCCGACGCTGCCGAAGCGGTCGCCGTCGACAACCGCGGCACCGGGAACGGCTTCGAGCAGGGCGCGCCGCACATAGGGTATCGCGGTCGTGCCGCCGGTCAGGAAGATCGCCGATATCGTGTCCGGGCCGATACCCGCGTCCGCCATGGCGGCCTGCATGGCCTGCCGGATCGCGCGCGTTTCCCGGTCGATGATTTCCTCGAACCCGGTTCGGTCGATGTCGATGCCGAGCCCGGTCTCGATCGTTTCGAGGCTTATTCTCGCCCCGGGCCGGTCGGTCAGTTCGATCTTCGCGCTCTCGACTTCCAGCGCCAGTCTGTGGCCGAGGCGCTCGTCCAGCACATGCGACAGCCGCTCGATCAGATGCGGGCTTTCGGCCAGCCGCAGATATTCCGCCACTTCGCGCAGAATCGCCCGGTCATAGAGCAGATGGATCTTCTGCCAGGTCGAGAGCGAGACGAAGACGTGGCGGGGAATGGTGATCAGGTCGTCGCCGAAGTCCCGTTTGAGGCGGCTGTTCAGTCCGAGTTCCGGCATCACCTTCGACAGGCTGGTCAGCCTGTCCAGATCGGTGCCGCCGATATGGACGCCGCCGGTCGACAGGATGTCGTTGCCCCTGTCGGCCCGCTTCCTGCCGTCGGGCGAAATCCGCACGATGGAGAAATCCGAGGTTCCGCCGCCGAGATCGGCGATGAGCGCGATTTCCTCGTTGCGGACCGTCCTCTCGTAGTCCAGCGCGGCGGCGATCGGCTCGTACTGGAACGTGACATGGCTGAAGCCGGCGGTTCGGTATACCCGCTCGAGCGTCTGTTCCGCCCGCCTGTCCGCGCCGTCGTCGTCATCGACGAAACGGACGGGCCTTCCGGCGACGACCGTATCGATTTCCGATCCGCAGCGCTCTTCGGCGGAGTTCCTGATCGACCGGACAAGGCCGGCGATGATGTCGACGAACGCCACCCTGGTGCCGTTGATATAGGTCGCGTCGTCTTCCAGGCTGGTTCCCAGGATGCTTTTCAACGCGCGCATGAAGCGGCCTTCGGCATCGCCGACATAGGCATTGATCGCTGCGCGCCCGTATCGGCGCTGCCCGGTCTCGAAATCGAAGAACACCGTGCTCGGCATGTCGGACCTGCCGTCTTCGAGCGGCACCAGGACGGGGGTGTCGCCATCCAGGAATGCGGCGGTGCTGTTGGACGTGCCGAAATCCACGCCAATCGCGTTGTTGTTCATATCGAAACGACTTTTTACCTGGTTTCGCGGGCGACGGCGCCCCTGGCGTTGAGCGCCGGATCGACAAGGCCGTGGCCAGACGGCGTCGTGAAAACCGCCGCGACGGGATGGCCCGAGGTTCAGTCAAGCAAGCAGGGAGCAACCGGAAGGACGCGTCCTACGCCGAAAACCGTGCCGGCGGCAAGATGCGAAACTCGTTTGCGGGGAAAGAGACGAGCGGCTGTGGCACGGCCGCGACAGTCAGGCGGCGCTTACGGACACCAGGGCCAGGATCTGCGGCTATTGCCAGACGAAGGCGACCTTGCGCAGCGGCTTGTTCTCGAAGGTCTCGAAGCCCTGGGCGATGTCGCGGCCGCCATGGCCTTCGTAGAACCGCATCGCCAGGTCGTTGTCTTCCAGCGCCCAGACGACGAGGCCGTCGCAGCCATGGTTCTTCAGGCTTGCCTGGGCGGCGTCGAACAGCAGGGTACCGAGGCCGATGCCCTGATATTCCGGCCGGATGTAGAGTTCGTAAATCTCGCCTTCCTGCGGCAGGGCGCGGGCGCGGTTCAGCCCGAATGTGCAGTAGCCGGCGATCAGCCCGCCCATGTCGATGACCATCACCGAAGTGCCGCGCGCAATGGCGCGCTGCCACCAGCCGGCGTGGCGGCGGGCGATCATGCCTTGCAGCGATTTGTGCGGGATCACGCCTTCATAGGCGTTGCGCCATGCCGCCTCGTGCACATCGGCAATCTGGTCGGCATCTCGTCCGGAAGCGGGCCTGATATCGATGGTGAGAGACGTCATGATGGCGCACCATGCTTTACCGCGAAAGCAGGGGCAAGCGGCAATAACGAGTTGTAAACACGAAAACGCTTTGGAGACGTCGAAACCCCGAAATTTTGCGGTCTGATTATCACGATGCCCTTACGGAATTTCATATGCTGTCATCCATACGGGCGACGGAATCTCATGTTGCGGGAACCTGCTCGCCGAGGCGCGGAAGGATCTCTTTTTCGATTGCTTCGGGGGTCAGCGGGCCGGTGTGCTTGTAGAGCACGGTGCCGTCGGCGCCAATGACGAAACTTTCCGGCACGCCGTAGACGCCCCACTCGATGGCGGCGCGTCCGGCCTGGTCGGCGCCGGCCTGGGCGTAGGGGTTGCCGAGACCGGAGAGGAAACGCAGCGCGTTCGGTGTCTTGTCCTTGTAGTTCAGCCCGGCGATGGTCACGCCGTCCCGTTCGGCCATCTGCATCAGCAGCGGATGTTCCTGGCGGCAGGGCACGCACCACGAGGCCCAGACATTGATCAGCACCGGCTTGCCGGAAAGCGCCGACAGGTCGAAGCCCGGCACCTGTGCGCCGTCAGGTCCGGTCAGGCCGGGGATCGCCGGCAGGGTGAGCTGCGGCGCCGGCTTGCCGAGCAGCATGGAGGGGATTTCGGTCACGTCGCGGCCGGGCCGCGCCATGATGACGGCGAACAGGATGACGAGCGCGAAGAAGGCGAGGCCGGGAATGAACACGGCCCAGTTGGTCTTCTTGCCCTGCGGCTTTTCGGTGGTCCCGGTCATGGAGAATCCGTCAGTTTTCGGAGCGGCGGCGCACGCCGGCGTCTTCCAGCCGTTTCAGTTCGGCGAGCCGGCCGCGGCGGTCGAGCCACAGCCACAGGCCGAGGCCGCCGAGAACGAGGGCGGTCAGGGCATAGGAAACGAAGACGAACTGGCCGTGGGTCATCGGGCTACTCTGCGAGAACGGGCTTGACGGCGGCGCGGCGCTCCTGCGCAGAGGCGCGGCGCATGGTGGCGATGCGGCGGCGCCAGATCTCGGTGCGCATGGCGATGATGTGCATGAAGAAGAACAGCAGCGTGAAGCCGATCGCCATGACCAGCAGCGGCCACAGCAGGCTGGGATGGATGGTCGGGCCGTCCATGCGTATGACGGCGGCCGGCTGGTGCAGCGTGTTCCACCAGTCGACGGAAAACTTGATGATCGGGATGTTGACCGTGCCGATCAGGACGAGGATCGCCACCGGGCGTGCCGCCTTGACCGGATCGTCCATGGCGCGCTGCAGGGCGATGACGCCGAGATACATCAGGAACAGGATGAACATCGAGGTCAGCCGCGCGTCCCAGACCCACCATGTGCCCCACATCGGCTTGCCCCAGAGCGAACCGGTGGCCAGCGCCAGGAAGGTGAAGGCGGCGCCGATCGGCGCGGCGGCCTTGATCGAGACGTCGGCCAGCGGATGGCGCCAGATCAGCGTGCCGAGCGCGGAGACGGCCATCACCATGTAGGCCATCATCGATAGCCATGCGGCCGGCACGTGCACATACATGATGCGAACGGTCTCGCCCTGCTGGTAATCCTGCGGGGCGGTGAACGACATCCAGAGGCCGGCGGCGAGCAGCAGCGCGGTCAGGCCGCCGAGCCACGGCAGGATCTTTCCCGAATAGGAAAGGAACCGGGTCGGATTGGCGAGCGCGGTGAGGCTGAAGCCTTTTGCCTGTGCGGTCGTGTCACTCATGCGACTTCCTTAATATGTCCGAGGCTCCTTCGCAATTGACGCCGGTCAATCCGAGGATGCCTTCAATGCCGCACCCGCGGCGAGCGGTCCGAGGGCGGCGAAAAACAGGGTCAGCGCGCACATCAGCAGGAAGGGCTGGGTGAAGGGCGCCGGGTCTTCGACCGCTCCATAGGCGGCCATCACGCCGAAAATAAGGACCGGAATGACAAAGGGAAGGACCATCACGGAAACGAGAAGTCCGCCGCGCGGCAGCGCCACGGCGAGCGCCGCGCCGGTGGCGCCGATGAAGGTGACGGCGGGGGTGCCGGCGGCAAGCGTCGCGGCGGTGGCGAGGATCGCCGCCGGCTCCATGTTCATCAAGAGGCCGAGCGCCGGCGAGACGACGACCAGCGGCAGGCCGGTGGTCAGCCAGTGGGCGATACACTTGGCGAAGACGGTCAGCGCCAGCGGCTGATCGCCGCCGGCCATGATCATCATGTCGAGCGAGCCGTCCTCGCGGTCGGCCTGGAACAGCCGGTCGAGGCCGAGCAGCGAGGCGAGCAGCGCGCCGATCCACAGGATCGCCGGGCCGATGCGGGCGAGCAGGTTGAGATCGGGGCCGACGGCGAAAGGGACGACGGTGATGACGGCGAGGAAGAACAGGATGCCGATCAGCATGCCGCCGCCGGCGCGCACGCCGATGCGGATATCGCGCAGGATCAGGGCGGTCATGCCGCTGCCCTCGACGGACCGAACTTCAGCCGCTTCATGCCCTCGACGGCGATCGGCAGATGCGTCGCGGCGACGACGATGCCGCCGGCTTTCATATGATCGCTGACCAGGCCGGCGAAATGGATTTCCGACGACGAGTCGAGGCCCGAGGTCGGCTCGTCGAGCAGCCAGACCGGGCGCCAGTTGAGCAACAATCTGGCAATCGAGATGCGGCGGCGCTGGCCGGTCGACAGGTAGGAAAAGGGCAGGTCGCTTGTGTGTTCCAGCCCGACGGTGGCGAGCGCCTCGTCGACGTCGCGTTCCGGCCTGCCGGCGAAGGCCTGCCAGAAGGCGAGGTTCTCGGCGACGCTCAGCGTCGGCTTCATGGCGTTCACCGGTCCGAGATAATGCGAGGCGGCGGCGACCGTCGGCCAGGTGCCGTCATCGTCCTCGATCGCGGCCGTTCCGGCGCTTGCGCGCAGCAGGCCGGCGATGGCGCGGATCAGCGTCGACTTGCCGGCGCCGTTCGGCCCGGTGACCACGAGCCCCTCGCCGTCGGCGAGCGAAAAGCCGACGCCCTCGAAGATCGTTCCGGCGCCGCGGTCGACGGCGAGATCGGTGACGACAAGTCGCATGGGGTCCCCCTGTTCCGGCGGGCATGTCGCACGGATTGGCGCAAAGAGGCAATAACCCGCGACTTTTTGACTTTCGATGGTCTTTCACGCGCAAAAAAACTGCTCTATACGGAGCGCATCGCACCAGCGGCCGGTGCGCAACACATATTGAGCCGACCTGAAAGTCGGGCCTCTTCGCGTGGCCTGGCAGGGACGGACAGCGGAAATGGTCGCACCCGCATCTTCACGAGCGCAGGTTCGTTGCGCAATGCGGAAGAGTTCGTTCCTTGCAAGGCTAGCCGAACTCGAAAGGTGAATACCCGTGTCAAAGATCGACAGCTTCAAATGCCGCAAGACGATGAATGTCGGCGGCAAGGATTACGTCTATTACAGCCTGGCCGAGGCCGAGAAGAACGGCCTCGAGGGCATCTCGAAACTGCCCTACTCGATGAAAGTTCTGCTTGAGAACCTGCTGCGCAACGAGGACGGCAATTCGGTCAGGAAGGCCGACATCCAGGCCGTCGCCAACTGGTTGAACGACAAGGGCAAGGCCGGCTACGAGATCGCCTATCGCCCGGCGCGCGTGCTGATGCAGGACTTCACCGGCGTTCCGGCCGTCGTCGACCTGGCGGCGATGCGCGACGCGATGGTCTCGCTCGGCGGCGACCCGGAAAAGATCAACCCGCTGGTGCCGGTCGACCTCGTCATCGACCACTCGGTGATCGTCGACGAATTCGGCACGCCGATGGCCTTTGCCCATAACGTCGAGCACGAGTACCAGCGCAACGGCGAACGCTACCGCTTCCTGAAATGGGGCCAGCAGGCGTTCCAGAACTTCCGCGTCGTGCCGCCCGGCACCGGCATCTGCCACCAGGTGAACCTGGAATATCTCGGCCAGACGGTGTGGACCAAGGATCAGGACGGCGAAACCGTCGCCTATCCGGACACCTGCGTCGGCACCGATTCGCACACCACCATGATCAACGGCCTCGGCGTTCTCGGCTGGGGCGTCGGCGGCATCGAGGCCGAGGCCGCGATGCTCGGCCAGCCGATCTCCATGCTGCTGCCGGAAGTCATCGGCTTCAAGCTGACCGGCGCGCTGAAGGAAGGCATCACCGCGACCGACCTCGTTCTGACAGTCGTGCAGATGCTGCGCCAGAAGGGCGTGGTCGGCAAGTTCGTCGAGTTCTACGGCGACGGGCTCGATCACCTGACGCTGGCCGACGCCGCGACCATCGGCAACATGGGTCCGGAATACGGCGCGACCTGCGGCTTCTTCCCGATCGACAGTGAAACGCTGAACTATCTCGACATGACCGGCCGCGACGCCGAGCGCATCGCGCTGGTCGAGGCTTACGCGAAAGAGCAGGGCATGTTCCGCGAGACCGGCGTCGACCACCCGGTCTTCACCGACACGCTGGAACTCGATCTCGGCGACGTCGTGCCGTCGATGGCCGGGCCGAAGCGTCCGGAAGGCCGCCAGGCGCTGGAAACCGTCGGCGCGAAGTTCCGCGAAGCCTTCGTGTCCGAATACAAGAAGAACCCGGCCGAACTCGACCGCCGCTACGCCGTCGAGGGCGAGGACTACGATCTCGGCCATGGCGACGTCGCCATCGCCGCCATCACCTCGTGCACCAACACGTCGAACCCGTCGGTGCTGATCGGCGCGGGTCTTGTCGCCAAGAAGGCCAATGAACTCGGCCTGAAGCAGAAGCCGTGGGTAAAGACCTCGCTGGCGCCCGGCTCGCAGGTCGTCGCCGAATATCTGGAAAACTCCGGCCTGCAGAAGGAGCTCGACCAGATCGGCTTCAACCTCGTCGGCTTCGGCTGCACGACCTGCATCGGCAATTCCGGCCCGCTCAACGCGCCGATCTCCAAGACGATCAACGACAAGGGCCTGATCGCCTCGGGCGTCTTGTCCGGCAACCGCAATTTCGAGGGCCGCATTTCGCCCGACGTGCAGGCGAACTATCTCGCCTCGCCGCCGCTGGTCGTCGCCTATGCGCTGGCCGGCACGGTCAATATCGACCTGTCGAAGGAGCCGATCGGCCAGGACAAGAACGGCAACGACGTCTTCCTGAAGGACATCTGGCCCTCCAACAAGGAGATCCAGGAGTTCATCGCCAAATACGTCACGCGCGACATCTTCGAGAAGAAATATGCCGACGTGTTCAAGGGCGACGAGAACTGGCAGGCGGTCAAGGTGCCGGAAGGCCAGACCTATGCCTGGGACGACGCCTCGACCTATGTGCAGAACCCGCCCTACTTCGTCGGCATGGGCAAGACCGGCGCCGGCATCTCCGACATCGAGGATGCGCGCATCCTCGGCCTGTTCGGCGACAAGATCACCACCGACCACATTTCCCCGGCCGGTTCGATCAAGGCGCAGTCGCCGGCCGGTTCCTACCTGATGGATCACGGCGTAGGCGTCGCCGACTTCAACCAGTACGGCACGCGGCGCGGCAATCACGAGGTGATGATGCGCGGCACCTTCGCCAATATCCGCATCCGTAACCACATGCTGGGCGAGAACGGGCGCGAGGGCGGCTACACGATCCATTACCCCTCCAAGGAGGAAATGCCGATCTACGACGCCGCGATGAAGTACCGCGAGGAAGGCCGCCCGCTGGTCATCTTCGCCGGCGGCGAATACGGCAACGGCTCGTCGCGCGACTGGGCGGCCAAGGGTACCAATTTGCTCGGCGTCAAGGCGGTGATCGCGCAGTCCTACGAGCGCATCCACCGCTCCAACCTGGTCGGCATGGGCGTCGTGCCCTTCGTGCTGGAGGAAGGCACGACGTGGCAGTCGCTCGGCCTGAAGGGCGACGAGACGGTGACCATCGAGGGCCTCGCCGACGTCAAGCCGCGTGACAAGGTGATCGCCAAGGTCACCTATGCCGACGGAACGGTGAAGGACGTGCCGCTGATCTGCCGCATCGATACCGCCGACGAACTCGGCTACGTCCAGAACGGCGGCATCCTGCAGACGGTGCTGCGCGACCTGGCGGCGTAAGCCGAAGGCACATTGCTGGATATGAAGAACCCGCCGGGCTGGAAAGCTCGGCGGGTTTTCATTTGGCCGCTTCCCTCTCGTCGGAACTTAGCTGCTGTTGACGCGCATCGGCTCGATGTTGGCGATTAGCCGCGATGCCAACCCATCCGCCGTCATCCTCGGGCTTGACTCGAGGATGACGGAGGGTGGGATGGCTCGGCGGCAGTCGCAGACTCCACGTCATTGCCGACGCGCCGTCAGTACGTTCGCTCGGAAAATAGTTCATTGGTTGCGTGACATATGTGTCCGGGATGCCTGTATCCCGGCTCGCAACCGGGCCTCTAAACGAAATCCAGCTTCGCAACCCGTGCCCCGGTCGGCTTGGGCCGCCGGGAAATGTGATCCAGCATGATCAGCCCCTCCGTATCGCGGCAATCGCGGGCGATTTCGAGAAATCCGGCATCGACGACAAGCTTCGGACGGGCCGCCAGCCCAACACCGAACCGTCGAACGATCGCATTCTCATGACCGATAAGCTCCGTCAGTTTGGCGGCCGTGACGCGCTCCCAATGCGAACCCAAGCGATGGCGGCCTTCCACAAGCACGAAAAAGATGTCTTCGAACGGCGTTCCCGGATACCGCTTTGCTGCTTCGGAGATCGCGCCGGCAAGAGAACGGCTGCGCGCCACGATCACGAATGTCATTGCCGAACGATGGACGAAAGGATCGGGATCATCGAATGCGAGCATGATCCTCGACAATGCGTCGAGGTCGTTCGGCCCAGCGCACTCGATCAAGGCATGGACTATATCGGATCGGCATTGCGGTTCGGGATGGTCAGCCAACGGGATTAGTTCGCCGAGAAGCGGCTGCATTTCGGCACCGAGTTCGTAGGCGAGATAGGCGGCGATAGCGGTGACGCGCGGGTCGTCGCTGCTAAGCAGCGGTCGCATCTTCTCGATGGAAAGCCCATCGCGAACGGCGCCGATGAGATTCCAAAGCAGCTCATAGTCGTCGCCACCGGCGAGGACCTGTTCAATCATGTTTTCAGGGGACATCGGGATGCGGCGCCGGCGGCGCTCGCTTGCTGTTGGCAGTACTCGCACGCTAGTCCGTCGAAAGATTAACGTCAAACTTATCCACCGTTCCCTTGCCGCCATTACCCTTGCCCAATGACCAACGCGCAAGGACACGCATTCGACTGGCCCGGAGCCATCGCCCGCAACCGCGCGGCGCTGCTGCGCATCGTCGCGGTGCTGTTCGCCTATGCCGGCCTCGACGAGGGCGGCGCGAATGAGGTGCCGCGCCGGGTCTGGCGGATGATCCTGCGACTGCTGCGCCCGGCCGAATCCGCCGCCCGGCGGCTGATCGTCGTCGCCGCGCGGAACATAGAAGTTGAGCCGCCGAAGCCCCGCCCGGAGCGGGAGCCGACGGGCATCGAGCGGCTGGTCGCCGCCGGCGTGCTGACCTTCCACGAAGTGAATCTCGGCCTCGCCCGCGCGTCCCGGAGCGAACCCGCCACACCGGAACAATCCGCGCCGCGCATCCCGACGTTTCCCCTGACAGACCCGCCGCGCCGTTTCGACACGAAGGCGTGGGACGGCAAGCGCCCCTTCCCGCAGGACGGCTTCGACCGGCTCGACCCGAACGAGGACGTCGACGCCCGCCATCTCTGCCGGCGTATCAGGGCGCTGAAACGCGCGCTCGAAGACATCGACGGTCACGCCAAACGCTACGCCCGCCGGATGGCGCGGCGCGTTGCCGGCCTGCCCTGCGCCCGGCATGTCCCGCCCATGCGCCTTGGCCGCCCGCCGGGCTACCGCAAGAGGGCCGTTCACGCGGTCGACGACGTTCTGGCCGAGTGTCATGCGCTGGCACTCCACGCGCAGCGGGACGACACGTCATGAGGCCGGAAACCCGAATTGGCAGCCTTGATCCGGCTTCGGAAGCGAAGCGCGGGGAGGATCACACGTGCCTTGCCTCCCCCTTGTGGGGAGGCGGGAGAAGCAAGCGTAGCGCAGCTGATCCGGTGGGGGTAGCAAGTCGCTACGATGGAGGTTCTTACCCCCACCCGGCTCTGTCTCGCTGCGCGAGCCGCTCGCCGGCCTCCCCACAAGGGGGAGGTAAAATCCCGACCTGCTGCGCCTCGCGAGCCTGGGTTGCCTCACACCTCCTCCGGCTTGTCGCCCATCAGGAAGCGCGGGCCGGCGCCTTTTGCCGCGGCGCGGTCCTGCGGATTGTAGAGCGTGCAGTCGGTCAGCGAGAGACAGCCGCAGCCGACGCATTTGTCGAGCCGTTTGCGCAGTTCGGTCAGCGTCTCGATCCTGGCGTCGAGCTCGGCGCGGAAGGTGTCGCCGATTTTCGTCCAGTCGGCCTTGTTCGGCGTGCGGCCGTTTGGCAGCCGGTCCAGCACCTCGCGGATCTGCGGCAGGGTGAAGCCGAATTGCTGGGCGATCAGGATGAAGGAAAGGCGGCGGATGTCGGAGCGCAGGAAACGCCGCTGGCCGCCGGCATTGCGGTCCGGCGCGATCAGCCCCTGTTCCTCGTAATAGCGGATCGCCGAAACGGCGATGCCGGTGCGCCGCGCCAGCTCGCCGATCGGCAGGCGGTCGGTGGCTTTCAGGGCCATGAAATTTCCTCCGGAAAATTGCTTGACCTCAAGTTAGCTTGAGGTCGTAGACAGGGCAAATCGGAAATCTCTTTTGGAGGAAATCATGGCCCAGGCAGCCCTCGAACATGTCAATGTCACCGTCAGCGACCCGCTGAAAACAGCCGAACGGCTGTGTGATCTGTTCGGCTGGAAAATCCGCTGGAAGGGCGACGCCAAGTATGACGGCTTTACCGTGCATGTCGGCGCGGATGACTCCTATCTCGCCGTCTACGCCAAGGGCACGCCGGGCGACCCGGCGGCGGAGAGCTACTTCACCCGCGGCGGGCTGAACCATATCGGCGTCACCGTCGACGATCTCGACGCGGTGGAGGAGAAGGTCAAGGCGATGGGCTACGCGCCGCACAACCACGCCGATTACGAGCCCGGCCGCCGGTTCTATTTCGACGACGAGGACGGCATCGAGTTCGAGGTTGTGAGTTACGCGTGAAGGGGATCCGCCCTTGCCCTTCGAGGCTCGCTGCGCTCGCACCTCAGGATAAGGGCTTGCCATCATGCGTCGTTCCTCACCCTCATCCTGAGGCGGGAGCCGAAGGCGACCCTCGAAGGACGATGGTGAGAGGAGGTTATACCAATCCGCCGAGATCCAGCGCCCCGCGTGGCGCCCAGCCAAGCGCCTTCAGCCGCGCGCAGTCCATCGCGTTGTAGGCCGAGGCGTCGGCGCGGGCGGGCAGGGGCTGGCCGCTGCCGGTCAGGCGGGCGTATTCGGCCAGCAAATCATGCCGGTCGAGCAGCAGGTCGGAGACGTTGAACAGCGATCCTGCAGCGCGGATCGCCGTGGCGTCGCCCTCCAGCATCAGCCGCACGGCTTCGGCCATGTCGTCGCCATGCACCTCGGTGCCGACGCGCGGCGCGATTTGTTTGCCGGATTCATATTCGGCGAAGAGCCCGGCCCATTTGTGCTGCCGGCCCGGCCCGGCGGGGCCGTAGATGCCGGTGACGCGCAGCGAGACGGGCAGAAAGTTTACGCCGGCCATCGCCGCGATGCCGCGCTCGACTGCCAGCTTGACCTCGCCGTAAAGCGTGTCGGGATGCGGCCCGGTTTCTTCCGACAACACCGCGCCCGGCGGCTGTGTTCCGTAGACGGCACGGCTGGACAGGAACACGGCACGGCCGACGCCCGCCTGTTTCGCCGCCGCGAACAGCGCCAGCGAGCCGTCCACATTGAGCCGGCGAAAGGTTGCCGGGTCGTCGCCCTCGCCGCCGCGGAACCTGCCGGGCACGTGGTGGAAGGCGGCATGGACGAAGCCGCTCATGCCTTCGAACAGGGCAGGCGATGCGTTCGCCGGTTCGAGATCGCCGGACATGAAATCCACCGGCTTCGAAAAGAAGTTATCCTCGGGCCTCGTCCGGCCCGTCACCGCGACGGCATGGCCCGCCGCCAGCAGGGCCTCGACGATGAAGCGCCCGGCAGTGCCGGTGCCGCCGGTGACGAGAACCTTCATTCGGGCGCCGCCGGGTTTTCCAGCGCGTCGATGTCGGGGATGTTCTCGCCGCTGCGGTACGCCTGCCAGAGATCGATCAGCGGCTGCAACTGCTCGCGCTTCGGATGGTCTTGCTGCCAGGGTTTCTCATACTGGTAATGGACGACATGAACCGATTTCCAGTCCCACAATTCGGGGAGATTGAACCAGACATATTGCAGCATGTTGTCGAAGACCGGCAGGCCGTGCCACTGCGGGAAGAAATCCTGCAGGAATGTCTGGTCGGTGCGCCGCCAGAACACGCCGGGCCGGTCAAGCCGCTCCATCATCGCGGCGAAGGTCTTTTTCGAAGGCTTGGCGGTAAAGACGCCGGAGTTCAGCCGGTGGAAATCGGCGAGGCTCTCGTAGACATTCGGCGCGGCGGAAAATTCCGGATAGGAAAACAGCCGGTCGATGTTGCGCACGACGATGGCGTCGGCGTCGATGAAGACGACGTTGTTATATTGCTCCAGTTCCCAGAGGCGCAGCTTGGCGAAATTGTCGAGCGGGGTGTGGAAGGCCGGCTTGTTGCCCTTGGTGAAGGGCGCGTCGGCATGCAGCCGGTCGCGCTGGTGGCGGGCGTTGAAATCGGCCGAGGTGTCGAGCAGACCGGCCTCGACGCACAGTGCGCCGAGCGCTTTCAGCGGCACCAGATCCGCAGCCTGAACCGCGCCGGTATGCATGACGACGATGTCCGCCTCGGTGCCGGTCAGCTTGAGCGAGCGGACCAGCGCGATCGCCGCGTCGGCGTAGTCGTGATTGGTGACGAGGGTGACATAAGCGTTGGCGGACATGGTATTCCTGTTGGCGGCGGACGGCGAATATGATGTTACGGCCGCAGGCGCGGCCGCACAGGAGACGTTTCAGTGCATGTGATCGACAATATCAAGACCATTCACGACGGCTGGGGCCGGTTTCACCTGGTGACGATGAAAAGCCCCGACGGAACCGAGCATCAGCGCCAGGTCGAGGATCACGGCGATGCGTGTTGCGTGCTGCCCTACGATCCCGACCGTCATGTCGTCACGCTGGTGCGACAGCCGCGCGTCGGCCCGCTGTTTGCGGGCGGCGACGGCATGCTGCTGGAAGCGCCGGCGGGGCTGACCGACGGCGAGGCGCCGGCGGACGCCGCGCGGCGCGAGGCGATGGAGGAGACGGGGCTGAAGCTTTCGCAGCTGCAGGATGCCGGCACCATGTGGTCGATGCCGGGCTGCGCGACGGAACGGATGCATCTCTATCTCGCCGCCTATGGCGAGGCCGACCGCGTCGGTGACGGCGGCGGCCATGCGCATGAAGGCGAGGAGATCGAGGTGGTCGAGATGCCGATCACCGTGGCGGCCCGGCAGGCCGCCAGCGGCGGGATTTGCGACATGAAGACCGTGCTTTTGCTGCAGGCGCTGCAACTTCGCCATCCGGCCCTGTTCTGAGCGCCCGCGGCTCCCGGCGTCAGCTGACGCTTTTCAGCCGCTTGCCTTCCGGGTCCTTCTCGACCGTCTTGGCGATGTCCTTGGTCCAGGCCGAAACGGCGGGGACGCGGCTGCGGTCGACGCGGTAGGCGTATTTCTTCGCCACCTCGACGACCTCGTCGAGCAGGCCGTGCTCCAGCGTGATCGGATCGAGGCCGAGTTCGAGGAACTTGTCGTTCTTGACGATCAGGTCGTTCTCGGAGGCTTCCTTGCGCGGGTTCGGCAGGTAGGCGACTTCCGCGCCGGTCATTTTCGAGATCATCTCGGCCAGATCGCGCACCCGGTGGGTCTCGGTCATCTGGTTGAAGATCTCCACCTTCTCGCCGGCTTCCGGCGGATTGTTCAGCGCGATCTCGATGCAGCGCACCGAATCCTGGATGTGGATGAAGGCGCGGGTCTGGCCGCCGGTGCCGTGCACGGTCAGCGGGTGGTCGATCGCGGCCTGGATGAGGAAGCGGTTGAGCACCGTGCCGTAATCGCCGTCATAGTCGAAACGGTTGATCAGCTGCGGGTGCATGCGCGTCTGCTCGGTGTGCGTGCCCCAGACGATGCCCTGATGCAAATCGGTGATGCGCAGGCCGTCATTCTTGGCATAGAAGGCGAACAGCAGCTGATCGAGGCATTTGGTCATGTGGTAGATCGAGCCCGGATTGGACGGGTAGAGGATCTCCTGTGCGACCGTGTCGCCTTCCAGCGTCTCGATGCCGACCGGCAGGTAGCCTTCCGGGATCGCCGCGCCGATGGTCGAATAGCCGTAGACGCCCATGGTGCCGAGATGGACGAGATGGGCGTGAACACCCGTCTCGACCATGGCGTTCAGCACGTTGTGCGTGGCGTTGACGTTGTTGTTGACCGTGTAGTTCTTGTGGCGGTCCGACTTCATCGAATAGGGCGCGGCGCGCTGCTCGGCGAAGTGGATGATGGCGTCGGGCTTGTGCTCGACGAGCCACTGCTTGAAGACCTCGTAATCCTTCGCGAGATCGATCAGGTGGAAATGAATGCGCCGGCCGGTCTCTTCGTGCCAGACGCGGGTACGCTCCTGGATGGAGTCCATCGGAGTCAGCGACTGGACGCCCAACTCCGTGTCGATCCAGCGGCGCGAGAGATTGTCGAGGATATGGACCTCGTGGCCCTTGTCGCTGAGATGGAGCGAGGTTGGCCAGCCAACAAATCCGTCACCACCGAGAACTGCGATTTTCATGAGCGTCTTCCTGATTCCTGGCGAAGTCTGCTGCCTGATAAAAGCGTTTTGTGACAGAAATGAAAAGGCTCTGTCACATTTCTCCGCAGCGCACAGCTTTTATACACCGCTACGGATGCTGCTCTCACCCTAAAGTGACTTCCTGTTGAATGCGGCTTTGCCTAGGTTAGCCGCAAAAATCCGGGCATATCCGATGCGAATAACACAATTCTTTTCCATTGCCATCATTGCCGTCACGCTCGCCGTTTCCGGCGCCGCCGCGGCGCTTGCCGGCGAACAGGAGCCGGCGAAGCTGCTCGGCGTGGTCGAGCTGTTCACCAGCCAGGGCTGCAATTCCTGTCCACCCGCCGATGCCGCTCTGGAAAAGCTCGCGGCACGCGGTGACGTTGTCGCGCTTGGCTATCATGTCGACTACTGGGACTATCTCGGATGGTCGGACACGCTCGGATCGAAGGCGAATTCAGATCGGCAATATGCCTATGCGAAAGGATTGAAGCGGCGCGGCGTCTATACGCCGCAAGCCGTCATCAACGGCAAGGCGCATACAAATGGCGGCCACTACCGGGAAATCGTGACGACGCTGGAGCAGGACGCCGCCGCCGGTAACGGCCTAGTCGTCGGTCTGAAGCTGACCGATCTTGGCGACCGGATGCATGTCGAGGCAGCCGGCGCTCCCGGCCTCGATGCCGGCAAGGTGCATGTCGTACTGGTCTATTTCCGCGGGCGTTCCGACGTCGAAATCCAGCGCGGCGAAAATGCCGGCAAGACGATTGCCTACGTCAATGCGGTGATCGATTACCAGACGATCGGGATGTGGGAGGGCGAGCCGTTGACCGTGGATATTCCGCGCTCGGAATTTGCGGCCAAGAATGCCGATGGCTGCGCCGTCCTTCTACAGAAAGCCACTACAAATGGCCATCCAGGGCAGATCATTGGCGCAGCCATCCTTCCCCGCCAAACCAGTTAGCCGCGAAAGAGGCGCCTGAAGCCTTTTCATGTCGCAAGGTGTGGATCGGTACGATGTGGTATCGGGGGGCTGGGGGGCTAGAGGTTTCCAATACCTGCACCGAACCGATCCGTGAATGACAAAGCCTAGCGCCGTGAACCGGCTGCCATTCTCACCCTGCTCATTGCGCTCCCCAGACATGTGTCGTGGAACACAATCGGCAACGGTTGAAAGGTCTCTTTGAATCGAGGCCGGGTTGTGTCGCAATCGCGGCAAAAAGGTGGCGGCGGGTCACTGATCGGAACATTGTGTTCCAAATTGTGAGTGAAAAACCCATGCCCCATTAACGCCGTTTGCGACTGTGCGGACATGCTTTTTCCGGATGTTGCCCTTGAAACTCAGCAAAAAGGGGGCAAACTTCCTGTCAATAAGACGGGAGCATGAATGTCCGAGGACGATTCGCAAAACCAGCCCCGCCGGGCAGCGGCAGAAACCACCGATCGCAACGACAAGGTCGTGCCGCTTTCGCCTTCCCGGCAATCCTTCGACATGGTGCGGTTCGACCGCCGCGAACTCGATCAGATCCTGCGCATCTACTCGCTGATGGTCGGCTCGGGCGAATGGCGCGATTATGCCATCGATCATCTGAAGGATCGGGCGGTGTTTTCCGTCTTCCGGCGCTCATCGGAAATTCCGCTCTACCGGATCGAGAAAAACCCGAAGCTGGCGCGCAAACAGGGCGCTTTCAGCGTCATCGCAGCATCCGGCATGGTGCTGAAGCGCGGCCACGATCTGGCCAATGTGCTCAAGGTGTTCGACAAGCCGTTGCGCGTCGTCGCCTCGAACTGATCTCACACGGTTTCGTCTTTCGGCCTGTAGAGCGAGCCCGGAAAGGCATCCTCGTCGGGCAGCGTTTGCGTGCCGCCGTTGAGCGCCTTTTGCATCAGCACGGTGTCGAGCCATTGGCCGAACTTGAAGCCGGAGCCCTTGAAAACGCCGATCATCTCGAAACCGAGGCTTTCGTGCAGGCGAATCGAGGCCTTGTGCGCCGAGCCGCCGATGACGGCGATCACCTGGCGGAAGCCGGCGCTTTCGGTGCGGTCCAGCAAATCCAGCATCAGCGCCTTGCCGAATCCGCGGCCCTGCATTGCGGGGTCGACATAAACCGAGTTTTCCACCGACCAGCGATAGGCCGGACGGGTGCGGAAGGCGTTGGCATAGGCATAGCCGGCGATGGCGCCGTCTCCGGTTTCGGCGACGATATAGGGATAGCCCGGATCGAGCACCGATTGCATGCGTTGACGCATTTCGGCCTCGTCGGGCGGATCGAGTTCGAAGCTGGCCGTGCCATGCAGAACGGCGTGGCGGTAGATGGCGGTGATGGCGGGAATGTCGGAAAGCGCGGCGTCGCGGATCGAATAGGATGGCATGCGTCGGACCTGAAACTGCAACGCAATCAATCAAGCGCTTTTTAGCGCGGCGCACAAACGAAAAAGGCGGCCCTCGGGCCGCCTTTCGCGATTCATTTAGTCTGGCCTATTCGCGGTTGCCGAGGAACTGCAGCAGGAACATGAACAGGTTGATGAAGTCGAGGTACAGACGCAGCGCGCCCATGATGGCCTTTTGGCCGGCAACGGTTTCGCCGTCACCCTCGTAATACATTTCCTTGATCTGCTGCGTGTCGTAGGCGGTCAGTCCGGCGAAGACGAGAACGCCGATCGCGGAGATCGCGAACTGCAACGCCGACGAGGCCAGGAAGATGTTCACGATGGAAGCGATGATGATGCCGATCAGGCCCATGAACAGGAACGAGCCCATCGCCGACAGGTCGCGCTTGGTCGTGTAGCCGTAAAGCGACAGAGCGCCGAAGGCGGTCGCGGTGATGAAGAAGGTCTGCACGATGCTCGCCGCCGTGTAGACGAGGAAGATCGACGACAGGGAAATGCCCATCAGCGCAGCGAAGGCCCAGAAGGCCATCTGCGCGCCGGAGACGCTCATCTTCTGGATGCGGGCGCTCAGGAAGAAAACCATGCCGAGCGGGGCAAGCATCACCACCCATTTCAGCGGCGAGCCGTAAAGCGCCGTGCCGACATTGGTCAGCATCTTGCCGTTTCCGAGCTGGGCGACGGCGGCAGACGGATCGGTCGTCGTCGCGAGCATCATCGTTCCAAGTGCCGCAAGGCCGGTGATCGCAAGGCCTGCAGCCATCAGGTTGTAAACGCGGATCATGTAGGCGCGCAGGCCTGCATCGATGCTCGTATCGTATGTACGAGCCTGCGTGGCGCGCGCATTCATGTTTCTAAGGTCAGCCATTTCTACCTCTGTTTGCTCACAAATCCCGTCGGGTGTCCGGCCAGTATCGACAACCGGCCGCGGCGCCGCTGGCGGGACTCCAGCATGCCTGCGCCTAATATGATGTTCCAATGCGGCGCAGACAAGGCCGAAAGCCTGTCAAAAGGTCGTGTAAACGTCCCGGCTTTTTCACTTTTGCGGCGCCATGGCGCCCTGGTAACCAATTCCTTGCCGGAATCGTTACAAATTTCGCAAAACGGGCGCAGCTTTCTGGCCGAGAATGCGCCAGGTTCCGGCAAGGCCGAAACCGACGGTCAGAACCAGTGCGGTGACCAGCGTTCCGGCCGCGACACCCGGCAGCAACTGCCAGGGCAGATTCATGATCTGTGCGATGACGAACCAGGCGGCAACGCCGCCGGCGAAAAGCGCAAACAGCGCCGTCGCAGCGCCAAGCATCAAGTATTCCAGCGAAAACGCGCCGATCAGCATGGCACGGGTGGCGCCGAGCATTTTCAGAACGACTGCATCGTGGACACGGGCGCGGTTGCCGGCGGCCAGCGCGCCGCCCAGCACGAGAACCGAGGCGATCAGCGCAACGGCGGCGGCCGCGCGAATCGCCGTTGCCAGTTGCCCGATCAGCCGGTTGACGAGATCGATGGCGTCCTTGACGCGCACCGAGGTCACCGTCGGAAAGGCCCGGGTGATGGCGCGCAGGATATCGGCTTCCGCGGCGGTATCGGCATTCGGCATGGTCAGCGTGGCGAGCCATGCATGCGGCGCGCCGGCAAAGGTATTGGGCGAGAACACCATGACGAAGTTGATTGCCAGGGATTCCCACTGCACCTGGCGCAGATTGGCGACGCGGGCGGTGATGTTGCGGCCGAGCACGTTGACGGTGACCGTATCGCCGATGCCAATACCGACCTCACCGGCCTCCTCGGCCGAGAAGGAAACCAGCGGTTCGCCTGCATAATCGGCGGGCCACCATTCGCCATCGACGAGGGTCGAGTTCTCCGGCACCTCGACGGAATAGGTGATGCCGCGGTCGCCGCGCAGCACCCAGCCGCCTTCCGGCGGCAGTTCCATGGCGGCGACATCCTGTCCGTTCAGTTCGACGATGCGCCCGCGCAGCATGGGCACGCGCTGCAGAACGGCGCCGGCGCCGGCGTCTTCGGTGACCAGATCGGAGAAATCGCCAATCACGTCGTTCTGGATATCGACGAAGAAAAAGTTGGGCGCGTGTTCCGGCAGGTTGCCGGAAATCTGCCGGCGCAGATTGCCGTCGATCAGGGCAAGCGCGACGAGCAGCGTCAGGCCGAGGCCGAGCGACAGGACCACGGACGGCGTGAGCGCACCCGGGCGGTGAATGTTGCCGATGGCGAGGCGCAGCGATGTAGAGCGGACGCGCGGCGCGCGGCGGGCGATCATCTGCACGGCGAAAGACACGACACGCAGCACGGCAAAGGAAAAGGCGATGCCGCCGAGGAACAGCGCAGCGAGGTTGTGGCTGAACGAGGTTTCGATGGCGAGCGCGGCAAGGATCGCGATCAGGATCACCGCGGCGATGAGATAGGCCGGGCGCGGCCGGTTCTCGCCATTGTACGACTGATCGCGGAACAGGTCCGTCGCCGGAATGTCGCGGGCGCGGCCGAGCGGCAGGATGGCGAAGGCCAGCGTGGTGACGAGGGCAAAAATGGTGGCGAGCGCCAGCGCGCCAGGATAAAGCCCCTGGCTTGCCGGCAACGGCACGACGCCGGAAAGGCCCCAGGCGGCAAGCCACGGCATTGCCGAGGCGAGCAGAAGGCCGGCGACGATGCCGACGGTGGCGATGGCGAGGATCTGGATCAGGTAGACCAGGGTGACGAAGCCGCCCGGTGCGCCGAGACACTTGAAGGTGGCGATCACGTTGCGCTTGGAATCGAGGAAGGCGCGCACGGCGTTGGCGACGCCGACTCCGCCGGTCACGAGCGCGGTGAGGCCGACCAGCGTCAGGAACTGGGCGAAACGCTCGATATTGGCGGACAGCGCGGGCGCGGCATTGGCGCGGTTGCGGATCGACCAGCCGGCGGCGGGATGCTGCTCGCCGGCGCGCTCGGTCATGCGGCGCAGGTCTTCCGGCGTCGCGGCGGGGGCGCGGACCTTGTAGACATATTCGACCAGCGAACCGGGCTGCACGAGGCCGGATGCCTGCAGGCCTTCAAGCGAAGTCAGGACCCGTGGCGCGAAGGCGAAACCGTCGGAAACGGCATCGGGCTCGCTGACGATCAAGGCACGGATTTCGAAGACGGAATTGCCGAGGCGGATCAAATCGCCGACGGCAAGGCCGAGGCGGTCGAGCAGGATCTGCTGCACTGCGGCGCCGTAGCGGTCGTCCTTTTGCGCATAGAGCGCCTCGCGGCCGAGCGGGGGCTCGGTCTTCAACTCGCCATAGAGCGGATAGGCTTCGTCAACGGCCTTGAGTTCGACAAGCGACTGGTCGGACTGATCCTCGAGGCGGGCCATCGAACGCATGTTGGCGCTGACGCCGATCTCGCCGAGACTGTCGAGGAAAGCGCGTTCCTCGTCGGTTGCCGTGCGATGGTTCAGTTCGAAGCGCAGATCGGCACCGAGAATCACCTGACCCTGTTCCTCGATGCCCCGCGTTACCGATTGCGAAACGGCGTTGACGCCGCCGATGGCGGCCGTGCCGAGCGCGATGCAGGCCAGAAACACATAGAAGCCGGAAAGCCCGCCGCGCAGCTCGCGCAGCGCGAAACGAAAGGCGAGCGGGATCGACCGTGCGGGCGACATGGTCCTCATTCGGCGGCCTCTTCGCGCGGGTCGCGTTCGCGCACATGGCCGGAATCGACCATGACGCGGCGGTTACAGGTACGCGCCAGCTCCGGGTCGTGGGTGACGAGGACAAAGGTCATGCCGCGTTCGCGCTGCTTGGCGAAGAGCAGGTCGGAAATCAGGTGGCCGGTCTCGCCGTCGAGATTGCCGGTCGGTTCGTCGGCGATCAGGATCTTCGGATCGGGCGCCAGCGCGCGGGCGATGGCGACCCGCTGCTGCTCGCCGCCCGACAATTGGCCGGGATAGTGGGTCAGCCGGTCCTTCAGCCCGACCGCCGCCAGCTCCGCCTCGGCCTTCTCGAAGGCCTTGCGCTCGCCGGCCAGTTCCAGCGGCACGGCGACATTTTCCAGCGCCGTCATGTTGGGGATCAGGTGGAAGGACTGGAAGACGATGCCGATATTCTGGCCACGGAAGGCGGCGATGGCGTCTTCGCCCATGGCATTGAGCGTCGCGCCGGCGATCGTCACATCGCCGCGATCCGGCCGCTCCAGGCCGGAGAGCACCATCAGCAGGGTCGTCTTGCCGGAACCGGACGGCCCGACAATGCCGACGGATTCGCCCGATGCGATCGACAGGCTCACTTCCTTGAGGACATGAACGGCGTTCACGCCGCTGCCAAGTTTCAAATCGACGCCGGAGAGGGAAATGAGCGCTTCTGTCACGGAAAATCGGTCCTATATGGGCGGTATCGGATGAACATGGTGTCGGAGCCGGGAATGGTCAAAGTCTGGATACGCTTTTTTCTTGCCGCCGGGCTGGCGCTCGGCGCGGCGCGGGCGTCGGCCGAGCCGTTTGCCGGGGTCGGTTTCGGTGACAGCCTCATGGCCGGCTTCCAGCTCGGCCCGGGCGAGGCCTTCGCCGAAAAGCTGGAGGCGGCGCTGAAGGCGGAAGGCTTCGACGTGACCATCGCCAATGCCGGGGTCTCGGGCGACACGACGGCGGGCGGGTTGTCACGGCTCGACTGGTCGGTGCCCGACGGCACGGATTTCGTGATCCTGGAACTTGGCGCAAACGACGCGTTACGCGGCATTTCGCCGGAGATCACGCGCGCCAATCTCGACATGATGATCGGGCGGCTGAAAGAGCGCGGCATCGACGTCATTCTCGCCGGCATGCTGGCGCCGCCCAATATGGGCGATGGCTATGCCGCCGAATTCAATCCGATCTATCCGGAACTCGCGGAAAAGCACAGGGTGCCGCTTTACGAATTTTTTCTCGACGGTGCTGTCACCGACAGCGACCTGATGCTTGCCGACGGCATGCATCCCAATGCCAGGGGCGTGGATAGAATGGTCGAGGGATTCCTGCCGATAATGCGCGATTACCTGTCATCGCGCGCCGACTGATTTCGCGTTTCGAAACGGCACAGGTCGTAACCGGCGCAAAAACTGTCAGGAATATTTGACTTGCACGCACTGGCTGTCCGTGATTCGATTCGAGTGGGGACAAGGTGATTTGCCTGTCATACTTCCGTTGCCGGAGGGGAGAGCACCATGCCGCGTCTGTTTGCCGCCCTGGAGATTCCGCACAATGCGGCGATGTCCTTGTCACTGCTTCGCGGCGGATTGCCGGGCGCCCGCTGGATCGACATCGAAAACTATCATCTGACGCTGCGGTTCATCGGCGATGTCGAACATCATGTCGCCGACGAGTTCGCCGATGCGCTCGGGCGGGTGCGCCGCTTCGAGTTCAGGCTGGGCCTGTCCGGGCTCGGATGCTTCGGCGGCAAGAAACCGCATTCGCTGTTCGCCGTGCCGACCGCCTCGCCCGATCTGATCGAACTGCAGGCCGAAATCGAGCGGATCTGCCAGCGGCTGCGCCTGCCGGCGGATCCGCGCAAGTTCACGCCGCATGTGACGATCGCCCGGCTGCGCAACGTTCCGCCTGAAGTGGTGGCGCGTTACCTGTCGAGCCGCGGGAACTTTCACGTGTCGCCATTCACGGTGAACCGTTTCGTGCTGATGTCATCGCGGGAATCGACTGGCGGCGGTCCCTATATCGTCGAGGAAAGCTACGAGTTGACGCCGCGCAGTGCCGTTGCGCCGATGGCAAAAAACGTGGCGGCGGCGGTGCGGTGAGACCTGAAAAGCTCGACGGAGCGGCGATCGCCGAAGGATTGAATTCGCTCGACGGCTGGACGCTGGCCGACGACAGCGGCGCGATCCGGAAAAGTTACAGGTTCAAGACTTTCCGCAAGGCTTTCGCCTTCATGACGGAAGTGGCGCTGGTCGCCGAAAAGATGGACCACCACCCCGAGTGGTCGAATGTCTACAACCGTGTCGACGTGACGCTGACGACGCATGATGCCGGCGGCGTCACCGAACTCGACCTGAAGCTCGCCGCGGCGATGGACAAGGCGTCGGCTTGAAGCGCGAGGCGTTTCTTCCCACATTCCCGGTATGGGCAAGGACCATGAAATCCCCGACGACGTGCTGATCGGCGAGATTCTCGAACCGGGCTCCGAACGGGAGCAGAACCGGCGCGAAAAGCGCGTGCGCAGAAAATTCTGGAAGACCGCAAAGAAGGCGGCGCGCGCCATCCCCTTCCTGGACGAAGTGGTGGCCGGCTATTTCTGCGCTCTCGATCCGAAGACGCCTCCGCGCGTGCGCGGCATTCTGCTGGCGGCACTCGCCTATTTCGTTCTGCCGCTCGATTTCATTCCGGACTTCCTGCTTGGCATCGGCTTCGGCGACGATCTCGCGGTGTTGGCGACGGCTATCAGTGCCGTGCGCAGCAACATTTCCGAAGCGCACAGAATGGCCGCGCGGCGCGCGCTGTCCGACTACGATCTGGAACCCGACGGCGAAGAAGCGCCGGTCATCGACGCCTGAGCGGCGAAAACATCTCGACCGACAGGTCCGCCATCCGCAATGTGCAGCAAAGTCAAACTCTTGCCGTTTTCACGCGGCAATCGTCCCGGGTTGGGACGATGGCATCGCGCGCGAGATGTGGCTGGACGGGCGAAATCACTAAATTCATTGGCGAACCGTTCACCTTTTGGTAACCCTGACTCGTCCAGATTGGATTAACCAAATCCTCATGTTTCATGCGTGGCCGACTAAAACCGGTAGGGAAAATGTTCACAAGAACAAGAGTTTTCGCGGGATTGCTGGCAGTGGGACTGGTTGCAGGCGCTACGGCGACCGCAGTGGCGCAAACGCCGGCACGCATTGGCGAATTCAGCGACTGGGGCGCGTTTAGCTACGATTCCGGCAACGGAAAGGTATGCTATGCGCTGTCCGTACCGACATCCAAGCAACCGACCAATGTCGATCATGGCGACAATTTCTTTTTGGTCACCCAGCGCACCAAGCAGAACGTGACCTATGAACCGCAATTCATGGCGGGATATTCGTTGCGCGAAGGTTCGAAGGTGACCGTCAGCGTCGACGGGCAGGATTTCACCTTCTTCACCAAGGAAAATTCCGCCTGGGTCGAGAATGCCGCGCAGGAGCCTGCGCTGGTCGCGGCGATGAAGGCCGGCTCGAAGATGGTCGTGAAAGCCACGTCGCGGCGCGGCACCAACACGACCTACGAATACTCGCTGTCCGGTGTGACCGCGGCGCTCGACGCCATTCAAGACTGCAAGTAAGACACTATATGTCTGCAACGGATGCGGAGCGGGGCATATCCCGTTCCGCCCGTTTTCGTGCCGGCGTGACGGCGCAGGCAAGCTGTGATACAGCGCGGCCACACTAGCAGTTTGGAACAATAATGGCGGTTTCCCTCGATCTGACCGACAATTCGGCGCGCGATGCACGCGGTGCGTCCGCCCGTGCGGCGCTTGCCGACAGGCCGACGCTGATCGGCCTGACGCGCCCGCAACTCGCCGAGGCACTGAAGGAAGCGGGCGTGCCGGAACGCCAGGTGAAGATGCGCGTGCAGCAGCTCTGGCACTGGCTCTATATACGCGGCGTCTCCGATTTCGACGACATGACGAATGTGTCTAAGGATCTGCGCGCGATGCTGAAGGAGAATTTTTCCATCGCGCGGCCGGAGATCGTCGAGGAACAAGTCTCCGCCGACGGCACGCGCAAATGGCTGCTGCGCTTTCCGCCGCGCGGCGCCGGCAAGCCGGTCGAGGTCGAAACGGTCTACATTCCCGAGGAAGGGCGCGGCACGTTGTGCATTTCCAGCCAGGTCGGCTGCACGCTGACATGCACGTTCTGCCACACCGGAACGCAGCGGCTGGTGCGCAACCTGACCTCGGAGGAAATCGTCTCGCAGCTTCTGTTGGCGCGCGACCGGCTCGGCGATTTTCCCGACAAGGACACGCCGCAGGGCGCCATCGTGCCGGCGGAAGGCCGCAAGGTCTCCAACGTCGTGATGATGGGCATGGGCGAGCCGCTCTACAATTACGACAATGTGCGCGATGCGCTGCTGATCTTCGCCGATGGCGACGGGCTGTCGCTGTCGAAGCGGCGGATAACCCTGTCGACCTCCGGCGTCGTGCCGGGCATCGTGAAGATCGGCGAGGAGACCGGCGTCATGCTGGCGATCTCGCTGCACGCCACCAATGACGAACTGCGCGACGTGCTGGTCCCGATCAACAAGAAGTATCCGCTGAAGGAACTGCTCGATGCCTGCCGGGCCTATCCGGGCCTGTCGAATGCGCGCCGCATCACCTTCGAATACGTCATGCTGAAGGGTGTCAATGACAGCCTGGCGGACGCCAAGGAACTGGTGCGCCTGCTGAAGGGCATACCGGCGAAGATCAACCTGATTCCGTTCAACAAGTGGCCGGGCTCGGCCTATGAATGCTCCGACTGGGAGCAGATCGAGAACTTCGCCGAATTCATCAACGCCAACGGATACGCTTCGCCGATCCGCACGCCGCGCGGTCAGGACATCCTCGCCGCCTGCGGCCAGCTCAAATCGGCGTCCGAACGGATGAAGAAGACCGAGCGGCTTGCCTATGAGGCGATGATGATCGCCGGGCACGGCGAGTAAATTCAGCGTCCTTCGGTCAGCAGGATTTTCACCGCGAAGGCGGAGAAGATGCTCGCCATCAGCCAGTCGATGATACGGGTCACGACCGGTTTCTGTCTCAGCGTCTCCGACATCCAGCCAGCGGCCAGCACCATGGCCGAGGTGATCGGGATGGCAATGACCATGAACAACGCGCCGAGAAAAAAGAACTTGCCGGTCGCGGACGGATCGCCTGCTGCGACGAATTGCGGCAGGAAGGTCATGAAGAACAGGATGATCTTCGGGTTCAGAAGGTTGATGCCGACACCGGTCAGGAAGCTCGCCCCGACATGCGGCGCCTGGCGTTTCTCGGTCTTCATGGTCAGCGAGGAACCGCTGCGAACCGCGTCGATCGCCAGCCAGACGAGATAACCTGCGCCGACGACCTTGAGCGCCGTGAAGGCCGCCGGCGCGGCGACGATCAGCGCCGACAGGCCGAGCGCGACCATGGATGTGTGGATGGCGACGCCGGCATAGGCGCCGAACATGCAGGCAAAGCCGGCGGCGCGGCCCTGGCTGAGCGTGCGCGACAGGAAAAGCGTCATGTCGGGTCCCGGCGTGATGGCCAGAACGATGGCGGCGGCGGCGAAGGCGGCCAGTGTCGGCCAGTCGGGAATGAAGGCGGGCATGATCGGGATCGCGTCTCTTGTCCGTGCGCGGCGGCACTTGCGGGTCAAAACGCACCATGCCACAGGGAACCGCAACGCAACAAGGACCGTGACCGCTTGCCCGTTTCACGCACCGACAATCCGTTCGGACCGCTCGCCGATCCGCTGATCGCCACCGTGGTGACGGCGCTTTGGTTCGTGCTGCTGTTGCAGTTCCAGCACGCGCCGGATTTCGATCTCGCGGTATCGCAATGGTTTTTCGACGAGGCCGCATGCGCGGCAAGCGGCAACGGCAAGAGCTGCGCCGGCTTCACGCTAGGCGGTTCGCCGCTCCTGGCTTTCATCCGCGAGGTGCTGCATCCCGTGCCGGCGATGATCGGTATCGTCATGCTGGTGGTCCTGATCGTCGAACTTTGGATGGGCAAGCGCTGGCGTGACACGGGCGTGCGGCTCAAGGCCGTGCTTGTGACAACGCTGATCGTGGGACCGGGCCTGATCGTCAACGGCATATTGAAGGCGTATTGGGGCCGACCGCGGCCATGGATGACAGAGGATTTCGGCGGCTGGCTTTCCTTTGTCGAGGCCGGCACCAACACCGACCTGTGCGCGTCGAACTGCTCCTTCGTGTCAGGCGAGGCGGCCGCGGCCGGATGGCTGATGTGCCTGGCGTTGCTGCTGGGTGTGCATCGCTACATCCGGTCGGCGCTGGCCGTTGGCGCGATCTCCATCGCGATGGCCGGGCTGCGCGTCGCCTTCGGTGCGCATTACGTGTCGGATGCGGTGCTGGGCTACACGATGACGGTCGCGATCTTCGTCGTGCTGGCGGCCATCGCGGAATTCGCCGCGCGGCGGGCGCGCTGATTCCGCGCAAAGCGCTTGCGCTCAAGCGCAAAGGCAATATGGTGCGCGCGATTTTCCCGATCCATTCCGCAGTTGGAAGCAATTCGCATGAGTGCCGCATACAAAGACGTAAAAAAGGTCGTTCTCGCCTATTCCGGCGGACTCGACACCTCCATCATCCTGAAATGGCTGCAGACAGAGCTGGGCGCGGAGGTCGTGACCTTTACCGCCGATCTCGGCCAGGGCGACGAGCTGGAGCCCGCGCGCAAAAAAGCCGAGATGCTCGGCATCAAGGAAATCTACATCGAGGATGTGCGCGAGGAGTTCATCCGCGATTTCGTCTTCCCGATGTTCCGCGCCAACGCCGTCTATGAAGGCATCTACCTGCTGGGCACGTCGATCGCGCGGCCGCTGATCTCCAAGCGGCTGGTCGAAATCGCCGAGGAAACCGGCGCCGACGCCATCGCGCATGGCGCGACCGGCAAGGGCAACGACCAGGTTCGATTCGAATTGTCGGCCTATGCGCTCAATCCGGACATCAAGGTGATCGCACCATGGCGCGACTGGTCGTTCAAGTCGCGCACCGACCTGATCAATTTCGCGCAGGACCACCAGATCCCGGTGCCGAAGGACAAGCATGGCGAGGCGCCGTTTTCGGTCGACGCGAACATGCTGCACTCCTCCTCCGAGGGCAAGGTGCTGGAAGATCCGTGGGAGGAAGCACCGGAATATGTCCATATGCGCACGGTCTCGCCGATGGACGCGCCGGACCAGGCGACCGATATCGAGATCGAATTTAAAAACGGCGACGCCATCGCGCTGAACGGCAAGGCGATGAGCCCGGCGACACTGTTTGCCGCGCTGAACGATCTCGGCCGCGACAACGGTATCGGCCGCATCGATCTCGTCGAGAACCGCTTCGTCGGCATGAAATCTCGCGGCGTCTACGAGACGCCGGGCGGCACGATCCTGCTCGCCGCCCACCGGGCGATGGAATCGATCACGCTCGACCGCGGCGCGATGCACCTGAAAGACGAATTGATGCCGCGTTACGCGGAGCTGATCTATAACGGCTTCTGGTTCTCGCCGGAGCGCGAGATGCTGCAGGCGGCGATCGACCACAGCCAGAAGGACGTCGAAGGCACCGTGCGGCTGAAGCTCTACAAGGGCAATGTCATCACGACCGGCCGCAAATCGCCGAAATCGCTCTATTCGGAAGAACTCGTCACCTTCGAGGACGATCATGGCGCCTATGATCAGAAGGATGCAGCCGGATTCATCCGCCTGAACGCGCTGCGCCTGCGCACGCTCGCGGCGCGCAAGCGCAAGAGCTGATCCCTGTCATGCCGGCGCCGGGCTGACCGGCGCCGGATTTTCCGCCAGGTCCGCCTCCTCGCGCTCGGCTTCGGCTGCGGCACGACGATAGAAGAAATAGGCCGAGACGGCGATGACGCTCATGACCGGGATAACGGTCGTCACCGACCAGACCGGATCGCCGATCCAGGCGCCGACCGTTCCGCCGGCCAGCCCCGAACCGATCTGCAGGAAACCGGTCATCGCGGCGGCCTGTCCGGCGATCTTCGGGAACGGGCGCATGCCGGCCATCATCATGTACGGCATCATCAGGGCGACGCCGAAGGAATGAAAGGCGACCGGCAGCATGATCGTCAGCAGCGACGCGCCGAGCAGATGCGGCGCGAGAGCGAGACCAACATTGCCGGCCAGAATGATGGCGAGACCGGGCAGAACAACCTGGCGCGGTGTAAACCAGCGCATCAGCAGGCGGAAAACCAGCGACCCGAAAAGAAACGTGCCCGACTGGAACAGCATGGCAAAACCGAACTGGGGCGGAGTCAGGCCGACCGTGTTCATCAGGACGAAGGGCAGCATTGTGGCCAGCGCGTAAAAAACGCCGATGCCACAGGCAATCACGATCGAAGCGGCGAGGAACTCCGCATTGCGGAGCAATGTGGTGTAGGCGCGTAGGATTCGCAGCGGCTGCAACATGGAGCGATCCGGCGTAATCGTCTCGCGCAAGGCAAAGACCGCAGTGGCGCCGATGGCAAGGCCGAACAGCACCATCAGCAAGAAGACCGAGTGCCAGCCGGCTACCTTAACGGTGATGCCGCCGATAGCCGGTGACATGGCCGGGGCGATGGCCAAGATGATGCCGACCATGTTCATGATCCTGGCGCCCCGGTCGCCGGGGTAGAGATCGCGCACGACGGCGCGGGCGACTGTGACGCCGATGGACGCGCCGATCCCCTGGACGAGGCGCGCCGCCATCAGGATATCCACGGTGGGCGCGAGAGCGGCGGCGACGCTTCCCAGGATGTAGATGCTGATGAAGAAGATCGTCGACTTGCGCCGTCCGAAGGCGTCAGCAACAGGCCCGGCGAGCAGCTGGAAGAATGCAAAGCCGGCGAAATAGGCTGTCAGTGTCGCCTTGATGACCGCCGGGCTCGTGGAAAACGCCTCGACCAGAAGCGGCATGGCCGGCGTGTAGAGCGCCATGGAGGTCGGCCCCAGCGCGACAAGGATGGAGGCTATCAGCGTCGTGCGCCGAATGCTCATGATCGGGGCCGTCATGATGCGTCCGCCTCTGCTGTTTGCGGCGCCAGCAGGGTCTGCAGATTGACACGTGCATGACGCAGCGCCGCCAGCATGGTTTTCCTTTCTTCTCGCGGCAGGCCATCGAGGATGTCTTCACGCATGGCCGCCGTTTCGGCGGTGACCGCCTCGACGAGGTCTTGCGCGGCTTCGGTGGTGACGACCTGCTTGGCGCGGCGGTCCCGCGGGTCGGGCCGGCGGGCAACGAGACCCTGTTTTTCGAGCCGGTCGATATAGGTGCAGGCGGTCATCGGCTCGATGCCCATGCGTTCGGCGATGCGCGTCTGCCGTTCGCCTTCCTGCGCGGCAATATAGAGCAGGGCGCGCGCCTCACCGGGCGTGATGCCGAGGCCGGCGGCGGCGATACGGCGCTCCAGCAAAGCGCGCGACATGCGCGCGATGTCGGCGACCATGAAGCCGAAGGTCTGGGAATCGATCACGGATCACAGCTTTCCTAAGGGGTACAGATAATAAGCAAGACTTATTATAATTCGAATCTCCGTCAAGCACCTATTTCGGCCGTCGTATCGGCATTGTTCTCTTGGCAAGGCTGCATTGGCGACTTAGCTGAAGGCGTGACAACGCGAAATCCGAAGGAACTCCAATGTCCGCAATCGCATCGCCGCTGACCGACTGGACCGGGCCTTGCGGCCTGCCCGATTTCACCGCCATCAGGGACGGTGATTTCGAGCCGGTTATCCGCGCCGCGTTCGACGCGCATCTGGCGGAGATCGAGGCGATTGCGCACAATCCGGCGGAGCCGGCATTCGAAAACACCATCGAGGCACTGGAACGGGCCGGCAAGGATCTGTCGCGGGTCTCGGCGATTTTCTTCAACCTGGCCGGCTCGCACACCAATGACACGCTGCGCGCGGTCGAGCGCACGGTCTCGCCGCTTTACGCGCGCCACCGCACCGCGGTCGCGATGAACGGCCCCCTGTTCGAGCGGGTCGACGCGTTGTGGCGGAAGCGCGACGCGCTTGGTCTGACCACCGAACAGTCACGCGTGCTTGAGCGGCACTGGAAGAGTTTCGTGCGTTCGGGTGCCGCGCTTACCGGTGACGAGCAGAAGCGTTTCGCCGAGGTCACCGAAAGGCTGGCAACGCTCGGCACGCAATTCGGGCAGAACGTGCTGAAGGACGAGTCCGACTGGATACTGCTGCTGGAGGACGAGGCGGATCTCGCGGGCCTTCCCGGCTGGCTGGTCGACGCGCTCGCCGCGGTCGCCGAAGAGCGCGGCCATCCCGGCAAGCATGCCGTCTCCCTGTCGCGCTCCATCGCCGATCCGTTCCTGACCTATTCGACACGGCGGGACCTGCGCGAAAAGGTCCACAGCGCCTGGCTGGCGCGCGGCGAGAAAGGCGGCGAAACCGACAACTCCGCCGTGATCGCCGAAACGCTGAAATTGCGCCAGGAGCAGGCGGCGCTGCTCGGTTACGACAGCTATGCCGCCTACAAGCTCGACGACACGATGGCCAAGACTCCGGACAATGTTAGCGAATTGCTGGAGGCCGTCTGGGAAAAGGGCGTCGTCCGCGCGAACGAGGAGGCGGGCGATATTGCCGACCTGATCGCTGCCGAAGGCCACAATCATGAGCCGGCCAAATGGGACTGGCGCCATTTCGCGGAGAAGATCCGGCAGCAGCGTTTCGATTTCTCCGACGATGACGTGAAGCCCTACATGCGGCTCGAAAAAATGATCGAGGCCGCCTTCGCCGTGGCGACGAAGCTGTTCGGCGTCACCTTCGAGGAGATCGAGGACGTCGCGCTCTATCATCCCGATGCGCGGCTATGGGCGGTGAGGAACCCGGACGGCTCGCACCGCGCGCTTTTCATCGGCGACTATTTCGCGCGGCCGTCGAAGCGCTCGGGCGCCTGGATGAGCGCGCTGCAATCGCAATCGAAGCTCACCGGCGAGACGCCGATCATCCTCAACACGATGAATTTCGCCAAACCGCCGAAAGGCAAGCCAGCGTTCCTGTCGTTCGACGATGCGCGCACGCTGTTCCATGAATTCGGCCACGCGCTGCACGGCATTCTCTCGGACGTGACCTATCCGTCCGTTTCCGGCACCAGCGTGTCGCGCGATTTCGTCGAACTGCCGTCGCAGCTCTACGAGCACTGGCTGACCGTGCCGGAGGTGCTGAACACCTATGCGGTCCATCACGGGACGGGCGAACCGATGCCGAAGGAGCTGCTCGACAAGGTGCTGGCCGCGCAGACCTTCAATGCCGGTTTCGAGACGGTGGAATATACGGCCTCGGCGCTGGTCGACATGGCGTATCACGCGCGCGCCGACGCGCCTGACGCGCCACTGGAGTTCGAGGCGGGGGTGCTTGCCGAAATGCGCATTCCCGAGGCGATCGCCATGCGGCACCGCTCGCCGCATTTCCAGCACATCTTTTCCGGCGACGGCTATGCGGCCGGCTACTATTCCTACATGTGGTCGGAAGTGATGGATGCGGATGCGTTCGCGGCATTCGAGGAAGCGGGCGATCCGTTCCACGCGGAGATCGCCGAGCGGCTGAAGGTGCATATCTATTCGTCCGGCGGCACGGTCGATCCGGAGGACGCCTACAAGGCGTTTCGCGGCAGGCTGCCGACACCCGATGCGATGCTGAAGAAACGCGGACTGGTGTAACGCCCGCGGTGGTATAGGCTGGCGGATAAAAGGAGACAGCGCAGATGCAATGGTCGTTTCCCATCGCCAGGGTCGCAGGCAGCGAGATCCGCATTCACCTGACCTTCTTCCTGCTGCTGTTGTGGATCGGCATCGCCCATTTCCAGCAGGGTGGCGGCGCGGCGGCGACGGAAGGCGTGCTGTTCATCATCGCGGTGTTCGCCTGCGTTGTGCTGCACGAGCTCGGCCACGCCATCGCGGCGCGGCGCTACGGGATCAAGACACCGCGCATCACGCTGTTGCCGATCGGCGGCATCGCCGAACTGGAAAAGATGCCGGAAAAGCCGATGGAGGAGGTCGTCGTCGCCATCGCCGGGCCGCTGGTCAATGTGGTGATCGCCGGCGTGCTGATCTTTGTCCTCGGCGCCTATCCTGACGTATCGACGATCTCGGAAATCGAAGATCCGTCCTTCGGCTTCCTGGCCCGGCTGGCAGTGGTCAACATCGTCCTCGTCCTGTTCAACCTGATCCCGGCCTTTCCGATGGATGGCGGGCGGGTGCTGCGGGCGTTGCTGGCGACACATTATTCGCGCGTCCGCGCGACGGAGATCGCCGCGACGGTCGGCCAGATCACGTCTTTCCTGTTCGGCTTTCTCGGCCTGTTGTCTGGCAATGTGCTGCTGATCTTCGTCGCCATATTCGTCTATATCGCCGCCACCTCGGAAGCGCAGGCGACCAGCTTGCAGGCAATCGCCTCGAAGGTTTCGGTGCGCAAGGGCATGATTACCCATTACGACGCGCTCGGCCCGGCATCGACGCTGGGCGATGCGGCCGATGCATTGCTGCGCACGACGCAGCACGAGTTTCCGGTGGTCGATGGCGGCGGCAATCTGCGCGGCGTGTTGACGCGGGCCAGCATGGTGGCGGCGCTACAGGAGCGTGGCCGCGACGCGCCCGTGCACGAGGTGATGACCCAACCGATCCCCGTCGTCCTCGAGACGGCGAAGCTCGATGCCGCCTTCAAGGTGCTGCAATCCGCCAATGTGCCCGCTGTCGGCGTGACGGACCGCGAAGGCAAGCTCGTCGGCTATGTGACGACAGAAAATATCGGCGAACTGATGCTGGTCAGCGAAGCGGCGCACCGGCGGTATTGAACTATTGCGGGTAGCAGGCGACGGGGATATCCGGCCAGCGGGCTTCGTCGCAGCCTGTTTCGACCTGTCTCGCCCGGAAATCCCGGCTCACCGGTCCGGTGACGATCGGATCGACGCCGTAGGGCGCATCCGCGTAAGCGAGTTCGGCCGAAGTCGGCATCAGGTCAACGGGCGGGCGCGCGAAGGCGCCGCCGGCGACCGCCACGGCGAGGACAAGGGCGGCAGTATTCATGATCTGCAGAATCGCCATTCGGCTTTCTCCCTGGAAGTCTGTAGAATCGCAGCAAACCGGTTAAGACTTCGTTAGGGTTCCGGCCTTGCCCGAAACGGGTACCCCGTTTAACCGCGAGATAAAGACAGCCTTTCGCAACTGCGAAAAAGGCTGTATGAGCCGTGCAAATACCTAACGCCGGGCCTCGTTGCCTGGCCTCTCATTTCCGGACACACAACATGGCACTCCGCAATATCGCGATCATCGCGCATGTCGACCATGGCAAGACCACGCTTGTCGACGAACTTCTCAAGCAATCCGGCGTCTACCGGGAAAACGAGCGCGTGCAGGAACGCGCGATGGATTCCGGCGACATCGAAAAGGAACGCGGCATCACCATTCTCGCCAAGGCGACCTCGGTGGAATGGAAGGGCACGCGCATCAACATCGTCGACACGCCCGGCCACGCCGATTTCGGCGGCGAGGTCGAGCGCATCCTGTCGATGGTCGACGGCGCCATCGTGCTGGTCGACGCCGCCGAGGGCCCGATGCCGCAGACCAAGTTCGTCGTCGGCAAGGCGCTGAAGGTCGGGCTTCGCCCGATCGTCGCCGTCAACAAGATCGACCGCGCCGATGCGCGCGCCGACGAGGTGATCAACGAGGTGTTCGACCTGTTCGCCGCGCTCGATGCGACCGACGAGCAGCTCGATTTCCCGATCCTGTACGGTTCGGGCCGTGACGGCTGGATGGCGCCGGAAACGGAAAAGCCGGCCGACGCCTCGCTGGCGCCGCTGTTCGACCTCGTCGTCGAGCATGTGCCGGAACCGAAGGTTGAGGAAGGTCCGTTCCGGATGATCGGCACGATCCTGGAAGCCAACCCGTTTCTCGGCCGTATCATCACCGGCCGCATTCACTCCGGGTCGATCAAGCCCAACCAGGCGGTGAAGGTGCTTTCGGCGGACGGCAAGCAGATCGAAAGCGGCCGCATCTCCAAGATCCTCGCCTTCCGCGGGCTGGAGCGCCAGCCGGTCGAAGAGGCGCATGCGGGCGATATCGTCGCCATCGCAGGCCTGTCGAAAGGCACCGTCGCCGACACGTTCTGCGACCCGTCGGTCACCGAGCCGCTACAGGCACAGCCGATCGATCCGCCGACCGTGACGATGAGCTTTCTCGTCAACGATTCGCCGCTTGCCGGCACCGAGGGCGACAAGGTGACGAGCCGCGTCATCCGCGACCGGTTGCTCAAGGAAGCCGAAGGCAATGTCGCGCTGAAGATCGAGGAAGCCGATTCGAAGGACTCGTTCCATGTCTCCGGCCGCGGCGAATTGCAGCTTGCCGTGCTGATCGAGACGATGCGCCGCGAGGGCTTCGAACTGGCCGTGTCGCGTCCGCGCGTGGTGATGCACAAGGACGACAGCGGAACGCTGATGGAGCCGATCGAGGAGGTCGTCATCGACGTCGACGAGGAGCATTCCGGCGTCGTCGTGCAGAAAATGGCCGAACGCAAGGCCGAGATGCTGGAACTGCGCCCGTCCGGCGGCGACCGCGTGCGCCTCGTCTTCCACGCGCCGACGCGCGGGCTGATCGGCTACCAGTCGGAGCTGCTCACCGACACGCGCGGCACCGCCGTGATGAACCGTCTGTTCCATGGCTATCAGCCCTACAAGGGCGAGATCGGCGGCCGTACCAATGGCGTGCTGCTGTCCAACCAGCCGGGCGAGGCTGTCGCCTATGCAATGTTCAACCTGGAAGACCGCGGTCCGATGATCATCGAGCCCGGCGACAAGGTCTATCAGGGCATGATCATCGGCATTCACACCCGCGACAACGATCTCGAGGTTAACGTGCTGAAGGGCAAGCAGCTGACCAACATCCGGTCCGCCGGCAAGGACGAAGCCGTCAAGCTGACGCCGCCGGTCAAGATGACGCTCGACCGGGCGCTGTCCTGGATCCAGGACGACGAGCTGGTGGAAGTGACGCCGAAGAACATCCGGCTTCGCAAGATGTTCCTCGATCCGAACGACCGCAAGCGTTCCGAGAAGGCGCGCGCCGCGGGCTGATGGCGGAGCGGAAGATCGATCTGGCGACCTGGCCGCGTGCGGAAGCCTTCCGGCTTTTCCGCAGCTACCAGCGGCCGCAATATGCGATCACATCGCGGGTGGACGTCACCCGGCTGGTCACCGAACTGAAGCCGGCCGGGGTTTCCGCCTATCGTGCATGCATTTACGCAATCGGCGCCGGCATCCATGCGGTGCCGGAACTGATGACCCGCTTTCGCGGCGACGCGGTGGTCGAACATGACCGGGTCGACCTGTCGATGACGGTGCCGCTGCCGGACGGAAGCTATGCCTATGGCTATGTGCCGTTCGATCCGGACTGGAAGGTTTTCGATCCGCTTTGCGAGGCGGAGATCGCCGAGGCTGCGGAACGAGGTGCGCTTGGCGCGAATGAGGGATTTCGCGACGACGTCGCCTATCTCTCCTGTCTTCCCTGGCTCGATTTCACAGGTCTGACCAACGTGATGCAGGGTCCCGACGAGTGTATCCCGCGTGTCTCATGGGGGCGTTTCACCGATGACGGCAATGGCCGCCATTCCGTCGCGATGACGGTCGAAGTGCATCACGCGCTGGTCGACGGTCGGCATCTCGGCCTGTTCTTCGAATCGGTTCAACAGGCGGTCGATGGCCTTCGGGCTGACTGACCGCGTATATAATTTACAGTATCCGCATGAAGACCGGGCGCTGCCGGGCTATTCGCAATGGACGGCGGGCCAAGCCGTAGCCGTTACCGGCGCGGTTATTCTTCCGCCGGTTCTTCCAGCGAATGCCGCGCGATCAGCGGCATTTGCGACATGGTGAAGAGGATGGCCAGCGGGGTGAAGCCCCAGACCTTGAAGGCGACCCAGAAGTCGGTCGAGAAATTGCGCCAGACGATCTCGTTGACCACGGCCATGGCGAGGAAATAGAGGCCCCATCTGAGCGTCAGCTTGTTCCAGCCTTCCTCGTCGATGTTGAAGGCCGAGTCGAAGACGTAGCGCAGCAGCGACGTTCGAAACAGGAACAATCCGCCGAGCAGAAGCCCGCCGAACATGGTGTTGATGATGGTCGGCTTCAGCTTGATGAACAATTCGTCCTGCAGCCAAAGCGTCAGTCCGCCAAAGACGACGACAACAACGCCGGAAACGAGCGGCATGATCGGCAGCGTGCGGGTCAGCGCCCACGAGACGGCGAGCGCGATAACGGTGGCGACCATGAACAGGGCGGTGGCGATGAAGATCGGTCCGCCGATGTCGGCCAGCGCCGGAAAGTGTCCGGCCAGCCATTCGCCGCGCGAATTGCCGAAGAAGAAGACGAGCAGCGGCCCGAGTTCCAGCGCAAGCTTGAGCAGCGGATTGATTTTCTGGCGTTCGGGATCGGAGGGATCGCGTTCGAAAACAGGTTTGGACATCGTTGTTCCGGCGTTTCGTTTCGGGCCGTTTTCATTCACCTAAGCGATTGCATGAAGGATTGCCATGGCAGGATCACGGCGATTTGACATGACGTGACGCGACGCCCGGACAAACATGGTTAATCATTCGTCAAGAAAACGGGCACACACTCGAGTTCATGGCGGGATTTAACCGTCACCGGGAGGAATGGGTCGGCACGCGAAGCCCGCTTCCCGCGCGCTTCGCTTCAAGGAAAGGAGCGCGCCATGCCCCGATTATTTCTTCCCCTCGTCCTGACGGCGATATTTGCCTTCCCGGCGACATCGGTATTTGCCTGCGAGTTCGTGCGTGACAGCGTCGGCGGGCCGCAATCCGCCCGGCTTGGCGATATCGAACCGGGTATCGCTTCCGGGACATTGTCCTGCGGAAAAAGCCGTTATCCCGCGCAATTCTGGACGCTCGCGGTGGATTCGCGCGAGGCCGACCTCGGCGTTCGCGACGGCAAGCTGTTCGACCCCAGCCATACCGGTCCGCTGACGGAACTCGTGTCCGCGCGGATCGAGAAGCATGCGCGGGTCAGCGTGCATGAACGCAGCGAGACGGTTGCGATGTCGCGTTCGCCGATGCCGTCGGGCCGGCACAGTTTCCGCCGATTCGTTACCTTCTGCGATCTGTCCGGAAACGACGATCCGCTCGATTGTTCGCTCGGAGCGGCCCGGTTGAAGGCGCGGGCCACCGCGCAAGACGCCAATCGCGACGGCTATCCCGACATCTCAATGCACGAGATCAGTTTCTACGACGGCAAGTCGCGATTGCATGTGATGAGCTTCGTGACGCCTTATGCGGAGAGCCTGACCGTCGATATCGGCACCTGGATCGAGGCGATCAACGCGGTGAGCGACGCTTTGAAACCGCGTGAACTGGCTTCCGCCGACTAGGCGGCGAGTCCGGCGATGGCGCGGGCGAAATCGTTGGCCCGGAAAGGTTCGAGGTCGTCGACGCTCTCGCCGACGCCGATGAAATAGACCGGCAGTTTGAACTTCGCCGAGATGGCGACGAGGATGCCGCCGCGCGCCGTGCCGTCGAGCTTGGTCATGACAAGGCCGTTGACGCCGGCCACGTTGCGGAAGATCTCCACCTGGTTGAGCGCGTTCTGGCCGGTCGTTGCGTCCAGCGTCTGCAGAACCGTGTGCGGGGCTTCCGGGTCGTGCTTCTGCAAGACGCGGACGATCTTTGCCAGTTCCTCCATCAGTTCGGCCTTGTTTTGCAGCCGCCCGGCGGTGTCGATGATAACGACGTCGGAACCGTTTTCCTGCGCGGTGCGATAGGCATCCCATGCAAGACCCGCCGCATCGGCGCCGAGCTTGGTGCCGACAAAGGTGGAGCCGGTGCGGTCGGCCCAGATCTTCAGCTGCTCGATGGCGGCGGCGCGGAAGGTGTCGCCCGCGCCGAGCGTGACCTTCAGGCCGGCGTCGCGCAGCTTGGCGGCGAGCTTGCCGATGGTCGTCGTCTTGCCGGTGCCGTTGACGCCGACGACCAGGATGACATGGGGCTTGAAGGAAAGGTCGAGTTCCAGCGGTTGCGCCACCGGATCGAGCACCTTCGAAACCTCTTCCGCCATGACGCCGCGCACTTCCTCGCCGGAGACTTCCTTGCCGTAGCGGCCGGAAGCCAGCGTATCGGTGATGCGCATGGCGGTCTCGATGCCGAGATCGGCCTGGATGAGAATGTCTTCCAGCTCCTCAAGCGTTTCCTCGTCGAGCTTGCGCTTGGTGAAGACGCCGGCGATGTTTTCCGAAAGCTGTTTCGAGGAGCGCGAGAGGCCGCTGGTTAGCCGGCTAATCCAGCTACGTTTTTCCGGTTCGGGCGCTGCGGCAACGGGTGCGGCCGGCTCGTCGCCGATCAGCACCTTGCCCTTCGGCCCGGCGGGTTCCGGTTCGGCAGCAGGAGTTTCGGCGACCGGTTCTTCTTCCACCGACGTTTCCGTGGCGGGCTCGACTTCCGAAAGGACTTCGGGTTCCGCTTCAGGCTCAGGCTCAGGCTCAGGCTCAGGCTCAGGCTCAGGCTCAGGCTCAGGCTCAGGCTCAGGCTCAGGCTCAGGCTCAGGCTCAGGCTCAGGGATCTGTGTTACGACAGGTTCCGGCTCCGGTTCGATTACGGGTTCCGGCTCGGATTCAGGCGCCGGTTCCGGTGCTTTTGCCTCGGCAGAAGTGAATTCCGCCGGGTAATTACCCGGCGGAACCTCTGTCGGCGTGTAGGACGGAACCTCGTTGGGTTCCGATGGAACCTCGGAGGGCGGCTCGTAAACCGGCTCATGCACCGGAGGCGCCTCGGGCGGCGCCGAAGGCGGGATGTCCGGCGCATGCTCCGGTTGCGGCGAATCCGGGCCGGGCGGCAGTTCCTCGGGCGGCTCGCCGGGGCCGGGTTCTACCGACGGCGGCGTTTCCTGCGGCGAACCGGGGGCCGGTTCCTCGGAAGGCTGAGGCGGTTCCGGCTGCTCGGGCGGCGGCGGCGGAATGTCCGGTTCGCCGCCTGCGGCGGTTGCAGCGTCCGCCGCGGGCTCGACGGCGGCAGCTTCTGTTTCCAGGGGTTGCGCTTCGGCCTCTTCGACCGGTTTTTCCTCGACGGCCTTTTTGCCGAAGGAGAAGATTTTCTTGACGAATCCAAATGCCATGGTGCGGACTATACTTACTCGGCGGCGAGCGCGAAAGCCGGTTTCGCGTGCAGTTTTCGGCCATCGTGACCGTCAATGACGACCGGGATGATCTCGCCCGGCCGGGCGGTGGAGCCGGCGACCTCGACCAGCGAGAAATCCGCCGTGCGGCCGAGCGTATCGCGCTCGATCAACACGTTCTGGTTTGTGCCGGCGAGACGTTCCATGTGGCGCAACCATGCCGCATCGGCGGCCTCGCGCAAGCGCCTCGCGCGCTCCTTGACGATCTCGCGCGGCATTTGCGGCATGCGCGCTGCCGGGGTGCCTTCGCGCGGCGAGAACGGGAAGACGTGGATGTGGGCCAGGCCGCATTCCTCGACGATCTTCAGCGAGTTCTCGAAATGCGCGCCGGTCTCGGTCGGGAAGCCGGCGATGATGTCGGCGCCGAAGGCGGCGTCCGGACGCAGGCGGCGGACGTCCTCGCAAAACGCAATCGTGTCCTCGCGGGAATGGCGGCGTTTCATCCGCTTCAGGATGAGGTTGTCGCCATGCTGCAGCGACAGATGGAAATGCGGCATCAGCCGTTGTTCGGTGGCGATCGCTTCCATCAGGTCGTCGTCGGCCTCGATGGAATCGATGGACGAAAGGCGGAGCCGGTCGAGTTCCGGCACCTCGCGCAGGATCGAACGCACCAGCTTGCCGAGCGTCGGCTTGCCGGGAAGGTCCGGGCCGTAGCTGGTCAGATCGACGCCGGTCAGCACGACCTCGCGGTAGCCGTTTCCGGCCAGCCGCTTCACCTGGTCGACGGCGGCGCCCATCGGCACGGAACGCGAATTGCCGCGGCCATAGGGAATGATGCAGAAGGTGCAGCGGTGATCGCAGCCGTTCTGCACCTGCACAAAGGCGCGGGCGCGGCCCTCGATGGCGTCGACCATGTGGGAGGCGGTCTCTGTCACCTCGAAGATGTCGTTGACGCGAACCTTCTCGAAGTCGTTGATCCCGAATTCGGGCAGGGCGCGGTAGCTCTGCGCCTTCAGCTTGTCGTCATTGCCGATGACGAGATCGACTTCCTCCATGCCGCCGAAGGATGCCGGCTCGGTCTGCGCGGCGCAGCCGGTGACGATGATGCGGGCCTGCGGGTTTTCGCGTCGGGCACGGCGGATCGCCTGCTTCGCCTGGCGGACGGCCTCGCCGGTCACCGCGCAGGTGTTGAAGACGATGGCGCCGTTTTCCAGTTCGCCGAGACCTGCGGCCTCGGTCTCGCGGCGCATGACTTCCGACTCGTATGTGTTCAGCCGGCAGCCGAAAGTGACGATATCGACGCCCATCACATCGCCCCCTGCGATGCGGCGTCCTCGTCGCGGGTCCATTCGCCGGTTTTCGGATCGAGCGTTCCGGAGAACTCCCATTCCGCCGGGCCGGTCATGACGATGCGGTCGTCGTCGCGCCATTCGACGATGAGATCGCCGCCCGGCAACGTCACGGTCGCCTTGCGGCCGGTCTTGCCCATGCGGGCGGCGCAGACGAGCGCGGCGCAGGCAGCCGAGCCGCAGGCCCGGGTCAGGCCGGCGCCGCGTTCCCAGGTGCGGATGACGATATGTTCCGGCGAGACCACGTTGGCGACGGTGATGTTGGCCTTTTCCGGAAAGATCGGGTGGCTTTCCAGCAGCGGGCCGAAGCGTTCAAGATCATGCGACCAGACATCGTCGGTCACCCAGAAAACGGCGTGCGGATTGCCGATATTGGCGACCGACGGCGTGTGCAGCACTGGATCGTCGATCGGGCCGATCTGCAATTCTATGCCGGTCGTGTCGTGAAACTCCTCTTCGAGCGGGATCTCGTCCCAGCGGAAGCGCGGCTTGCCCATGTCGACGGAAATCGTGCCGTCGGCATGTTCCGAGGCGTTGAGGATACCGCCCCTGGTCTGGAAGGTGAAAGCCTGCTTGCCCGTTTCGGCCGACAGCGCCTGGACGACACAGCGCGTGCCGTTGCCGCAGGCCTCGGCCTTCGAGCCGTCGGAATTGAGGATGTCGATATAGTTGTCGGTGCCGTCGAGGCGCGGATCGTGGATCGCCATGATCTGGTCGAAGCGGGTCGCCGGATCGGCATTGAGGGCAATGGCGGCTTCAGGCGCAATCGTATCCGCGCGGCCGCGCATGTCGGCCACGATGATCAGGTTTCCAAGCCCGTTCATTTTCGCAAACGGAACGTCGAGCGCCATTTTCGTCCGGTTTCCTTCGGTTATCGCCGCTATATGGCGGATCGCAGGGCAAATTGCCAGTGTCAGCAGAGTTCGGCCGGCGGCTTGCTTCCGGCATGGTTTCCGTTCCAGTCTCCGCCGGATTTCATCAACTTGGCGCAAACATGCCCGTCACGATCGACAACAGGACAGCGCGCCGCGCCTTTCTCGCCCTGCAGGGGCTGTCGGTGCCGCCGCATCGCGGCCAGTCGAGAGACGATCTCTGCGCGGCGATCCGGGCGCTCGGTTTCGTGCAGGTGGACTCGATCAACACGGTCGCCCGCGCCCATCACCAGATTCTGTTTTCGCGCAACGCGACCTATCGCGAGAAACACCTGAAGGCGCTGGTCGAAAAGGACAACCGTCTGTTCGAGAACTGGACGCATGATGCGTCGATCATCCCGTCGGAGCTGTTTTGCTACTGGCGGCACCGTTTCGCCCGCGAGGAGGCGCGGCTGCAGGCGCGTTACGAAGCCTGGCAGGGCTCGCCCTTCCTGCATGAATGCGACGGCATCCTCGAAAGGATCGCGAAGGACGGTCCGGTGATGACGCGGGATTTCGGAGGCGACAAGCCGTCGACCGGCTGGTGGGACTGGCATCCCTCCAAGACGGCGCTCGAATATCTTTGGCGCACCGGCAGGCTCGCCATCGCACGGCGCGAGGGTTTCCAGAAGGTCTACGATCTCGCCGAACGGGTGATCCCGGACGAGCATCATGCCGCCGAGGTGGAACATCACGAATTCGTTGACTGGGCCTGCCGGAGCGCCTTGCAGAGGCTGGGTTTTGCGACGCGCGGTGAAATCGCGGCGTTCTGGGAGTTGCTGAAGCCCGACGAGGTGGCGGCGTGGATCGCCGAAAACGAGGCGGAACTGGAAACGGTGCTGGTCGAAAGCGCCGACGGCTCCAGGCCGCGCGCATCGCTGCGTTTCCGGGACTACCCGGCGTTGCTGGACGAACCGCCCGAACCGCCGGGACGCGTCCGCGTGCTCAGCCCGTTCGATCCGGCCCTGCGTGACCGCAAGCGGGCCGAGCGGCTGTTCGGTTTCTTCTATCGCATCGAGATCTTCCTGCCGGAGCCGAAGCGGGTCTACGGCTACTATGTCTTCCCGATCCTGCGGGGCGACCGCATCGTCGGACGCATCGACATGAAGGCAGACCGGAATTCGGACGTACTGGCGGTGCGGAAGTTCTGGCCGGAAAAGGGCGTGCGGTTGTCGAAGGCGTTTCTGGCCGAGCTCGAAGCCGAACTGGACCGCATCCGCAAATTCGCGGGTGTCACCGGCGTCGAATACGCCGGCGACTGGCTCGTCCCGGACTGATTACGCGGCAATCGCTTCCGTGCGCCGGTATTCGCGGAACGAGATCATGCGGTGACGGGTCTCGTCCCACAGCGCCAGCGGAATGGTCTTCAGGCTGTCGAGCAGCGTCATCCGGTTGATGTCACGCAATTCCGGGTGGTCGCGCAGCACGCGCCCGAGCCTGTAGAACGGAATGCGGGCCGACAGGTGGTGGACATGGTGGACACCGATATTGGCCGTCAGCCAGCGCAAGGGCGCCGGCAGGTCGTAATGCGACGATCCGTAGAGCGCTGCTTCCTGGCGTTTCCAGATCGGCAGCCTTTCCCATGTCGTTTCCTCGAACTGATGCTGCACGAAGAACAGCCACACGCCGGCGGTCGCGGCCAGGATGGTGACGGGAAGCTGGATGGCGAGGAAAACCTTCCATCCGACCAGCCAGACGAGGATCGAAACGATCGCGGCAATGGCGAGATTGGTTCCCATTGCCGAGCGCCACGGTTGCCAGCCATTGCGCATCATGCCGGTCGGCAGACGGTGATCGATGATGAACAGGAAAGCCGGACCGACGCCGAACAGCACCAGCGGATGGCGATAGAGGCGGTACTTGAACCGCTGCCATGCCGATAGCGCCCGGTATTCCTCGACGGTCAGGGTCGCGATCTCGCCGAAGCCGCGATGATCGAGGCAGCCCGATCCCGCGTGATGCAGGGCGTGCGTGCGTTTCCACAGGCTGTAGGGGGTCAGGGTCAGAACGCCGATGGCGCGTCCGGTCCAGTCATTGGCAAGTGAATTGCCGAAGAAAGCGCCATGGCCGCAATCGTGCTGGATCATGAAGAGGCGAACGAGGAAGCCGGCCGCCGGAACGGCAAGGACCAGGGCGAGCCAGTACCCGTTGACGAGCGCAACCGCCATGATCGCCCACAGGGCGGCGAAGGGGAGGAAGGAGACAGCGAGTTCGAGGATTGCTCGTGCGCTGCTCGGTTTGCCGTATGCGGCAAGCGTTTTTGCCCAGGCGCGCGCGTCTTTCGCGGCGGCGGCTGCGGTATCGATCTGAGACAAACAGTGTGGCTTTCTTGTTATGGTTTTCACGGCGGGCGCGCCGTTGCCTGCGCCTCCCGCCTTGCAGATGGGGGATTTCGGCGCCGTTTACCAGTTTTTTCGCGAGATGCGGCGATTTGGAGCGGAAATCACGCGCTCCGCGGGGCCCGGTTAAAGTGCGGCCGGTGGCACGTCCCATGTTTCGCCGGGCCTGAGCGGGCGGAATACGTCCGGAGAGACACCGTGGCGAACAAGCGCTTCCGACAGCGCCTCCAGCGGCTCCTCGACGCCCTCATTGGTCAGGTTGAAGGTGCCCCAGTGGTGGCCGACCGTGTGCGCCGCGCCGCACAGCTTGTGGCCGCGCACCGCCTCGTCCGGATTCTGGTGCTGGGTCTCCATGAACCAGCGCGGCTCATAGGCGCCGATCGGCAGGATGGCGAGGCGGAAAGGACCGTGCCTTTCGGCGGCTTCCCTGTAGTTGATGCCATCGTGAAAGCCGGTATCGCCGACATGGTAGACCTTGCCGGCCGGGCCTTCGATGACGAAGCCGGACCACAGCGCCATGCGGCGGTCGGACCCGGCACGCGCGGACCAGTGATGAACCGGCTCGAAATGTATGGCGACGTTCTCGGACAGCGTGACGGTGTTCCCCCAGTCCCCCGTGACAATGCGGGCGGGATCGACGGCGTCCTTCATGATCGCGTCATTGCCGAGCGGGGCGACGAACATCGCATTGTGCTCGTCGGCGAGGCGCTTCAGCGCCGCGAGGTCGAGATGATCGTAGTGATTGTGGCTGACGAGGACCGCATCGATCCTCGGCAGGTTCTCGAAGCGCACGCCCGGCGGATTGCGCCGTTTGGGCCCGAACCACGAAAGCGGGCTGGCGCGTTCGGCGAAGACCGGATCGAACAGGATGTTGAGCCCCGCCGTCTGCAGCAGCAGGCTGGCATGGCCGATCATGGTGATCCGCAGTGCGGCGCCTTCGACCCTTTCCTCCGGACGGTGATCGTCGAAGGGACTCGGATAATATTTCGGCCAGGACACGTTTCCGGGGCCGAATTGCCAGCGCAGAAGGTCGAGAAAGCTTCGCGGCGCAGCGCCGCCGGGATTGAAGAAGACGGTGCCGTCGAAATGGTCGGTGACCGGGCCGCTGTAATAGGGATTGGCGCCGCTGGCCGCCCTGACGGCTTTTTCCGGATCGGGGAGCGTGTCAGTCATGATGCGTAAAGGTGGTCATGGCGATGGCGAAAGCAAGGCTGCCGTTATGGCGCCCGGCTTCAATTCCTTGACTCCCGCCGCCTTTTCCGCCATAGCCCGCCGCGACTAGCGACGAGTTGAAACTCCGAGCCACCGACCGGGACGCCGCCATGCGGATGATCCCGGAGGTCAACACCCGGCAGCGCGATGCGCCCCCGGGTGCTTTTTGGCTTTGGGCTTTCGGTTGCCGCTGACCGCACCTACCTTTCGGGAAAGCCCGGAAGCTGGAGAAAGACATGTTTGAATCGCTTCAGGACCGTCTCGGTTCGATCCTGAGTAACCTGACCGGACGCGGCGCGCTGTCGGAGAAAGACGTCTCCGCGGCGTTGCGCGAAGTGCGCCGTGCGCTCATCGAGGCGGACGTGGCGCTGGAAGTCGTCCGCGGCTTCACCGAACGGGTGCGCGAGAAGGCTGTCGGCGCGGAAGTGCTGAAAAGCGTCAAGCCGGGCCAGATGGTCGTCAAGATCGTCCATGACGAGCTTGTCGAGATGCTGGGGTCCGAAGGCGAGACGATCGATCTCAACGCGCCCGCGCCCGTCGTCATCATGATGGCCGGCCTGCAGGGCTCGGGCAAGACGACGACCACCGGCAAGATCGCCAAGCGGCTGACCGAGCGCGAGGGCAAGAAGGTCCTGATGGCCTCGCTCGACACGCGCCGTCCGGCCGCGCAGGAGCAGTTGCGCCAGATCGGCGAGCAGACGGGCGTCGCCACGCTGCCGATCATCGAAGGCCAGGGCCCGGTCGATATCGCCAGGCGCGCCGTCCAGGCGGGCAAGCTCGGCGGCCATGACGTCGTTATCCTCGATACCGCCGGCCGCACCCATATCGACGAACCGCTGATGGTCGAGATGGCGGATATCGCCAAGGCGACCAATCCGCACGAGACGCTGCTCGTCGCCGATTCGCTGACCGGTCAGGACGCCGTCAATCTCGCCAATAGCTTCAACGAGCGTATCGCGCTGACCGGTATCGTCTTGACCCGCATGGACGGCGACGGCCGCGGCGGCGCGGCGCTCTCCATGCGCGCCGTCACCGGCAAGCCGATCAAGCTGATCGGTACCGGCGAGAAGATGGAAGCGCTGGAGGAATTCCATCCCAAGCGCATCGCCGACCGTATCCTCGGCATGGGCGACATCGTCTCGCTCGTCGAGAAGGCCGCCGAAACCATCGACGCGGAACAGGCCGCGGCGATGGCGAAGAAGATGCAGGAAGGCAAGTTCGACCTGAACGATCTTGCCGACCAGCTTCGCCAGATGAAGAAAATGGGCGGCATGGGCGGCATCATGGGGATGATGCCGGGCATGGGCAAGATGAAGGACCAGATGGCCGCCGCCGGTCTGGACGACAAGATCTTCGACCGCCAGATCGCCATCATCCAGTCGATGACGCCGGCCGAACGCGCCAAGCCCGACCTTCTCAAGCACAGCCGCAAGAAGCGCATCGCCGCAGGTTCCGGCACCAGCGCCGCCGACATCAACAAGCTTTTAAAGATGCACCGCCAGATGGCCGACATGATGAAGTCCATGAAGGGCAAGAAGGGCGGCGGCATGATGGGCAAGATGATGGGCGGGCTTGCCGGCAAGATGGGCCTGCCCGGCGGCGGAATGGGCGGCATGCCGGATCTGTCGAAAATGAGCCCGAAGGAACTCGAGGCGCTGCAGAAACAGGCCGAGGCGGCGGGGCTTGGCGGACCGGGTGCGCCGAAACTGCCGGGACTGGGCGGTCCGTCCCTGCCGGGACTTGGCAGCGGACCGGCTCTGCCCGGCCTGCCGAAGAAGAAGTGAGGGGGCGATGGATACGGTAAACACGGCCGAACAGGCCCAGGCGATCCTCAAGGACCTTCGCCGCTCGATCGACAATTTCGACGCGATCCTGATCCATACGCTTGCCGAGCGCTTCCGCTGCACGAAAGCCGTCGGCGAGATGAAGGCGACGCACGGGCTGCCGCCGTCCGATCCGAACCGCGAAAAGCAGCAGATCGAACGGTTGCGCCGGCTGGCCGACGAAGCCGACCTCGATCCCGATTTCGCCGAGAAATTCCTTGCCTTCATCATTCGCGAGGTCATCCGCCATCACGAGGCGATCGCCGCGAAGAACGAGGATAACGCCGGCTAGGTGCCGGCACTGAAACCCAGAGATAGACGAACGAACAGGCTGTTACAGGAGTAAACCATGGCACTGAAAATCCGTCTGGCCCGCGCGGGCTCCAAGAAGCGTCCCTATTACCACATCGTGATCGCCGACGTGCGTTCGCCGCGTGACGGCCGCTTCATCGAACAGGTCGGTTCATGGAACCCGATCCTGCCCAAGGACGCCGATCGCGTCGTGCTGAAGGAAGACCGCATCAAGCATTGGCTCGAAGTCGGCGCGCAGCCGACCGACCGCGTCGCGCGCTTCCTCGATGCGGCCGGCCTCGTCAAGCGCGAAGCCCGCAACAACCCGAACAAGGCGAAGCCGGGTCAGAAGGCGCAGGAGCGCATCGAAGAAGCCAAGATGAAGGAAGAGGAAGCCAAGGCTGCTGCCGAGGCTGCCGAGGAGGAAGCGAAGGCTGCCGCCGAAGCGCCGGCCGAAGAGGCTGCTGAGGCTCCGGCCGAGGAAGCTGCCGCCGAAGCTCCGGCTGAAGAAGCCGCGGCAGAGGCTCCGGCCGAAGAGGAAGCCGCAAAGGCTGAATAAGTCCTCCGGATGAATCAGGGCGGGGATTTGGTCATGTCTCATATGGCTATCCACGCCTTGTTCGATGTTCTTGCATGGGCCGTCTCTTTGACGGCCCTTGTGCTTTTACGGCACGGCTGGTTTTCCGAGCGGCCGGTCGAAAAGGAATTGCGGCTCGGCTATGCCGTTGCCGTGCTTTCCGGCGCCGGTTTCGGCGCCTGGGCATTCGGAACCCTCAATCTCTGGCTTTCGGATATCGCCGGGTTTGGTCGGTCGATCGAGGGCGCGCTTTTCGGCGCGATCGCCGCAATCGAAATCTACAAACGGGCCAACGGGATATCCGCGCGGACCGGCGCGGTCTATGCGCTGCCGATGGCGCTGGGCATTGCGGTCGGCCGGATAGGCTGCCTTTTATCCGGACTCGAGGACAATACGCATGGCATCGCGACCGGCGCGGACTGGGGCTGGGATTTCGGCGACGGCGTTCTTCGCCATCCAGTGCAGCTCTACGAAAGCCTGGCGATGGCCGGTTTCGCGGCTGTTTACCTGTTCATGATGGCTCGCGGTTCCGCCCGCTGGAAGCGTGACGGCTTCTACTACGCGGTCGGTTTTTATGCGGCGCAGCGTTTCGTGTTCGAATTCTTCAAACCCTATGGCGCGGTCGCGGGCGGCCTGACCGTGTTCCAGCTGTTGTCGCTGGTGTTGTTCGGCTATGCGGCCGTGATGATCGCCACGGCGGAAAGGCCGATGGCGCCGGTGCGCTGATCTCGTTCGTTTGGATGAAGCATGCGGGCTCTGCCGCGTGGAGAATATCCTGACTGCGAAACAGCGGGAAAGGCGCCGTGACCGAAACCGGGAGGTTTACTACGGCCGCGTGATCGGGAATTCTTTCTCCGTTGCAGCACGCAGGCCGGGCGAAGCTCCCGGTGCGGATCATTGTTGCTGTGCAAAACGAGGAAGGCGTCCGACAACATGCCCGAAGCCGAAACGGAAGATGCGGCCAATAGCGCGAAAACGTCACGGCGGTGGACCATTGTCCTCGCCATCCTCGGCGGGCTGCTGCTCCTGCCCGGCGCATGCGGCGTGGTTTTCACGGGCATGGCGCTGACGATGCCCGACGACCCCTATGTCGGGGCGGTCTACATGGTCTCCATCCCCAGCATCGTGATCGGCGCTCTTGGCGGCTGGTTGCTGTGGTGGGCCGTCAGGAAGTACCGCGCCCGTGCGGGCTAGCCTTCGACATGCCGATCGAACACCATGCTTCTACCGGTCGCGAGGGATCGTCGGCCTTCGGCAAACCGGGATCAGCAACGGGTGGATCATGACAGGCAAGATCATCATGGGCGTTCTCGGCCTTCTGCTTCTGCTGCCCGGCCTGTGCAGCATAAGCTTCATCGTGATGATGGGTCCGGGCGACATTCCCGGCGGCGGCACCGGGCTCGTTCTCGGGCTTTTCTGGCTGGCCACCATCGCGATCGCCTGGCCTGGCTACATTCTCATCCGCAAGGCCTGGGAGCGCTGAGATGAACGCACCGCTCCGCAAATCGCGGCCCTACCTGTTCCACGGCCAGACGCAATCGCTGTGCGAAACTTGCCTGAAACTTGTGCCGGCGAAGATCCTGATCGACGGCGACGACGTCTGGTACCAGAAGCGCTGCCGCGAGCACGGCGTGCAGATGACGAAAATCTCGTCGGACGCCGCCTATTACAAGGCGGAACTCTCCTTCCTGAAACCGGGCGACCGGCCGCTCGAAGTGCAGACGAAGACCGATTTCGGCTGCCCCTATGATTGCGGACTGTGTCCCGATCACGAGCAGCATTCCTGCCTCGCCATCATCGAGATCAACGAGGCGTGCAACCTGACCTGCCCGGTCTGTTTCGCCGGTTCGTCGCAGGCCGCGACGAAGCAGCTCGACCTGCCAACGATCGGCCGCATGATGGATGCGCTGGTGGCCAGCGAGGGCGAGCCGGACCTGCTGCAATTGTCGGGCGGCGAGCCGACCATCCATCCGGATATCGTGCAGATCATCGACATGGCGCGCGAACGGCCGATCCGCCACCTGATGATCAACACCAACGGCTTGCGCATCGCCTCCGATCCCGCCTTCGCCGATGCGCTCGCCGATCGGCGCACCGGGCTGGAAGTCTACCTGCAATTCGATTCGCTCAGGCCGGAGGCTCTGAAGGCGCTGCGCGGCGCCGATCTCTCCAAGGTTCGGCGCAATGCGCTGGAGGCGCTGGAGGCGCGCGGGATCTCGACAACGCTGGTCTGCACCGTGAAGAAGGGCGTCAACGATGACGAGATGGCCGACATCATCGCCCATGCGCTGAAATACCGTTGCGTGCGCGGCGTTACCTTCCAGCCGATCCAGGACGCCGGGCGCAATCTCGATTTCGACCCGAAGACCGACCGGGTCCTGCTGACCGACATCCGCCGCCGCATCGTCGAGGACAGCGGCATTTTTGGCGAGAGCGACATGATTCCGCTGCCCTGCAATCCGACGGCGATCAGCATCGGCTACGGGCTGCGCAACGGCGAAAAGGTCGTGCCGGTGACCGCGATGATCCCGAAGGAGCAACTGGTCGCCGAACTGCCGAATGCGGTGACCTTCGAGCGCTACCCGCAATTGCGCGAGCGCATCTTCGACCTGTTCTCGCTGTCGACCATCGAACCGAACGCGGCACAGCGTTTCGGCGACCTGTTGTGCTGCCTGCCGCAGGTGAGCGTGCCGGAGGGGCTCGGCTACGAGAACGTCTTTCGCGTCGTCGTGTCGAATTTCATGGACCGGTTCGATTTCTGCGTCGGCAACGTCAAGCGCTCCTGCGTCCATTTCGTCACGCCGGCCGGTCAGATCATCCCGTTCGAGACCTACAACCTGTTCTACCGCAACAGCGAGATCGAGCGTTTCCGCGCGGCGGTCTGAGCCGCGTTGAAACCGTCATCAAGCGGTCAGGAAAATTTCATGCAGCCGAGAAACGGCTGCCATGAAACAAGACGATGTCTCACCGCGGCGCGGAGTGCGCCTATCGGGAGACAATACAAATGACGAAATCACTGACCATGTCGCGCCGCACATTCATGTCCGGCGTCGGCGCCGCCGGCCTCGTTGCCGGTTCCGGCCTTGCAATGCCTTACTATTCGCGCGCCGGCCAGCGCCCCGTCTTCACGCACGGCGTGCAGTCCGGCGATGTCGACGCCATGTCGGGCGTCGTGTGGACGCGCACCGACCGTCCATCGAAGGTAATGTTCGAGGTCGCCACCTCGGAAAGCTTCAAGGATGCCCGCAAGCTCGCCTCGCTCGACGCGTTGCCGGAGAGCGATTTCGCCGTGAAGCGGCTGATCGAGGGGCTGCCCTCCGATCAGGACATCTTCTACCGCATGACGGCGCAGGACCTCACCGATGTCAACGCCGTGTCCGAGCCGATTATCGGCCGTTTCCGTACTGCGCCGACCTCGAAGCGCTCGATCAAGTTCGCATGGTCGGGCGATACCGCCGGCCAGGGCTGGGGCATCGACGACGAGGGCATGCTGACCTACGCGACGATGGCCGGGCACGCGCCCGACTTCTTCCTGCATTCCGGCGACACGATATATGCGGACGGCCCGATGAAGGACGAGGTCGATCTCAAGGACGGCACCAGGTGGGTCAACAAGGTGCTGGTCGACGAGAAGCGCAAGGTTGCCGAGACGCTGGAGGAGTTCCGCGGCCAGTGGAAATACAACATGCTGGACGAGCATGTGCGCGCCATGAACGCGATCTGCCCGACCTTCTTCCAGTGGGACGATCACGAAGTCTGCAACAACTGGTCCTCGGCCAAGGACCTGACAGGCGATGACCGCTATTCGGAGAAGTCCGTCGATGTGCTGCGCGCCCGCTCGGGACGCGCCTTCCACGAGATGAGCCCGATTCGCTACACGCCGGCGGAACCCGGCCGCGTCTATCGCAAGATCTCCTACGGGCCGATGCTGGATGTGTTCTTCCTCGATCTGCGTTCCTATCGCGGCCCGAACGGCGCCTCGATGGAAGACGAGATGACGCCGGAAAGCCGCATCCTCGGCGCCGAGCAGGTGGCCTGGCTGAAGCGCGAACTCGCCAACTCCAAGGCGACATGGAAGGTGATCGCCTCCGACATGCCGATCGGCCTGATCGTCTGGGACAACTGGAAGGAACAGGCGGGCGCCGAGGCTATCGCCAATGGCGACAACGGTCCGGCCAAGGGCCGCGAGCTGGAAATCGCCGACCTGCTGCGCTTCATCAAGACGGCCGGCGTGGCCAACACGGTGTGGCTGACCGCCGATGTGCACTACACCGCGGCGCATTACTACGATCCGTCGAAGGCGCAGTTCCAGGACTTCGATCCGTTCTGGGAATTCGTTTCCGGTCCGCTGCATGCCGGCACGTTCGGTCCGAACGGTCTCGACATGACCTTCGGTCCGGAAGTGAAGTTCGTGAAGGCGCCGACGGAAGAGCAGGGCGCAAACCTGCCGCCGTCGATGGGTCTGCAGTTCTTCGGCCTGGTCGAAATCGACGGCGCGACGGAACAGATGACCGTGCGGCTGATGGACCGCGCCGACACCGAGCTCTACACGGTGACGCTCGACCCGGTGCGCAGCGCCTGACCGCAAGCGCTACAGAAATGGAGAAAGCGGGTCTTCCGGCCCGCTTTTTTTTCATTCGGGAAGCCGTATTCCCGCATATCCGGAGTTGTGCGGGCAGGGCCGGCCGGGTTAAGCCCGGCCAATATGCCTTCCGGGAAACAACGGCAGGGTTTTGTTAAGGTTGTGTTTTCCTTATTTCGCCATTTTATTGGTCAAGTGAAGGGCGCATCGGCCCGGAACACGCTTCCGGGTAAACAGGAGAATTCAATGCAGAAATCTGCGTTTGCAGCGGGTGTTTGTCTTGCCGCGGCGATTGCGGTCAGCGGTTGCACGAGCTCGCGGTTCGGGACCTATCCGACCTATCAGCAGCCGGCGCCCCTCAATCCGGCACCATCCGGCCAGGTCACGGCCGGCCAGCTGCCGCCGCCGGTGCAGCCCGGCGTCGATCCAAACGCGCAGGGCAACTTCCCTGTCGCGCCCGGCACGGAGAACGCAACGCTTTCCGATCCGAATGCGCCGGGCGGCCTTCAGCAGCCGACCTCCGCCGAGCCGGTGACCCGCGAATCGCTGGTCGGCGCCTGGAAGGTGACGACGGCCGGTTCGTCGTGCCAGATGTTCATGGCGCTCACCAAGTGGACCGGCGGTTTCCGCGCCGCTTCACGCGGCTGCCCTGGCGATGCGGCTGCCGTCGCTGCCTGGGACGTGCAGGGCCAGCAGGTGATTTTGAGCGATTCCAGCGGCAACAAGGTCGCGACCCTGTTCTCCTCGGGCAGCGGATCGTTCAACGGGCAGACGACCAGCGGGGCCGCGATCACGCTTTCGCGATAGCGGTTCCGGCTTGTGGGGGCGACATTGTCTGAGATTCTCCACCCCGGCGACAAGGTTCGGGCGCGGTATGACGCGCTGGCGGCCCAGGGCAAGCTCGATCCCGATCCGGCGCAGGAAGCGCTGGCCAGCCGTTTCGACACGCTGAACGACGAGATCGCCTCGCTGAGGCTCGCCTCGAAATCCTCCTCGCTCGGCTGGCTTTTCGCCAAACGCGCGCCGAAATCCGGCAGCGTCCGCGGCCTTTATGTCCATGGCAGCGTCGGGCGGGGCAAGACGATGCTGATGGATTTCTTCTTCGCCGCCTGTCCGGCGAAGCGCAAGCGCCGCGCCCATTTCCACGATTTCATGGCCGACGTGCATGATCGCATCGGCGCGCACCGCAAGGCGCTGAAGAACGGCGAGGTGAAGGGCGACGATCCGATTCCACCGGTTGCCAGGGCGCTGGCGCAAGAGGCGCGCGTGCTGTGCTTCGACGAGTTTTCCGTCACCGATATCGCCGACGCGATGATCCTGTCGCGGCTGTTCAGCGCGCTGTTCGAGCATGGCGTTATCCTGGTGGCGACGTCGAATGTAGCGCCGGACGATCTCTACAGAGACGGGCTCAATCGCGGGCTGTTCCTGCCCTTCATCGACGTCCTGAAGGCACATACCGACATCATGAGCCTGGATGCCGACCGCGACTACCGGCTCGACCGGCTGTCGCACACAAAGCTCTATGTGGCGCCGCTTGGCGAAAAAGCCGACCGTGCCGTCGACAGCATCTGGTCGCGGCTGACCGGCGGGGTGCCGGCGCATCAGGAAATGATCGAGGTGAAGGGGCGTGAAATCGTCGTGCCGGCGGTCGCGATGGGCGCGGCACGGTTCGGATTCGCCGATCTGTGCGAAAAGCCGCTCGGCGCCCGCGACTACCTGGCGATCGCGCGCAACTATCACACGATCTTTGTCGAGCGTGTGCCCGTGCTGCATGACAATCGGCGCAACGAGGCGAAGCGCTTCATCAACCTGATCGATACGCTCTATGACAACCGCATCCGCCTGGTTGTCTCGGCCGAGGTTGAGCCGCAGGAGCTCTACCAGGGCAAGACCGGCACCGAAGTGTTCGAGTTCGACCGCACCGTGTCGCGGCTGATCGAGATGCGCTCGGAGGAATGGGTGGCGCAGGCGGGACAGGGCGCGTGACGGCTGCCGGCCAAAAGGCCAATCGGTGCAAAATGTCATCCATATGAGATTTTGCGACGCAAAATATTGACGTTTACGTAAATCCCAAATTATCTAAACGGTTGAATTTATTGATGACGAAAGTTTCTGTTGATTTTTCTCGCGTAGTCAGGCACCTCCCTTCGCGGTAATTCGGCCCGTGCGACCGTGGGCCGCGCTTCGATTTCAATTCGGCTCACCAACGGAAAAATCCCACATGGCACGCAACAAGATTGCACTCATCGGTTCCGGCATGATCGGCGGAACGCTCGCTCACATGATCGGCCTGAAGGAGCTGGGCGACGTCGTCCTGTTCGACATCGCGGAAGGAATTCCGCAGGGCAAGGGCCTGGACATCGCGGAATCCTCGCCGGTCGATGGTTTCGACGCGTCGTTCACCGGCGCCAATTCCTACGAGGGGATCAAGGGCGCGGATGTGTGCATCGTGACGGCCGGCGTGCCGCGCAAGCCCGGCATGAGCCGCGACGACCTTTTGGGCATCAACCTGAAGGTGATGGAGCAGGTCGGCGCGGGCATCCGGAAATACGCCCCCGACGCCTTCGTCATCTGCATCACCAACCCGCTCGACGCGATGGTCTGGGCGCTGCAGCAGTTCTCCGGCCTGCCGAAGAACAAGGTCGTCGGCATGGCCGGCGTGCTCGACTCGTCGCGCTTCCGCCACTTCCTGGCCGAGGAATTCAAGGTCTCCGTCGAGGACGTCACCGCCTTCGTGCTCGGCGGCCATGGCGACACGATGGTGCCGCTGCCGCGCTACTCCACCGTCGCCGGCATTCCGCTGACCGACCTGATCAAGATGGGCTGGATCTCCAAGGAACGTCTCGAAGAGATCGTCCAGCGCACCCGTGATGGCGGCGCCGAGATCGTCGGCCTGTTGAAGACCGGTTCGGCCTATTACGCCCCGGCTTCCTCGGCGATCGCGATGGCCGAAGCCTATCTCAAGGACAAGAAGCGCGTGCTGCCCTGCGCCGCGCATCTCGACGGCCAGTACGGCGTGAAAGACATGTATGTCGGCGTGCCGACCGTGATCGGCGCCGGCGGCATCGAGCGCGTCATCGAGATCGACCTCAACAAGACCGAGCAGAAGCAGTTCGACAAGTCCGTCGACGCTGTCGCCGGTCTCTGCGAGGCCTGCCGCAACATCGCGCCGAACCTGAAATAAGGTCCGGCCGCTTATCCCGTATCCAGGCATGAAGGATTTGCCATGAACATTCACGAGTATCAGGCCAAGCGGCTGCTGCACGAATACGGCGCACCGGTTGCCGGCGGCGTGGCGGTCTATTCCGCCGAGCAGGCCGAAGAGTGGGCGAAGAAACTGCCCGGACCGCTCTATGTGGTGAAAAGCCAGATCCATGCCGGCGGACGCGGCAAGGGCAAGTTCAAGGAGCTCGGCGAAGACTCCAAGGGCGGCGTGCGGCTGGCCAAATCGGTCGAGGAAGTCGTCGAAAATGCCAAGGAAATGCTCGGCAAGACGCTGGTGACCAAGCAGACCGGCCCGGCCGGCAAGCAGGTCAACCGCCTCTATATCGAGGACGGCGCCGATATTGCCCGCGAACTTTATCTCTCGATCCTGATCGACCGCACGGTCGGCCGTCCGGCCTTCGTCGTGTCGACCGAGGGCGGCATGGACATTGAGGCCGTGGCCGAGGAAACGCCGGAAAAGATCCTGACGCTTCCGATCGACCCGGAAAAGGGCGTCACCGAAGCCGACGCCAAGAAGCTCAACAGGGCACTGAAGCTGACCAAGGACGCGGCCAAGGACGGGCTGAAGCTGTTCCCGATCCTATACAAGGCGTTTGTCGAGAAGGACATGAGCCTGCTCGAGGTCAACCCGCTGATCGTCATGAAGGACGGCCATCTGCGCGTGCTCGACGCCAAGGTTTCGTTCGACGGCAACGCGCTGTTTCGCCATGACGACATCATGGCGCTGCGCGACAAATCCGAGGAAGACGAAAAGGAGATCGAGGCGTCGAAGCACGATCTCGCCTATGTCGCCCTCGACGGCGACATAGGCTGCATGGTCAACGGCGCAGGCCTCGCCATGGCGACGATGGACATCATCAAGCTCTACGGCAAGGAGCCGGCGAACTTCCTCGATGTCGGCGGCGGCGCTTCGAAGGAGAAGGTCACCGCGGCCTTCAAGATCATCACCGCGGACCCGGCCGTCAAAGGCATCCTGGTCAACATCTTCGGCGGCATCATGAAGTGCGATGTCATCGCCGAGGGTGTGGTCGCGGCGGTCAAGGAAGTGGGCCTGAAGGTTCCGCTGGTCGTGCGTCTGGAAGGCACCAATGTCGAGAAGGGCAAGGAGATCATCAACGAATCCGGCCTGAACGTCATTGCCGCCGACGATCTCGACGACGCGGCCCAGAAGGTCGTCAAAGCGGTCGAGGGAGCCTAGTGCGCGTTCTTCGGATATTCGCTGCAGCCGCAGCGCTCCTGCCGGCGTCCCTGACGCCGGCACTGGCGCATGTGCCGGACGGTGCGACCTTCGTGGCCGCATTCCGCGAGGCATGCGTGCCGCAGCGTCTGTCCTATGACGGGATGCGCGAGCTTGCCGGTTCGCTCGGCTGGAAGCCGGCCGTACCCGGTTCCAGCGAGGAGCTGTCCTCGGTCTTCGCGCTCGCCGACGCGGCGGTCGCGGAGCAAGGCGGCGCGGACTGGTCGTATAACCGTTCGGCCTATGACCGGATCATCGGCGGCAAGCTGCATCATCTCGTCGTTACGCGCATCATCGCGCCGGGCGTGACCACGGTGGCGAGCTGCGCGTTGTACGATCTCGGCGCAACCGACCAGATCGATCCGGCTCCGGTTGCCGATCTCGTCGGCGCGCCGGAGCAGCGTTACTTCGTCAATAACGGCCTCCACGCCCACAGCTGGGGCGAATCGCCGTCCATGCCGGGTACATTCCAGACCGTTCTCACCTTCGTCGCCGAAGACAGCCCGCATATCGATAAAACGGGTTTTTCCGGCCTTGTCCTGAAAATCGATTCCACCGACCCGGACGCCGCTGAAGGCGGCACGGATTAAGGGAGCTCAAAAAGCACATGTCCATTCTCGTCAACAAAGACACCAAGGTTCTGGTCCAGGGCCTGACCGGCAAGACCGGCACTTTCCACACCGAGCAGGCGCTCGGCTATCACGGCACGCAGATGGTCGCCGGCATCCACCCGAAGAAGGGCGGCGAAACCTGGACGGCGGGCGAAGGCGCTGGCGAGGCTGCCGGCAAGGAGCTGCCGATTTTCGCCACGGTCGGCGAGGCCAAGGAAGCGACCGGCGCCAACGCGTCGGTGATCTATGTGCCGCCGGCAGGCGCGGGCGCGGCGATCATCGAGGCGATCGAGGCCGAGATCCCGCTCATCGTCTGCATCACCGAGGGCATTCCGGTGATGGACATGGTCAACGTCAAGGCGAAGCTCGACAAATCGAAGTCGCGGCTGATCGGCCCGAACTGCCCGGGCGTGCTGACGCCGGAAGAGTGCAAGATCGGCATCATGCCGGGCTCGATCTTCAAGAAGGGCAATGTCGGCATCCTGTCGCGCTCCGGCACGCTGACCTACGAGGCCGTGTTCCAGACCACGAACGAGGGCCTCGGCCAGACGACGGCCGTCGGCATCGGCGGCGATCCGGTCAAGGGCACCGAATTCATCGACATGCTGGAGATGTTCCTCGCCGACGACGCGACCGAATCCATCATCATGATCGGCGAGATCGGCGGCTCGGCCGAGGAAGAGGCCGCGCAGTTCCTCAAGGACGAGGCGAAGAAGGGCCGTTCGAAGCCGATGGTCGGCTTCATCGCGGGCCGCACCGCGCCTCCCGGACGCACGATGGGCCATGCCGGCGCGGTGATCTCCGGCGGCAAGGGCGGCGCGGAAGACAAGATCGCGGCGATGGAAGATGCGGGCATCCGCGTGTCGCCGTCGCCCGCGCAGCTCGGCAAGACGCTTGTCGAAGTGCTGAAGGGCTAAATATTGGACGGGGCGGCATGTCCGCCCCGTTTTTGGCCGCGCAGGCGGCCGCAGGGGCAGGGCGGCGCAAGACCGCCAAGGTAACGTGAAGCGCAGCACGCGTATTGAAACCCAAGGACAGGGCGATACCGGCCCGGCAAGGTGAAGCACATGGCACGCACCGACGAACTGAACGACATTTTCGCATCCACCTCGTTCCTCTATGGCGGCAACGCCCACTATATCGAGGAACTCTACGCCCAGTTTCAGGATAATCCCGCTTCGGTTCCGGCGGAATGGCAGGCGTTTTTCGGCGATCTGCACGACAAGCCCGACGATGTGCGCAAGAACGCGCGCGGCGCTTCGTGGGAACGCGACAACTGGCCGATCACGCCGAATGGCGAACTGACGTCGGCGCTCGACGGCAACTGGGCCGAGGTCGAGGCGCATGTGGGCGCCAAGCTGAAGGAAAAGGCTGCCGTCGCCGGGCTGCCGGCCGCGGATGGCGACATCCTGCAGGCGCAGCGCGATTCGGTTCGCGCCATCATGATGATCCGCGCCTACCGCATGCGCGGCCATCTGCATGCCAATCTCGATCCGCTCGGGATCTCCGATCCGAAGGAAGATTACAACGAGCTCGATCCGCAGTCCTACGGCTTCACCGAGGCGGATTACGACCGCCGCATCTTCATCGACAACGTTCTCGGGCTGGAATACGCGACCATCCCGGAAATGCTCGACATCCTGAAGCGGACCTACTGCTCGACCATCGGCGTGGAATTCATGCACATCTCCAATCCGGAGGAGAAGTCGTGGATCCAGCAGCGCATCGAGGGACCGGACAAGGGCGTGACCTTTACCGCCAACGGCAAGAAGGCGATCCTGCAGAAGCTCGTCGAGGCGGAAGGCTTCGAGCAGTTCATCGACGTCAAGTACAAGGGCACCAAGCGTTTCGGCCTCGATGGCGGCGAGTCGCTTATCCCGGCGCTCGAGCAGATCATCAAGCGCGGCGGCGCGATGGGACTGAAAGACATCGTGCTCGGCATGGCCCACCGCGGCCGCCTCAACGTGCTCAGCCAGGTGATGGCGAAACCGCACCGCGCCATTTTCCACGAATTCAAGGGCGGATCGTTCACTCCGGACGAGGTGGAAGGCTCCGGCGACGTGAAATACCACCTCGGCGCTTCTTCGGACCGCGAGTTCGACGGCAACAAGGTGCACCTGTCGCTGACGGCGAACCCGTCGCATCTGGAGATCGTCAACCCGGTGGTGATGGGCAAGGCCCGCGCCAAGCAGGACCAGATTGCCGGCGGCGCGCAGCGGCCGGAAGTCGTGCCGCTGGAAGACCGCGCCAAGGTGATGCCGCTCTTGATCCACGGCGACGCGGCCTTTGCCGGCCAGGGCGTGGTGCCCGAATGTCTCGGCCTGTCGGCGCTGCGCGGCCACCGCGTGGCCGGCACCGTGCATTTCATCATCAACAACCAGATCGGTTTCACGACCAATCCGCGTTTCTCGCGTTCCTCGCCCTATCCCTCCGATGTGGCGAAGATGATCGAGGCGCCAATCTTTCACGTGAACGGCGATGATCCGGAGGCGGTGGTCTATGCGGCCAAGGTGGCGACCGAGTTCCGCATGCTGTTCAACAAGCCGGTCGTCATCGACATGTTCTGCTACCGCCGTTTCGGCCACAATGAGGGCGACGAGCCGGCATTCACGCAGCCGTTGATGTACAAGAAGATCCGCACGCACAAGACGGCGGCGCAGATCTATGCCGACCAGCTGATTTCCGAAGGGCTGATCACGGTCGACGAATACGACAAGATGAAGTCGGACTGGCGCGAGAACCTGGAGGTCGAGTTCCAGGCAGGCGACTCCTTCAAGCCGAACAAGGCGGACTGGCTGGACGGCAAGTGGTCGGGCCTGTCGAAGGCCGATAACGAGGACGAGCGCCGCCGCGGCAAGACCGCCGTACCGATGAAGGCGCTGAAGGAAATCGGCAAGAAGCTCACCCAGGTTCCGGAAGGCTTCAACGTCCATCGCACGATCCAGCGCTTCATGGACAACCGCGCCAAGATGATCGAGACGGGCGAGGGCATCGACTGGGCGACCGGCGAAGCGCTGGCCTTCGGATCGCTCGCCCAGGAAGGATACTGTGTGCGCCTGTCCGGACAGGACTGCGAACGCGGCACCTTCTCGCAGCGCCACTCGGTGCTGTACGATCAGGAGAACGAAAACCGTTATGTGCCGCTGAACAATATCGCGGCCGGCCAGGGCCGCTACGAGGTCATCAACTCGATGCTGTCGGAAGAGGCGGTGCTCGGCTTCGAATATGGCTATTCACTGGCCGAGCCGAACGGCCTGACGCTCTGGGAAGCGCAATTCGGCGACTTCGCCAATGGCGCACAGGTCGTGTTCGACCAGTTCATCTCGTCGGGCGAGCGCAAGTGGCTCAGGATGTCCGGCCTCGTCTGCCTGCTGCCGCACGGCTACGAGGGCCAGGGGCCCGAGCATTCGTCGGCGCGTCTCGAACGCTTCCTGCAGATGTGCGCGGAAGACAACATGCAGGTCGCCAACTGCACGACGCCTGCCAACTATTTCCACATCCTGCGCCGGCAACTGAAGCGCGACTTCCGCAAACCGCTCATCCTGATGACGCCGAAATCGCTGCTGCGCCACAAGCGTGCGGTTTCGACGCTTTCCGAGATGTCGGGCGAAAGCGCCTTCCACCGCCTGTTGTGGGACGATGCGGAATACCGCAAGGACGGTCCGATCAAGCTGGTGACGGATTCCAAGATCCGCCGCGTCGTGATGTGCACCGGCAAGGTCTATTACGACCTTCTGGAGGAACGCGAGGCGCGCGGCGTCAACGATGTCTACCTGCTTCGCCTCGAACAGCTTTATCCGTTCCCGGCCAAGGCGCTGATCACCGAACTGTCGCGCTTCAAGAACGCCGACATGGTGTGGTGTCAGGAAGAGCCGAAAAACATGGGCGCCTGGTCGTTCATCGACCCGTATCTGGAATGGGTACTCGCCCATATCAACGCCAAGCATCAGCGCGTCCGCTATACCGGCCGCGCGGCGTCCGCCTCCACGGCGACGGGCCTGATGTCGAAACACAAGGAACAGCTTGCCGCCTATCTCGACGACGCACTCGGCGAATGACGGCACGACCGGAACCCAAGAATTCGAGCTGGAAAGACTGAACAATGGCAACAGAAATCCGCGTACCCACGCTGGGCGAATCCGTCACCGAGGCAACGATCGGCAAGTGGTTCAAGAATGTCGGCGACGCCGTCGGTGACGGCGAGACGCTGGTCGAACTGGAAACCGACAAGGTGACGCTGGAAGTGCCGGCGCCGGCCGCCGGAACGCTTGGCGAGATCACCGCGAAGGAAGGCGACACGGTCGAGGTCAACGCGCTGCTCGGCATGCTGAACGAAGGTGAAGGCGCGCCGGCTGCGGCGCCTGCGAAGGACGAAAAGAAGGAAGCCGCCCCGGCGAAGGAAGAGCCGAAGCCCGCGCCGTCCGGCTCCGAGGTCGACACGGTCGGCATGGACAAGGCGCGCGGCGACATGCCGCCGGCGCCGTCGGCGGCCAAGATGATGGCCGACAAGGGCGTTTCGGCCGATGCGGTTTCCGGTTCCGGCAAGCGCGGCCAGATCCTGAAGGGCGACGTGATCGATGCCATCGCCTCCGGCTCGACCGCGTCTGCCCAGGCGGAAGCGCCGAAAGCGGCGCGCGCGCCGTCGCCGGCAGGCGACGCCGAGCGCGAGGAACGCGTGCGCATGACGAAACTGCGCCAGACCATCGCGCGCCGTCTGAAGGACGCGCAGAACACGGCGGCCATGCTGACCACCTACAACGAGGTGGACATGACGGCGGTGATGGATCTGCGCAAGAAATACAAGGATCTGTTCGAGAAGAAGCACGGCGTGAAGCTCGGCTTCATGGGCTTCTTCTCCAAGGCGGTGACGCATGCGCTGCAGGAAGTCCCGGCGGTCAATGCCGAGATCGACGGCTCCGACATCATTTACAAGCACTTCTGCCACATCGGCGTTGCCGTCGGCACCGACAAGGGCCTCGTCGTTCCGGTGGTGCGCGATGCCGACCAGATGTCGATCGCCGAGATCGAGAAGGAAATCGGCCGGCTCGGCAGGGCGGCGCGGGACGGCAAGCTCGGCATGGCCGACATGCAGGGCGGCACCTTCACCATCTCGAATGGCGGCGTCTACGGTTCGCTGATGTCCTCGCCGATCCTCAACGCGCCGCAGTCGGGCATTCTCGGCATGCACAAGATCCAGGAGCGGCCGATGGCGATCGGCGGCCAGGTGGTGATCCGGCCGATGATGTATCTGGCGCTTTCCTACGACCACCGCATCGTCGACGGCAAGGAAGCCGTGACCTTCCTGGTGCGGGTCAAGGAGAGCCTCGAGGATCCGGAACGTCTCGTTCTCGACCTGTAGGGGGAGCCGCGTGAAACGCATCGCCGCGACATTGCTGCTCGGACTGTCCGGCATGCAGGCGGCGCGTGCGGACTGCCCGCAGGCGCTGGCCGTCTACACCGACGCGGACGAGACGATCTCGGTCGAATTCGTGCCGAATGACGGCGGGCGCATGATGGCGTCGAACATCTTCAAGGCGAAGATGGCGGCGGGCATCGAACTCGACGGTTACGTGATCTGGAATGTCGGCGTGGCGCGGCCGAACGGCATCATGCTGCATGGCTGTCCCGAGGGTGACGTGACCGGCGATGAGATCGACGCCTGCACCGTCTGGGAAGGCGTGATCTACGCCGTCGACGGGTCCGGCAATGTCGATTACATGCCGGTCGAATCCGAAACGGCGGCGGAGCAGCTCCTGTTTCCCGATCTCGGCCGCGGCGTGCGGTACTCGGCGATCTGGGGCGAGGGCAAGGTCGAGATCGTGCCGCAGGACGTGCTGAAGCTCAGCGGATGCCAGGAATAAGCGCGGCGCGATATTCAAATTGGCGGAAATCGGACTCGATATGCCGCCGCAGTCAGATAGTTTAGCCGAAAGGCGCTTGGAAATCAGAAGAGGTGGATCATGGCCTATGACGTAGTGGTGATCGGATCAGGACCGGGCGGTTATGTCTGCGCTATCAAGTGCGCGCAACTCGGCCTGAAGACCGCGATCGTGGAAAAACGCGAGACGCTGGGCGGCACCTGCCTGAATATCGGCTGCATCCCGTCCAAGGCGCTGCTGCAGGCTTCCGAACTGTTCGTCGAGGCCGAGCACACGCTGCCGAAGATGGGCGTGAAGGTGAACAAGCCGAAGCTCGACCTGAAGGCGATGATGGCGCACAAGGACGCCACCGTTAAGTCGAATGTCGACGGCGTCGCCTTCCTGATGAAGAAGAACAAGGTCGACGTCATTCAGGGCACCGGCAAGGTGCTCGGCGAGGGCAAGATCTCGGTCGCCGGCGAGGACGGCAAGGAGCAGGAGATCGAGGCGAAGAACATCGTCATCGCCACCGGTTCCGATGTCGCCGGCATTCCCGGCGTCGAGGTGAAGTTCGACGAGAAGGTGATCGTGTCGTCGACCGGCGCGCTGGAGCTTGCCAAGGTGCCCGGCCACATGGTCGTGGTCGGCGGCGGCGTCATCGGGCTCGAACTCGGTTCGGTGTGGAAGCGGCTCGGCGCGGAGGTCACCGTGGTCGAATATCTCGACACGATCCTCGGCGGCATGGACGGCGAGGTCTCCAAGCAGTTCCAGCGCATGCTGGAAAAGCAGGGCATGAAATTCAATCTCGGCGCCAAGGTCACCGGCGTGAAGAAGACGGCCAAGGGCGCCGACGTGACGTTCGAGCCCGCCAAGGGCGGTGACGCGCAGACGCTGAACGCCGATGTCGTACTCGTGGCCACCGGACGCAAGCCCTACACGGAAGGCCTCGGCCTCGAAAAGGCCGGCGTCGTGCTGGACGAGCGCGGCCGGGTGCAGATCAACGAGCACTGGCAGACCTCGATCACCGGCATCTACGCGCTGGGCGACGTCGTCGCCGGGCCGATGCTGGCGCACAAGGCGGAAGACGAGGGCATGGCGGTGGCCGAGATCCTTGCCGGCCAGCATGGCCACGTGAATTTCGACGTCATTCCCGGCGTGGTCTATACCGAACCGGAAGTGGCTTCGGTCGGCAAGACCGAGGAGGAGTTGAAGAAGGCAGGCGTGGAATACGTCTCCGGCAAGTTCCCGTTTGCCGCCAACGGCCGCGCGCGGGCGATGCTGGCGACGGAGGGTTTCGTCAAGGTCCTGGCCGACAAGAAAACCGACCGCGTGCTCGGCGTCCACATCGTCGGCAAGGGCGCCGGCGAGATGATCCACGAGGCGGCGGTGCTGATGGAGTTCGGCGGGTCGTCGGAAGATCTCGGCCGTACCTGCCATGCGCATCCGACCATGTCGGAGGCCGTGCGCGAGGCGGGTCTCGCGACGGCATTCGGCAAGCCGCTGCACATGTGACCGGTCGTCACCCTTTCGCTGACGGAAAGTAAAACTTTACCGCTTTTCTTTATACGGTGTTGATGACCCTGCGGCGGCGTCTATCTGTCGTTACAGGATTTTCCCGTATCGGAAGGACCGGAAGCTTGTTTACCGCGTATCGCTCCCTGGCGCTCTCCGTGTCTGTCGCGGCCGGCCTGACACTGGCCGCCGAGCCGGCTGTCGCCGGCGACACGCCCGGAATCGAATTCGAACTCGGCGGCGGCGGCTCGATCGCGCCGCGCTACGAGGGATCGTCCGATTATCTGTTCAGCCCCTATCCGACGTTCCGGCTCAAGCGGCTGACTTTTTCGAACGGTTTCCAGATCGGCGGCGGCGACGGCATGGGCCTGTCGCTCTACCCGTCCTTCGCCTATCGCGGCGCGCGCAAGGCCGCCGACACGCCGGCGCTGACCGGCCTGGCCGATGTCGACCGGACAGTCGAACTCGGCGTCGGCGCGTCCTACACGACACCGGGATTCAAGGTATTCGGCGAAGTGCGCAAGGGCATCGGCGGGCATGACGGCTATGTCGGCGAAATCGGCGCCGACATGATTGCGCATCCGTCCGACCAGCTGACGCTGTCCGCGGGTCCGCGCGCCTCGTTTGCGAGCGGCGACTACATGGACACCTATTTCGGCGTTTCGGCCGCCGAATCGATCGCGTCCGGACTGCCGCAATTCACGCCCCGGTCCGGCTTCAAGTCCATCGGCGTCGAGGCGTCCGCCCGCTACGACGTCACCGGGAACTGGGCGGTCGAATCGTCCGCCGGCTACAACCGGCTGATCGGCGACGCGGCCGATTCGCCCGTGACGGGCGTCGGCTCGCGCAACCAGTTCAATTTCAGGCTGGGTATCGTGCGGCATTTCCGGCTGGATTTCTGACGCCGGCATTCGCATCCCGGAACCCGGCCGGTCATCACTCGGACGGAGCGGGCGGAACGATCCCGTCCGGCACGTCGATGGTGACGTTGACGTCGTTGCCGTCGGTGAAGGCACCCGAATTGTAGAGATAGAAGCCGCCGACGGCGAGCACGATCAGGAGCAGGATGGCGACGAACCAGCCGGCTCCCGTGCCATTGGTGTAAACGACCCTGGTTTCGCGATCTCGTGTCGTCATGGTCAAATCTCCTGTTCGTTTTCAGGCAGATAACGACTCGTGACGCGATCGGGTTCCATCGCCGGCAATCGCGGCGCGGCTCAAAAAGAACCGGCGTTCGGGGAAACGCCGGCATGCAGTGGGTTGGAGATCAGTCGACGCTCAGGCGTTCTGCCACGCGTCGAGATATTTGATGAGCCACGCGTCGACCGGCACTTCGGCCACCTGCACCTTTTTCAGGGCGGAATAGTCGACGGGGGTCTGATTTTTCGCAACGGTCTCGTGCATCGGGCAGGCAAGTGCGCTGCCGGAAACGAAGAGAGCTGTCACGAGGCCAAGGCCCAGTGCTTTACTAGACATGCGCTGCTCCTTTTCCTGGCCCGGAACAGTTCGGGCACAAAGAGGGTACCGCAAGGAAAGGTTTTCGCCAAGGGCGGGTCGATCACAAAAGCGCCAGCGGGCTGGTGGGCGCGGCTCAGTCCCGGAAATAGTAGTCGGTTACCGTCTGAGCGAGACGCGCTTTACTTCTTGCGCCGAATGGCCCGCTCGGATCCAAAACCCGATAACTGCTGCCTTCGAACGGGATATCGTTCAGCCAAGGCAGGCGCTGGTCGATGGCCTTTGTCAGCGGCGTGTCGTCGGGCACGCGCTCGAAGGTCATTTCCCTGAAATAGCCGTCGACATTGAACGCGCCCTTCAGCGATTTCGGCGTCACCTCGAAGATCGAGGCCGGCACGCTCTCGCTGTGAAAGGCGACGACAAGGGGCCGGGCGAGTTTGTGAATGCTCTCCGCCCCGATGCTGCATGTCTCGCCTAAGGAAATGTCCCGCAGCGCGCCGATCCAGTCGTAGTCAGGCAAGCCCGAATCGATGCCGAAACATTGCATCATGACGAAATGCATCACCTTATTACCGCTGCGCCTGTTCAGCAGGACATAAATCGCATGATCTTCCAGCCCGGTCTCGACGACGATGCCCTCGCCGTCATCGGCGACGGCCATGCCAAAACCCGTCAGGCTGTTAGGGGTACTGGTGAACCTGGTTTCGCGCACCGCCGAGCCCTCCCGGACTTCGCCGTCGATCACCATCGTCGCCGTGGCGCGGTAGCGGATCGTCGCCGACTCGCTGCCGCAGCCGGCAAGGGTGAGCGCTGCGAGGAGACATGCGGCAGCCGGGAATATGGAGCGGACTGTCATGCCTCAATCCCTGAAATAGTAGTCTGTTACGGTTTGAGCGAGGCGCGCATCACTTCTGGCGCCGAAAGGCCCTGTGGGATCCAAGACTCGAAAACTGCTGCCCTCGAACGGAATCTCGTTCAGCCAGGGCAGGCGCCGGTCGATGGCCTTGGTCAGCGGCGTGCTGTCCGGCACGCGCTCGAAGGTCATCTCCCTGAAATAGCCGTCGACATTGAACGCGCCCTTCAGCGATTTCGGCGTCACCTCGAAGATCGAGGCCGGCACGCTTTCGCGGTGGAAGGCGACGACCAGCGGCATCGTCCGCGCCACGACTTCGGGCTTGATGACGCAGCTTTGCCCGACCGGTATTTCCTTGAAGGCTTTTGTCCAGCCGGAGCCTGAACTGCCGTTTTCGATCCCGAAGCAGTTCTGCATCGTTCCGGACAATCTGTACCCAGTTCCACTTTGATCGTTGCGCAGGAAGTAGATGGCGCTGCGGTTCTTTCCGATATCGACGATAATAGCTTCGCCCCGGTCTCTGACCTTCAAGCCGAAGCCTGTCAGAGTGTTCGGTGTTTCTGTGATGGTCATTTCCCGTATCGCCGAGCCTTCGCGCGTTTCACCGTCGATCACCATCGTCGCCGTGGCCCGGTAGCGGATCGTCGCCGATTCGCTGCCGCAGCCGGCAAGGGCGGCCAGCAGCGCCAAGAGCGGGACGAGGCGCAGATATCGGGGCGAAACCATCATGACGTGCACGCTAGGCGCAAAACACGCAAAAATTGCTAAGCGGACGGGTAAAAAGCGCGGCCCGGCGCCGGGCGGTCAGTTGTAGACCGGCGTGACCGTGTAGCCGGCGTTTTCCAGAAGGGCGGCGAGGCCCTTTTCGCCGGGCAGGTGCAGCGCGCCGACGGCGACGAAGGCGCCGCCATCTTCGAAAAGCGGGCGGGCGCGTTCCAGCATGGTCGCGTTGCGCACATGGACCATGGCCGCCTCGAAATCGGCATAGCCGGCATCCTCGCCCTGGTCCGGCGCGACGGAGCGCAGCATCGGCCACACCGCGCCGGTCCGGCCGTCGACATAAAGTTCGATCATCGTCTCGATGACGTCGTCGATCTTGTCGCCGAGCGCGATGGAATCGACGAGGCCGCGGACGTGGAACTCCATCGGCAGCGAGGCCATCGCCTCGAACTGCTCGACGATGGTTTCGAGCCCGACCAGTTCCTTGCCCTGCTTCTCGGCGTCCTGCGCCAGCTTCATGTCGAGGAAGGGCTGGCCTTCCTTCTTGCGGTCCATCTCGCATTTCGGCAGCGCGACCATGGCGGTGATCAGCCAGGGCTTCATGCGCTCGACCAGGGCAAGCTGGACGCCGCGTTCGGCGAGGCCGGCCTTCAGGATTTCGCGCTGCTCGTCGTCGAGATAGTCCGACAGGCCCTTGCCGTCGGTGAACATGGTCAGTTCCGGCTTGGAGAACAGCGCCATCTGCGCCTTGGCCGGGTCGAGGATCTCGACGCTCTCGATGGCGACCGCGCGGGCCTTGTCGAAAGCGTCCTGCGCCTTTTGCGGCAGGTCGACGACGCGCTCGTCGGTCAGGTGCATGGTGCCGAAGAGGTATGACGGCTCGGCGCCCTGCTTTTCGACGCGGAACAGCAGCGTGTCGCCGTTGATCGTCTCGGCGGCCTCGCCCATCAGCTGCTTGTAGGCGGCGGGGTCGGTCTCCTGCATCTCGACGAGCAGGTTCTCGCCGCGGCAGGTTTCTGCCGAGGCGGCCGGCAGCGTCTGCGCAGCGATGAACAGGATGACGAAAAAGCTCAGCACGAACAGCGCGTTGGCGAGGCCAAGCGCGGCGAGCAGCGGGCCGGACAGGCGGTCGAGTGAAGCGGTCAGGCTTTTCATGGCCGCAACCATGCCGGAAAATGGCGACGATTCCGTTAAGGTCGGCCGGTCAATGCGATGTTTCAGGCGCGCGGATGGGCTTGTCTGTAGACGTCGAGCAGGCGGGCGGTGTCGACGCCGGTATAGACCTGCGTGGTCGACAGGCTGGCATGGCCGAGCAGTTCCTGGATGGTGCGCAGGTCGCCGCCATTGCCGAGCAGGTGGGTGGCGAAGGAGTGGCGCAGCGCATGCGGCGTCGCCGTTTCCGGCAGGCCGAGCGCGCTTCTCAGGTTTCGCATATCGCGCTGCAGCACGGCGGCCTGCAGCGGTCCGCCGCGCGCGCCGCGAAACAGCGGTTCGTCCGCCGCCAGATCCCAGGGGCAGAGCCGGCGGTAGAGATCGACGGCGTCGAAGACGACCGGCAGCAGCGGCACAAGCCGCGTCTTGTTGCCCTTGCCGGTGACGGCGATGGCGCGTTCCCGGCGATCCCTCAGGGCGTCGCCCTCCAGCGACAGCGCCTCGCCGATGCGCAATCCGCAGCCATAGAGCAGCGTCAGCACGGCGGCGTTGCGCGCGGCGATCCACGGTTCCTCGTGCAATTGTTCCGACGCGTCGACGACGCGGCGGGCGTCGGACGCGGTGAGCGGCTTGGGCAGCGATTTCGGCTGGCGCGGCGCGCGCAGGCTGGTCGCCGCGGCGGCATTGGCGAGGCCGCGCTTTTCCAGGTAGCGCATGAAGGAGCGGATGCCGGCAAGGCCGCGGCCGAGCGTGCGCGCGCCGGCGCCGGATGCGCGCCGCCGCGTCAGGAAGGCGCGGAAATCGAGCGATTTCAGCTCGGCGACATCGGCGATGCCCGGCGCGCCACCGAGATGGTCCGTCAGGAAGGCAAGGAACTGCCGCGTGTCGCGCTCATAGGCGTCCAGCGTCTTTGCGGCGAGACGGCGCTCGCGGCCAAGCTCGTCCAGCCAGGCCCGCCTTGCGGTGGCGAGATCGGGTTTGGCGTTTATGAGCGGGGCTTCGGCATTCGGCATGGCGGCATTGTGCCCGGCAATGGTTACCGGGCGATTGCTGCGCGGCTTGGCGAAACCGCCAAAAGCCTGTATCGCGACCGGCACTGAAACGGAGCTTGCGATGACCAAACCGGACAATCCGGTCCTGATGGGCGTGATCGGCGCGCCGCACGGCGTGCGTGGGGAGCTGCGCGTGAAGCCTTATACCGGCGATCCGCTGGCGCTCGGCGATTACGGCACGCTTTACGATGCGCAGGGCCGCGCCTTCGACGTGATCGACATCCGGCCGGCCAAGAATGTCGTCGTCGTCACCTTCGAACAGGTGAAAGGCCGGGATGCGGCGGAGGCTTTGAACGGTGTCGAACTCTTTGTCGGCCGCGACCAGTTGCCCGACGAGGAACTGGAGGATGACGAGTTCTTCATCGCCGATCTCGTCGGCCTCTCGGTCATTGAGGACGGCGCGAAGACGGGCGAAGTGATCGCCGTGCACAATTTCGGCGCGGGTGACCTCTTGGAAATCGCACCGGCGACGCCCTCCGGCGGGCTGGCGCGCAAGCGCGCCTTCCTTGTCGAATTCTCGCGCGAGACGGTGCCGGAGATCGATTTTAACGCCGGCACGCTGGTGCTGGTGCGCCCCGGCGAGATCGAGGCGCGCGGGGACGAGGCGGACAACGAATGAGCTTCAAGGCGACCGTGCTGACGCTCTATCCGGAGATGTTTCCGGGCACGCTCGGCCAGGCGCTGGCCGGCAAGGCGCTGGAGCGCGGCGACTGGACGCTCGATGCGGTGCAGATCCGCGATTACGCCACCGACAAGCACAGAAGCGTCGACGACACGCCGGCCGGCGGCGGCGCGGGCATGGTGATGCGCGCCGACATCGCCGCCGCCGCGCTCGACGCCAATGTTGCGGAAGACGACTCTCGGCCGCGCCTGCTGATGAGCCCGCGCGGCAAACCACTGACGCAGGCCCGCGTGCGCGAGCTGGCCGAAGGGGCGGGGGCCGTCATCGTCTGCGGCCGGTTCGAGGGCGTCGACCAGCGTGTCATCGACGGGCGCAACCTCGAAGAGGTCTCCATCGGCGATTACGTGCTGTCCGGCGGCGAGGTGGCGGCGCAGGTCGTGCTCGACGCGGTGATCCGGCTTTTGCCGGGCGTGATGGGAAACGCCACCTCCGGCGAAACGGAGAGTTTCGAGGGCGGGCTGCTGGAGCATCCGCACTACACAAGACCCGCCGAATGGGAAGGGCAGGCGATTCCGGAGGTGCTGACCTCCGGCAACCACGCCAGGATCGACGCATGGCGGCGCGGCGAGGCGGAGAAGCTGACGCGGGAAAGAAGGCCGGATCTGCTGCAAAAAGCGAAAGGCGACGAAGGGGCGTGACAAATGCCCCTTTCTCATGTATGTCCGCGCGGAATTCGGGCGGTATGTCCCGATCTCAACAGCAAATACGATCTCGTGAATACGCTCCGGCCTTGTGGCCAGGCATGACGGTCATCGCACTTTCAGCCCTTGTCGAGCGCTCTGGCGGTTCAAAAGAACAAGAGGAAGACAACCATGACGGACATCATCCGCCAGCTCGAGGCCGAACAGGCCGCCAAGATTCTCGAAAAGCGCAAGTTCCCGGAATTCTCCCCGGGCGACACCGTCCGCGTCCAGGTGCGCGTCACGGAAGGCAAGCGCACGCGTCTGCAGGCCTATGAAGGCGTCTGCATCGCGCGCTCCGGCGCCGGCTTCAACGAGAATTTCACCGTTCGCAAGCTCTCCTACGGCGAAGGCGTGGAACGCGTGTTCCCGATCTACTCGCCGATGGTCGAAGCCGTCGAGATCGTCCGCCGCGGCAAGGTCCGCCGCGCGAAGCTCTATTACATGCGCGGCCTGACCGGCAAGAAGGCCCGTATCACCGAGAACACCAATGCCCGTTCGCGCAAGCTGAACGACGAAGAGCGTCAGAAGATGCTCGACGAGAAGGCGCGCATCGAGGCCGAGAAGGTCGCCGCAGCCGAGGCTCTCGCCGCCGAGAAGGCAGCCGAGGAAGCTGCAGAAGCCGCAAAGGCCGCGGAGGCCGAAGCCGCAGCGGCGGAAGCGCCGGCCGAAGACAACAACGCGTAAGGTATTTCCTGCGTCTTGCAGGGTTGGTCAGGCGGGCTTTCGGGCCCGCCTTTTTGTTAGCATGGGGAGCCGATGAGCGAATTCGTTTTCGACGGTTACCGGCCGGGCGCGCTGGCGGCGGCGGTGAAGCTGCATGCGGATTACTATGCGCGCGAATGGGGCTTCGGTCTTGCTTTCGAGACCAAGGTCGCGGGCGAAATGGCGGAGTTCCTGCAACGCATGGATCCGGAGCGTGACCTGTTCCTCACCGCATGGCGCGGCGGCGAACTTGCCGGCTCGATCGCGCTCGATGCCAGCGGCGGCGGGGAGAAGGGCGCGCATCTTCGCTGGTTCATCGTGTCGGATGCCGCGCGCGGCACCGGGCTCGGCAGAAGGCTGATGGCGGATGCGATGCGCTTCGCCGGGGAGCGCGGTATCGAGCGGATGTGGCTGACGACATTCGCCGGACTGGATGCGGCGCGCGGACTCTACGAAAAGCACGGTTTCCGCCTGACACGGGAAAGCGACGCCGACCAGTGGAGCGGCGGCGTGCGCGAACAGCTGTTCGAGCGGCAAACGCCCGCCGGCGGATAAAATGGCGGACATTGCGCCAAACCGTGCCACTGAACCGGGTGCCTGTCACGCTTTCGCCTCGTTTTGCCGGTGTTTCGGGGTGGTACGGTTCGAATCCGACTGGAGAGCGAAATGCGGAAAATTATCCTGATTGCCCTCGCGCTTGCGGCGGCCACTCCGGCCATCGCGTCCGACCGGTCCGGCGCGCGGCTGAACGCCATCGCGTCCGGGCGGCTCTACGACCGCATTCTCACGCCGCAGTTCAATCCGAGCTACACGCTGGATGCCCAGGCCGAGCAGCAGTTGTTCGACGATGTCCGGGCCGGCCGGACCAGCCTGAACGCAATCCCGGAACAGCAGCGGCACTATTTCCAGATGCAAATGGAACTGGGTCGCTGAAAACCGGCGGTTTCCTTGCCTTGCGGCACTGCGATCCCCAGATTGCCGAGAGCGGGGAAAGTTGGTAAGAGCGCGGCCATGGAAGAGCTTTTCGGGCATCCCGGCTACAAGGGCTTCGTGCTGCAGGACCGCAAGCGCCTGCCGTCGCGCTTTTTCGCGCGCGTGGCGCTGATGCCGCTCGCCCGGCTCGGCTGAGCGTTCGACCGCTCCCGGCGCAATGCCGGTTTTCCGCACTCTTCACGGCCCTGAATGGATACAAAGACTATGACCGCACCGCGCACGCTCTACGACAAGATCTGGGACGACCATATGGTCGACACCGCCGAGGACGGCACTTCTCTTCTCTATATCGACCGCCACCTCGTCCATGAAGTGACCAGCCCGCAGGCCTTCGAGGGGCTGCGCATGGCGCACCGCCAGGTGCACGCGCCGCAAAAGACGCTCGCCGTGGTCGACCACAATGTGCCGACGACGCCGGACCGGGTGGAAGGCATCAAGAACCCGGAAAGCCGCATCCAGGTCGAGGCGCTGGCGAAAAACGCGGCCGATTTCGGCGTCGAATACTATTCCGAAAAGGACAAGCGCCAGGGCATCGTGCACATCGTCGGGCCTGAACAGGGTTTCACCCTGCCGGGCATGACCATCGTCTGCGGCGACAGCCACACATCGACGCATGGCGCGTTCGGCGCGCTGGCGCACGGCATCGGCACGTCTGAGGTCGAGCATGTGCTCGCCACCCAGACGCTGATCCAGAAGAAGGCCAAAAACATGCTCGTCCAGGTGGACGGCGAGATCCCCGAGGGCGTGACGGCGAAGGATATCATCCTCGCGATCATCGGCCATATCGGCACCGCCGGCGGCACAGGCTACGTCATAGAATTCGCCGGCGAGGCGATCCGCTCGCTGTCGATGGAAGGCCGCATGACGGTCTGCAACATGACGATCGAGGGCGGCGCCCGGGCGGGCCTGATCGCGCCGGACGAAAAGACCTTCGAATACATCAAGGACAAGCCGCGCGCGCCGAAAGGCAAGGCGTGGGACATGGCGCTCGAATACTGGAAGACGCTGAAGACCGACGAGGGCGCGCATTTCGACAAGGTCGTCAAGCTCGACGCCGCCGACCTGCCGCCGATCGTCACCTGGGGCTCGTCGCCCGAGGACGTCGTCTCCATCGAGGGCGTGGTGCCGAACCCGGACGATATCGAGGACGCCAACAAGCGCGCCTCGAAATGGCGGGCGCTGGAATATATGGGTCTCGAGCCGGGCACGAAGATGACCGACATCGCCATCGACCGCGTCTTCATCGGATCGTGCACCAACGGCCGCATCGAGGATCTGCGCGAGGTGGCGAAGGTCGTCGAGGGCAAGAAGGTCGCCTCGACGGTCAACGCGATGATCGTGCCGGGCTCCGGCCTGGTGAAGGAGCAGGCGGAAAAGGAAGGCCTCGACAAGATCTTCATCGCCGCCGGCTTCGAATGGCGCGAGCCGGGCTGCTCGATGTGCCTTGCCATGAACGACGACCGATTGGCGCCGGGCGAGCGTTGCGCGTCCACCTCGAACCGCAATTTCGAAGGCCGCCAGGGCTTCAAGGGCCGCACCCATCTCGTCTCGCCGGCCATGGCCGCAGCGGCGGCGATCGCCGGGCATTTCGTGGATGTGCGCAAGCTTTGACCGGGCAGGCATGGGACTTTGAACGGCGCCTTCGGGCGCCGTTTTCGATTCAGGTCAGTGCGACGTGGTTGAGGATATAGATCCAGACGGTCACGGTCAGCACCGAAAGCGTCGTCGCCAACAGAAAGGCCGAAGCCGCGAGATTGACGGCGCGGTCATACATCACCGCGAAGAGATAGATGTTCATGCCGGGCGGCATGGCGGCGAGCGTTACCGCCGCGCGTACCGCGTCGGGCGGCAGGTGGAACACGTAGTGCGACAGCACAAAGGCAATGGCCGGGTGCAGTAGCAGTGACAGCGCCGCGACCATGCCGGCCTCCGGCAGGTCGGCCTTCATCCGGTAGCGGGTCATCGCCGCGCCGATGCCGACAAGGGCAACCGGGATTGCCGCCGTTGCGATCATGTCGACCGCTGCCATCACCGGGTCCGGCAGCCAGTGTCCCGTCACATTGACGAAGGCGCCCGCCAGGATGCCGAGCATCAGCGGATTGACCATGATGGAGCGGCCGGCGACGGCGAGCGTCTCGGGCAGCGAGCGGCCGTTGCGGCGCATCAGCTCCATCGTCACCATGCCAACGGCGTAGAGCGACGGCGCGTGCAGGGCGATGATGCCGAAGGCCGGTGTCAGCGGCCCTGCCCCGTGCGAGCGCTCGACGATGGCGAGACCGAGCAGGACGGAATTGGAGAAGGTCGCCGAAAAGCCGACGGCGACGGATTCGCCCGGACGGCGCCCGAAGAGTTTACGCGCCAACACGATGCCGATGGCGAAGCAGGTGAAGGCGCCGGCATAGAAGCTGACCAGCAGCGGTGGAGAGAAGGCGGCGGAAAAATCCAGCCGTTCGAGCGCGCGGAACAACAGGACCGGCACGGCGATCTTGACGGCGAACGCGTTCAGCGCATCCGCCACGTTGCCGGGCAGGTAACCGCTCTTCACCGCGCCCCATCCGGTGGCAATCAGAAGAAAGACCGGAGCGACGGTGATCAGGATTGTCAGCATGTTTCCGCTTTAGACCGGAAGCGGACCGGTTGGGAAGTGGCCGGGCTCTCCGTCTGGGCTCTCGACAGCGGCATTTTGTTTTTACGGGAAAAAACCGTCGCTCTTAACTCCGCATTCAATCGGCTGCGCCATTCTGGCTGACGATGCAATCTCCGGTGGTGGCGCCGGAAAGGAATTGGGACACGACATTGCAGGCGCAATCCTATTTCCAGTTGATCGGCCCGCTGATCTTCCTGGTGTTTTCGGCCGGCTTCGCGATGATTTGGCGTTTTGCCCGTGACAGCGTGCCGGTTCGCCTGTTCGCGCTGGCTTTCTTTTTTGGCGCTTGCGCCACCCTGGCCGACTATCTGCGCGATGCGATGCCGCTGGTCGTCGCGCTTTACCTCCTGAATCTCCTCTATGTCGCCACCGCGCTGGTCTTCATCTCGGCGCTGTTCCACTATTACGCGAAGAAAACGCCGTGGGGTTTCATCGCGGCGGTTGCCGTCATCGGCACGGCGGGCCTTTCCTGGTTCATCCTGGTCGATAACAGCGTCGCCGGGCGCATTGTCGTGATGAATGCCGGCAGTGCCGCCGCGATTGCCTATCCTGCCATCATGCTTCGCGGCAGGATGAACCGGCCGATCGACCGGGTCCTCATGGCCGCGCTCGCGACTATCGCCGTGGCTATCGGCGGGCGTGCCGCCTTCGTTTTGGCGGGCGGTGGCGCGGGGCTGACCAACGAGAATTACGGGCAATCCATGATCGCCCTGGCATTGCATTTCACCCTGGCGTTGTCGGCGCTGGCGATCGCAATCGTGCTGTTCATCATGGTCGGCATGGAGATCGTCAACCGGCTGACGGAAACCAGCGAGACCGATCCGCTGACCGACGTGCTCAACCGGCGCGGCTTTGATGCGCGTGTCGTCGACCTGGCGGGCAGCGGCGGCAGCCACATCGTGGTCATGGCCGACATCGACCGCTTCAAGGTGATCAATGACCGCTATGGCCACAAGGCCGGCGATGCCGTGATCCGCCGATTTGCCCGCATCCTTGCCGGCACGGTGCGCGAGAACGATCTCGTCGTGCGGTGGGGCGGCGAGGAGTTTCTTGTCTTCCTCGCCGATGCGGAGATTTCGACGGGCCGGTATTTCGCGGAAGCCGTGCGAGAGGTCTTCCAGGAACAGGCGCATGATCGTCTCGAAGGGCACATGGCGACGGCCAGCTTCGGCATCGCTGCATGGCACGAGGGGTTGTCGATCCCGGATGTCGGCCATCTTGCCGACAAGGCGCTTTATCGCGCCAAGCGCGAAGGGCGGAACCGCGTCTGCGTCTATTCGCCGGAATCGGACTTCGGCGCGCGCGAAAACGTTGCGGCTTAATGACTTGCCCGCCTCGATTGCCCGGCGTATCAGGCCCTCATGACAAGATTTCGCATTCTCATTCCGCTTGGTCTCCTGGGCTTTCTCGCCGCCTGTGAAACTTCGGTTCCGCGAGCCTACACATCGCTGCCGACACGCCAGGCGTCCTATACCTGTTCGAATGGCGTGACGCTGCAGATGCGCCGAACCGGCTCGGCCGTGGCCGTAACCGACAGCCGGGGAATCGAGGCGACGCTGCAGGCGAGCCCGGCCGGCCAGTCGACACGCTACGCAGAGGGAATCCACGCGCTGATCTTGGAAGGCGGCAACGCGACGTGGTTTGTCTCGGGCCAGGTTCCCGTCGAATGCCGGCGCTAGCGCATGGTCCGGGCGGTTTCGCTATCGAAAACAGGCGTTTGGAACAGGTCTCGCGGTGCTTTTTCGGGTGACTTCGCGGTTCCAATCGATTGAATGCGCCATGTGCTGTTGCATTGCACCAAAATCCCACTAAGGGATGACGGTGACGGTGCCGCGATGCTTTGACGCGGCAGCCAAGCCAGCCTATTAACGGGCTCACGCTTTTAGCGTGCATCGCCCGCCACAGATCGAGGAGCAGCCAGACGTGAGCGCTTCCAGCACAGCAAGAACAGAGCGACCGCTTTCGCCGCATCTGCAAATCTACAAGCCGATCCCGACGATGATGATGTCGATCGCGCACCGCATCACCGGCGCCGCGCTTTATGCCGGCACGCTGCTGGTCGCCTGGTGGCTGATCGCCGCGGCAAGCGGTCCCGAGTACTTCGCCATCGTGAACGGCTTCTTCGGCTCGTGGTTCGGCATGCTGGTGCTGTTCGGCTACACATGGGCGCTGATCCACCACATGCTGGGCGGGCTGCGCCATTTCGCGTGGGACCTCGGCCACCTGTTCGACAAGCAAACGTCCACAAGGCTCGCCTGGGCCACGATCATCCTGTCGGCGGCGTTGACGCTGCTGATCTGGATCGTCGGTTTCGCGGTCGTCTGAGGAGGAGAGCGCCATGTCCATTCTCACCCCCTACAAGCGCGCGCACGGTCTTGGTTCGGCCAAGGACGGCACAGGGCATTTCTGGCGCCAGCGCGTCACCGCGGTGGCAAACGTGCCGCTGATGATCGCTTTCGTGTGGATCGTCGCCTGCTGCGTCGGTCGGCCCTACGAGGCCGTCGTCGCGACGCTTGGCCATCCGCTGGTCGCGGTGATCCTGCTGCTTGTCGTCATCAGCGGGCTCTATCACGCCAAGCTCGGCATGCAGGTGATCATCGAGGACTATGTGCATGGCGAGAACGCCAAGTTCGCGGCGCTGCTGGTGAATGTCTTCTTCACCTTCGCGGTTGGCGCGCTTGCCGTCTTTGCAATCCTGAAACTGGGTTTTGCGGGCTGACGCCCGGCGAATCCGGATTAGCGGCTCCAGGGAATGACACGGAATGAACACTGACGCTTCCAAGAACGGCTCGGCCTACACATACGAGGACCACAAGTTCGACGTGGTCGTCGTCGGCGCCGGCGGCGCGGGTCTGCGCGCCACGCTCGGCATGGCCGAACAGGGGCTGAGAACGGCCTGCATCACCAAGGTCTTTCCGACGCGCTCGCACACCGTGGCGGCGCAGGGCGGCATTGCCGCCTCGCTGACCAACATGACGCCTGACTGCTGGCAGTGGCACATGTACGACACGGTGAAGGGTTCGGACTGGCTCGGCGATGTCGACGCCATGCAGTATCTCGCCATGGAAGCGCCGAAGGCGGTCTACGAGCTGGAGCATTACGGCGTGCCGTTTTCGCGCACGGAAGACGGCAAGATCTACCAGCGCCCGTTCGGCGGCCACATGCAGAATTACGGCGACGGGCCGCCGGTGCAGCGCACCTGCGCGGCGGCGGACCGGACCGGCCACGCCATCCTGCACACGCTTTACGGCCAGTCGGTCAAGCACAAGGCGCAGTTCTTCATCGAGTATTTCGCGCTCGACCTGATCATGGACGATGACGGCCGCTGCACCGGTGTCGTCGCCTGGAACCTCGACGACGGCACCATCCACCGCTTCTCGGCAAAGATGGTCGTGCTGGCTACGGGCGGCTACGGCCGGGCCTATTTCTCGGCGACCTCGGCGCATACCTGTACCGGCGACGGCAACGGAATGATCGCGCGCGCCGGCCTGCCGTTGCAGGACATGGAGTTCGTGCAGTTCCACCCGACCGGCATTTACGGCGCGGGCTGCCTGATCACCGAGGGCGCGCGCGGCGAGGGCGGTTATCTCGTCAACTCCGAGGGCGAGCGCTTCATGGAGCGCTACGCGCCGTCGGCCAAGGATCTCGCCTCGCGCGACGTCGTCTCGCGCTGCATGACGATGGAAATCCGCGAGGGCCGCGGCGTCGGCAAGAACAAGGATCACATCTTCCTGCACCTCGACCACCTCGATCCGGCGGTGCTGGCCGAGCGCCTGCCGGGCATTTCGGAATCGGCGAAGATTTTCTCCGGCGTCGACGTGACCAAGGAGCCGATCCCGGTGCTGCCGACCGTGCACTACAATATGGGCGGTATCCCGACGAATTACTGGGGCGAGGTCTTGAACCCGACCAAGAAGAGCCCGGACCGAGTCGCGCCCGGCCTGATGGCGGTCGGCGAAGCCGGCTGCGCCTCTGTGCACGGCGCCAACCGTCTCGGCTCCAACTCGCTGATCGACCTGGTGGTATTCGGCCGCGCCGCGGCGATCCGCGCCGGCGAGGTGATCGACCGCGAAGCGGCGATTCCGGATGTCAACGAGGCAGCCTGCGACAGGATCATGGAGCGCTTCGACCGGCTGCGCCACGCCAATGGCTCGACACCGACGGCGGAGCTGCGCGAAAAGATGCAGCGCGCCATGCAGGAAGACGCCGCCGTGTTCCGCACCCAGGAAAGCCTCGAACAGGGCTGCAAGCGGATTACGGAAATCTGGGGCGAACTGTCCGACGTCAAGGTCACCGACCGCTCGATGATCTGGAATTCCGATCTGGTCGAGACGCTGGAACTGGAAAACCTGATGGCCTGCGCGACCACTACGGTCCACGGCGCGGAAGCGCGCAAGGAGAGCCGCGGTTCGCACGCCCGCGAGGATTACGTCGACGGGCCGTTCGCCGGCCGCGACGACGAGAACTGGCGCAAGCACACGCTGGCCTGGGTCGATGACAAGGGCAAGGTCAAGCTCGACTACCGCCCGGTCCATACCGACCTGCTCGCGGAGGGCATCGACCTGAAAAAGATCGCGCCGAAGGCGCGGGTATACTGACGGGGATGAATTGTTCGCGGATGCGGACAGCCGCCCTCGTGGCGGCGTTTGCCTTCGCGACGCCTGCGGCATCAGCCGGCGAGACCGTGTTTCTCTACGACGACAGTTCGGCAATGGCGGTCTCGGTGAACGATGTCATCATCTGGAAGGATGCGGCGACCGCCGCAGCCAATCCGGCGAAGCCGGCAATCGATGCCGGCAACATCCGCAAGATCGCCTGTATCGTCAAACCGAAACGGCGCGCCGGCGCTGTTTCGCGCAGCGGCCGCGTGGTCGAGGTGAAGGGACGCTTTGTCTGCCATGGCTTCGTGAACAGCCGGTTCGTGCATGCGAGCAAGCCCTGAACTCCCCGGCATTCCGGTCTGGTCCGAGCATGTTTGCCTAAAGGACGCCACGCCGCGCTAACCCGTTCGTAACCGCGGCGTGGAATACTTGCCGGCTCTCAACGGGAGTCTGCAATGACCGCAGGGTCATTCAAGAAAGACCAATGGATATCGATCGCGGCGATCGCGGCGGCTGCGGGAACTGTGCTGTCGCTGCTGTTCGAACTGCGGTTCGCCTACCCGGCTCTGATTTCCCTTGCGCTGTTTGCCGGTCTCGGCGCGATGACGCTCGGCCGGACCGACAAGCCGCGCAACGGGACCCGGGCTCCGCTGCTGATTCCCGCCGCGCTGATGTTTTCGGTCTGGGTCGCGATGACCGTTCTGTTCGGCGGCTTCGAATTCACCGCGATCCTCTATCACCTCAAATACGGCTTTGCCTCGGGCGGAATGACCGGCGGGCAGATGACGATCGTTGCGCTGATCGTGGGCAGCCTGGCACTCGTCGCCTATTTCTGGGGGAAGTTGATCAATCTCAACCGCCGCATGCGCCTGCTGGATCGGGCGCTCTGCCTGCCGCTCCTGTTTCTTAATCCGGCTTCGGTCGAGATCGCGAAATCCTATGCGGCGGCGCGTTACGAAGGCATTCCGCTCCACGAGGAATATGCACTTCCGGTAACCGAACGGGCCGCCAACCGGACGAAACCCGATCTGATCCAGATCTACATGGAAAGCCACGAACTGACTTTCGCCCAGCACAAGGAGTTCGGCGAGACGATGCGCCCGCTCGACGCATTCCGCGACCGAGGGCTTTTCGCGACCGACGTGAACCAGGTGGAAGCGACCACATGGACGGTGGCCGGTCAGATCGCCAGCCAGTGCGGCATTCCCGCTTTGTTCGAGATCAGCCTGGGCGAGGACGGGAAAGGCGGCCGGTTCCTTCCCGGCGCGCGCTGTCTCGGCGACATTCTTTCCGCGGACGGCTACTCGCTCGCCTATTTCGGCGGCGCGCAGCTTGAGTTCGGTTCAAAGGGAGACTTTTTCGCTTCGCACGGCTACGGCGAGCTGAACGGCGCGCGCGCTCTTTTCCCGCGCTACAAGGATCATCTGAACTTCTGGGGCGTCGACGACGATGCCGTTCTCGATGCCGCCTATCGGCGTATCGCGCAGACGGCGCGCAATGGCCGCCCGGATGCCACCGTGATCATGACGCTGAGCGGGCACGGCCCGTCCGGCGTTTCCTCGAAGCCCTGTGTCGAAGGCACCGTAAAGGTTACCGAAGCGGACCCGACCTTGCGGGCAATGCAGTGCACAAACCTGCTGATCGCGGGCTTTCTTGCCCGGCTTGAGCGGGAGGGATTTCTGGAGAATACGCTCGTCGTGCTGCAAAGCGATCACCTGTCGAGAAAGACCTCGGCCGATCATCTGCTGCGCGGCAAGGATCGCAACAATTACATTGCGATATTGGGACCGGAAGTCGAGCCGCAGACGATCGACCGGCCGGCGACGATGATGGACATCTATCCCACCCTGCTCGAAGCGCTCGGATATGTCCTGCCGGACGGGAAGGCCGGGCTCGGCGTATCTCTGCTTTCGGCGGAGCACAATCTGATGGAGCGGTTCGGCGAAGACGAGGTCAACCGCTCGATCAAGGGCGACATCGAATTGCGGCGGGCGTTGTGGCATGCCGAGCCACCCGGACTGACCGCGTCAGCCGCCCGGTTTTCTCCTTCCGGGCATCAATAAATTCCGGCTCCTCGCCTGTGCCTCTTGCCCGCGGCGCGGGTAGCGCTTATCAGGTATGTGCACTGCGAAATTCCAGGTAAGACAATGGTCCAACTGACTCTTCCAAAGAACTCGACAATCTCCGAGGGCAAGGTCTGGCCGAAGCCGGAAGGCGCCAGCAATCTGCGCGAATACCGCATCTATCGCTGGAACCCGGACGACGGAAAGAATCCGCGTATCGACACCTACCATGTCGACATGGACGATTGCGGGCCGATGGTGCTCGACGGTCTTTTGTACATCAAGAACAAGATCGACCCGACGCTGACGCTGCGCCGCTCCTGCCGCGAAGGCATTTGCGGTTCCTGCGCGATGAATATCGACGGCACCAACACGCTGGCCTGCACCAAGGGCACCGACGAGATCGACGGCACCGTTAAGGTCTACCCGTTGCCGCACATGCCGGTGGTCAAGGACCTGGTGCCGGACCTGACCCAGTTCTACGCGCAGCACGCCTCGATCGAGCCGTGGCTGGAGACGAAGACACCGGCGCCGGAAAAGGAATGGAAGCAGTCGCACGAGGATCGCGCCAAGCTCGATGGCCTCTACGAATGCATCCTGTGCGCCTGCTGCTCGACCTCGTGCCCGTCCTACTGGTGGAACGGCGACCGCTATCTCGGCCCCGCCGCGCTGCTGCAGGCCTATCGCTGGCTGATCGACTCACGCGACGAGGCGACAGGCGACCGGCTCGATCACCTCGAGGATCCGTTCCGGCTCTATCGCTGCCACACCATCATGAACTGCACCCAGGCCTGCCCGAAGGGCCTGAACCCGGCCAAGGCCATCGCCGAAATCAAGAAGATGATGGTGGAGCGAAGGGTCTAGTTGTCAGCCATCGGCGGAGTTTCACGGGCGGCCTTGGCCGCCCGTTTTCGTTTGCGGCGGCCGCAAGCGCGGTGAACTTATCCACCGTCTCCCTACTCCGCTTACCCTTGTCCTTGCCCTCTCATCGGAAGCCGGGTCTAGAACCGACGACTTGGGAGAGGGACGGTGCCTGGTGTCTGCGCTGAGGTGGCGCGGATAGGGTCCGGCTTGACGACAAGTCGCCCAAATGTCCCCGAAACCAGGGAGGCATATCGGTCCCGGGCGTGGCGCGCCGTGCTCCGTTCCCGACGGAGTTGCAGCAACGGCAAGCCAAGCATGACCGGAACTGAGCGCATCCGCTTGAGGGAAGCGGGCAACAGATGCGTACCTTGTCCGGTCAGGCGAGTTTCTCACGGGAAAGCGCCGGGACGACTGATGTCGTGAGCATGCCGAACGGGCG